>ERZ507022.1-NODE-1-length-492542-cov-19.5357_pt1 | contig 492542 bp, 433 predicted proteins | sample MGYA00513164_ERZ507022 | MGnify/ENA metagenome assembly ERZ507022 | reverse complement strand
CTTTCGCTCACCGTTGCGAGGTGGCGTATAATACGCTTTCCTCTTTCAGAGTCAAGCGTTTAATTTCGCTTTTCTCTGCCGGTATTCATCGCTGAATCCCGCTGACCCGGCGGGCTGTAAGCCGTTGTTCCGTGTCAGTGGGAGCGCATTATAGGGAGTAATTACGAAGTGACAAGGGGAAATTTCAAAAAACTTTTCAACCGCCTCTTTTTTCATCATTACGCCGTGTAATGTAGCAAAAAAGCGGCGTTTTGCCGTTTTAACCAACGAAGCACGCCGCCAGATGGCATACTGATAAGGTAAAAAAGAGAAAGGAACGGCATTTATGTCTTTAAGCGCACAGCAGTTGGCGGCACAAAAGAACATCTCCTGGGTATTAGCGGAGAAACTAGCTCAAAAAATCCTGACCGGGGAATACCCGCCAGAAAGTATCCTTCCCGGAGAGATGGAACTGGGTGAGCAGTTTGGCGTGAGCCGTACGGCCGTGCGTGAAGCGGTTAAAACGCTTGCAGCGAAAGGGATGCTTTTACCTCGTCCACGGATCGGAACGCGGGTGATGCCCCGCAGCAGCTGGAACTTTCTCGATAAAGAACTACTCGCCTGGTGGTTAACGGAAGATAATTTCGCTGAAGTTGTCGGCCATTTCCTCGTTATGCGCGAAAGCCTGGAGCCCCAAGCCTGTTTTCTGGCGTCAACCTCAGGCACGCCGGAGCAGAAGGCTCAACTCAACGCTTTGATGGAGGAGATGGTTGAGCTAAAGAGGAACTTTCAGCGCGAGCGCTGGATTGAGGTCGATATGGCCTGGCATGAACATATATATGAAATGAGCGGCAATCCTTTCCTGACCTCTTTCGCTTCTTTATTTCATTCGGTTTACCACACCTACTTCACTTCGATTACCCAAAATGAAGTGGTGAAGCTGGATCTCCATCAGGCAATCGTTGATGCCATTCTGGATAGCGACGGCTTGCGAGCGCTGAGCGCCTGCCAGGCGTTGTTGAGTGCCCCCAACCATTCCGACAAATAGTAAAGGTATCGAATGACCAAAAAGAAAGCCCGCAGTATGGCCGGGCTGCCATGGATCGCAGCGATGGCTTTTTTTATGCAGGCGCTTGACGCTACCATTCTGAATACGGCCCTTCCCGCTATCGCCCATAGCCTTAACCGTTCACCGCTTGCGATGCAATCGGCCATTATCAGCTACACGTTGACGGTAGCCATGCTTATCCCGGTCAGCGGTTGGCTGGCCGACCGCTTCGGCACGCGGAAAGTATTTATCATCGCCGTCAGCCTGTTTACCCTCGGTTCCCTGGCCTGCGCGCTTTCCAACTCCCTGATGGAACTGGTTATCTTCCGCGTCATTCAGGGCATCGGCGGAGCGATGATGATGCCGGTTGCGAGGCTGGCGTTACTGCGCGCCTATCCGCGCAGCGAACTGCTGCCGGTACTCAACTTCGTCACCATGCCTGGCCTGGTCGGCCCTATCCTCGGCCCCGTGCTCGGCGGCGTACTGGTGACCTGGGCAAGCTGGCACTGGATATTCCTGATTAATATTCCCATCGGCATTATCGGAATCGTCTACGCTCGCAAGTACATGCCGGATTTCACCACGCCACGACGGCGCTTCGACACGCTCGGTTTTATCCTCTTTGGCCTGAGCCTGGTGCTGTTTTCCAGTGGAATCGAGCTGTTTGGCGAGAAGATTGTTGCCACCTGGATGGCTCTGGCCGTTATCGCCCTGAGCATCGTTTTAATGTGGGCCTATATTCGCCACGCTCGCCGTCATCCCACACCGCTCATTTCGCTATCCTTATTTAAGACGCATACCTTCTCTGTTGGGATCGCGGGAAACCTGGCCACGCGCCTGGGCACCGGCTGCGTTCCGTTCCTGATGCCGCTGATGCTCCAGGTTGGCTTCGGCTATCCGGCGATTATTGCTGGCTGCATGATTGCGCCTACGGCTATCGGTTCCATTATTGCGAAATCAACCGTCACCCAGATACTTCGCTGGTTCGGCTACCGTAAAACGCTGGTTGGGGTCACGGTATTCATCGGCCTGATGATTGCTCAGTTTTCGCTGCAATCTCCGGATCTGTCGATCTGGATGCTGCTGCTGCCGCTATTCGTTCTGGGGATGGCGATGTCCACTCAGTTCACCTCAATGAATACCATCACGCTCGCCGATTTAACCGATGAAAACGCCAGCAGCGGCAACAGCATGCTGGCCGTTACTCAGCAACTCTCTATCAGTCTCGGGGTCGCCGTTAGCGCGGCGGTGCTGAGGTTTTATGAAGGATTTGATAGCGCAAATACCATTGAGCAATTTCATTACACCTTTATTACCATGGGGGCTATCACCGTGGTATCGGCGCTGGTATTTACTTTATTAAGAGCAAAAGATGGCCGCAACCTGATTAAGGAGCGGCATAAGCGTTAGGCTGAGCCACGAACCACCAGCTCAGGCGTTAACTGCACGCGCTGCTGTTTTTGTCCCGGATCGGCCATGCGGTGAATCAGCACATCGATGGCCAGTTCGCCCAGCTCATCTTTCGGTTGATGAATTGTGGTTAGCGGCGGCGTCATATAGCGCGCCAGTTCGATGTCGTCATAACCCACCAGCGCCATGTCCTGCGGAATACGCAGGCCGCTCTGGTAAAGGGCCTGATAGGCGCCCACCGCCATCGCATCGTTACCGACAAATACTGCCTGCGGTAGCTCTGACAGCGTCAGCAGCGTCTGCATGGCGCTGAATCCGCCGCCAAATTCAAAATCGCTGCTAATCACATATCCTTCCGGTACCGCAAGTCCGGCTCGAGTCATCGCAGCCTGATATCCCTCCAGGCGCAATCGGGCTGGCGTTTTATCCAGCGGACCCGCGATACAGGCAATCCGACTATAGCCCTGGTCAATCAGATACTGGGTCGCCATATCGCCGCCGAGCAGAGAGTTATCCTGAATCAGATCGCTATCGCCGTCGAACGGCGCCCAGTCCATCATCACCGTCGGTACAGAAGGATAGCGCTGCATAATTTCCGGCGAAGGCTGATGAGTTTCAGTGCACAACAGGAGTAAACCATCGACGCGCTTTTGCATCAGCGTCTCAAGATTACGGTTCATCCGCTGCTCATCGCCTTCGGTATTACACAGCACCAGGCTATAGCCTCGCTCAAAGCAGCTACGTTCCACGCCGCGCACTAGCTCCGAATAAAACGGGTTGGTACTGGCGGTAATAAGCATGCCTATGGTGCGGGTTTGGTTTAATTTAAGGCTGCGCGCCAGCGCAGACGGCGCGTAGTTCAGGCTTTTAATCGCGGCATCGACTTTAGCGGTAATTGCTTCGCTAACGAAACGATCTTTGTTGATGACATGAGAAACCGTCGAAGTGGAAACGCCCGCTATGCGGGCTACATCCTTCATGGTGGCCAAGCGTTACCCCTGTTGACGTAAAAATTCGTCTATTTCTTTTCGCCAGGGCACGGAGGGCTGGGCCCCTTTGCGGGTGACGGCGATAGCGGCGGCGGCATGGGCAAAACGAATCGCCTGCGCCAGTTCACTACCTTCAAGCAGCGCGGTGACCAGCGCACCATTAAAGGTATCGCCAGCGGCTATGGTATCTACCGCCTGCACTTTAAAGCCGGGCACCCGACGACCTTCACCTTCGCAGCTGGCCCATACGCCACGGCTGCCAAGGGTAATGATCACCGTACCGATACCTTTATCATGGAGCACTTTGGCGGCTTTTGCCGCATCATCGTCGCTTTCCACGCGCACGCCGGTGAGCTTTTCCGCTTCGGTCTCGTTAGGGGTAATGATATCTACCAGCGTGAGCAGCTCATCGGGCAATTCACGTGCCGGCGCCGGATTGAGGATGACTGAGGTTTGATTCTGGTGAGCGATTTTCGCCGCGGCCAGTACGCTTTCCAACGGTGATTCCAGCTGCATCAGCAGCGCCTGCGCGCCAGCAATACGCTCTTTTTCCGCATCAACCTGCGCAACGGAGAGCGCGGCATTAGCACCGGCATGAATACCGATAGTATTCTCACCTTCAGCGTTAACAAAAATCAGCGCCACGCCGGTTGATTCTCCGGTGACGGCTCTGACCGGCGAAACGTCAATATTGTCGCTTTCCAGCTGGTGACGAACGCGCTCGCCAATGTCGTCATCGCCGGTACAGGCGATAAAGGAAATATTAGCCCCGCTGCGTCCGGCAGCAACGGCCTGGTTTGCGCCCTTACCGCCAAAAGCGACCTGATAGTGATGACCGGTAACGGTTTCACCAGGCGTTGGGAAGGCGTCGAGATTCAGGATGTGATCGGCGTTGATACTGCCAAGGACGACAAGTTTGCCTGCGGTTTTCATAATCAATATTCCCGGAAAGCGCGCCACCGGGATCCGGTGGCGCATGCCCTGCTTTTCTTTATTATGTTGTCCCTCGGACCGTCGCCGATCCGAATCGCACATTATTGCTTAATGACCAGTTTCAACTCAACCGGGTAGCTGGTATCCACTTTTTCGCCCTTCAGCACTTTATCGGCGGTCTCAACGCCTTTAACGCCGATCTGCTCCGGTAGCTGGGCGATGGTCGCAGCCAGTTTGCCACTATTAACCGCTTTTTCGCCATCCGGCGTGCCGTCAAATCCAACAACCATCACATCAGATTTGCCTGCCGTTTGTAGCGCACGCAGCGCGCCCAGCGCCATTTCATCGTTCTGGGCAAATACCGCCTGCACATCAGGATGCGCCGTCAGCAAGTTCTGCATGACGTTCAGACCCTTGGTACGGTCAAAATCTGCCGGCTGGCTGGCCAGTACGTTAAACTTGTGCGCAGCAACGGCCTGCTGGAAACCTTCACCACGTTCGCGCGCCGCGGAGGTCCCGGCAATGCCTTGTAGTTCAATGATCTTCGCGCTTTCGCCGACTTTCTTCGCGATATAGTCACCGGCCATCTTACCGCCCAGCACGTTGTCAGATGCAATATGGCTTACCACGTCGCCTTTTGACGCCTGACGGTCGAGGGTGATAACCGGAATTTTCGCCTGATTAGCCAGCTTCACGGCGTTACCCACCGCATCGGAATCCGTAGGGTTGATCAGCAGCAGTTTGGTGCCACGAACGGTTAAATCCTGAACGTTAGCCAACTCTTTGGCCGGGTTATTCTGGGAATCCAGTACCACCAGGTTATAGCCAAGTTTGTCCGCTTCTTTTTGCGCGCCATCCTTCAGCGAGACAAAGAACGGGTTGTTAAGGGTAGAGATAACCAGAGCGATAGTATCTTTTGCCATCGCGTTTGCGCTTACGGTCGCACTTAACGCTACAGCAGAGACCAGGGTCGCCAGTTTTTTCATATTCATAGTTAAGATGTCCTGTAGAGTTCTCAGTTACTGCTTCTTGTTATCTACCAGTACCGCCAGCAAAATGACCACCGCTTTCACGATCATCTGGTAATAGGATGAAACGCCTAATAAATTCAGGCCGTTGTTCAGAAAGCCAAGGATCAACGCACCAATCAGCGTGCCGACAATACGGCCTTTACCGCCCGCGAGGCTGGTACCACCGAGCACCACCGCCGCAATCGCATCCAGTTCATATCCTGTGCCCGCCGTCGGCTGCGCGGAAGAGAGACGCGCGACCTCAATAATCCCTGCCAGCGAGGCCAGCATGCCGCACAAAGAATAGACGATGATTTTAACTTTATTCACGCTGATGCCGGAAAGACGCGTTGCCGCCTCGTTACCGCCGAGCGCATAAATATAACGGCCCAGGCGAGTATGGTGCAGCATGTACCAGGCGGCCAGGAAAACGATCGCCATAATCCACACCGGCGTTGGGATCCCCAGCGGACGACCAATCCCGAACCAGCCGAACAGATCGGCGTTGTCGGTAAAGCCGGTATTTACCGGGCTTCCATTGGTATACACCATCGTCACGCCGCGCAGCAGCAGCATCATGACCAGCGTAGCGATAAATGCCTGCACGCGCCCTTTCGCCACAATCACGCCGGTCACGGCGCCGATAGCCGCGCCTAATGCCAGCGCAGCGGCCACGGCCATCAGCGCGTTGACCTCAATCCCGACAATTGAAGCAGCAACCGCGCCGGTCAGCGCCAGCAGAGAACCGACGGACAGGTCGATACCCGACGTCAGGATAACCAGCGTCATCCCTACCGCCATAATGGCGTTAACTGAAGTCTGCTGCAGAATATTGAACAGGTTATTCACGGTAAAAAAGTTGGGGCTCATGGTCGAGACAATCGCAATCAGCACCAGCAGGGCAATCAGCGATTTTTGCTCCATCAGCCACGCTTTTGTGAAGTAGCGACGACCAGAAACAGCCGGGTTATTCATCTTTTTTACTCCTGATTCACACGATTAAGCTTGCCCACAGCGGCAGCCATCAATACTTCCTGGGTGGCCTGCTCGCGTGTGAATTCACCGCCGAGATGCCCTTCATGCATCACCATGATGCGATCGCTCATGCCCAACACTTCCGGCATCTCCGAAGAGACCAGAATGATGCTCAGACCTTCGGCTTTGAACTGGTTAATCAGCTGGTATATCTCTTTCTTTGCCCCAACATCCACGCCGCGTGTCGGCTCATCAAGGATCAATACCTTCGGGCGGGTCATCAACCCGCGGGCTATTGCGACCTTCTGCTGATTACCGCCGGAAAGCAGCCCAATGGCCTGCTCCATCGAAGGCGTTTTCACGTTAAACAGGCGGATAAAATCACTCACCGCCTGTTGTTCATCTTTGTGCTTGAGACTACCGCCGCCGCGGCTGAAGTAACGCAGCGCGGTCAGCGACATGTTTTCTTTAACCGACATGCCGAGCACTAAACCGTCGCGCTTACGGTCTTCTGAGATGTAGACGATTCCGTTGGCCAGACCATCCTGCGGGGAGCGCGTAACAACTTCGCGTCCATCCAGCGTGACCGAACCGCTGCTGCGCGGCAGCGCACCGTACAGCACCTTCATCAGCTCGGTGCGCCCGGCGCCCATCAGCCCGGCGACGCCGAGAATCTCGCCCTGACGCAGAATAAAGGAGATATTTTCCACGCCCGAACCGCACAGGTTGTCGACCTTAAGACGAACAGCGCCCGGGGCTTTGTCCAGATGCGGGTACTGATCTTCCAGCTTACGGCCGACCATCATCTCAATCAGCAGATCTTCATCCAGACTGGCCACTTCACGCTCGGCGATAAACTGCCCATCGCGAAATACCGTGACGTCATCGCAAATCTCGAAGATCTCTTTCATACGGTGGGAGATATAGACAATACCGCGCCCCTGCGATTTCAGTTCGCGGATTACGCGGAACAGGGATTCGGTCTCGGTGTCGGTCAACGCATCGGTGGGCTCATCCATAATGATGACCTTCGACTCAAAGCTCAGCACCTTAGCGATCTCAACCATTTGCTGATCGCCTATCGATAAATCCCCCACCAGCTTCTGGCTGTTAAAACGCAGATTCAGCTTTGCCAGCAGCTTATCGGCTTCGGCGTACATCGTTTTCCAGTCTATTTTGCCAAAGCGATTCACAAATTCACGGCCGAGGAAAATGTTCTCGGCGATCGTCAATTGGGGGATCAGGTTTAGCTCCTGGTGGATGATGCCAATTCCGGCTTCCTGAGAAGATTTGGGACCGTTGAAGGTGGTCTCTTTACCCAACCACAGCAGCGAACCGGCATCGCGGGAGTAAATGCCGGTCAGCACTTTCATCATCGTGGATTTACCGGCGCCGTTTTCCCCGACCAGCGCCATCACGCGGCCCGGATATACGTTTAGCGAGGCGCCGGAGAGCGCCTTGACGCCAGGGAACGATTTATCGATCCCTTTTAATTGCAATAAGGCTTCCATAGCGGCGACCTCAGAACGTCACGCCGGCACAGAGAATAACGTTCGCATACGGGGAACATTCCCCGCTGCGAATCACCGCCTGACTATCTGCGGTTTCTTTTTTGAACTGCTCATGGCTGGTGTAACGAATTTCAATGGTGTTTCCCTGGTGTTGCTGCAGCTGCTCAAGATGATTGAGCAACGTCGCGTGGAGCTGCGGATTAAGCGTTTTAATCTCTTCCGCGAGGATAGCCGCTTCAACCTGCATTTCGCTCGTCACCACCTCCAGAACCTGCATAAAGGAGGGCACCCCGTGGGTTAACGCCATATCGATACGGGCGCTGCTGCGGGGAACAGGTAACCCGGCATCGCAAACTACCAGCGTATCGGTATGACCCAGGCGGGAGATGACCGACGAAATTTCAGCATTGAGGACGGTACCTTTTTTCATTTTCTCTTTTACTCCACTAGCGAAACGTTTCGCTGGTATAAGTATTAGCAATAAGAGAACAGAAAACCATCACCAGATGTGAGAATTGTGATCGTCATCGAAACGTTTCGCAAGTCTGAAGAGTTAAAGCCAGAAGCGTTCAAATAAACAAAAAGCCCTTCATCAAGAAGGGCTTTAGCGCATCAGATTTCAACCTGGGTGCCGAGCTCAATAACCCGGTTCGGCGGGATTTCGAACTGGTCAGGCGCTCGCAGAGCGTTGCGCTGCAGCAGAAGATAAAGCTTGCCGCGCAGGCGCAGGTACCATGGCCGCTTGCCGATGATCAGCGACTCATGAGACATAAAGAAGGAGGTCTCCATCATCCGGCAGCTCAGGCCTTCCAGCCCACAGCGGTGGAAAACTTCTTCGACATTCGGCGTTTCCCGCCAGCCGTAGCTGGCTACTACGCGCCAGAACGACGGCGAAATCTGCTCAATCTGTACGCGACGAACGTTATGCACGTACGGCGCATCTTCAGTACGCAGCGTGAGCAAAATCACCCGCTCGTGCAGCACCTTATTATGCTTAAGGTTATGCAACAGCGCGAAAGGAATGACGTTCAGCGCCCGCGACATATAGACGGCGGTACCCGGAACGCGGACCGGCGGCGATTTCTCCAGAGAAGAGATCATCGCTTCCAGAGAATTACCGTGCTCATGCATCCGACGCAGAAGGCGGAAACGCTCGCTTTTCCAGGTGGTCATGATGGTAAACATCACCAGGCCGAGGGTCAGAGGCAGCCAGCCGCCGGAGACGATTTTATCGAGGTTCGCGGAGAAGAGCGGGATATCAATGCACATAAAGGCAACCAGCAGCAGCGCCACAACGAACTTATTCCAGTGCCAGTTTTGACGCGCTACCGTCGTGAACAGAATGGTGGTCAGCACCATCGTCCCCGTCACCGCAATACCGTAGGCCGCCGCCAGATTCGAGGAGTGCTCAAAGTTAACAATGACGATGACCACCGAGATATAGAGCAGCCAGTTGATAAACGGAATATAAATCTGCCCGGACTCCATTTCCGAAGTATGAATAATCCGCATCGGCGACAGGTACCCCAGGCGCACCGCCTGCCGGGTTAGCGAGAAGACGCCAGAGATAACCGCCTGTGAAGCGATAACCGTCGCCAGGGCGGCAATAATCAGCATGGGAATGAGCGCCCACTCGGGCGCCAGCAGAAAGAACGGGTTTTTAATCGCTTCCGGGTGTTTGAGCAGCAGCGCGCCCTGACCAAAGTAGTTAAGCACCAGTGAAGGCAGTACTACCGAAAACCAGGCCAGGCGAATCGGCAGTTTACCAAAATGCCCCATATCCGCGTACAGCGCCTCCACGCCGGTAATCGACAGCACTACCGCGCCCAGCGCCACAAACGAGACGGTTTTATATTCGAGGAAAAAGTGTACCGCCCAGTAAGGATTCAGCGCCTGCAGCACTTCCGGGTTAGCAAAGATACTGCGCGCGCCCAGTACCGCCAGCAGCAGGAACCAGATCAGCATAATCGGCGCGAACAGCTTACCGACCATGCTGGTACCGTGCTTTTGAATGGCAAATAGCAGCGTCAGAACGATGATGGATATGGGAACCACCCAGGTATCCAGGTCCGGGGCGATAATTTCCAGCCCCTCTATCGCCGACATCACCGAGATGGCAGGCGTAATCACCACCTCGCCATAAAAGAAGCTGCCGCCGATAAGCCCAAGGATCACCAGGATGGAGGTTGCGCGCGCGGAGGTGTTTCGCCCCGCCAGCGACATTAACGTCAGGATCCCGCCTTCGCCGGCATTGTCTGCCCGCATCACGAAGGTGATGTATTTGAGTGATACGGTGAGAATTAATAGCCAGAAAATGAGCGACAGGAAGCCAAAAACAGCATCACGCTCAACACCAAAGCCAAACTGGCCGGACAGACATTCACGAAGTGTATACAGTGGACTGGTACCGATATCGCCGTATACCACGCCGATTGCCGCCAGCGTTATTGCCGGCAGCGATTGCTTATTATCAGTGCTCATAGACTAGTCTTTTCGTTTATAAAACAAATGTGTGCCTAGTCCCTTGGCCCACAAAAAGCGCACAGTATGCACGATTATTTGCTGAATCGTACCCCTAACTGACATCATCTTAACCTGACTCAAAGAAAATAAATCGATTCTTCAGGCTATTACCACCCCTAAGCAAACATCTATACTCGACCTAACAACGACATTCTAAAAAGCACGCAACTCTATTATGGCTCAATCACATTTACTGGCAGAAAGAATTTCCCGGCTCAGCGCCGCTCTGGAAAAAGGACTCTTCGAACGCAGCCACGCCATTCGCCTTTGCCTGCTTGCCGCACTCAGCGGCGAGAGCGTTTTTCTGCTGGGTCCACCGGGCATTGCCAAAAGTCTGATCGCCCGACGCCTAAAATTCGCCTTCCAGCAGGCTCGCGCATTTGAGTACCTGATGACGCGTTTTTCCACGCCGGAAGAAGTTTTTGGCCCGCTCTCCATTCAGGCGCTAAAAGATGAAGGACGCTACGAGCGTTTGACCGCGGGTTATCTTCCGGAAGCCGAAATTGTTTTCCTCGATGAGATCTGGAAAGCTGGCCCGGCGATCCTCAATACGCTGCTGACGGCAATAAACGAACGTCATTTCCGCAACGGGGCAACCGAAGAAAAAATCCCTATGCGCCTGCTGGTGGCGGCGTCGAACGAACTCCCCGAAGCAGACAACAGCCTGGAGGCGCTATACGATCGGATGCTTATCCGTTTATGGCTGGATAAGGTTCAGGATAAAACCAACTTCCGCTCAATGCTGATAAGCCAGCAGGACGAGAACAGTAACCCCGTCCCGGCGAATCTACAGGTCAGCGACGAGGAGTTTCAGCAATGGCAGCAGGATATCGGCAGCGTTAAGCTGCCGGACAGCGTTTTTGAACTTATTTTCCAGCTGCGCCAGCAGTTAGATACGCTGCCGAACGCGCCGTACGTCTCAGATCGTCGGTGGAAAAAAGCCATTCGTCTGCTGCAGGCCAGCGCCTTTTTCAGCGGCCGCGACACTATCGCGCCAATAGACCTGATCCTGCTGAAAGATTGCCTGTGGCACAATATTGAGACGATGAACCTGATGTCCGCGCAGCTGGAGACCTTAATGACCAGCCACGCCTGGCAGCAGCAGGCAATGCTCACTCGCCTGGGGTCGATTATCCAACGACGTATTCAGCTTCAACAGCAGCAAAGCGATAAAACCGCGCTAAAAGTAAACCGTCTTGGCGGTATGTTCAGCCGTAAACCTCATTATGAACTGCCCGCTGAAGTGCAGGAGCCCACGCTGACGCTGCTCCTCCAGCAGCCGCTTAAGCTGCACGACCTGGAAGTGATTCATATTACGTTTGTTCGTGAAGAGCTTGCTCACTGGCTGGAGAAAGGGGGTGAGATTCGTGGCAAGCTCAACGGTATCGGTTTTGCCCAGCCGCTGAATATGGATGTCGATACCAGCCAGCATCTGGTCGTGCGCGATGTCAGCTTACAGGGGTCGCGACTTTCCCTGCCCGGTAGCGAATCGCGGGAAAATATGCCGGCCGAAATCCGGCAGCAGCTGGAAGCGCTGGACGACGAATGGCATCAGCAACATAACCGCTTCAGCGAACAGCAGAAATGTCTGTTTATTCCCGGTGAGTGGCTGGGACGCATTGAGGCCAGCCTGCAGGACGTCGGAACGCAGATTAAACAGGCGCGTCAGTCATGACGCTGGACATGCTGAATGTCATGCTGGCAGTCGGCGAAGAGGGTATGATCGATGAGATGCTGCTGGCGCTGCTGGCGGCACCTCAACTGGCGGTATTCTTTGAAAAATTCCCGCGCCTAAAAAATATTATCGCCGCCGACATTCCGCGCTGGCGGGAAGCGGTCAGATCGCGACTTAAAGAGACCAATATCCCCCCCGAGCTGGATGCGGAGGTTCAGTGTTATCAGCAATCACAGCGGCTTTCTACCTCGCAGTTTATCGTCCAGCTTCCGCAAATTTTGAGCCAGCTGCATAAGCTGCACTCCCCTTTTGCCAGCCAGGCCCAGCAGCTGGTGGATAACAACAGCACCTTTACGCCAGCGCTGCACACGTTATTCCTCCAGCGCTGGCGCCTGAGCCTGGTGGTGCAGGCAACCTCCCTTAATCAGCAACTGCTGGATGAAGAGCGCGATCAGCTACTGAGCGAAGTTCAGGAACGCATGACCCTCAGCGGCCAGCTGGAGCCGGTGCTGGTGGAAAATGACAATGCGGCGGGGCACCTGTGGGACATGAGCGCTGGCGAGCTGAAGCGAGGCGACTATCAGCTGATCGTGCGCTACGGCGACTTTCTAAGCCAACAACCCGAGCTCATGCAGCTCGCTGAACAGCTGGGACGCTCACGTGAAGCGAAAGCGGTGCCGAAAAAAGATGCGCCGATGGAAACCTTTCGCAGCCTGGTGCGCGAACCGGCCACCGTACCGGAACAGGTGGACGGGCTTCAGCAGAGCGACGATATTCTGCGTTTGTTGCCGCCAGAGCTGGCTACCCTCGGTATCACCGAGCTGGAGTTCGAGTTCTATCGTAAGCTGGTTGAAAAGCAGCTGCTGACCTATCGGCTTCACGGCGATGCGTGGAAAGAAAAGATCACCGAACGGCCGGTCACTCGCCAGGATTTTGATGAACAGCCGCGCGGACCCTTTATCGTCTGCGTCGATACTTCCGGCTCAATGGGCGGTTTTAATGAACAGTGCGCCAAGGCGTTTTGTCTGGCGCTAATGCGGGTCGCTCTGGCGGATAACCGCCGCTGCTTTATTATGCTGTTTTCCAGCGAGGTAGTGCATTACGAACTTACCGGTCCGCAGGGGCTGGAACAGGCGATCCGCTTTCTGAGCCAGCGCTTCCGTGGCGGCACCGATCTGGCCAGCTGTTTCCGGGCAGTGATTGAGCGTATGCAGAATCCGCAGTGGATCGATGCCGATGCGGTAGTCATTTCAGATTTTATCGCACAGCGCTTGCCGGATGAGGTGATCAATAAGGTGGGAGAGCTACAGCATAAACATCAGCATCGCTTTCATGCGGTGGCGATGTCGGTACACGGCAAGCCCGGTATTATGCGCATTTTTGATCATATCTGGCGCTTTGATACCGGGCTGCGTAGCCGCCTGCTGCGACGCTGGCGGCGTTAATCACGCATTAAAGAAGAGCGGCAACGCTTTGACGAACCTGTGTCGGCCATACGCCGCACTGTACCTGGCCGATATGGTCAAGCTGCAGGAGCAGCATCGTCAGACGAGACTGACCAATGCCGCCGCCGATAGTCTGCGGCATCTCTCCGCGCAGCAGCGCCTGGTGCCATTCCAGCTGCAGGCGATCTTCATCACCGGTAATCGCAAGCTGGCGCTTCAGCGCTTCGGCATCCACGCGGATCCCCATTGAAGAGAGCTCGAAGGCATCTTCCAGAACCGGGTTCCATACCAGAATATCGCCGTTCAGACCGGCATAGCCTTCAGCAGCCGGCGTGCTCCAGTCATCATAATCCGGCGCGCGAACATCGTGGCGCTGACCATCGGAAAGCTTGCCGCCGATGCCGATCAGGAATACCGCCCCCAGCTCTTTAGCAATCGCCCGTTCACGACCTTTGGCATCAAGATCCGGATAGCGGCTTAAAAGCTCCTCGCTATGAACAAACTGGATCGTCTCCGGCAGAAACGGCTTGAGGCCAAATTCTTTACTGACGGCGTCTTCGGTAGCTTTGATCCCGGCATAGATCGCTTCAACGGTCGATTTCAGCGTTCCGCAGTGGCGTTCTCCGTCACCCATTACGCGCTCCCAGTCCCACTGGTCAACGTAAACGGAATGGATGGGCGTTAATCGGTCTTCATCGGGGCGAAGGGCCTTCATGTGCGTGTACAGCCCTTCGCCCGCGCTGAAGTCGTGTTGTCCCAGGGTTTGACGCTTCCACTTCGCCAGTGAATGAACCACTTCGAACTGGGCGTCTGGCAGTGTTTTCACTTTAACCTGAACCGCTTTTTCGCAACCAGAAAGGTTATCCTGAGTTCCATCGCCCACGCGGCTTAAGATCGGCGCCTGAACTTCGATCAGGCCGAGCTTCTCTTCAAGCTGACGGGAAAAGTGTGACTTAACGAAACTAATCTGGCGTTGTTTTGCGATGTATGCGGTTTTCATTTTTTATAACTCCTGCGTCCTGTTGCCATTGATTAAGCAACAAAACAGCGCTGCAATTCAATAATCCAACAACAAAAAGCCTGCATCGATTTTGATTCATTAAAATTTGAGGCTAAAATAGAAATATTCGTCAAACTTCATAAGAAAAACCTATGGAAAATTATCAGATCGACAATCTGGACCGCGGCATCCTTGAGGCCTTAATGGCCAACGCGCGCACCGCTTATGCTGAACTGGCAAAACAGTTTGGCGTCAGTCCGGGAACCATTCACGTTCGCGTGGAGAAGATGAAGCAGGCCGGAATTATCACTGGCGCACGCATTGACGTGAGCCCAAAGCAGTTGGGCTACGATGTGGGATGTTTTATCGGCATCATTCTGAAAAGCGCCAAAGACTATCCCTCGGCGCTGGCGAGGTTAAACAGTCTGGATGAGGTTACCGAAGCGTACTACACCACCGGGCACTACAGTATCTTTATAAAAGTCATGTGCCGATCGATCGATGCGCTCCAGCATGTACTTATCAACAAGATCCAAACAATTGATGAAATTCAGTCCACCGAAACGCTGATCGTGCTGCAAAACCCGATCATGCGTACCATCCGCCCGTGAACGGACTATTTAATCCCACATTTTTCCACAGGTAGATCCCAGCTCGCTCACAGCGTACAATACGCCACTCTGAATAGTGGAGCGGGCGATCATGGCAGAGATAACTCTTATCAGCGGCAGTACGCTGGGTAGCGCAGAATATGTGTCAGAACATCTGGCGGAAAAGCTGGAAGAGGCTGGTCACAGCACGACTATTCAGCACGGCCCGCTGATTGACGATCTACAGGCGGAAGGGATCTGGCTGGTTATCTCTTCTACTCATGGCGCCGGCGACATTCCCGATAACCTGCTGCCTTTTTATGAAGCGCTTCAGGAAAAGCAGATCGACCTTTCTGCGGTCCATTTTGGCGCAGTCGGTATCGGTAGTCGTGAATATGACACCTTCTGCGGAGCGATTGATAAGCTGGAGTCGGCGCTGAAGGCCTGCGGGGCAAAACAGATTGGCGAAACGCTAAAAATTAACGTCCTCGAACATGAAATTCCGGAAGATCCGGCTGAGGTCTGGCTGGGATCCTGGCAAAAATTGCTCTGAGAATTGTAAAGATCATACTTTCTTCTGTGGATAACTATGCTTAAAAGCTTGGATCAACCGGTAGTTATCCAAAGTATAACCGTAGACTGATTTTTGTGCTGTGTATAACCCTTCATTTTGATCCCAGCTTATACGGACCAGGATCACCGATCATTCACAGAAAGCGATCCTTCTTAAACGATTGATCTTAAATCGTGGATCCGACTTATCCACAAGACAAGCCGATCCTAATAAGAGATCACAATAAAACAGATCTCTAAATAAAAGATCTTCTTTTTAATACTCAGGATCCCGGCGCTTTCTCGAAAGGCGAAAGTTGAGTAGAATCCACGGCCCGGGCTTCAATCCATTTTCAAACCGCTTTATGCGAGGCATACCACCATGTTTTATCAGGATCCTTTTGACGTCATCATCATTGGCGGGGGTCATGCAGGCACTGAGGCCGCAATGGCCGCAGCGCGAATGGGTCAACAGACTCTGCTTTTGACACACAATATCGACACGCTAGGGCAAATGAGCTGCAACCCGGCGATTGGCGGCATTGGGAAAGGACACCTGGTAAAAGAAGTGGATGCGCTTGGCGGCCTGATGGCGAAGGCCATTGACCATGCCGGTATCCAGTTTAGGATACTAAACGCCAGCAAAGGCCCAGCCGTACGGGCGACTCGCGCTCAGGCCGATCGCGTGCTTTATCGGCAAGCCGTACGCACGGCCCTGGAGAATCAGCCTAATTTGATGATCTTCCAGCAGGCCGTTGAAGATCTGATTGTTGAGAACGATCGCGTGGTGGGTGCTGTTACCCAGATGGGGCTTAAATTCCGCGCCAAAGCGGTAGTGCTGACCGTAGGGACATTCCTCGACGGTAAGATCCATATCGGACTCGATAACTACAGCGGCGGTCGCGCAGGCGATCCTCCGTCGATCCCGCTGTCTCGCCGTTTACGTGAACTGCCGCTACGCGTCAGCCGCCTGAAAACCGGTACCCCACCGCGTATTGATGCGCGGACCATTGATTTCAGCGTTCTGGCTCAGCAGCACGGCGACGATCCAATGCCGGTTTTCTCGTTTATGGGGAATGCTTCCCAGCACCCGCGTCAGGTACCGTGCTATGTCACGCATACCAACGAGAAAACCCACGATGTGATCCGCAATAACCTCGATCGTAGCCCGATGTATGCCGGCGTGATTGAAGGGATCGGCCCTCGCTACTGTCCTTCGATCGAAGACAAGGTGATGCGTTTTGCCGATCGCAATCAGCATCAGATCTTCCTCGAGCCGGAAGGACTGACGTCGAACGAAATTTATCCAAATGGCATCTCCACCAGCCTGCCGTTTGATGTCCAGATGCAAATCGTCCGCTCAATGCAGGGGATGGAAAATGCAAAAATCGTTCGCCCCGGCTACGCTATCGAGTACGATTTCTTCGATCCGCGTGACCTGAAACCAACGCTGGAAAGTAAATTTATCCATGGCCTGTTTTTTGCGGGCCAGATTAACGGCACTACCGGTTATGAAGAAGCGGCCGCTCAGGGCCTGCTGGCAGGCCTGAACGCAGCCCGCTTCTCTGCCGAGAAAGAGGGATGGGCGCCGGGTCGCTCCCAGGCCTACCTTGGCGTCCTGGTGGACGATCTGTGTACGCTCGGCACCAAAGAGCCGTACCGCATGTTTACTTCACGTGCGGAATACCGCCTGATGCTGCGTGAAGACAACGCCGATCTGCGCCTGACTGAGCAAGGCCGTGAACTGGGCCTGGTAGATGATGAACGCTGGGCGCGTTTCAACGAGAAGCTTGAGAGTATTGAACGTGAACGTCAGCGCCTGAAATCCAGCTGGGTAAATCCGCTGGCGGAAAGCGCCGCTGAAGTTAACGCACAGCTGACGGCGCCTTTGTCTCGCGAAGCTAACGGTGAAGATTTGCTCCGTCGTCCGGAAATGACCTACGAACAGCTGGTGAAAATGTCGCCATTCTCGCCGGGTCTTGAAGACAAGCAGGCCGCGGAACAGGTTGAGATTCAGGTAAAATACGAAGGCTACATCGCGCGCCAGCAGGATGAGATTGAGAAACAGCAGCGCAATGAAAACACGTTGCTGCCTGCCACGCTTGATTATCGCCAGGTGAATGGGCTGTCGAACGAAGTCATTGCTAAGTTGAACGACCACAAGCCGTCTTCAATAGGGCAAGCATCGCGTATTTCCGGCATTACGCCTGCGGCAATCTCGATTTTGCTGGTGTGGTTGAAAAAGCAGGGAATGCTGCGCCGTAGCGCCTGACTTTCCCTGAACGATACATTTGGCGGATAGCGCATAAGATATCCGCCTGGTTTATATCCAGCCCGGTAAGCGCATCGCCTCCGGGCTCATTGTTTTTAAACAGGTACCGAACGTGATCAACAAACTTTCTCGTCTGCTTGATGAAGCGGGTATTTCACTTACCGATCACCAGAAAAATCAGCTGGTCGCCTATGTAGGCATGCTGGATAAGTGGAATAAGGCCTATAACCTGACCTCGGTTCGCGATCCGGATGAGATGCTGGTACGCCACATTCTCGATAGCATTGTTGTTGCGCCATACCTTAAAGGAACGCGTTTTATCGATGTGGGTACCGGGCCGGGTCTGCCGGGGATCCCGCTGGCTATCGTACGCCCTGAATCTCATTTCACCCTGCTGGATAGCCTCGGTAAACGAGTACGTTTCCTGCGACAGGTCCAGCATGAGTTAAAACTGGATAACATCACGCCGGTACAAAGCCGCGTGGAAGCTTTTCCGGCTGAACCGCCGTTTGATGGCGTGATCAGCCGCGCTTTTGCGTCGCTGAATGATATGGTGAGCTGGTGCCATCATTTACCGGCGCAGGACGGTCACTTCTATGCGCTCAAAGGGTTAGCGCAAAAAGATGAAATGGCCAATCTTCCGGAAGGGTTTGCCATTAGTGATGTTTTCGAACTGCATGTTCCTCAGCTGGATGGTGAGCGTCACCTTGTGGTGATCCAGCCAAAAATGATTTAATTTTTATCAAAAAATGTGAAAAAAAACCGGGTTGTGCATGTTACAAAAATAAAAGTCACAGCAGGGTAGTATCGGACAAGATTTAACCTTGTCATTACCATGGTTTTTCTTTCGGTTAACTTTGCTCTGTTGCTTTACCAGGAGAATAGTCAACATTGAAAATATCAGTACGCTAAAAATCTCGCTGCTTGCACTTCATACTGATGTTAAATTTTTATTATGAATGTCAATAAAAGGTTTTTATTGTATATGGTATTGTTTTAGAAAGAATACCCACTTTTTATGTTGAATATCAATTGGATAAAAAATTGAGTTTTATGTACAGAATTAATTCGATTTCACGAAAAATGTTTATTATGTGATCTGATGCACGCTTTAATAGCCGTGTTTTCGCGGTATTTGCAGTTTTGCATGACGGCTCACAGATTGGTGAAATGCATGAAAAGTTGTCAGTCGGAAAATAATTAAACATTTATTCACTATTTTGCTACTTATTGTTTGAAATCACGGGGCGTCACCGTATAATTTGTCCGCTTTTTGATGCTTGACTCTTCGTCTTAAAGGACGTTTTATACGACACGCGACATACCTCGAAGGGAGCAGGAGTAAATACGTGATGTCAGTGTCGCTCTTGAGTCGAAACGTTGCTCGTAAGCTTCTGTTTATTCAGTTACTGGCGGTAATAGCAAGTGGACTGCTGTTCAGCCTCAAAGACCCTTTCTGGGGCATCTCCGCCGTTAGCGGAGGTTTGGCGGTTCTTTTGCCAAATATGATTTTTATGATTTTTGCCTGGCGTCATCAGGCGCATACACCTGCTAAAGGCCGAGTGGCCTGGACCTTCGCTCTCGGCGAAGCTTTCAAGGTGTTGTTGACCTTCGCCCTTCTGGCGGTGGCGCTGGCGGTTTTCAAAGTGGTGTTTTTGCCGCTGATAGTGACGTGGGTTTTGGTGCTGGTGGTACAAGTTCTGGCGCCAGCTGTAATTAACAACAAAGGGTAAAAGGCATCATGGCTTCAGAAAATATGACGCCGCAGGAATACATAGGACACCATCTGAATAACCTTCAGCTGGACCTGCGTACTTTCTCGCTGGTGGATCCGCATAACCCCCCGGCCACCTTCTGGACGCTCAACATTGACTCCATGTTCTTCTCGGTGGTGCTTGGTCTGTTGTTCCTGCTTATGTTCCGTAGCGTAGCCAAAAAGGCGACCAGCGGCGTACCGGGAAAATTCCAGACCTTTATCGAGATGATCATCGGCTTCGTCCATGGCAGCGTTAAAGACATGTACCACGGCAAGAGCAAGGTTATCGCTCCGCTGGCCCTCACCGTGTTCGTTTGGGTATTCCTGATGAACCTGATGGACCTGCTGCCTATCGACCTGTTGCCATACATCGGTGAACACATTTTCGGCCTGCCAGCACTGCGCGTAGTTCCGTCTGCGGACGTCAACATCACCCTGTCGATGGCGCTTGGCGTGTTTATCCTGATTCTTTTCTACAGCATCAAAATGAAAGGCGTGGGCGGGTTCGTTAAAGAACTGACCCTGCAGCCGTTCAATCACTGGGCGTTCATTCCTGTCAACTTAATCCTTGAAGGGGTAAGCCTGCTGTCTAAACCTGTATCTCTGGGTCTGCGACTGTTCGGCAACATGTATGCCGGTGAGCTGATTTTCATTCTGATTGCTGGTCTGTTGCCGTGGTGGTCACAGTGGGTTCTGAATGTGCCGTGGGCCATTTTCCACATCCTGATTATTACGCTGCAAGCCTTCATCTTCATGGTTCTGACGATCGTCTATCTGTCGATGGCATCTGAAGAGCATTGATTTTTTACCAACATACTACGTTTTAACTGAAACAAACTGGAGACTGTCATGGAAAACCTGAATATGGATCTGCTGTACATGGCTGCCGCTGTGATGATGGGTCTGGCGGCAATCGGTGCTGCGATCGGTATCGGCATCCTCGGGGGTAAATTCCTGGAAGGCGCAGCGCGTCAACCGGATCTGATTCCTCTGCTGCGTACTCAGTTCTTTATCGTTATGGGTCTGGTGGATGCTATCCCGATGATCGCTGTAGGTCTGGGTCTGTACGTGATGTTCGCCGTCGCGTAGTAAGTTGTTCGAAAGAAACCTAAGCCACAGAGTTATTTTTTAAGAGGTATTGTGCTGTGAACATGAACGCAACAATCCTCGGCCAGGCCATCGCGTTTGTTATCTTCGTATGGTTCTGCATGAAGTATGTATGGCCGCCGTTAATGGCTGCCATCGAAAAGCGCCAGAAAGAAATTTCTGACGGTTTAGCTTCTGCAGAACGCGCTAAGAAAGATTTGGACCTTGCACAGGCCAACGCGACCGACCAGCTGAAAAAAGCGAAAGCGGAAGCCCAGGTAATCATCGAGCAGGCGAACAAGCGTCGCTCTCAGATTCTGGACGAAGCCAAAGCTGAAGCAGAACAGGAACGCACTAAAATCGTCGCACAGGCGCAGGCTGAAATCGATGCCGAACGTAAACGTGCTCGCGAGGAGCTGCGTAAGCAGGTCGCTATCCTGGCTGTTGCTGGCGCCGAGAAGATCATCGAACGTTCCGTGGATGAAGCTGCTAACAGCGACATCGTGGATAAACTTGTCGCTGAACTGTAAGGAGGGAGGGGCTGATGTCTGAATTTGTAACGGTAGCTCGCCCCTACGCCAAAGCAGCTTTTGACTTTGCCGTCGAACACCAAAGCGTAGAGCGCTGGCAGGATATGCTGGCGTTTGCCGCTGAAGTGACTAAAAACGAACAAATGGCAGAGCTACTCTCTGGCGCGCTGGCGCCGGAAACGCTCTCTGATGCGTTTATCGCGGTTTGTGGTGAGCAACTGGACGAAAACGGTCAAAACCTGATTCGGGTAATGGCTGAAAATGGTCGTCTGAATGCGCTCCCTGATGTTCTTGAGCAGTTCATTCACCTGCGCGCTGCCAGTGAGGCAACCGCAGAGGTAGAAGTTATTTCTGCCGCTCAGATGAGCGAAGAACAGCTTGCGAAAATCACCAGCGCGATGGAAAAACGTCTGTCACGCAAAGTTAAGCTGAATTGCAAAATCGATAAGTCTGTAATGGCAGGCGTTATCATCCGTGCGGGTGATATGGTCATTGATGGCAGCGTACGCGGCCGTCTTGAACGCCTTGCAGACGTCTTGCAGTCTTAAGGGGACTGGAGCATGCAACTGAATTCCACCGAAATCAGCGAACTGATCAAGCAGCGCATTGCTCAGTTCAATGTTGTGAGCGAGGCTCATAACGAAGGTACTATCGTTTCTGTAAGTGACGGTGTTATCCGCATTCACGGCCTGGCCGATTGTATGCAGGGTGAGATGATCGCTCTGCCGGGTAACCGTTACGCTATCGCACTGAACCTGGAGCGCGACTCCGTTGGTGCGGTTGTGATGGGTCCGTACGCTGACCTCGCCGAAGGCATGAAGGTTAAATGTACTGGCCGTATCCTTGAAGTTCCGGTTGGCCGCGGCCTGCTGGGACGTGTGGTTAACACTCTGGGTGCACCGATTGATGGTAAAGGTCCGCTGGAGCACGACGGCTTCTCTGCCGTTGAAGCTATCGCTCCGGGCGTAATCGAACGTCAGTCCGTCGATCAGCCGGTGCAGACCGGTTATAAATCCGTTGATGCCATGATCCCAATCGGTCGTGGTCAGCGTGAACTGATCATCGGCGACCGTCAGACCGGTAAAACCGCTCTGGCAATCGACGCCATCATCAACCAGCGTGATTCCGGCATCAAGTGCGTCTACGTGGCAATCGGCCAGAAAGCGTCCACCATTTCTAACGTGGTGCGTAAACTGGAAGAACACGGCGCGCTGTCTAACACCATCGTTGTGGTTGCAACCGCATCTGAATCCGCCGCGCTGCAATACCTGGCTCCGTATGCCGGTTGCGCAATGGGTGAATACTTCCGTGACCGCGGTGAAGATGCGCTGATCATTTATGATGACCTGTCTAAACAGGCCGTTGCTTACCGTCAGATTTCCCTGCTGCTCCGCCGTCCGCCTGGACGTGAAGCATTCCCGGGCGACGTATTCTACCTCCACTCTCGTCTGCTGGAGCGTGCTGCACGTGTTAACGTCGAATACGTTGAAGCTTTCACCAAAGGTGAAGTGAAAGGTAAAACCGGTTCTCTGACCGCTCTGCCGATTATCGAAACCCAGGCGGGTGACGTTTCTGCGTTCGTTCCGACCAACGTAATTTCTATTACCGATGGTCAGATCTTCCTGGAAACCAACCTGTTCAACTCCGGTATTCGTCCTGCGGTTAACCCGGGTATCTCCGTATCCCGTGTTGGTGGTGCAGCTCAGACCAAGATCATGAAGAAACTGTCCGGTGGTATTCGTACCGCGCTGGCACAGTATCGCGAACTGGCGGCGTTCTCGCAGTTTGCTTCTGACCTTGACGATGCAACCCGTAAGCAGCTGGACCACGGTCAGAAAGTAACTGAACTGCTGAAACAGAAACAGTATGCGCCGATGTCCGTTGCGCAGCAGTCTCTGGTTCTGTTCGCGGCAGAACGTGGTTATCTGGCGGATGTAGAGCTGGCGAAAATCGGTAGCTTTGAAGCCGCTCTGCTGGCTTACGTCGACCGTGATCACGCTCCGTTGATGCAAGAGATCAACCAGTCCGGTGGCTATAACGACGAAATCGAAGGCAAGCTGAAAGGCATCCTCGATTCCTTCAAAGCAACCCAATCCTGGTAAAGTCTGGCGGCTTGCTTTAGGGCAGGCCGCAAGGCATTGAGGAGAAGCTCATGGCCGGCGCAAAAGAGATACGTAGTAAGATCGCAAGCGTCCAGAACACGCAAAAGATCACTAAAGCGATGGAAATGGTCGCCGCTTCCAAAATGCGTAAATCGCAGGAGCGCATGGCAGCCAGCCGTCCTTATGCAGATACGATGCGCAAAGTGATCGGTCACCTTGCGAACGGTAATCTGGAATATAAGCACCCTTACCTGGAAGAACGCGACGTTAAACGCGTGGGCTACCTGGTGGTGTCTACCGACCGTGGTCTGTGTGGTGGCTTGAACATTAACCTGTTCAAAAAGCTGCTGGCGGAAATGAAAGCATGGTCCGATAAAGGCGTTCAGTGCGAACTCGCAATGATCGGCTCGAAGGGCGTGTCTTTCTTTAATTCCGTTAGCGGTAATGTTGTCGCCCAGGTGACGGGTATGGGGGATAACCCATCCCTGTCCGAACTGATCGGTCCGGTAAAAGTGATGTTGCAGGCCTACGATGAAGGCCGTCTGGACAAGCTGTATATTGTCAGCAACAAATTTATTAACACCATGTCTCAGGTTCCAACCATTACTCAGCTGCTGCCGTTACCGGCTTCAGAAGATGGTGAGTTGAAGCGTAAATCCTGGGATTACCTGTATGAACCCGATCCGAAAGCGCTGCTGGATACCCTGCTGCGTCGTTATGTGGAATCTCAGGTTTATCAGGGCGTGGTAGAAAACCTGGCCAGCGAGCAGGCCGCACGTATGGTGGCGATGAAAGCCGCGACCGACAATGGCGGCAGCCTGATTAAAGAGCTGCAGTTGGTATACAACAAAGCTCGTCAGGCCAGCATTACTCAGGAACTCACCGAGATCGTCGGTGGAGCATCCGCGGTATAACCAGGTTAATTCGTAGAGGATTCAAGATGGCTACTGGAAAAATTGTCCAGGTAATCGGCGCCGTGGTCGACGTCGAATTCCCTCAGGATGCCGTACCGCGCGTGTACGAGGCTCTTGAGGTACAAAATGGTAGTGAGAATCTGGTGCTGGAAGTTCAGCAGCAGCTCGGCGGCGGTATTGTTCGTACCATCGCCATGGGTTCTTCCGACGGTCTGCGTCGCGGTCTGGAAGTCAAAGACCTCGAGCATCCGATCGAAGTCCCGGTAGGTAAAGCAACGCTGGGTCGTATCATGAACGTACTGGGCCAACCGGTAGACATGAAAGGCGACATCGGCGAAGAAGAGCGTTGGGCGATTCACCGCGCAGCGCCTTCCTACGAAGAGTTGTCAAACTCTCAGGAACTGCTGGAAACCGGCATCAAAGTTATCGACCTGATGTGTCCGTTTGCGAAGGGCGGTAAAGTTGGTCTGTTCGGTGGTGCGGGTGTAGGTAAAACCGTAAACATGATGGAGCTGATCCGTAACATCGCGATCGAGCACTCCGGTTACTCCGTGTTTGCGGGCGTAGGTGAACGTACTCGTGAGGGTAACGACTTCTACCACGAAATGACCGACTCCAACGTTATCGATAAAGTATCCCTGGTGTATGGCCAGATGAACGAGCCGCCGGGAAACCGTCTGCGCGTTGCGCTGACCGGCCTGACCATGGCTGAGAAGTTCCGTGACGAAGGTCGTGACGTTCTGCTGTTCGTCGATAACATCTATCGTTACACCCTGGCCGGTACTGAAGTATCCGCACTGCTGGGTCGTATGCCTTCAGCGGTAGGTTACCAGCCGACTCTGGCGGAAGAGATGGGCGTTCTGCAGGAACGTATCACCTCCACCAAAACGGGTTCTATCACTTCCGTACAGGCGGTATACGTACCTGCGGATGACTTGACTGACCCGTCTCCAGCCACCACCTTTGCGCACCTTGACGCAACCGTGGTACTGAGCCGTCAGATCGCTTCTCTGGGGATTTACCCGGCAGTTGACCCGCTGGACTCCACCAGCCGTCAGCTGGATCCGCTGGTTGTTGGCCAGGAGCACTACGACACCGCTCGTGGCGTTCAGTCCATCCTGCAGCGTTATCAGGAACTGAAAGACATTATCGCCATCCTGGGTATGGATGAACTGTCTGAAGAAGATAAACTGGTGGTAGCTCGCGCACGTAAGATTCAGCGCTTCCTGTCCCAGCCGTTCTTCGTGGCAGAAGTATTTACCGGTTCTCCGGGCAAATACGTCTCCCTGAAAGACACCATCCGTGGCTTTAAAGGCATCATGGAAGGCGAATACGATCACCTGCCGGAGCAGGCGTTCTACATGGTCGGTTCTATCGACGAAGCCGTGGAAAAAGCCAAAAAACTTTAACGCCTTAATCGGAGGGTGATATGGCAATGACTTACCACCTGGACGTCGTCAGCGCAGAGAAACAAATGTTCTCTGGTCTGGTCGAGAAAATCCAGGTAACGGGTAGCGAAGGTGAACTGGGTATTTACCCGGGGCACGCGCCGCTGCTCACCGCCATTAAGCCTGGTATGATTCGCATCGTTAAGCAGCACGGTCACGAAGAATTTATCTACCTGTCAGGCGGCATTCTTGAAGTGCAGCCGGGTAGCACGACCGTTCTGGCTGATACGGCAATTCGTGGCCAGGATCTCGACGAAGCGCGAGCCCTGGAAGCGAAACGTAAGGCTGAAGAGCACATTAAGAGCTCTCATGGTGACGTGGATTACGCTCAGGCGTCCGCGGAACTGGCCAAAGCGATCGCTAAACTGCGCGTTATCGAGTTGACCAAAAAAGCGATGTAACACCGGCTTGAAAGTTAAAAAGCCAGTCTGGTTTCCAGGCTGGCTTTTTTTATGGCTTCGTTTCAGAAATAACAAAACTAAAAAGATGGTTTAAAAAATTTGTGATGAACATCTCATTTTTGTTGATCGTTTGGAGAATGCAGCGTAGACTTTGTTTTGTGATGTAAGTCACAAAAAATGCATCATAAAACGTAATCACTATCCAGGAAGAGATCATGAAACTGCTTAATAAAATCGTCGCTTTCTTCAGTGCTATGAACGTAACCTTCGGTACGTTCAACCACTAAGAAGTCAACTTTCCAGGCTGTTTTTGCGCTGTACCGCTAACTAAAACGACAACACATGCGGTGTGAAACAGACAGAAAGTGAAAAGGTCGCCCCAGGGCGACCTTTATGTTTTTCACGTATAGCGGGGTTAATTACGGCTGAGGAAGTTACCGGTATTGAAGCTGCCGTCAGCCTCACGTATTAGCGGGTCAGGCAGCGCCAGAGTCTGGTAATCGGCGCTGTTAATGCTTTTTCCTTGAGCGTTGATGCTTTTACCACCGTGGATAAAGTAGTTGCTATCGTCGATATTCCCGACAACGGCATCGTCATATTTCCCCGGCTGGCTACGTAAGGAAAGGTTCTCGCTGAACGTGCCCTGGGTTTCCGGCGCGCCGTATGGGCTTGGGCGGAACAGGTAGTTAAAGCGCTGGTTATCCACCGCGACGTTGTTGACCACTACCAGCTTGCCGGGATTGAAGTTGTCGGTGAAACCGTCGAGATGGTTCCCGATGGCGATGCTGTTACGTACCTCATGAGCAACCGGCTGCCCTTCCCCGCCGAGCTTAAAACCGTTGCTGGTATTATTGCGGGCAATAGAGTTCTCGATCACCACAACGCCGTTTGCACCGTCCTCAATCTTATTAAACAGATCGAAACCGTCGTCGATGTTATCGTGCGAGTAACAGCCTTCCAGCCGGTTCCCCTCTCCTACGCGCATTTTTACGGCGAAGCCATCGGCGTTTATTTTTCCTGGATCTTCGTTGCTAAAGGATTCTGAATTCACCACCCGGTTATAGCTGGCCCACAGCGGGCGTCCTACATCCGCCGGTGAGGAAATTTGAATGCCGGTATCATCGTTACGATAAGCGGTGACGTTCTCAATCAGGTTATGGCTACCCTGTATGCGCAGGCTCTTATCCGTAATATCTACTCCAACGATATGCCAGTAGCTGGCATCCAGCAGTAGCCCGTGTATTACCGCTTTACCGGCGGCTTTCAGGGTCTTGGTTTTGTCTTTCAGGCCGCTGGCGCTCAGAGGGATGACGGTTTGCGGGTAGTCTCCGGCGGCTAATATAATTTCCCCGCCAGCGGGTACGAGCTCGACGGCGGAGGCTAAATCCAACGGCGACTCTGCCGTGCCTTTGGCCTGCGCTTGCCCCTCAGGTGCAGCATAGAGCGTATTGCCTGTGATATTGGCACTCTGTTCCACCGTCAGCGTCTGGGTCAGCGTTTTTGCGCTGGTGGTCGGCGTAAAGGTAACTTCGAACGTGCTTTTATCTTTCAGAACGGCAGGCTGGGTAAACATCTCACCGGCTTTCACGGCTTTATCCTGCCCGATCACCACTTCATCCTGGCGAACGGTGATGCGCCCGTCACTATTGGTACGCGCCTGTAGGATGTACTTTTTGTCCTGGCTTTTTGTTCCCGAGGCAATTTGCATGACCGGCGGCCAGCTTTTAGCGATGTACGGCGCAGAGGGAACAGTATTTGCCGCTGACGTGGTGAGCGAGGCGTTGCTGACGGTGATTTTAGCGTTACGAGAAGCAAAAAAACCGACGTAGTAATGTTCTTTATCCTGTTGAGCAATCAGATCGGCGTGAGGAACCTGCTGGCTTACCCATTTTTCACTGCCCGTAGCTGCCCAGGAAGTAATAAACCCGTCGTTGGTGCGTTCCAGCCTGAGCTGGAACGTCGGCGTTTGCTGTATATCGATTTTTTCTTTATAACTCTGACGCTTTATTGATGCCCCCGCATTGCCCCACGGTTGGGTTATCCCTTCCCGGCTGATAGCCTGCAGCTTAATATGCGAGTGATCTTTTTTATCCTGCGTCATAATGGCGTTCATCACCATATTGGACGCCGCCGGGAACTCTTCATAACCGACCTTCAGCGGCTGTTGACGCGGAACTCCTATTACATCGCGCACCAGCAGTCCTGCCCCTTCCTGTGCTGCCGGGCGAGCGCCATTTTCCGGGCCAAACTGATTGACGGTCACCGTTGCCTGCAGGATAAAATTCTGACTGGTCGGAAGTTGGGTATAAAAGAAGGTCAGTCCGTCGTGGGAGTTGGCAATTTTACCTCCCCGGCTTTCAATAGTAATGGGTTGGCTGAGATCGGCGACGTCCTGCGGCGTCAGTTTTTTACCGGCGATAGTGACATCATTGACGCCAATCTTTTCAGGCAGAACATTCGAGGAAAAATTGCTGTCCGTGGATTGCCCGAAGGCGATAGCGCGCCACTGAGGGCCTTCGTTGGCCTGCAGCGGTAGCGCGATCATCGTACTGCAAAGGGTTAATGCCAAAGGTATTTTGTTATTCATTCTTTTCTCCTGGGTAATTATTAATCGGCATTATCAGGAAAATGAAATGGTGTTTCTATTTATCACGTCACAATTAATGAATATTAAAACTGCGTTTTATTTTATGGTTTTTCTTTATTTACCCGCCAAAAAAACAGCAAAAGCAGAGGGATAGCCTGGCCACCCCCTCATAAAAATGATTTTTTTGCGCGAAACGGGTTTGCGCTGACTAAAAATAGCCCCCTAAAATGATGTATTGCGTGAAGCCTGCGCGTTTTATCTCCGTCTCGTTTCATGATGAAAAATATGTAGATATTTCAACGTGAAAGGCTTTTACTTTTCGTTCTAACAGCAGTCAGGATGCGTATGTCAAACAGTCCGATGAGCGTGGTGATTCTTGCCGCAGGCAAGGGTACCCGCATGTATTCCGATCTTCCCAAGGTGCTGCATTCGCTGGCCGGCAAGCCAATGGTTCAGCATGTCATTGATACGGCTAAAGAATTAGGTGCTTCCGCTGTCCATCTGGTCTACGGGCACGGCGGCGATCTCCTTCGCCAGACGCTGCACGAAGATAAGCTAAATTGGATCTTACAGGCTGAACAGCTGGGTACCGGCCACGCCATGCAGCAGGCGGCGCCGTTCTTCAAAGATGATGAAGATATCCTCATGCTGTACGGCGATGTACCGTTGATTTCCGTCGAAACATTAAAGCGCCTGCGAGAAGCGAAACCGCAGGGCGGCATCGGTTTGCTGACGGTGAAGCTGGACGATCCGACCGGCTATGGCCGCATTACGCGCCATAACGGTGCGGTAACCGGCATTGTTGAGCATAAAGACGCCAGCGAAGAGCAGCGTCGGATTCAGGAAATTAATACCGGAATTCTGGTCGCCAACGGGGCGGATCTCAAACGCTGGCTGGCTAAGCTGACCAATAACAACGTGCAGGGCGAATATTACATTACCGATATTATCGCCATGGCCTATGCCGAAGGTCGCGAAATCGCGGCAGTCCATCCTCAGCGCCTAAGCGAAGTGGAAGGCGTGAATAACCGGCTGCAGCTATCCCGCCTGGAACGCGTCTGGCAGTCTGAAAAGGCGGAGGCACTTCTGCTCGCAGGCGTAATGCTTCGCGATCCGGCGCGTTTTGACCTGCGCGGCGTGCTGAAACACGGGCGCGATGTCGAAATAGATACTAACGTTATTCTCGAGGGGCATGTTGTTCTGGGCAATCGGGTGAAGATCGGCTCCGGCTGCGTGATCAAGAACAGTACCATTGGCGATGACTGCGAGATCAGTCCTTATACCGTAGTGGAAGATGCTCATCTTGAGGCCGCCTGTACTATCGGGCCATTCGCACGGCTGCGCCCTGGCGCGGAGCTCCTGGAAGGCGCGCACGTCGGCAACTTTGTCGAAATTAAAAAGGCGCGTCTGGGGAGAGGCACGAAAGCCGGGCATCTTTCCTACCTCGGAGACGCTGAGATTGGCGATAACGTCAATATCGGCGCCGGCACCATCACCTGTAACTATGATGGTGCAAATAAACATAAAACGGTGATCGGCGATGACGTGTTTGTTGGTTCGGACAGCCAGCTGGTCGCTCCCGTGACCATCGGCAAGGGAGTCACCATTGCTGCAGGAACGACGGTAACGCGCAACGTTGCCGACGATGAGTTAGTTTTAAGCCGCGTGCCGCAGGTTCATAAACAGGGCTGGCAGCGCCCGGTGAAGAAGAAGTAACGCTTTTCTCTTTCGCCCTTTTGGGGGAAAGAGCGGGGTGAGGGGATAAAATAATCCTCCCCCCACGGCAGTGCCCATAAAAATAACCCCACTCTCTACAAGGCTCGGGGCGCCCGGAAAAACGGGTAAACAGGTTGACCGACAACGTATGGCATACAGCCAAAATCGGAATGAAAAACTATGTGTGGAATTGTTGGCGCAGTCGCGCAGCGTGATATTGCTGAAATCCTTCTCGAAGGTTTACGTCGTCTGGAATACCGCGGTTATGACTCCGCCGGTCTGGCAGTCGTCGATAACGAAGGTCATATGAACCGCGTTCGTCGCCTTGGGAAAGTCCAGATGCTGGCCCAGGCGTTGGAGGAACATCCGTTGCACGGTGGGACGGGAATTGCCCATACCCGCTGGGCGACGCACGGCGAACCCTCTGAAGGCAACGCGCATCCGCATGTTTCTGACCATATTGTGGTCGTGCATAACGGAATTATCGAGAACCATGAGCCGCTGCGCGAGCTGTTGCAGTCGCGGGGCTACGTTTTCGCCTCCGAGACTGACACCGAAGTTATTGCGCATCTGGTTCACTGGGAGCTGGAACAAGGCGGCACCCTGCGTGATGCTGTTCTGCGGACTATCCCGCAGCTTCGCGGCGCTTACGGTACCGTGATTATGGATTCCCGCGATCCGGGTACGCTGCTGGCCGCTCGTTCGGGCAGCCCGCTGGTTATTGGCCTGGGGATGGGAGAAAACTTCATTGCCTCCGATCAGCTGGCGCTCCTGCCGGTTACCCGCCGCTTTATCTTCCTCGAAGAGGGGGATATTGCGGAAGTCACCCGTCGTTCGGTCACTATCTTTGATAAATCCGGCGCCGAAGTGCTGCGCCCGGATATTGAATCCAGTCTGCAGTATGATGCAGGCGATAAAGGTATCTATCGCCACTATATGCAGAAAGAGATCTACGAGCAGCCGAACGCGATCAAAAATACCCTCTCCGGGCGCATTAGCCACGGTGAAGTTGATTTAAGCGAACTGGGCCCGCAGGCTAACGAGCTGCTGTCTCAGGTTGAGCATATTCAGATCATCGCCTGCGGTACCTCCTACAACTCAGGAATGGTTTCCCGTTACTGGTTTGAATCGCTGGCCGGTGTGCCGTGTGATGTCGAAATCGCTTCTGAGTTCCGCTATCGTAAATCGGCCGTGCGTCGCAATAGCCTGATGATCACCCTCTCGCAGTCCGGCGAAACGGCGGACACCCTCGCAGGTCTGCGCCTGTCTAAAGAGCTGGGCTATCTGGGCTCGCTGGCGATTTGTAACGTGCCGGGTTCATCACTGGTGCGGGAGTCCGATCTGGCGATGATGACCAATGCCGGGACGGAAATCGGCGTCGCTTCGACTAAAGCCTTCACTACGCAATTGACCGTTCTGCTGATGCTGGTGGCGAAACTGGCGCGTCTTAAGGGCCAGGATGCCGCGATTGAACACGATATCGTGCATGGCCTGCAGGCGCTGCCGAACCGCATTGAGCAGGTGCTCTCGCAGGACAAGCGCATTGAGGCGCTGGCTGAGAATTTCTCTGATAAACATCACGCGCTGTTCCTCGGACGTGGCGATCAGTACCCCATTGCCCTTGAAGGGGCGCTGAAGCTGAAAGAGATCTCCTATATTCACGCGGAAGCCTATGCCGCTGGCGAGCTGAAGCACGGTCCGCTGGCGCTGATTGATGCAGAAATGCCGGTGGTTGTGGTCGCGCCGAACAACGAACTGCTGGAAAAGCTGAAATCTAACATTGAAGAGGTTCGCGCCCGCGGCGGCCAGCTGTACGTCTTTGCTGACGGCGATGCGGGTTTCACCAGCAGCGATAATATGCACATCATTGAGATGCCGCACGTTGAAGAGGTGATCGCGCCAATCTTCTATACTGTACCGCTGCAGCTGCTGGCTTATCACGTCGCGCTGATCAAAGGAACTGACGTCGATCAGCCGCGTAACCTGGCGAAATCGGTGACCGTGGAATAACGGTTTTTACATCGTGACAGGGCTGCCATCCGGCAGCCCTTTTTATTTGCGGCGAACGGCGAGATCCCACCCGCTTTATGACAGTCTGTCATTTTTGCGACGCTTTTTTGCCGTCATAAAAATAAAATTTTTCGGCAATATTTTCCTCATTATCTTTATTAACAATATGATTTGTATTGTTTTTATTTATCGTAAAATCCCGCCTTTTGGCTTGTCATAAAACTGTAATAATTCGTACATTTTACTGTCACCTGTTTGTCCTATTTTGCTCACCATAGCTTCGAAACAATGGTTTACGAATCCAGCAGGAGACATTATGAACGTTATGCGTACCACCGTCGCAACAGTTGTCGCCGCGACCTTATCGATGAGTGCTTTCTCTGTTTTTGCAGCAGCAAGCCTGACTGGCGCTGGCGCAACTTTCCCCGCGCCGGTGTATGCCAAATGGGCAGATACCTATAACAAGGAAACGGGTAATAAAATCAATTACCAGGGTATCGGCTCCTCTGGCGGCGTAAAACAAATTACGGCCAACACCGTAGATTTCGGTGCCTCTGATGCCCCTCTGGCTGACGACAAACTGGCTCAGGAAGGTCTGTTCCAGTTCCCGACCGTGATCGGCGGCGTGGTGCTGGCGATCAACCTGCCTGGCGTGAAATCAGGCGAGCTGGTGCTTGACGGTAAAACGCTGGGTGATATCTATCTGGGCAAAATCAAAAAATGGGATGACGAAGCGATTGCTAAGCTCAACCCGGGTATGAAGCTGCCTTCTCAGAACATCGCGGTTGTTCGCCGTGCGGATGGCTCCGGCACCTCCTTCGTTTTCACCAGCTACCTGGCGAAGGTGAACGAAGAGTGGAAATCTAAAGTCGGCGCGGGTTCAACCGTTAACTGGCCGACCGGGCTGGGCGGTAAAGGCAACGACGGCATTGCCGCGTTCGTTCAGCGTCTGCCGGGCTCAATCGGCTACGTAGAATATGCCTACGCGAAACAGAACAACCTCGCTTATACCAAACTGCTGTCTGCCGATGGCAAGCCGGTGAGCCCGACGGAAGACAACTTCGCTAACGCTGCGAAAGAAATCGACTGGAGCAAATCCTTTGCACAGGATCTGACTAACCAGAAAGGCGACAATGCCTGGCCGATCACTTCTACCACCTTCATCCTGGTTCACAAGGCTTCCAACAAGCCAGAGCAAACCGCTGAAGTGCTGAAGTTCTTCGACTGGGCGTATAAGAACGGCGGTAAAGAAGCTAATGCGCTGGATTATGCCACCCTGCCGGATAGCGTGGTTGAGCAAGTTCGCGCAGCATGGAAGACCAACGTAAAGGACAGCAGCGGTAAAGCGCTGTACTAATACCCGTCTTACGTCGAGTTACAGGGACGATGGCAGCGCTTGTTCATCCCGGGAGCATAGATACGCTATGTGACCAGGGTGAACAAGCTTGCTACCTGCCTGCAGCTCGAATTATTTAGGGTATGGCATTACCTTTGCCAGAAAGATCAGTAAACTACGATTTTTTCTGGCCCGAAACTGAAGAGTAACGTATGGCTGCAACCAAGCCGGCATTTAACCCTCCGGGGAAAAAGGGTGACATAATTTTCAGCGTGCTGGTAAAACTGGCGGCGCTGATTGTGCTATTGATGCTTGGCGGCATCATCGTCTCCCTTATCATCTCGTCCTGGCCAAGCATTGAGAAATTTGGCTTTGCCTTTCTGTGGACCAAAGAGTGGGATGCGCCAAACCAGATTTTCGGCGCCCTGGTGCCCATTTACGGGACGCTGGTCACCTCATTTATCGCGCTGCTGATCGCCGTACCGGTGAGCTTCGGTATCGCGCTGTTCCTGACGGAACTTTCACCCGCCTGGCTAAAGCGCCCGCTGGGTATCGCTATTGAACTGCTGGCCGCCATCCCCAGTATCGTTTACGGCATGTGGGGTCTGTTTATTTTCGCTCCACTGTTTGCGACTTACTTTCAGGAGCCGGTTGGCAACGTTTTGTCGACCATTCCGTTCGTTGGCGCGCTCTTTGCGGGTCCGGCGTTTGGTATCGGCATTCTGGCGGCCGGCGTCATTCTGGCCATCATGATCATTCCTTACATCGCTGCCGTTATGCGTGACGTTTTTGAACAGACGCCGGTAATGATGAAAGAGTCCGCATACGGTATCGGTTGTACAACATGGGAAGTTATCTGGCGTATCGTTCTGCCCTTTACCAAAAACGGCGTGATTGGCGGGGTGATGCTCGGACTGGGGCGCGCGCTGGGGGAAACCATGGCGGTAACCTTTATTATCGGCAACACCTACCAGCTCGATAGCGCTTCGCTGTATATGCCAGGTAACAGCATCACCTCCGCGCTGGCGAATGAGTTTGCCGAAGCGGAAACCGGACTGCACGTTGCAGCCTTGATGGAACTGGGTCTGATTCTGTTCGTTATCACCTTTATTGTTCTGGCCGCATCAAAGTTTATGATCATGCGCCTGGCTAAGAACGAGGGGGCACGCTAATGGCGACGATTGAATTACAAACCACCGCAGAGCTGGCGGAATCCCGTCGCAAAATGCAGGCGAAACGCCGCATGAAAAACCGCCTCGCCCTGACGCTATCGATGGCGACCATGGCGTTTGGCCTGTTCTGGCTTATCTGGATCCTGATGTCCACCGTCACTCGCGGCATCGACGGCATGAGCCTGGCGCTGTTTACCGAAATGACGCCGCCGCCTAATACGGCGGGCGGCGGTCTGGCGAACGCCCTGGCAGGTAGCGGATTGTTGATCCTGTGGTCGACGGTTATCGGTACCCCTCTGGGCATTCTGGCGGGGATTTATCTGGCGGAATATGGCCGTAAATCCTGGCTGGCTGAAGTCATTCGTTTTATTAACGACATCCTGCTTTCCGCGCCGTCGATTGTGGTCGGTCTGTTTGTATACACCATCGTCGTTGCGCAAATGCAGCACTTTTCCGGCTGGGCGGGCGTGATTGCGCTGGCGCTGCTGCAGGTGCCTATCGTGATTCGTACTACTGAAAATATGCTGAAGCTGGTGCCGGATAGCCTGCGCGAAGCGGCCTATGCGCTCGGTACGCCAAAGTGGCGAATGATTTCTGCGATCACCCTGAAAGCATCGGTCTCCGGCATTATGACCGGTATCCTGCTGGCCATTGCCCGTATCGCCGGGGAAACGGCGCCGCTGCTGTTCACCGCGCTCTCCAATCAGTTCTGGAGCACCGACATGATGCAGCCGATCGCTAACCTGCCGGTAACGATTTTCAAATTTGCCATGAGTCCCTTTGCGGAGTGGCAGCAACTGGCATGGGCCGGGGTATTGATTATCACCCTGTGCGTATTGCTGCTGAACATTCTGGCGCGCGTTATTTTCGCGAAGAATAAACACGGTTAATTTTTGCGGCGCGGCGAAACGCGGCGCCGAACGAGGAAAAGAACGAGATGAGTATGGTGAATACGACCCCGGGTAAGCTTTCAGTTCGTAACCTGAACTTCTACTACGGAAAATTCCATGCCCTGAAAAACATCAACCTGGATATCACAAAAAACCAGGTGACGGCGTTTATCGGTCCGTCAGGCTGCGGTAAATCCACGCTGCTGCGTACGTTCAACAAAATGTTTGAGCTGTACCCGGAGCAGCGTGCAGAAGGTGAAATTCTGCTGGATGGCGATAATATTCTGACCAATACCCAGGATATCGCGCTGCTGCGTGCCAAAGTCGGCATGGTATTCCAGAAGCCGACGCCGTTCCCGATGTCTATCTATGACAATATCGCCTTTGGCGTGCGTCTGTTCGAGAAACTCTCCCGCGCGGATATGGACGAGCGAGTGCAGTGGGCTTTGACCAAAGCCGCATTATGGAATGAAACCAAAGATAAACTGCATCAGAGCGGATATTCTCTCTCCGGCGGTCAGCAGCAGCGTCTGTGTATCGCGCGCGGTATCGCTATTCGTCCGGAAGTGCTGCTGCTGGATGAGCCCTGTTCGGCGCTGGACCCGATCTCTACCGGGCGTATTGAAGAGCTGATCACCGAACTGAAACAGGATTACACCGTCGTTATCGTGACCCACAACATGCAGCAGGCCGCGCGTTGCTCCGACCATACGGCGTTTATGTATCTTGGCGAGCTGATAGAATTCAGCAACACGGACGATCTGTTTACCAAACCCGCTAAGAAGCAAACTGAAGATTATATTACTGGCCGCTACGGTTGATTGCCCTTCTGCTTTCAGGCTCTAACCTATTGGGCAATCAGGAGATACCATGGATAACCTAAATCTTAATAAACATATTTCCGGCCAGTTCAATGCCGAACTGGAGTACATCCGCACCCAGGTCATGACCATGGGTGGGCTGGTGGAGCAGCAGCTTTCTGATGCTATCACCGCGATGCATAACCAGGACAGCGAACTGGCAAAGCGCGTTATCGACGGCGATAAGCAGGTCAATATGATGGAAGTGGCGATCGATGAAGCCTGCGTGCGCATCATCGCCAAGCGTCAGCCGACCGCCAGCGACCTGCGCCTGGTGATGGCGATTATCAAAACCATCGCCGAACTGGAACGTATCGGTGACGTTGCGGATAAAATCTGCCGCACAGCGCTGGAAAAATTCTCCCAGCAGCACCAGCCGCTGCTGGTGAGTCTGGAATCGCTGGGGCGCCATACCGTGCAGATGCTGCACGATGTGCTGGATGCTTTTGCCCGTATGGACCTTGATGAAGCGGTGCGGATTTATCGTGAAGATAAGAAAGTCGACCAGGAATATGAAGGCATCGTGCGCCAGCTGATGACCTATATGATGGAAGATTCGCGCACTATTCCCAGCGTCCTGACCGCGCTGTTCTGCGCCCGCTCGATTGAGCGTATTGGCGACCGCTGCCAGAATATCTGCGAATATATTTTCTACTTCGTTAAAGGTCAGGATTTCCGTCACGTTGGCGGCGACGAACTGGATAAACTGCTGGCGGGAAAAGATCCTAAAGAGTAATGAATCACAGAGACTAATTCTGATATAAGGATATATCAGAATTAGTTATGATTAATGCAGTGGCTATTTTTTTTATTCGCAAAAATTGATGCGATTTTCATCACAAATAATAATTTCGCCAATTGTGGTTTGATTTTTATAGCGTAACAATGTGGTTCATTAATCGGGTGACTTGTCGTTACAGGGCCCGAATAAGTACGCTGGATTGTTACTGCGTAAGCAGGCAAAACCTGACATCACCGTTAACCGGGTGATGTCAGGTTTTTTTTTGCCAAATAATCCACCCGCAGTAAATGAATGGGATTGTTACCGCCGTGCGGGCAAAACCTGAAGAAAATCGCCTCTGTTTTATACAGGGAGTTTTCTTCAGGTTTTTTTATGCGATGCAAGGATGTCTGAGAATACACCATGCCTTCACGCAGGTTGTTATTTTTTCGCGATATTCAATTGCACTCATGTTTATATAAAGGGAACTTATGTTTAAAAAAAATCTGATTACATCTGCCATACTTATTATGGCACCGCTCGCTTATTCGACGCATGCTCTGGCGGAATCGCTAACGGTCGAACAGCGCCTTGAGCTTCTGGAAAAGGCGCTTAAAGATACGCAGTCCGAACTTAAAAAATATAAAGATGAAGAGAAAGCCAGAAATCAAATCTGGATCGCCAATACGCAGTCCGGTACCAACACACAACGTGCTTCTACGCAGGTTGCCAGCGCTCCCGCACCGGCCGGCGGCGCAGAAAAACCAGCCGCGGTTCTGGTGAAAAACGAACAGCCCGCGGCGAATGGCGAGTCCATTTATAGCTCGATGACAATGAAGGATTTCAGCAAGTTTGTGAAGGATGAAATTGGCTTCAGCTATAACGGCTATTACCGTTCCGGCTGGGGGACCGCATCTCATGGTTCACCAAAGTCCTGGGCGATTGGCTCGCTCGGTCGCTTCGGTAATGAATACTCTGGCTGGTTTGATTTACAGCTTAAGCAGCGGGTCTATCAGGAAGACAATAAGCGGGTTGATGCCATCGTGATGCTTGACGGTAACGTCGGGCAGCAGTATTCCTCCGGCTGGTTTGGCGATAACGCTGGCGGCGAGAACTATATGCAGTTCTCTGATATGTACGTAAATACCAAAGGTTTCCTGCCATTCGCACCGGAGGCGGATTTCTGGGTGGGTAAGCACGGCGCGCCGAAAATTGAAATCCAGATGCTGGACTGGAAAACGCAGAGAACCGATGCCGCAGCAGGCATTGGTCTTGAAAACTGGAAAGTGGGCGCGGGTAAATTTGATATCGCGCTGGTGCGCGAGGACGTCGATGACTACAACCGCACGTTGACCAAAAGCCAGCAAATTAACACCAATACTATTGATATTCGTTATAAAGAGATCCCTCTTTGGGATAAAGCATCACTGATGGTCAGCGGTCGTTATGTCGCGGCCAATCAGAGCTCATCTGAGAAATATAATGAAGGTAATAATGGATATTATGAATGGAAAGATACCTGGATGGCGGGAACGTCGTTAACGCAGAAGTTTGATAACGGCGGATTTAACGAATTTTCCTTCCTGCTGGCAAATAACTCCATCGCCAGCAGCTTCTCGCGCTACGCGGGATCCAGCCCGTATACCACCTTTAACGGCAGATACTATGGCGATCACACCAACGGCACCGCCGTTCGTTTGACCTCTCAGGGAGAAACCTATTTGAGTGATGACATCATTCTGGCGAACGCCATCGTTTACTCTTTTGGTAATGATGTCTACAGCTACGAGACCGGCGCGCACTCTGATTTTGAGTCTATTCGCGCCGTCGTGCGCCCGGCCTGGATTTGGGATAAATATAACCAGACCGGCGTTGAGCTGGGCTATTTCAAGCAGCAGAACAAAGATATCACCGGCAAGAAATATAACGAATCCGGCTACAAAACCACCCTGTTCCATACCTTTAAAGTGAATACCAGTATGCTGACCTCCCGCCCGGAAATTCGTTTCTATGCGACTTATATTAAAGCGCAGGATATCGACCTGGATAAGGCAGCCAACAGCAATACTCGCAGCATTTTTGAAGACGGTAAGAACGACCAGTTTGCCGTAGGCGCCCAGGCTGAAATCTGGTGGTAAGGCTGGTTCCGGTCAGGACAAATTCTCAAGAGGAATATCGATGAAACGACATGCTATTTACTTCGCTCTGGCGCTGGCAGGCGCTGCATTTACCGCTCATGCCGCGCCATTCCCGGCCACCCCGAGCGCGGCGATCCCGGTCAGCCAGTATATTACCCAGGTTAACGGCGATAAGAGCATTACCTTCCGCCTGTTTGCCCCGGATGCAAAACGGGTATCCGTGGTAACGGGGGCAACGCCGGATACCTTCGTCTCCCATGATATGACCAAAGACGAGCAGGGGATCTGGACATGGAAAAGCGAAGCGATGACCCCGAACCTTTACGAATATTATTTCGATGTCGACGGATTCCGTTCTGTCGACACCGGTAGCCGCTATCAAAAACCGCAGCGACAGGTGAATACCAGCCTGATTCTGGTTCCCGGCAGCATTCTTGACGATCGCGCGGTGGCTCACGGCGAGCTACGAACTTTGACCTATCACTCAAAGGCCCTGAATTCTGAGCGTCGCGCCTACGTGTGGACGCCGCCAGGCTATACCGGTAGCGGCGAGCCGCTGCCGGTGCTCTACTTCTATCACGGTTTTGGCGACAGCGGCCTGTCGGCTATCGATCAGGGACGTATCCCGCAAATCATGGATAACCTGCTGGCGGAAGGCAAAATCAAGCCCATGCTGGTAGTGGTGCCGGATACCGAAACCGATATTCCTGAAGCGATTGCGGAAAACTTCCCGCCGCAGGAGCGGCGTAAAACCTTCTATCCGCTGAATGCGAAAGCGGCTGATAAAGAGCTGATGAACGATATTATTCCGCTGATTGATGAGCGCTTTAACGTGCGTAAAGACGCGGATGGCCGGGCGCTTGCCGGGCTGTCGCAGGGCGGTTATCAGGCGCTGGTCTCCGGAATGAACCATCTGGAGAGCTTCGGCTGGCTGGCAACCTTCAGCGGCGTAACGACAACGACGGTACCGGATGCCGGCGTTGAAGCACAGCTAAACCAGCCGCAGGCGATCAACAAGCAGCTGCGTAACTTTACCGTCGTCGTGGGTGAGAAAGACGTGGTCACCGGTAAAGATATCGCCGGCCTGAAAGCGGAGCTGGAGAAGCAGAAAATCAACTTTGATTACCATGAGTATCCGGGCCTCAACCATGAAATGGACGTCTGGCGCCCGGCCTACGCCGAGTTCGTTCAGAAGTTGTTCAAATAAAATTAAGGGGCCAGTTTGCTGGCTCCTTATCTTCAATACCTTGAGGGAGACAATATGAAATTAATCGTGACGGAAGATTATGCGGAGATGAGCCTGGTCGCCAGCCATCACGTTCTGGGCTATATCACCGCGCCGCGCAGGGTGAATCTGGCGGTGACGGCAGGCAGTACGCCGAAAAAAATGTATGAATATCTGACGGCCGCGATTAAAGGTAAACCGTTCTATTCTCAAGTCCATTATTACAACTTTGACGAGATCCCATTTCGTGGACAGGATCGTGAAGGCGTGACCATTTCCAATTTGCGCAATCTGTTTTTCACTCCCGCTCAGATCCCGGAAGAGAACATTCACAAGCTCAGCCATGAAAACTTTATGCATCACGACCAGCGATTACAGGAAGAAGGGGGCCTCGATCTGATGGTGATGGGCCTCGGCGCCGACGGCCATTTTTGCGGTAACTTGCCGAATACCACGCGCTTCCACGATGCGACGGTGGAAGTCCCTATCGTCGGAGATATGGTGGGGCTTGTCGCTCACGGCGAAATGGGCGGCGACTTCTCTGCGGTGCCGGATAGCTACGTCACGATGGGGCCGAAAAGCGTTATGGCGGCGAAAAACCTGCTGCTTATCGTCAGCGGCGCCGCAAAGGCGCGGGCGCTACAAGAGGTGATTGAAGGCGAAGTCAGCGAGCGGGTTCCGGCATCAGTGCTGAAACTGCATCCATCCCTGGTGATAGTGGCTGATAAAGCGGCGGCTGCGGAATTGAGACAACCGTAATCCACTTTCAGCGTAGCGCAGGCGGGACGCGTCCTGATAGCGCTACGCTCCGGGTTTATCGCGTTATATTCCAGCCGCGCGCTTGCCATAGTTCAGGTAGCTCTTCCAGGCGGGTAAAGGTCGTCACCTTCGGATGGTCGATCGGCTTATTATGCGGATCGGCGCAGAAGTAGAACACCTCCATTCCGGCGGCAATCCCTGACTGCGCGCCTGCGCTGGAATCATCAACCAGAATGCAGTTTTCGACGTTAACGTTCATCGCTTTTGCGGCATGCAGCATCAGGGCCGGATCGGGCTTCCAGCGCTGAATATCATAGCCGCTGTAAAGACGCTCGGGAAAATGGTGCAGCATTCCGGTTTTACCCAGAGAGTGCTGCATTTTGCTCACCGGACCGTTGGAGACCACGCACATCGGCACGCTGACCGCGTCCAGTAGCGCCTGGGCGCCAGAGATGACTTCCAGTTCGCTATCAAACAGGCGGGCGACTTCATCGCGGTACACCGGCTCAAGGGTCGCCTTATCCAGATTAACGCCGTACTCCGCGTTAATGGTGTCGATAATCTCGTACAGCTTTACGCCCTTGAAGCGCTTAAAAATCTCCTCTAAATCCAGCGTAATGCCGAATTCCCTGAACATGTGAACGTAGGCGCGGGAGCAGATCACCTCGCTGTCGACCAGCGTGCCGTCACAGTCGAAAAATACTGCTTCTGGTTGGGTCATGTCGTTTCCATTTTAATAAGTTAACGTTTTCGTCTTGCTGATTTGTGAGACGCAATCGTTGCCGTATAAGCAAAATCGATGAAAAAAAGTATCTCACAACCGCCCTTATTGTCGCATTTTGGTATAGGATAGCGACGAATTTTCCCTCCTTTGTTCGGAAACCGATAATGAGTCAACAACAAACCAGCCAGTCTTCTGGCCAGGGTCTGCTGGAGCGCGTGTTCAAACTGCGTGAACACGGCACGACGGCACGCACCGAAGCGATTGCAGGTTTCACCACCTTTCTGACGATGGTGTACATCGTTTTCGTTAACCCACAGATCCTCGGCGTGGCGGGTATGGATACCAGCGCCGTTTTCGTCACAACCTGTCTGATTGCTGCATTCGGTAGCATCATGATGGGGCTGTTCGCTAACCTTCCGGTGGCCCTGGCGCCGGCGATGGGGCTAAACGCCTTCTTTGCTTTTGTCGTGGTACAGGCGATGGGCTTGCCCTGGCAGGTCGGGATGGGCGCGATTTTCTGGGGCGCCGTTGGCCTGCTCCTGCTGACGATTTTCCGCGTGCGCTACTGGATGATTGCGAATATTCCGGTTAGCCTGCGCATTGGTATCACCAGCGGTATCGGCCTGTTTATCGGTATGATGGGCCTGAAAAACGCGGGCGTTATCGTCGCCAACCCGGAAACCCTGGTGAGTATTGGCAACCTGACGTCTCATAGCGTGCTGTTGGGTATTCTTGGCTTCTTTATTATTGCTATTCTGGCTTCCCGCAACATCCACGCGGCGGTGCTGGTTTCTATCGTGGTCACCACTTTGCTGGGCTGGATGCTGGGTGACGTTCACTACAGCGGCATCGTTTCCATGCCGCCGAGCGTAACGACGGTCATTGGCCATGTTGACCTGGCAGGTTCGCTGAATCTTGGCCTGGCAGGAGTTATCTTCTCGTTTATGCTGGTGAACCTGTTCGACTCCTCCGGCACCCTGATCGGCGTAACCGACAAGGCCGGCCTGGCCGATGCTAAGGGCAAGTTCCCGCGTATGAAGCAGGCGCTGTTTGTCGATAGCGTATCCTCCGTTGCGGGGTCTTTTATCGGTACCTCTTCCGTCACTGCCTATATTGAATCTTCCTCTGGGGTTTCCGTGGGCGGCCGTACCGGCTTAACCGCCGTGGTGGTGGGCATTTTGTTCCTGCTGGTGATCTTCCTGTCGCCGCTGGCGGGCATGGTCCCTCCTTATGCCGCAGCCGGCGCGCTGATTTACGTTGGCGTCCTGATGACGTCCAGCCTGGCGCGCGTGAAGTGGGATGATTTAACCGAATCCGTTCCTGCGTTTATTACCGCCGTGATGATGCCGTTTAGCTTCTCCATTACAGAAGGTATTGCCTTAGGCTTTATCTCTTATTGCGTGATGAAGATTGGCACCGGCCGGCTGCGCGATCTCAGCCCGTGCGTTATTGTAGTTTCACTGCTGTTCGTGCTGAAGATTGTGTTTATTGACGCGAAATAAACAGTAAGCCCTTTTCTGTGAAAAGGGCTTTAGCATTTACACCCTCTCCGCGAGGGAGAGGGGCGGGGTGACATCCCTTTTTATTCAGGCCTTAACTCGCTGAATATACTCGGCAAAAGCGCTAAGCTGCCCGGTCAGATGATCGAGCGTGCCCTGATCGACAACTTTCCCCTCCTGCGGATCCACTTTATTCTGAATCACGCCGCCCATAAACTCGGGCTTATTCATCACCATCGCGTCGAGGAATACCAGAATCTGACGCAGATGATACTGGCAGCGCGCGCCGCCAATGGCCCCCATAGAGCTGGTCTGGATCAGAACCGGCTTGCCGGATAGCGGTTGTTCCGGGAGACGAGACAGCCAGTCGATGGCGTTTTTCAGGCCGCCGGGCACCGAGTAGTTATATTCCGGCGTAACGATAACCACGCCATCCGCCTCACGAATTTGCTGCGCGATATCCTGAACGCTTTGTGGGAAACCCTCTTCCTGCTGCACGTCGGCATCATAGAGAGGAATATCGCCAATGGACGGTAACGCGGAAACTTCCATACCCGCGGGCGCGATGCCGGCCAGGGTACGTGCGACCATGGCATTAAAAGAGCCTTTGCGCAGACTTCCGAGTAACGTAACAACTTTCAACGTATCAGACATGATTGCTCCTTTGCATCATGATGGCCGGGAACACCGGTCAGTTGAGGGAGAAGGCTTTTTCTACCGGTAAACTGGTGAAGCGCATCAGCCGGGCGGATGGTTCTTTAGCACGGGCCTGCGCGTCAGGCAGGCTGCGCCAACCCTCTTTCGCGTTATATTCCCAGACTTTTAGCTGGCCAATATCCGGGCTGGCGGCAATAGACCAGACTAGCACCGTTTCGGCGTCGCAGACGGCTTCGATTGACTGCGTCCCGCTTGTCCGCAACCGTCCGGAGCCCGGGAGAAGCTGCAGGTTCAAGGCGGTTTCGCCGGTCAGCTTCATCACGCTTTTGCGTAACGCATCAAGCTGCGCGCGCGCTTCGTCAGGATCGTGCTGATTGCTAATCCATATTCGCTCATTACTGTTAAATACGTAACGTTCCGTATCGTGCGATGCCTGTAACGCGCGGGAAGCGTGCGGCAATTCCATATCCAGGCCGCAATCGCCTTCGGTGGTTAAGGCAACGCCGACGATATTTCCGGCATAGGAGATGGAGAAACGCGGGAGATGTTCGTCGCGAAAAGCCGGTTTTCCATTCTCTTCGTCAATAATTTCGGGGAGTTCACTGATGCCGTACAACATAAAGAGGAGTTCTGCGAGGAGTGACCGGGATGCGCGATATCGGCTTTGTCGGTACTCAGGCAGGCGTCTGGCGGATTGATGACAGGCCGCTGACAGGCGTGTGGATAGCGGCTCCCGGGTGTTGAGTATCCCTCTTGCAAAATGCGTTGCCATTCTTCGCTCCGTGATTAATGGTCAATGATAAAAACTGCAAATGATATTATCGCTCAGAATTACCAGGTTTTAATGTGGAAATCATCTCTTGAAAAGGGAAATTGCGTGAATTTTACAATTTATTGCGCAAAGGGGGGCAAACCGGGAGCTATAGCGGTTCGGCGTAGAGCTGCCTGAGCGTTTCCCGTAGCCAGACGATCTTCGGGTTATAACTGTTGCGCTTATGCCAAAGAAGGGTAAAGGGGACGCGTATTTTCTCCAGCTGCGACGGTTCCAGCGGCAGAGGTAAGCAAACCAGCGGCAGGTGGTGCTGCTGATTGTAACGCTGGCAGTAACGCGGAGCGGTGGCCAGCATCGTATGATTGGGCTGAGCGGCCATAAATAACGACTGCTCAAAACCCGGAACGGTCAGCGCCACGGTGCGTTTATGTCCCAGATCCTGCAGGACATCGTCCAGCGCCCAGGTGTCGCTTTGTTCCCAGCAAATATTAATGTGCGGATAGCGCAAGAACGTGTCCAGATTCCACTCTTCGCTCAGCGCGGGATGATCGGCGCGCAGCCATACCTGCGGGAGATCGGTAAACAGGATTTCAAAATCAATATACCAGGGCAGCAGGCTAAGCTGCTCCCGGGAGCGAGGATGTGTTTCCCTGCCGCAAAATCCGATATCGACTTCACCGCGAATAATCGCATCCAGCGAATCGTAATCCCAGTTACGCAGGCGGATCAGCGCCTGAGGATAGCGCTGGTAAATCCGCTGCGAAAGCGTATTGAGGAGGATCATCAGCAGCGGCGACTCTGCCGCCAGCTCAAACTTTAGCCCGCTGGGCATAGTGTGATGAGGCTTATCAAGGATCTGATTGCCCATCTGCATCCAGTCCGCCAGATCCTGCTCCATACTGCTCATCAGCGGCGTGGGCGATAGCCCCAGAGGCGTTTTGACAAACAGCGGATCGTCAAACCAGGCGCGCAGCTTGGCCAGCGATTTGCTTACCGCTGACGGCGAGACGTTCATCCGTTTCGCCGTGCGGGTGACGCTGAGCTCCTGAGTTAAGAGCTGCAGGCAGAGCAGCAGATTAAGATCGAGACTCGACAGGGGTTTCTTCATAGCGTTGCGCGGCCCGCGCCGGAGAGGCGACCATAATCAGAACAATGCTCACTATGCTACAGGCAATAAGTATCCCGATCAGCATATTCATCGCGCTGAGTCCGATGATGGCCGCCAGCCAAATCCACAGAGAAGAGCCGCAAACCTGAGCTATCCCTAAAACTGAACTCGCTACGCCAGCGCGCAGGGTGAATGGCCCGAGGGCCTGACTCATCGCCACGCCAAAGCCTGCGGAGAACCCTGCGCAAATCAGTCCCAGCCCCAGCATCGTCACCGTCTGGCTGGTGGACAGACTCAGCAGCACGCCCGCGCTAAAGAACAGCGCCTGTGAGGTCAGCATGAGCGTGCGGGGTTTAAATAGCGTCAGAGCAAACGGCGTCGAAAACGAAACCACCATGCTCACGAGCGCCATAAGCGCCATGGTCATGGAATAGGTACCGCGATCGAAGCCCATCACCTCCATCATCAGCACCGGTGAGACGTTAACGTAGGTCAGAATAGCCGTCACGCTCAGAGTAGTCATCACGATTCGGCTGAGGAAAAAGCGATTGAGCAGCGACTCCGGGACGATATTTTGCTGCTTTGCCGCGTGCGGAACGGATGTTGGTCGCGTTTCCCGCAACACAAATATCGACAGCAATCCCACCAGAGCCCCCATGCCGCTCATGGTATAGAACAGGCTCTGCCAGGGGAATTTCAGCATAATCAGATGACCGATTACCGGGGCCAGAACCGGAATAATGCAGGTAATACCGTTAAGGAGAGAAAGCACTTTTGCCCGGCGGCGATCGTCCAGGGTATCGCGCAATACCGCAAAGGCGACCACGTAGCAGCTGCCCGCGCCAATACCCTGAATAAAACGCCCGGCCAGGAAATGGGCGCTGCCCTGCGCCTGCGAGCAAAGAAGAGAGGCCAGCAGGAAAACGACGGCGCCGAAAATCGCCACCGGCTTCCGGCCGGATTTGTCGGCTATACGGCCAGCAAACAGCATCGCCGCGGCCATTCCTGCCAGGTAAACTGAAAAGGCGATGTGCAGCTGCGCTTCACTGGCCCCCAGATCCTGCGCAATGCGCGGCAGGCCGACCAGATACATATCGATGCCGGATGGATAAAGCAGAACCAGCGCAAAACTGCAGATAAGAAAGCGTGCCATAGAACCCCTCACATAAGATTGCCGTAAAGCATAGTGGGGTTCGTGCGGTAGTACGAGTTGCCATTTGGACAACAATGTTTTCCTGAGAGGAAACGGGAGACGCAAGAGACACTTTTCATGCCCGGATAAATCGGTATGGTGGGTTTGATTCAGGGGATACCGTCCCGCCAGCGGGTCTGGCGGGCGGCGGAGGCTTGTCAGGCCAGCAGCGTGTGATTAACTTTAATCACCGTTTTTTTTATCTCAACGCTCTCTGCGCCCTGCACGCCTGGCTTATGCGGCTCGCCCGGCAAGAAAATGGCAAACATACCGGGCTTCAGCACTACCTGCTGCTGGTCGGCAATGGTTGAACATAGCCGGTAGTCCTCCTCGTGGTGCCATGTTTCGCACTCCCGGGCGCTATCGACCACGCCATAATGGATTGTTTCTTCGCCTTCCAGCAGGATCTGAATATCAATAAATTTTTCGTGCAGCTCCGCTTTTTTACTTTCCGCCGGCTGCGTAGCGAAGCGCATGACGTTCATATAAATATCATCGCCCTGTAAATCATAACGCCCGGGTTCACACTGCTGCGGCTGGGCCTTAACGGCCAGCCTCACAGCCTCAAGCAGAACGGGTGATAGTCCTGCGCATTCCGGGTGATGGATATCGCCGATAATCATAATGCTTTGTCCTCTGCTAACAACGCCGCGCCAATCAGCCCGGCATCATGCTGATAGTGTGCGGCTACAATAGGGGTGTGATATACCGCAGGCTCCTGCGCCAGATATCTTTCAACCAGGGGAATATAGCCGGGCGCCAGCCCGATACTGCCGCCCAGGACGGCATACTGGCAGTTATAGCTGGCCTTCATGTCGGCAATCAGCCGGGCGATGGTTTGCGCCGAACGGTGAACTAAGGATGTCGCCTGGGAATGGCCGCTCTGCGAAAGAGCGAAAATGGTTTTGGCCGTCATTCCCTGCAGATCGTCGGTTGCCAGCGCGGCGATCCCCCTTCCGGATGCAATAGCCTCCACGCAGCCAATACGCCCGCAGCCGCAGCGCGGGCCGTGCGGGTCAGCCAGCGTATGGCCGATATGTCCGGCCAGCCCCTCCTTGCCGGACAAGAGCTTACCGTGGCAGACGATACCGCCGCCCACGCCGGTAGAGATGGTGATGAAGACCATCTCGCTCGCATCGGCAGCCAGAGCGTGATATTCGGCCCAGGCTGCCGCCTGCGCATCGTTCACCGCCAGGCACGGCAGCCCCGTTAGCTGCGCCAGCGTGTCCCTAAGAGGAAACTGCGCCAGCCCGCCCAGGTTATCCGGGTTTAACGCCGTCAGAACGCCGTGACCAATAATGCCCGTGGAGGCGACCGCTACCTGCCGGGACCGGCCTGCGAAAGGCGCAACCAGCTCGCGTAACGCTTCCGTTAGCGCCGCCGGCGTTTTGCTGGCTGGCGTTGGCAGCGTCTGTTTTTCCAGCACGCGATGCTGAGCATCGACCAGTGCGGCGGCAAGCTTGGTGCCGCCGATATCAATTGCCAGCGTGGTCATAGCGCAGCCTCAGTCAGCGCATCGCGGTACCACTGGCAGATGTGTTCCAGACGCGTAATCGCTGAGCCGACGGTCACCGCCCATGCGCCGTGCTTTATCGCCTGCGCCGCCAGCGCCGGGGAGTTAAAGCGGCCTTCGGCAATGACCCGGTATCCTTTGGCGCTCAGCGCCTGCACTAGCGGGAAATCCGGTTCGGTAGGTACCGCATCCGTGGTATACCCGGACATCGTTGTCCCGATAATGTCTGCGCCAAGATTGTGGCACTCAGTCCCGTCCTCCAGGCTGGAGCAGTCTGCCATCGCCGCGCAGCCACGCTGATGAATTCGGTCAATCATTGCCTTAACGCCAACCGGACGCGGGCGATCCGTACCGTCGAAGGCGATAATATCCGCCCCCGCCTGCGCCAGCGCGTCTACATCTTCCAGAAATGGCGTAATACGCACCGGCGAGTCCGGCAGATCGCGCTTGATGATGCCAATAATCGGTACTGAAATCAGTTCGCGGGTCGCCTTCAGGTTGTTAAGGCCTTCAATTCGTACTGCGACCGCCCCCGTATTGACCGCCGCCAGCGCCATAGCCGCGACGATTTCAGGTTTATCTAACGGGCTACCCGGTACCGGCTGGCAGGAGACAATGAGGCCACCCAATTGTTTAACGTTACTATCCAAATCATCAAATAAAGACATAGCACTATCCCTTACTTCCGTTTGCGCCCGACAGAGCCGGGCGCATGAATTTAGTGTTTATCGCAAAGCGGAGCGTTCGCTTTGTCGTGACCAACCAGTGCGCCGCTGAACGGTTTACCATCAATAGCGTCATGGGTACGTAGCGCTTCCGGGCGAATCCAGCGCTGTACTCGGGACGGCATATCCAGACCAATCAGCAGGATCACCACAAACGTCAGTCCGAAGGAGAGCGACCCCAGCGCCGTACCCAGATGCATGTGCTGTGCGACCAGCGCGCCGAGGACCGGCGCAGCCGCCCCGCCCAGGGCGCCTACGTTATAGGTGAAACCCAGACCGGCAGCGCGCTGGTCGGTGTCGAAGTAGCCGCCGATCAATTTCGGTAAGATCCCGGCAATCCCCTGACCCAGCATCTGCTGGAAGAAGAGAAGGATGCCCAGACCCCAGAGGCTGGAGCCGCCGATGGCGAAGACCGGAATAATCAGAACCTGCGATGCCAGCAGGCTGTAAACGTAGGCTTTTCGCGTGCCCAGCCAGTCGCCGAGGAAACCGCCGACGATGCAGCCGACGGCTGCGCCGAATCCGCTAAAGAAGAGCACCTTCGCGACCGTCGACGGATCGTATGCCAGCTCGGTTTTCAGATAGGTCGGCAACAGCGCCTGGATAGGCCAGGAGTAGAGAAAGGCGAACAGAACGACAACCATCAGCATCACGCCGGTCGGCCAACGTTTTCCGCTGCTCTGTACCATAAAGCTGATGAAAATGATGGTGCAGACGAGCGCCAGCGCAATCACCACGAGCGGATTGTGCAGGTTTCCGGCGAAGCAGAACCAGAGCGCGGCCGTTGCGGCCAGCGTCATCAGCATATTCATGGCGCGATATTTACCGCGATAGAGAATATCCACCATCGTCCGCACCGGCGTTTTTTTCGTCTGGCGCTCTGTCCAGTCTTCCGTTTCCGGAATATTTTTACGCAGCCACAGCGCGAAAATAATCGGCAGAATGCCGAGGAAGAACAACGCGCGCCAGCCCCACAAGGGGACCACCAGACTGTAAACCTGCGCCGCTACGACAGCGCCGACGGAAAAGCCGGAAATCAGGAAGCCGCTGGCTTTATTTCGCAAGTGTTTTGGCCAGCTTTCAATCACATAGGTGGCGCTGGAGCCGTACTCTCCGGCCATTCCCATTCCAATCACCATACGGGCGATAAACATGGAGGTGTATCCGGGCGCAAAGCCGCAGGCCAGCGTACCGACGGAGAAAAGAATAATACTGCTGACCATCGCGAGGCGGCGGCCATAGCGATCACCCATCGCCCCCAGCAGCAAGCCGCCGAACCAGCGGGAGATAAACGCCGCCGAGATAATACTCGCCGCCTGTACCGTGGTGAGCTGGAATTCGCTTTGTACTTCGGTGAGCACCAGAGCAATTAAAACGAAATCAAAACCATCCAGTAAATAGCCCAGCCAGGCTGCGGAAAACGCCCGCCACTGCGACTTATTGAGGTGCTTATACCATGGTTTGGTACTTATTATTTCACTCATATGCTCTCCTGTGATGAGCAACGTTTTTATGCTGTAGGGCCAAAAAAAAGCAGGGTGCCGCGCACCCGAATGAAGTTAAACTCCAATTAATGTATTTTTTAGAAGTTAAACACCACAAGGGCTTTGCATGAGATATGTGAACAAGATCATGGTCACAGGCGAGGGGGAATGAAAAAAGGCGATCTGACTCACGCGATGAGACGTAATATGTTTTTGCCGCGCCGGGGATAGCCGCATCACCACGGCGTTTTTAAAAAAACCATATTGCCTGGCGCTGAACTGTCCTCCATCATGAGCGCCTGATAATCGCGTAAACAGTAGGGAAGAGATGACGACTCCGACTTCGCCGGTCAAAGCCGGGAAAATACTTGATACCCTGGGGGCGATGCAAAGCAGTATGACCCGCGTCGGGAAAAGCATCGCGCAGTATGTGATCGCTTCCCCGCATAAGGTGACTCAGCTTTCGATTGCCGATCTCTCAGAGGAAGTGAACGCGGGCGAAGCATCGGTGATCCGTTTCTGTCGACAGCTGGGCTATAAAGGTTTTCAGAACTTCAAAATGGAACTGGCCATTGAGCTGGCCATGAACGATAGCGATGACAACAGCACGCTGCTGGAGGCTGAAATTCAGAAAACCGACGATGCGCACACCATCGGCCTGAAGCTCCAGGGCGCCATCTCGACCGTGCTTTCGGAAACGCTAAATCTGCTGGATATGGAGCAGGTGGAACGGGTCGTGGAGGCGCTGCATACTTGTAATTGCGCCTATATCTTTGGCGTTGGCGCTTCCGGACTGACCGCCGAGGAGATGAAGCATAAGCTGATGCGAATCGGGCTGCGCGTCGATGCCTTAACAAATAATCACTTTATGTATATGCAGGCCGCGCTGCTCAAGGTTGGCGATGTCGCCATCGGCATCAGCCACTCCGGACATTCGCCGGAAACCGCGCACGCCCTCGATCTGGCAAGGCAGGCTGGAGCCACCACCGTCGCCTTAACGCATAACCTCGGATCGCCATTGAGTAAAGTCGCTGATATTACGCTCATTAACGGCAACCGACAGGGGCGCCTGCAGGGTGACTCTATCGGCACTAAAACGGCGCAGCTCTTCGTTCTGGATCTCATTTATACGCTGCTGGTGCAGAGAGACCCGGAAGCCGCCCGCGCGAATAAACTGCGAACGATGGATGCTCTGTCCATGCTCAAGTAGCGCGAATTTAGTGCGATTCGTCACAATCTGATACTCCCGTTTTTTCTCCCTGCCGGTAACCTGTTGCAACCGGCATCGTTAGCCCCTAGGATGGAGTAATACTTCAAAATTAATTAATTTAAGAAGAAAAACACCATTCGAGGATTACATGACAAAGTTAACAGGTCTTATTGCCGCCCCCCATACGCCTTTTGATGCCAACGGCGAAGTCAACTACCCCGTTATCGATCGGATTGCCGAGCATCTGATTGCGCAGGGCGTTAAAGGTGCTTACGTCTGTGGGACGACCGGAGAAGGCATCCACTGTTCCGTAGAAGAGCGTAAAAAAATTGCCGAGCGCTGGGTCGCGGCAAGCCAGGGACAATTAAGCATTACGCTACACACCGGGGCTCTCAGCATCGCCGATGCGCTGGAGCTCAGCCGCCATGCTGAAACCCTGGATATTTTTGCCACCTCGGTCATCGGACCGTGCTTCTTCAAACCGTCAACCGTCGACGATCTGGTGGAATATTGCCGTATTATCGCCGCCGCCGCGCCGTCAAAAGGCTTCTATTACTACCACTCCGGCATGTCGGGTCTGAGCCTGGATATGGAGCAGTTCCTGATCGCGGCAGCGGATAAAATCCCGAACCTGTCCGGTATGAAGTTTAACTCCGCGGATATGTATGAGTTCCAGCGCTGCCTGCGCGTCAACAATCGCCAGTTCGATATTCCGTTCGGCGTGGATGAGTTTTTACCGGCAGGCCTGGCCTGCGGCGCCGTCGGCGCGGTTGGCAGTACTTATAACTATGCGGCGCCGCTCTATCATCGTCTGATCGACAGCTTTAACCGGGGAGACCATCAGGATGTTGCTGCCTGTATGGATAAGGTTATCGCAATTATTCGCGTCCTGATTCAGTACGGCGGCGTTGCGGCCGGGAAGCTGGCGATGCAGCTGCACAGTATTGACGTCGGCGATCCGCGCCGCCCGCTGCGCCCGATGACCAGCGAGCAAAAGCGCGTCGCGCTGGACGCTTTTCGCGCTGCCGATTTTATTTAATCGTTAAGCGCATCGACTGGCATCCGCGGGATACCGCATCCCCGGATGCTTCTTTATCAGCGACGTTATTTCCAGATCTTTGCCATACCTTCACTTTCTGGCCTGACGCTGGAAAACCCAAATTTTGCGTACAGCTCGGGAACATCCGCCACCAGCGAGACGTATGCCCCTTTAAACGCGTTTTCATCCAGCCAGGCGACAATTTTTTGCATGATCTGGCGACCAAGCCCTTTTCCCTGATGAGCGGGATCAACGGCGACGTCGACGATTTCAAAGTTCAGCGCGCCGTCGCCGACGATGCGCCCCATCCCAACGGGCACGCCCTCATAGAGGATATGCACCCCGTAGCAGCTATGCGGCAGACCCGCGCGGGCGCCTTCCAGCGGGCGCGGGGACATACCAGAAATGATGCGCAGGCGGCAAAAGTCTTCCGCAGAAGGTACGGTATCAATCAGGGTGTAATCACTCAACATGGTGGTATCCGGTACGAGTAAAGCGAGGGTATCGATCAGGGTAATAGAGAAAGCGCTATGCCGTGAAGACGTAAAGGGAAAATAATAAACCCGCTTTAACAGGACGTTAAGGCGGGTTAGTCAATGCTCACAAACTGAGATTACTTACCAATACAGAAACTGGAGAAAATGCGCCCCAGCAGGTCGTCGGAGGTAAACTCACCGGTGATTTCGCTCAGGTTCTGCTGGGCCAGGCGCAGCTCTTCCGCCAGCAGCTCGCCAGCCCAGGCGCCCAGCAGCTGCGCTTTACCCTGCTGCAGATGCTCTGCGGCATCGGACAGCGCCTGCAGGTGGCGACGGCGCGCCAGAAAGCCGCCTTCCATATTGGTCTCAAAACCCATGCTCTGCTTGAGATGATTGCGCAGCACGTCTACGCCCTCGCCGGTACGCGCCGAAAGGCGGACAAGTGAGTGGTCATTTACTTCGCTCAACCCCAGCGTTTCGCCGGTAATATCCGCTTTGTTGCGCACCACGGTAATCGGCAAATTTTTCGGCAGACGGGCGATAAAATCTGGCCAGATATCCGCCGGATCGGTCGCACCGGTGGTGGTGCCGTCGACCATGAACAGTACGCGGTCGGCTTGTTCAATCTCCTGCCAGGCACGCTCGATGCCGATGCGCTCGACCTCGTCGTTCGCATCGCGCAGGCCGGCGGTATCAATGATGTGCAGCGGCATACCGTCAATGTGGATATGCTCGCGCAGAACGTCGCGGGTGGTTCCGGCAATATCGGTGACGATAGCCGCTTCCCGGCCCGCCAGCGCGTTCAGCAGGCTTGATTTCCCGGCGTTCGGCCGCCCGGCAATGACCACTTTCATCCCTTCGCGCAGCAGGCTGCCCTGGCGCGCCTCGGCGCGCACGGCGTCGAGATCGGCGATAACCGCGTTAAGCTGGGCTTCAATTTTACCATCGGAGAGGAAGTCGATCTCTTCGTCCGGAAAATCAATGGCTGCTTCGACGTAGATGCGCAGGTGAGTCAGCGCTTCCACCAGATGGTTGACGCGAGTAGAGAATGCGCCCTGCAGCGAATTCAGCGCTGAACGAGCCGCCTGCTCGGAGCTGGCGTCGATCAGGTCAGCAATCGCTTCGGCCTGGGCTAAATCGAGCTTATCGTTCAAAAACGCGCGCTCGGAGAACTCGCCGGGCCTGGCGATGCGCACACCCGGAAGCGTCAGAATACGTTTCAGAAGCAGGTCGAGAATAACAGGGCCGCCATGGCCCTGAAGCTCCAGCACGTCTTCACCAGTAAAGGAGTTCGGGCCGGGGAACCACAGGGCAATACCCTGATCCAGCGCGCTGCCGTCGCTGTCTTTAAACGGCAGGTAGTCGGCATAGCGCGGTTTCGGCAGCTTGCCCAGCACCGCCTGCGCAACGTCGCGCGCCTTCAGGCCAGAGATGCGCAGGATGCCCACACCACCGCGTCCCGGTGGGGTTGCCTGGGCGACGATAGTGTCGTTATGGCTCATGGTGACTCTCTATGTAGATGTAAAAAAGGCGGTCTATTGACCGCCTTCTCTGGCATTAACGTTACCGTAAATACTCAAAATAATTCAAGAGTATCAGGATTTTTTCTTCTCGCGGCTATGCAGACCACGCTTCTCCAGACCACGGTAAATCAGCTGCTGCTGAATAATGGTGACCAGGTTGCTGACGATATAGTAAACCACCAGACCAGACGGGAACCACAGGAAGAACACCGTAAAGATGACCGGCATAAAGGTCATGATCTTCTGCTGCATCGGGTCGGTCACGGTAGTCGGAGACATCTTCTGAATGAAGAACATCGTCGCGCCCATGATGATCGGCAGGATGTAGTACGGGTCTTGCGCAGACAGGTCGTGGATCCACAGGATAAACGGCGCATGACGCAGTTCAACCGAAGCGCTCAGCATGTAGTACAGCGCAAGGAAGATTGGCATCTGGATAATCAGCGGGAAGCAGCCACCCAGTGGGTTAACCTTCTCCGCTTTATACAGGGCCATCATCTCCTGGCTCTGACGCTGCTTGTCGTCGCCCAGACGCTCGCGCATTGCCTGAATCTTCGGCTGCAGCATACGCATCTTCGCCATGGAGGTGTACTGCGCTTTGGTCAGCGGGTACATGATGCCACGAACGATAAAGGTAATGACGATGATGGAGAAGCCCCAGTTGCCCAGATAGCTGTGGATCCATTTCAGCAGCTTGAACAGCGGCTGAGAGATAAACCACAGCCAGCCATAGTCGACGGTCAGGTCAAGATGCGGCGCAACGGCGGCCATTTTGTCCTGAATGGCCGGGCCGACCCACAGGGTGCTTTCCAGCTTGTCGGTTTGACCCGGCTGGACCAGAACCGGCTGAGATTTGTAGCCGATAGCCACAAGACCGTTGCCAAGGTTCGCGGTATAGAAGTTGTTAGTGCCGTTGTTCTGCGGAACCCATGCGGTAGTAAAGTACTGCTGCAGCATGGCAACCCAACCGTTTTTGGTGCTGACGTTCAGGTTTTCGTTATCAACGATAGTATCGAATTTATATTTTTCGTACTTCGTTTCAGACGTTGAGTACGCCGCGCCACGGAAGGTGTGCATGGTAGTCAGGCCACCGGTCTGGGTGTCGCGATGCGTCGGCAGGTTGGCGGTTTGCTTCAGCTGGCCAAAGGTTGAGATTTCCAGCGGTTTTTCGCTGGCGTTCTCTACGCTATAGCCGACGTTCACCGCATATTCACCGCGCTTCAGGGTGAAGGTTTTGGTGAATACGTTGCCTGCTTTATCGGTGTACGTGAGCGGAATGACGATTTCGTTCTGGCCATCAGCCAGCACAAACGCATCTTTATCGACGTTATACAACGGACGCGGTCCGTTTGCCGGATTGTCCGGGCCATCACGACCGGTTAAACCGCTCTGCGCCTGATAGGTAAACTGCGGCGAAGTTTCCAGAAGCTGGAATGGCTCAGTTGACTTCAGCTCTTTCGGATAATCCAGAAGCAGCGCCTGCTCAACATCACCACCGCGGGTGTTGATGGTCAGGTCAAGCACATCGGTTTTTACCGTAATCAGTTTCCCCTGGCCACTGGCCGGTACGCCCTGGTCGGCGGCGCTACCCGTTGCTGTGGTCGTTGTCTGCGTGGTCTGCTGCTGAGGCTGAGGATTGTTATCCTGCTCCCAGGCTTGCCAGATCATGAAAGACACGAACAACAAAGCGATGATAAGAAGATTGCGTTGCGAATCCATCGTTAGTGTTCTCTGGTATCAAATGGTCCAGGCGGGACGGGATCGTCACCACCAGGGTGTAAAGGGTGGCATTTTAATACGCGTTTCACCGTCAACCAACTGCCTTTTATCAATCCAAACCTGCGCAATGCCTCAATTCCGTATTGAGAACAGGTTGGCGTGAAACGGCAGTGCGGCCCGAGTAGCGGACTAATCAGGCGCTGATAGACCCGAATCAGGCCTATCAGGACCCGCGAGCCAGGCGACAGTGGCGGCGCCATAATTTTTCCAACGCTTCCGAGAGAGCACGGTTATCGAGGTCGGCAACCCCTTTCTTCGCCACCACCACGAAATCCATTGGCGGGAGTTCATGTTGACGTAAACGGAAGCTTTCACGCGTCAGACGTTTGATCCGATTGCGTTCATGCGCACGCTTAACGTTTTTCTTGGCGACGGTAAGACCGATGCGGGGATGCCCCAGCGAATTTTGGCGGCCGAGGATGGTGATTTGCGGCGTGCCAGCCCGTAATGGCTGCTGGAAGACGAAAGTGAAATGACTGGGAGTTAACAAACGTAACTCCCTGGGAAATGCGAGCTTAACCACTCAGGGTTAGCTTTATTACTTGGAAACGGTCAGACGAGCGCGGCTTTTAGCACGACGACGTGCCAGAACCTGACGACCATTTTTAGTAGCCATACGAGCACGGAAGCCGTGAGAACGGTTGCGCTTCAGTACAGACGGTTGAAAAGTGCGTTTCATGGCGATTTCTACCTAAACTTGAATAATTTCACTGACTTTCGCGTAAATCCGAACGAATTTCGAACGGCCTACGCCTCAGCGTGGGTGATTAAAGAGGCCGGATTGTAATAATTGTACACTCCGGAGTCAATTCTCTTTCCTTATTTCTCGCACCTTGCCGCACAAAAAACAGGCGATGGCGCGCTGCGGAAAACGGGCATTACGCGCCGGGTGGGGGATTATACGACCTGGTGGATAAAGCGCAAGGATCGTAAAGGATCTTTGTTAGATCGATTAGGCTCAAAACCCGCGTAGCTCATTAATTTTTCCAATATGCGGCTGAAATCGTGCTTCACTCCAGCCAGGATCGATTACACTTATCCAGCTTCGATCCTTCCTGTGGATAAATCGGGAAGAATCTGTTGAGAAACACAAGATCTCTTTCTCAGTTTAGGCTATGATCCCCGGTCCCGATCGGGATCCAGAGATCCGCATCGGGTAATAACCGCAGATAGCGGTTCGCACGTCACCCCTTTTGTGCAGGGGCTTTTCGGCTATGCAGGGTCTTGTCGACGTGTGCCAACAATCACGATTGTTTCAGTTTCTCTTTATATATCGATTTTTGTTCGAGTGGAGTCCGCCGTGTCACTTTCGCTTTGGCAGCAGTGTCTTGCCCGATTGCAGGATGAGTTACCAGCCACAGAATTCAGCATGTGGATACGCCCTTTGCAGGCGGAGTTGAGCGATAACACGCTGGCACTGTATGCGCCAAACCGTTTTGTGCTCGATTGGGTAAGGGATAAATACCTCAATAATATCAATGGACTCCTCAATGATTTTTGCGGTGCGGATGCCCCACAGCTGCGCTTTGAAGTCGGCGCGAAGCCTGCCGTTCAGATGCAGAGAGGCGCGGTAAGCGTTGCCGCGGTCGCCCCTGCGCAGCAGGTTCAGACGGCGCGCGTTGCCCCGACTATCGTGCGTCCAGGCTGGGATAACGTGCCGGCGCCGGCAGAACCGACCTATCGCTCCAACGTCAATGTGAAACATACGTTTGATAACTTCGTCGAGGGTAAATCTAACCAGCTGGCTCGCGCGGCGGCGCGTCAGGTAGCGGATAACCCCGGCGGCGCGTATAACCCGCTGTTTCTTTATGGCGGCACCGGCCTGGGTAAAACTCACCTTTTACACGCGGTTGGTAACGGGATTGTGGCGCGTAAACCCAACGCAAAAGTGGTTTACATGCACTCCGAGCGCTTTGTGCAGGACATGGTAAAAGCTCTGCAAAACAACGCCATTGAAGAATTTAAGCGCTACTACCGCTCCGTTGACGCCCTGCTGATCGATGATATCCAGTTTTTTGCTAATAAAGAGCGCTCGCAGGAAGAGTTTTTCCATACCTTTAACGCCCTGCTGGAAGGCAATCAGCAGATCATCCTGACCTCGGATCGCTATCCGAAGGAGATCAACGGGGTTGAAGATCGTCTGAAATCACGCTTCGGCTGGGGTCTGACGGTTGCGATCGAACCGCCAGAGCTGGAAACTCGCGTGGCGATCCTGATGAAAAAAGCGGATGAAAACGACATCCGCCTGCCGGGCGAAGTGGCGTTCTTTATCGCCAAGCGTCTGCGCTCTAACGTACGTGAGCTCGAAGGGGCGCTGAACCGCGTTATCGCCAATGCCAACTTTACCGGCCGGGCGATCACTATCGACTTCGTCCGCGAAGCGCTGCGCGATCTGTTGGCTTTACAGGAAAAACTGGTCACCATCGACAATATTCAAAAGACGGTGGCGGAGTATTACAAAATTAAGGTAGCGGACCTGCTGTCTAAACGCCGCTCCCGTTCGGTGGCGCGCCCACGCCAGATGGCGATGGCGCTGGCAAAAGAGCTGACCAACCACAGTCTGCCGGAAATCGGCGATGCGTTTGGCGGTCGCGACCATACCACCGTCCTGCACGCTTGCCGCAAGATTGAGCAGTTGCGTGAAGAAAGCCACGATATCAAAGAAGATTTTTCCAATTTAATCAGAACATTATCCTCGTGACGCTATGAAATTTACCGTAGAACGTGAACATTTATTAAAACCGCTGCAACAGGTAAGTGGTCCTTTAGGTGGTCGTCCGACGCTACCGATTCTTGGCAACCTGCTCCTTCAGGTTACCGATGGCGCGCTGTCGCTGACCGGTACCGATCTGGAAATGGAAATGGTCGCGCGCGTTGCGCTGATTCAGCCGCACGAAGCGGGAGCAACAACCGTTCCGGCGCGTAAATTTTTTGATATCTGCCGCGGCCTGCCTGAAGGCGCGGAGATCGCGGTACAGCTGGAAGGCGAGCGTATGCTGGTGCGTTCCGGGCGCAGCCGTTTCTCGCTCTCGACGCTGCCAGCGGCGGATTTCCCTAACCTTGACGACTGGCAGAGCGAAGTTGAGTTTACCCTGCCGCAGGCGACCATGAAACGCCTGATCGAGGCGACGCAGTTTTCGATGGCTCACCAGGACGTTCGCTATTATTTAAACGGTATGCTGTTTGAAACCGAAGGTAGCGAACTGCGCACCGTAGCGACCGACGGCCACCGCCTGGCGGTCTGCTCTATGCCGCTGGAAGAGTCCCTGCCCAATCATTCGGTGATCGTGCCGCGTAAAGGCGTGATTGAGCTGATGCGTATGCTTGATGGCGGCGATACGCCGCTGCGCGTACAGATCGGCAGCAACAACATCCGGGCTCACGTTGGCGACTTTATCTTTACTTCGAAGCTGGTCGATGGTCGCTTCCCTGACTATCGCCGCGTACTGCCGAAGAACCCGGACAAGCATCTGGACGCCGGTTGCGATATTCTCAAGCAGGCCTTTGCCCGGGCGGCGATTCTTTCTAACGAAAAATTCCGCGGCGTGCGCCTGTATGTCAGTGAAAATCAGCTGAAAATCACCGCCAATAACCCGGAGCAGGAAGAAGCGGAAGAAATTCTGGACGTTACCTATGCCGGTACGGAAATGGAAATCGGTTTTAACGTCAGCTATGTACTGGATGTGCTGAACGCGCTGAAGTGTGAGAACGTACGTATTCTCCTGACGGATTCCGTTTCGAGCGTGCAGATTGAGGATGCGGCTTCGCAATCCGCAGCCTACGTCGTCATGCCCATGCGATTGTAGAATCTGCAAAGGGGCTGGTTTACTTGCCATTTCGCCTTCCGGCAGTGCTCGAAATGCTCACGTACTTCGTGTACGCTCCGCTTTCTGCGCGCTGGCGGTAGACGAACTGGCTGCGACACCTACGCCCCTTGAATGATGACGAGCTGATATGTCGCTATCCCGACTTCTAATCAAAGACTTCCGCAATATTGAAAATGCGGATCTCGCCTTATCCCCCGGCTTTAACTTCCTGGTTGGCGCCAACGGCAGCGGCAAAACCAGCGTGCTTGAAGCTATCTATACGCTCGGCCACGGTCGGGCGTTTCGTAGCTTGCAGATTGGCCGCGTGATTCGTCACGAGCAGGAGTCATTTGTTCTGCACGGTCGCCTGCAGGGCGAAGAGCGAGAAGTCGCCATCGGCCTGACGAAAGATAAGCAGGGCGACAGCAAGGTTCGTATCGACGGCACTGACGGCCATAAAGTGGCGGAGCTGGCGCTTCTGATGCCGATGCAGCTGATTACGCCAGAGGGGTTTACTTTACTCAACGGCGGCCCCAAATACAGAAGAGCGTTCCTTGATTGGGGATGCTTCCACAACGAAGCCGGATTCTTTACCGCCTGGAGCAACCTGAAGCGCCTGGTGAAGCAGCGCAACGCCGCGCTGCGTCAGGTGAGTCGCTATGCCCAGCTGCGGCCATGGGATCTGGAGCTGATCCCGCTGGCGGAGCAAATCAGCCGCTGGCGCGCCGAATATAGCGCCGCTATTGTCGAAGATATGGCGGATACCTGTCGGCAGTTTTTACCTGAGTTCGCCCTCACCTTTTCTTTCCAGCGCGGCTGGGAGAAAGAAACGGATTATGCCGAGGTGCTGGAACGAAATTTCGAACGCGATCGCATGTTAACCTATACCGCGCACGGTCCGCACAAAGCGGATTTCCGCATTCGTGCCGACGGCGCGCCGGTAGAGGATACATTGTCGCGCGGGCAGCTTAAGCTGCTGATGTGCGCCCTGCGGCTGGCGCAAGGTGAGTTTTTGACCCGCGAGAGCGGGCGACGCTGCCTGTACCTGATAGATGATTTTGCCTCGGAACTCGACGACGCGCGGCGCGGGCTGCTGGCCAGCCGTTTAAAAGCCACGCAGTCGCAGGTTTTCGTCAGCGCCATTAGCGCTGAACACGTTATAGACATGTCGGACGAAAATTCGAAGATGTTTACCGTGGAAAAGGGTAAAATAGCGGATTAACCTAAGATTAAATGAGCGAGAAACGTTGATGTCGAATTCTTATGACTCCTCCAGTATCAAAGTCCTGAAAGGGCTGGATGCGGTGCGTAAGCGCCCGGGTATGTATATCGGCGACACGGATGACGGCACCGGTCTGCACCACATGGTATTCGAGGTTGTGGATAACGCTATCGACGAAGCGCTCGCAGGTTACTGTAAAGACATCGTTGTTACGATCCACAGCGATAACTCCGTCTCCGTACAGGATGACGGCCGCGGTATTCCAACCGGTATTCACCCGGAAGAGGGCGTCTCGGCGGCGGAAGTGATCATGACCGTTCTGCATGCAGGCGGTAAATTCGATGATAACTCCTATAAAGTTTCCGGCGGTCTGCACGGCGTAGGCGTTTCCGTTGTTAACGCCCTGTCGCAGAAGCTGGAGCTGGTTATTCAGCGCGATAACAAAATTCACCGTCAGGTTTATGCCCACGGCGTGCCGCAGGCTCCGCTGGCGGTTACCGGCGAAACCGAAAAAACCGGTACCATGGTGCGCTTCTGGCCGAGCTACGAAACCTTTACCAACGTTGTCGAATTCGAATACGAGATTCTGGCAAAACGCCTGCGCGAGCTGTCGTTCCTGAACTCCGGGGTGTCGATTCGCCTGCGCGACAAGCGTGACGGCAAAGAAGATCATTTCCACTACGAAGGCGGTATCAAAGCCTTTGTGGAATATCTGAACAAAAACAAAACGCCGATCCACCCGAATATTTTCTATTTCTCCACTGAAAAAGACGGTATCGGCGTTGAAGTTGCGCTGCAGTGGAACGACGGGTTCCAGGAAAATATCTACTGCTTTACCAACAATATCCCGCAGCGCGACGGCGGTACTCACCTGGCGGGCTTCCGTGCGGCGATGACGCGTACCCTGAACGCCTACATGGATAAAGAAGGCTACAGCAAAAAAGCGAAAGTCAGCGCTACCGGCGACGACGCCCGTGAAGGCCTGATTGCCGTGGTTTCCGTGAAGGTGCCGGATCCGAAATTCTCCTCGCAGACCAAAGACAAGCTGGTCTCCTCTGAGGTGAAATCGGCGGTCGAACAGCAGATGAACGAACTGCTGAACGAGTACCTGCTGGAAAACCCGTCTGACGCAAAAATCGTTGTGGGCAAAATCATCGATGCCGCCCGTGCGCGTGAAGCCGCGCGCCGCGCGCGTGAAATGACCCGCCGTAAAGGCGCGCTGGACCTGGCTGGCCTGCCGGGCAAACTGGCGGATTGCCAGGAACGCGACCCGGCACACTCTGAACTGTACTTAGTGGAAGGGGACTCTGCGGGCGGCTCTGCTAAGCAGGGGCGTAACCGTAAGAACCAGGCGATTCTGCCGCTGAAGGGGAAAATCCTCAACGTTGAGAAAGCGCGCTTTGACAAAATGCTCGCTTCGCAGGAAGTGGCGACGCTGATTACCGCGCTGGGCTGCGGCATTGGTCGCGACGAGTACAACCCGGACAAACTGCGCTACCACAGCATCATCATCATGACCGATGCGGACGTCGACGGCTCGCACATTCGTACGCTGCTGTTGACCTTCTTCTACCGTCAGATGCCGGAAATCGTTGAGCGCGGCCACGTCTATATTGCCCAGCCGCCGCTGTACAAAGTGAAGAAAGGCAAGCAAGAACAGTATATTAAAGACGATGAGGCGATGGATCAGTACCAAATCTCCATCGCGCTGGATGGCGCAACGCTGCACACCAACGCCAACGCGCCGGCCCTGGCCGGAGAGCCGCTGGAGAGACTGGTTGCCGAGTATAACGCCACGCAGAAAATGATTACGCGTATGGAACGTCGTTATCCTAAAGCGCTGCTCAAAGAGCTTATCTATCAGCCGACGCTCGCAGAGGCCGACCTGGCGAATGAGCAGACCGTGACGCGCTGGATCAACGCCCTGGTGAGCGAGCTGAATGAGAAAGAGCAGCACGGCAGCCAGTGGAAATTTGATGTCCGCGAGAACGCCGAGCTGCAGCAGTTTGAGCCGATCGTTCGCGTGCGTACCCACGGCGTGGATACCGATTATCCGCTGGATCATGAGTTTGTCACCGGGCCGGAATACCACCGTATCTGCGCGCTGGGCGAAACGCTGCGCGGTCTGATTGAAGAGGATGCCTTTATTGAGCGCGGCGAGCGCCGTCAGCCGGTTGCCAGCTTTGAACAGGCGCTGGACTGGCTGGTGAAAGAGTCGCGCCGCGGCCTCTCTATCCAGCGCTATAAAGGTCTTGGCGAGATGAACCCGGACCAGCTGTGGGAAACCACTATGGACCCGGATAGCCGCCGCATGCTGCGCGTGACCGTGAAGGATGCGATTGCCGCTGACCAGCTGTTCACCACCCTGATGGGTGACGCCGTTGAACCGCGTCGCGCCTTTATCGAAGAGAACGCCCTCAAAGCGGCGAACATCGATATTTAATCGTCGTCTACAGCCCTACTCAGGCCGCGCATTTAGCGCGGCTTTTTTGTGGGCGCAGGCATATCCAGCGACATCACGGACGGTAAACGGCTGGCGAGCATATCGACGGCAATTCTCACCCTCAGCGGTAGATGCGGCGTCTGTTGCCAGACCGCATGAACGTCGAAGCGCACATCCGGCGCCTGCTTTAAAAGCGGGACGAGTTTTCCCTGATGAATTTCTTTGCTGGCCATCCAGCAGGGCAGCCATGCAATGCCGTGGCCGGCCAGCGCAGCGTCGCAGATTGCCTGCAAATCATCCATATTGAGCGATGAACGGGGAGTAAAGGTGTGCGAGGCTCCTTCTTTATCCATCAGCTGCCAGGATAGCACTCTGCCTGCTTGCAGATAGTTAATGGCCGCATGGTGGGGTAAATCATCAACGCTGTGTGGCAGACCCTTCTTCAGCAGGTAATCCGGCGCGGCGCACAGCACCATGCGGTGTTCTCCCAGCTTTCTGGCGACCAGAACGCTGCTGTCCTGAAGGGGGCCGTTACGCACCGCCATATCAAACCCTTCCTCGACGAGATCCACCACGCGATCGCTGAATGACATCTCCAGCTCGAGACCTGAGTGTTCCTGCGCAAGCTCGATCAGCAGTGGGGCCACGCACTGGCGACCAAACAGCACCGGCATGGCCACGCGCAGGCGGCCACTAACCTGCTGTTTCCCTGTTTCCAGCAGCGACTCTGCTCCACGTATTTCCTCCAGCGCGCGCTGACAACGTTCATAAAAAAGGGCGCCGTTGTCGGTCAGGCTTTGGCTGCGGGTCGTACGTTGAAACAGACGTACCCCCAATCTCTCTTCAAGCCGAGCGATACTCTTTCCTACCGCCGAGCGCGACAAATGCAAACGAATTGCGGCCTGAGCAAAACTTCCCGCCTCAACGGCGGCCACAAAAACCGGAATATCCTTCAGCGTATCGGTCATGGATTGTATCTTTTCAGTCACCAATAGAGGGAAAACTTATCGCCACTGGTTACCAATGGTCAACGGTAAACTGTCACTTCAAGCTTATTTGATGGCAGGAGTGAAAAATGACGCAGACAATGCAACGCTGGTTTATGGACGCCCTCGGGCGTGAGAACCTCAATCTTATTCAGGCGCCTGTTCCGCAGCCGGGCCCGGGTGAAGTCCGCGTGCGGGTGAATGCCGTTGCGCTCAACTATCGCGATAAGATGGTCATTGAAGGCACCATGCCTATTGCGCTTTCCTTCCCGTTTACGCCGGCGTCTGATATGGCGGGCGTGGTGGAGAGCACGGGCGAGGGCGTCACGCGTTTCAAACCCGGCGCTCGGGTGATCTCCACCTTTTTCCCGGAGTGGATCGACGGTAGACCAGCGTCAGATGCCCGCACTTTGCCTTATAAAACCACCGGCGGGTACTTCCAGGGCATGCTGTCTGAGTACGTGGTTGTGAATGAAAACTGGCTGGTGGCTGCACCGGAAACCCTTGATGATGCAGAAGCCAGCACGCTCCCTTGTGCAGGGCTTACCGCATGGTTCGCGCTGGTGGAACGCGGTCATTTACACGCCGGGCAATCGGTGCTGGTACAGGGGACGGGCGGTGTGGCGATATTCGCTTTGCAAATTGCAAAAGCACAGGGGGCAAAGGTTTTTGTCACATCAGGAAGTGATGAAAAACTGGCGCGGGCTAAACAACTTGGCGCCGATCATGGGATAAACCGGCTCAAAAGTGATTGGACGGAAGGAATTTACGAACTGACCGCCGATCGCGGCATCGATCATATTATTGAAACCGTTGGCGGGGAGAATCTGCGACATTCCCTGCGCGCCGTTGCGGTTCATGGTCGCATATCGGTCATTGGCGTGCTGGCCGGGAGTGAAATCTCGCTACCGGCTGGCGAACTGTTGCTGAAATCCCCGGTGATTCAGGGTATTGGTGTGGGGCACCGTCGTGCGCTGGAAGATTTCGTCCGCGCCGTTGACGTGACCGGGTTAAAACCGGTGATTGAACACCGTTACCGTTTTAACCAGCTTGAACAGGCGCTTGCACATCTCGATCGCGGGGCGTTTGGTAAAATCGTTCTGACCCGCGAGTAAGATCCCGGTCCCCGGGTTCTGCCTAAAAGGGGGTGTTCCGCTGCGTAATGTAGCTCTGTTTTTGTAGGCTTAATCGCGTTAGCATGAGTAAGGACTCATCTTACCCGGGGATTTCATGGCTATTAAACTAATCGCAATCGATATGGACGGCACGCTGCTGCTGCCTGACCATACCATCTCTCCTGCGGTGAAAACCGCGATTGCCGCAGCCCGCGAACGCGGCGTCAACGTGGTGTTAACCACCGGACGACCTTACGCAGGTGTGCACAGCTACCTGAAAGAACTGCATATGGAGCAGCCGGGAGATTACTGCATCACCTACAACGGCGCTTTAGTACAGAAGGCAAGCGACGGCAGTACCGTTGCGCAAACCGCGCTGGGCTACGACGACTATCGCTATCTGGAACAGCTGGCCCGTGATGTCGGCTCCCACTTCCACGCGCTGGATCGTAATACCCTGTATACCGCTAACCGCGATGTAAGCTATTACACGGTGCATGAATCCTACGTGGCGACAATCCCGCTGGTCTTCTGCGAAGCCGAAAATATGGATCCCAACATCCAGCTGTTGAAAGTGATGATGATCGATGAACCGGCCATTCTGGACCAGGCTATCGCCCGCATCCCGGCTGAAGTGAAAGAGAAATACACCGTGCTGAAAAGCGCGCCCTACTTCCTGGAAATCCTTGATAAACGCGTCACTAAAGGCACCGGCGTGAAATCGCTGGCCGATACGCTGGGTATCAAGCCGGAAGAGGTGATGGCGATTGGCGATCAGGAAAATGACATTGCAATGATCGAATATGCAGGCGTCGGCGTGGCGATGGACAACGCGATCCCTGCCGTCAAAGAAGCGGCAAACTTTATCACCAAATCCAATCTGGAAGACGGTGTGGCATATGCTATTGAAAAATATGTCTTAAACTAAAAATCGTTTTCTGAAAAACCCGCGTTTATCGCGGGTTTTTTTATACCCTGAGTTTACCCCGCCAGAAAATCTTCATGCCTGATTGTCGTTTTTGTGATCTAAATTGTAGTACAACATGTTTGTATTGTACTACATTGTGCCCATGGCGATGACGAGTGGTATCACGTTAGTACTACAAAGTTGCGGTCAAATCCGCCTGTCGCGGTAAAGTAGAGAGGTACATCCAGAGCACAAGGACTCTCCATGACTCTCAATAAAACCGATCGCATCGTCATCACGCTGGGCAAGCAGATTGTCAGCGGTAAATACGTTCCCGGCTCTGCGCTGCCCGCGGAAGCCGAGCTGTGTGAGGAGTTTGCTACCTCGCGCAATATCATTCGCGAAGTGTTCCGGTCATTGATGGCCAGGCGACTGATTGAAATGAAGCGCTATCGCGGCGCATTCGTTGCCTCGCGCAACCAGTGGAATTATCTCGACACCGACGTTTTACAGTGGGTGCTGGAGAGCGATTACGACCCGCGGCTGATTAGCGCGATGAGCGAGGTACGTAACCTGGTTGAACCGGCGATAGCCCGCTGGGCGGCAGAGCGCGCAACATCGAGCGACCTGGCGCAAATAGAAGAAGCGCTCAACGACATGATCGCCAACAACCAGGACAGGGAAGCGTTTAACGAAGCGGATATTCGCTACCACGAGGCGGTGCTGCAGTCGGTACATAACCCGGTACTGCAACAGCTCAACGTGGCGATCAGCTCGCTACAGCGGGCGGTATTTGAAAGGACCTGGATGGGCGATGAGGCCAACATGCCGAAAACGCTCCAGGAACATAAGGCGCTGTTTGACGCCATCCGGCATCAGGACAGCGAAGCGGCGGAACAGGCGGCGCTCACCATGATCGCCAGCTCGACACGAAGGTTAAAGGAAATCACATGACATCTCGCTACATCGCAATTGACTGGGGATCGACAAACCTGCGCGCCTGGCTTTATCAGGGCGAGCAGTGTCTGGAGAGCAGGCAATCGGAAGCAGGCGTTACGCGCCTGAACGGACACTCCCCCGCAGCGGTGTTTAGCGAAATAACCGCGGGCTGGCGCGACAGCGCTACCCCGGTAGTGATGGCGGGAATGGTCGGCAGTAATGTCGGCTGGAAGGCGGCGCCCTACCTGCCAGTTCCCGTCCATTTTTCCGCCATTGGCGAACAATTAACCGCCGTTAGCGACCAGGTCTGGATTATTCCCGGACTCAGCGTCTCTCGCGACGATAACCATAATGTGATGCGCGGCGAAGAGACTCAGCTCCTCGGCGCGCGGGCAATAGCTCCTTCCTCCGTCTACGTTATGCCCGGCACCCACTGCAAATGGGTGCAGGCTGACCGCCAACAAATTAGCGACTTTCGCACGGTGATGACCGGCGAACTCCACCACCTGCTGCTGCGCCACTCGCTGGTCGGCGCCGGGTTACCGGAGCAGGTCTCAGCTCCTGACGCGTTTAACGCCGGGCTTGAGCGCGGCCTGCATTCGCCAGACATCCTGCCGCAGCTTTTTGAGGTACGCGCTGCGCACGTGCTGGGCTCACTGCCGCGCGAACAGGTGAGCGAATTTCTCTCCGGCCTGCTGATTGGCGCGGAAGTCGCCACCATGAGCGCACATTTCCACGATCGCCAGGTCACCCTCGTTGCCGGAGAGGCGCTGGCAGACCGCTATCAGCAGGCGCTTGGCGCTGTCGGCCGTCAGACGACCGTGGTGTCAGGCGACACCGCATTTCAGACCGGAATAAGGAGCATCGCCCATGCAGTGGCAAACTAAACTACCGCTTATCGCTATTCTGCGCGGCATTACGCCGGAAGAGGCGCTGGAACATGTCGGCGCCGTCATTGATGCTGGCTTCGACGCCGTTGAAATCCCGCTCAATTCTCCGCAGTGGGAAAAAAGCATTTCCGCCGTTGTTGAGGCTTATGGCGACAGAGCGCTGATAGGCGCGGGCACCGTACTTAAGCCTGAACGTGTGGACAGGCTTGCCGAAATGGGCTGCAGGCTTATCGTTACGCCCAATATTCAGCCAGAGGTGATTCGCCGCGCGGTGAGCTTCGGCATGACCGTTTGTCCCGGATGCGCGACGGCGACGGAAGCTTTTACCGCGCTGGATGCTGGCGCACAGGCTTTAAAAGTATTCCCTTCCTCGGCTTTTGGCCCTGACTACATCAAAGCGCTAAAAGCCGTTTTGCCGCCGGAGGTGCCCGTTTTCGCCGTGGGCGGCGTGACGCCGGAGAACCTGGCGCAGTGGCTAAAAGCCGGTTGTACCGGTGCCGGGCTGGGCAGCGATCTCTATCGCGCCGGGCAATCCGTAGAGCGTACCGCACGGCAGGCGGCAGCATTTGTTAAAGCGTATCGAGAGGCAGTGCAATGAAAATAACCAAACTCACCACGTATCGTTTACCCCCGCGCTGGATGTTTTTAAAAATTGAAACCGACGAAGGCGTGATTGGCTGGGGCGAGCCCGTGATTGAAGGGCGCGCGCGCACCGTGGAGGCTGCGGTGCATGAGCTCGGCGATTATCTGATAGGCCAGGATCCGGCGCAGATTAACGACCTGTGGCAGGTGATGTACCGCGCGGGCTTTTATCGCGGCGGCCCGATTTTAATGAGCGCCATCGCCGGTATCGACCAGGCCCTGTGGGATATTAAAGGCAAAGTGCTGAATGCCCCGGTCTGGCAGCTGATGGGGGGCCTGGTACGTGACAAAATCAAAGCCTACAGCTGGGTTGGCGGCGATCGGCCGGCAGAAGTGATTGACGGTATCAAAAAGTTGCGCGGAATTGGTTTTGATACCTTTAAATTAAATGGCTGCGAGGAGCTGGGGCTGATCGATAATTCTCGTGCGGTGGACGCTGCGGTGAATACCGTGGCGCAAATTCGCGAAGCGTTCGGCAATGAAATTGAATTTGGTCTCGATTTCCACGGTCGCGTGAGCGCGCCGATGGCGAAGGTACTTATCAAAGAGCTGGAGCAATATCGCCCGCTATTTATTGAAGAGCCGGTTCTTGCCGAGCAGGCAGAATACTATCCGCGGCTGGCGGCGCAAACCTCGATTCCTATTGCGGCGGGCGAACGCATGTTCTCGCGCTTCGAGTTTAAACGCGTGCTGGAAGCCGGTGGGCTGGCTATTCTGCAACCCGACCTGTCGCACGCCGGCGGTATTACCGAGTGCTATAAAATCGCTGGAATGGCTGAGGCCTATGACGTGGCGTTGGCGCCGCACTGCCCGCTGGGACCCATTGCGCTTGCCGCCTGTTTGCATGTCGATTTTGTCTCCTATAACGCCGTCTTCCAGGAACAAAGTATGGGCATTCACTATAACAAGGGCGCGGAATTACTCGACTTTGTAAAAAATAAAGAAGACTTCAATATGGAAGGCGGCTTCTTTAAACCATTAATGAAGCCAGGGCTTGGCGTAGAGATCGATGAAGCGCGGGTAATTGAATTAAGTCAAAATGCGCCGGACTGGCGTAATCCGTTGTGGCGGCATGAGGATGGTAGCGTCGCGGAATGGTAAATGCGCGTCATACTTTGCGCTGCTGATGCGTTGGCTGCATTTTCTTATCCCAGTCACATACTAATGTATGCTCCTGGGAATGCGAAAATTTGCCGCCTTTCCCCAGCACAAATTATTTAGCGCATTACGGTTAAGTTATTCATAAAAAATTTAAATAAACCCTCTGTAAATTACCGGGCATGGTGAGCGGCTTCGCTATGCCCAAAATCTGGAGACAGATTGCGATGGATATTTCAGTTACAGCTGCAAAACCCGGGCGTCGTCGTTATTTGACGCTGATTATGATCTTTATTACCGTGGTGATTTGTTATGTTGATCGCGCCAACCTTGCCGTGGCATCGGCGCATATTCAGGAAGAGTTTGGTATTACCAAAGCGGAAATGGGATATGTATTTTCCGCCTTCGCGTGGCTGTATACGCTTTGCCAGATCCCCGGCGGTTGGTTCCTTGACCGCGTGGGATCGCGACTAACCTACTTTATCGCTATTTTTGGCTGGTCAGTGGCGACGCTACTGCAGGGATTTGCCACGGGACTGATGTCGTTGATTGGTCTGCGCGCGATTACCGGGATCTTTGAAGCCCCGGCTTTTCCCACTAATAATCGCATGGTGACCAGCTGGTTTCCGGAGCACGAGCGCGCATCAGCCGTCGGTTTTTACACTTCAGGGCAGTTTGTCGGGCTGGCATTCCTGACCCCGCTATTAATCTGGATTCAGGAAATGCTGAGCTGGCACTGGGTATTTATCGTTACCGGCGCTATCGGGATCGTATGGTCTTTAATTTGGTTTAAGGTTTATCAGCCGCCGCGTCTGACAAAAAGTATCAGCAAAGCCGAACTGGATTATATTCGCGACGGCGGTGGCCTAGTAGACGGCGATGCGCCTGTTAAAAAAGAGGCGCGGCAGCCGCTGACCAAAGCCGACTGGAAGCTGGTATTCCATCGCAAACTAATCGGCGTTTACCTCGGGCAGTTTGCCGTAACCTCCACGCTGTGGTTCTTCCTGACCTGGTTCCCTAACTATCTGACCCAGGAAAAGGGGATTACGGCGCTGAAAGCGGGCTTTATGACAACGGTGCCGTTCCTTGCCGCCTTTGTTGGCGTGCTGCTCTCCGGGTGGCTGGCGGACAGGCTGGTCCGAAAAGGCTTCTCGTTAGGCGCCGCGCGTAAAACGCCAATTATCTGCGGACTGCTGATCTCGACCTGCATCATGGGGGCGAACTACACCAACGATCCGGTGTGGATTATGATCCTGATGGCGCTGGCCTTCTTCGGCAACGGCTTCGCTTCCATTACCTGGTCGCTGGTATCGTCGCTTGCGCCGATGCGGCTTATCGGGCTGACCGGCGGTATGTTTAATTTCGTCGGCGGGCTGGGCGGTATCACCGTTCCGCTGGTGGTGGGTTATCTGGCCCAGGACTATGGTTTTGCGCCTGCGCTGGTTTATATTTCCGTTATTGCGCTGATTGGCGCGCTCTCTTATATCCTGCTGGTGGGGGATGTCAAACGCGTAGGCTAATTCTTTCCGATACGATACCCTGATGCGAAAGTCTCGCATCAGGGTATGTTTATGAAACAAGTCACCTTTGCTCCCCGTCATCATCAGTTGACCAACACTCGCACCTGGACGGCAGACAGCCGCTGGCTGGTCTTTGACGTTCGCCCTTCTGGCGCTTCCTTTACCGGCGAAACCATCGAGCGGGTGAACATCGATACGGGAGACGTTGAGATCCTCTACCGTGCCGGGCAAGGCGCATACGTTGGCGTGGTGACCGTTCATCCATCGGTAGATAAATATGTCTTCATCCACGGCCCGGAAAACCCTGACGAGGGCTGGCATTACGATTTCCACCATCGTCGCGGCGTGGTGACGTACCAGGGAGAAACCCACAACCTGGATGCGATGGATATTACCGCTCCCTATACTCCCGGCGCGCTGCGCGGCGGCAGTCATGTGCATGTTTTCAGTCCGAACGGTGAATTTGTCAGCTTTACCTATAACGACCACGTGCTGCATGAACGCGATCCGGCGCTGGATTTGCGCAACGTTGGCGTGGCGGTTCCCTATGGCCCGGTAGTACCGCGTGGCGATCATCCACGTGAATACGGCGGCAGCCACTGGAGCGTGCTGGTCAGCCGTACAACGCCAACCCCGGCGCCGGGCAGCGACGAGATTAATCGCGCCTATGAAGAGGGATGGGTGGGCAACGGGGCGCTGGCGTTTATTGGCGATACGCTGGCGATAAATGGCGACAAAGTGCCGGAGCTGTTTATTGTCGAACTGCCGGAGAGCGAACGGGGCTGGAAGCAAGCGGGTGATGCGCCGCTGGCAGGAACGCAAACCACGATGCCGGCGCCTCCTGCCGGCGTTGTTCAGCGTCGCTTAACGTTTACCCACCAACGCCGTTATCCAGGGCTGGTGACTACGCCCCGTCATTGGGTACGCGCCAATCCGTCGGCGACGGACATCGCTTTTCTGATGCGCGATGAGGCTGGCGTGGTGCAAATGTGGCTCATTTCGACGCGGGGGGACGGGCTGCGGCAGTTGACCCACAACCGCTCCGATATCCAGTCGGCGTTTAACTGGCATCCCTCAGGAAAATGGCTGGGCTTTGTGCTGGAAAACCGCATCGCGATCTGTGACGCGCAGAACGGGGAAATCGACTTTTTGACCGATGAGCATGCCCATCCGCCATCGGCCGATGCGATCGTCTTTTCGCCAGACGGCAAACAGCTTGCCTGGATGGAGGAGGTGGACGGTTACCGCCAGCTCTGGGTAACCGAAACGGCGCGCTAAATCAGGGGGTTGGCATCCGCGCTGGCGGGATCACGGAATTGGTCGCCAGCGTCTCTTCCTCGCTCTTTTCCACGCGCGATTTCACCGAACTGTCGGTACGGAACATATCCCACGGCAGCAGCAGCGTGTCCATGACCGCCGTGAGCGGCATATCCAACGCCACCAGCGATTTCGTGCCCCAGTTTGCGTCGCTATCCCCGAGCATCTGCGCGCTGGCGCGCGTTCCAGGATAGGTTCCTTCCTTGCCGCCAGTATGTGACATCACGCTGGAGCAACCGCCCAAACTTATTATCCCGCCGAACAGGACCAGCTTTAAAAGACCGTTTTTCATCATTCTTCCGTCATCGTTACGGGCGTTGATAGAACCTTCGAAGTACAACCTCATTCAGAATGCGGCCAGCAGGGAAGCAGTCTGAAGAACGGCGTACCTATCGGTTATATCGGGCCATTCCATGGATGCATAGTGCCATTGCGCCGCACTGTGGCAGGCGTCGCACTTTGCCTTTTGTGCTGTCACTCCAGTCTAAGCAATAGACTGCAAACTGCAAAAAAATTTGCCTTTTTCCCCTTGAAAAGACCATGGATATACCCATTTTAGGAATGTGTCTCCCTGAGAATACGCCGAATGGGTATTCCGGGTAATAACGGCCTGTCCATGATGGAAGGTCAGATAATTCTCGCTGATTTCAGGAGCTATGTATTATGCGTAATTTCGATCTCTCCCCGCTGTATCGTTCTGCTATTGGTTTCGACCGCCTTTTCAATCTGTTAGAAAATAATCAAAGCCAGAGCAATGGCGGCTACCCTCCGTACAACGTTGAGTTAGTAGACGAGAACAACTACCGCATCGCGATTGCCGTTGCCGGTTTTGCCGAGAGCGAACTGGAAATTACCGCCCAGGATAATCTGCTTATTGTAAAAGGCGCCCACGCCGGCGAGCAGAAAGAGCGTACCTACCTGTATCAGGGCATCGCTGAGCGCAACTTTGAGCGTAAATTCCAGCTCGCAGAAAATATTCATATTCGCGGCGCCAACCTGGTAAACGGTCTGCTGTATATCGACCTTGAGCGCGTTATTCCTGAAGCGAATAAACCGCGCCGTATCGAAATCAACTAATTTGATGGGCCGCGAAGGCGGCCCGGTATTGCTGAAAACAGTGCCCGCCGTCAGGGGGCAAAGGCGAATCCGCAGGATTTGCAAACATCCACTCGCTTCTTAGAAGGAGAAAGACTATGCGTAACTACGATTTATCCCCGCTTCTGCGTCAATGGATCGGTTTTGACAAACTGGCCAACGCGCTGCAAACCGCCGGTGAAAGCCAGAGCTTCCCGCCTTATAACATTGAAAAAAGTGACGATAACCACTATCGCATTACCCTTGCGCTAGCCGGTTTCCGTCAGGAAGATTTGGATATCCAGCTTGAAGGCACGCGCCTGACGGTAAAAGGCGCGCCGCAGCAGCCGGAAAAAGAGACCAAATGGCTGCACCAGGGGCTGGTTAACCAGGCATTTAGCCTGAGCTTCACGCTCGCCGAAAATATGGAAGTCTCCGGGGCAACCTTTACCAACGGCCTGCTGCATATCGATTTGACCCGCAACGAGCCGGAACAGATCGCCCCGCAGCGCATCGCCATCAGCGAGCGCCCTGCGTTACAGAGCTAATTAAGCGAATCACTTATAAGGCCCCGATTTTCGGGGCTTTTTTGTGCGTGATACACATTACTTTGTCCTTTCTTGTTGTGTTCAACAAAATGGTCGTTGGCTGATCCCGTGATTATTGTGCGCCAGGCGGCATACAGCCTGGTGACTACCGGTCATAATCCTCATTGTGCGTAATGTTATACACAGGGAAGAGACGATGAGTGATATAGCATTGACCGTTAGCGTATTGGCGCTGGTGGCGGTAGTCGGATTGTGGATCGGCAATGTAAAAGTGCGCGGTGTCGGCTTCGGTATCGGAGGCGTGCTGTTTGGCGGTATTATCGTCGGCCACTTTGTAGACCAGGCGGGCATTACGCTCAGTAGCCCTATGCTGCACTTTATTCAGGAATTCGGCCTGATCCTCTTCGTGTACACCATCGGGATCCAGGTGGGGCCGGGCTTCTTCGCTTCGCTGCGCGTCTCTGGCCTGCGGCTTAACCTGTTCGCCATTCTGATTGTGATTCTCGGCGGTCTGGTTACCGCGGTCCTGCATAAACTGTTTGATATTCCTCTCCCCGTGGTGCTCGGGATCTTTTCCGGTGCGGTAACCAACACGCCTGCGCTGGGGGCCGGGCAGCAGATCCTGCGCGACCTTGGCGTGCCGCTTGATACCGTCGACCAGATGGGTATGAGCTACGCCATGGCCTATCCATTCGGTATTTGCGGCATTTTGCTGACCATGTGGCTGGTCCGGCTGTTCTTCCGCATCAACGTTGAGAAAGAAGCTCAGCAATTTGATGAAAACAGCGGCAATGGCCATGCGCATCTCCAGACCATCAACGTGCGGGTTGAAAACCCCAACCTGAACAATATGGCGATTCAGGATGTGCCGATGCTTAACAGCGACAAGCTGATCTGCTCGCGTCTCAAGCGCGAGGAGATGCTGATGGTGCCCGCGCCGAATACCCTGATTCAGCTTGGGGACCTGCTGCACCTGGTCGGGCGACCGGAGGATTTGCACAACGCTCAGCTGGTGATTGGCAAGGAAGTTTCCACTTCGCTCTCCACTCGCGGTACCGATCTGAAAGTCGAGCGCGTGGTGGTGACCAACGAAAAAGTATTGGGTAAACGCATTCGCGATCTGCACTTTAAGCAGCGCTATGATGTGGTGATCTCGCGGCTCAATCGCGCCGGGGTTGAACTGGTCGCCAGCAGCCATGCCAGCCTGCAGTTCGGCGATATTCTTAACCTCGTCGGCCGCCCGGAGGCGATTGATGCGGTAGCCGCCGAGCTGGGCAACGCCCAGCAAAAACTGCAGCAGGTGCAGATGCTGCCGGTATTTATCGGCATCGGCCTGGGCGTGCTGCTGGGCTCCATTCCGCTGTTTATTCCGGGATTCCCGGCGGCGCTGAAGCTGGGTCTGGCAGGCGGGCCGCTGATTATGGCCCTGATCCTCGGACGTATCGGCAGCATCGGTAAGCTGTACTGGTTTATGCCGCCCAGCGCCAACCTTGCGCTGCGCGAACTGGGCATCGTGCTGTTCCTCGCGGTGGTTGGCCTGAAATCCGGCGGCGATTTTGTCGCGACGCTGATTGAAGGCGACGGGATGAGCTGGATTGTCTACGGCATCTTTATCACCGCGATACCGCTGCTGACGGTGGGTATTCTGGCGCGCATCTTGGCGAAGATGAACTACCTGACCCTGTGCGGGATGCTGGCCGGCTCAATGACCGACCCTCCGGCGCTGGCCTTTGCCAACAACCTGCATGCCACCAGCGGCGCGGCGGCGCTCTCCTACGCGACCGTTTATCCGCTGGTTATGTTCTTACGTATTATTACCCCGCAGCTACTGGCGGTGCTGTTCTGGGGGATAGGGTAACGGGTGCTCCGTCTGGACGCGCCGCAGATGGTAGTCCACCTGATATTCGCTGGCGTTACGGAACATCACCGAGTAGTTAAGAAATTCGCCGCTGTCGCTGTAGGAAAGGGAGGTTATACGCAGCAGCGGCGTCTGTTCCGGCACGTTCATCGACTGCGCCAGCTGCCTGTCCGCCAGCACCGGCGACAGCGTTTCATAGTTACCGCTAATGGTTATTCCGCACTCCTTCTCAATGTAATCGAACTTCGATCCCTCCAGGTGCACCAGCGACAGATTGCGAAACAACTTTACCGGCATATAGCTGTCCTCCAGCATTAGCGGCTTGCCATCGACATAGCGTACCCGGCGCGAGAAGTAGATCCGTTCATCAATTTGTATCCGCAGCAGGCTGGCGATAGCCGGGGGCGCGGGCATCACCTCAAAAACCAATACCCGGCTGACCACCTCTTTGCCGTGCTTGCGCAGCACTTCGGCCAGTCCGGTCAGATTGCTGGTTTCATGATGCAGGTCTTTGCGGGCGACATAGGTGCCGGAGCCGTGCCGACGCACCACCAGTCCCCAGCTGACCAGCAGATCGATGGCTTTGCGGATGGTCATGCGCGCAACGCCGAACTCTTCCGCCAGCTTTTTTTCGCTCGGTAGCGGGCTGCCAATATCGAAATCGGAAGAATTAAGCCGTAAACGTAATCTGTCGGCGATAGATTTGTAGATCACTAGTAGACCTCTATTAACGTTGTCACCATTGATGTCAGGTAAAAAATTATCTATAAAAAACAAATTAATAATCAGGAAGAGAAAATATTAATCAGACTGATGTAAACGCCATAATTCATCATGTCTAATTTTTTATGAGAAAGTAGACAACATTGATGTAATTAAAACCATGAAAGCGATCACGAATCGCAACGGCGCCGCATGTTGCCGCTCGGGCAAATTTCTATTCTCGTCCCAGGCCAGTACCAATAGTTACCCTGAATTATTCACCATTGTTCGTGGAGCATGCCGGGTATCAATAAGGCCACTCACCCTATAAGTTGTTACATGAGGATTTTCAAATGCTCAGTCAAATACAACGCTTTGGCGGCGCCATGTTTACCCCGGTTTTACTCTTTCCTTTCGCCGGGATCGTGGTGGGTATCGCCATTATGTTGCGTAACCCGATGTTCGTCGGCGAAGCGCTCACAGCACCCGATAGTTTATTTGCTCAGATCGTTTACATCATTGAAGAGGGCGGCTGGACCGTCTTTCGTAATATGCCGCTGATTTTTGCCGTCGGTTTGCCGATCGGCCTGGCGAAACAAGCTCAGGGCCGGGCTTGTCTGGCGGTACTGGTCAGCTTCATGACCTGGAACTATTTCATCAACGCCATGGGGATGACCTGGGGCCACTTCTTCGGCGTCGACTTCTCCGTTGAACCAACGGCAGGCAGCGGCCTGACGATGATGGCCGGGATAAAAACGCTCGATACCAGCATTATTGGCGCGATCGTTATCTCCGGGCTGGTGACCGCCCTGCATAACCGCTACTTCGATAAACCGCTGCCGGTGTTTCTGGGGATTTTCCAGGGCTCCTCGTTTGTGGTGATTGTCGCCTTCCTGGCGATGATTCCCTGCGCCTGGCTGACGCTGTTGGGATGGCCAAAAGTGCAGATGGGTATCGAATCCCTGCAGGCCTTTTTACGCTCGGCCGGGGCGCTGGGCGTCTGGGTCTATATCTTCCTTGAACGTATCCTGATCCCGACCGGTTTACACCACTTCGTCTACGGACCGTTTATTTTCGGCCCGGCGGTAGTGGAAAGCGGTATTCAGGTTTACTGGGCGCAGCATTTACATGAATTCAGCCAGAGTACCGAGGCGCTGAAAACCCTGTTCCCGGAAGGCGGATTCGCGCTGCACGGTAACTCGAAGGTCTTTGGTTCCGTGGGGATCGCGCTGGCGCTCTACTACACCGCAGCACCGGAAAACCGCGTGAAAGTCGCCGGTCTGCTGATTCCTGCCACCTTGACCGCCGTACTGGTGGGAATAACCGAGCCGTTAGAGTTCACCTTCCTGTTTATCTCGCCGCTGCTGTTTGCCGTCCATGCGGTGCTGGCGGCCACTATGGCGACGGTGATGTATATCTGCGGCGTGGTCGGCAACTTTGGCGGCGGCCTGCTCGACCAGTTCCTGCCGCAAAACTGGATCCCGATGTTCCACAACCACGCGTCGATGATGTTTATCCAGATAGGCGTTGGCGCATGCTTCACCGCGATCTACTTCGTTATCTTCCGCACTCTGATTCTGCGCCTGAACCTGAAAACGCCGGGCCGTGAAGAGAGTGAAATTAAGCTCTACAGCAAAGCGGATTACCAGGCCGCGCGCGGCAAAACCAGCGTTGCGGGGGCTACAGATACCAAACTGGGCCAGGCCGCCGGCTTCCTGCAGGCGCTGGGCGGAGCGGGCAACATCGAGAGCATCAATAACTGCGCCACCCGGCTGCGCATTGCGCTGGTCGATATGGCGAAGACCCAAAGCGACGACGTCTTTAAAGCGCTGGGCGCCCACGGCGTAGTCCGCCGCGGCAACGCAATTCAGGTCATCGTCGGCCTGCACGTTCCTCAGGTCCGCGACCAGCTGGAAACCCTGATAAAAGATTCTCTACAGACCGAACAAACCACCATGACGGAGGCAGTATCATGAAAAAATTCTCAGTTGTTATCGCAGGCGGCGGCAGTACCTTCACCCCGGGCATCGTGCTGATGCTGTTAGCGAACCAGGATCGCTTCCCGCTGCGGTCGCTGAAATTTTACGACAACGACGGCGCGCGTCAGGAGACCATTGCCGAGGCGTGCAAAGTCATTCTCAAAGAGCAGGCGCCGGATATCGCGTTCAGCTACACCACTGACCCGCAGGCGGCCTTTACCGACGTTGATTTCGTGATGGCGCATATCCGCGTGGGCAAATATCCGATGCGTGAAAAAGATGAAAAAATTCCGCTGCGTCACGGTGTGCTGGGGCAGGAAACCTGCGGTCCTGGCGGTATCGCCTACGGTATGCGCTCCATCGGCGGCGTTCTGGAACTGGTGGACTATATGGAAAAATATTCGCCAAACGCCTGGATGCTGAACTACTCCAACCCGGCGGCAATTGTGGCGGAAGCGACCCGTCGCCTGCGTCCGAACGCTAAAATTCTCAACATCTGCGATATGCCGATCGGTATCGAAGGGCGCATGGCGCAAATCGTCGGTCTTAAGGACCGCAAACAGATGCGCGTGCGCTACTACGGTCTGAATCACTTCGGCTGGTGGACCTCGATTGAAGATTTACAGGGCAACGATCTGATGCCGAAACTGCGCGAACATGTGGCGAAATTCGGCTATGTGCCGCCGTCAAACGACCCGCATACCGAGGCCAGCTGGAACGATACCTTCGCCAAGGCGAAGGACGTGCAGGCGCTGGATCCGGATACGATGCCCAATACTTACCTCAAGTATTATTTGTTCCCGGACTACGTCGTGGCGCACTCTAACCCGGAACGTACCCGCGCCAACGAGGTGATGGATCATCGCGAGAAAAACGTCTTTAGCGCCTGCCGGGCCATTATTGAGGCCGGTAACTCATCCGCGGGGGATCTGGAAATTGACGAACATGCTTCCTATATCGTCGATCTGGCGGCGGCAATTGCTTTTAATACCCAGGAACGCATGCTGTTGATTGTGCCGAACAACGGCGCGATTCATAACTTCGATGCCGATGCGATGGTGGAAATTCCGTGCCTGGTTGGCCACAACGGACCGGAGCCTCTGACGGTTGGCGATATTCCGCACTTCCAGAAAGGGATGATGAGCCAGCAGGTCGCGGTGGAAAAACTGGTGGTGGATGCCTGGGAACAGCGTTCTTACCATAAGCTATGGCAGGCGATTGCGCTGTCGAAAACCGTGCCGAGCGCATCGGTCGCCAAAGCGATTCTTGATGACCTGATCGCGGCCAATAAAGAGTACTGGCCGGAACTGCATTAATCCTGCTGACCGGCATCCATAGGGTGCCGGTCATTCATTTTTAGTACCGCTGAGGGCGCATAGCCGAAGCGGCGTTTAAACGCCTTGCTAAAATGAAAGGAGTCGAAGAAGTTCAGCATCTCCGCCACCTTACCCACCGTATTCCCCTCCTGCTTTAATAGCGACTGCGCCAGCTCAAGCTGGGCGTTAAGGTAATACTCCTTTGGCGTTTTGCCGGTATAACGCAAAAAGAGGCGCCGCAGCCAGGGTTCACTGCACTGCATAGCATCAGCCATATCGGCTACGCTCCAGCGCTTTTGCGGATTAGCGTGTAGAGCGGCAATCAGTTTTTCCAGCTTTTGCAGTTGACGATCTTTTTTGCCATTTTCGGCGATCAGGCAAATCCATTGATAAATGATTTTCGTGAGGTAGGCGACGGCCAGATTATTCTTTAGCGGATCGCGGTCAGCAATCAATAAGGCCACTTCATTGAGTTCCTTATTAAAAATATCGGCGTGATAAATAGTGCCGATTTGTAATACCGGAATAGGCATCAGCGTAGTAGGAATAAATTCCATCCAGTATTGTTCCCAGACCAATCCGGCGCAGTGATAGGATTTGATCTCGATGGGTTTTAAGAATATGACGCAGTTACCGTTTAAGGTTATTTCAGTGTGGTCTCTGAGATATATTTTACCACATCCCTGGAGCGTATATATCGCCACCCACGAGTTGGCGATAAGCGGTTTCTTTTTATCGCGCGGCCAGCTGACCCGGTAGCTTTCATCGGCCAGGGTATGCCATAGCGAGAGCAGTGAAATCCCGCTTGAGATCACATTTTCTTCCAGAACTAACGGAATGTTATACGTAGTTTCGTTTTTTACATGCGAAATCTGTATTTTTCCATTCATTTTAATTTCCCATCAGCCAATGATGCCTGCAACCTGATGAGGTGAATTTAGCAAGAAATAGCCTTGCAGGGATACATTGCATCTCGTTTTATATAAATCATCGCCTTACCTGGATAAAACGCTATTCCTCTGTACCGGATAGCGCCGGGATATAATGACAAATAAGGGCTTTAAGATGAATGCCATACAAATTTTGAGCTTTGTCGGGTTTACATTGCTGGTGGCTATCATTACCTGGTTTAAGGTAAGAAAAGCGGATACCGGCTCGCAGCAGGGCTATTTCCTTGCCGGCCGTTCGCTGAAAGCGCCGGTCATTGCCGCCTCGCTGATGTTAACCAACTTATCGACCGAACAGCTGGTGGGATTATCGGGCCAGGCTTACAAAAGCGGCATGTCGGTTATGGGCTGGGAGGTGACATCGGCGGTGACGCTGATTTTCCTGGCGCTGATCTTTCTTCCCCGCTATCTGCAGCGCGGTATCGCCACCATCCCGGACTTTCTGGAAGAGCGGTACGATAAAACGACCCGCATTATTATCGACTTCTGCTTTCTTATCGCCACCGGTATCTGCTTTTTACCCATCGTGCTTTACTCCGGCGCGCTGGCATTGAATAGCCTTTTTCATATTGGTGAATCGCTGGGTCTGACCCAAGGCGCCGCCATCTGGTTACTGGTGATTTTGCTCGGTCTGGCCGGGATTTTATACGCGGTGATCGGCGGCATGCGCGCGATGGCAATCGCTGATTCCATTAACGGAATCGGCCTGGTGATTGGCGGCCTGATGGTACCGATTTTTGGCCTGATGGCGATGGGGAAGGGGAGTTTTTTACAGGGTATCGAGCAGCTGACGACGGTACACGCGGAGAAGCTGAACTCCATCGGCGGCAGCAGCGACCCCCTACCGATTGGCGCGGCGTTTACCGGCCTGATTTTGGTGAATACCTTCTACTGGTGTACTAATCAGGGGATAGTGCAGCGTACCCTGGCGTCAAAAAGCCTGGCGGAGGGGCAGAAAGGGGCGCTGCTGACGGCGGTTCTCAAGATGCTCGATCCGTTGATTCTGGTGCTTCCCGGTTTAATTGCCTTTCATCTCTACCAGGATCTGCCGAGCGCGGATATGGCTTATCCGACGTTGGTCAACAAGGTCATGCCGCTTCCGCTGGTCGGTTTTTTTGGCGCCGTTCTGTTTGGCGCCGTTATCAGTACCTTTAACGGCTTTTTAAACAGCGCCAGTACCCTGTTCAGCATGGGAATTTACCGGCGCATCATCAATGAAAACGCCCAGCCGGAGCAGCTGGTGCGCATTGGGCGGAAATTTGGCCTTTTTATTGCGGTGATCTCGGTGATTGTCGCGCCGTGGATCGCTAATGCGCCGCAGGGACTGTATAGCTGGATGAAGCAGCTCAACGGTATTTATAACGTGCCGCTGGTAACCATCATCATTATGGGCTTCTTCTTTCCGCGTATCCCGGCGATCGCCGCCAAAGTAGCGATGGGGCTGGGGATTGTTAGCTACATCACGATTAATTACCTGGTGAAATTTGATTTCCATTTCCTCTACGTGCTCGCCTGCACGTTTTGCATCAACGTGGTGGTGATGCTGGTTATCGGCTTCATTAAGCCGCGGGCGACGCCGTTTACATTCCATGATGCGTTTGCCGTTGATATGCAGCCGTACCGGCACGTGAAAATTGCCTCGGTGGGCATTCTGTTCGCGATGATCGGCGTTTACGCGGGCCTCGCCGAGTTTGGCGGCTACGGCACTCGCTGGCTGGCGGCGGTGAGCTACGCCATTACCGCAGCGGTCATTATCTATCTGATTTACAGCAGCTGGCGGGAACGCCGCTCCGCTCCAGCTTCCTATGCTATTGATGTGAAGGAAAAATCATGAGTCGCCCCAATTTCCTGTTTATTATGACCGATACCCAGGCTACCAATATGGTGGGTTGTTACAGCGGTAAGCCGCTGAATACCCAAAATATTGATTGTCTGGCCGCCGAAGGCATCCGCTTCAATTCCGCCTATACCTGCTCGCCGGTATGCACCCCGGCACGTGCCGGGCTGTTTACCGGAATCTATGCCAACCAGTCCGGCCCGTGGACCAATAACGTCGCGCCGGGGAAAAACATCTCCACCATGGGGCGCTACTTTAAGGATGCGGGTTACCGTACCTGCTATATCGGCAAGTGGCATCTGGATGGTCACGACTACTTTGGTACCGGCGAGTGCCCGCCCGAGTGGGACGCTGACTACTGGTTTGACGGCGCGAATTACCTCGCAGAGCTGACTGAGGAAGAGATCGGCCTGTGGCGTAACGGCCTGAACAGCGTAGAAGATTTACTGCAGCATGGGATAGATGAAACCTTCACCTGGGCGCACCGCATCAGCAACCGGGCGGTCGACTTCCTGCGCCAGCCCGCCCGCGCTGACGAGCCGTTCCTGATGGTGGTTTCCTACGATGAGCCGCACCATCCGTTTACCTGCCCGGTAGAGTATCTGCGCAAGTACCAGGACTTTTATTATGATCTTGGGCCAAAGGCTCATGACTCGCTCGCCGATAAACCGGAACACCATCGCCTGTGGTCGCAGGCGATGCCCTCCCCGGTAGGTGAAGATGGGCGCTATCATCATCCGCTCTACTTTGCCTGCAACGACTTTGTCGACGATCAGATTGGTCGGGTGATTAACGCCTTAACGCCACAGCAGCGGGACAATACCTGGGTTATTTATACTTCCGATCACGGCGAGATGATGGGCGCCCATAGGCTCATTAGCAAAGGCGCGGCGATGTATGACGATATCACTCGTATTCCGCTGATCATGCGCCCGCCGCAGGGCGTACCCATGCAGATCGACGCGCCGGTCAGCCATATCGACCTGCTACCGACGATGATGGCGCTGGCGGGTATCCCTAAGCCCGATATTCTGCCGGGGGATAATATTCTTAACGCCGATACGTCGCGCGGGGTGATGGTGGAATTCAATCGCTATGAGATTGAACATGACAGCTTTGGCGGGTTTATCCCGGTGCGCTGCTGGGTGACGGATGAGTACAAACTGGTGCTTAACCTGTTTACCAGCGATGAACTGTACGACAGGAAAAACGACCCGGATGAGCTGTATAATCTTATTAATCGCCCCGATTTCGCCGACGTTCGCTGTCAAATGCACGATGCGCTGCTTAACTATATGGATAAAATCCGCGACCCGTTCCGTACTTATCAATGGAGCTTGCGTCCGTGGCGGCCGGATGCCCTGCCGCGCTGGATGGGCGCTTTCCGCCCGCGCCCGCAGGACGGCTACTCGCCGGTCGTGCGCGACTATGACACTGGACTGCCGACGCGGGGCGTGAAGGTGGAGGAGAAAAAACAGAAGTTTTGACGAGTTCAACGCGCGGGAAAAGAGCGCTCGTCTGGTATTGCCCGGTAGAAACGCGGACCCGCTGGGCCATAACTTGCACGATATGGCCGTCCATCATCGGCCTGATAGCCCGACTTTAAGCGGCTGTCAGGCCTGAACTTTCTCTGAAATGGGGCGATTATTAATGCCTTCGGCTTTGGCTCTCAGGTAGAATCGCCGGTATTTTACGCAATCGGGAACCCATCAAGGAGTTATGATGAAAATATCCCGCCTTGGCGAAGCACCGGATTACCGCTTCTCGCTGGCCAATGAACGTACCTTTCTGGCGTGGATCCGCACTTCTCTCGGCTTTCTGGCCGGTGGCGTTGGCCTCGACCAGCTGGCGCCGGATTTCGCCACGCCGCTGATTCGCGAAATCCTCGCTCTGCTGCTGTGCCTGTTTGCCGGCGGTCTGGCGATATACGGCTATTTACGCTGGCTGAGCAACGAAAAAGCGATGCGCCTTAAGCAGGATTTGCCCTATACCCGCACGTTGCTGCTGATCAGCATTCTGTTGACCATCGTTATCGTGGTGGTGATGGCGCTGGTGCTCTATGCCGGATAATCGTCGGGCGCGTCGTGAGAGCGATCCGGGGCTGCAGCCGGAGCGCACGTCGCTGGCCTGGTTTCGAACCCTGCTGGGCTATGGCGCGCTGCTGGCGCTGGCGATTAAGCACCACTGGCATCAGGCGGGGCTTCCATTCTGGATCTCGCTGGGCATATTGCCGTTCGTTGCCATTATCCTCTGGCGCTATACCCGCAGCCGTAATCTGATGAACGTCGAGCAAAGCGATTTTGCTCAGCCGCAGGCGGTTCGTGACAAATTTTTGATCGCATTCGCAGTACTTTCCCTGTCATTGTTGTTTGCTGTAACCCATATACGACAGGTGATTTTGTTTATTAAGGATGTGACATGACAGGATGTCAGGCTGACTACGGTGACGATCGGCACTGCGGCAACTGCCAGTCTCTGGCGAGCGATATTCCCGTGCAGGAAGTGATCATTCATCGTCAGGAGTGTGAACGCCCCGAGCTCGTCTACCATCAGTTGAGCGCCCAGGGGGCAGTGGCTATCAAGTTTATTCCCCATCTGCAGCCCGCCGACGCCCGTCTGTGGGGGGATTTTCTTTGCGCGGTTTTCGCGATTTGGGTCAAAGAAGATGCTAATCGTATCGTCGTGCCGCTTTTTGAGGCCACGCTGCGCGCATGGCGCGGCGAGTCAGTGCAGTATGCTAATAATCCGCCGGGGCCGGCCTGCGCTGGCTGCGCCTGGCTAAGATTATGCGGTGGGGGCTGCCCGCAGCTGCGTCTGGAGGATGGCTCCAATGCCCTTTGTGAGGGATACCGGCAGTTTTATAGCTGGAGCGCTCCCTATATGCGCGTTCTGCGCGATCTACTCAATCAGCACCGTTCGCCGGTTGAGCTTATGCATTTGCTGCGCTAAAAAAATGGCGACGAAAGAGCCTTCGTCGCCTTCGTATTGCCCTGGCTGCAGGTTTACCGTCCTTTTGCCAGATAATGCGCCATCTCCTCTTCCGGCACCATGCCGCCGCCGGTTGCCCACACCAGATGGGTCGCATTGCGCATCTGCTCAGCGGTGAAACCGTGCATCTGCTGATACGCCTGGCTGGCGCAGACCCGCTGCGGCCCGGCCATGCCGGCCAGAGCGGATGGCTCCAGGCGAATACCTTCTTCTTCGGCTAGCCAACCCAGCATATCGTACATGGTCTGGTCATCGAGAGAGTAGAACCCATCCAGCATGCGCTCCATTGCCCGACCCACGAAACCGGAGGCGCGGCCTACCGCCAGGCCGTCTGCGGCGGTCAGATTATCAATCCCCAGATCCTGAACCGAAATCTGGTCATGCAGACCGGTATAGACACCCAGCAACATGCACGGGGAGTGGGTCGGTTCGGCGAAGAAGCAGTGTACGCTATCGCCAAACGCCAGCTTCAGGCCAAACGCCACGCCGCCGGGGCCGCCGCCAACGCCGCACGGCAGGTAAACAAACAGAGGATGACTGGCGTCCACTACGCGCCCTTCGCGGGCAAACTGCGCTTTTAGCCGCTCGCCGGCCACGGAGTAGCCGAGGAACAGGGTGCGCGAGTTCTCGTCATCGATAAAGAAGCAGTTCGGGTCGGACTCGGCGGCTTGCCGTCCCTGCTCAACCGCCACGCCGTAATCCTCTTCGTACTCCACCACCGTTACGCCGTGGCTGCGCAGTTTGGCCTTTTTCCACGCTCTGGCGTCGGCGGACATATGTACCGTCACCTTGAAGCCGATGCGTGCGCTCATAATGCCAATCGACATTCCCAGGTTGCCGGTGGAGCCAACGGCGATGCTGTACTGGCTGAAGAAGGCCCTGAACTCGGGGGTTAGCAGCTTACGATAATCATCGGTTGTGTTTAATAATCCCGCGTCGATCGCCAGTTTTTCCGCATGCGTCAGCACTTCATAAATGCCGCCGCGGGCCTTAATCGAGCCGGAAATCGGCAGGTGACTGTCTTTTTTCAGCAGCAGATCGCCGCCAATCGGTTGATGAAAGGTTTTTTCCAGCCGGGCCTTCATTGCCGGGATGGCTACCAGTTCTGATTCGATAATACCGCCAGTGGCTGCGGTTTCCGGAAAGGCTTCCGCCAGGTATGGCGCAAAACGATCGAGCCGGGCGTGGGCGTCCTGAACGTCTTCTGTCGTCAGGCCAACGTAGGGTAACCCTTCCGCCAGCGACGTCGTTGACGGGTTAAACCAGGTGGTTTCTTTCAGGGCTATCAGTTCCTCCAGCAGAGGAAACTGCGCGAGTAAATTGGTCATGTCAGCGTTTTTCATATTACGTCTCTTTGCGCTCAGATGATGAAAGAAAGCAGGAATGTACCGGCCAGTGCAAGCAGCGAAGCGATAAAGGTCGCTGTGGTATAGTATTTGAACGTTTCGTTAAGGCTTGCCCCGCAGTACTGCTTAACCAGCCAGAACAGGGAGTCCGTCACGATAGTGCAGCCAATCGCGCTGGAGCCGATGGCGATAGCGATGATTTCCGGGCTCACGCCGGGATAGAGCGGCAGCATCGGTGCGACGATGGCGGTTGCGCCCATCATTGCCACGGTGGCGGAACCGACTGCGGCATGCAGAATCAGCGCCACCAGCCAGGCCAGCAGAATCGGGTGCATATCGAGGTTCGACAGAATTACCGCCAGCGTATCGGCCAGACCGCTGGTCTTCAGGATGGCGTTGAAGGCCCCGCCTGCGCCGATAATCAGCAGGATATTGGCGATAGAGCCGAAGCAGTTTTCCGTATGCGTCAGCAGGGTGCTCATGCCCATATTCTGACGGATGCCCAGCACGTAATAGGCCACAAAGACCGCGATAAACATGGCGGTGATGGGGTTACCGATAAACTCCAGCAGCATATATAGCGTGCCGCCTTTGGTCATATTCAGTTCGGCGATGGTTTTTACCAGCATCAGGCCGATCGGCAGCAGGACGGTAAACAGGGTGGCGCCAAGCGAAGGCAGGGTCTCTTCTTTGCGCACTTCGAGATTGGCAAATTCAGCCGGAACCGCTTTAAACGGCAGGCGGTTGCCGAGCAGCCGCAGGAACAGCGGGCCACCGACCAGCGAAGCCAGCAGGCCCACCAGCAGACCGTATACGATCACCGTCCCGATATCCGCGCCCAGCTTATTCGCGACAAACAGCGCCGCCGGATGCGGCGGCACCACGCAGTGTACCGCCATCAGCGCCGTACACAGCGGGATGGCCAGCTTGAGCAGCGACGTGTTGGTCTTTTTGGCAATGGAAAACGCCAGCGGGATCAGCAGCACCACGCCTACTTCAACGAACAGCGTGATCCCGCAAATCAGGCCCACCAGCACCATAATGACGTCAGCGGACAGCCAGCGGCAGCGCTGAAGCGTCAGGCCGATACGCTCAGCCGCGCCGGAGACCTCCATCATTTTGCCGAGAATCGTCCCCAGCCCAATTACCGCCGCCAGGAAGCCCAGCGTGCCGCCAATCCCGCTCTCGATGGCGTTAACCATATCCAGCGGGCTCATGCCCATCATGGCGCCGACGAAAAAGCTGGCCAGCAGCAGCGCCAGAAACGGGTGAAACTTCAGTTTGACGATAGTTAACACAATCAACACGATGCTGATCAGCAGCGTGCTCACAACCCAGATCTGAGATTCCATACCCCACCTCGCCTGTGAATAATCTATCGCTATTGAACAGAAAAACGGCGCCTGCTGACAAACGATATAAACGGCCCTTCAGATGAACCAGATTGAATCAAAAAGGTGATTTTGCTCTAAAATTGTCTGTTATGTGTGCTATGAATCACTTTTATTCATCTTTAACGCGCAGCTGGCGCGAAAAATTTCTTACACTCGGCGGGGAATAGTGAAGGAGTAAGAGATGGAAACACTAAAAGAGTTAGGCACTCGCCTGCTTAACGGCTGGCAGCTATCGAAGCTGTATACCTTTGAAGTCGCCGCCCGGCATGAGTCGTTTGCGCTGGCGGCGGAGGAGCTGTCGCTGACGCCGAGCGCGGTGAGCCACCGTATCAACCAGCTGGAAGAAGAGCTGGGGATCCAGCTGTTTGTGCGCTCGCATCGCAAGGTAGAGCTGACGCATGAAGGTAAGCGGGTGTACTGGGCGCTGAAGTCCTCGCTGGATAGCTTAAACCAGGAGATTCTGGATATTAAAAACCAGGAGCTGTCGGGAACCTTAACGGTTTATTCGCGCCCGTCCATCGCCCAGTGCTGGCTGGTGCCTGCGCTCGGCGATTTTACCCGCCGCTATCCGTCGATATCGCTCACCGTGCTGACCGGCAACGATAACGTTAATATGCAGCGTGCGGGCATCGATCTGGCGATCTACTTCGATGATGCGCCTTCATCGCAGTTGAGCCACCATTTTCTGATGGATGAGGCCATCGTGCCGGTCTGCACGGCGAACTACGCGCGCCAGCATCAGCTACCGCAGAATCCCGGCAATCTTCGCCACTGTACGCTGTTGCACGATCGTCAGGCCTGGAGTAACGATTCCGGCACCGATGAGTGGTTCAGCTGGGCGCAGACATTCGGCATCGAGTTGCCGCAATCGTCGGGTATTGGCTTCGATCGTTCGGATTTAGCGGTGATTGCCGCGATGAATCACGTCGGCGTGGCGATGGGGCGTAAGCGGCTGGTGCAAAAGCGCCTGGAGAGCGGAGAACTGATCGCGCCGTTCGGCGAGATGACCCTGAAATGCCATCAGCACTACTACGTGACGACCCTGCCGGGCCGTCAGTGGCCGAAAATCGATGCTTTTATCCACTGGCTGCAGAGCCAGGCGCAATTATGATGACCGGCTTAGTTTCATCCCGGTGGCGCTGTGTATGACCGGGCTACGGGTTTACCGGCGTCCGTCATTTTGTCGCCCGGGTAAGACGCGCCGCGCCGCGACCCGGGGAACCCGCAAAGAAGCCTTAAACCGGCTGCTGATGTTGATGAAACCGCGATGCCAGCGGCAGCCAGCACAGCAGAATCAGCAATCCCATCAGCATCATCAGCAGGCCGAGGCTGCCCTGGCCGGTTTGCGGCATCATCGCCGACAGCCACGCCAGCACGCCGGAACCGATGTTTTGTAATCCGCCCACTAACGCCCCGGCGGTGCCGGCAAGGAACGGGAAAGGTTCCATCGCGCCGCTGGTCGCCAGCGGAAACAGCATTCCTGCGCCAAAGAAGAACAGCGCAGCAGGAACCAGCAGGGTCCAGACGGTCATCACGCCCAGCAGGCCCGGTATCCACATCAGCACGCCCGCCAGCAGGCAGCAAATCACCGACTGCCACATCAGCGTCGGGAAGCGTTTGTTTGGCCGCCCGGCAAACCAGGCGCCAAAGAACGCCGCCGGAATCGGCAGAATAAACAGAATGCTGACCGACATACTGCTCAGTCCCAGCACCGCCCCCATCAGCACCCCGGAACAGGCTTCGAATACGGCAATGCCCGCGAGGCCGCCGATCAGCATCAGCAGATAGCAGTTGAACGCGCCGGTACCGAACAGCGTTTTATAGTTGGTGATGAGACGGGTGCGCGGTGCGCCGGTGGGCCGGGTTTCCGGCATCCAGCGCGCCATGCTGAAGGTGACGCCAGCGCAAAGAATCAGCAAGAATACGAAGCAGGCCCGCCAGTTCCACAAGGTATCAAGAATACCGCCAATCAACGGGGCCAGCAGTGGGCTTACCAGAATTCCCATATTCAGCAGGCTATTGGCGTGCCTGAGCTGCGCGCCTTCATACAGGTCACGCGGCAGGGTACGCGCCATCACGCCGCCGACGCCGGTACCCATTCCCTGCAGTGCGCTGGCGGCGATCAACACCGGCAGACTATGGGTGGTAATGGCAATCAGCGTCGCCAGCATAAAAATAGACATCCCAACGAGGATCACCGGACGCCGGCCAACGCGATCGGAGAGCGGGCCGTAGAAAAGCTGCGAGACGCCGTAGGTCAGCAGATAAGCGGCCATCACGCTCTGTACCGCGCCTTCACGCACGTTTAGCGATACCGCCATATCGGCAATCGCCGGGATATAAATGGTCTGCGCCATCTGGCCGACGGCCACCAGCAGTACCAGCATCAACAACAAATTGAAGTTCTTATGCCGTTTCATGTCGATGAATACTTTGTAGAAAGTTGAAGGTAAAGAATATGTGACTGGCACATCCGCAAAACGATGGAGGAATCTACCATATTAAAATGACAGAACAACCCTGTAAGGGGGGATTATCGGGGATGTTCAGGCAGGTTTTGTAAACAACAATCGGCAACTAATGTTGCCATGTGTGGTTTACGACAGCCGCAGCAGAATCGCCCCGGCGGCAATGCCGCAGGCGGCCACGATGCGTAATGGAACCATCTTTTCTTTCAACAGGATAAACGCGATAACCGCGCCAAAAAGAATTGAGGTTTCGCGCAGGGCGGCGACCACCGCCAGCGGCGCCTGGGTCATTGCCCACAGCGCCAGGCCATAAGAACCCATAGTGCCAACGCCGCCGACCAGGCCTTTCTTCCAGTGCTGGCGCAGATAGCGGCTGGCCTGCGGGCGTCGGGCAATCATCGCCCAGCCCAGCAGACAGAAGCCATTCATAAAAAAGGTCCATAGCGTATAGCCCAGTGCGGTTTCTGAAAGCCGCACCCCGGTTCCGTCTACCAGCGTATAACCGGCAATAAAGCAGGCGTTGATCAGCGCTAATATGATACCGGTGCTTGAACGGGATCGGCCGTTAAACGCCATTGCCAGTATCGCCAGGCAGATGACGCCGATGCCCAGCCACGCCAGCGGAGAGAGGTGGTCGCCAAGGAAGATAACGCTGATTATCGCCACCAGCAGCGGCGCGGTTCCGCGCATCAGCGGATAGGTCTGGCTCATATCCGAGACCTGATAGGTTTTCGCCACCAGCACCGTATACACCACCTGTAGCGCGCAGGAGACAGCAAGAAACGGCACGCTGGCCAGCGTCGGCTGGGGGGCAAAAGGGAGCAAAACCAGGGCGAGGAGCGAGGCAGAGCCGCTAACGCCAATCGCCGCGTACATTTTATCGCCGCTGGCTTTAACGATAGCGTTCCAGCTTGCGTGAAGCAGGGCGGCGAACAGCAATATACAGAATACGGTAATGGTCATTGCAGCCTGGCGCTGGGGGATAAATCGTCACTGGACTGTAACATGGGCGCGCTTTGGCAACCAGAGACAGCTAGAGCGAACAAAACAGGCGATGGGTGACCCGCGGTTCATCATAGACCGGGCGAAATCCCAGATTTTCATAAAACGACCAGGCCGTTGACGGCGCATGGGTGTTGAGAAAATCAAAGCTGGCGCCGGAGTGGGTAATAACCGAGACCAGCAGCTGATGCCCGATCCCCTGCCGACGGTGGCGCTCGCCGATATATAAATGGCGGATGCGGCCGGCTCGCGGCTGCTGGCTAAAAGGGTCGACATTGAGCCCGCAAACCCCAACCAGCTGCCCAAATGCAAAAGCGCCCAGCAGCTTTTCTCCCGGCGCGTTAAAGCGGTTTATCCCGCTCTGCCAGTTCTCCGCCAGGCGGCCCAGCATATTCAGGTTTTGCGTCAGGCTTTCGGCGCGTAGTGCCGAAAAACCGGGTTCGTCCGGGGTGATGGCGGCAATCAACAAGGGGGCCATAATTTTCTCCGTCAGGTTAGCCTGTAGAGGGGCGGTTTCCCGCCCCTCTCAGGTGCGACTTGAACCTGAATCAGCGGAACTGTTTCAGGACTGCATCAAGTAGTTGCAACACGGCAACCATGAGTTTCAGGATCAGAACAACGATATCCACTCCGCCCATACGCGTCTCCTCTGGTTCAGGAGCACAACCGGCTGGCGTACCTTTCCGCCGCCTGTTGCCAGCCAGGGTATACCCGTCATCATTCAGGCGCGACCAGTGGGTTGCGGGCTAAATGATTCGGGGTATTTGTTGACGTAACACAGTGTGCTCTTCTGGGGTTAAGGCGCCGACGGCACCACCCGTTTCAGCCAGGACTTTTTTTGCGCCGGTAAAAGTGCGGCCCCAGATTCACCCTGCGTACCCCCTCAGTATAGAATGAATACTGTATATATGAACAGTATTTTTTGGACAAATTTGCATACGCGATCCATACTCTAAATCAGCAAAAACCGTCGTGAAAATTGCGCCTTCTTCCCCGATCGCGTATACTTTTTTCGTTGACGTAATACAGTGTGCTTGCGGCCACCAACCGTAAAACACCGAGCAGAAAACCTCGCCGCGGCGGGGTTTTTTGTTTTTATCCCGCCGCAAATTAATGTGATCTTCCGCGCAGTTTTTCCTGGTTGAAAATAAATCCATTGTGAAATGACAAAAGCTGTGTTTGTATAAATTCATTCCCTTTTTTGAGACAACAGGTCCCTAATGAACGCTACCACGCTGACTTCGACCCTACTACTAACCGCGCCTGCCGCGGTGGTCGTCGTGTCTGTGGTGGTCGTCGTCGGCAACGCGCCGTAGGGTCCGGAACAACACGAATTCCAAACCCCGCCGGCGCAAACCGAGCGGGGTTTTTCGTTTCATGCCCCCCGGTAAGTCGGCCCAGAATAAAAGGACTGGAGCATGGCAAGTTCGGGCACAACATCACAAAAAATGCGCTTCACTGGCGCACAGTTAGTCGTTCATTTACTGGAGCGTCAGGGGATCACTACGGTCAGCGGCATTCCGGGCGGCTCCATCCTTCCGATTTACGATGCGTTAAGTCAAAGCACTCAGATCCGCCATATTCTGGCGCGTCACGAGCAGGGCGCGGGATTTATCGCCCAGGGCATGGCGCGCACCGAGGGCAAACCGGCGGTGTGTATGGCCTGTAGCGGCCCGGGAGCCACTAACCTGATCACCGCTATCGCCGATGCCCGTCTGGATTCGATTCCGCTGGTGTGCATTACCGGCCAGGTTCCGGCTTCAATGATCGGCACCGATGCCTTCCAGGAAGTTGACACCTACGGTATCTCTATCCCCATCACGAAACATAACTATCTGGTACGCAACATCGCTGAACTGCCGCAGGTGATGAGCGACGCGTTTCGCATCGCGCAGTCCGGGCGACCAGGGCCGGTGTGGATAGATATTCCTAAGGATGTTCAGGCCGCGACCATTGAGCTCGATGCCCTGCCGGAACCCGGCGCCCGTACGGCGGCTCCGATGTTCGATAGCGCCAGCGTGCGTGAAGCGGCGGCGATGATTAACGCCGCGCAGCGTCCGGTGCTCTATCTGGGCGGTGGGGTGATCAACGCGCCTGAGCACATTCGCCAACTGGCGGAAAAAGCCAACCTGCCGACCACCCAGACCCTGATGGCGCTGGGGATGCTGCCGAAAGCGCATCCGCTGTCGCTGGGCATGCTGGGGATGCACGGCGCGCGCAGCACCAATTTTATTTTGCAAGAGGCTGATTTATTGGTTGTTTTAGGGGCGCGTTTTGATGACCGGGCGATTGGTAAAACCGAGCAGTTCTGCCCGAATGCGAAAATTATTCACGTTGATATCGACCGCTCTGAGCTGGGTAAAATCAAACAGCCGCACGTGGCGATTCAGGGCGATGTTGGCGAAGTGCTGGCGCAGCTGATCCCGCAGGTCGAGGCGCAGCCGCGCAGCGAATGGCTGCAGCTGGTGGCCGATCTGCAGCGGGAGTTCCCCTGCACCATTCCGCAGGAGCAAGACCCGCTTACCCACTATGGCCTGATTAACGCCGTTGCCGCCTGCGTTGACGATGAGGCAATCGTGACCACCGACGTCGGCCAGCACCAGATGTGGGTCGCGCAGGCGTATCCGCTGAACCGTCCGCGCCAGTGGCTGACCTCCGGCGGCCTCGGCACCATGGGCTTTGGTCTGCCTGCCGCGGTAGGCGCGGCGCTGGCTAACCCGCAGCGCAAGGTCATCTGCTTCTCCGGAGACGGCAGCCTGATGATGAACATTCAGGAAATGGCTACCGCGGCGGAAAATCAGCTGGACGTGAAAATTATCCTGATGAATAACGAAGCGCTGGGGCTGGTTTATCAGCAGCAGAGCCTGTTCTATAAGCAGGGCGTATTCGCCGCAACCTATCCTGGCATGGTCAACTTTATGCAGATTGCCGCCGGTTTTGGTCTGCAAACCTGTGATTTAAATAACGAAGCCGACCCGCAGGCGGCGCTGCAGGCGATTATCGACCGCCCGGGTCCGGCGCTGATCCACGTGCGTATCGATGCTGAAGAAAAAGTGTATCCGATGGTACCGCCGGGTGCGGCCAATACTGAAATGGTGGGGGAATAAGCCATGCAACAAGCGACTCATGAAAACGTTATTCTACAGCTCACCGTGCGCAACCATCCCGGCGTGATGACCCACGTTTGCGGCCTGTTTGCCCGCCGCGCATTTAACGTGGAAGGCATTCTTTGTCTGCCAATTCAGGACAGCAACCAGAGCCGCATCTGGCTACTGGTCAACGACGATCAGCGCCTCGGGCAGATGATTAGTCAGATTGAAAAGCTGGAAGACGTTGAGAAAGTGGTACGCAATCAGTCCGATCCCTCCATGTTCAGCAAAATTGCGGTGTTCTTCGAATAATCGCTCGCGGCTTGAACCGCGGCGCGCGATAGACAAAATCACTCAAGCCGCATCAGGGCGGCAAGTATGAGCATCCCCGGGCGCTTACTCAGGTAAGCGACTGGGGGACAGAGGCAGCTTGAAGGATGACGTTTATACCGTTAAGGTAAGCGCGTTTTTTATCCTCCCAGGAATCGCCATGACCACAATCGCCCTTATTGACGATCATCTTATCGTCCGCTCCGGCTTTGCCCAACTGCTGGGGCTGGAAGCCGATTTTCAGGTCGTCGCAGAATTCGGTTCCGGGCGCGAAGCGCTGGCGGGGCTGCCCGGCCGCGGCGTGCAGGTCTGCATCTGCGATATCTCGATGCCGGATATCTCCGGGCTTGAGCTGTTAAGCCAGCTACCGAAAGGAATGGCGATCGTAATGCTGTCGGTGCACGACAGTCCGGCGCTGGTGGAGCAGGCGCTGAACGCCGGCGCGCGCGGTTTTCTCTCCAAGCGCTGCAGCCCGGATGAGCTGATCGCTGCCGTCCGCACCGTGGCGGCCGGCGGCTGCTATCTGACGCCGGATATCGCCATGAAGCTGGCGGCCGGACGACGGGACCCGCTGACCAAACGCGAACGCGAAGTGGCGGAAAAGCTGGCGCAGGGGATGGCGGTAAAGGAGATTGCCGCCGAGCTGGGCCTGTCGCCAAAAACCGTGCACGTTCATCGTGCCAATCTGCTGGAAAAGCTGGGCGTCAGCAACGACGTTGAGCTGGCGCGCCGCATGTTCGATAGCTGGCAATGAACGCCTTTCTCTCCCGGCTGCTCTCGGTTATCGGCTGTTGCTTTATCTTTTCCGCCGCGTGGTTTTGCCTGTGGAGCATCAGCCTGCACCTGGTAGAGCGTGCCGATCTTGCGGTGCTGCTGTTTCCCTTCGGGCTGCGTCTTGGCCTGATGCTGCAGTGCCCGCGCGGCTACTGGCCGGTTCTGCTGGGCGCGGAGTGGCTGCTGATCCTCTGGCTGGCGCAGGAAGTTGCGCTGGCGCACCCGATAATATTGATGACCGGAAGTCTGTTGACCCTGCTGCCGGTGGCGCTGATCTCGCGCTATCGTCAGCAGCGCGACTGGCTCACCCTGCTGCGCCAGGGGGGCGCGTTGATCGCCGCTGCGCTGCTTCAGTCGCTGCCGTGGCTGCTGGAGGGTAAAGAGGGGCTGAACGCGCTGCTGCTGACCCTGACCGGCGGCCTGACGCTGGCTCCCACTTGCCTGGTGATTTGGCACTATCTCACCAGCACCGTCTGGCGGCCGCTGGGGCCATCGCTGGTCTCGCAGCCGGTGAACTGGCGCGGGCGGCATCTTATCTGGTACCTGCTGCTGTTCAGCGTCAGCCTCTGGCTTCAGCTGGGGCTACCCGCCGAGCTCTCACGATTTACGCCCTTCTGCCTGGCGCTGCCGATTATCGCTCTGGCCTGGCATTACGGCTGGCAGGGCGCGCTGATCGCGACCCTGATGAACGCTATCGCGCTGATCGCCAGCCAGACCTGGCACGAACACCCGGTGGATTTATTGCTTTCGCTGCTGGCGCAAAGCCTGACGGGCCTGTTGCTGGGCGCCGGCATTCAGCGGCTGCGCGAGCTGAACCAGTCGCTGCAAAACGAGCTGGTGCGTAACCAGCGGCTGGCGGAACGCCTGCTGGAAACCGAAGAGAGCGTACGTCGCGAGGTCGCCCGCGAGCTGCACGATGATATCGGCCAGACCATTACCGCCATCCGCACCCAGGCGGGAATCGTCCAGCGTCTGGCGCCGAACAGCGCCAGCGTCAGGCAGAGCGGGCAGCTGATTGAACAGCTTTCGCTCGGCGTCTATGATTCGGTGCGCCGCCTGCTAGGCCGCCTGCGCCCGCGCCAGCTGGACGATCTGACGCTTGAGCAGGCGGTTCGCTCGCTGATGCGCGAAATGGAGCTGGAGGATCGCGGTATGGTCAGCCATCTGGAGTGGCGTATTGATGAGTCGCTGCTGAGTGAAAACCAGCGAGTCACCCTGTTCCGCGTTTGTCAGGAGGGGCTGAATAATATTGTCAAACACGCCAGCGCCAGCGCCGTCACGCTGCAGGGCTGGCAGCAGGAGCAGCGGCTGATGCTGGTGCTGGAGGACGACGGTTGCGGCCTGCCGCCGGGATCCGGTCAGCAGGGCTTTGGCCTCACCGGCATGCGCGAACGCGTCAGCGCGCTGGGCGGCACCTTAACCATCTCCTGCACCCACGGCACCCGCGTTTGCGTCAGCCTGCCGCTGCGCTACGCCTGAGGAACGACGATGTTTGCCTTTTTGAAATCTCCGCCTGATGCTCCGCCGATTACCGATAGACAGGCGCTGGACGAGCGCTACCGCTACTGGCGTCGACATATTTTGCTGACCATCTGGCTGGGCTATGCGCTGTTTTATTTTACGCGTAAAAGCTTTAATGCCGCCGTGCCGGAAATCCTCGCCAGCAACGTACTGACGCGTAGCGATATCGGTCTGCTGGCAACGCTGTTCTACATCACCTACGGGCTATCGAAGTTTTTCTCCGGTATTGTCAGCGACCGCTCTGATGCTCGCTATTTTATGGGGATTGGTCTGGTCGCCACCGGCGTAGTGAATATCCTGTTTGGCTTTTCCACTTCGCTGTGGGCCTTCGCGCTGCTGTGGGCCCTGAACGCCTTCTTCCAGGGCTGGGGGTCGCCGGTGTGCGCGCGTCTGCTGACGGCCTGGTATTCGCGTACCGAACGCGGCGGCTGGTGGGCGTTGTGGAACACGGCGCATAACGTCGGCGGGGCGCTGATCCCGATGGTGGTTGGCGCGGCGGCGCTGCACTACGGCTGGCGAACGGGAATGATGATTGCCGGCATGCTGGCGATCCTCGCCGGGCTGTTTCTCTGCTGGCGGCTGCGCGACCGGCCGCAGGCGGTAGGGCTGCCCGCAGTAGGCGACTGGCGTCACGATGAACTGGAGATTGCCCAGCAGCAGGAAGGGGTAGGGCTGACCCGCAAAGAGATCCTCACCAAATACGTGCTGTTGAATCCCTATATCTGGCTGCTCTCGCTGTGCTACGTGCTGGTGTATGTGGTGCGCGCAGCGATTAACGACTGGGGCAATCTCTATATGTCGGAAACGCTCGGCGTTGATCTGGTCACGGCGAATTCTGCGGTCACCATGTTCGAGGTAGGCGGTTTTATCGGCGCGCTGGTGGCGGGCTGGGGCTCGGATAAGCTGTTTAACGGCAATCGCGGGCCGATGAACCTGATTTTCGCCGCCGGGATTTTGCTGTCGGTCGGCGGCCTGTGGCTGATGCCGTTCGCCAGCTACGTGATGCAGGCGGCCTGTTTCTTTACCGCCGGCTTTTTCGTTTTTGGCCCGCAGATGCTGATTGGCATGGCGGCGGCGGAGTGCTCGCACAAAGAGGCGGCGGGGGCGGCAACCGGCTTTGTCGGGCTGTTTGCCTATCTTGGCGCGTCGCTCTCCGGCTGGCCGCTGGCGCAGGTCATGGAGATCTGGCACTGGAGCGGTTTTTTCGTGGTCATCGCCATTGCTGCCGGCATCTCTGCTCTGCTGCTGCTGCCGTTTCTAAATGCCCAGGCGCCGCGAGAAGCGTGATCTGCCTCACCTTTCTCCGCCGAATGGCGTAAAACTAAGAAATTTTCCCGGTTTCGCCTGGACGCTGTCTCAGGCGGGTCTTCCGGCTGATTTTTACAATGCCTGCTATTCGCAGGTAGTAAATCAGCTCAGGAGTCACCCAATCATGCTGGCCTTCTTAAACCAGGTGCGCAAGCCTACCCTGGACCTGCCGCTCGAAGCGCGGCGCAAAATGTGGTTCAAACCGTTCATGCAGTCGTATCTGGTGGTTTTCATCGGCTATCTGACCATGTACCTGATCCGCAAAAACTTTAATATCGCGCAGAACGACATGATCTCCACCTACGGGTTGAGCATGACGCAGCTGGGGATGATCGGCCTCGGGTTCTCTATCACCTACGGCGTGGGTAAAACGCTGGTTTCTTACTACGCAGACGGTAAGAACACCAAGCAGTTCCTGCCGTTTATGCTGATCCTCTCGGCCATTTGTATGCTCGGCTTCAGCGCCAGCATGGGCGCGGGGTCGACCAGCCTGTTCCTGATGATCGCCTTCTACGCCCTGAGCGGCTTTTTCCAGAGCACCGGCGGGTCGTGCAGCTATTCGACCATTACCAAGTGGACGCCCCGCCGTAAACGCGGCACCTTCCTCGGCTTCTGGAATATCTCTCACAACCTCGGTGGCGCCGGCGCCGCGGGCGTGGCGCTGTTTGGCGCGAACTACCTGTTCGACGGCCACGTGATCGGGATGTTTATCTTCCCGTCGATTATTGCGCTAATCGTCGGTTTTATCGGCCTGCGCTTCGGCAGCGACTCCCCGGAATCTTACGGTCTCGGTAACGCCGAAGAGCTGTTTGGCGAAGAGATCAGCGAAGAGGATAAAGAGACGGAAGAGAACGCCATGACCAAATGGCAGATCTTTGTCGAGTACGTGCTGAAGAATAAAGTCATCTGGCTGCTGTGTTTCTCCAACATCTTTCTGTACGTGGTGCGCATCGGCATTGACCAGTGGTCCACCGTTTACGCTTTCCAGGAGCTGAAGCTCTCCAAAGAAGTGGCGATTCAGGGCTTTACCCTTTTTGAAGTAGGCGCGCTGGTCGGCACGCTGCTATGGGGCTGGCTGTCGGATCTGGCAAACGGTCGTCGGGCGCTGGTAGCCTGCATTGCGCTGGCGCTGATTATCGCCACCCTTGGGGTTTATCAGCACGCCAGTAACCAGTACGTTTATCTCGCATCGCTGTTTGCGCTGGGTTTCCTGGTTTTTGGCCCGCAGCTGCTGATCGGCGTTGCCGCAGTAGGCTTTGTGCCGAAAAAAGCGATTGGCGCAGCCGACGGGATCAAGGGCACCTTTGCCTATCTGATCGGCGATAGCTTCGCCAAGCTCGGCCTCGGGATGATCGCCGACGGAACGCCGATTTTTGGCCTCACCGGCTGGGCGGGGACCTTTGCGGCGCTGGATGCGGCGGCAATTGGCTGCATCTGCCTGATGGCCATCGTTGCGGTGTTTGAAGAACGTAAAATCCGCCGTCAGAAAAAGACACAAACTTTGCAGACTGCCTGAGTCATTGGGTGTGAGTCACGTTGCCCGGCCTTTGCGCCGGGCTTTTTTATACCTCTTGCCGGGCGGTTTGATGATAGCGAGACGAGGTCGCGATAAGTCACATTCTGGTACCACCGACAGTCGACAGCGGGCAATTTCCCATTATGATAGTGGTGCTGCGATTGAATGAGAGGATGCATGATCTGGTTAGGACTGGCCACGCTGATAGTGGTATTTGTTGTGGGATTTCGGGTGCTTACCTCTGATTCACGCCGTGCGATTCGCCGTCTGAGCGAACGGTTAGGCATTACGCCGGTACCGCTGGAATCGATGATCGATCAGCTGGGAAAAACGGCCGGTAACGAGTATCTGCGCTACCTGGAACGGCCGAATGAAGCGCATTTGCAAAATGCCGCTCAGGTGCTGCTGATTTGGCAGACTGCTATCGTCGACGGCAGCGAGCAGAACCTGCATTACTGGTATCGGTTGATGAAAAAGGCCCGCCTCGCGGCGCCAATTACCGAAGCGCAAATTCGCCTCGCGCAAGGTTTCCTTCGCGAGCTGGAGCCGGAAGTGAGCGAGCTGCACGCTTTACAGGAGCGCTATAACACGCTGTTTTTACCCGAAGATGGGGTCCACTGGCTACACTGATAGCGCTTCCCTGTGCACTGTTGGCTTCGTTAAAACTCCTCCTGACGAGACCAACTATGCAAAAGTCATCACCTCAAAGTGGCATCATGCCAGCACTTCTAACCCATGTTTTTGCACGATATTGAGTAATTTCAATGCCAGCCCACCGGGGCGTTTTGCCCCGCTTTCCCATTTTTGGACCGTGGACACGCTGGTGTTCAGATAGCGGGCAAAAACCGGCTGACTGACGTTGAGTTGGTCACGTAGAGCTTTAATTTCACCAGGTTGGAAATCGCTTACGCGGCTGATGCATGTTTCATCAAAGCTGCGCATCGTCTCCTGCGCGATCGCATCAACACTGTATAAACCTGCGGCAGCGCTATGGATAGCTTCAAAGGCGGGGCTTTTGAATTTAGTTTTTGCAGTCATGACAAATCTCCACCAATTCTTTTCTCTTAACCAATGCCGCCATTTTCTCCTCGCTGAGAAGGGAATAATGCCTGGCTAACTCACGGAACGCCGCGAGTTCTCGGTTATCGATATTGGCGATATCCTGTTTGGCGTATAAAAATGTGTAAAACCAATGCTCAGCACCCTTTGCCAGGATGATTGCGCGATCGCGATTTTTATTGAGGCGTTTTTTGTAAACGCCGCCACCAAGGTTATCTACTTTTCCCTGGAGAGTGGCTTCAATCGCTTTGCAAAGTTCGTCGTCATCAATCGCATGAGCCCGGGCTTCCCTGGTAAACCATTTTGTTTTAAAAATACGCATTGGCTGACATCCTGTAACCATAAATATAGCACCAAGTGCTATGTTATTTCTTCCTCTTACTGTTACGGAATACCTAAAAACGTGATTTTCCGGTTATGCGAGCAGCTACGCAGGTACTTTGCAAAGCCTGAAAAGTTGTCAAAACGTTAAATTCGTCACATTTTAAATGTTACACTGCGCGGCTCCTCCGTATTCAACCATGCAGGTAACTTATGACTCCTTCGAATGCTTCTGCGCCGCAGGCTAATCAGGCGGCGCGACCCAACTGGTCGGCGGTTTTTGCGGTGGCCTTCTGCGTTGCCTGCCTGATTACCGTTGAGTTCCTGCCGGTAAGCCTGCTTACGCCGATGGCGCAGGATTTGGGCATCTCAGAAGGCGTTGCCGGGCAGTCGGTCACCACCACCGCGTTTGTGGCGATGTTTGCCAGCCTGTTTATCACCTCGATCATCCGCAGTACCGATCGTCGCTACGTGGTGATTCTGTTTTCCGTCCTGCTGACCGTCTCTTGTCTGCTGGTCTCCTTTGCCAACAGTTTCTCCTTGCTTCTGGTGGGGCGCGCCTGCCTTGGGCTGGCGCTGGGCGGTTTTTGGGCGATGTCGGCGTCGCTCACCATGCGACTGGTGCCGATGCGCGTGGTGCCCAAAGCGCTGTCGGTCATTTTCGGCGCGGTATCGATAGCGCTGGTGATCGCCGCGCCGCTCGGCAGCTTCCTCGGCGGGATTATCGGCTGGCGTAACGTCTTTAACGCCGCCGCGGTGATGGGCGTGGTCTGTACGATTTGGGTGTTGAAGGCGCTGCCTTCTTTGCCTGGCGAGTCGACCTCGGCGCAGCAAAATATGTTTGGCCTGTTAAAGCGCCCCGGCGTAATGGCCGGGATGTGCGCCATCTTTATGGCCTTCGCCGGCCAGTTCGCCTTCTTTACCTATATTCGCCCGGTGTATATGACGCTGGCGGGCTTTGACGTTGACGGCCTGACGCTGGTGCTGTTGAGCTTCGGCATCGCCAGCTTCGTCGGCACCTCGCTCTCTTCGATGCTGCTCAAACGATCGGTGAAAGCGGCGCTGGCGATCGCTCCGGTGGTGCTGGCCATCAGCGCGGCGGTGCTGGTGCTGTGGGGGGAGAGTAAAATCGTGGCGTCGGCGGTGGCCGTTATCTGGGGTTTTGCCTTCGCGCTGGTGCCGGTTGGCTGGTCAACGTGGATCACCCGCTCCCTGTCCGATCAGGCGGAAAAAGCCGGGTCGATTCAGGTGGCGGTGATCCAACTGGCCAATACCTGCGGCGCAGCGGTGGGCGGCGTGGCGCTGGACCACCTTGGTCTGCTCTCGCCGCTGGTCCTCTCCGGTACATTAATGCTGCTCACCGGTGTACTGGTGGCGACGAAAGTACGGGTGTAATCGGCCGCAGTCAGGCGAACCGTCAATAAATCTACGGGCGTTCGCCCTGCGCCAGGCGACGGTTGATGTCGGCAATGACGCCCGGTAAATCCGCCAGCGTATCCACGACGTAATGCGCCCCGGCGGCGGACAGCTTCCCGGCGGCGTGCTCGCGGCGGGCGGCGATCTCTTCGGCGCTCATCTGCTGATATTCCTCCCAGCTGGCGCCGAATTCGTTACCGGAAACCGCCAGACCCACGCTCCACATCCCGGCGGTTAATCCTTCGGTAATGCCGGGAGCGGAATCATCAACCTTGACGCAGTGGGCTACCGAGTCGATGCCGAGGACAATGACGTTCTGCAACGCCATCCATGGTCCCGGCCGTCCCCCGACGGCGAGGTCGTCCGTCGCTACCCAGTGGTCAGGCGCATAGCCCTGCGCGGCGGCGGCCGGCGCCAGCTTTTCCATCACCGGACGCGGATAGCCGGAACAGGAGCCAATTTTTATACCTTCGGCGCGCAGCGCGGCAATGGTGTCGACAACCCCGGCGATTGGCGCAGAAAAATCGACGACTTTGGCAATCTGCAGCGGCATAAACGCGGCATAGATCGCGTCGATATCGGCAGCGTTCATCGCGCGGCCAAACTTCGCCTGCCAGCGGGCGTCCACGGCGGGCAGTTTCCCCAGCGCTGCAATATGCTGCCATTTGCCGAGACCCATCGGCACCCTGGCTTCTTCGAGTGTAATCTCCACGGCAAAAGCCTGACGGAAGGCCTCAACGAAAATCTGCGTCGGCGCGAAGGAGCCAAAGTCGACGGTGGTGCCTGCCCAATCAAGAATAACGGCGTTAATACGGTTCATGATGGTTCCTTAGCGTTGCCAGTACATGGCGTTTTTAATGGCCGCCAGCAGGGCGGTGATGTCGGCGTCGTACACTTCGCCAATGTTGCCGATACGGAAGCAGTCGCTTTGCGACACCTTGCCCGGGTAGATCACGAAACCCTGCTCTTTAAGCCGCTGATAGAAATCCTTAAAGCGATACTGCGGCGCATCCGGAGAGTAAAACGCGGTGATGATCGGCGAGTGCAGGCTATCGTTGAGCAGCGGCTGAAAGCCTAATGCGCGCATTCCGGCCACCAGACGCTGCTGGTTAGCGCAGTATCGCTGGTGACGCGCGCTCACGCCGCCTTCCTCCGCCAGTTCTTTTAACGCCTGGGCAAAGGCCAGCACGGTATGGGTCGGTGAAGTAAAGCGCCACTTGCCGTGGTTATCCTCCATGCAGCGCCACTGGGCGTAGAGATCCAGCGACAGCGAGCGCGAGCGGCCCTGGCAGTTTGCCAGTTCCGCTTCCCGGGCAATGACGAAGGCGAAGCCCGGCACCCCCTGTATGCATTTGTTGGCGGAGCTGATCAGATAGTCAATGTTCAGCGCGGCGACGTCCATGGGAATGCCGCCGAAGCTGCTCATGGCATCGACGATGTAGCGTTTGTCGTACCGTTTTGCCAGCGCCGCCACCGCTTCGATCGGGTTGAGCATACCGGTTGTCGTTTCGCAATGGACCATAGCGATATGGGTGATCGCCGGGTCGGTTTGCAGGATCCGTTCGATCGCTGCAGCGTCCGGTCGCGCGACTTCACCGCAGTCGTAAGGGTGGTGCGCAATGTTCAACAGTTTCGCCATCTCGATTATGCGCGCGCCGTAGGCGCCATTGCTGATAATCAAAATCTTGTCCTGCACGCCGATCGCGCTGCCGAGCACTGCCTCAACCGCGTAGCTACCGCTGCCTTGCAGCAGTACTGAAGTGTAGCCGTCGGCGGGCGTCGCCAGTTCCACCAGCCGTTGGCGGATGGCCTGAACCACGCCGAGATTGTAGTCATCGTCCCAGGTACAGCTGTCGAACAGCATCGCCTCTTTTACCGTACGGGAAGTGGTCAGTGGGCCGGGGGTCAGCAGCAGATAATTGCGTGAATTCATCTATTTCACCATTTGGTCTATACCAGATACTTTTTATAATGGCGATCGTCTGCGGAAAAGGTCAAAGGGAAAGTGGCGCTGCAACAAAAAATTCATCTGGTTATGTATAATGAGCGCATCAAATTTGGCAGCGAGCGAACATGAAATCACCCTCTGGCGAGACGCCACAGTATCTGCTGATCAAGGCGCAGCTACAGGCGCGTATTCAAAACGGCGCGTTGAAGAGCGGCGATAAACTGCCTTCCGAGCGCGAGCTGTGCGCGCTGTTCAATACCACGCGTATTACGGTGCGCGAGAGCCTGGCGCAGCTTGAGGCCAGCGGCGTGATTTATCGCGCCGACCGCCGCGGCTGGTTTGTCACGCCGGAGCGGCTTTGGCTGGATCCGACGCAAAATACTAACTTCCATAAGCTGTGCCTGGAGCAGGGGCGGGAGCCGAAAACGGTGCTGCTGGACGGGCGTTTAACCGCCGTTCCGCTGGACGTTATGGCGCCACTGGCGCTGCAGCCATTCGATCAGGTTTACCTGCTCACCCGTCTGCGTTATGCCGACGGGCGGGCGATTTGCTACTGTGAAAACCACTGTCTGCCCGCCAGGGTTCCCGAGCTGCTGCGCCACGATTTAAACGGCAGCCTGACCGAGATTTATCAGACCCGCTATGACCTGATATATACCAGTATGCATCTGTCGTTCTGGCCCACCTCGATGCCGCCCCAGGCCGCCGAGGCTCTGGGGGTGATGGAAGGGCGTCCGGCGCTGCTGCTGCGCCGGCTCAACTACGATCAACACGGGCGAATTCTCGATTACGATATCGAGTACTGGCGTCACGACAGCCTGCGCATCGAAGTCGATACCCATTGATTTTATGGGTCCTGTCCGAGCATTTTCCCCGGGTTGCGGCTGGCGCCTTACCCGGGCTACGGGTTCACCGCCGTCTGCGGACGGGTGGCCCGGACAGGCGCGTCAAGCGCCGCCTCCGGGATAGGACTCGGTATTGAATGTTTCAGAGCCGAGCGTCCCGGTGGCGCTGCGCTGACCGGGCTACGGGTTCACCGCCGTCTGCGGACGGGTAGCCCGGACAGGCGCGTCAAGCGCCGCCTCCGGGAGCGGTATATCTCCCTCCGTTTAATCCTTTTGCCACACTTCATTCATCGTTTTGTCATAAAGCCCCGGTAGCGTGAACGTCAATCTGGTATAGACCATAAAGATCACCATCCGAAGAGGCTGATACGATGAAACTCTCCCGACTTGCTCTGTTAACCGTTACCGTACTCGCCAGCGCCCCGGTGTGGTCCGCTGACGTTGTCACCGTTTATTCCGCCGACGGCCTGCACGACGGCGACAACAGCTGGTATCAGAACCAGTTTGCCGCTTTTACAAAGGCAACGGGCATAAAAGTGCAGTACGTTGAAGGCGGCTCTGGAGCGATTGTCGAACGGCTGGCAAAAGAGCGCACCAATCCGCAGGCGGACGTGCTGGTGACGGTGCCGCCGTTTATCCAGCGCGCCGCCAAAGAACAATTACTGGCCGAATTTAAGCCGCAGGGCAGCGACCAGATCCCCGGCGTCCACGACCGCTACTCGCCGCTGGTGAACAACTATCTGACCTTTATCTATAACAGCAGGCTGCTGAAAACCGCGCCGGCCAGCTGGCAGGATCTGCTCGATAGCCGTTTCAGGAACAAGCTGCAGTACTCGACGCCGGGACAGGCGGGCGACGGTACGGCGGTCATGCTGCAGGCGTTCCACAGCCTGGGCAGCAAAGATGCGGGGTTCGATTATCTGGGTAAACTCCAGACCAACAACGTCGGACCATCGGCTTCTACCGGTAAGCTGACCGCGCTGGTCAATAAAGGTGAGCTGTACGTCGCTAACGGCGATCTGCAAATGAACCTGTCGCAGATGGCGCGTAATCCGCATGTGCAAATCTTCTGGCCCGCAGACGCTAAAGGCGAACGCAGCGCGCTGGCGCTGCCCTATACCATTGGTCTGGTGCAAAACGGCCCGAACGGTGAAAACGGTAAAAAGCTGATTAACTTCCTGCTCGATAAGCCCGCTCAGGCCAGCGTTAGCGCGCTCTCCTGGGGGCTGCCGGCGCGCAGCGACGTGACGCCGGAAGACGCTAACTTTAAAGCGGCGAAAGCGGCGCTTAACGGCGTGAAAAGCTGGGAACCCAACTGGGACGAGGTTGCGGCTTCACTGTCGGCGGATATTGCCCGCTGGCATCAAGTCACCGACAGCGAGTAAGCGTGATGTTAATGAAAACAACCGTCGCTCATCCCCCGTCGTCGACGGGAACGTCCGGGATCACTCTCGACTCGCTGCGCGTTTCTTATCACGGCAACGTGGTGCTGAAGCCGCTGACCTTAACTATTGAACCGGGTGAAGTGCTGGCGCTGATCGGTCCATCCGGATCCGGAAAAACCACGGTGCTGCGGGCGATAGCCGGATTTGTACAGCCGGCGGGCGGGCGGATTTTGCTGGGCGATACGGATGTCACCCACCTGCCGCCGTATCAACGCGGCCTTGGCATGGTGGTGCAAAACTACGCCCTGTTTCCGCATATGAAGGTAGAAGATAACGTCGCCTTCGGCCTGCGGGCGCAGAAGCAGCCGAAAACGGAGATAGCTGCACGCGTCAAAGACGCCCTGAAAATCGTCGGCATGGCGGATTACGCCAGCCGCTATCCGCACCAGCTATCCGGCGGCCAGCAGCAGCGCGTCGCGATTGCCCGCGCCATCGCCGTACGTCCGCGGGTCTTGCTGCTTGATGAGCCGCTCTCGGCGCTGGATGCGCAAATCCGTCACAACATGGTGGAGGAAATTGCCCGCCTGCATCGCGAACTGCCGGAACTCACAATTCTCTACGTTACCCACGATCAGACCGAAGCCCTGACCCTGGCGGACAAGATTGGCATCATGAAAGACGGCTCGCTCATTGCCCATGGCGAAACCCATCAGCTTTACCACTATCCGCCTAATCGTTTCACCGCCGAGTTTCTCGGACGCGCCAATATCCTGCAGGCGACGGCGCTGAAAGATACCGCAGGGCCTGGCCTGGTCAGCGTCAGCTGCGGCGGTGGATTGATTACCGCTTTCAGCCGCGGCGGTCAGCACGGCAATAATAAGCTGCTGTGTATTCGTCCGCAGCATATGAGCCTCGCGCCGCGAACGGCCACCAGCAACCGGCTTAACGCTACCCTGCAGTCGGTGCACTGGCAGGGCGATTTGACCCACCTGCTATGCGAAGTGGCCGGGGAGGCGGTGCGCATTGTGATGACCCACGTGGATCCGCTGCCGCGGGCCGGCGACAGGCTGGCGCTCTATTTTGAACCCAACGATGCGGTCCTGATTGAGGTGTCATAATGTCGCAGATCCTAACGCTCCCGCGTCGCTCTGTTCAGCTGCGGCCCTTACTGTGGCTTCTGCCGCCGCTGATGGTGCTGGCGACCCTGTTTTTCTACCCGCTGCTGCTGATCGGCGAACAGGCGCTACGTGATGCCAGCGGTCACCTGAGCCTTGAAACCTTCTGGCAGGTCGTGGGATCCCGGCGCTTTATCAACGCGTTGCTCAATACGATGCAAATCGCGGTCTTCGCCACCCTGGGCTGCCTGCTGCTCGGCAGCGTCCTGGCGCTGATTCTGGTGTTTATTCCCTTTCCCGGCAGCCAGTTGATCAGCCGGGTGATTGATACCTTTATTGCCCTGCCGACCTTTCTCATTACCCTGGCGTTTACTTTTATCTACGGCTCTGCGGGTTTGCTGAACGGCGCGCTAATGTCGCTATTGTCTTTCGAACTGCCGCCGATCGATTTTCTTTATTCCATTCAGGGCGTGATTCTGGCGGAAATCACCGTTTTCACGCCTCTGGTGATGCGTCCGCTGATGGCCGGGTTGCGGCAGATTGATAAAAGCCAGCTAGAGGCGGCGAGTATTCTCGGCGCGCATCCGCTGCGGGTTATCGGCCAGGTGATTTTCCCGGCGGCGCTGCCGGCGCTGATGGCGGGCGGTAGCCTGTGCCTGCTGCTGACGACTAACGAGTTCGGCATCGTACTGTTTATCGGCGCCAAAGGCGTGAATACGCTGCCGATGATGGTGTACAGCAAGGCTATTCTCGAATCGGATTACAGCCAGGCCTGCATGATTGCCCTGATAAATATTCTGCTGTCGCTGGGACTGTTTATAATCTATCGCCTGGCCGCCGCGCGTACCGGCGTGAGGAGCTAACGATGTTGATTTGGTCGCGTAAAGGCCGCGCGGCGGCGGGCGCGCTGGCGGCAACGCTGTTTGCCGGATTCTTCTTCCTGCCGCTGGCGGTGATTCTGATGTCCAGCCTGAGCCAGCAGTGGAACGGCCTGCTGCCGTCCGGTTTTACCCTTGGGCACTTTGTGAACGCCTTTCGCGGGGCTGCGTGGGATGCGCTCTTTTCCAGCCTGATGGTTGGATTTTGCGCCAGCCTGTTCGCTCTGCTGTGCGGCACGTGGGCTGCGCTGGCTCTGCGCCAGCACGGTGCGAAGCTGCAAAAATATCTTGGGCTGGCGTTCTATTTACCGAGCGCCATTCCTTCGGTATCGGTGGGTTTAGGCATTCTGGTGGCTTTCAGCCAGGGGCCGCTACAAATGAACGGTACTTTCTGGATCGTGCTGGCGGCGCACTTCGTGCTGATTTCTGCGTTTACCTTCAGCAACGTCTCCACCGGTCTGACGCGGATTTCCGCCGATATTGAAAGCGTCGCCTCCAGCCTCGGGGCATCGCCGTGGTATTGCTTGCGCCTTGTCACGCTGCCGCTCATGGCTCCGTGGATGATCTCCGCGCTGGCGCTGAGCCTGTCGCTGTCGATGGGAGAGCTGGGCGCGACGGTGATGATCTATCCGCCGGGCTGGACGACGCTGCCGGTGACGATTTTCAGCCTCACCGATCGCGGCAATATTGCCGATGGTTCGGCGCTGACCATCGTGCTGGTGGGCATCACGCTGCTGCTGATGATTAAGCTTGAGCGCATTGCCCGCCGGATGAGCCAGAGGTAATCATCACATCGGGCGACGGATTCACCGTTGCTCGGTAGGGAAGCCCGGGTAAGGCGTTACGCCGCCACCCGGGGAATACGCCGGGATAAATATATCGATACGGCTTCTTCCCGGCTCGCGCTGCGCTTAGCCGGGCTACAGGTTCACCGTTGTCTGCGGTACGGTAGCCCGGATAAGGCGACAGCCGCCATCCGGGACGGCTTCACAAGCTTAGAACCACGCTTCAAACATGCCGCCAACGTTCAGCGAATCCAGCTGTTCGTCTTTGGTGCCGTTGACCTTTGCGGTGCGCTTGTTATCTACCTGACCGCCGGTTACGTAGAAGCGCAGCATCGGGCGGAACTCCGGCCCCATACCGATGGCGATATTCTGCGACAGCGTCAGCTTCCAGCCGTGGTTATCGCCGCCCTGGTCGTAATCGACGCGCTGATAGCCCGCTTCCAGCCAGGTGGAGTGGACATCGTTCCAGAAGTACATTGGACGGACAATGGCACCGTAGTTTTTACGATTGTCGGTATTGTCTGTACCGTTGTCATAGTCGTGGAAGGCCAGCAGATATTCGATCTGCGCCTGCTGGGTGAATTTATGCAGCCCTTCAAAGCTGGCATAGATAGCGGTGAGATCGTCGGTCTTGTTATAGACGCTGTTATCCGAGTTGTCGGAGTAGCGCAGAATCACTTTATTGACGCCGCTGTCGTTGGTGTGGCTCAGCACCAGCCCGCCCTGCCAGGCTTCGAGACGCTCGTCGCTGTCTACCGCTTTCGAATCGAAACCGTAGTTGGCGTAAACCTCAACGTCGATCGGCCCGGCTTTAAGATTGTGGGTTTTAGTGGTCAGCGCATAGTGGCCATCATCGCCGGTTCCGGAGCCGCCGGTACAGGTGATGCGCGACGGGTTCGCTTCGTCGGCCATCACTTCCGGGCTACAGGATTCCACCTGCGACACCGCCGCCACGTCAAACTGTACGCCGCCGATGTCAAAGTTTTTCACCCCGGCGCCCTGGCCGTCGTGGTTCATCCAGAAGTAGTCGTTAATCCCCTGTTGCGGGCGCTGATGGAAGTCGCGGCCGGCCCAGATATAGGCGTTGGGGTTAGACTCCAGCACGTTGGTAACGCCGACGTAGGCTTTTTTCAGGTTAACTTCGTCGCTCCAGTGGTCAAACATGACGTTGATATCCCAGATCGCGCCTTTACTGCTCTTAAAGGCTTTGGTTATCTGAAATTCGCCGCCGTTGCCTTCGTTGCCTAAACGACCGATCGCGGAGGCGCCGTTATAGGAACCATCCACGCCGACAAACTTCTGATCGCCGGTCTGGAACTGCGCGCCGTAGCGGGCGTAGCCGCTGAACTTCAGGCCGAAGGGGATCGCCATATCCGGCGTGGCTGCGGTGGTCTGCGGGTTGGTAATGACATCCACTTTTTTATCGGCGGCGGCATCGATTTTCGCCTGGCGTTCGGCCAGGGCTTTATCGACGGCTTTGGCGACAATGGCGTCGATCTGTTCCTGAGTAAACTCTTGTGCAAATACGGAAACTGGGCACAGCGCGGCGACGACCGCCATGGTTAATGGCAGTATTTTTACAGTTTTCATCATTATCTCGCTTTTAGTAATTCATATATTTAGATAATAGCTATCCCGCCAGGATAAGCTGGTTTATTTATTCCGGGTACAGTTGCTAAATATTGATATAAATTAACGCTGGTATAAATGAATAAGCTCTTCTGAAAATTCACGCGCGAGCAGCGAATTCATCAGATGGTCCTGAGCATGCACCATAATGAGGGTCATCGGCTGGCGCGCTTGGCCCGCATCCTGCTCGATAAGCTGGGTTTGCATCTGGTGCGCCCGACGGGCGTAGCCATCGGCTTCATTCAGCAGCAAGCGCGCTTCATCTATATTACCGCTACGGGCACAATGCAGCGCTTCAAAACATAATGAGCGTGACTGTCCCGCATTAACGATAATTTCCATTACCGCATCTTCTAGTTCAATCATAATAGTTCCTGAGGTCATTAACCTTATTATTTAAATAATGCAGTGAAAATCCCTTTTCCACATTATTTATGCCGTCATGATAAATATGCTATTAAATATATGAGTTAATTATTGGCTGACCGTTTCGGCAACCGGCACCGCAGCTTTGGCTTTTTCGACTTCAGTTTTCATTAATGAGCGTTCATAGGCGCGGAGGAATGGCAGATAAATTACCGCTGACATCACCATGCAAATTAAGCACATCACCACCGGGCTTAGCGTCCAGTTTGCAGCCCATGATGCACCGATAGGGGCCGGGGTCGTCCACGGGGTCAGCGAAACGACCTGGCTGAGCCAGCCGAGGCGCGTCGCACCGTAAGCCAGAACGGCGTTAATCATCGGGACAAAGACGAACGGGATAAACATCATCGGGTTCATGATTATCGGCGCGCCGAACAGAATCGGTTCATTGATATTAAAGAAGCTCGGAACGATACCCATTTTGCCAATGGTGCGCAGGTGAGCTACGCGGCTACGCAGCAGCAGGAAGGCCAGCGGAAGCGTGGAGCCGACGCCGCCAATCAGCAGATAGTGGTCCCAGAAACCCTGCAGATAGACATGGGGCAGAGCCGCGCCGGCCGCCAGCGCTGCCTGGTTCGCCGACAGGTTGGCCATCCAGAAGGGGTTCATAATGCCGGTCACGATCAGCGAGCCGTGGATCCCGGCGAACCAGAAAATCTGACACATCAGCACCGACAGCAGTATCGCCGGCAGAGAGTCAGAGGCGGAAACCAGCGGCTCCAGCAGGTGCATAATCGCCTGCGGCAGAATCATACCGGTCTGCGCTTCGATAAACAGATTCAGCGGATGCAGTGTCGCGATCACCACCAGCACCGGGATAAGGATTTCGAACGAGCGCGCGACGCCGGTCGGCACCTCTTTCGGCAGACGAATCGTAATGTTGTTCTGCTTCAGCCAGGCGTAAACGCGGGTAGAGTAGATAGCGGTGATCAAAGCGGTGAAAATACCCTGACCAGAGAGATACTGGGTGGAGATTTTGCCGTCGGCATACGGCGCGGCAACCAGTAAGAAAGCCATAAACGCCAGCAGACCGGACATCACCGGATCGAGCTGGAACTGGCGTCCCAGGCTGGCGCCGATTCCCACCGAAATAAAGAACGTCATCACGCCCATGCTGAGGTTAAACGGCAGCATCAGCTGTTCGCGATACTGCTGGGAGAAGTCCAGCCAGCCGCGGGCGAAACCGTTAGTGGTATCCGGCGAAAAAGGCGGAAAGATAAATACCAGCATGAATGAGCCGATGATCATAAACGGCAATGCGGCAGTGAAACCATCGCGAATCGCGATAACGTATTTCTGCTGCCCAAGGCGTCCTGCCAGCGGGGTAATTGATTGCTCGATCACGGCAATCATGGACTGATACAGAGAACTCATTTGTACACCTCTTAATGCGCTTCGATCAGCGACAGGGCATAATCCAGAACGTTGTCTCCCCGCTGCATCCCGTAATCCATGGTGTTAATTGGCTGGACCGGAATATTCAGGGGCGCGGCTTTCTCAGATAAGGTTTTCAGCATGTACTTCACCTGGGGCCCAAGAAGCACCACCTGGTACTGCGGAAACTGCATATCAAATTCGGAAACTCCATAGGCATCAATCTGAACCGGCAGGGCGCGTTCCTTCGCGGCATCGACCATCTTTCTGACCAACAGACTGGTGGACATCCCGGCAGAGCAGCACAGCATAATCTTGTACATCGACGATCATCCTCAAAATGTAAAAAGTTATTGCGTGGATGATTTGATATCAGACGGAAACCGGTTTCCATTTATAAAAAACAGAACTGTGATAACCGTCAAGATCCATCAGTCAAAGGGTGTGTTAATTAGATTTGGCTCACAGATTTTCGTGATTTTTGCTACGTTTTTCCGCGAAACGGAAAATCGGTTTCCAAATAAAAAAGGAAACGGATATACTGCCGCTGGTTATTATTGAAGCGATTCAGGTTTATGGATTTACAGGGATCGGATTAGCCCTGTCAGGGGAAAATAATGTCTACTATCAACGATGTATCACGATTAGCTGGGGTATCTAAAGCCACAGTCTCTCGGGTGTTGAGCGGTTCGCGCGGCGTAAAGGAAGCCAGCCGGCAGGCGGTATTACAGGCGGCGGAAGAACTCAACTACCGGCCGAACATGATAGCGCAATCTTTGCTGAGTCAGACCACCGGCTGCATCGGCGTGATCTGCGCCCAGGACAACATCAATCAAACCACCAGCTATCTCTATGCGCTGGAAAAGCAGCTCAGCCAGCACCAGAAGCATCTGCTGCTGCGTTTTGCCAACAGCCGCGGTAGGGTGCTGCACTCTCTGGAAGAGTTAACCTGCGGTTTATGCGACAACGTGCTGATTATCGGCGCCCGGTTTCCGCTCAATATCGACCGTCCTGACGTGGTGCTGATCGACTGTCTGGAAAGCGAAGGGGCGAACAGTATTCATTTTGACCACGCATTCGCGGCGGAAACGGCCTGTAACTATCTGATAAGCCAGGGGCGCAGGCAGATTGCGCTTATCCACCCGCAGGGCAGCGGCTTTGCAGACCAGGTCCTGCTGGGCTATAAGCACGCGCTGGAAAAGAATTTTCTGCCGTTTAATCGCAACCTGGTTTTTCTCGACAGTCCTTCGCCATCCGTAGCGGTGCAGGAGCTGGTGAATAACGCAACAACCCTGAACTTCAATGCGTTATTGGTTGCCAACGAGCAGCAGGCGCAGCTGGTGGTGCCGCAGCTCCAGGCATTTAACCGCGCGGTGCCGGAAAAAGTCATGGTATTCAGCCTGGCGGGCTCGTTACAGCTGCCCGGTATTCCGACCATCCCGGCGATTGAATATTCCATGGACGCGATGGCCAGCCGGATAGTCAACTGGCTGACCGAGAAGACGCAAATGCTCGGCAGTAGCCCGCTGCGCGGGGATTTGATCATCCCGAACCGCTGATGGCGTCCAACCCGCCGCCGGAATCAGGGCGTTGGGCACTGAATGCCGCTAATGGCCTTCTGATAAGCGGCGCTGTTGTTTTTATCCAGCGCCCGCGTCGCGCTTTGTACGGCGGTCTTATTTTCCGCTGATTCCAGCACGCGGTTAGCAAACTGCGTATCATCCAGCGCGCTGCTGGCAGGGCAGTTTTTCCTCACATCCTTCACGATCTGCTGCTTCTGCTGTTCAAACTTCAGGCCGGAGAGCGGCGCGGCTGCGGCCAGATGGGGTAGCATCAGGCTGGCTGCCAGCGAAAGCGCAATACTCATTCTCTTCATCATGGATATCCTTATTTTTATTAAAGGGTTTTTCTAACTATAGACACATTCCCGAAATAACCATTTTGCGTGCCGGTTTCCGCAAAAATGCATCCGTTTCAGCCGCTGAAATTTATCTTCCGTACCGGCAAGCAAAGCCGTTGATGCGCAGATGCCCCCCTTTCTTTTGATGGATATATTTCTGCCATTGCGTTTCAGGGATGGCGGAGCATGATGAAAAAAGGAACGACCTCGACGCCGCACGACGCGGTTTTTAAGCAGTTTTTATCGCATCCCGAGTGCGCCAGGGATTTTATCGACATTCATCTTCCCGCGTCGCTGCGCCAGCTATGCGATCTGCAAACGCTCAGGCTGGAGTCAGGCAGCTTTATTGAAGCGAATTTACGCGCCAGCTACTCCGACGTGCTGTGGTCGCTAAAAACCAGCGACGGTGATGGCTATATCTACGTGGTGATTGAACACCAGAGCACGCCGGATGCGCATATGGCATTCAGGCTGATGCGCTACGCGCTGGCGGCGATGCAGCGTCATCTGGATGCCGGGCATAAAACGCTGCCGCTGGTGGTGCCGATGCTGTTTTATCACGGCGCGAAAAGCCCTTATCCCTTCTCGCTTTGCTGGCTGGATGAGTTTACCGATACGCAGACAGCACGACGACTTTATGCCGCCGCTTTCCCACTGGTGGATATTACGGTGGTGCCGGATGACGACATTATGCAGCACCGGCGTGTGGCGCTGCTGGAGCTGATTCAAAAGCATATTCGCCAGCGCGATTTACTTGGCCTGGTGGAGCGATTAGCAGAGCTGTTGGTTAAAGGTTGCGCTAATGACAGCCAGTTGAAAGCGCTGTTTAATTACATGCTGCAGTGTGGTGATGCGCCTCATTTTGGTGAATTTCTTCACGAGGTCGAGCGGCGCGTTCCTCAACATAAGGAGGTACTCATGACGATTGCGGAAAGGCTACGGCAGGAAGGGAGACAAGAAGGCAAGTTGGAGGGCAAGTTAGAGGGCAAGTTAGAAGGTAAACAAGAGGGTAGACAAGAAGAAGCGTTGCGTATTGCTCGTTCATGTCTGGAACAGGGATTTGAGCGCGAGCTGGTGCAGGTGGTTTGTGAGCTGTCGGATGACGATCTGAAGATGCTGCAAACTCAGGTCGCAGCATCTCCGGCCAGATAATTGTCAGCCTGTTTTCACCCGCCGCCGCGAATCCATGGCGATCAGCACCACCGACGAGAGAATCAGCAGCGTGCCCAGCCAGTCCGGCAGGCTAAAGGTAATGCCGAGCAGCAGCAGCGAGAGCAGGGCGCTACTCAGCGGCTCCGCGCAGCTGAGGATCCCCGCCTTCGCGCCGCCAATCTTCTGCGCGCCGTTCAGGTAGAGGCTGAACGTCAGCGAGGTGCCGATAACCACCAGGTAGAAAAAGGCCAGCAGCAGGCCGCCGGTCACCACAAAATGGTTGCCCTGTCCGGCGTAGAATGGCAGCAGCATGGCGCCGCCGAGCAGCATGCTCCAGCCGACAATCGGCAGGGTGCCGTAGCGGGCAATCAGCGTCGATGGATATGTCGTGTAGAACGCGGCGGCAAATGCCGAAGCAATCCCCCAGAACAGCGCTGCGGGAGAAATCGACAGCGTTGTCGGATTGCCGTGGGTCACCAGCAGAAATGTGCCCGCCAGCGAGGTACCGATGGCCGCCAGCACCAGCGGACTGGGGCGCGTTTTGCGGGCGATGGCAAACCACGCAACGATAATCGTCGGTGACAGGAACTGCAGCACCGTCGCGGTGGCGGCGTTTGATTTCTCGATGGTCATCAGAAAGGTGTACTGCACGGTGAGCGCCCCGAACAGCGAAAAAATCAGCAAACTGATAGCGTCCTGGCGATTTTGCAGGACGCGGAAAATTTTATCGCCGTGAACGAACGAGAGCATCAGAAGAATCAGACCGGCGAACAGCAGGCGCGTCATGGTCAGAAACGGCGATGACATCTGACTTTGCTGCATAATATATTGCGCGCAGACGCCGGAACTGCCCCACAGCACGGCGGCGATCAGTACGTTCAGCATCCCTTTTTTGCTGGAGCCCATCTTTCCCTCAGGTGAAAATAGTGCGAAAGCAGTATCATAGCATGAGCACGCGCGGGAAGCGGGGCAGGAAATGGTAGCCGGATCCTTTATCAGATGGCCAGCAAAGCGTACTCCGGCCGACGTCGCCCGGCGGCTGGCGCCTGACCGGGCCGACAGAAACGCGACGCCACGTGCAAAAAATATTCAACATGGGGCGTCAGTGCCTCCCGCCACGCGGCGGATAAACTCACGTTCACCGCCGTGCGCCAGACGCGCCTCTTAGCTTAAATCAACGTTTTTACTGCCGAACAGCCAGGTGAGGGCAAATCCGCAGAGATAAGAGACCGCCAGCCCGGCGGCATACACCGCCATTCCGGCGTAGATCCCGCTGCCGGAGGTCATCAGCGGCAGCGCCACCAGCCCCGACGGGCCAAACACCGTATTCAGGCCAACCGGCAGCCCCATCCAGGCGATGAGCCCGAGAAAGAAACCGCCGCAAGCGCCGCCGAGACAGGCGGTGATAAACGGCTTCATACGCGGCAGCGTGACGCCGTAAATCAGCGGTTCGCCGATACCGAGGAAGCCGGGGATAATTGCCCCTTTAATCTGCGTGCGCAGCAGAGAACCGTGCTTCGCCCGCCAGAAAAGCGCCAGCGCCGCGCCAACCTGTCCGGCCCCGGCCATGGCCAGTATCGGAAACAGCGAGTTAAACCCCTGCGCATCCACCAGCGCGAAATAGACCGGCACGAAGCCCTGATGGACGCCGAACATCACCGCCAGCAGGAACAGGCCGGCCAAAACCGCAGATCCGAACGGGTTACCGTTAAGGTGCAAAAACAGCCATGACATCCCGGTAAACAGCCAGCCGCCGATCGGCATAATAACGGTAAACGTTATCGCGCCCATGATCAGCAGCGTCACCGCCGAGGTGAGGATCATATCGAGGTTGGCAGGCATGATGCGTCGCACCTGCTTCTCCACCCACGCGCCGATAATCGAGGCGATCAGTACGCCGATAATATTGCCGCGCGGGTCAATACCGTGGCCGAAGAAGGTCGAAATTCCGGAATAGAAGCCGCTGGTGGCTTCCGGGTTATAGCCGAGGACAAACAGCGCAGCGATGATCGCTCCGTTGACTCCGGAGCCGCCGAAAGCTTTCTGGGCGTTATAGCCGATCAGGATGCTCAGGAAGGTAAACATCCCCTTGCTGAACACCTTCATGTAGCCGATCAGCGCCAGCAGCGTCGCATTCGGATGCGCGTTTTCAAGGACGAATATCTGCTCCGCCAAAGTGGCGAACCCCAGCAGCAGGCCGACGGCGATAAAACCGGGAATGAGCGGGGTGAAAATAGTAGCGAATTTCGCGAGGAATTTTTGAATGCCGCTGGTTTGCTTGCTCTTCAGCGCCTGTTTCTTTTCGGCGGCGACGTCGGCCAGCGATGGCGCCTCCGCCGGCGCGTCTTCCAGTAACGCGTTCATCATTTCCGCCGCGCTTTGCGCCTTGCCGGGCCCAAGGACGACCTGGAACTGTTCATCGCTAACGATCACTCCCATCACGCCGTCAATCTGACGGATGGCGGCGCTGTCGGCCCGTGATTCATCGCGTAGGGTCAGGCGCAGCCGGGTCATACAGTTGCCCGCCTGCGCGACGTTCCCGGCTCCGCCCACGTGCTGCAGGATCCGCGCTATCATCTCTTTATTTATTTTCGCCATTGCAGATTCCCCGTGAGTCAGCGGTCAGGAGTGGCTCAGCGCCTTGCGGATATAGCCGTTATTTTTTGCCAGCAGCGCCTGAGCCTCCGCGGCGCTTAAATCAGCCAGCACCATCACAATCGCCGTTTTGCAGTGGCGATCGCAGGCTTCCAGCGCGCTCTGGGCGGTTGCGCGATCGCATTCGGTCGCTTCCATGACGATGGACACCTGGCGCTCGATAAGCTTGGCGTTGGTCGCTTCAACGTCCACCATCAGATTGCTGTAAACCTTGCCGATGCGAATCATCGCCCCGGTTGAAATCATATTCAGCACCAGCTTCTGCGCGGTACCCGCCTTCAGGCGCGTTGAGCCGGTCACCACTTCCGGACCCACGACCGGCGTAATGGCGACGTCCGCCAGCCGGGCCATTTCGCCGTGCGGGTTACAGCTGACGATGGCGACAAAAGCGCTCTGGCTATGGGCATACTCCATCGCGCCGATGACGTACGGCGTGCGTCCGCTGGCGGCCAGGCCGACCAGTACATCGCGGCTGCTAAAGTTCAGGTTCTGCAAATCCATCGCCCCTTGGGCTTTGTTGTCTTCGACGTTTTCCACGGCGCTCAGGATCGCTTTATGACCCCCCGCGATAATGCCCACCACCTGCTCCGGGCGGGTACCGAAGGTCGGCGGGCACTCGCTGGCATCAAGGATCCCCAGGCGACCGGAAGTACCCGCGCCAATGTAAATCAGGCGCCCTCCCGCCTGCAGCGCCGCCGCGACGTTATCCACGACCTGGGCAATTTGCGGCAGATAGGGGGTAATGGCGTGGGCCACCTTCCGATCTTCCTGGTTAATCACCGTCAGCATCTCTTCAGTGGAAAGGGTATCAATGTTGACGCTATTGGCGTTGCGGCGCTCGGTCAGCAGTTTGCTCAGGTCGATACTCATAGGAACCTCTTTATTCACAGTGGCGGGCAGTATAAGGAATTAATTATTCCTTTCCTGTGAAGGTTATCACGATTGGTGTTGAAGGAATAATAGGTGATTTCAGCACTGGCGGGAAAGATGGCGGTAATAAAACTGGAATTTTTTATTACCGCCGGAGAAGATTATACCGTGGGCCGCGGCTTTTTCAGGCCAATCAGCAGCGCGGCCAGATAGCAAAGGCTCATCGCGAAACTCATTTTGAGCATCGTTTCGCCGCCGAGCCCGGCCAGCGGCGCGGCAATACCGCCGAACACAAACATCAGCGTGCCCATCAGGGCTGACGCGGTGCCGGATTGACGGGCATTAATGGCATTCATCGCTTCCGCACCGGCGACGGTGCTGATACCGCTCATCATAGAAACGGTAAAAAACAGGCCGACCAGCGCCAGCGTCGGCAGCGGTAGCCAGGCGAAGAGCAGGGTGATGGCGGCAAACGTTACTGCCAGCAGCTGGCCGCCGCGCAGCAGGGCTTCGGCGCTGAAGCGGCGTGCCAGGCGGGAAAAGATCAGCGCCGCGATAATCAGCCCGATGCCGTTTAGGCCGAACAGCAGGCTGAACTGCATCGCGCTCATGGCATATTCGCTCTGGATAACGAACGAAGATGAGCCGATATACGAAAATAGCCCGGCCATCATAAAGGCCTGAATCAGGCAGTAGCGCATAAAGCGGCGGTTTTTCAGTACCGGCGCCTCATCCTGCTGCTGCGTAACCGAGGCGGCGCTTTTAACCGGCAGCGTTTCGTGCAGCACCGTCAGGCTGAGCAGCAGCAAAATAATGCCGATCGCCGCCATCGCCCAGAACAGAATACGCCAGTCGAAGGCGGTGATGATCCAGCCGCCGAGTACCGGTGAAAGCACCGGCGCAATGCCGTTAACGGACATCAGCAGGGCGAAAAACTGGGTCAGCAGAGTGCCCTGATACTTGTCGCGGGCGATGGAGCGCGACAGCACCGAGCCGCCCGCGCCGGCGAAGCCCTGCAGAAAGCGCCAGGCGATCAGCATATGGATATCGTAGGTTATCGCGCACATCGCTGAGGAGAAGATAAACAGCAGCAGGGAGAGCGCCAGCGGCTTTTTACGGCCAATGCGATCGCTCAGCGGGCCGAAAAACAGCTGCCCAAGGCCGAGACCAATCAGCGCCGCTGTGAGCGACAGCTGGGTCTGCGTGCCGGTGGCGCTGAGCTGCTGGGTGATTTCCGGCAGCGCGGGCAGATAGAAGTCGGTACACAGCGGCCCAATGGCGCTAAGCAAACCGAGAACCACGACCCAGGAGAGAGAAATTCGGGACATATCAACGGGCTCCTTGTCATCAAACCGGGCGTTGCCGCCCGGCAAAAGTGTTAGCTGGCGCCGCCTCCCAGCGACTGCCAGAGGGTGATGCGGTTTTCCAGGTCGGTCTGCTGGAGGGAGATCAGCGTGGCCTGCGCCGACCACAGCGTTCGCTGGGCGGTCAGCACCGACAGATAATCTCCGACCCCGGCCTGATAGCTCTTCATCGCAATATTCAGCGATTTCTGCTCCGCCGCGACGTATTTATTCTGCGCGTCCAGCTGTTCGCTGAGCGTTTCCCGGCGCGCCAGCGCGTCGGCGACATCCTTAAAGGCGCTCTGAATGGTCTTCTCATAGGTGGCGATCAGACCCTTTTTCTCCGCTTCAGCGTAGCGCAGCTGCGCCAGGTTGCTGCCGCCGGTAAACAGCGGCAGGCTGATGGACGGCGCGAATGACCACACCTGCATGCCGTGGCTGAACAGCGACGAGAGCGAGTCGCTGCCGACCCCGGCGCTGGCGGTCAACGAGATGGACGGGAAGAAGTTGGCCCGCGCCGCGCCGATATCGGCGTTAGCGCTCTTCAGATTATGCTCTGCTTCCTGGATATCCGGGCGGCGCAGCAGTACCGATGAAGAGACGCCCGCCGGCACCAGGGTGATACTACGATCGCCAAGGCTTTCAAGGGTGCCGGGCAGCAGGCTATCCGGCACGGTTTCTCCGGCCAGCAGGTTGAGCGCGTTTTTATCCTGCGCCACCAGCGTGCGGTAGCTGGCGACGCTGGCGCGCGCCTGCTGATAAACGCTTTCCGCATCGCTCAGGTCGCCAGCTGAGGCGGTGCCGACTTCCATCTGGCGGGTGACGATGTTGCGCGAGTTCTCCGCGCTGGCCATGGTTTCCTGCGCCAGCGCCAGATTGCTGTTGTCCGCGGCGAGGGTTATCCACGCGGTGGTCAGATCGGCAATCATCGTCAGACGCGTATTCTGAGCGGTGAATTCGCTGGCAAGCCAGGTTTCCCGCGCCGCGCGCGTCAGGCTTTGGTTCTTACCAAACAGATCCAGCTCGAAGCTGGAAACCGCGCCGTCGGCTTCCGCTGACGAGGTGAGACCGCTGGCCACCGTTTTACTGCGGGTATGGCTCAGCTCGGCGTCGAGGGTCGGAAACAGCGAGGCGCGGGTTTCACCAAACTGGGCGCGCGCGGCTTCGATGTCGGCCAGCGCTTTCTGCACGTCGCGGTTGCTGGTTAACGCGATGTTCACCACTTTTTTGAGGCGGGCGTCATTCACTACCTGCTGCCAGTCGCTGACCACCGCGGTTGCCTCGCCGTGGCTGCCCGGCAGGGTCGCTGGCACAGGCGCGGCCGGGCGCTCATAGTTCGGATCGAGAGAGACGCAGCCCGCCGTCAGGAGCGCAACAAAGACTAAGGTAAAACGAAACATAACTTACTCCTGAGAAGAACGATGGCGGGTGAAGAAGCGTTTCACCAGCACAAAGAACAGCGGCACGAAGAACACCGCCAGCAGCGTCGCGGTCAGGGTTCCGCCGATAATCCCGGTACCGATCGCCACGCGGCTGTTGGCCCCGGCTCCGGTGGCGATCGCCAGCGGCAGCACCCCGGCAATAAACGCCAGCGAGGTCATCACAATAGGTCGTAGGCGGGTCTGCGCGGCGCGCATGGCGGCACGCGACAGGGAATAGCCCTCTTCCACCGCCGATTCGGCGAATTCGACGATCAGGATGGCGTTCTTCGACGACAGGCCGATAGTGGTTAACAGCGCCACCTGGAAGTAAACGTCATTGTTCAGACCGCGCATCCATGCCGCCAGCGCCGCGCCGAGCAGCCCAAGCGGGATCACCATGATCACCGAGAACGGTACCGACCAGCTCTCATACAGCGCCGCGAGGCACAGGAAGACCACCAGAATCGAGATGGCGTAGAGGCTCATCGCCTGGCCGCTGGCGAGTTTTTCCTGCAGCGACATGCCGCTCCATGCCCAGGTGGTACCGGCCGGCAGGTCATTGGCCAGGGCTTCCATCTTGTCCATTGCCGCGCCTGAGCTGAAGCCGCTGGCGTTTTCGCCCTGGATTTCAAAGGCGGCGGAGCCGTTGTAGCGCACCAGGCTCTCCGGGCCGTATTGCCAGCGGGTGGTGGCGAAGGCGGAGAACGGCGTCATGCTGTCATCGCTGCCGCGTACGAACCATTTACCGAGGTCGGACGGCACGGCGCGGGCGTCGCTTTCGCCCTGGATATAGACCTTCTTCACGCGACCGCGATCGATAAAGTCGTTAACGTAGGTTCCCCCCCAGGCGCTGGAGAGGGTATCGGTAACATCGCTTAATGACAGCCCGAGCGAGACGGCTTTATTGTTATCGATATCGACCTGCAGCTGCGGCATTTGCGGCAAATCGTTGGCGCGTACCGACTGCAGCTCGGAACTTTGATTCGCCGCGGCCAGCAGCTGGCTGCGCATTTTCATCAGACTGTCGCGATCGGTGCCGCCGCTGGCCATCAGTTCGAAGGTGAAACCGTTACTCTGCCCCAGGCCATCTACCGACGGCGGGGTCATGGCGAACAGGGTGGCGTCGCGAATGCTGCCGAGCTCTTTGGTGGCGCGCAGGGCGATGGCCTGAGCGGTATTTTCTTCGCCTTTACGTTCGGACCAGTTTTTCAGCGACACGAAGGCCATCCCGGCGTTTTGTCCGCTGCCGCTAAAGCTAAAACCGTCAACGGTAAAGATCACGTCGGTATTGGCTTTCTCTTTCGTCAGGAACCAGTCGGTGACCTGGCGGCGAACCTCGGCGGTGCGTACCGCCGTTGCTCCGGCAGGCAGCGTGTACTGGACCATGATTTCGCCCTGATCCTCCGTCGGCAGGAAGCTGCCCGGCAATTTCCACATCGCCAGCGCCATGCCGCCGCAAATCAGGACAAAAGCGCCCATCATCATCGCCGAGCGACGCAGGCCGCCGACAACACGATGCTGATAGCCCTGCTCGGTGCGTCCCCACAGGCGGTTAAAGGCGCCGAAGAAGCCTTTGGTATGCGGTTTCGAATGGCTCAGCAGCGCGCCGCACAGCGCCGGGGTTAAGGTTAAGGCGACCACTACCGAGAGCATCATCGCCGAGATAATGGTCACTGAAAACTGGCGATAAATCACCCCGGTTGAGCCGCCGAAGAAGGCCATCGGCAGAAATACCGCCGAGAGCACCAGGGCAATGGCGATCAGCGCGCCGGAGATTTCACCCATCGATTTTTCGGTGGCTTCGCGGGCGGGCAGCCCCTCGTCGCGCATGATACGCTCGACGTTTTCCACCACCACGATGGCGTCATCCACCAGCAAGCCTATCGCCAGTACCATCGCAAATAGCGTCAGGGTGTTGATCGAGTAGCCGAACAGCGCCAGCACGCCGAAGGTGCCCAGCAGTACGACCGGAACCGCCACCGCCGGGATCAGCGTGGCGCGGAAGTTTTGCAGGAACAGATACATCACGCAGACCACGAGGATTATCGCCTCGAATAGCGTCTGAATCACATCCTCCACCGAGATTTTGATGAACTCGGTGCTGTCTTTCGGGTAAGCGATATCGTAGCCCTGCGGCATCTGGCGCTGGAACTCGGCAATCTTGTTTTTTACCAGCGTCGCGGTATTCAGGGCGTTAGCGCCCGGCGCCATCATTACCGCGATCCCCGCAGCCGGATGGCCGTTAAGATTGGCGGAAGCGGTGTAATCTTCGCTGCCCATTTCAACGCGGGCGACGTCGCTCAGGCGCACCACCGAACCGTCGCTCTTGCTCTTGACGATAATCTCTTTGAACTGGGCGACGGTTTGCAGCCGCGACTGAGCGCGTACCGTGGCGGTCAGCTGCTGCGCGTTGGAGGCGGGTAGCGCGCCGATTTTACCGGCGGACACCTGTACGTTCTGCGCCTCTATAGCCGATTGCACATCGGATGGCATCAGCGAATAGGAGGCCAGTTTGGTCGGGTCCATCCAGATGCGCATGGCGTATTCGGCGCCGAACACCTGCAGACTGCCGACGCCTTCTATACGCGCCATCGGATCCTGCATGTTGCTGACCAGCCAGTCGGAGATATCGGAGCTGGTGGCTTTGTTGTTTTTGTCATACACCGCGAGGATCAGCAGGAAGCTGCTCTGCGATTTCTCCACCGTTACGCCAGACTGCTGAACTTCGCTCGGCAGACGGGATTCCGCCTGCTGCACTTTGTTCTGCACCTGAACCTGGGCGGTATCCGGATCGGTACCCTGCTCGAACGTGACGGTAATGCTGACCGAGCCGTCGGAGCTGCTGGTGGATGTAAAGTAGAGCAGGTTATCCAGTCCGGTGAGCTGCTGCTCAATCACCTGGGTGACGCTGTTTTCCAGGGTTTCCGCAGAGGCCCCGGTGTAGGTGGCGGAGATTTTTATCGCCGGCGGCGCGACGTCAGGATACTGGGCGACAGGCAAGGTGCGGATAGCCAGAATCCCGGCGAGCATAATCAGAATGGCGATAACCCAGGCGAAGACCGGGCGTCGCACAAAGAAGCGGGAAAACATCAGGCGTTGCCTCCGTCATTTTTGACTTCGGCGGCTTTGACCTGCTGGCCCGGCGCCACTTTGCCGGTCCCTTCGACAATCAGCCGGTCGCCGCTCTTCAGACCGTTAACGATCAGCCATTTGTCGCCGTAGGTTTCGCCGGTTTCCACGCTGCGCTGTTCAACCTTGTTATTAGCATCAACCACCAGCGCGGTGGCATCGCCTTTGGCATCGCGGGTAATGCCCTGCTGCGGGGCGAGGATCGCATCGTTCATAATGCCTTCGTCTATGCGGGCGCGAACGAACATACCGGGCAGTAGCACATGCTGCGGATTGGGGAAGACCGCGCGTAGCGTGACCGATCCGGTCGATTCATCTACCGCCACTTCGGTCAGCGCCAGGCGGCCTTTTTCGCTGTAGGTGCTGCCATCTTCAAGGGTCAGGGTCACGTTGAGCGTATCGCTGTTGCTCGCCAGGCTTTGCTTACGCAGGCGCAGCAGATCGACGCTGGATCGGGTGAGATCGACGTACATCGTATCCAAGCCGCGGATCGTCGCCAGCGCGGTGTCCTGATCGGCGGATACCAGCGCCCCCGGCGTGACGGATGAGATCCCGATGCGCCCGGCAATCGGCGCGGTCACGGTGGTCCAGTTCAGGTTGATACGCGCGCTTTCCAGCGCCGCTTTTTTCGACTCCACGCTGGCTTTATCCTGATTACAGGTCGCTATTGCGTCATCGGCGTCCTGACGGGAGACGCCGTTATCTTTGACCAGCACCGCGTAGCGCTGGGCTTTTTGACAGTCGGCGGTCACCAGCGCCTGGGCCTGTTTCAGCGATGCGGCGGCTTCGTTAAACGTTGCTCGATAGCTTGACGGGTCGATTTGGTACAGCGCCTGTCCGGCTTTGACCATATCGCCTTCGGTAAACAGGCGTTTTTGCACGATCCCGCCCACCTGCGGGCGAACTTCAGCGTTAAGCGAGGCGGTGGTGCGTCCGGTCAGGCTGCTTACCACCGGGACAGGTTGCCCCTGCAGAGTGACGACGCCGACTTCCGGCGTCATCTGCTGCGGGGAGGAGGTTTGCGCATTATCGCACCCGCTAAGGAGAAATAATGCTGCTGCGATGGGGGCTATAGTGTATTTCATTATATTTTCTCAGGATGAACGACGTCCGCCCCGCAAATTCACTGGCGGGGTGATGGGCCGGGCGATGATGCATCTCCGGGCAAGCACAAATAACAAAGTGGGAAATAAATATTCCTGTTTGCAGTAAATAACTCGGTGAATACCGCTATTGATTGCGCGGTTTTTCCGAGATTTTCCTGTGCGGCGAATACGGCATCAGACGGCGGTTACAGGCTCTGAACCGAGTAGTCATGCCTGCTACAGGCTATTTATCACGGGTTTCTCCATGGTTTAAGATGATGAGAATGATCGTTCTCATTTTTTCCATTATACGTCTGAACCGAATGATGGGAAGATTTTTTACACAAAATTTAGTGCAGGGAATTTAGTCAGGAAATAATGGAGAAAAAAAGGATATTTTGTGAAAGTAGGGTGGTGAATGGTCTGTGAAAAATAAAAAATGGAGATAATCAATGGCATTAATAATAACAGAGAACATTAATCCTACCGATCAAGAAGAGCTGCTGGCGGGCCTGCGGGAATACAATTTGCGCTTTCTCAACCCGGCTCAGTTCGGCGAGCTGGGCGTTTATTCACGCGATGAAGCTGGCGCGATGCGCGGCGGGTTGATTGCCAAACGCAAAGGCAGCTGGCTGTGCATTGAGTATTTGTGGGTCAGCGAAGCTTCGCGCGGCAGCGGCCTGGGCAGCGAGCTGATGTATGAAGCGGAAGCTCAGGCGCGGTCGCGTGGCTGCAGCCATATGCTGGTGGATACGTTCAGCTTTCAGGCGCTGCCGTTTTATCAGAAGCTGGGCTATCAGCTGCAGATGTCGCTGCCGGATTTTCCGCACGCGGGTATGCAGCGCCATTATTTATCGAAAGTCTTGTAAATCTGGCTTCAGGAGACCATCCCGGAGGCGGCGCTGTGCGCCTGTCCGGGCTACCCAATTGCAGGCGGCTGTGAATCGGGTTAAATCCCCCGGATGGCGGCTGCGCCTTATCCGCGCTACTCAACCGCAGACGGTTATAAACCTGTAGCCCGGCTAAGCGCAGCGCGAGCCGGGGGGAATTAGCCGCCGATGCCATTGCCTGTTAACGCCAGGGCATGGCTGACAATCATCTCCCGGTCTACCGATTTTAACCGCGGATCGGTGTGGGTGCGGGAGAACGGCACCAGCACCAGGCTTATCAGGGTGGTAAACAGCAGCTCCGGGGAGAGCGCCGGATTAAGCTTGCCCTCCCGCTGCCAGCGGCGCACCGTCTCCAGCATCTTATGATACTTCTCATCGCCAAAACGCGCGTGCATATGCTGGCGCAGCACCGGCATCTCGCCGATGATCTCCTGCATCCACAGCGGCGCGAACCACGCGTTTTTCTCCGCCATGGTCGCCAGGGTTTTAATGAGCAACGTAAAGGCGGTGACCGGATCGTCGCCGTGCGCGACAAAAATCTGTCCGATCTCGCTGCGTAGCGGCATAAAGCGCTCCTCAACCAGCTTTTCCACCAGCGCTTCGCGCGAGCTGAAGTAGTAGTGCAGCATCGCGGGCGTCACCCCCGCCTCTTTAGCAATGGCGTTCAGCGAAATGCGGGCGATCCCGTGGCGCGCAAACAGCGCCAGGGCAATATCCATCAGCTGTTCGCGGTTGGCGGAGCCGGATTTTTGCCCGCGCGGACGACCGGGACGACGCGGTGCTTCGTTGTCTTTTTGTGCTGACATCTTGTGGCGATCCCTTGACCAGATTCATCATTTCCCTAAATATTAATTATGCATTTAATTAATTTCAAGCGAGTGATGTTATGACATCTGAAGTCGCCACCCAACCGGCGGTACCCTCGATCCGCCTGCTCTTCAGCGCCCTGCTGCTGGTGATGCTGCTCTCGGCGCTGGATCAGACCATCGTCTCCACCGCGCTGCCGACCATCGTCGGTGAACTTGGCGGGCTGGATAAGCTTTCCTGGGTGGTCACCGCCTATATCCTGAGTTCGACCATCGCGGTGCCGCTGTATGGCAAATTTGGCGATCTGTTCGGGCGCAAAATTGTCCTGCAGGTGGCGATTGTACTGTTTCTTGCCGGTTCCGTTCTTTGCGGGCTGGCGCAAAATATGACCCAACTGGTGCTGATGCGCGGCCTACAGGGGCTGGGCGGCGGCGGCCTGATGGTGATCAGTATGGCGGCGGTGGCTGACGTTATCCCTCCCGCCAGACGCGGCCGCTATCAGGGACTGTTTGGCGGCGTCTTTGGCCTGGCGACGGTCATCGGGCCGTTAATTGGCGGCTTCCTGGTGCAGCACGCCTCCTGGCGGTGGATTTTTTATATCAACCTGCCGCTGGGGCTGTTTGCGCTGCTGGTGATCGGTGCGGTTTTTCACAGCAGCAACAAACGCAGCCAGCATCAGATCGACTGGCTGGGAGCGATCTATCTCAGCATGGCGCTGCTGTGCATCATCCTGTTTACCTCCGAGGGCGGCAGCGTCCGCGCGTGGAGCGACCCGCAGCTGTGGTGCATCCTGGCGTTTGGTCTGGTCGGGATCGTTGGCTTTATTCATGAAGAGCGGCTGGCCAGCGAGCCGATTATTCCGCTCTCCTTGTTCCGCAACCGCAGCTTTTTGCTGTGCAGCCTGATTGGCTTTGTTATCGGCATGGCGCTGTTTGGCTCGGTGACCTTTCTGCCGCTCTATTTACAGGTGGTCAAAGAGGCGACGCCGACCGAGGCGGGCCTGCAGTTAATTCCGCTTATGGGTGGCCTGCTGCTGACGTCAATCATCAGCGGGCGCATTATCAGCCGCACCGGCAAGTATCGCCTTTTTCCGATTATCGGCACTTTGCTGGGGGTCATCGGCATGGTGCTGCTGACGCGCATCACTATTCACTCCGCGATGTGGCAGTTGTACCTGTTTACCGGGGTGCTGGGGGCGGGCCTGGGGCTGGTGATGCAGGTGCTGGTGCTGGCGGTGCAGAACGCGATGCCCGCGCAGATGTACGGCGTGGCGACCTCCGGGGTCACGCTGTTTCGATCGATTGGCGGTTCCATCGGCGTGGCGCTGTTTGGAGCGGTGTTTACGCATGTGCTGCAAAGCAATCTCCAGCGCCTGCTGCCGGAAGGCGCGCAGCTGCCGAGGGCGCTGAACCCGGCGGCGGTGCAGAATCTTCCGGCGGAGATTCGCCTCGATTACCTGGATGCCTTCGGGTCCGCTATTCATGCGGCGTTTCTGATGGCCGCCGGCATTATGGCGGTAGCGTTCGCGCTCTCCTGGTTCCTGAAAGAAGCGCCGTTAAAAACCACCGCAGGCTAGACGGCGGCGGCAATACGTAACAGCGCCTGGCGCAGTGCCGGTGTGGCAAAATCGATAAATTTACGCAGCTTGAGCGGAGCCAGATCCCGGGAGGTGTACAGCAGGTGCACCGGCACAGGTTCCGGCTCCGTCGCTTGCAGGATCATCCGTAATTCGCCGCGGGCCAGGCCATCGATCGCCTGGTAATGCAGCAGTCGGGCCACGCCGACTCCCTGGCGGGCAGCCTCGGCGGCGCTCTCCGGCGTGGTCAGTGACAGCACCGGCTGCACCAGCACCAGCCGGTCCTCCGCCTCTTCGGCGTGAAAGCGCCAGCCGCGGTAAGGCATCGGTGATTCAATACCAATGATCGGTAGCGCGGCCAGCTCGCGCGGGCGTTGTGGTATGCCGTATTTTTCCAACAATGCCGGGTGGGCGCAGGTCACGATGCGCATCTCGCCCAGCCGGGTGCCCACCATCCCGCTGTCCGGTAGCGGGCCGATACGTACCGCTAAGTCAATATGGTCGCCCACCAGGTCGGCATTGCGGTCGCTGAGCAGCAAACGGACGCGAATCTGCGGGTAGCGAGCGAGAAAACGGGCGACTATCGGTAAAACATGCAGGCGCCCAAACATGGTTGGGGCTGAGAGAACCAGTTCGCCTTTTGGCTCCTGATATTCACCCGCCGCCTGGCGCTCGGCGCGCTCTACCTCTTCCAGAATGCGCCGCGCGGCGGCGACATAATCGACGCCGGCATCGGTCAGCGTCAGCTTGCGCGTAGTGCGGATCATCAGGCGTACGCCGAGGGTATTTTCCAGTTCGCCAATCTGGCGACTGACGGTAGTCAGGGGCATATTCAGCGCCCGCGCAGCCGCCGACATACTGCCGAGTTCGGTCACTTTTACCAGCAGCGCCATCGCGCTAAGTCGGTCCATAATTATCCCGTTTTACGGAAAGATGATTGTCATATTCCCACTATTATCTTTTCTGCCAGCACAGTCCATGATGAGTTACGCCGCAACGCATCGGGAGGATCTATGCCAGCAGAATTTCTTGATATCGCCATGACGCCGGACGTAATGGATGTCCAGCATGAAATGGGCAGCGATGAGCTGTGGCAGGCGCCGCATCGCCAGCGCCGGGGTGAGCGCTTCGGCGCCAGCGAGGAGGCGATGATTGTCACCCGCGACAGCTTCTATCTGGCCACCCTTTCGCAAACCGGCTGGCCCTATGTTCAGCATCGCGGCGGTCCGGTGGGCTTTCTGCATCTGCTGGATGAAACCACCCTGGCGATGGCGGATTTTTCCGGTAATCGCCAGTACATCACCACCGGCAACCTGCGCGGCAGCAATCGAGCCTGTCTGTTTTTGATGGATTACCCGCGGCGTGCCAGGCTGAAAATCTACGCCACCGTAGAGGTTGTGGCGGTGGATGCCGACCCGCAGCTGCTGGCGCGGGTGGCCCCGGAGAACTATCGGGCCCGGATTGAGCGCATTTATCGTTTCCGCTTACAGGCTTTTGACTGGAACTGCCCGCAGCATATTACCCCGCGCTACACCGCCCGACAGGTGGCGGAGTATAGCCAGACGCTGCAACAGCGTATTGACGAGCTGGAGCGGGAAAATCAGCGTCTGCAGCAGCGTATTCATACAGGAGATTCATGATGACCGAACAACGTCCGCCTCTGCCGCCGTTCACCCGCGAGAGCGCCGCGCAAAAAGTCCGAGCCGCTGAAGATGGCTGGAACAGCCGCGATGCCGCTAAGGTCGCGCTGGCCTATACCGTCGATAGCGAATGGCGTAACCGCAGCGAATTTGTTCACGGCAGAACGCAGATTATCGACTTCCTGCAGCGCAAATGGCGTAAAGAGCAGGAGTACCGGCTGATTAAGGAGCTGTGGGCGTGGAGCGATAATCGTATTGCGGTACGCTTTGCCTATGAGTGGCACGACGACAGCGGCAACTGGTTTCGTTCATACGGCAACGAAAACTGGGAGTTTGATCGGCACGGCCTGATGCAGACGCGCTACGCCTGCATCAACGATCTGCCGATAACCGAAAGCGAGCGTCTGTTTCACTGGCCCCAGGGCCGTCGTCCGGACGATCACCCGGGGCTGAGTGAGCTGGGGCTGTAAGGCGCTGTTCTGCGGAACGAGCCTCACCGTTGAAGAGATCCCCGGAGGCGGCGCTGCGCACCTGTCCGGGCTACTCGATCGCAGCCGGCGGTGAATCCGTAGCCCGGGCAGGCGCATCGCGCCGCCCCCGGGAGAAAGGGGGAAGATGATTTTATTTCCGGTTGCGGTTTTTGCGTTTAAAACCTCCCCACAAAGTCGTTATAGTTTCAGACGAAAAAATAATAACGATCTTCTATGGACTGATGGGGTGATAACAATGAAATTGCGTTTACGGACAGCCGCCGCCGTGGTGCTGGCGGGCCTGCTGCTGGCGGGCTGCGACCAGAAGGGCAGCGATGCGAAACACATTAAAGTCGGCGTGATTAACGGCGCGGAACAGGATGTGGCGGAAGTGGCGAAGAAAGTGGCCAAAGAGAAATATGGCCTCGACGTTGAGCTGGTGGGTTTTAGCGGCTCGCTGCTGCCCAATGAGTCCACCAACGCTGGCGATCTGGACGCCAACGTCTTCCAGCATCGCCCGTTCCTCGAACAGGATAATAAAGCCCACAACTATCACCTGGTAGCGGTAGGCAACACCTTCGTCTTCCCGATGGCAGGCTACTCGCGCAAAATTAAATCCGTCACCGAGCTGAAAGACGGCGCGACGATTGCCATAGCGAACGACCCGACCAACCTGGGGCGCGCGCTGCTTCTGCTCCAGCAGGAAAAGCTGATTACCCTCAAAGCGGGCACCGGCCTGCTGCCGACGGCGGTCGATATCACCGACAACCCGCATAACCTGAAAATAATGGAGCTGGAAGGGGCGCAACTGCCGCGCGTTATCGACGACCCGAAGGTCGACGTAGCGATCATCAGCACCACCTACCTGCAGCAAACGGGCCTTTCCCCGGTGCGCGACGGTATCTTTATTGAAGATAAGAACTCGCCCTATGTGAACATCATCGTGACCCGCGAAGACAACAAAGACGCGGAAAACGTCAAAGCGTTTATCCACTCCTACCAGTCGCCGGAAGTGGCGAAAGCGGCAGAGACAATCTTTAACGGCGGCGCGGTGCCCGGCTGGTAATCACTCACACAAGGAGACGTGGCGATGACCCGGCAACGCCAGGCTGATTTGCTGCTCATAGCTGCGACGGTTATCGCCGCCTGCGGATGGATTTTTTCCCGGGAAGCGATTGCCGGTATGCCGGTTTTCGCTTTCCTCGGTCTGCGCTTTTTCTTCGCCGCGCTGCTGCTGCTGCCTTTCTGCCGTGGCTTTCGCGTCGGCAGGGAGCACTGGCCGCGCATCATAATCAGCGGTCTGTGGTTTGCCTTAAACCTGTGCCTGTGGATCTACTCGGTATCGACGACCCCGTCGCTGGGCGAAGGGGCGTTTATCATGAGCCTGTCGATGCTGTTCGTGCCGCTTACCGCCTGGGTGATGATGAAGGCGAGGCCGGCGCGGGCCTACTGGGAGTGCCTGCCGATAGCGGTTGTCGGTCTCGGCTTGCTCAGCCTGCATATGCCGATTGCGTTTCACCCCAGCCAGGGTTGGTTTCTGCTGACCGCGCTGGTGCAGTCGATCTGGTTTTGCTACACCAGCAAAAGCGCCCGCGAGGTGCCGCTAATCCCGCTGACCACCGTGCAGCTCGGCATTACCGGGATTGTTGGACTGGGGGTCTCCGCCGCCGTCGAAAGCTGGGATCAGCCGTTTACGCTGCCGACCTTCGGCTGGCTGCTCGCCAGTATCGTTATCGCCACCAGCCTGCGCTTCGGCCTGCAAATGAAGGGGCAGAAGTACGCGGCGGTCGCCAGCGCGGCGATTATTATGGTGCTGGAGCCGCTGCTGACGGTGATTGCCGCGACGCTGTGGTACGGCGAACAGCTACCGCTGCAGAAAATTATCGGCGGCCTGCTGATCCTCGTCGCTCAGCTATGGTTCCGCTGGCGAATGCTGAAGCCGCTACGCTAAACCGGTACGCCGCTGCGCCATCAGATGCAGCAGCGGCACCAGCGATAGCCCGTCCGGCATATCGCCGCAGGCGATCATCTGGCCTATCTCTTCGAGGGTAAACCAGCCCGTTTCCATCACTTCGTCCTGATCTTCATCCATTCCCACCCAGGCCAAATCGCGGGCCAGCCAGGTAATAAACAGCTGATCGCTGCTACCGTAGGAGGGGTTATAGCGGATAATTTCTTCAGCGTGCTGCGCCTGCCAGCCGGTCTCTTCTCGCAGTTCCCGCAGGGCCGCCTCGCGCGGGTCTTCGCCTTCATCGACGCCGCCGGAAGGAATTGCCCATACCACCCCATCGATCAGGTAACGGTAGTGGCGAATCAGCAGCACTTTGTCATCCTGCATCGCCACAATCCCTACCGCCGGGTGCGGGTAGTGAATAGAGTAAAAATCCCGCCGATCGCCGGGCGCCATATCAATCCCAACCTTGCGCATACTGAACCACGGACAATGCGCCAGAACTTCGGCATCATGCAGGTCGTCGGAGGTGAGTTTTTTCTTCATCGTCGCCACTGTTTCTGAAAAATGAGCCTTCAGCACACCATAGCCGGGCGGCGATGGCAACCGTCGCAGATTGGCCCGATTTCATCGTTCATTGCCCAAACGCCCATATTGCGCCAGGCTTGTGGGACGTACGATGTTCAGCAGATGACCGCGAAGAGGAATGAACATCATGAAAATCACCCATGTGCGTAATGCCACCCAGCTTATTGATTATGCGGGTAAAAAGTTTCTCATTGACCCGATGCTTTCTGCCAAAGACGCTTGGGCGGGCTTTGCCGGTACCGCGCGCAGCGAGTTGCGTAACCCGCTGGTGGACCTGCCTTTTTCCATCGAAGCGATCGTTGACGTGGATGCCGTGATTGTTACCCACACCCATCAGGATCACTGGGACGAAGCGGCGATCGCGGCGATCCCCAAAACCCTGCCGGTTTACGTCCAGCATGAGGCCGACGGACAGCTACTGCGCGGGCAGGGCTTTCGCGATATTCGTCTGCTCTCTGAGGACAGCGCGTTTGCTGACGTTGCGCTGGTAAAAACCACCTCGGGCCAGCACGGCAGCGACCGCACCTATGCGGTGCCGGCAATGGCCGAGCGCCTGGGCGAAGCCTGCGGCGTGGTGCTGCGCCATCCGCAGGAGAAAACCCTGTGGCTGGTGGGGGACTCTATCTGGCGCGATGAAGTGGAAGCCGACATGCTCAGGCTGCGCCCTGAGGTGGTGGTGCTGAATGCCGGGTATGCGCACGTCATCGGTTTTGGGCCGATCATCATGGGCAAAGAGGATGTGCTGAAGGCGCACTTCACCCTACCGGAAGCCAAAATCGTCGCCAGCCATATGGAAGCGGTGAACCACTGTCTGCTGAGCCGCGATGAGCTGCGCCAGTACGTGGCTGACAATCAGATTGCCGGGGCGGTCAGCATCCCGCAGGATGGGGAAAGTATGGTCTTTTAGAAGCGGAGCGGGCGATGAAACTGACGGAAGTGGCGATTGTGGCGGTGGACGGGTTTAGTCCGTTTCACTACTCGGTGCCCTGTATGCTGTTTGGCGATACGGTCTCGGAAACCAAACGCTTTAACCTGCATATTTGCGCCGAACACCCCGGGCTGCTGAACGCTCGCGACGGCTTTGCGCTGAACGCCAGCGGCGATTTTTCCACTCTGGAGCAGGCGGATATTGTGGTGGTGCCTTACTGGGGGGCGGTGAATCAGCGTCCACCGCAGCCGCTGCTTGACGGCCTGGTTCGCGCGCGTAACAACGGTGCGCAGATCGTCGGCCTGTGTCTCGGGGCGTTTGTGCTCGGCTACGCCGGGCTGCTGGATGGCAGGCGCGCGGCAACCCACTGGGAGTTCGAGCAGGATTTTCAGCGCCTGTTTCCGCAGGTGCGGCTGGATATCAACGCGCTGTACGTTGACGATGAGGGGATCATCACCTCGGCGGGCACCGCGGCGGCGCTCGACTGCTGCCTGTATCTCATTCGCCAGCGCTTCGGCAGCCTTGCCGCCAATCAGATCGCCCGGCAGATGATCGTCCCGCCGCACCGGGAGGGAGGACAGGCGCAGTTTATCGCTCAGCCGGTACCGAAAAACACCCGCGACGCGCGGATAAACGGCCTGCTTGAGTATCTTCAGCAGCATATCCGCGAATCGCATAATCTCGATTCGCTGGCGCAGGTGGCGGCGATGAGCCGCCGTACCCTGACCCGCCATTTCGCCAAAGCGACCGGTATGGGCATTGCCGACTGGCTGGCCGCCGAGCGCCTGCGGCGCAGCCAGATCCTGCTGGAGGCCGGGGATTTACCCGTCGGGCAGGTGGCGGAGGAAGTGGGCTATCGCTCCGCCGTAACCTGGCGTCAGCAGTTTAAAGCGCGCTTTGGCGTCAGCCCGGTGGAGTGGCGGCGCACCTTTCGTCGCGGGGCTTAGCCGCCGAGCGTGGCGCTGTCGATGACGAAACGGTATTTCACGTCGCCTTTAATCATCCGCTCCCAGGCCTCGTTAATCTGGTCGCCGCGAATCAGCTCAATATCGGCGACGATGCCGTGCTCGGCGCAGAAATCGAGCATCTCCTGAGTTTCCGGGATGCCGCCGATCATCGATCCGGCAATTGACCGGCGGCGGAAGATCAGATTAAACACTTCCGGCGAGGGATGCGGCGTGGCGGGCGCGCCCACCAGCGTCATGGTGCCGTCGCGTTTGAGCAGCGTGGTGAAGGCATCGAGGTTATGCGGCGCCGCCACGGTGTTAAGTATAAAGTCGAAGCTTTTCAGATGGGCGGCCATTTCGTTTTCGTTGCGCGAGACCACCACTTCGTCCGCGCCCAGCTCTCGCGCCGCGTCACGCTTGGATTCCGAGGTAGTAAAGGCCACCACGTGGGCCCCCATGGCATGGGCCAGCTTGATGCCCATATGCCCCAGCCCGCCGATGCCCACGATGCCGACTTTTTTGCCCGGCCCAACGTTCCAGTGGCGAAGCGGCGAGTAAGTCGTGATACCCGCGCACAGCAGCGGCGCGACCGCGGCCAGCTGCTCTTTGGGATGGGATATGCGCAGCACGTAGCGCTGATGAACAACGATCTGCTGGGAGTAACCGCCGAGCGTGTGGCCGGGCGCATCCTGCGTCGGGCCGTTATAGGTGAGCACCATATGATCACAGTAGTTTTCCAGCCCGTCCCGGCACTCCTCGCACTCTTTACAGCTATCGACCATACAGCCGACGCCCACCAAATCGCCAACGGCGTGACCGGAGACGCGGCTGCCCACGGCGGTCACCCGGCCGACGATTTCATGACCCGGCACGCAGGGATAGAGCGTCCCTGCCCACTCGGAGCGCGCCTGGTGCACATCCGAGTGGCAGACGCCGCAATAATCAATGGCGATCTGCACATCGTCCGGCCCCGGCTCGCGGCGGGTGATGGCCATAGACCCCAACGGCTGGCTGGCCGAATTCGTTCCAATAGCGTTGATTTGCATAGCAAAACCTCTTCTACATAATGGCGTTGAATAAAACGGAGGGGGAGAACGTTTTTTGAGCGGCAGGATCAAGCGTAGCCTGGTTGAGGCGCGATGGGAGGGGGAGAGCTCAAAGGATTAAAGATGGGCTCACCCCCGCAAACGGAGTGCAGAAAATATCAGGGCGCGACGGGCGTCAGATAATCCAGCCGCAGCGGCCCGGCAAGCAGGCTATCCATCTGCGCAATAAAAGCCTGGAAGTGCGGCAGGGCGATATGCGCGTCCAGAGCCTCCTGATTGCGCCAGGATTCGCGCATATAGAACGTATCCGGCGCATCGCGCAGCTGAAACAGGGCGTAATCAAGATTGCCCGGCTCCTGACGCGTGGGCAACAGGAGCGCCCGCAGGGCCTGGCGCAGCGCGTCGTTGTGGCACGGTTTCGCCGTCAGCACCGCGATAAATGAAATCGCCTCGCCGCTCATCTTAAAAACCCTCCAGCACGATTTTGCCCACCGAGCGCCCGGTTTCCAGCTGCGCGTGCGCTTTTTGCAGATTGGCGGCGGTGATGGCACCGTAGTGCTCGCCGAGGGTGGTCTTAATGGTGTTGTCGTCAATCAGCGCCGCCACGCGGGTCAGCAGCTGATGCTGGGCGATCATGTCCGGCGTTTCGAACATTGAGCGGGTAAACATAAATTCCCAGTGCAGGGAGATGCTTTTCGCCTTCAGCGGCACCACGTCGAGGGTTTGCGGATCGTCGATTAGCGCCAGCTTGCCCTGCGGTGCGAGAGCGGCGATCAGCTGCGGATAGTGCAGGTCGGTATTGGTCAGGCTGGCGACGTGGGTTACCGCTTTGACGCCAATCCGCGCCAGCTCTTCAGCAAGCGGTTTGCTGTGATCGATAACATGATGCGCGCCCGCTTCCCGTACCCATTTCTGGCTTTCCGGACGCGAGGCGGTGCCGATAACCGTCATACCGGTGAGCTTGCTGGCAAGCTGGGTCAGTATCGAACCGACGCCGCCCGCCGCGCCGACGATCAGCAGCGTGTCGCCCGCGTTGCCGCCTTCCTCTACGCCAAGGCGGTGGAACAGCAGCTCCCATGCGGTGATGGCGGTGAGCGGCAGCGCGGCGGCGGCGGCGTTATCCAGCGAACGCGGTTTGCGGGCGACGATGCGTTCGTCCACTAACTGAAACTCGCTGTTGCTGCCCGGACGGCCCAGCGCGCCGGCGTACCACACTTCATCGCCCGCGGCGAACAGGGTTACCGCGCTGCCGACGGCTTTAACTACGCCAACCGCGTCCCAGCCCAGCACGCGCGGGGTATCGGCGTTAAAGCCGGCGCGGACTTTGGTATCCACCGGGTTGACGGAAATGGCCTTCACTTCAACCAGCAGATCATGCCCCTCGGCAACCGGCTGCGGCAGCTCGATGTCGGTTAAAAAAGGAATGTTGCTGCCTTCGGTCGCTGCGCGAGTAATGGCGATCGCTTTCATACACTCTCCGGTTTTGAATGAGGTTCATCGTTTGAATGTATTGAGGATAGACCGCGGCACGTGGGGGAAAAATGGCCCGGCGGCGATAACAGTTATATTGAAAAAGTGAAAATCAGCGGACGCGATAAAAATCGAGCGTTACGCCGTCCTGGGAGCGGCCGCCGGAACAGATAAACAGCGAGGTGGTGAGCCAGCGCAGCGCCGGCGCGTCCACTTCGAAAGTCGGTACGGTGCGAAAATAGATCGCTTCCGGCGGAATATCGCTAAAAAAGCGCATATCGTCGCCAAAAAGGCGTTCTTTATACTCTTCGGGTAGGCGGCGAATGCCGTTGTTTTCAATATATACCGTGCCTTCTTCCACGTGTAAGGCATAGCGCGCGGAGAGGCGGCAGGTGCCGTCAGGCTCGATGATCTGGCTGTCGACGCCGCCGGGTAAGACGTGGCCGTTGAGCTCACCGCGTACGATTCCGCTGAGGATAGGGATCAGCTGACGTTTCCCGCTCTGCGGGCTGCGGGAAACGATGACCGGTTTGTCGACCTGAATGGTGATAGAGAAGCTGTGTTTGAGTTCGGGTGTCATCATTGGTCTCCTTTTTAAGCCACGTTATCCCGTTAGTGTAAGGATTTAAAGGTGAAGGGAATAACGCAAACATTGGATGGAAATGATTGGCTGGGGAGATGAAAGTGAACAAAAAACGGCCGCGATCGCGGCATTATTTGGCGTATTCTGTTGACATAATGCTTTCACACGGACGTGAGGAATAAAGATGAATACGCTATTTCTGATTGGCCCCGGCGGGGTGGGAAAAAGCACGGTTGGAGCGCTGCTGGCGCAGGCGATGAGCTACCGGCTTATCGATCTCGATAGCGAATTTTGCGAACGGATTTTAAATATTCGACAATATATTCAGTGTAATGGATACGAACGCTATGTACGTGATAACGCCGCGCTATGCTCTCGCCTGCTGGCGGAGAATCCGCATGAAAAACGAGTGGTGGTGCTCTCCTCGGGATTTCTTGCCACCGATGTCTGCCCGGAGATTGTCGCCGGGAATCGACAGCTTGTGCGGCAGTCCGGGTATTCCATCCTGCTATTGCCTTCAGAGGATATTGATATCGCTACGCGCATAGTGGTCGCGCGCCAGCTGATGCGCGGCTTTGGTCTGGTCGGAGAAAAAGAAGAGATAAAGTTCCGCCAGCGCTTTAGGGAATATTGTGCATTATGCGATTGCCGGGTGATTTCGTCTGAGGAGCCGGAGAGGGTGGCGGAGCTGGTGCGGGAGAAGGTGGCTGCGGAACAGCGGAAACAAAAAAGCCTGGAGGCGATGCGTGAGCTGAGTGAACTATCACAGAAGTTGGGATTGTATAACTAAACGCCATGCAGCGCAGCTCTGTGGGAATTACACAGGCCCAAAGATAATCTCAGATCGCGTAGGCCGGGCAAGTCGCCGCCCGGCAGAAAGGTGAGCACAGCAGGCAAATATCACTCGTACGCGCTCCAGCATCTCATCGAAATAGTCGGGTACAGCCGATGAACCAACAGGCGGATTTTTTAACCGCTCATCATCCATCACAAAACCTTTGATCAGGTATTCCTGGAGCGTCTGGGTTGCCCACTGGCGGAACTGAGTGCCGCGAGGGGAGCGAACGCGATAGCCAACGGCAAGGATGACTTGCAGGCTGTAGTGAAGCCGGTTGCGGCTTACCTGGCGACGACCTTCCTGTTGAACTTGTAAGTAAGACTTACAGGTTGCGTTTTGATCAAGTTCCTCTTCTTCATAGATCGCTTTAATGTGCTGTGTAACTGCCTGGGGAGTGATCTGATAAAGATTTGCGATGGATGCCTGAGGGAGCCAAAGCGTATCGCTTTCAAAGCGGCATTCAACACGTACTTTCCCATCACCGCTGGCAAACATAACGAATTCACCTATTGGGGGCGAAGTTAAATGTTTATTTGCCATATAGCCTCCGGGTTAACCTGCTTTGGCTCGCATAGTATGTCAGAAGAGCATAAATTTCATTAGACGGACGATTAACCCGGCGTCATTTGGGAGCGGCTATCCAGAAGGCGAACATGTCCGGGAGTCAGACGAGATGAAGCGTATTGTTGACGCTTTTAAAGGATTGCTGAATTTGCAGTAGCTCCGCTTTAAGCATTTCTTCCTTATCGCTCTGCGGCAGCAGAACAATACAGCCATCCATTACCTTAACCGTGAAGCGCTTTCCGGTATCGAACCCCGCTGCGCGTAACCACTTGCCGGAAAGGGTAAGACTTGGTGTACTGGTGTCCCGACCTTGCGGACGATATCCCACAATCAGGTGACGCTCGGTTCCGGAAACGGCAAAGTCTGAGGTAGAATGCGAATCAGCCATAATCAACTCCTTGATAGTTGGTGTGGTTAGACGCTCCGGCTGTGTTCCCGCACTTCGGAGCGTTGTTTGTACAAGAGGCTTTTAGGTGGCCTCCTATATGTTAAGATTAGTTGGATAGGTGGCCTCATGTCAATCATAGCGCGCGAAAAAAAACCAAAGGGCGGCGGTCAGTCTCCGCAGTTCAAAATGCGCATTGATCCGGCATTAAAGGAGCAGCTGGATGCTGTTGTAGCGGAAGAGGGGGTGAGTCTCGCGAGCTGGTTGAAGGAACTCGCGAGGGAGGCTTTGCGGACGAGGGGTATTGAACCTAAGGGATAATTTTTTCACTCTGTTTTCAATATTTTTTTCTTAAGTGGAATAGCAGAAAGCAAATTATCAGACTTCCCAAGGACATTACTATCGTAAAAATTGTTTTTATTATTGTTTCATGATTTTCATAAAAAGAAGCTATATTTGATGAAGTTCCAAAATGTAGTTCACCGTATTTAATCTTGGCAATTTGGTTTTCATTTCCAATTCTAATATCGCTTTTTTTAAATTTATTATTTTTAGCCCAAGCCCAAACCTTATAATTTCCACCTTGTCTTATTGATGGTATTGATAAGCGAGTAAGCGCATCTGGTTTTTTAATTTGTTCTTTTTTGTCGTCTATAACCATAACTAAAACCTTCTCAGGATAGTCAATATATAAATCTTTTGCTGACGCATCACCTGAGTTATGTACATTGATAAAGATCAATTTTTTATATTCCTCTAAACCATTTTGAAATGGAGGTTTAAATGGAGTTAAAATAGAATTAATAATTTCCTTAACAAATTTTGATTTTTCTTCAAATCTGGCATTTTGTGCAACACTATCAATGCGATCATAAATATTATTATAATCCGCTTCATCAAGAGTAAGGCTCATAATTTCATTATATTGAGGTGGAGTATAAAATATATTATCAGTAACGTATGCTGTAAGGTGTGATGCCGGTTTGTTAATGCTATATATTGTTATAATAGTAGTGATTATTCCTGTTATCATAGAAACAATCATACTGAGATTATTAATTTTCATATAGTTCCTTCCATAAGCATCAATTTATATTAATCAAATAAATGAGAGTGTTATTTTATTTTTATACCAGAAAACTCGTCATAATAATATGCTGCATATGAAAATTCCTTTCAGAAAGTGTGAGCCTTGTATAATTGACGAGAAACATTAGGGCTGTGATGAAAGAAAGTGGAAGCAAAAACTCATGGAAGGAATACGGAATGATATGTGCTACTGAACCTGAGAAATTGGCATTAGTAGACCCCCACAGTTGCGTTAGGTGCAGGGTAGCTACAGCACGCCGTTCCGGCATTAACCACAAGGGAGACACGTGATAACTGTGACATTAAAACAGCTCTTAGAAGCCTGTCTAAATAGTAAAAAGATATATTTAATTAATCTATTGAAAATTAAGTAGATTTTTTGATAGGTGTGGAGCAATTTTGGCGGAAGATCACAGGAGTTGAACCTGCCCGGGACCGCTGGCGGCCCCAACTGGATTTGAAGTCCAGCCACCTCACCGGAGATGACGATCTTCCGCGCCTCGATTGCTACATGGAGGCGGGGCGCATTATAGCTACTTTCCTGCATTAACCACATACCCAAACGCACTTTTTTACTGTTAAAACTGGACTTTACAGAACCTTCTTAAACAATTCCTTGCAAAATCCGTGGCTTACACTTTTATACACTCTTTCAGGCTACCGGGATCACATAAAACAAGAAACGTAATTTGATTATGAGATATCGCAATTCATCTTACTGCGCGGATGGGTTACAAAGCATGTAACCGGTACCAACCCGCGGCAGCGCTGAGAGAAGAGTGTGCGATGAAAGATCATATTTTGTCCGTCAAAGAGAAGATTGGCTACGGCATGGGCGATGCCGCAAGCCATATCATTTTTGATAACGTCATGTTGTATATGATGTTTTTCTATACCGATATCTTTGGTATTCCTGCAGGCTATGTCGGTACCATGTTCCTGCTGGCCCGCGCGCTGGATGCGATATCCGACCCCTGCATGGGGCTGCTGGCCGACCGTACCCGCAGCCGCTGGGGAAAATTCCGCCCGTGGATCCTGTTCGGCGCGATTCCGTTCGGCCTCGTCTGCGTGCTGGCCTACAGCTCGCCGGACCTGAGTCATAACGGCAAGCTGATTTACGCCGCGGTCACCTACACGCTGCTGACCCTGCTCTACACCGTGGTCAACATCCCGTACTGCGCGCTGGGCGGGGTCATCACCGACAACCCAACGCAGCGTATCTCCCTGCAGTCCTGGCGCTTTGTGCTGGCGACGGCGGGCGGCATGCTCTCCACCGTCCTGATGATGCCGCTGGTGAACTTTATCGGCGGCGAAGACAAAGCCTTTGGCTTTCAGGGCGGCATCGCGGTGCTGTCGGCGATCGCTTTCCTGATGCTGGCGTTTTGCTTCTTCACCACCAAAGAGCGCGTCGAAGCGCCGCCGAGCTCTACCTCAATGCGGGAAGACCTGCGCGATATCTGGCGCAACGATCAGTGGCGTGTCGTTGGTCTGCTGACCATCCTCAACATCCTCGCGGTCTGCGTTCGCGGCGGCGCGATGATGTATTACACCACCTGGATCATGGGGTCCGCGGGTCTGTTCACCGCCTTCCTCACCACCTACTGCGTCGGCAACCTGATTGGCTCGGCGCTGGCGAAGCCGCTCACCGACTGGAAATGCAAAGTCAGCGTCTTCTGGTGGACTAACGCCCTGCTGGCGGCGCTGAGCGTGGTGATGTTCTTCGTGCCGATGGACGCCGAAATCACCATGTTCGCCTTTATCTTCGTGATTGGCGTGCTGCACCAGCTGGTGACGCCGATTCAGTGGGTGATGATGTCCGACACCGTCGACTACGGCGAATGGTGTAACGGCAAACGCCTGACCGGTATCAGCTTTGCGGGCACCCTGTTCGTGCTCAAGCTGGGCCTGGCGCTGGGCGGCGCGCTGATTGGCTGGATGCTGGCGGGCGGCGGTTACGATGCCGCGGCCAAAACCCAGAACAGCGCCACTATCACCATCATCATCTCATTGTTCACCCTCGCTCCGGCGGTCTGTTATCTGCTGAGCGCGGTTATCGCGAAACGCTACTACACCCTGAAAACCCCGTTCCTGAAAAAGATGATGGCGGAGCTGGCTCAGGGCGCGCGCCGCAACGAACACGACTTCACTTCAGCGCCGACAGGCAAAGAATTGCAAAACTAAGAGGAAGCTATTCATGAAAATCAGTGATGGAAACTGGCTTATTCAACCAGGGCTCAATCTGATCCAACCTGTACAGGTGTACGAGGTTGAGCAACAGGGCAACGACATGGTGGTCTACGTCGCGTCGCGCGAAGTGCGCGAGCGTGCCGCCCAGTTGGACGTTCCGCTATTTACCGTGCGCTTCTTCTCTCCGCAGGAAGGCGTGATTGGCGTACGTATGGAGCACTTCCAGGGCGCGCTGAACAACGGCCCACACTATCCGCTGAACGTGCTGAAAGACGTCAAGGTGGAGATTAACAACGGCGCTGAGTATGCCGAGCTGAAGAGCGGCAATTTGACCGCGCGCGTCACGAAAGGCGACTTCTGGTCGCTGGATTTCCTGCGCGACGGCGTGCGGATTACCGGTAGCCAGCTGAAAAACGACGGCTACGTGCAGGATACGAAAACGAATCGTAACTATATGTTTGAGCGCCTGGATCTCGGCGTCGGCGACACCGTTTACGGCCTCGGCGAGCGCTTTACCGCGCTGGTGCGCAACGGCCAGACGGTCGACACCTGGAACGAAGACGGCGGCACCAGCACCGAACAGTCGTACAAAAATATCCCGTTCTATCTGACCAACCGCGGCTACGGCGTGCTGGTGAATCATCCTGAGCGCGTCTCTTTCGAAATCGGCTCCGAGAAAGTCTCTAAGGTGCAGTTCAGCGTCGAAGGTGAATACCTGGAGTACTTTGTTATCGACGGCCCGACCCCGAAAGAGGTGCTGAACCGCTATACCCGGTTTACCGGGCGTCCGGCGCTGCCGCCGGCCTGGTCTTTCGGCCTGTGGCTGACCACCTCGTTCACTACCAACTACGATGAAGCAACGGTTAACAGCTTTATCGACGGCATGGCGGAGCGCAACCTGCCGCTGCACGTGTTCCACTTTGACTGCTTCTGGATGAAGGCCTTCCAGTGGTGCGATTTTGAATGGGATCCGGTGACCTTCCCTGACCCGGAAGGCATGATTAAGCGCCTGAAAGAGAAAGGGCTGAAGGTCTGCGTGTGGATTAACCCCTATATCGGCCAGCGTTCGCCGGTGTTTAAAGAGCTGCAGGAGAAAGGCTATCTGCTGAAACGCCCGGACGGTTCGCTGTGGCAGTGGGATAAATGGCAGCCGGGCCTGGCGATTTATGACTTCACTAATCCGCAAGCCTGCCAGTGGTATGCCGACAAGCTGAAAGGCCTGGTAGCGATGGGCGTTGACTGCTTCAAGACCGACTTCGGCGAGCGTATCCCGACCGACGTGCAGTGGTTTGATGGTTCCGATCCGCAGAAAATGCACAACCACTACGCCTTCATCTATAACGAGCTGGTGTGGAACGTACTGAAAGAGACCGTCGGCGAGAAAGAAGCGGTGCTGTTCGCGCGCTCCGCCTCGGTGGGCGCACAGCAGTTCCCGGTGCACTGGGGCGGCGACTGCTACGCCAACTATGAATCGATGGCGGAAAGCCTGCGCGGCGGCCTGTCGATCGGCATGTCCGGCTTTGGGTTCTGGAGCCACGATATCGGCGGCTTCGAAAACACCGCGCCCGCCCACGTCTACAAGCGCTGGTGCGCCTTCGGCCTGCTGTCGAGCCACAGCCGTCTGCACGGCAGCAAATCCTATCGTGTACCATGGGCCTACGATGACGAGTCCTGCGACGTGGTGCGCCACTTCACGCAGCTGAAATGCCGCATGATGCCGTATCTGTACCGTCAGGCGGCGCTGGCCAACGAGTTCGGTACGCCGATGCTGCGTTCGATGATGCTGGAGTTCCCGCACGACCCGGCCTGCGACTATCTGGACCGGCAGTACATGCTGGGGGATTCGGTGCTGGTGGCGCCGGTGTTTAGCGAAGCGGGCGACGTCCAGTTCTGGCTGCCGGAAGGCCGCTGGACCCATCTGTGGCACAACGATGAAGCGCAGGGCAGCCGCTGGCATAAGCAGAATCATGATGTGCTGAGCCTACCGGTGTACGTGCGTGACAACACCCTGCTGGCGTTGGGCAACAATGACCAGAAACCGGACTACGCGTGGAATGAAGGCACCGCCTTCCAGCTGTTTAATCTCGAAGATGGGCGCGAAGCGGTCAGTCAGGTGCCGGCAGCGGACGGGTCGGTGGTCTTTACCCTGAAGGCGAAACGCCAGGGCAATGTCATTACCGTCAGCGGTGACGGCGAGGCCAGCGGCTGGACGCTGTGCCTGCGCAATATCCAGCAGGTAGCGAGCGTGCAGGGCGGTGTTCAGGCAGGCAGTGAGCTGGGCGTGGTGGTGACCGCGCAGGGCAATGCGTTGACCATCACGCTGTAAGTTTTTGCTTCCTGAAGCACGGGTTCACAGCCATCTGCGGACCCGTAGCCCGGACAAGTCGCGACAGGCGCCGTCTCCGGGGAATGTGCCGAACCTGATGCATCTGCGCTGCTGCTCCCCGGCTCGCGCTGCGCTTAGCCGGGTTACGGATCCTGTGGGCCAGGTAGCACGGACAAGGCGCGACAGGCGCCGCCTCCGGGATACAGGCGCAATGTAGCTTCAGGTTATCCTCCCCGGTGGCGCGATGCTTACCGGGGCTACAGGCTATGCCCTCTTCGTTTGCGGAGAGGGTTTTTTTATTCCATTTCTTCTGAAAAAGTAACGTTCATTTCATTCTGGTGATTCACCCCACAGACACTCGCGCCGTCAGGTGATAGCGTAGTTTACCGCTGAGAGGAGCCCGGAATGGATTTAGAAAACATCTTTCGTGACGTTAAGCTAAGCAAAACCGAAATGACCGTGCTGCGTTTTATTCAGAATGACCCTGAGCAATGCGTACGCGAGGGCATCCGCGCCGTCGCGGAACACTGTTATAGCAACCCTTCCTCGCTAGTGCGGCTGGCGAAGAAACTGAAATTCAGCGGCTGGCTGGAGCTGGTCTATTTTATTAAATTCAATATCACCATGCCTAAACTCGATGTCACCAACGATATCGACTACATGAGCATTCAGCCGATAGAGCGGATAACTCCTCTACTGGAAAGCCTGCAACATCATCGCATTTTGATTCACGGCAGCGGCTTTTCGCAGCTGATCGCCCAGTATATTTACAATAAATTTTTGGTGACCGGGGTAAACGCCAGCCTGGCGCTATGGCCGGATTACGAAATTCTTGAGCAGAAGAACGCCGCCAAATTTGATTCGATCTGGATTATTTCCAAATCCGGGCGCAGCAGTTCGGCGCTGAACTGGGTGAAGGCGCTGGAAGGGAAGAAGATTAATCTGGTCTGCTTCACCGGCGATTATCAAAGCCCGCTGGCGCAGGCGGCGGATACGGCGTTTATTATTCACGATCCGCAGAAATTCGATGATGATATTTACTGGAGCAACCCGTTTTTTGGCTACTGCATACTCGGGTTTGAGCGGCTGCTGAAGATGTGGTTTACACACACGGGGATCCCCGGAGGCGGCGCCTGAGGCGCCTGTCCGGGCTACCGCCCCGCAGGCGGTGGTGAACCCGTAGCCCGGTCAGCGCAGCGCCACCGGGAGGAGTGCGGTGGCGCGAGGGTGGGATTATTGCCAGTCGGCGAACTGCTTATCATCGAGATAAGCTTCAACAAGCGCTTTTGCCAGCGAATAAGAGCCGACCAGCGGATGCGCCATCAGCGCCCGTACCGCCAGTGACTTATCCCGCTGCAGAATCGCCGCCACCGCCAGCCGCTCATACTCCTTCACGCTGGCGATCATGTTTTTCTGCGCTGTCGGCACATGTTTCGGCGTCACCGGCTTCAGGCCCTCTTTACTGAGATCGCAGCTGATCTCAATCACGTCGTCCTGGCGCAGGAAGTCCAGCGTGCCGTTGTTGGGCATCGACACCACAATACGCTTGGTGGTGGTGCTGTTGACCGCCTCCAGAATATCCAGCGCCACCCCTGCGTAGCCGCCGGTATCCGGCTCCTCGATAAACTGCTTTAAGGTTAACGGCTCGCGGGTATGGAATTTTTCCTGCTGCGACTCGTTCTGCATATAGCTATTTTCCCGGCGCAGATAGTGCTTCATCCAGATGGTAAACGCCGCTTCCGGGTTGGCTTTCACATCCACGGTCCGCAGCTCTTCGCGCATATCGTGATTGATACGGGCAATCTGCTCGCCGCGGGTTTCCGCTGCGTTCTGAATCGCTTTTAAAGCCACTTCTCGATAGTAGTAGTAGTAAAGATATTCATTAAGCAGTTGCTTATCGCATAGCTGAACCAGCTCCGGCGAAAAATACTGCATCGCCGTCTTACGATACAGCTCAGGACTGGTAATCAGGCGCTCGGTGACATCCTCGCCGCTTACGGTGAAGTGGGTAAACCAGGAGAAGTGGTTCAACCCGTAGCACTCAACGCCGAGATCGCGCTCGTCGCAGCCGAGGATTGCCGGCAGCTCGCGAATCAGCTCCGACGGCGCGTCGCAGATGCCGTACACCCGGCGCTTAAAGCCGGATTTGATAATCGCCTCGGTGACCAGCCCTGACGGGTTGGTGAAGTTAAAAAGAATAGCGTCTCCGGCGGCGTGCTCTTCAATCAGGCGGCAGTAGTGAAGAATCGCCGGAATGGAACGCATCGCCATGGCGAAACCGCCAGCGCCGGTGGTCTCCTGGCCCAGGGTGTTGTGCTGCAGGGCGATACGCTCGTCGCGAATGCGACTCTCATCGCCGCCTACCCGCAGGGTGGTGATGACATAGTGGCTATTTTTGAGTGCCGGCACCGGGTCGCTGGTTACGCTGAAGTGAATATCCGGGCGAATCGTATTAAACACATAGCGGGCGATTTCGCCAAAAATTGCCAGATTCTCAGCGGAGCTGTCGAGAAATACAACTTCCGTTAAACCAATGCGGTGCGCGTTATATGCCAGAGATTTTGCCAGGAACGCAGAGCGAACGCCGCCCCCGCCTAATACGGTTAATTTCATAAACAACTCCTAATTAATTTTCTGCTAGCCAGCTATCAACCCGGGAACGGACCTGTCCCACTTTGACGCCGTAAATAACCTGAACTTCATTTCGATTTCGTACTACGCCGTTTGCACCGGTGCTTTTTAATATTGCATCATCAACTAAATCCATATTGTGAATAGCGACGCGCAGGCGGGTAAAACAGTTGTCGACGGAAATAATATTCGCTTTGCCGCCTAAGCCATTAATAATCTCGTTGGTCACCGACTGCGGTTCGCCCATTTTTTTACGATAATCAGCTTTGCTATATAACTTCACGTTTTCATCGTCTTCACGGCCCGGCGTTTTGAGATTCAACTTAACGACCAGCGTGCGGAAGATAACGTAGTAGACGGCGAACTGGCCGATCCCGATGAGCACGTAGCCGGGCCAGCGGGTCAGGGCGACCGGCAGCGGCAGGTTGTAAATCAGAAACTCAATCAGCCCCGAGGCGCCCCACGGACGGACGGTAAAGATGTCGCAAATCGCCTGCGAAGCTGCGGTTAAGGTAGCATGGATCACCCACAGCAGCGGGGAAACGAACAGAAAGGTAAACTCAATCGGCTCGGTGATACCGGTGAGCATGGAAGTGATAATGGCCGGTAGCAGAATCGCTTTAGCCATCATTTTTTTCTCCGGTTTCGCCGTATGGTAGAACGCCAGCGAGGCGCCGGCCAGGCCGAAGATGGTGGTCATCCCCTGCTGTGAGAAACGCAGCGCCTCGTTCATCACCGGCGTCAGATCCGGGTGACGCATATAGGCGAGGAAAATCGCCTGGGTTCCGGAGACTATCTGCCCGTCGACGTTCAGCGTGCCGCCGATTTGCGTGAGCTGGAACGGCGACCAGACGAAGTGGTGCAGGCCGGTGGGGATGAGGAATTTTTCAAAGAAGCCGTAAACGAAGACCCCCGCCACGCCGGCGTTTTTCATAAAGCCGGTCAGCGCCGCGATGCCGTGGGTCATAAACGGCCAGATCCAGGTAAAAGCGATGGCGTAGAAAATGATGACCGGCGTCATCGCCACCAGCGTCAGCTTGGCCCCGCCGTACATGGAGAGCGCGCCGGGTAGCTCAATAGTCGATACTTTGTTATGCACCCAGGCGATGGTGCAGCCGAGAATAATGCCGAGGAAAACCCCCATATCGACCACCACAAAGCCCAGCAGTTGGGTTTGCCCGGTGCCGTAATATTCGCCGTTAATTTTTTCCGCCAGGCCGTGAGTATGCTCCAGCCAGGAGTGGTTGGCGCCAAGAAACATAATAAAACACATCACTGAAACCAGCGCGACTTCGGTTTTTTTATCTTTTGCCAGGCCATAGCTGATGCCGACGCAAAAGAGTAATCCCAGATTGCCGAATAAAGGCCAGAAGGTATCGCCGAGTAGCTGTCCAAGCTGGTGTAAAAAGCTGGTCTCCGAAATTAATGTTGGGTTGGTTAAGACTGAGCTGAGTGCCAAAATTAAGCCGATGACCGGCAAGAACAATACTGCACCGATCATTGCTCTGGAGAATTTTTGCATATTCTCCAGAATACGTTGACGTATTACGGACATGGTCGTTCCTTTATTTTTGTATACCCGTCATACTTCAAGTTGCTTATGTGTTAGCTACGCTCGCTCACCCCAGTCACATAGTTATCTATGCTCCTGGGGACTCACTCCCTTGCCGCCTTTAAGCAACTCGAATTATTTTGGGTATAGGTTCAGGGACTTTAATTATTTTTTTCGCTTCCAGTATTTTTGTTATAGCAAGTCCGCTATTTGAAAGGAACAGGTTGCGGAAAATAGGTACAAATAGCCGCTAAATGGCAACAGGTTTCACCATTAAGGATATTATATAACCCTCACCCCAAACCTCTCCCTGAAAGGGAGAGGGGGTCGATCGGTGTGGGGATAAAAAAATAAAGAGTGCAGAGGGCGGTTCCCTCTCCTCGGCGGGGAGAGGGTTAGGGTGAGGGGAAATTAAGGGGTAGACATTATCGGAGCAGAAGGAGCCTGAGCGCTGGTAACTTCACCGTTGCGCATGACCTGCGCTACCTGCTGTTTCTCCATATTGACTGCGCTGAGCTGACCGTTAACGGTTGGCTTCAGCGGCGCATCTGGCAGCACGCTGCCGGTCGCCGTTAGCTGGAGATTACCATCGCCGGATATCGGCAGCGCTGGCCAGCCCCAGGCCTGCAAAATATTTAGCGGCACGCCGCGACCGCTCAGGCTCAGATTGACCTGACGCTGCGGAAGCTGCGACACCGCCGCGGTGGCTTGCAGGATCCCACGCTCGGTAAAGGCGCTGAGCTCGTTAACGTTCACCGTTGAGGCATTGGCGCTCAGCTTCAGCGACGGGCGGCGGACGTCAATACGATTAAAGGTCGCGGCGGCGGCGTTCAGCGTCGCGCTACCGTTCCACACGCCCCAGCTGCGGTTTTTCACCAGCTGCAGCTCGCCGCCGTAGCCGTCGAGCGCGGTGATTTGCCACGGGAACGCCGGTTCAACATCGATAATGAGGTTGCGGCTGGCGCTGAACTTTCTCAGCGTCAGGCTTTGCAGCCACTCGGGAAGCGGCGCCATCCATAGCTGCTTCCAGTTGGTCGGCAGCGTATATTCCAGTCCGGCGAACGCGGTGTCGTCCAGCACGAGGGCATGGTCGGCGCGCAGCCAGTTGCCGGACGTGCGCACCATCCCGCCCTCCCAGCGTGAGGTGAACTGGCGCAGCGCGATACCCTGCGGGGAGAATCCGGCGTTAAGGATTGGGTCGAGGAAGTGCAGCGAACCGTAAATAAACTCGTTGGCGTTCATCGACAGCGTGCCATCCTGGCTTTGCCAGTCGCCGCGGCTCAGGGTCAGGTTGCGCAGATTAAGGTCGAGGCCAGCGATCGCCCAGTCAGGCCCCTGCAGGCTGGCGTCGGTCACGTCAAGGCGGCCAATCTGCAGCGAGGGCAGGGTGGTCAGCGGCGTGAAAAAGTCGGCGAGTGATTTATCGCTTTGCAGACGGATCTCGTTGAGGCGCAAATTATCGACCTGCCAGCCGCCGTCGGCGCTGCGTTTCGCCGTGCCGGTGAGCGTGCCGCGAGCGACGTCCGCCCCGAGGGTTGAGAGCGTCACTTCGCCGTTATCGATATTCCCCTGAATCAGCACGTTGCTGGCTTCAATACCGTTGAGCGTCATCGACCCGGCGCTCATCTGAATTTGCGTTTTCTTGCCCAGCACATTACCCGCTTCCGGCGCCCACGGGCTGACGCCGCCGGTGACGCGCTGCGCGCTCAGATCCCAGTCGCTCTCCGGGCTGTTGAACGCCATATTGCGCAACCGGAGACGATCGGCGGCGAACGGCAGCGCTGCGGAAGAAGGGGAGAAGTTTAGCGTACCGTCGCTGAGAATGATTTCGTCAGCATGCAGCGGGTCGCTAAACTGGCGGCTGCTAAATCCGATATCCACGGTTTGCGCCACCAGCGTGGCGGGTTTGCCGTCGCGACCGAGGGTGACGTTTTGCAGCTGCAGGTGCAGTGGCGAAGAGAAATTATGGTCCATTTTGTTGAAAGAGACCTTCCAGCCGGTACCGTCGCTTAGCCAGGCGCTGGCCTGACGCCCTCCCCACTGGGTTTGCAGCAGGAAATAAGCGGCAATAATCACTACCAGCAGAGCAATCAGCAGCCAGAGAATCAGCTTTCTGAGAAATTTCATGATCTTCGATCCTGAGCGAGGCACATAAGGCTGTTATGCCCGAATTATGCGCAATCCTCAAGACAGGAATTGTGTAATGAGATGATGTGAGGTTGATGATGTTTGCGCTCCGGCCGACGTTGCGCGGCCGGAGCATCAGAGAGGATCAGTTTTTCTCTGGCGGGAAAATCAGATTCAGAACAATCGCCGTGATACCGCCGGCGGCGATACCGGAGGAGAGCAGATTCTTCAGCCAGTCAGGGGCGAACTGCAGGATCAGCGGCTGCTGGGAAACGCCAAGGCCGACGGCCAGCGACAGGGCGATAATCAGGATCGCGCGGCGGTTCAGCGGCTCGCGGGAGACGATACGCACGCCGGAGGCGGCAATGGTGCCGAACATCACCAGCGTTGCGCCGCCAAGCACCGGCTCAGGAATATGCTGCACGAAGCCGCTCACCGCCGGGAACAGGCCGAGCACGATCAGCATCAGCGCGACCACAAAACCAACATAGCGGCTGGCGACGCCGGTCAACTGAATCACGCCGTTGTTCTGGCCAAAGCAGGAGTTCGGGAAGGTGTTGAATACCGCCGAAACAAACGAGTTCAGACCGTTGGCCAGCACGCCGCCCTTCAGACGCTTCATATATAGCGGGCCGGAAACCGGCTGCTCGGAAACGTCAGAGGTGGCGGTGATATCGCCGATGGTTTCCAGCGAGGTAATCATAAACACCAGCATCAGCGGCAGCAGCAGATTCCAGTCGATGCCCAGCCCGTAGTACAGCGGCGTGGGAACCATAATCAGGCTGCTTTCCGTCGGTGCGGTATTGGTCGGCAGCATATCGAGTAGCCATGCCGCCAGGTATCCGGCCGCCATCGCGATAACCAGCGAAGCGATGCGCAGATACGGGTTGCGCTGGCGGTTAAGGATAATAATCAGCGCCAGCACGATCCCCGCCAGCAGCAGGTTTTTTGGCGCGCCGAAGGTGTGGTCGGCCATGGCGGCATAGCCCCCGCCGATGGAGGTCAGGCCAACCTGAATCAGCGACAGGCCGATAATCATTACCACCACGCCGGAGACCAGCGGAGTGATTATGCGGCGGGCGAGATGCAGAACGCGCGAGAGAACCATCTCCGTGCAGCTGGCCAGCATCAGGGTGCCGAACAGCGCGGCCATCATGGTCGGAACATCGGCGCCGCCGGTTTTCAGCGCGGTTCCGCCCATAATCAGCGGAGCGACGAAGTTAAAGCTGGTGCCCTGAATCGAAAGCAGACCAGAACCCACCGGGCCCCAGGCTTTAATTTGAATGATGGATGCCACGCCGGAGGCGAACAGGGACATGCTGATGATGTGTTGTGTATCCTGAGCCGGGAGGCCCAGAGCCTGACAAATTAACAGCGCCGGAGTGATAACCGCGACAAACATCGCCAGCAGGTGCTGGAACGCGGCGAACAGCGTTTGCGGTAGCGGCGGGCGGTCTTCAAGGCGGTAGATTAATTCGCTGGTTTGCTTATGCGCAACCGGTTGCGCATTTTCTGATTCTGCGGTGTTAACGGACATCACAACAATCCCAAAGGTGGCAAAGCGGGGATTTTATCGGACTATAGACCAAAAGCAAACGTTTGCCACTCTTTAGCGGCAAATATTTATGCAGGGAATAGGTGTCAAATATTTATTAACATTTTGTATGCTTGATCGCATCATTATCCCTACAAAATATCTTTTCCTGTCCTTTTTTCCGTACTTCTGCTTAAAATCCCTTCCCGATTACTCATGATGAGAAGCAATCGACACCGGGAATTTCGTCGCGTGTGAATGGATCATGCGCCTATAAGGAGCTCTTTTTATGTTTCATCTCGATACCTTATCGACGCTCGTTGCCGCAACATTAGTGTTGCTACTAGGTAGAAAACTCGTTCAAACCGTCCCTTTCCTGAAGAAATACACTATTCCTGAGCCCGTGGCGGGCGGTCTGCTGGTCGCTCTGGCGCTGCTGGTATTAAAGAAAAGCATGGATATCGAAATTGATTTCGATATGAGCCTGAAAGACCCGCTGATGCTGGCTTTCTTCGCCACTATCGGCCTGAATGCCAACCTCGCCAGCCTGCGCTCTGGCGGCAAAGTGGTGGGGACATTCCTGATCGTGGTGGTGGGGCTGCTGCTGCTGCAAAACGCCCTCGGTATCGGCATGGCGAAGCTGCTGGGCCTCGACCCGCTGATGGGGCTGCTGGCCGGTTCGATTACCCTTTCCGGCGGCCACGGTACCGGCGCGGCGTGGAGTAAACTGTTTATTGAGCGCTATGGCTTTGTCAACGCCACCGAAGTGGCTATGGCTTGCGCAACCTTCGGTCTCGTTCTTGGCGGCCTGATCGGCGGGCCGGTGGCGCGCTATCTGGTCAAACACTCTTCATCACCGGACGGCACGCCGGACGATCAGCTCGCGCCGACCGCGTTTGAAAAGCCGGATATGGGGCGCATGATCACGTCGCTGGTGCTGATTGAGAGCATCGCGCTGATCGCCATCTGTTTGACGGTAGGGAAGATCGTTGCGCAACTGTTGGCGGGGACCGTATTCGAACTGCCTACCTTCGTTTGCGTGCTGTTTATCGGCGTTATCCTCAGCAATAGCCTGTCAGCACTTGGCCTGTACCGCGTATTCGACCGCGCGGTGTCGGTGCTGGGTAACGTCAGCTTGTCGCTATTCCTGGCGATGGCCCTGATGAGCCTGAAGCTGTGGGAGCTGGCGTCGCTGGCGCTGCCGATGATTGCCATTCTGGCGGTGCAGACGATAGCAATGGCGCTGTATGCGGTATTTGTGACCTATCGAATGATGGGTAAAAACTACGATGCCGCGGTGCTGGCCGCCGGCCACTGTGGTTTCGGCCTCGGCGCGACGCCGACGGCGATTGCCAATATGCAGGCGATTACCGATCGTTTCGGTCCGTCGCATATGGCGTTTCTGGTGGTGCCGATGGTGGGGGCGTTCTTTATCGATATCGTTAACGCGCTGGTGATTAAGCTCTATCTGCTGCTGCCGGTATTTGGCTGATAAAAACCCGGAGGTGGTGCGCTACGGGATTATGCGGTCTGCGGGCTGTAGCCCAGGTAAGGCGTATACGCCGCAACCCGGGGATACTCCGGGATTCATGACTCGGCGTGGCTTCTCGCCGGCTCGCGCTGCGCTTAGCCGGGCTACGGGGTGTGCGGTCTGCGGGTTGTATCCCGGCTAAGGCGTTTACGCCGCCAGCCGGGAATACCTCAACAATCTTACGCTTCGTCGTGCTCTTCCCACGCCAGCGCGCGTTTTACCGCCTTCTTCCAGCCGCTGTAGCGATAGTTACGCTCGGTGGTTTCAATTCCCGGACGGAACTCGCGCTCGATCACGGCTTTCTCCTGCAGCTCATCCAGATTCTGCCAGAAGCCCACCGCCAGACCGGCCAGATAGGCTGCGCCCAGCGCCGTGACTTCGCGGACTTCCGGGCGTTCTACGCGGGTGCCGAGAATATCGGACTGGAACTGCATCAGGAAGTTGTTGGCGACCGCGCCGCCGTCAACGCGCAGGGCGTGCAGACGGATCCCGGAGTCAGCCTGCATCGCTTCCAGCACGTCGCGGGTCTGATAGGCGATCGATTCCAGCGTGGCGCGAATAATATGGTTGGAATTGACGCCGCGGGTCAGGCCGAAGATCGCCCCGCGGGCATACGGGTCCCAGTAAGGCGCGCCAAGCCCGGTAAACGCCGGAACCACGTACACGCCGTTGGTATCCTTCACTTTGGTGGCGAAATATTCGGAATCGAACGCGTCGCTAATCAGCTTCATCTCATCGCGCAGCCACTGAATGGAGGCGCCCGCCATAAATACCGCGCCTTCCAGCGCATAGTTCACTTCACCGCGCGGGCCGCAGGCGATAGTCGTCAGCAGGCCGTGCGTTGATGCCACCGCTTTCTCGCCGGTATTCATCAGCATAAAGCAGCCGGTGCCGTAGGTGTTTTTCGCCATCCCCTCTTTAACGCACAGCTGGCCGAATAGCGCCGCCTGCTGGTCGCCCGCGATGCCGGCGATCGGAATACGCGTGCCGCCCTTACCGCCGATGTTGGTCTGGCCGTACACTTCGGAAGATTTGCGCACTTCCGGCAGCATGGCGCGCGGAATATCCAGCGCGTCGAGCATTTTGTCGTCCCAGTCCAGTTCGTGGATATTGAACAGCATGGTACGCGAGGCGTTGGTGTAGTCGGTAACGTGAACGCGTCCCTGGGTCATTTTCCAGATAAGCCAGGTGTCTACTGTGCCGAACAGCAGCTCGCCGCGTTTTGCGCGCTCGCGCGCACCTTCGACGTGGTCAAGGATCCACTTCACTTTGGTTCCGGAGAAGTAGGGGTCAACCACCAGGCCAGTTGCCTTACGGATGTACTCTTCCATGCCGTCGCGCTTGAGCTGTTCGCAGATCTCGGCGGTACGGCGGCACTGCCAGACGATGGCGTTATAAATCGGCTTACCGGTTTCGCGCTCCCACACGATGGCGGTTTCACGCTGGTTGGTAATGCCGATCGCGGCGATTTCATCGGAACTGATATCGGCCTTTGCCAGCACTTCAACCAGCGTAGAGCTTTGCGATGCCCAGATTTCCATCGGGTCGTGCTCAACCCAGCCTGGACGCGGATAAATTTGTTCGAATTCTCGCTGAGAGACGCTGACGATATTGGCATCGTGATCCATTACCACGGCGCGGGAGCTGGTGGTGCCCTGGTCGAGCGCTACGATATATTTTTTGTCGGTCATAGTATGAGTCCCGTAGTCAGATTACAGCGAAGCTTTGTGTTGTGTCGTAGAGGGAGATGCGGCTTCTTTCTCTTCAACGACGCAGGTGTCGCAAGGCAGGTGGCGGCCAATCAGCTTGCGGTAGCAGAATGCGCCCAGCGCAGCACCGACGATTGGCGCACACAGCGGCACCAGAAAATAAGGAATATCTTTGCCGCCCGTGAAGGCGACGTTGCCCCAGCCTGCCAGCCAGGCGAAGGCTTTCGGTCCGATATCACGCGCCGGGTTCATGGCGAAGCCGGTCAGCGGGCCCATGGATGCGCCAATGACAGCGATCAGCAGACCAATCAGCAGCGGCGCCAGCGGGCCGCGCGGCACGCCGTTGCCATCATCGGTCAGCGCCAGAATGACGCCCATCAGGATAGCGGTAATCACCATTTCTACCGCGAAGGCCTGCACAAAATTGATATGCGGGTTTGGATAGGTAGAGAAAATACCTGCCAGCTCAAGACTTTCGACGCTACCGCGCACCATATTGTGGGTATGTTCGAAATCGAAGAAAAGATTGTAATAAAGCCCGTAAACTAAAGCCGCAGCGCAAAAGGCGCCAGCGAATTGCGCAATGATAAAAGGAACAACTTTACGACCGTCAAAGCAGGCGAACAGCCACAGCGCGATGGTCACCGCCGGGTTAAGGTGCGCACCGGAAACCCCTGCGGTCAGGTAAATCGCCATGGCGACGCCCAGACCCCAGATGATGCTGATTTCCCACTGACCGAAGCTGGCTCCCGCGACCTTAAGCGCAGCGACGCACCCAACGCCGAAAAAGATCAACAACCCGGTACCGAGGAACTCTGCGATGCACTGGCCTTTTAGTGTTGATGTTTGGCTCATAATCGAATCCTGAAGCGAAGTGATGATTATTGTATGTGTGAAGGTCGCAGGCGACCACGCTGCCATGTAGGCATAGTGTTAATTTATCGTTAACGAACAAAAACGAGAAATATCGAAATTCAAATGTGTGTACCTCGTCAAGAAAATGAGCGTTTTCGCGCCATAAACGCGTGTTCGGTCATTTGCGGGAGCGTTTCACCGCTCATTTTTTTAACGAGGTGATTAACAATTACGAAAAAGTACCGGGTAAAAGCGGCGAACGGACCAGGTAAAGACTGAAAAGTGTTGCAAACCGCAATCTACGCGGGTTGTCGCTGGACAGGGGCGGCGGGGCTTCATACAATCGACTACATCACCACTGTAGTGCGCTAATTTTCGTTAAGGCGTCAACGCGTATACGAAACGGACGGTTTCTATCAACGCCTTGCAAGTTCAGGAGAGGTATGACGATGTCATTAGAAGTGTTTGAGAAATTAGAATCTAAAGTTCAGCAGGCGATTGATACCATCACTCTGTTACAGATGGAAATCGAAGAGCTGAAAGAAAAGAACAATACGCTGGCGCAGGAAGTACAGAGCGCCCAGCATAGCCGTGAAGAGCTTGAGCGTGAAAACGGTCAGCTTAAAGAACAGCAGCAGGGCTGGCAGGATCGTCTGCAGGCGCTGCTGGGCCGTATGGAAGAAGTCTGATGCTTCCCGCCTCCTCCCGTTCGGGAGGAGGCAAACTCACCTCGCTCTATATACTCACAAGTTATAGCCAATCTTTTTTTATTCTTTAATCATCAGTCTGCTTTCTGGCACGCTTAATCCATCACAACACTACATAAAGAGAGCGGTGCGATGAATAAGTGGGGCGTGGGGTTAACTCTGTTGCTGGCATCCGCCAGCGTTCTGGCAAAAGACATTCAGCTATTAAACGTTTCTTACGATCCGACGCGCGAGCTGTACGAACAGTACAACAAAGCCTTCAGCGCGCACTGGAAGCAAGAAACCGGCGACAACGTGGTGATTCGTCAGTCACACGGCGGCTCCGGCAAACAGGCGACCTCGGTGATCAACGGCATTGAAGCCGATGTGGTGACCCTTGCGCTGGCCTATGACGTCGATGCGATCGCCGAGCGTGGACGAATCGACAAAAACTGGCTGAAGCGTCTGCCGGATAACTCCGCGCCGTATACCTCAACCATCGTGTTCCTCGTACGTAAAGGTAACCCGAAGCAGATTCATGACTGGAACGACCTGATCAAACCGGGCGTGTCGGTGATTACCCCGAACCCGAAAAGCTCCGGCGGCGCGCGCTGGAACTATCTGGCGGCCTGGGGCTATGCCCTGCACCAGAACAACGGTGATCAGGCTAAGGCGCAGGAGTTCGTAAAAGCGCTGTTTAAGAACGTCGAAGTACTGGATTCCGGCGCCCGCGGTTCGACCAACACCTTTGTGGAACGCGGGATCGGCGATGTGCTGATTGCCTGGGAAAACGAAGCCCTGCTGGCGACCAACGAACTGGGTAAAGACAAATTCGAGATCGTCACCCCGAGCGAATCGATTCTGGCCGAGCCGACCGTTTCCGTGGTGGATAAAGTGGTCGACAAAAAGGGCACTCGCCAGGTGGCGGAAGCGTATCTGAAGTATCTCTACTCGCCGGAAGGCCAGGAGATTGCGGCGAAGAACTTCTATCGTCCGCGTGACCCTGAAATCGCGAAAAAATACGCGGATGAGTTCCCGAAACTGAAGCTGTTCACCATCGATGACGTGTTTGGCGGCTGGACTAAAGCGCAGAAAGAGCACTTCTCCAACGGCGGCACCTTTGACCAGATCAACCAGCGTTAAATAGCCTCTCCTTATCCCCGCTCGCGCTGCGCGTAGCGGGGCGACAACGCTTGTCGCCCGGGTAAGGCATAAGCCGCGACCCGGGGCAGAGTAGTCTGGTAGCCCGCTCAGGCGCGTTAAGCACCGTTTCCGGCAAAACTCACCGCACCTCCTCTCGTTTTCATTTGGTCATCAAACTGCGCTACTCTTCCGTTTCTGGCTGAGACAGGAAAAAATAATGCGAAGAGTACGACACCTTTTTTTAGCGCTGGTGGTAGTGGTTGTGGCGGCGATGGCTGGCGGCTACTACTGGCTTCATTCCGGCAACCGTGACGCGTTGCGTCACATTGTTCTGCAACAGTGCGTCCCTCATCAACAGCAGAATCACAATCCCGCGCCCTGCGCGGAAGTGAACCTGAAGGGCGGCTATGTCCTGTTTAAGGACCGCAATGGCCCGCTGCAGTATTTGCTGATGCCAACCTACCGTATCAACGGCACTGAAAGCCCGCTGCTGCTTGAACCGCTGACGCCGAACTTCTTCTGGCAAGCCTGGCAGGGACGCGAAATCATGAGCCAGCACCGTGGCTCTGCCGTACCGGATGAGGCGGTCTCGCTGGCCATCAACTCGCGCAGCGGACGCACGCAAAATCATTTCCATATTCATATCTCCTGCCTGCGACCTGATGTGCGCCATCAGCTGGATAGCCAGGCTGCCGCTATCAGCAGCCGCTGGTTACCGCTGCCCGGTGGGCTCATGGGCCATGAATATCTGGCGCGCCGCGTAACCGAAACCGAACTGGCGCAGCGCAGTCCGTTCCTGATGCTGGCTGAAGAGGTGCCGGAAGCGCGAGACCATATGGGCCGTTTCGCGCTGGCGATGGCGAAGCAGAGCGACGGCTCGCTGCTGCTGCTGGCAACCGAGCGTAACCTGCTGACGCTGAATCGCGCATCGGCAGAAGAGGTTCAGGACCATAGCTGCGCCATTCTCGCATCCCGTTAATTTTCTTTACGTTCCCGCTATTCATTATCTCCTTGATTCTTATCCCGGTTTAACGCCGGGGTAGGATCGGGTGCATAAAAATATGTGAAACCGATCAAAAGATATAAAGGTATACCTTTATATCTTTTTGAGGATGGTTACACTCTCTTCATAGCCTCTATTGCGTGTCGGACAGGCGGCTTATTTATAAAAACGTTTTTATTTCATGTAGTGACATCATTAATTGTTTCCTCTATTTGCGCGGCTAAGCGTAAAGGAATATCAACATGAAACTTTCTATCGTGGAAAAAATCGGCTTCGGCGCAGGAGATATGGCGATAAACGTTGTGATCATCGCCATGCAGCTGCTTCTCGCCTATTTTTATACCGATATCTACGGCCTGAGCGCCGCTGATGTTGGCGTACTTTTCGTGGTTGTGCGGATGATCGATGCCATTATCGATCCGGCCATGGGCGTCCTTACCGATAAGCTGAATACGCGCTGGGGACGCTATCGCCCGTGGCTGCTGTGGTTTGCCATCCCTTTTGGCTTCGCCGTTTATTTAATGTTTATCACGCCTGATATGGTTTATATGGCTAAGCTGGCGTGGGCCTATGGCACCTATATTCTGATGACCCTGGTCTATACCGCTATCACTATTCCCTATATCTCGATGATTGGCGTGATTACCAGCGATCCCGTGGAACGGCTAAGCGCAAACGGCTATCGCTTTGTGATGACCAAAATTGCCGCTTTTCTGGTGACTATTGTCGTCCCGATGCTTGCCGTCTGGCTTGGGCAGGGCAACAAGGCCCTGGGTTACCAGTTTTCTATGGGGCTAATGGGCGCGATGGGGGCCCTGCTGTTTATCTTCTGTTTTCTCACCACTCGTGAACGTAGCGAGCCGGAAATTACTTCGCTATCGGTAGGGAAGCAGTTTAAGTATCTGTTACGTAACGATCAGTGGATTATTCTTGGGGTTGTTATTTTATTGCTGATGTGTGGTTACGTTATTCGCGGTTCCGTCGCGGCCTATTATGCCAAGTATTATCTTAATGGCGGCGATAGCCTGATTTCACCTTTTCTGACTACCGGTGTTGTCGCCTCTATTCTGGCGATGATCGCCACCACCTGGATAACTAAATTCTGGGATAAAATTAAGATGTTCCGCTACACCCAGATTATTACCTTTGTACTAAGCGCGCTGATGTATTTCTTCGTCGGGCGTGAAAATCTTATCCTGGCATTTACGTTCTATTTTCTTATTAATTTCTTCTGCGATATGCAAATGCCGGTGTTCTGGTCCTCTATCGCCGAAGCGGTGGATTATGGCGAAAAGAAAACCGGGCTGCGGGTATCCGGCCTCGCGTTTGGCGGCATTCTCTTCTTCCAGAAGTTTGGTATGGGGATCGCGGGGGGCGTACTGGGATTCCTGCTGAGCCACTTTGGCTATCAGGCCGACGTTGAACAGAGCGCGCGTTCGCTCACCGGTATTGCGCTGATGATGACGCTCATTCCGGCCCTTTTCCATCTTGCGGTTGGGTTGCTTATGAAAAAGTATCTGATTAATAACGAATATTATCGTGATATTCAGCTAGCCCTTGCGCAAAAACAGGCATAAGGAGGCGTAAATGAATGCCATGAATAAGGTTTGGGCGATCGGCGACGCCTCCGTAGACCTCGTACCGGAAAAACAGAACAGCTACCTGAAATGTCCCGGAGGCGCTTCGGCGAACGTGGGGGTCTGCGTTGCCAGGCTGGGCGGAACGTGCGGTTTTATCGGCTGCCTTGGCGACGATGACGCCGGGCGTTTCCTGCGCCAGGTTTTTCAGGATAACGGCGTCGATGTCTCTTCGCTGCGGCTGGATGCGAGCCTGACCAGCGCGGTACTGATCGTCAATCTGACGGCTGACGGCGAGCGCAGCTTTACCTATCTGGTACATCCGGGGGCTGATACCTACGTTTCACCTCAGGATCTGCCGACGTTCAGAAAATACGAATGGTTTTACTTTAGCTCCATTGGTCTCACCGACAGCCCCGCTCGCGAGGCATGCCTTGAGGGCGCGCGAAGAATGCGGGAGGCCGGCGGCTACGTTCTGTTTGATGTCAACTTGCGCAGCAAGATGTGGCGCAATGCCGCTGAGATCCCTGACCTGATCGCCCGCTCCGCTGCGCTGGCGTCTATCTGCAAAGTCTCGGCAGATGAGCTGTGTCAGCTGAGCGGCGCCAGCCACTGGCAGGATGCGCGGTATTACATGCGCGATCTGGGCTGCGAGACCACCATCATTTCGTTGGGGGCCGAAGGAGCGTTGCTTATCACCGCCGAGGGAGAGTTCCTTTTTCCTGCCCCGCGCGTGGAGGTCGTCGATACCACCGGAGCCGGTGATGCCTTTGTTGGCGGCCTGCTGTTCACGCTTTCCCGCGAAAACCACTGGAATCATGCCCTGCTGGCGGAGGCGATCAGCAATGCCAACGCCTGCGGAGCGATGGCGGTGACGGCAAAAGGGGCAATGACTGCTCTGCCGTTTCCCGACCAGCTCAATACTTTTCTGTCCAGCCGTTCGCTGGCACAAGCCATGACCGTGAAATAAGGAGTCATCATGCACGTTGATCAAAACAAAATACTGGGATGCCTGGTGGGTGCCGCCGCCGCGGACGCGATGGGCGCGGCGACGGAAGTACGGACTCAGCAGCAAATTAAGGACTATTTCGGCGGCTGGGTGACGACCTTTCAAAAACCGCCAGCGGATACGTTTGGCCGCTGTAACGAAGCGGGTATGTGCACGGATGATTTTATTCAGGCGAAATACATTATGGAAGCGCTGCTGCGCCACCAGCGCCAGGTCAGCGATGAGGCGATGCGCGAGGCCTTCCAGCAGTGGCTGGATTACCCTTACTACGCCAACTTTACCGGCCCGACAACGCGTGCGGCAATGAAAGCGATATTCAATGACCATCGCGCCTCCTTGCAGGGTGATCTTGAAGGCGAAAAGCAGTCGGTACAGATTATTAATAAGGGAAACGCGGAAGCCACCAACGGCGCCGCCATGAAGATTTGGCCTGCGGCGGTACTGCATCCGGGAGATATTGATGCGGCGATTCACTGCGCGCTGCAGATTTGCCGCTTTACGCATAATAACGTGCTGGCGATGTCCGGCGCAGCGGCGATGGCGGCGGCAACCAGCGAAGCGTTACGATCGCAGACCAATGCGGACACCATTATTGCCGCCGGTATTTATGGCGCGCAAAGAGGCTATCTGCTGGCGCAGGATCAAGGGGCGATGATGGTGGCAGGCCCATCCGTTGCCCGACGCATCGAACTGGCCGTGGCTATCGGTCAACGGCATCGTCATTGGGAAACGGCGGTGGTGGAACTTGCCGATATTATTGGTTCCGGGCTGCACGTCAGCGAAGCCGTACCGGCGGCCTTTGGCCTGTTCGCGTGTTGTCCGAATTCTGCCGTAGATGCTATTATCTCCGGCGTTAATATCGGCAATGATACTGATACTGTCGCTACCATGGTTGGAGCGATTTCCGGCGCATTCCATGGCGTGGAGGCTTTTCCCGCCGATTATTTAACGACCGTGGATCGTATGAATCATTTCGATTTGGCACAACTGGCCAGGCAAATCGCAGGGTAGCGAATTCACCCTGCCGGGGACGGTAAAACGTCCCCTGCTGGCGAAGACGTGAGGTGCGCAGTTTGCAGGTTGATAAAACGAGCTTTACTCCGCTTTATAAGCAACTATTTTTTATCATCTGTCAGCAGATTCAGAATGGGTCCTTGCCGTTAGGCAGCCAGCTGCCGACGCAAAAAGAGGTTGCCAGAGCCTATAACGTCTCGCTCATCGTGGTTAAACAGGCCTGGAGCGAATTAATCAATGCGGGCATTATTTCGTCCCAGCGCGGAAGCGGATCGGTAGTGTGCTCTGTGCCGGAGGGAGTAAGCTACGGCCACACGTTTCGCGGCATTACCAGCGATCTTCAGGATGCCAGCGTCGAGATAGAGAACCGTATTCTTGAGATCGCGCCGCGTCGCGCGCGTGACGCTCAGGCAGATGGTTTGAGCCTGCCCGCCCATCATCATTATCTCTATATCTCGCGTATTCGTTGCCTGAACAATCGCCCGTTTAACCATGAAAAGATCTATCTCGATCTTAGCTTCTTTCCCAATCTGCAGCTCACGCCAGAGGCGCTGGAGCATACGTCGCTTTATTCGCTATTAAACGTCACCAGTGACTCGGCGACTGAAAAGGTGGAGGCGATCTTACCTTCCGCCGACCTGTGCGAAAAGCTGCAGATTGCGGCGAATAAACCACTATTATCCGTCGCCAGACAGACGTTTCAGGCCGGGCATAACAGCCCTTTCGAATATTGCCGCTATTACGTGCTGTCGGAATACTTTGGCGAAATTCATTATCACTAATCTGCCCGCACCAGAGTTGTCATAACCCCCACTATATCTGGCGTTTACCTGCCCTGTTGTCCGTCGTATTCTTGCTGAAAAAACCGACAGGAGACAGGTATGTCGCTCTGGTTGTCCCATCCTCTGTTCCTTCCTTCAATTATCGTTGGCCTCACTATCCTGCTTTGGGCGACATCGCTCCTGCCGGAGTTTATGACCGCGCTGCTGTTTTTTGCCGCAGCGATGATCGCTAAAATCGCGCCGCCGGAGGTGATTTTCGGCGGCTTCGCGTCGTCGGCATTCTGGCTGGTGTTCAGCGGCTTTGTGCTGGGGATTGCTATCCGCAAAACCGGGCTGGCGGACAGGGCGGCACGGGCGCTTTCGTCGCGTCTGACGGATTCCTGGCCGCTGATGGTCGGCAGCGTGGTGCTGCTCAGCTATGCGCTGGCGTTTGTGATGCCGTCCAATATGGGGCGCATCGCGCTGCTGATGCCGATTGTGGCGGCAATGGCCAGGCGTGCCGGTATTGAAGAGGGAACGCGCCCCTGGTTTGGCCTGGCGCTGGCGGTGGGGTTCGGTACCTTCCAGCTGTCTGCCACTATTTTACCGGCGAACGTCCCGAATCTGGTGATGAGCGGCGCGGCGGAGGGATCGTACGGTATCCATCTGAATTATCTGCCCTATTTACTGCTGCATACGCCGGTGCTCGGCTGGCTCAAGGGGGCGGCGCTGATCGCGCTGATATGTTGGCTGTTCCCGGGGAAACCGCATCCGCCGCGCGATCTGTCGCCGCTGCCGCCGATGAGCCGCGATGAGAAGCGCCTTGCCTGGCTGCTGGTCGTGGTGCTGACGCTCTGGGTGACGGAGAGCTGGCACGGCATAGGGCCAGCCTGGACGGGGCTGGCGGCGGCGGTGATAACGCTGCTGCCGCGAGTCGGTTTTATCCGCGGCGAGGAGTTTTCCAGCGGCGTGAACATCCGCACCTGTATTTACGTCGCCGGAATTTTGGGGCTGGCAATCACCGTGACCCAGACCGGGATCGGCGGTGTGGTGGGGAATGCCCTGCTGCAGATTATGCCGCTGGATAAAGAGAGCCCGTTTACCAGCTTTCTCGCGCTGACCGGTATTACCAGCGCGCTAAACTTTATTATGACCGCGAACGGCGTACCGGCGCTGTATACCACTTTCGCACAGAGCTTCTCCGATGCGACCGGCTTCCCGCTGCTGAGCGTGATTATGATTCAGGTGCTGGGATACTCCACGCCGCTGTTGCCGTATCAGGCGTCACCGATTGTAGTGGCGATGGGGCTAGGGAAAGTACCTGCACGGGCGGGAATGCTGCTGTGTATTGCGCTGGCGGCGGTGAGCTATTTAATTCTGCTGCCGCTGGACTATCTGTGGTATCAGGCGTTGGGCAAACTGTAGCCTGTTTCGTTCGGGGATTTTGCCGGAGGCGGCGCTGCGCACCTGTCCGGGCTGCCAGGCACTCCCCGGTTGCGAAGCGCGACCGGGGAGTGCCTGTAAAGCGAATTACGCTTTTTTCGCGGCTTCTGCTGCTTTAACGATTACCGCGAAAGCGTCCGCTTTCAGGGATGCGCCGCCAACCAGCGCGCCGTCGATGTCCGGCTGGGTGAACAGTTCTGCTGCGTTGCCCGCGTTAACGGAACCGCCGTACTGGATAATGACTTGTTCAGCCACTTTCGCATCGGCTTTCGCGATGTGATCGCGAATGAATTTGTGTACTGCCTGAGCCTGAGCCGGGGTAGCGGATTTGCCGGTACCGATCGCCCATACCGGTTCGTAAGCGATAACCGCGCCTTCGAACGCCGCCGCGCCCTGGGTTTTCAGAACGGCGTCGATCTGACGTGCGCACACTTCTTCGGTTTTGCCCGCTTCGTTTTCCGCTTCGGTTTCACCGATGCACAGTACCGGGATCAGGCCCTGCTCTTTCAGTACCGCGAATTTCTTAGCGATAAACTCGTCGGACTCTTTGTGGTAGGTACGACGCTCGGAGTGGCCGATGATGATGTATTCAGCGCCGATGTCTTTCAGCATTTCGGCAGAGGTTTCGCCGGTGAATGCGCCGGACAGGTTCAGATCAACGTTCTGCGCGCCCAGGTGAATGTGGCTGCCGGCAGCGGCTTGTTTAGCCAGGTCGATGTACATCTCAGGCGGAGCAATGGCAACTGCACAGCCGGTAACGCCTGCCAGTTCGGTACGCAGGTTCGCGACCAGTTCGTTTACCATGTGGCGGCTGCCGTTCAGTTTCCAGTTACCCATCACTAAAGGATGTCGCATTTTTATTCTCCACGCTTTAAAGCGAATTAAGGAATATAGCCGCCCCCGCGGGCAGCATGGTCTGTGAAACAGTATAGAGATTCATCACTGGAAAGGCTTTGCTTTTTGTCATTTATTGTTGTTTTCCAGCGTTTCAGATAGCGCCAGCTTAATCGGTTCAACAGCGAAGGTCAGCCCCTTTTCGCCGTTGTCCGCCACCACATAGCGTACCGCGCCTTCGGTTTCCGAAAAGTACCGTTTGCCTTTTCCGGCGGCCAGCAGCTTTTGTAGCTTCTGTTGGCTCTGCGCCTGGCTGAGCGTCGGCACGAACGCGCGCATGACGGCGCTCATATACTCGAGGGCCCGGGCTTTCGCCGCTTTCTGCTGCGGCCCCTGAATCGGCAGCCAGGTTATCTGCATCGATTTAATTTTAAGCGTACCGCGCTCAAGCGCGGTCGAGGCATAAAGATTGTCGTTGATCCTGGTGGCGGCGCGGGTCAAATTCGCCTGGTCTTTACTGGAGGCGACGGCGCGAAACTCATTGAGCAAAAGCTTCGGGTTATCGGTATTGAATTTTTCCCGAAACGCGCTGATGGAGATATCAAACACCGGCGCGCCGGAGAGAAGATAGGGCGCCGTAGCGGCGGAGTCAGGCTCGGCGGACAACGCATTTTGGCCGACGGATAGCGCCGTCAGCCCAATTAAATATAAAGTTGCCCACTTCTTCATGCCCATCTTTCCTTTTTTTGTCTGCCGACGATTAAAACGAGAACCGTCACGCTTGTCAAAAAGTCACGCCTTCAGGGTAAACTACGTCGGTGATGATGATAAGGAATAAAACATGACCCTACAGCAGTGGCTATTCTCAATTAAAGGGCGGATTGGACGTCGCGACTTCTGGATCTGGATTGCTATCTGGATTGCGACCATGAGCGCGCTGTTCACGCTGGCTGGCAGCAACCTACTCAACTTACAGACCGCGGCGTTTATTCTGGTATGCCTGCTGTGGCCGACGGCGGCGGTGACCATTAAACGTCTGCACGACCGGGGGAAATCCGGCCTCTGGGCGCTGCTGATGATTCTGGCGTGGATGCTGCTGGCGGGGAACTGGTCGATGCTGCCGGGCGTCTGGCAGTGGGGCGTCGGGCGGTTTATACCGACGCTGATTATCGTGATGATGCTTATCGACCTGGGGGCGTTTGTCGGCACCCAGGGGGCAAATAAGTTTGGCAAAGAGACGCTGGACGTGCGCTGGAAAGCGGAGCCCTGATTACCAGTAGTGTTCGGCGGTCATATGACCCGGTCGGCGGCGCAGATGCTTGCTCATCTGCCGGGTCTCTTTCAGCAGCTGCTGAGTGTCGCGCACCATCTGCGGGTTACCGCACAGCATGACGTGGCTACTCTCGGCGTTCATTGGCAGGCCAACGGCCTCTTCCAGCGCGCCGGTTTCAATCAGGAACGGGATACGTCCCGTGAGCATGCCCGGCGCGGTTTCCCGACTGACGACCGACTGGATGCGCAGCTTGCCCGCATAGCGAGCTTCCAGCGCCTGCATCTGCGGCAGATAGCTGAGATCCGCGGCATAGCGCGCGGCGTGCACCAGTACGAGATTTTTAAAACGATCCAGGTCCTTCCCTTCTTCGAGAATTGACAGATACGGGCCAATCGCCGTGCCGGTGGCGAGCATCCACAGGGTGTCGCAATCCGGCACCTCTTCGAGCACGAAGAAGCCGGCCGCTTCGCTGACCACCTGCACTTCATCGCCCGGCTTCAGCGCCGCCAGCCGTGGGCTAAGTTTGCCTTCCGGAACCGTTACCAGGTAGAACTCAAGATCGGGATTACTGGGGGCATTGACGTAGGAATAGGCGCGCTGCACGCGTTCACCGTCGACATCCAGCCCCAGTTTGGCAAACTGCCCTGCGGTAAACGGTTCAACCGGTGCGTGAACGATGAGGCTAAACAGTGCATCCGTCCAGTTTTGAACTTTTACGACTTTGCCTGTAACCCAGTTTGCCATAGCGTCTCTCCTCTCAATCCTGTTAGCGTATCTTCACCGCGACGAGAGCAGAATTCCAGCCCGAAAAGGCTGGAAAGCTCTATTGATCAAATGTTTTACAGGATGTGTAGCTGGATATCCGGGTCTTTGCGATCGAGATAATGAATCGACTGAATTCGGCGGATAGTGCGGGATTTACCGCGGATCAGTAGGGTTTCGGTGGTGGCCATATTACCTTTACGGGTAATACCGTCCAGCAGATCGCCTTTGGTGATGCCCGTCGCTGAGAAAACGACGTTGTCGCTGCGCGCCATATCGTCCAGACGCAGCACTTTGCCTGCTTCGATGCCCATGGCCTGACAGCGTGCCAGCTCGTTCTCGCCGATGCGGCGGTTCTCTTCACTGTCGCCCTTAACGTGGTGGCGCGCCAGCAGACGACCGTGCATATCGCCGTCCAGCGCGCGGATCACCGCCGCTGAAACGACCCCTTCCGGGGCACCGCCGATACCGTACATAACGTCAACTTCGCTATCCGGCATGCAGGTCAGAATAGAGGCGGCAACGTCGCCGTCGGGAATAGCGAATACGCGCACGCCCAGTTTTTGCAGCTCAACGATGACCTCGTCATGGCGCGGCTTGGCTAAGATGGTAACGGTTAATTCACTTAGCGGCTTATTCAGCGCGCGGGCGATGTTTTGCAAGTTTTCCGCCAGCGGCAGGTTCAGATCGATGGTGCCTTTCGCGCCCGGACCGACAATCAGCTTTTCCATGTACATATCCGGCGCGTTCAGGAAACAGCCTTTATCGCCTACCGCCATCACCGCCAGCGCGTTGGCCTGGCCCATCGCCGTCATGCGGGTGCCTTCAATGGGATCGACGGCGATGTCTACCGCATCACCGTTGCCGGTACCGACGCGTTCGCCTATATACAGCATCGGCGCTTCGTCGATTTCGCCTTCGCCAATCACGATAGTACCGTCGATGTTGATCAGGTTGAGCATAATGCGCATGGCGTTGACGGCGGCGCCGTCGGCGGTGTTTTTATCACCACGGCCTAACCATTTATAGCCTGCCAGCGCGGCGGCTTCGGTGACGCGCGAAAATTCGATGGCCAGTTCTCGTTTCATAATCCACTCATCTGAATAAAAAATTATGCGCAGCGTGGCGGGATGACGTGCACGCTACGCGTTGGAATAGCGTTCGGTTTCCGGCATCCAGCGCTCGATAAGCGCCTGGGCCTGCTGAGGATATCTTTCGTGTATATGACGGGCGATGCGCTGAACTTCGGGGATCATGGCCTGATCGCGCATTAAATCTGCGACTTTGAATTCAGCGTTGCCGGTCTGGCGCGTGCCGAGCAGCTCGCCGGGACCGCGAATTTCCAGGTCTTTCTGGGCAATGACGAAGCCGTCGTTGCTATCGCGCAGAACCTGCAGGCGCTTCTGCGCGGTTTTAGAAAGCGGCGATTTATAGAGCAGCACGCAGTGTGAGGCCACCGCACCGCGCCCGACGCGCCCTCTGAGCTGGTGCAGCTGAGCCAGCCCCAGACGCTCAGGGTTTTCGATGATCATCAGGCTGGAATTAGGCACGTCCACGCCGACCTCAATTACCGTGGTGGCGACCAGTAGATGCAGCTCGCCCTGCTTGAACGCGCTCATGACTGCCTGTTTCTCGGCAGATTTCATGCGTCCGTGCACCAGGCCGATATTCAGCTCCGGCAGCGCAAGCTTCAGCTCTTCCCAGGTGGCTTCCGCCGCCTGGGCCTCCAGCAGATCCGACTCTTCAATCAGCGTACAAACCCAGTAGGCCTGGCGACCCTCGTGAGTACAGGCGTTCCGTACCCGGTCGATAATATCGCTGCGGCGGGTATCCGGGATGGCTACCGTCGTAACCGGCGTACGGCCCGGCGGCAGTTCATCGATGACCGAGGTGTCGAGATCGGCATAAGCGGTCATCGCCAGGGTCCGCGGAATCGGCGTCGCGGTCATAATCAGCTGGTGCGGGTGAAAGCCCTGCTGTTGGCCTTTCTCCCATAGCGCCAGCCGCTGATGGACGCCGAAACGATGCTGTTCGTCGATAATCACCAACGCGAGGCCGTTAAACTGGACCTGTTCCTGAAAGATGGCGTGGGTACCGACCACCATCTGCACCTGTCCGCTGGCGATAGCCTCCTGCTGCGCCAGGCGCGCTTTGCCTTTTTGTTTGCCCGCCAGCCAGCCTACTTCAACGCCCAGCGGTTCAAACCAGCTGCGGAAGTTATTGGCATGCTGCTCAGCCAGCAGTTCTGTCGGCGCCATCAGCGCCACCTGCTTGCCGTGCGCGATGGCGCGCAGGGCGGCCAGCGCGGCAACCAGGGTTTTACCGGAGCCAACATCCCCCTGCACCAGACGCATCATTGGCACGTCCAGCGCCATATCGCGCTCAATTTCAGCCGTGACGCGCGCCTGCGCGCCGGTCGGCGTAAAGGGGAGAGAGGCCAGCAGCTTGTCTTTTAGCGTGTCGTTAGCGCTGAGCGAGAGAGCGTGGTAGCGCTGAGCGCCTGCCCGCAGCGCCAGCATGCTGAGGTTATGCGCCAGCAGCTCTTCCAGGATTAAGCGTCGCTGAGCCGGATGTTTGCCGCTTTCCAGCTCGCTAAGCTGTAAAGAGGGCGGCGGGCGATGCAGCGTGCGCAAGGCGTCAGGCAGGCTCATCATCCCCTGCGCCAGCTCCGGCGGCAGCAGCTCGGCGATAGCGCAGGTTTCAAGCAGCTCCAGCGCCTGGTCGGTGAGCTTACGCAGCGTAGCCTGCTTGATGCCTTCGGTGGTGGGATAAACCGGGGTCAGCGTTTCCTGTAAATCAGGGGTACTCATATCACCCTGAACCCGATATTCCGGGTGGATCATCTCCGCCCCGTGCTTACCGCGCTTCGCCTCTCCGTAGGCCAGCACGCGACGCCCGGTTGCCAGGCTATTTTTCATCGCTGCGCTGAAGTTAAAAAAGCGCATGGTGAGGATGCCGGAGCCGTCGCTTATCTGGCAGGTCATCATCCGGCGGCCGCCGAAAGTGATATTGCAGTTAAGAACTTCGCCTTCAACGGTGGCGTAAACGCCGGGCAGCAGTTCACCGATTTGATACAGATGGGTGCGGTCTTCGTAGCGTAGCGGCAGGTGCAGAAGCAGATCCTGCACCGTGTGCAGGCCGATTTTCGCCAGTCGGCTGCTCTGTGCCGCGCCAACGCCGGTTAGGGTATTAAGGGGGACGGCATCTAACAGGCGACCTTGCATCGTTTTTATCCTGCAGCCTGCATAGTGGCCCACCACGTGGCATCGGCTTCGACTTCGCCCAGCTCGTTGACGTGGGGGTAGGGTAGACCTTTACGTTTTGCGACCTTCGCCAGCACCGGATAGCCGCCTTCAAACAGCAGACGCTGCTGGTCTTCTTTCGGCAGCATGCTGTTGTCGCGCAGATACATGCCGGCGTTCTGCCGCTGGCGCTGGGCTTCATACAGAATAAGCGCCGAGGCGACGGAAACGTTCAGCGACTGCACCATGCCAATCATCGGAATAATGATGTCCTGATCCGCCAGGTCCAGCGCTTCCTGAGTAATGCCGGTTTTCTCCTGGCCCATCAGGATACAGGTGGGGCGGGTATAGTCGATTTCACGAAAATCAACGGCGTTATCAGAGAGATGGGTTGCCAGAATCTGCATGCCCTGGCCTTTTAAATGCGTGACGGCATCGCCAATAGTACGATGGGTTTTCACCTGCACCCAGCTATTGCTGCCTGCGGCTGCGGAGGCCATGGTACGCATACGGCTACCGGGCCAGATGGCGTGCACTTCATGCACGCCAACGGCGTCTGCGGTACGAATAATCGCAGAGACGTTATGAGGCTTATGGACCTGCTCCATGCAGACCGTCAGGTCAGGCTGACGCCTGGCGAGCATCTCGCAGATACGCGCATAACGCTGTAAATTCATTACACTTCATCCTTCGAATGACTCTTTAATCGCTGCGGATTACTCGGCCCATCCCTGGGCCTCGCCCCTTACGGAGCCGCTGTAAGCAGCGTTCAAATCTGCTCCTGGCAGATTTGTCATTCGCTTGCCGCCTTGATGCAATTCGAATGATTTTGTGTCAGAGCTAATTTCGGTTACGGGTGACTTTTATCACATCCGGCATGACGCGAATTTTGCGCATAATATTCGCCAGATGCACGCGGTCGCGCGCGGTGAGGCGAATAAAGGCGCTGTAAACGCGGCCATCTTTCTCTTCCGTATTCAGGCTTTGAATATTGGAAGAGGCGGTGTTGATTGCGGCGGTAAGATTCGCCAGGGCACCCTGATGGTTGAACATATCCACCTTAATTTCGGTGATAAATTCCTGCGCCGTCTCTTTGTCCCACTCAACCGCCATAAATTTCTCCGGCTCTTTCTGGTAGCCGCGAATGTTACGACAGGACTCGTGGTGAATAACCAGGCCTTTGCCCGGGCTGACGTGCGCAATAATCGGGTCGCCGGGAATCGGACGGCAGCACTTGGCAAAGGTGATCAGCACGCCATCCGCGCCTTTAATCGGCAGATGGTTATGGCCGACAGGCGCCGGCTGTACAGGCACGGCTGTGGTTTCACCCTGCTGCAGGTTTTTTGCTACGACGACGCTCATGGCGTTACCGAGGCCAATTTCGGCCAGCAGATCGTCAAGCGTTGCCAGCTTCATACGGTCAAGTTCGCGCTGAATGTTCTCTGGCGGAATTTCGGCCAGCTTGCGGCTGCCGCCGAGCGCGTGATTAAGCAGGCGTCGCCCGAGGCTAACGGAATCGTCGCGCTTGAGGTTTTTCAGCAGTTGGCGAATTTTGGCGCGCGCTTTGGAGCTGACGACAAAGTTTAGCCACGCGGCGTTCGGACGAGCGCCCGGCGCGGTGATGATCTCCACCGTCTGGCCGCTGGAGAGCGACTGCGACAGGGGATATGGCTGGCGGTCGACGCGCGCGCCGACGCAGGCATGGCCGATATCGGTATGCACCGCGTAGGCGAAGTCCACCGGCGTCGCGCCAGCGGGCAGTTCGACGATGCGCCCTTCCGGGGTGAAAACGTAAATCTCATCCGGGAACAGATCGGATTTCACGCTCTCAATAAATTCAAATGAGCTACCGGCGCTCTGCTGGAGCTCCAGCAGGCTCTGCATCCAGCGCTGAGCGCGGATTTGCGCCGTGGTACTGCTTTCGCCGCCGTGCTCTTTATAAGCCCAGTGCGCCGCAACCCCCATTTCCGCCATCTGGTCCATGTCTTCGGTACGAATTTGTACCTCAACCGGGACGCCGTGCGGGCCGATCATCGAGGTGTGCAAAGATTGATAGCCGTTCGCCTTTGGAATGGCAATGTAGTCTTTGACGCGGCCTGGACGCGGCTTGTAAAGGCTGTGCATCTGGCCTAGCACGCGATAGCAGGTGTCAGAATCATGGACAATCACGCGGAAGGCGTAGATATCCATAATCGAGTGAAAACGCTGCTCTTTGAGCACCATCTTGCAGTAGATGGAGTACAAATGCTTTTCGCGACCGCTAACGCGACAGGGTATTCCCGCTTCCTGCAAACGCCCTTCGATTTCGGAGAGGATTTTTTGAATCATCTCTTTACGGTTGCCGCGCGCTGCTTTAACTACCTCTTTAATAACGCGGTAGCGGTTAGGATACAGCGCCTCAAAGCCCAGCTCTTCGAGCTCGGTTTTGATGTGGTGAATACCTAAACGGTGCGCCAGAGGGCTGTAGATTTCCAGCGTTTCGCGGGCGATGCGGCGGCGCTTATCCGGGCGCAATGAGCCCAGCGTGCGCATGTTGTGGGTGCGGTCAGCAAGCTTGATAAGGATGACGCGAATATCCTGCACCATCGCCATAATCATTTTGCGAAAGTTTTCGGCCTGAGCCTCTTTCTTGTCGCGAAACTTTAGCTTATCAAGTTTTGACACCCCCTCTACCAGTTCTGCAACGCTTTTGCCAAAAAGCTGCTCCATATCCTGATAGGTGGCGGGGGTATCTTCTATCACGTCGTGCAGCAGGGCAGCCATCAGCGTTTCATGGTCGAGCTTCATCTCGGCCAGGATACAGGCTACCGCTACCGGGTGCGTGATATAGGGTTCACCGCTTGAACGTGTCTGGCCCTCGTGAGCGTCACGTGCAACGAGATAAGCCTGCCGAAGGCGTTTGATTTGCTCTTCGGGCAGGTAGTTTTGAATCAGCTGATTCAGGCTTTCAAACAGATACAAGGGCGACCCGCTGTGTGATTAACGACGACCTTCAGCAATAGCGGTAACGGCTTGTAATTCAGCGGCTTCCTGCTCTTGCTGTTCCTGGCGCTCGCGAACGTCGAGGATCTTGTTGTTGATCAGACCTTCTTCGATTTCGCGCAGTGCGATAACGGTAGTTTTATCGTTTTCTTCCGGTACCAGCGGATCCTTTCCGCCTACCTGCATCTGACGAGCGCGACGCGCGGCGACCAGTACCAGGTCAAAACGGTTACCAATTTTCTCTACAGCGTCCTGAACAGTTACGCGTGCCATACTTAAAATGCTCCACAGGTGAAGAAATGACTGGGCATGATACTGAATGTGGGTTCAGTCTGCCAACAGTTTGGTGATTAAAGCGCCATGTCGCTGCTTTTGGCGGCTCATGCGCAGACGTTCGGCGCGAATAATAATTTTCAGATCGCTCAGCGCGGTATCAAAATCATCATTCACAATCAGGTAATCATATTCCGCGTAATGGCTCATTTCTGCAACTGCCTGTGCCATACGTTTCGCGATAACCTCTTCGCTATCCTGACCGCGGCCGCGCAGGCGACGATCAAGCTCATCTTTTGACGGCGGCAGAATAAAAATGCTGCGTGCGCCGGGCATTCTGTTGCGGATTTGCTGTGCGCCCTGCCAGTCGATATCAAGGAAGACGTCGACGCCGGTCGCCAGTACCTGCTCGATAGCTTCGCGCGAGGTGCCGTAATAGTTGCCAAAGACTTCTGCATGTTCAAGAAAAGCGTCTTCGCCAATCATCGTCCTGAATTCGTCGTGATTGACAAAGAAATAGTGTTCACCGTGCACTTCACCCGGGCGCGGAGCGCGTGTGGTATGCGAAACAGAAACCTGAGAGTCGTACAACGGTTGGGTTTTTAATAAAGCCTGAATCAGGCTGGATTTACCCGCGCCGCTAGGGGCGGAAACAATATAAAGCGTGCCTTGAGCCATGAGTGTCTTTTGTATGTGATGGTCGAAATAGAGCTTACATACGAGCCTATTATACACGCCGCCGCTGCGTGACGCAGTCCCTGTCACACTTTTTGCATTTTTTCTTTCATTTTGCTTGCCGTTTCCCTGATTTCTCCGGGCATTGCAGAAACAACATAGAAAACCTGGACGTCTGCTCGCAGCCTTAAAAATCCCCTATCGCCGATGAAAATACGCCTGCGGCACAATTCCCGGCGAATAAACAGGAGGGCATCGCGATGCAAAAAGGAATCCAGGCGCTGGTGCTGTGGATGCTGGTGGGATACGCGCAGGCAGCCTGCCCCGCGTGGCCGCAGGCGAGGGCCGAACAGGAAATGGAACGCCTCAGCCAGCAGATAACGGAATGGAAAAACGCCTACTGGCAGCAGGGGAATAGTGCGGTAAGCGATGAAGTCTATGACCAGCTGGCGGAGCGGCTGGCGTTCTGGCGGCGCTGCTTCACCGGCGAGGCTCCCGCTCACGATGCTCTTCCGCCGCTGAGGGGGGATGTCAGGCATCCGGTCGCGCACACCGGCGTGCGTAAACTGCCGGACCGCGCTGCGGTGGCGCGCTGGATGCGCGGTCAATCCGGCCTGTGGGTACAGCCTAAAGTCGATGGCGTCGCAGTGACTCTGGTCTATCGACAGGGGCGCCTGGTGCAGGCAATAAGCCGGGGGAATGGTCTGGCCGGAGAAGACTGGACGGCCAGGGTTTTACAGATCCCCTCCGTGCCTAAAGTCTCTGACGGTGCACTGGCCAATAGCGTTCTGCAGGGAGAACTGTTCCTGCTTCGCGCGGGGCATGTGCAAAAGCAGATGGGGGGCATGAACGCGCGCGCAAAGGTGGCCGGCATGATGATGCGCCAGCAGGCTGCGGCGGAACTTAATCAACTGGGCATCTTTATCTGGGCATGGCCCGATGGTCCGCAGGAGATGCAACAGCGGCTGGCGCTGCTGCGGCAGGGCGGCTTTGTTTACAGCGCGCGCTTTTCGCATCCTGTCGCGAATGCGCAGCAGGTGGAACAGTGGCGCCAGCGTTGGTTTACTTCGCCGCTGCCTTTTGCCAGCGATGGCGTAGTGGTGCGGCGGGGAAAAGAGTCAGCCGGGCGCTTCTGGGTACCGGGACAGGGTGATTGGGTTATCGCCTGGAAATATCCTCCTGCCTCACGGGTTATGGAGGTTCGCGGTATCAGCTTCAGCATCGGGCGTAGCGGTAAAATAGCGGTGGTGGCGCATCTGGAGCCGCAGCTGCTGGACGATAAGCGCGTGCAGCGGGTGAACGTCGGCTCGGTATCCCGCTGGTCCACTCTGGATATCGGTATTGGCGATCAGCTGCAAATCAGCCTTGCCGGGCAGGGAATTCCGCGCATCGATTCGGTCGTCTGGCGCACGGCGCAGCGTAATAAACCCCAGCCGCCGGCGGCACGGTACAATGCCTTAACCTGCTATTTCGCCACGCCAGAGTGCGCGGAGCAGTTTCTCTCGCGGCTGGTCTGGCTCTCATCCCGCTCGATTCTCAATATTGACGGCGTGGGAGAGACGCTGTGGCGGACACTGCACGATGCCCGCGGCATGGAGCATCTCTTTTCATGGCTGGCTTTTACGCCGGAACAGCTGCAAGCCATACCAGGTATCTCCGCGCAGCGCGGGCAGCGGCTGTGGCATCAGTTCAATCTTGCGCGCGAACGGCCTTTTCTACGCTGGATCCAGGCGATGGGAGTGCCCATACCGAAGACGGCTTTTGTCAGACTGGAGGAGGACAGCTGGCGGCAGATGCAGGATCGAAACGAAGAGCAGTGGCAACGGCTGTCGGGCGTCGGGGCTGAAAGGGCGCGGCAGCTGGTGACGTTCTTACATCACCCGGATGTTGCCGCGCTGGCGAAGTGGCTGAGCGGGCAACGCATTCCGGGGTTCTGAAAGTATTAATGCGCGCTGTGGTTGTAGTTAAATACCGGCAGGCCCAGCTTCCAGCGCAGCGCCAGCATACGAGCAGTAAAGCCGAACAGCAGGGTGGAAATGACGACTACATCGTGACTGCTGACGTAATGCTGAAGCGCGATATATAAAATCGCGGCGGCGAACGATACTCCGGCGTACAGCTCTTTCTGGAACACCAGCGGGATACGCTTGCAGAACATATCACGCAGCACGCCGCCAAAGACGCCGGTGATGACCGCGGCAATGGAGGCGATTACCGGGCCCTGGCCCATATCCAGCGCGATCTGGGCGCCAATAATTGAGAACACCACCAGGCCGAGCGCATCAAGTACCAGAAACAGACGGCGCAGGTGCGGCATGACCGGCGCGGCAATCGTGGTGAGGACCGCAGCAACGGCAACAATAATGACGTACTCGGGGTGTTGTACCCAGCCAAGCGGATAGTGACCAAGCAGAATATCGCGCACCGAACCGCCTCCGAGGGCGGTCGCTGTCGCAATGATAATCACGCCAAACGTATCCATACGGCGGCGCCCGGCAGCCAGCGCGCCGGTCATGGCTTCCGCCGTGATCCCAATCAGATAAAGAATATGAAGCAGCATAAATCCCCCACGATGATGGCGGAAGGTTAACGATTAGTGCTCAGGATCACGACTGAGATTTTCTAAAGCATTCGCATTTAACCAGATTAAACTAATGCGAGATGTGCTTATATTGGCTTTATTTAATGGTTATTTAATTGCTGTTTCTTCATCCATTGATTAGAAAAAATAATGACTAAACCTTTTATGCGCATCTATATTGAAAGCGGTATGAATACTTAATGTTTAACTCTGGGCTTTTATCCTTTTAGTTTCCTCCTTCAAGGTCTGAGAAAATGACTGCCGCCGCTGACAATAAAAACTATCTCATCCGCCTGCTTGCCGTTGTGCTGACGGGGATACTGGCCGGCCTGTCAGGCATGGTTCTGGCGCTGATTTTACACGCGATTCAGCACCTGGCGTTTGGCTACAGCCACGGCCAGCTCGTTGGCTCAGAGTCATTTTTACAGGGCGTCACGGATTCGTCCTGGTCGCGTCGGATCATGGCAATCGTCGCCGGCGGTGCAGTCGCCGGGTTTGGCTGGTGGCTGCTTGGGCGATATGGGCAGAAGCGGGTTTCAATTGCGTCAGCGGTGGCCAATCCTTCCGTGCCAATGCCTGCGGGTACCACCACGATTCATGCCCTGTTGCAGATCGTCACCGTGGCGCTGGGCTCACCCCTTGGTCGCGAAGTCGCGCCGCGGGAAATGGGCGCGCTGGGGGCAGGGATGGTGGCGCGTAAGCTGGGTCTGCCGGAAGATGAAAGCCGAACGCTGATTGCCTGCGGCGCAGGTGCGGGTCTGGCGGCGGTGTATAACGTCCCGCTGGCCGGCGCGTTATTCAGCCTTGAGGTGATGCTGCTGTCGTTTAGCTGGGAAAAAACGCTGGCGGCTATCATCACATCGGCGATTGCCGCGTGGACGGCTACCCTCGGCTTAGGCGATGAGTCGCAATACCATTTTACTTCCGACATCCTGCCGCATTCATTTCTCTGGTGGGCGATTATCTCTGGCCCCATTCTCGGCGCCGGGGCCTGGCTCTTTCGCAAAGCGACCAGTACCGCTCGTTCGCACGTCCAAAGCAACTGGCAGATGCCGGTTTTCTGTCTGCTGGCGTTTTCTCTGCTTGCCGCCCTCAGCCTCTATTTCCCCCAGCTTCCGGGAAACGGTAAAGGACCTATGCAGCTGGCTCTCAGCGATGAACTGGGTTTCCCCGGGGCGACGATGCTGCTGGTGCTGAAGATGGTGGTGATTCTGGCGGTGCTACGCGGCGGTGCGGAAGGCGGCCTGCTGACGCCGGGGCTGGCGGTAGGCGGCTTGGCCAGCCTGCTGCTGTGTATGCTCTGGCAACAGCTGCTTCCCGGCGGAGATTACGGCAGTTTTGCGCTGGTTGGCGCGGCGGCGTTTCTCGCAGCATCCATGCAGATGCCGATAACGGCGGTGGCGCTGGTGATGGAATTCACCCATATGGATCACAGCTATCTGGCCCCCACGCTGCTGTGCGCGGCAGGGGCATTTTTAACCTGCCGGATATTGGATAAGAACGATTCCTTCTGAAACGCAGCGAAAATAAAAGGCCATGATTTACCATGACCTTTTGTTCAAAAACGATTTGTGGGGGGCGAGTCATCGTTACTCGATATTTTGGATCTGCTCGCGCATTTGTTCGATTAGCACTTTCAGTTCAATGGCGGAGTTCGTCACTTCGGCATTAATCGATTTAGACGCCAGCGTGTTCGACTCGCGGTTGAACTCCTGCATCATAAAGTCGAGGCGGCGACCGACCGCTTCTTTCTTCTTCAGGATATTCCACGTCTCTTTCACATGCGCTTCCAGGCGATCCAGCTCCTCGGCAACGTCAATACGCTGCGCCATCAGCACCAGCTCCTGCTCAAGGCGGTTATTTTCCAGCTGCACTTCGGCGTCTTCCAGTTTGGAAACCAGACGCTCGCGCTGCCACTGTAAAATTTCCGGCATGTGGGCGCGTACTTTAGCCACTTCGGCGGTGACCCCGTCCAGGCGCTGCTCAATAAGCGCTTTCAACGCCTGGCCTTCGGTTTCACGGGCGACGATAAAGTCGTCCAGCGCGCCGTTCAACGCGCCCAGGATTTCGGCGGCAATGGCGTCCAGATCCTGCTCATGAGCCGACATTACGCCGGGCCAGCGCAGAATATCCACCGGATTAATTTCGCCCTCGTCGCTCTGCATTTTTACCCAGTTAGCGGCATTAACCAGCTGCTTTGCCAGCTTTTCGTTGAGAATCAGCTCGCCCTGTGCGCTTGGGTCCTGCTCAAAACGCAGGGTGCATTCGACTTTACCGCGGGTCAGACGGGAGCGAATACGTTCACGCACCACGGGCTCCAGGCTACGGAACTGCTCCGGCAGGCGGAAGTAAGTTTCCAGATATCGTTGGTTTACCGAGCGCAGTTCCCACGCGGCGCTACCCCATTCACCCTTGATTTCACGCCGGGCGTAGGCGGTCATACTGCGGATCATAGACGTTCCTGTTTTTAAAGGAGAGTGGGGTGGATTATAGCTTTCGCGACCTTATCAGGATAGGAATAAGCGCGCATTATCCGTATAATGCGCAGCCACATTCGTTTCAAGCCGGAGAACATCATGCGTCCAGCAGGCCGTAGCGCTAATCAAGTGCGTCCAGTAACCCTGACCCGTAACTACACAAAACACGCAGAAGGCTCCGTGCTGGTCGAATTTGGTGACACGAAAGTATTGTGCACCGCTTCTATTGATGAAGGCGTGCCGCGCTTTCTGAAAGGCCAGGGGCAGGGGTGGATCACCGCCGAATACGGCATGCTGCCGCGTTCTACCCACACGCGTAACGCGCGTGAGGCCGCCAAAGGTAAACAGGGCGGCCGCACCATGGAAATCCAGCGCCTGATCGCGCGTGCGCTGCGCGCGGCAGTTGACCTGAAGGCGCTGGGCGAATTCACCATTACTCTGGACTGCGACGTGCTGCAGGCCGACGGCGGCACCCGTACCGCATCGATTACCGGAGCCTGCGTGGCGCTGGCGGATGCGCTGAATAAGCTGGTTGCGGCCGGTAAGCTGAAAACTAACCCGATGAAAGGAATGGTGGCGGCAGTCTCCGTAGGGATCGTGAATGGCGAAGCGATTTGCGATCTGGAATACGTTGAGGATTCCGCGGCGGAAACCGATATGAACGTGGTGATGACCGAAGATGGTCGCATCATTGAGGTGCAGGGTACGGCAGAAGGCGAACCGTTCACCCATGAAGAGCTCCTTACCCTGCTGGCATTGGCCCGAGGGGGCATCGAATCCATTGTCACGACGCAGAAGGCGGCGTTGCAAAACTAGTTTTTAAGGCGACTGAGAAGTCGCCTTTTTTTTGTCCGTAGAAAAGTAAGATGAGGAGCGAATCCATGAAACCGTATCAGCGCCAGTTTATTGAGTTTGCGCTTAACAAGCAGGTACTTAAGTTTGGCGAGTTTACGCTGAAATCCGGGCGCAAGAGTCCCTATTTCTTCAACGCCGGCCTGTTTAATACCGGGCGCGATCTGGCACTGTTAGGCCGTTTTTATGCCGAAGCGCTGGTGGATTCCGGGATTGATTTTGACCTGCTGTTTGGCCCGGCCTACAAAGGCATCCCTATCGCCACTACCACGGCGGTCGCGCTGGCGGAACATCATGACCGCGATCTGCCTTACTGCTTTAACCGCAAAGAGGCAAAGACCCACGGCGAAGGTGGAAATCTGGTGGGGAGCGCGCTGCAGGGCCGCGTGATGCTGGTAGATGATGTTATCACCGCAGGCACCGCGATTCGGGAATCGATGGAAATTATTCAGGCCAACGGCGCCGAGTTAGCCGGCGTACTGATCTCTCTGGATCGTCAGGAACGCGGACGCGGTGAAATCTCAGCGATTCAGGAAGTTGAGCGCGACTACAGCTGTAAAGTGATTTCCATCGTGACGCTGAAAGACCTGATCAGCTATCTGGAAGAGAAGCCGGAAATGGCTGAACATCTGGCAGCCGTTCGCGCCTATCGCGAAGCGTACGGGGTGTAAATATCAGCCCGGCCGGCAACGTCCGCCGGGCATATTTTCAGACCAGCTTTGCGCCTTGCGCATTGACGTAGAGCGAATAGATGGACGTGCTGGATGCCATAAACAGGCGGTTGCGCTGTTCACCGCCGAAGCACAGGTTGGCGCAGCGTTCCGGTAACTGAATAATACCGATGTTTTTCCCCTGCGGATTGAAGACGCGGACGCCGTCCAGCTCTTCGCTGCCCGTACCCCACCCGCACCACAGGTTCCCGTCCATGTCGCAGGCGATGCCGTCAGCGGTTCCGTTACCGCAGTCAATATGCACTCTTTTGTTTTTCAATGTGTTATCGACAACATCCCACGCCAGGATAAGCCGGTTTGGGGTAGCGCGGCTTTCCACCACGTAGAGCGTTTTTTCATCGGCGGAAAAACAGAGGCCGTTTGGCCCCTTGACGTCGCCCAGCACGACGCTCAGTTTACGGCTTTCCGGGTCCAGTCGATAAACGTTTTGCGGCAGCTGCGGCGTGGCCTTATGCCCTTCATAGAATCCGCTGATACCGAAAGGCGGATCGGTGAACCAGATGCTGCCGTCTGACCTCACGACGATGTCGTTTGGCGAGTTCAGCGGTTTGCCTTCGAAGTTATCCGCCAGTACGGTGATGCTACCGTCATATTCAGTGCGGGTAATTCGTCGGGTATCGTGTTCGCAGCTGATGAGCCGTCCCTGCCGATCGCGGGCGTGGCCGTTCGCGTAGTTTGCCGGTTGGCGAAATACGCTGGTAGCGCCGGTGGCCTCATCCCAGCGCATAATGACGTTGTCAGGAATATCGCTCCAGAGCAGCATGCGCGTATCGCCAAACCATACCGGCCCTTCCGCCCAACGAAAGCCGGTGGCGATCTGCTCCACTTTTGCGCTGGCAAGCATATAGCGGCGAAAGCTATCATCCACCGCCATAATACGCGGATCGGGATAACGTGCAGATGGCGCCCAGGCCGCGAAGCTTTTTTGACTAAGCACGAGTGATGCGGTTGCCAGACCGCCCAGTTTGAGCAATTCCCGTCGTGATGTCGCCATCAGCCCTCTCCTTATCCATTGCAAAGATACAATCAAAGGATGGTATGAGAGAGCGAGAGCCGAAAACATCTGGCAGTTCTACGAATTGTTCTGGGCGTTATGCCAGAATAATCAAAAAAGAGAGATGCAGCCTTTCGGGCTGCATAGAGACAGGAGAGGGTTACTTCAGCTGGGCGGCGACCAGCGGCCAGCGGGCGTCAAAATCGTCCGTCGGGCGATATTTAAATTCGCTGCGTACAAAGCGCGACAGCATCCCTTCGCAGAATGCCAACAGCTGGCTGGCCAGCAGGGCTTCATCGACGGAGTAGCCTTCACCTTCACGCATTTTCTTTTCACGCATCACCTGACGCAGCTGGACTTCAATACGCTCGAAAAGCTGGTTTATGCGATCCTGAAGCCGGTCCTGTTCAAACATCAGCGCGTGGCCGGTCAGAATTCTTGTCAGCCCAGGATTACGCTCGCCAAACCCCAGAATCAACAACACAATCAGACGCAGGCGCGCGGTGGTGTCTTTTTCATCTTTTAAAATCAAATTGATGCGCGTAATCAGGCTGTCTTCGATAAACTCAATCAGGCTATCAAACATGCGGGTCTTGCTCGGGAAATGCCGATACAGAGCCGCTTCGGATACGCCAACGGAGGCCGCCAGCTTCGCCGTGGTGATACGCTGACTCCCGTCGCTGGATTCGAGCATTAGCGCCAGAGATTGAAGTATTTCTTCGCGACGATTCCTTTTCGCAGTTTGTTTTTCTGCCATGTTTTAAAATACCCCTGAAAAAAAGCACTTGTCAGGCAGGCATCCACAAAGCGACCGCAAGCTGTTGCCTGCGGTGATGTTATTGCATTAGTGCGCTTTGCGATGCAGGTTCCACTTCATCTTTGGGACTGCCCGTTTATCGGCGACGCCCCGAAGATTTTTGTCTATTGCCGGGCTTATTTACGCCCTGAGTGACCGAAGCCGCCTTCGCCGCGATCGGTGGTGTCAAACTCTTCCACCAGGTTAAATTCCGCCTGTACAACGGGCACGAACACCATTTGCGCGAGACGCTCGCCGGGTTCGATGGTGAAGCTCTGCTGACCGCGGTTCCAGACGGAAACCATCAGCTGACCCTGATAGTCGGAATCAATCAGGCCGACCAGGTTACCCAGGACGACGCCGTGTTTATGACCCAGCCCGGAGCGCGGGAGAATCACTGCTGCCAGAGACGGATCGGCAATATGAATCGCCAGGCCAGTTGGCACGAGGAGCGTAGCGCCAGGCGCCAGCTCTACGGCGTCATCGAGACAGGCTCGCAGGTCAAGTCCGGCGGAACCGGAGGTGGCATAGGTCGGCAGCGGAAATTGCTGACCAACGCGCGGGTCCAGAATCTTAACGTCGATTTTTTTCATCATAACGGGTCACGATCTCGTCGAGTAATAATTGGCCCAGGAGTTCCTTGCGCTCAAGTGGTAAGCGCTTATCTCCCTCCTGCCAGAAAAGGTGTAATGCATTGCTGTCGCTGTTAAATCCCTGATTTGGCTGTGAAACATCATTAGCGCAGATCAGATCAAGATTTTTGCGGGCTCGCTTTTGCCGTGCGTATTCTTCCACATTATTCGTTTCGGCGGCAAACCCAACGACGTAAGGGCGGTTGGCCTTAAGCGCGGCGACCCCTGCGACGATATCCGGATTTTTAACCATTTTCAGGGTGAGTTCATCACCTTGTTTTTTGATTTTTTCTTCGGCAATGGTGACCGCACGGTAGTCGGCGACCGCTGCGCAGCCAATAAAAATATGCTGCCGTGAGGCGCCGTTTTGCACCGCGGCTTCCATTTCCAGCGCCGTGGTGACATCAATTCTTAGTACAAACGGCGGCGTAGGTAGAGAAACCGGGCCGCTTACCAGCGTGACGTTTGCCCCGCGACGCGCGGCGGCAGCGGCAATCGCGAAGCCCATCTTACCAGAACTGTGGTTAGTGATATAACGCACCGGATCCAGCGGCTCGCGGGTTGGGCCCGCGGTAATCATGATGTTGAGATGTTGCAAATCTTTGACAGGAGAGAAGTGCTGCGCGGCCATATCCACAATGGTCAGCGGGTCCAGCATCCGCCCCGGCCCAACATCGCCGCAGGCCTGGCTGCCGCTGTCCGGGCCCCAGACCAGCAAACCGCGCGAGGCAATCACCTCAAGATTATGCTGGGTGGCGGCGGCGCGATACATTTGCTGATTCATGGCGGGCACGACCGCGACGGGCGACGGCGTCGCCAGGCAAATCGTCGAGACGAGATCGTTAGCCATGCCTGCCGCGACTCGGGCGATTAAATCGGCGGTCGCCGGAGCGAGAATAACCAGATCGGCCCATTTCCCCAGCTCAATGTGGCCCATTGCGGCTTCGGCGGCCGGGTCGAGCAGGCTGTCGGAAACCGGATAACCCGATACCGCCTGTAAACTTAATGGCGTAATGAAGGCTTTAGCGGCTTCCGTCATGGCGACGCGGACATCCGCACCGCGGTCGCGCAGGCGGCGCACCAGTTCCGGCGTTTTATAGGCAGCAATGCCGCCGCTCACGCCGAGAACGATCTTTTTACCAGCCAGACTCATCATGATTTTTTCCTGTTGCGGTACACCAGAATTCGCGCATCTTATCACAATCCTCACGGCATCGTGTGCCTGGTGGCGATCCACTTTGCGAGGCGCTACGCAGGGATAAAACTTGCCTGTCGGCGGCGCAAAAAGGCTGTGTCAGGATAGCGGGGAGTGGGAAGGAGAGGCCGCGATGGAGATACAGGAAACCCTCATGCCGAGGGAAAAGATGCAGCGTTACGGTATCGAAGTTTTATCGGATATCGAGCTGTTAGCGCTGTTTTTACGTACTGGTACGCGCACGCAGGACGTGATGACATTTTCGCGAGAGCTGCTGCAGCGATTTGGCTCGCTGTACGGCCTGCTTTCGGCGGAAGAGTCACAGTTCGCTGAGATCGAAGGCATTGGTCTGGCGAAATATGCGCAGCTAAAAGGGATTGCTGAACTGGCGCGACGCTATTTCAGCCTGCGGATGACGGAAGAGCCCTCATTGGTCACCCCGTCGATGACGCGGGAGTTTCTGCAAAGCCAGCTGGCCGACGAAGAGCGCGAGATCTTCATGGTGATCTTTTTAGACAATCAGAACCGGGTATTGAAACATAGCCGACTTTTTTCTGGTACTCTTAGCCACGTTGAGGTGCATCCGCGAGAAATCGTACGCGAAGCCATCAAAGTGAACGCCGCCGCGGTGATCCTGGCACATAATCATCCATCCGGAAGTCCTGAGCCGAGTAAGGCCGACAGATTGATTACCGAAAGAGTGATAAAATGTTGTCGATTCATGGATATACGTGTGCTCGATCACCTTGTTATCGGCCGCGGAGCGTACGTATCTTTTGCTGAACGCGGCTGGATTTAGCCCCGATCATGCGATCCATCGGGATCTTTGTCTGTTCGGGACTTGAGCACATCGCAGAGTCAGCGTATACTACGCCACCTTTGAGAATCTCGGGTTTGGCATTTGGGCCTGGCAATCGAGAGTTCAATAGAACTATGCGATGACCGGGCTGTAAAGCCTGACGAGGCGCCAATACCCCATACGAAGCTCGAGCTAATTTGATTTTTGGAGAATAGACATGTCCCGAGTCTGCCAAGTTACTGGCAAGCGTCCGGTGACCGGTAACAACCGTTCCCACGCACTGAACGCGACTAAACGCCGTTTCCTGCCGAACCTGCACTCTCACCGTTTCTGGGTTGAGAGCGAGAAGCGTTTTGTCACCCTGCGCGTATCTGCTAAAGGTATGCGTGTTATTGATAAGAAAGGCATTGATACAGTTCTGTCCGAACTGCGTGCCCGTGGCGAAAAGTACTAAGTACTTAGAGGAAATAAATCATGGCTAAAGGTATTCGTGAGAAAATCAAGCTGGTTTCTTCTGCTGGTACTGGTCACTTCTATACCACCACGAAGAACAAGCGTACTAAGCCGGAAAAACTGGAACTGAAAAAGTTCGATCCAGTTGTCCGTCAGCACGTTTTATACAAAGAAGCTAAAATCAAATAATTTTAGGTTCCTTGTAAAGAAAAACCCCGCCTCGGCGGGGTTTTTTGTTATTAAAACGACGCCACCGTCGGCGCTGGCGGCAGTTTAGCCCTCCTGTGGCAGGCGGAAGAGCAAGCTGAACAATAATTGCCCTGAACCTCGTCGCTGAACGCGGTAAGATAGAGCATCCAGCCGTTTTTGTTCGAGAAAAGAATGCCTGAATTACCTGAAGTAGAAACCAGCCGCCGCGGCATTGAGCCTCACCTGGTTGGTGCGACCATCCTGCACGCCGTTGTGCGCAACGGGCGCCTGCGCTGGCCGGTTTCCGAAGAGATCTATCGCCTGAGCGACGTTCCTGTGCTCAGCGTGCGCCGCCGCGCTAAATATCTGCTGCTCGAACTGCCCGACGGCTGGATTATCGTCCATCTCGGCATGTCGGGAAGCCTGCGTATCCTCAGCGGAGATCTGCCGGCGGAAAAACACGACCACGTGGACCTGGTGATGAGTAACGGCAAGGTCCTGCGCTATACCGATCCGCGACGCTTTGGCGCCTGGCTGTGGACTAAAGAGCTGGAAGGGCATCCGGTGCTGGCGCATCTGGGACCGGAGCCGCTGAGCGATGAGTTCAACGCCGATTATCTCCAGCAGAAATGCGCGAAGAAGAAAACTGCGATCAAGCCCTGGCTAATGGATAACAAGCTGGTGGTCGGCGTGGGTAATATCTACGCCAGCGAATCGCTATTTTCGGCGGGTATTCACCCCGACAGGCTGGCCTCTTCGCTGTCGCGCGAGGAGTGCGAACAGCTGGTGAAAGTGATTAAGCTGGTCCTGCTGCGCTCCATCGAACAGGGTGGGACGACGCTGAAAGATTTCCTGCAAAGCGACGGTAAACCGGGTTATTTTGCCCAGGAGCTGCAGGTGTATGGCCGCAAGGGCGAGCCGTGCCGCATTTGCGGGACGCCGGTTATCGGCAGTAAACACGCCCAGCGGGCGACGTTTTATTGTCGCCAGTGCCAGAAATAATATGCGGTGGTTGCGGTGAACCCGGCTCGCGCTGCGCTTAGCCGGGCTACGCGTCCGTGCGATTTGATTGGGTAGCCCGGACAGATGCGCAGCATCGCCTGCGGGAAGAGACCCGATGGCGCAGGATTACAGCTTCTTCAGCAGCGCCTGGTGAACGTTTGCCGGCAGAAAGTGGGAGACGTCGCCCTGGTGGCGCGCCACTTCTTTTACCAGCGAAGAGGAGATAAACGACCACTCTTTGCACGGCATCAGAAACACGCTCTCCAGCGTCGGCATTAAATGACGGTTCATATGGGCCAGCTGCATCTCATATTCAAAATCCGCCACCGCCCGCAGGCCGCGAATTAAAATGTTCGCCTGCTGCGCGCGGGCAAAATTGGCCATTAAATCGCTGAAGCCAATAACCTCAACGTTGACCAGATGCGCCGTTGCCTGGGTGGCCAGTGCGATGCGCTCGTCGAGAGTGAACATCGGCTTTTTGCTCGGGCTGGCGGCGATAGCCAACAGCACCTTATCGAACATGCTGGCCGCGCGAGTGACGATATCGATATGGCCGTTGGTGATAGGGTCGAAGGTTCCCGGATAGATCGCTTTTGTGCTCATAATGACACTTTCTCCGAGTAGCCGCGGCTCAGGGCCCACAGCTCGGTGTATTTATTAAACGTGTATTGCGCGTTGACCACCGCCAGTAGCCAGCCTTGTTTCCCATCCAGAATGCCGCCGCGCAGCAGCAGCGTTTTCACAAAGGCGCCCAGCGTATGGCCGAAGATAGCGGCCAGCGAGGTCTTTTTGCCTCTCTGATGGCGCTCCTGCGCCCAGGCGGCGGCGTAGGCCAGCTGCTTTTGCTGAAAGCCGGAGAAATCACGGCAGGTCAGATGCAGCAGATCGCCCGCGAGCTCGATAACCGGCGCGCCTCGGGCATCGAGAGATTCGTGGACCAGATTATCGTTATAGCGGTAACGGCCGCGTTCGTACAAGCGCATCACGCGATCGGGATACCAGCCGCTGTGGCGCATAAAGCGGCCAAGAAAATAGTTGCGCCGGGCAATGCTGTATATTGCGCCGGTTTGCGGCGCGGCCAGCACGCTGCGGATAGACTGCGCAAGCTCCGGAGTGACGCGCTCGTCGGTATCGATCATCAGCACGTAATCGCCGGTGGCGTAGTCCTGGGCGCGCTGGCGTTGAATACCGTAGCCCTGCCAGTCGCGATTGACATGCACCTGAACGCCCATGCTGCGGGCTAATTCGACGGTGTTGTCGCTACTGCCGGAATCCAGCAGCACTATCTCATCGGCCCAGCTTACCGACGCCAGACAATCAGGCAGCAGATCCGCCGCGTTTTTGGCGATCATCACGACCGAGAGTCGAGGCGACATTAGTGGCTCCGCTGCGGCAGATAGGGTTGGAGTAACTGTAGCAGACGGGAGAGCGCGCCCTGGTTTTGGTGCAGGACTTCCACCGCGTGACGACCATACCACAGACGGTAATCTTCATCGGTCAGCAGGTTTGACACCTCCGTCACCAGCGAGTCGGCGTCGGTGACGGTAATCAGTCCATCGTCCTGCTGCAGCTTGGCGCAGATATCTTTGAAGTTAAAGGTGTGCGGGCCCATCAGTACCGGTATCGCATGAGCAGCGGGCTCCAGCGGGTTATGACCGCCGCGCTCCACCAGGCTACCGCCGACAAACGCGAGGTCGGCAATGCCGTACAGCAGCATCAGCTCACCCATGGTATCGCCAATCACCACCTGGGTACTGTTCGACGGGATTTCGCCGGTACTGCGCAGGGTGTAGCTCATTCCCGCTTTCTGCACCATCTCGCGGGCGTCGCCGAAGCGCTCCGGGTGGCGCGGGACAAGGATCAGCAGCAGGTTGGGGAAGCGCTCCAGCAGCTTTTTATGCGCCTGAAGAATGATTTGCTCTTCGCCGTCGTGGGTGCTGGTGGCAATCCATACCTGGCGGTGCGGCGCCCACTGGCGACGCAGGGTGATAGCGCGAGCGGCCAGCTCCGGCGTGACTGAAATATCAAACTTCAGGCTGCCGGTGACCGCCAGTTGATTGCGTTTCAGGCCAAGGGCGATAAAGCGGCTGGCGTCTTCTTCATTCTGTGCGGCGATAAGGGTAATGCGGCTCAGCAGCCGACGCATAAATTTGCCCAGTTTGGCATAGCCTTTCGCCGAGCGTTCGGACAGCCGGGCGTTGGCGATAACCAGCGGAATTTTGCGTTTATGCAGCGTGGCGACCATGTTCGGCCACAGTTCGGTTTCCATGACGATAACCAGCTTTGGCTGAACGGTATTGAAGAAGCGGTTCATTGCGCCGGGAAGATCGTAAGGCAGATAGACGTGATGGACGTCTTTACCGAAAGCGGACATCGCGCGTTCGGAGCCGGTTGGCGTCATGGTCGTGACGGTGATCGGCAGATAGGGGTAGCGGTGGCGTAGCGCGCGCACCAGCGGGATAGCCGCCAGCGTTTCACCCACGGAAACGGAATGCAGCAGGATGCCACCCGGTTCTACCTTGTTCTGGCAGAAGCCATAACGTTCCTTCCAGCGTTTACGATAGGCAGGGGCCTTACGGCTGCGTAACAGCAGTCGCAGCCACACCAGCGGCTGAATGAGGTAAAGTAGGGCGGTATAAAGCAATTCCAAGCGATTTATCCGTATTTATGTTTTTGCGGGCAAATTCTAAGCATTTAACCCGCGTAAAGCTATCTCTTTGGCGGAAACTAAGGGATTCAGTATTAAGCCGCGTCGCGATAGCGCTTGATGCGCAGATAGCGGCGTCCAAGACGCCAGCGTAGACGGAACGTATGGGCATTTTTCCAGATCAGGCTCCAGATACCGCGGTCAAAGAACTCTTTAATGATAATATGCTTTTTTGACTCATCTTTCATGCTATCGAAGGTATGAATAATTCCCAGCCCCTCTTTAGCGATCTGCCAGCGGCAGGCGGAAATATTGCGAACCTTGTCCGGATAGCGCTGGTTGATGGCGTCCAGCATCTCAAGAATCTTCATATAGTGGCGCGCTGAACGCATCAGCGTATCGTCATTGTCCGGCTTATGCGACACCGATTCCGAATGGATGTAGTAATCGTAGAACTGCTCGCTGGTGTACTGCACGCGTTCTGCCGCCAGCAGCACTTCCGTGGTCCAGGGAATATCCTGATGACGCAGGCCCGGCTCAAAATGGAAGCGGTGATCCGCGATAAACTCGCGGCGGTAAATATTGAGCCAGGTGACATGCAGGAACTTACGAGAATCCAGCGCCTGTTTTAACCAGACGTGGCCGGGCAAAACGCCGGTCGACTGTAGCCGGTCCAGCGGGAAAATAGGATGGATATCTTTTTTCGTCTCGTAGACGTAGCGGCCGTTGCAGGTGGCGACGTCAAGATTGCCCTTTTCCGCCATTTCCAGAAGCGTACGGTACATGCCCGGGTAAAGCTTATCGTCGATATCCGGAAAGGTCAGATATTTACCGGTCGCCGCGGCGAGCCCGGTATTGCGCGCCACCGACACGCCCTGGTTTTCCTGTTCCAGTACGAGCACGTTTTGCAGGCGCTCTTTCCACTGGTCGATAACCGCAAGGCTACCGTCCGTCGACCCGTCGTTCACCAGGATCAGTTCATAGCTTTCCAACTGCTGTTGCTCAAGGCACTCAAAGAATTGCGCAAGGAATTTTTCGCCGTTATAGACGGCGGCTACGATGCTTAGTAAAGGCGTTTGACTCATAAATCATTCGATCCTGGTTGAATAACGGCGTCAGGCGCTGCGCAGCTGACGATACTGCTGACAAATCGATGCCACGCTGAATTTCTCCAGCGCCGAGGCGTCGATGGCTGGGGGGCTATGGTAAATGCTTTGCATCGTCTGAGCCAGCGCCGGGCTGTTGAGATCGGCCAGGCCGCGCGACAGCTCGCCGGTGAGGATCTCGGTCACGCCGCCCGGGCAGCGGGTGCTGGCGACCGGCGTATCCAGCAGCAGCGCTTCAACCACCACGTTGCCAAAACCTTCGCTATCGGAGCTCAGGACCAGCATCCGCGCGCCTTTGATCCACGGCAGCGGATTTTTCTGGAAGCCTTTAAACAGGACGCGATCGGCAACCTGTAGCTGCTGCGCCAGCTGGCGCAGGCGCTGCTCTTGTTCCGGTTTTCCCTGTCCCAGCAGCACCAGCGGCGCATCAATACCGCTTTGCGCATACGCCTCAATCAGGCGGTCGTGGCGTTTACCGGGATGAAAGCGGCCCACGTGAATAATATAGTCGCCGTCGGGTCGCTGGCTGGGCTCTTCAGCCGCTGCGCGCAGCGCGGCGATATCAAACGGGTTATAGATGGTTTTCAGCTGGGCCGGGCGAATGGCGAACTGCTCGACCAGATCTTGACCTACCGCATCGGAGACGGTGACGACGTTGCGTCCCTGGTAAACGCGTCCGATCTTCTGCTGCTTAAGCCAGCGGTCAAAACCGGTGCGATGGCCGAGATAGGAAGTAGAGAATACGCCGTGCAGGCAATACCAGACGTTTCGCCCGTTCAGCAGGCGGCTGCGGGAGACAATGCGGTCAGTTTTATGCAGATTCGAGAGCACCAGATCGAAGCGGCCCTGCCGTTCTGCGCTATCGATGGCCGCATCAAGCTGGCGCGCGCGCCGGGAGAGTTCCGTCAGTTTGCGCCACGGTTTGCGGCAGCGGTCGGCGATGACCTGATAATCCAGTCCTTCCGGCAGCGGATAATCGCAGACGTCGCGCAGGGAAAAAAGCGATACCTTTTCCCCCTGGTTGAGAAAGTGCGCCGCCAGCGTCAGCACGACTTTTTCCGCGCCGCCGCCGGGCAGGCCGTCGATAACAAACAATATGCGCATCGTTATTTCACCAAATCCTGATAAAGGGAGAGCAGCTGCGCCGAGAGGCGTTCGCTGGTGCAGGCCATGATGCGCTCGCGGGCGCGTTCGCCTTCCGTGGAGCCTAACGCCCGGGCGGGAAGGGCGCTAACCGACTCCTGCAGGGCCGGGATATCCAGCGCATCGCAAACGTAGCCATTGCTGCCCTGAACAATAAACTCCGCGCCGCCGCAGCCGGTAGTGGTAATGACCGGCAGGCCGCAGGCCATCGCTTCGAGAATAACGTTGGGGAACGGGTCGTACAGCGTCGGCAGCAGCAGGCCGTCGGCCATCTGATAAAACGGCAGGGTTTCCGACTGCATGCCGAAAAAGCGCACCCGCTCATCGCAGTTCAGCGTTTTCGCCAGCTGCTGATAACGACTTTGCTCTTTATCTTTGCCCACTACCAGCAGGTAGCGGTTGGTCGGCGCGATGGCGCGGATCGCCGCATCCAGCCCCTTGCGCTCAAAGCCGGAGCCGACGTAAATCAGGCAGGTCGCCTGGAGCGGCAGATTCCATTTGGTACGCAGCGCGACAAAGGCCGCTTCCGTCGGCGGCAGAAAACGCTGGTTATCGATGGCGTTATAGATAACGTGGATTTTTTCCGCCGGCAGGCCGAAGTCTGCAATAATCTCGCGTTTAATCATCTCCGCGTTGCAGATAACGCCGCGCAGGTGCGAGTCCTGGTACATTTCGCGCTCGGCCTGCATTACATAGCGATGATAGCGGTCGGCAAACAGCAGTCGGCTTTTCCAGCCGGGCAAAATGCGCGAGCGCTGCTGCAGCCAGCGGCGGTGTACGCCGTCTCCGGCGCGGTACAGGTCGCAGCCGGGGATACGCTCATGGCTTTGCACCAGATCGAAGGCTTCGCGCTGCCACAGCTGGCGGGCGGCGTCGGCAAACCCACGCTCGCGGCTGATCCGCCCCCACTTGCGCGGGTTGCAGATGTGGATGTTCCACTCGGGCTTCACCGGCCCCTGCCACTCGCGGGTGATGACGTTCAGCTCAAGGTCGCTGTCGTCGAGGGCCTCCAGCGCGCGGGAGACAAATCGTTCCGCGCCGCCGTCCGGGCGATACTTCTGGCGTACCAGAGCCAGCCTGAATTTACTCATGCCAGTACCTTTTTCGCCGCCGCGATAACCGCGTCGGTGGGGATTAAATCGAGATAGCGTTCCTCGGTGTTGGTATCTATGTCGTCAGGATCGGGAATCGAGCCGAAATCACCCGCCCAAATTACCTCACCCTGCGCCTGCCATGGACGCCAGAAAGTGAGCTTGGAGGGGCCGAATAGCGCCACCAGCGGTGTGCCCAGCGCGGCGGCCATATGCATCGGCACGGAGTCGACGCCGATAAACAGGCGGGCATGGTCGATGAGAGACGCCAGCTGGCGCAGGGTGAGCTGCCCGGCGAGGGAGTACAGGCGAGCATTGGGACAGCCCGTCATAATCGTGTCGATCATCTGCTTCTCTTTGGCGTCGGGGCCGGAGGTCAGCACGACCGGATAGCCTGCCTCAGAAAGCGCGTTTATCAGGGCGCTCATCCGCGCTTCGCGCCAGCATTTAAAGAACCAGCGGGAGGTCGGCTGAATGACGATATAGTTGTCCTGAAATCCTTCCGGCAGCAGCGCGCGGCTGGCGAGCCAGTCCTGTTCGCTGTAGCCCATCGTTGCCGGCGCATCATCAATATCCAGCCCAAGCGGCGCCAGAATCGACAGATTCTGCTGTACGGTATGCAGCTGGTTGTGCAGCTCGGTTGAGGCGAGGGCGGTATGGCAAAAACGCCAGGCCGGATGACGACGCTTCGGAAAGTCAAAGCCGATGCGGGTGGTCGCCCCGGTCAGTTTAGTGATAATCGCGCTGGGCCACTGATCGGCAAGATTGAGCACCATATCGTAGCGCTGCTGGCGGAGCGTACGGATCAGCTGCCATTCCATCTTGAGCTGATGGCCGGTGCCCTGTTTTTTCCAGCGCCGATCGATACCATAAATATGGCGGATCTCAGTATTCGCTGCGAGCATATCCCGGGTTTCTTCATAAAGCAGCACATCCACGCAGGCGGCGGGGTATTGCTGTTTTAGCGAGTGAATAAGCGGCGTTATCAATAACATATCGCCATGATGGCGAAGCTTAATAACCAGGATTCGCGCCGGGTTCACGCGGCCGGAAGTGCGGGTTTCAGGCGTCATTCTCTGTTCTTCATTCAGGGTCAGGGCTCCGATTCTAGGGGATCAGATAGATTGAGAGAAGCCTTGTCTTGCTCTACCATGACCCGATACGTATGGCCTGAGGACGTTTTCGTGCACAAACCCGCATTTCTCATCACGATTGATACAGAGGGCGATAACCTCTGGCAAAAACATGACAGCATCACCACCGAGAATGCGCGCTATTTACCGCGTTTTCAGCAGCTTTGCGAAAAGTATGGCTTCAAACCGGTTTATTTGACCAACTATGAAATGGCCATCGACCCGGTTTATATCGAATTCGCCAAAGATGTGATTGCCCGGGGGACGGCGGAAATCGGCATGCATCTGCATGCCTGGAACAGCCCACCGACCGACCCGCTTACCGATGACGACTGGCGGCATAAACCGTATCTGATCGAGTACAGCGATGCGGCGATGCGTGCCAAAGTCGACTATATGACCCGTCTGCTGGAGGATACCTTCCAGACTAAAATGGTCAGCCATCGCGCCGGACGCTGGGCGTTTGACGAGCGCTACGCGCGTCTGCTGGTGGAGTATGGCTATCTGGTCGATTGCTCGGTTACTCCCAGGGTGAACTGGAAAACGGCGAAAGGCGCGCCGCAGGGCGACGGCGGTACCGATTATCGTCACTTCCCGCAGCACGCCTACTTTCTCGACGAGAACGATATTCGTCGTGAAGGCCAGTCGTCGCTGCTGGAAGTGCCAATGAGCATTCAGTACAAGCATTCTGCGTGGATGAATAGCCTGAAGCAGGGTTACGATCGCCTGCGCGGCAAAGTCCGCTCGCCGTCGGTACACTGGCTGCGTCCGATGGGCGGCAACGTGGAGACGATGAAAAAAGTGGTCGAACAAACGTTGACTCAGGGTAATGACTACGTCGAATATATGCTCCACTCTTCTGAGTATATGCCTGGCGGCAGCCCGACGTTTAAAAACGAGCAGGATATTGAGCGCTTATATGCCGATCTGGACGCTTTTTTCAGCTGGCTGGCACCGCAGGTGAAGGGAATGACGTTGGCGGAATATTACCAACAGAAACGCGCACAGCGATAAAAGATCACAACCAGGTACCGTATGCGTATCGTGAAGCAGTTCACGCGGAAGAAAAATGCCTTCTTCCGCGAAATTAAATTTAATTTGATTAACTATCGTTACAGAAATAAAAGCGCACGCCAGCCTTTTAATCCCGCGAAGATTCAGCATGTTTTATTATTGCGCCTGGATGACAAAGTCGGGGATATGGTCGTGACGACCGGCTGCGCAAAGCTTTTGGCCGACCGGGGCTATAAGGTGTCTGTTCTTACCGGGCCTGTCTGTAAACAGATGCTTGCCGGTGCGGATTTTCTTGAGCAGGTCTATTTATATCAGCCGCGGATGCCCTTAAATGCGCTGCGTGCGGTGGGATTTGACGCGGTCGTTGATTTTGATGATGTTAAAACCTACGAACGTTTTAAACTGCTCTCTGATTTGCGGCCTGGCTGCGTTATTGGTTTTAATAAACAAGAATATAAGCTTTACGATCACTCCATCCCTTTTTTTGACAGCGCCAGGCATATTTCCGCCCGCTACAAAGAAGTGGCCAGGCTATTTGGTATAGAACACGATCGTTACCACTATCATCTGCCCGGCGATCTTCACGAACGGGAAAGGGTTAAGCTTTTACTTAATCAGGAAAAAGCGCGCGCGCTCTGTATTGCGATCAACCCGTTTACCGCTTCAACGGATAAAGACTTTTGTCATCACCAGGTGGCGACTCTGATTGACCGCCTGCATACGCTTCCGTATGCCGTGAGCGTCGTCATGGTTGGGCATAGCGAAAAAATTCGCCAGCTAAATCTGGATAAAGCGCTATATCTGCCTGATAGCAATATTAATTCAGCGGTAGAGATCGTTCGCCAGTGCGATCTGGTGATTACGGCGGATACCGCCATCGTGCATATTGCCCGCGCGTTCGACAAGCCCATGGTGGCGGTTTACAACAAACGTAAGCTCAAAGATACCGGTTTGCCGGGCTATACTATTTGGGCGCCGGGTTATGACAAGGCCAGACAGATTGTCTGTGAAGAGACCCACGTCGCCGACATGACGATTGACGCCGTCTGGCCGGTGATTAAAGCGCAGGCGGACGACCTGGTTGCCTCTCGCGAGCAGACATAAAAAAGGCCCGTAACGGGCCCTTTGCTTAGCGTTTCGCCTTCAGGCTGCCGCTCAGCGCAATACCCAGCGGTAGCCAAAACAGCGGCCAGGTTTCGCGAGGATTGCTGATGATAAACATGCCCTGCGAAGCCATAAAAATCAGCGCATAGATAAAAATCGCCAGTCCGTAGCGGCCATCCTGCTGTTTGCGCCATGCCTGCCATAGCCCTCCGGCAATCACCGCCAACAGCAGCGCCAGACCAATGATGCCGCCTTTCAGCAGGGCGCCAAGATAGACGCTGTGGGTGGTGGTGATATGTTCGCCGCTGTAGTTGGTAAAGTTCAGCTCGTAGTCAAAACCTCGCCCCAGCCACGGCTGGCTGGCCACTTCCTCGATCGTATGATGCCAGATGCTGATGCGCAAACCGCTTTGCGTCCCCAGCTCCTCAAAGCGCGCCAGCAGCAGGTCTCCGGTGGGGGTGAAGAAGAAAAGCAGTCCCAGAATCATCGCTAACGCGGCGACAATCAAGATATTACGGCGGGTAAAGACGTGCAGATGCAGGGTGCAAACAAACGCCACCAGTAGGGCGATAATCGGGCCGCGGCTTTGGGTCAGAAATAGCATCACCAGCATGATAGCCATCGGCACATACAGAAGGTGGCTGCCTTTTTCTTTCAGCAGCATGGCGCAAATAAGAACCCCAATACCGCAATAACCCGCCAGGTCGATAACGTTGGTCGGGCCGGGATTATCCGGCGATACCAGGCGCTCCTTGAGGACCAGGGTGAAGTCGATAACCATCGTCCAGATAGACAGCACCGTGATCCCGGCCACGATGCTCAGCAGCGTCAGATGCCGGGTGCGAGAATGACCAAGTAGCGTTGTCAGCAGCAGAAGATAGAAAATGGTATAGGTGCCGTGGGTCAGAGGGGAATCGATATGCTGCGGCGTCTGGCCCCAAATATTGCTCAGCGCATAGTACACGCAGAATACGACCAGCAGACCATAGACCGGCCACTGCTGGCGCAGGTTTTCCGCTAATGCCCGGCGGTTGTCTGTGTTCAGCTGTGAAAGCAAAAACAGCAAAATGGATAAATGAAGAAGGTTATTTGCGCGAGTTGATACGCAAAAAATAGCACTAAAAAACAGAAACAAAGGAAAGAAAATGGTGTAACCCTGTCTGGCATAACTACTGATTTTTAAAGTACTCATCAAATGAAACCTTTTCGAAAATCGTTTCCGGAACCGCGCTTTCTAAGGAGAAGTTAACGACCCGAATATGGTTTTGTTGCAGCACGTTGGCAGCGTGCGAAAAGGACGGCATGACCAGGTCATCCACCTTATTTGCCAGCCAGGAGGGGAGTTTATCCTGTTCCGTTTCGTAGAATCGCGGCTGGTTGAAATTGCTCATATCCAGCCCGCTTATCAGAATAGTTTTAAATCCCAGCCACATCAGAATTTGCAGAGCCCAGTAGACCACGGTACCGGCATCAAAAATGCCATGGCGGATGTCGGTGCTAAAGCAAATATCCTGCCTTTGCGGATGAAAGCGTAGCGCGGTGACGCCGCGCCAGACCTGCTGTATCGCGCTTCTCGGGACTTTAGGCTGGTAAATTTTATAACAGGCGTCTTCAATTAATGCCAAACGACAGCGAAGCGCTGAGCCGTGGCGGTCGAGGATTTTGGCAATGCCATGCATGGTGGTGAAGAGTACGATGTCCGGTTGGCTAATCACCGCACGAATAATGTCCGGTTTTTTATCGTAAAACTCCATGTCCACAATGGTATAGAGCGAAAATTTAATTTTATCAGAGAGATGCCACGCGCCATTCACCCCCATCACCGGGATGCTTTTCGGCAGCCGCGTAAAATCGATGCTGCGCGTAGAGGGACCGGTTGCCGTCAGCAGCACTTCGCCCTGAGCGCTATCTTTTAGTTCGCTGAGGTTGACCAGCGGGACCGCTTTCCCTTTGTATTTCAGGGTGCGGATTTCACCGCTTGCCGCGCGGGTGATATGGGTAAACGGCCAAAGATTTTCGTTATGACGAAAGGCTCGTCGATGCGTGTAGCGATAGATCTGCTTAAATAATGAACCCATTAAGCCAGTTCCTGAGATTTCAACAGTTGCAGAATCCGGGAGGCGGCAATATCCCCCGTGCTGTTGCCGCTTTCCGGGCGCACGACATACTGGTTTTTACCGTAGCCGCCAATCAGCCCCGGATCTGTCGGGCCGTACAGCGTGAAGTTCGGTTTATCGAGCGCGGCGGTGAGATGGCTCAGTCCGGTATCGACGGAAACCACTCCGCGCGCGCCTCCCAGCACCTGGGCCACCTGCTCCAGGCTCATACGCGGCAGGACGTCGACAAAATCGTGCCCATCCGCCAGGCGTCTGGCCCGCGCTTCTTCATGGGGGGCGCCCCACGGCAGTTTGATACGCACGCCGCTGTCGGCAAGCAGAGCGATTAGCGCTCGCCAGTTCTCTTCCGGCCAGTGTTTATCATCCCGCGTTGTGGCGTGGAGAAATACCAGATAGGGCACAGCGGAGGCGTCGGCCTGGCGCAAAAAATGGCGAGCGATAGCGTAGTCGCCCTGGGTTTCCGGCTTCGCGTAGCCAAGGCTTTTAGCAAACAGCTCGCGGGTGCGCTCAACGGCGTGCTGCTGTTTGGCGATATGGTGGCGACGGTTATAGAACAGGCTCGCCAGCGGTTCGCGAGCGGTCTGCCAGTCCATACCGTGCTTAACGCCGCGGGCCAGTCGGGTGACCAGCGCGGCGCTCTTCACCAGCCCCTGGGCATCAATGATGGCGTGGTACTTTTCCGCCTGTACGGCGTCGCGAAATGCCTTGCGCTCGGCTTTAACGGGCGCGGAAAACCACGCCTTGCGCCAGCGACGAATCGCCACCGGAATGACCCTGTCGACGGTCTCATGCCAGGAGGGGATCTGTGCGAAGCCCTCTTCAACCACCCAATCGAAACGAATGCCGGGAAAGGCCAGCGCGGCGTCGCTCAGCGCGGGCAGCGTATGCAGCACGTCGCCCATGGACGAGGTTTTTACGATCAATACCCGCATCCGTCAGGCTTCCTCTTGTTCCGTTTTTTCCAGCAGCAGGTCGTTTAATTCTTCCAGTACGCGCTGCGGCGTAATGTCGATCAAACTCTGATGATAGCCTTCGGCGGCGTCGCCTTTACGCACTTTGTGGTAGCCGCTGATCAGGCGGATAACGCGCGCTTTGTGCGACAGCGGAGGGGTGAAGTCCGGGCTACTTGGCCCATAGAGCGCCACCAGCGGACGATCCAGCGCCGCGGCAACGTGCATCAGGCCGGAATCGTTGCTAACCACCGCTTTACAGGCGGCGATCAGAATGACGGCCTGCTCAAGCTGAGTTTCCCCGGCCAGGTTGCGGCACCATGCCTGCTGCTCGGTCGTGAGCGCGGCAAGGATTTCATTACCCGCTTCATGATCTTTTGCGGAACCAAACAGCACGATCTGAAAGCCTTCATCGATCAGCTGTTTCGCCAGCTCGGCGTAGTGATAGTGCGGCCAGCGTTTTGCCGGGCCGAACTCTGCGCCTGGGCAGAAGCCGATTATCGGGCGCTCGGCTGAAATATTAAATGCGCTACAGGCCTGCGATTTTTCGCCTTCATGCACCTGCAGCTGCGGCCAGAGCAGCGGCTGCGGCAGATCTTTCGCGCAGCGCATCACGCCTTTATCGTATGCGAGACCGACGTAGCGTTCGACCATCAGCGGCCAGGCCGCTTTATCCAGCTTACGAGCATCGTTCAGCAGGCCGTAGCGCATCTCGCCGAGCCAGCCGGTGCGATGCGGGATACCGGCGAAAAACGGCACCAGCGCCGATTTAAACGAGTTCGGCAGCACGTAAGCGCGATCGTAGCGACGCTCGCGCAGGCTGTGCCCAAGCTTGCGCCGTTCGCCGATTTCCAGCGCGCCGTGGCCGAGCGGCATCGGGATCGCTTCGTTGACTTCCGGCATGCGCGATAGCAGCGGACGGCACCATGCGGGCGCCATCACGTCGATTATCGCCTGGGGATAGCGCGCCCTGAGCGTACGATAGAGACTTTGCGACATCATCATGTCGCCCACCCATGACGGGCCCACCACCAGTATCTTCATTCATTTCATCCTTCAAGCTGTCTCTGCGTTGGCTGCCTTCGTTCACTTCAGTCACATCGTTATCCTATGTTCCTGAAGATTCGCTCAGTTGCTGCCTTAATACCGCCCGAATGATTTTATGAATTCGCATGATTGTCGCGATTGAGCCAGGCCATATATTCCGTTACGCCTTCGGCGACGGTCTTGAACGGTTTATCATAGCCCGCTGCGCGCAGGTTAGTGAGATCCGCCTGGGTAAACGCCTGATAGCGGCCTTTCAGCTTGTCCGGGAACGGAATGTATTCGATGCTGCCTTTCTTATGATAAGCCAGCGTTGCGTCTGCAACGGCCTGGAAAGACTCCGCGCGGCCGGTGCCGAGGTTAAAGATGCCGGAAACGCCGTTTTCCCAGAACCACAGGTTTACCGCCGCGACGTCGCCGACGTAGACGAAGTCGCGCTTGAAGCTATCGCTGCCTTCGAACAGTTTCGGACTTTCGCCATTATTCAGCTGAGTGTTCAGGTGGAACGCGACGCTGGCCATGCTGCCTTTATGACCTTCGCGCGGCCCGTAGACGTTGAAATAGCGGAAGCCGACGATCTGCGAATTTGCTTCCGGCAGGATCTGACGGACGTATTCATCAAACAGAAACTTGGAGTAGCCGTAAACGTTGAGCGGCTGTTCGTATTCGCGGGATTCAATAAAGTCGCTGGTGCGGCCGCCGTAGGTCGCGGCGGAAGAGGCGTACAGGAACGGGATTTCACGCTCCAGGCAGTAGTGCAGTACCTCTTTGGAATACTGATAGTTGTTATCCATCATGTACTTGCCGTCCCACTCTGTAGTGGACGAGCAGGCGCCTTCATGGAAAATGGCGTCGATATCGCCGAACTCCTCGCCCGCCATAATTTGGATCAGGAAGTCTTCTTTATCCATGTAATCGGCAATGTTCAAATCCACCAGGTTGATGAATTTAGTGCCGTCTTTCAGATTATCTACGACCAGAATGTCGGTAATGCCTTTGTCATTCAGCGCCTTAACGATATTGCTGCCGATAAAGCCTGCGCCGCCGGTAACGATGATCATAACTGTAACCTTTGAAGTGGGTAGTCCAGAGACAATCCGGACATGAATACTCCTATCATATCACCACATCGGAAAGGCTTCAGCCATTCGCCGATAAGGTGAAGAGGGTCTCGTGATTTATGCTGCAAATAATTCATGCAGTAATGCATCATCTCGTATCAGCGTATAGCTTTAGGTAATATGTGCCAAATTTTGCCGAATCTGGAGAGTTGCAATGCGTGGTGATTTCTACAAACAGTTAACCAATGACCTCGATACCGCGCGCGCGGAAGGGTTGTTTAAAGAAGAGCGTATTATTACTTCGGCGCAGCAGGCGGATATCACCGTCGGCGGTAGCCAGGTCATTAACTTCTGCGCCAATAACTATCTGGGTCTCGCGAACCACCCGGATCTCATTGCCGCCGCGAAAAGCGGTATGGATAGCCACGGTTTTGGCATGGCCTCCGTGCGCTTTATCTGCGGCACTCAGGATAGCCACAAAGCGCTTGAGAAGAAGCTGGCGGATTTTTTAGGCATGGAAGACGCGATTCTGTACTCCTCCTGCTTCGACGCCAACGGCGGACTGTTTGAAACTCTGCTCGGCGCAGAGGATGCGATTATCTCCGATGCCCTGAACCACGCGTCGATCATCGACGGCGTGCGCCTGTGTAAAGCGAAGCGCTTCCGCTATGCCAACAACGACATGCAGGAGCTGGAAGCCCGTCTGAAAGAGGCGCGTGAAGCCGGCGCGCGTCATGTGCTGATCGCCACCGATGGCGTGTTTTCGATGGACGGCGTGATAGCCAACCTGAAAGGCGTTTGCGACCTCGCGGATAAATACGATGCGCTGGTGATGGTCGATGATTCTCATGCTGTGGGTTTCGTAGGGGAAAACGGCCGCGGTTCCCATGAGTACTGCGACGTGATGGGCCGCGTTGACATTATCACCGGTACGCTGGGTAAAGCGCTGGGCGGCGCGTCCGGCGGCTATACTGCCGCGCGCAAAGAAGTCGTCGAGTGGCTGCGCCAGCGCTCGCGTCCGTATTTGTTCTCCAACTCGCTGGCTCCGGCGATTGTCGCCGCTTCGATCAAAGTGCTGGAGATGGTGGAAGCCGGCAGCGAACTGCGCGACCGCCTGTGGTCGAACGCGCGCCTGTTCCGCGAAAAAATGACTGCGGCAGGGTTTACCCTCGCGGGCGCCGACCACGCCATTATCCCGGTAATGCTCGGTGAAGCCACCGTGGCGCAGCAGTTCGCGCGCGAGCTGCAAAAAGAAGGTATCTACGTCACCGGATTCTTCTATCCGGTGGTTCCAAAAGGCCAGGCGCGTATACGTACCCAGATGTCTGCGGCGCATACCCCTGAACAAATTGAACGTGCGGTGGAAGCCTTTACCCGCATCGGTAAACAACTGGGCGTCATTGCCTGAGGGTGTGAGATGAAAGCGTTATCCAAACTGAAGGCGGAAGAAGGCATCTGGATGACCGACGTACCGGAACCGGAAGTCGGCCACAACGATCTGCTGATTAAAATTCGCAAGACCGCGATTTGCGGTACCGACGTACATATCTATAACTGGGACGAATGGTCGCAAAAGACCATTCCGGTACCGATGGTTGTGGGCCATGAATACGTTGGCGAAGTGGTGGGTATCGGTCAGGAAGTTCGCGGCTTTAAGCTGGGCGACCGCGTTTCCGGCGAGGGGCATATCACCTGCGGCCACTGCCGTAACTGCCGCGCCGGCCGTACGCATCTGTGCCGCAATACGACGGGCGTCGGCGTGAACCGTCCGGGCTGTTTTGCCGAATATCTGGTGATCCCGGCGTTTAACGCTTTTAAAATTCCGGACAATATCTCCGACGATCTGGCATCGATTTTTGACCCGTTTGGCAACGCTGTACATACCGCGCTTTCATTCGACCTCGTGGGTGAAGACGTACTGGTTTCCGGCGCAGGCCCCATCGGCGTGATGGCGGCCGCGGTGGCGAAACACGTTGGTGCGCGCAACGTCGTGATTACCGACGTTAACGAATATCGCCTGGAACTGGCGCGCAAAATGGGCGTCACCCGGGCGGTGAATGTGGCGAAAGAGAACCTTAGCGATGTGATGGCCGAGCTGGGCATGACGGAAGGCTTCGATGTGGGCCTCGAGATGTCCGGTGCGCCGCCGGCGTTCCGCACCATGCTCGATACCATGAACCATGGCGGGCGCATCGCCATGCTGGGTATTCCGCCGTCGGATATGTCCATCGATTGGACCAAGGTGATCTTCAAGGGGCTGTTTATCAAAGGGATTTATGGTCGCGAAATGTTCGAAACCTGGTACAAGATGGCCGCGCTCATCCAGTCCGGCCTCGATCTGTCGCCGATCATCACCCACCGCTTTGGCATTGATGATTTCCAGCAGGGCTTTGACGCGATGCGCTCTGGCCAGTCTGGCAAAGTTATTCTCAGCTGGGATTAACCTGCTCCGAATTTGAGCTTAAAAAAGCGCCTGCGGGCGCTTTATTTAGAGAGCTGACTTCCACTTTTCTGATTTTTAATCCACTCCGCACTTTTTCTAAATCGCTTTCTCACCTATTCGTTTATACAGTCAGTTTAATCGCAGTTTAACCACACAAATACTATGCTTAAACTCTCTGTATGCTTATTGACCTGTAATTCATCCCGCTTATTACGGGAGGTTTTACCACCTTTGCTTAAGGTGGCCGATGAATTTATCGTCATCGACTCAGGCAGCACGGATGCCACGCTGCAGATTTGCCAACAGTTCGGGCTCACCGTTCACCATCATCCCTATACTTCTCACGGCGCGCAGATGAACTACGCGACCTCTCTGGCCTGCCACGATTGGGTGCTGTGTATGGATAGCGATGAGATTCTTGACGACGAAGTGGTGGCGGCTATTCTGGCGCTGAAGGCGGGGGACGATCCTGACCCGGCCCGCGCCTGGCGACTGCCGCGTTACTGGTTCGTACTGGGCGAGGAGGTTCGCACCATTTATCCGGTATCATCGCCGGATTTCCCGGTTCGTTTGTTTAATCGCTCCGTCGCCAGGTTCAACGATCGGCCGGTAGACGATCAGGTCGTGGGCTTTCAGCACTCCAGCAAGCTACCGGGCTTCGTGCGACATGACACCTTTTACTCCCTGCATGAGGTGTTTAATAAGCTCAATAGCTACACTACGCGGCTGGTTAAATACCAGAAGATCAGGCCATCTCTCGCACGCGGAGCGATCAGCGCGATTGGCGCTTTCTTTAAATGGTATCTGTTCAGCGGGGCCTGGCGAAAGGGTAAGGTGGGCGTGGTCACCGGGCTCTATGCGACCTTTTATAGCTTTCTGAAATACTTTAAAGCCTGGTATGCCCATCAGGATAAGCCGGAATCCGCGGCGGATAAACGCCGGGACTCCAGGACGGTTTAGTTGGTGGGGGTATCCCAGCCCTGCCACTTCAGCTGGTAATACTGCACCAGCGTACTCTTGCTGATGCTTTCGCTCAGAATGGTAAAGAAGCGGCTGGCGTTGATCGGCTCCGGAGGGCGCTTAGATTTGCACTGCTTCACGCCACGGAACGGGTTGCGCGGCGGCTGTTTCGGCGGCGGGGCAGCGTTCGGCGTTGAGGTGTCCACCTGCGGCTCGTTGAGCAGGCTGCTCGGGCGAACCAGGGTGATATCCGGCGGCAGGTTATACACCATCTGCTGCAGCACGCGCACCGTCGTCGGGTGCGGGTGGCCGATAGCAATTGCGGAACCGTTGCGTCGCGCCAAAGCGATGGCGCGGTTGAACTGATAGCGAATATCCGCTTCGTTTTGGGTATCGTCGAGGAAAACCTTACGCTTAATCACTTTAACGCCGGTGCCCTGCGCCGCCCGCATGGCCTGGGTATTGCCGATGGTGACGCTATCCAGAAAGTAGAGATTGTAGCGCTCAAGCGCCTGCATCACTTTCTGCATACCGAAGAGATTCGACGTCATGGCGCTGCCCATATGGTTATTCAGCCCCACGGCGTACGGAACCTTACCGTAGGCTTCGCGGATAATGCGTTCTATCTCGCTGCTGTTCATATCCGGGCGGAGGGTATCTTTTTCCAGCGGCTGTTTACTGATCGGCGCCATCGGCAGGTGAATTAGCACCTCGTGGCCGAGATTATGCGCTTTCGTCGCCATTTCGTGGGCGTGGGGCGCATTAGGAAGTACGGCAACGGAGATCGTCTCTGGCAGCGCCAGCACCTGATTTTCCGTTTGTGGACGATAGCCAAAGTCGTCGATAACAATGGAGAGTTTGCCAGCAAAAACCGGCGACGCCATAACCAGCGTACTGGTTACCGCGAGTGCAATTCTGCGAAATTGAAGCAAAACTTATCTTCCCAACCACGGCTGTGGATTGACCGCCTGACCCTGGCGGCGAATTTCGAAATAGAGCGACGGGCGGCCCTGACCGCCGCTGCTGCCTACGAGAGCGATCGGCTGGCCCGCCCGGACCTGAGTGCCGACGCTGACCAGCGCGCTTTGGTTATAGCCGTAAAGACTCATGTCGCCTTTGCCGTGTTCAACGACCACCACCAGGCCATAGCCCTGCAGCCAGTCGGCAAGAATAACCCGACCATCGGCAACGGCTTTGACCTCGGTGCCTTCAGACGCAGCGATAACCATCCCCTTCCAACGTAGTTCACCTTGCAGCTGTTCGCCATAGCGATGGAGAATTGAGCCGCGAACCGGCCAGAATGCCTGGCCTCGCGGTGAACCAAGCCCGCCGGTGCGGGACATCAGCGAGCGTTCGCTTTCGGTAGGTTTGTAGGTGGTGCCTTTACGTGAGGCTTCCTGCTGGCGATTGCGTACGTCCTGCGCTTCGCGGGCTTCGCGATCCGCTCGCGCTTTGGCCGCCGCCGCCGCCTGGGCGATACGACCGCGCAGGCGTGATTCGTTAGCCCGCATTTCGCTGAGCTGCTGCTGGCCTTGCTGAATAGAGGATTCAAGGCTGGCGAGGGTTTTTTTACGCTCGTTGCGCGCCTGCTCCAGCTTGCTCTGCTGGGCGCGCTGCTCGTACACCAGGGTTTGCTGCTGGCTCTGTTTCTCTTCCAGCATGGATTTTTGCACCGCCACGTCTTCGCGAGTTTGCTTGAGCTGGGCGATGGTTTCCTGACGCGCCTGGTTCAGATAGCCAAAGTAGGCCTGCAGACGCTGATTACGCTGCCCCTCTTCGCCGCTGAGGATCATCTGGATGCCGGTGTGCGGCCCCTGACGAAACGCGGCATCGAGCTGGGCGGAAAGGTTGCGCTCCTGCGAGGCGCGCTGACGCTCCAGCTTCGCGAGCGCGGCGTTCATTTCGTCGATCTGCTTATTTAGCTGGTTCAGCGTTTCCTGGGTTTCGCGCAGCTTGCGCGCGGCGGCGGAGATGGCCTCCTCCTGCGCTTTAAGCTGGGCAACCAGGGAAGCACGCTGCTGCTGCTGCTGTTTAATCGCCCGCTGTTTAGCGGCGATGTCGGCCTGAATGGATTTAAGCTGGTCGCGATCGTCGGCGTGAGCAGATGCGGCGCACAGCAATACGCCAGCGCTAAGCGCGCTGGCGTAAAGGACGGATCGAACTGCCGTTGCGATCCATGTAGTTGAATAAGTCGCCTTTCCCCTCATGGGGAAGGATTATTCCACGATGAACAGCGGCTTGCCAGTCATCTCTTGCGGGATTTCCATTCCCATCAGCGTCAACATGGTCGGCGCGATGTCGGAAAGTTTGCCGCCGTTGACCGCTTTGACGTTTTTATCGCCAACGTAAATCAGCGGAACCGGCAGGTTGGTGTGCGCGGTGTGCGCCTGGCCAGTGGCCGGATCGCGCATCTGCTCAGCGTTGCCGTGGTCTGCGGTGATCAGCAGCTGTCCGCCAACGGATTCAACGGCTTTGCTCACTTCGTCAATGCAGCGATCCAGCGCTTCTACCGCTTTAACGGCGGCTTCCATCACCCCGGTGTGGCCAACCATATCGCCGTTCGGGTAGTTACAGATGATGGTGTCGAACTGACCGCCCTTGATGGCGGCAACCAGTTTTTCGGTCAGCTCAGCGGAGCTCATTTCCGGCTGCAGATCGTAGGTTGCGACCTTCGGTGAATTGATCAGAATGCGCTCTTCGCCTTTGAACGGCTCTTCAACGCCGCCGTTGAAGAAGAAGGTGACGTGAGCGTATTTTTCAGTTTCGGAGATGCGCAGCTGGGTTTTGTCATTTTTCGCCATCCATTCGCCGAAGGTGTTCACCAGAGATGCCGGCGGATAAGCACAGGCGACTTTAATGTCTGCGGCGTACTCGGTCAGCATGACGAAATCGAGGTTAACCACTTTCTTACGGGCAAATCCGTCGAAATCGGCGTTAACGAAGGCGCGGGTGATTTCGCGAGCGCGGTCGGCACGGAAGTTCATGAAAATCAGCGCATCGCCGTCTTCCATGGCCGCATCGGCCTGGCCTTCAGCGCGAATAACGGTTGCTTTCACGAATTCATCGTTTTCATCGCGTGCATAAGCGGCCTGGAGGCCCGCAACGGCGGTATCGGCCTGGAACTCGCCTTTCGCCAGAGTCATCAGATCGTAAGCCTGCTCAACGCGATCCCAACGGTTGTCGCGATCCATGGCGTAGTAGCGGCCAATGATTGAGGCGACGCGGCCCTTGCCGAGTGCGGCAAATTTATCTTCGAATTTCGCCAGCGTCTTTTCAGCGCTGCGCGGCGGGGTATCGCGGCCGTCGAGGAAAGCGTGCAAATAGATTTTATCCGCGCCGCGTTCGGCTGCCAGCTCCACCATCGCCATGATGTGGTCTTCGTGGCTGTGGACGCCGCCCGGAGACATCAGGCCCATAATATGCACGGCTTTGCCAGCGGCAACGGCTTTATCCACCGCGCCGGTCAGTACCGGGTTGGCGAAGAAGGTGCGTTCTTTGATTTCAACGTCCAGGCGGGTCAGGTCCTGATATACGATGCGGCCCGCGCCGAGGTTGACGTGGCCCACTTCGGAGTTACCCATTTGACGATCCGGCAGACCGACTTCCAGGCCTGAAGCATCAATCAGAGTATGCGGACGTTTTGCCCACAGTGCGTCCATAACAGGGGTTTTGGCGCTGTAAATAGCGTTATCCTGCTGGTCTTCACGGTAGCCATAGCCATCCAGAATCACCAGTACCATAGGTTTTTTAGAAACCGACATTGCGACAACCTCATGCTCAAAGACAGAAAATTTGCGTAATTTTACTACAGCTGAATCGATCAAATCACCGTAAAAGATCAAAGAAAGAGGGCGGCCAGAGCGCATCGCCGCGGCGAGAGCGGTTTTTTTTCGTGACGGGCCGAAGAAAATACATTACATCGCGCTCACTGGCTGTATTTGCCGCAATGCACAGGTATACTCCTTCCCTGGTTTTTTTCTCACTTAGTCGGGAGTTGTAACCCCCCATGCAAGAAATTATGCAATTCATCAGCCGTCACCCCGTCCTGAGCATCGCGTGGGTCGCGCTGCTGGCGGCGGTGCTGTTCACCACCTTTAAAGGGCTGATGTCGAAAGTTAAAGTCATCACCCGCGGTGAAGCGACGCGCCTGATCAACAAAGAAGATGCCGTGGTTGTCGACCTGCGTCAGCGTGACGATTTCCGCAAAGGTCATATTGCGGGTTCTATTAACCTGCTGCCGAGCGATATCAAAGCAAATAACGTCGGCGAGTTGGAAAAGCACAAAGCACAACCCATTATAGTAGTAGACGGCTCAGGTATGCAGGCGCAAGAACCCGCCAGCGCGCTGAACAAAGCCGGTTTTGAAAAGGTCTTCGTACTGAAGGAAGGCATCGCAGGCTGGAGCGGCGAGAACCTTCCGCTGGTACGCGGTAAATAATTTACCCGCGTCTTTATGGCGTAGTGCGGTTTCCCCTGTGCCGGCGATTCGCCAGCGGGGGAACATTGCCTGCGGTGTAAAACCCTCGGGGGTAAAAACAGGAGTGAAGTCATGGCCAATATTGATATCTATACCAAAGCGACATGTCCGTTTTGCGTGCGTGCGAAAGCCCTGCTGAACAGCAAGGGCGTCACGTTCAACGAGTTGCCTATCGATGGCGATGCTGCAAAGCGTGAAGAGATGATTCAGCGCAGCGGTAGGACGACGGTTCCGCAGATTTTTATTGATGCGCAGCACATTGGCGGCTGTGACGACTTGTATGCGCTTGATTCACGTGGTGGACTCGATCCCCTCTTGCGCTAATTTTTTGCGCTCATCTCCATTGGACGGGCGTACTTAAGGACAACACGAAAGGGTTTTACTATGTCAGAACAAAACAGCACCGAAATGACTTTCCAGATTCAGCGCATCTATACCAAAGATATTTCTTTTGAAGCGCCGAACGCGCCGCAAGTTTTCCAGAAAGATTGGCAGCCGGAAGTTAAACTTGATCTGGATACAGCTTCCAGCCAGCTGGCTGAAGGCGTGTATGAAGTGGTGCTGCGTGTCACCGTAACCGCCTCGCTGGGCGAAGAAACTGCATTCCTGTGTGAAGTTCAGCAGGGCGGTATTTTCTCCATCGAAGGCATCGACGGTACCCAGATGGCGCACTGCCTCGGCGCATACTGCCCGAACATTCTGTTCCCGTACGCGCGTGAGTGCATCACCAGCCTGGTTTCTCGCGGTACCTTCCCGCAACTGAACCTTGCGCCAGTGAACTTCGATGCGCTGTTTATGAACTATCTGCAGCAGCAGGCTGGCGAAGGTGCTGAACAACATCAGGATGCCTGATGAACGCGCTTAACGCTGCAATGACTGTAATCGGTGCCGGCTCTTACGGCACCGCTCTTGCCATCACCCTGGCAAGAAATGGCCACCACGTTGTGCTGTGGGGCCATGACCCGAAACATATTGCGACGCTGCAGCACGATCGCTGCAACGCCGCATTTCTTCCTGACGTTCCTTTCCCCGACACGCTGCATCTGGAAAGCGATCTGGCGACCGCGCTGGCTGCCAGCCGCGATATTCTGGTAGTCGTGCCGAGCCACGTTTTCGGCGAAGTGCTGCGGCAGATTAAACCGCTGATGCGCTCTGACGCTCGTCTGGTCTGGGCGACAAAAGGTCTGGAAGCGGAAACCGGACGCCTGCTGCAGGACGTGGCCCGTGAAGCCCTGGGCGACGATATTCCGCTGGCGGTAATTTCCGGTCCGACCTTTGCGAAAGAGCTGGCGGCAGGCCTGCCGACGGCGATATCGCTGGCGTCGACGGATCCGCAGTTTGCTGATGATTTGCAACGCTTGCTGCACTGCGGCAAGAGCTTCCGCGTCTATATCAACCCGGATTTTATCGGCGTGCAGCTCGGCGGAGCGGTGAAAAACGTTATCGCTATCGGCGCCGGCATGTCTGACGGCATCGGCTTTGGCGCCAATGCGCGTACCGCGCTGATTACCCGCGGGCTGGTCGAAATGTCTCGCCTCGGGGAGGCCCTTGGCGCCGATCCGGAAACCTTTATGGGTATGGCGGGCTTAGGCGATCTGGTGCTCACCTGCACCGATAACCAGTCGCGTAACCGCCGCTTCGGCATGATGCTCGGCCAGGGTATGGATGTGCAAAGCGCTCAGGAGAAGATTGGCCAGGTGGTTGAAGGCTATCGCAATACCAAAGAGGTTCGCGTTCTGGCGCAGCGTTTAGGCGTCGAAATGCCAATAACCGAGGAAATTTATCAGGTATTGTATTGCGGAAAAATTGCGCGCGAGGCAGCATTGACCTTATTAGGCCGTGCACGCAAGGACGAGCGCAGCAATTAACCGTAATGGAACCTGGATCACCTGAATGACCCGGCCAGCGAAGAACTGGCCGGTCATGATTATATCGTCTGGAGTCAGCAATGCCGTGTGAAGAACTGGATATCGTCTGGAATAACATTAAAGCCGAAGCCCGGGCTTTAGCTGACTGTGAGCCGATGCTCGCCAGTTTTTACCACGCCACGCTACTCAAGCACGAAAATCTCGGCAGCGCCCTGAGCTATATGCTGGCGAACAAGCTGGCTTCTCCGATTATGCCCGCCATCGCGATCCGAGAAGTAGTGGAAGAGGCCTACGCCGCTGACCCGGAAATGATCGCCTCCGCCGCCTGTGATATTCAGGCGGTGCGAACGCGCGACCCGGCGGTGGATAAATACTCTACCCCCCTGCTTTATCTGAAAGGGTTCCACGCGCTGCAGGCCTATCGTATCGGCCACTGGCTATGGAATCAGGGGCGTCGGGCGCTGGCGATCTTCCTGCAAAATCAGGTTTCCGTATCGTTCCAGGTGGATATCCACCCGGCGGCGAAGATTGGCCGCGGGATCATGCTTGACCACGCCACCGGTATTGTCGTCGGCGAAACGGCGGTGATTGAAGACGATGTATCGATTCTGCAATCCGTGACCCTCGGCGGTACCGGTAAAACCAGCGGCGATCGTCATCCGAAAATTCGTGAAGGGGTGATGATTGGCGCCGGGGCGAAGATCCTCGGCAACATCGAAGTTGGGCGCGGAGCAAAAATCGGCGCGGGTTCGGTGGTGCTGCAGCCGGTGCCGCCGCATACCACCGCCGCAGGCGTACCTGCCCGTATTGTGGGCAAGCCAGAGAGCGATAAGCCCGCAATGGATATGGATCAGCACTTTAATGGCATACACCATACCTTCGAGTACGGTGACGGTATTTGATTGATTTCCCGGAGGCGATGCTGCGCATCTATCCGGGCTACAAAGCCGAGCGCAGTCTGGTAGCCCGGACAGGCGCTACGCGCCGCCTCCGGGAGAAAGCCAGCTCAGCTGCGCAGTACCGCGCCGGGATATCCCAGCTGGCGCCAGGCTTCATAGACCACCACCGACACCGCATTTGACAGGTTCATGCTGCGGCTGTCCGGCATCATCGGAATACGGATTTTTTGTTCTGGCGGCAGGGCATCAAGAATACTGCCCGGCAGTCCGCGAGTTTCCGGGCCAAACATCAGATAATCGCCGTCCTGATAGCTCACCGCGCTGTGCGCCGGCGTGCCTTTGGTGGTCAGGGCGAACAGGCGCTGCGGCTTTGCGCTTTCAACAAACGCGGCGTAATCGCGATGGCGCTGGACGGCGGCGAACTCGTGGTAATCCAGACCGGCGCGGCGCAGGCGCTTATCATCCCAGGCAAACCCCATAGGCTCGATAATATGCAGATTGAAGCCGGTGTTAGCGCACAGGCGGATGATATTCCCGGTATTTGGCGGGATTTCTGGTTCAAATAAGACGATGTTAAGCATGCTGCCCCCTTACATTGCGGGGGGCAGAATAGCAGATATTTGGCTAACCCTCACCCCGACCCTCTCGCGGAAAGGGAGCAAACCGACGCCGGCCTGTGAGCCGGATGGCCCGACGAGGACGTTAACCCACCTGCCGGACGGTTTCTTCAGGATTAGGGCTAACCGCCGCGTTAGCTGCTTTGATCACATCAAAGGTCCGCAGCGCATCGGCGTTTTGCACCAGGGATTCACGACTGATTTCGCCGATGGTTTTCGTCCCGGTCAGCGTCATCGCCACCTTCATCTCTTTTTCGATCAGGTTCAGCAGATTGGCGACACCCTGCTTGCCGTGCGTGGCCAGCGCATACAGATAAGCGCGGCCCAGCAGCACGCTATCGGCGCCGAGGGCAATCATGCGCACGACATCGAGGCCGTTGCGGATGCCGCTATCGGCGAGAATCGTAATGTCGCCTTTAACCGCATCGGCAATCGCGGGCAGGGCGCGGGCGGAAGAGAGCACCCCATCAAGCTGGCGGCCGCCGTGGTTAGACACCACGATGCCATCTGCGCCGAAGCGCACCGCGTCGCGGGCATCTTCCGGATCGAGGATCCCCTTGATCACCATCGGGCCATCCCAAAATTCACGGATCCACTCAAGGTCTTTCCAGGAAATCGAGGGATCGAAGTTATTCGCCAGCCAGCCGATGTAATCCTCCAGGCCGGTCGGCTTGCCGAGGTAGGCGGAGATGTTGCCTAAATCATGTGGGCGGCCGTTTAATCCGACGTCCCATGCCCACTGCGGATGGGTCACGGCCTGCCAGTAGCGGCGCATCGCCGCGTTCGGGCCGCTCATCCCGGAGTGAGCATCGCGATAGCGTGCGCCGGGGGTCGGCATATCGACGGTAAAGACCAGCGTTGAACAACCCGCCGCCTTCGCGCGCTCCAGCGCGTTGCGCATAAAGCCGCGGTCGCGCAGAACGTACAGCTGGAACCACATCGGACGCTTAATGGTCGGGGCAACTTCTTCTATCGGGCAGACGGAAACGGTAGAGAGGGTGAAGGGTATGCCTTTCTCATCCGCTGCGCCGGCGGCCTGCACTTCACCACGGCGCGCGTACATCCCGCACAGCCCAACCGGCGCCAGCGCCGTTGGCATCGCCAGCTTCTCATTGAATAAGGTGGTTTCCAGGCTCAGATCCGACATATTGCGCAGAATGCGCTGGCGCAGGGCCACGTCGGAGAGATCCTCAACGTTGCGGCGCAGGGTGTGCTCGGCGTAAGCGCCGCCGTCGATGTAGTGGAACAGGAACGGTGGCAGGATACGCTGTGCGGCGGCGCGGTAGTCGCTGGCGGCGGAAATAATCATCACAAGTTCTCCCTGGAATTGTCGTTATGGTCACCGGGCAGGCGGGTAATTCGCGCCTGGCGGGCCTGGTCTTCATCAAAACGTTTGATGGTGGCGTGAACGAAGCCCAAATGGGCCATCATCGCCTGTCTGGCACCTTCCGGGTCACCGGCGACAATCGCCTCCATGACCGCCAGGTGCTGTTCGGTGAGGCGAGCGAATACCGGCGGGACGAGATACATCCGCTGGCGGCTCTCCTTGACTGAGGATTGTAAGAGGTCAAAAAAACCGCGCATGGTTTGCAGGAGCACCACGTTGTGCGAGGCTTCGGCGATCGCCAGGTGGAAGCGGACATCGGCCTGCGAGGCCAGGTCCGGGTCTTCACTTTGGGTGGCTTCAAAGCAGAGGCGGATTTTCTCTTTTTCGGCATCGGTTGCCCGCATTGCCGCATGCCAGGCGGTGCTGGCTTCAATAGCATGACGGGCTTCGAGGATATCAAAGCTGTAATCGGGGTCGTCGGAGAGCAGCGTCTTCAGCGGTTGAACGATGTTTTGCTCCGACCACGCTTCGTGCTGCCAGCGCACGAAGGTGCCGCCGCCGCGACGGCTGAGCAGCACCCCTTCGTTGACTAACATCGCCAGCGCTTCGCGCAGAGAATTGCGCGATACGCCGAGCTGCGTTGCCAGCTGGCGCTCGGCGGGCAATCGCATGCCCGCCTCCAGCTTTTGTTCTTCAATCAGCGCCCGCACGCGACGGGCGACGTCGTCGGCAAGGCGTTTTGGCATCACTATCACGGGATCATCCAGGTTAAGACATACGCCTGCAGCGTGGTGATGACGCCGACCATACAGGTGAAAATCAGGCTGTGTTTGACGGTAAAGCGGAACAGATCGGACTCCTTACCCACCAGGCCGACCGCCGCACAGGCGATGGCGATCGACTGCGGGGAGATCATTTTCCCGGTCACGCCGCCGGTGGTATTTGCTGCGACCAGCAGGATATCGGAGACGCCAATCTGCTGGGCCGCAGTGGCCTGCAGCGCGGCAAAAAGCGCGTTAGACGAGGTATCTGAACCGGTCAGGAATACCCCCAGCCAACCGAGGAACGGCGAGAAGAAGGTAAATGCATGGCCGGTGTGCGCCAGCGCCAGCGCCAGCGTTGAGGATAGACCGGAATAGTTGGAAATAAAGGCGAACGCCAGCACCATGCCGATGGAGTAAATCGGCAACGCCAGCTCTCTCAGCGTGCTGCCAAAGGTGGAAATCGCATCTTTTGGCTTCATGCGCAGCCAGACGATGGAAAGCAGCGCGGCGAACAGGATCGCGGTGCCGGTGGCGGAGAGCCAGTCAAATTTATAGACCGCGGCATATGGCGTGGCTTCGCTAACCACCGGCGGCATGCGCGCTACCATCTTGTCGAGGAACGGCACGGAAATATTAATCACAAAATCGTACATTGCGCCGCCGGGAGCGAAGAGCGCTTTGAACGGCGGCACGCTCCACAGGGTCACGGTGGCGGTCAGAAACAGGAACGGTGTCCAGGCGCGAATCACCTGTCCCGGCGTGTAGTGCGTGCGCGCCAGGTTCATATCGACCTGCGATGCGCCCATATCGCCGAAGCGAAAGATGCGTACCGGCTGCCAGCGTTTGAGGAACAGCGTCAGACAGACCAGCGATACCAGCGAAGAGATAATGTCCGGCAGCTCCGGGCCGAGGAAGTTTGAGCTGAGGTACTGAGCGATAGCAAAGGAGCCGCCGGCAACCATGACCGCAGGCCAGGTCTCTTTAATGCCGCGCCAGCCGTCCATAATCGCCATGATCCAGAACAGCACGATGATGGTCAGAAACGGCAGCTGGCGGCCGACCATCTGGCCAATTTCAAAGCTGTCGAGTCCCGTAACCTGCCCGGCGACCAGAATCGGAATGCCCATCGCGCCAAACGCCACCGGCGCGGTATTAACGATCAGGCACAGGCCCGCCGCATACAGCGGGTTAAAGCCGAGTCCTACCAGCAGCGCTGCGGTGATGGCGACCGGCGCGCCAAAACCGGCGGCCCCTTCAAGGAAGGCGCCGAAGGAGAAACCGACGATCAGCATTTGCAGACGCTGGTCCGGAGTAATCGATAAGATCGATGAGCGGATAATGTCGAACTGCCCGGTTTTCACCGAAATTTTATAGACGAAGACCGCGGCGATAATAATCCACGCGATTGGCCACAGGCCGTAGAAGAACCCGTAGATGACGGAGGCCAGCGCGTGGTCAACCGGCATCTTGTAGAACAGCAGGGCGACGGAGAGCGCAATGACCACGGTCCAGGTCGCAGCGACGTACCCTTTCAGCTTGAGCTTAATCAGGGCAAAAAAGAAAAACAGAATCGGTAGCGATGCGATAAGACTCGATAGCCAGATGTTGCCGGCCGGATCGTAATTTTGTTGCCAGAGGTTCATGCAGGTCTCCATCGGGCCGCCATGATGCCGTGCTGAGTCTTGTGCTCTTAGCAGGTCACATCATTTGTAAAATTGGCCCAGCCAAATTGCGATTGTAGGATTAACGACAAGGAATGGTTAATCAAATGTTATTGCTGGGCAATATGATTGTGACGGAAAATGATGGATATGTGAACCATTAGGGGGTTTAAGAAATAATTGGTAGGGCCAATTGGGGCGATGAATAACGATAGAAACAGAATAGATCCCGGAGGCGATGCTGCGCATCTGTCCGGGCTACCGTCTCGCAGAGGGCTGTGAACCCGTAGCCCGGTCAGCGCAGCGCCACCGGGAGGCAGCGGCGCCGTTACACCAGGTTCGGCACATTTCCCGGAGGCGATGCTGCGCATCTGTCCGGGCTACCGTCTCGCAGAGGGCTGTGAACCCGTAGCCCGGTCAGCGCAGCGCCACCGGGAGGCAGCGGCGCCGTTACACCAGGTTCGGCACATTTCCCGGAGGCGATGCTGCGCATCTGTCCGGGCTACCGTCTCGCAGAGGGCTGTGAACCCGTAGCCCGGTCAGCGCAGCGCCACCGGGAGGCAGCGGCGCCGTTACACCAGGTTCGGCACATTTCCCGGAGGCGATGCGGCGCATCTGTCCGGGCTACCGTCTCGCAGAGGAGAGTGAACCCGTAGCCCGGCTAAGCACAGCGCGAGCCGGGAGATTCACGGGATGAAAATATCAGAACTCGGTTTTTGAGAAGCCGGTCATCTCTTTGAGGCCCATTTCGCGTCCCAGCGCGGTCATCGGGTGGACAACGACCAAACCGCGTACGCTTTTCTTAAGCTTGCCCATATCGGCCTGCTCTTTTTTGGTGATGGCGCGGCGATGCGGCATGCTCATCAGCTTTTGCGCTTCTTTGCTCAGCTTCTGGCCCTGAACCTCACGCAGGCGGACGAGCTCCGTCTCAATGGTGGTTTTCTCTTTTTCCAGTTCGGCGTACTTGTCAGCAGCTTCGACCAGTGACAGCTCGGCCTGCTGGTGGCGGATAGCATCAAGACGATCGCTCAGGCGCTTAATTTCGTTTTTTTCGACTTCTTTCATGGTGGTTTAATCTATTAAGAAAGGGGCATTATCAGACTATAGTATGTGCTGTCGCTTGGGTTGTGGGTAGTTATTTATCAAAACGACGCCATTTTTTTACCCTTAACAGGCGTAACGGCACAATATAACTTATTGAAAATTATTCCTGTTTCAAGGCAGAGTTGGCGAATACTCATTTCTGTGAAGCCTGTCGGCTGTTAAGCACGTTTTCCTCATCTGAAACGCTATTTTTGGCTAATCCTTAATAGGATCATTCCCCAGCAGAGGAGAGCGTGATGGCGAAAATAGGCGACGGCGTACCGCGTATTATTGATAAAGCCGTAGATTTTATGGCTTCAAGTCAGGCTTTTATGGAATATCTAAAAAAATCTCCGCGTTTGCAGCATATACCGCCGGATATTCCGGCTGATAAAGAAGCGCTGTTTCTGCGACGTCTTGAGTATTATCGTCAGCTTTATCGGCCGACGTGCGACCAGCAAGAGTCAGAATCAGAGCGTTGATTTTTGAAAGGCTTTTTTTAAGCTGATTTTAGAAATCAGCTCGGTCAGAGAAAGCATCATTGTTGAACGTACGACCTGCTGGTAGCGCAGCTTTTGCATTGCCAGCAGCTCCGCATCGCTATCATCGAATTGCGGCGTGGGCGGCAGGGCGGCGACGCAGTGCAGCTCGCCAAACGGTCCGAGGATCTCATCGTCGGTAAAACTGTACTCATTACCATCGTGATTCAACTCTTCGCGCATGGCCATCAGCAGTTCGGCATCTTCATATTCGGCGCGGCTAATCACCCCAAGGCCGTAGATCAGCTTCAGGCGTACGGAAAGGTCGCCCAGCGGCCCGTCGCCGTCCAGCAACGGCTCCACTGCGTATTTCACCGCGTAGTCGTCTTTACGGAATACCTGAAGCACCAGGATATTGACCGCTTCCGTCAGCAGTTCAACGGCGGCGATCAGGAAGCTTCGTACGGTTTTGCCAGCATTCAGACGTTCAAGCACACGGTTTTCAAATGCCTGTGTTTCTTCCATTATTGCCTGCATATCTGACATGAGTAATGGGCGCGGTTCGGACCGCGCCAGGTCTTGCCTCATTTGGTCGCGTTGTAGTCGGTAACGGCTTCCGCCACCACTTCGCTTGCCGCGTCCAGACCAGAAATCTGCGCCAGCGCGGCCTGTGGGCCTTTCTCGGCAATCAGCGCCGCCAGCTCCTGCGCCTGCGGATCGTCTTCGCTGCGGAAGTGCATCGCCGCGGCGATCCCTTTCAGCAGATTCCGGTGCGGCAGGCCGTATTCCAGCGTACCAAGCAGCGGCTTAATTAAACGGTCGCCCGCGCTCAGTTTACGCAGCGGCTGGCGGCCAACGCGCTCAACGTCATCTTTCAAATACGGGTTCTCAAAGCGACCGAGAATTTTCTGGATGTAAGCAGCGTGCTTCTGCGCGTCAAAGGCATAGCGTTTGATCAGCACCGCGCCGCTCTCTTCCATGGCCCCTTTAACCACAGCGCGAATCTTCTCATCAAGAATCGCGTCACGGATGGTCTGATGACCCGCCAGTTTTCCGAGGTAGGCGGTTATAGCATGTCCGGTGTTTAAGGTGAATAGCTTACGTTCGACAAATGCCATCAGGTTATCGGTTAATTCCATACCGGGGATGTTCGGCAGTTCGCCTTTGAACTGGGTCTTGTCGACAATCCACTCGCTGAAGGTTTCCACGGTGACTTCCAGCGGATCGTGAGTAGCGGAAGCCGATGGCGGAACGATGCGGTCAACGGCGGAATCAACGAAGCCGACGTTGGCTTCAACCCAGGCTTTATCTTCTTCGCCCAGGGCGTTAAAGACATGTCCCTTCAGCTGGGTGGTACCGCGGACCATGTTCTCGCAGGCGATGATGTTGAGCGGGGAAGTAACCCCCTGCGCCTTACGTTTGGCCAGGCCTTTGGCAATCGCCGGGGCGATGCGTTCCAGCACGACCGGGCCGACGGCGGTGGTCACCAGATCCACGCTGGCAATCAGCTCGACAACTTCGTCGCCGATGCTGCTGACGGCGTCAACGCCGGAAACGGTATCAACCTGCTCATTCTCGCCGACCACGTGAACCTGATAGCTATGACGGGCATTCAGGGCATCAAGCACGACCTGATTTACATCCGCGAACGTCAGCTGTATCCCCGCGTCCGCCAGCAGTTTGCCGATAAAACCACGACCGATATTACCTGCGCCAAAATGTAATGCTTTCATAGTATTAACCTTCAATTAATGTTTTTACCTGAGAGGGTTCGGGTGAGGCTTTTCCCTCACCCGAACCCTCTCCCCACGTATGAGGAGAGGCGGGCGTTGCCCGGCGCACTGCCGGGCTACAGGCTACGCTTTCAGCAGCGTCAGAACTTCTTCAACGCTGGTGGTTTTCGCCAGACGCTCAATCACCGACTCATCGTCCAGCGCGTTGGTCAGGCTGGTAATCACCTGGATATGCTCGTTATTACGGGCGGCGATACCGATAACCAGGCGAGCCACCTCATCCTCTTCTTCACCAAAGCGCACGCCTTCCGGGTACTGGCAGAAGACGATGCCGGTTTTCAGAACGCGGTCTTTGGCTTCAATGGTGCCGTGCGGTACCGCGATGGACTCACCCAGATAGGTGGAGGTCAGCTTTTCACGATCCAGCATCGCCTGGACGTATTCCGGTTCAACGTAGCCGCCTTTCACCAACTGTTCGCCGGCAAACAGAATCGCTTCTTCTTTCGTCGCCGCTTTACGGCCGAGGAAGATGTTCTCCGCGCCGAGTTTGAACAGGTTGGTGTCAGACGCGTCGAAGCTGTCTTTCAGGCTATCGCGAACTTTCTCTTCGTTATCCGTGTGGCGCTGCGCCGCAACCAGACGTTCGGTCAGGCTGGTGTACAGGCCGCTGTCGAGGAAGTTAGTCAACGAAATATGCTGCGCCTGCGGCACCTGGCGCATCGCACGCTCGGTCAGGTCGCGGTGGGTGATGACCAGGTCAACATCCGGCGGCAGGTTGTTGATCGCACAGTTGGTGACGGAGATATTACTCAGTCCGGCATCGTGCACTTTTTTACGCAGCACGCCTGCGCCCATTGCGCTGGAGCCCATACCGGCATCGCAGGCAACGATGATTTTACGCACGTGGCTCAGGTCGTTAGCCACGTCTCCCGCGGCCAGCGGAGTGGCGCCGCCTTTGGACTGCGCTTTCATATCCTGCATACGGCGGGTTGCGGCCTCAATATCATCTTCTTCTTTAACTTTGCTGGTTTTCAGCAGCACAGCTGAAACCACGAAGGAGACGGCCATGGCGGCAACAATCGCGGCGATGTTAGCGAAGTAGGCGCCTTTCGGCGTCATTGCCAGCACGGCGAGGATGGAGCCCGGAGAGGCCGGAGAAACCAGACCGCCGTTGAGAAGGGTCAGGGTAAACACGCCGGTCATACCGCCGAGGATAACCGCCAGAATCAGGCGCGGGTTCATCAGTACGTACGGGAAGTAAATTTCGTGAATACCGCCGAGGAAGTGGATAATTGCCGCACCGCCCGCAGACTGTTTCGCGCTACCGCGACCAAAGAACATGTACGCCAGCAGGATGCCCATCCCCGGACCCGGGTTGGCTTCAATCAGGAAGAAAATAGATTTGCCGAGATCGTGAGACTGCTGGATGCCCAGCGGCGAGAAGATACCGTGGTTGATGGCGTTATTGAGGAACAGGATTTTTGCCGGTTCAACAAAGATAGACGCCAGCGGCAGCATGTCGTGCGCCACCATGAAGTTAACGCCTGCAGCCAGGATTTTCGACAGAACTTCAACCGCCGGGCCAATGCCGAGGAACGCCAGGATAGCGAGGATCATACCGATGATGCCTGCGGAGAAGTTATTCACCAGCATCTCAAAACCGGACTTGATCTTACCGTCTACCCACACGTCGAATTTTTTAATAGCCCAGCCGCCCAGTGGACCGGCGATCATGGAGCCGAGGAACATCGGCATATCCGCGCCGACGATAACGCCCATGGTGGTAATCGCGCCGACTACGCCGCCGCGCTCGCCGCCAACCAGCTTACCGCCGGTATAACCGATCAGCAGCGGCAGCAGATAGGTGATCATCGGACCGACCAGCTTCGCCAGCGTTTCGTTCGGTAACCATCCTGTCGGAATGAATAGTGCGGTGATAATACCCCACGCGATAAACGCGCCGATATTTGGCATCACCATATTGCTGAGGAAACGACCAAAGCTTTGCACTTTGATCTTGATATCGGATGACATAAAACACCCCTTCTTCTGTTTTTGCTATCGGCAGGCTGAAAGCCCGAGGCTTGTTGTTAATAAGGCGGCAGAGGTAGCCGGGCCCTGAGTGATAGTGCGAAATCTGGCACTGAATCGTTAAGCTGTCCAGTCGATGGATTTTTATGTGACTTGTATCACATGAATATAGGGCGGCGAGGGTCTTTTGTAGTGATCTTCGTCACAAAATGGGTGTGTAAAAAAACAACAGACCCGGTTTTACGGGGGGATAATGCATTTTTATGTGATTAAAATCACAAATTTACTTTGACGTTTTGTTATTTATTTGTGATGTATATCACAAAATATTTTCACCTGGATTTTCCCTGATGTGATCTCGCGCAGGTTATACCGCGTTCCGCTTGCTGATGCGTCATTCAGCAACGCGAGGGCTTAAAGAACATTTTAGTCGTCAATGGCGAAAATGAAACGGGTGAATTATGCTCAATTTGTCCGCCCTTTTTTTGTCGGGCCCGGCATACATCCTGGAAATAATTAGCGTAAATCCGAGGAAATTATGTTTCTCAATTATTTTGCGCTCGGCGTTCTGATCTTTGTATTTCTGGTGATTTTTTATGGAATCATCATTCTCCATGATATTCCTTATCTGATCGCGAAGAAACGTAACCACCCACATGCCGATGCCATTCATGTTGCGGGTTGGGTGAGTCTTTTTACTCTGCACGTTATCTGGCCGTTTTTATGGATCTGGGCCACGCTTTATCGGCCTGAACGCGGCTGGGGGATGCAGCACCCGCGGGATGAGATGTCGCCGGAGGAGACGGAAAGCGAGGATGAACTTAGCGAACTGCGGCAACGGGTTATTGCGCTTGAAAAGCAGATAACGGGTATTCAGCCATCTACCCAATCCCCTACGGTGGAGAAATAACTCATGGATCTGCTGATTATTTTAACCTACGTGGCGATAGCCTGGTCGATATTTAAAATATTTAAGATCCCGGTAAATAAATGGACGGTTCCCACCGCGGCGCTGGGCGGCGTATTAATTGTTAGCGCGCTTATTTTATTAATGAACTACAACCATCCTTATACCTTCACTGCGCAGAAGGCGGTGATTTCTATTCCGATTACCCCGCAGGTTACCGGAGTGGTCAGCAGCGTTACGGATAAAGCCAATCAACGAGTTAAAAAGGGAGAGGTGCTGTTTACCATCGACCCGACACGTTATCAGGCACGGGTCGACAGACTCCAGGCCGATCTTGTGACCGCGCTGCACAGTATCAATACCCTTAAAGCCCAGCTTTCTGAGGCTCAGGCCAACACCACGCGCGTTTCGGCGGAGCGCGACCGTCTGTATAAGGATTATCAGCGCTACCTGAAAGGAAGCCAGGCGCGGGTTAATCCGTTTTCGGAAAGCGATATCGATAATGCCCGGCAAAACTACCTCGCCCAGGATGCGATGGTGAAAGGATCGGTGGCGGAGCAGGCGCAAATTTAGAGTCAGCTCGACAGCATGGTTAACGGCGAGCAGTCTCAGATAGTGAGCCTCCGCGCGCAGCTGGCGGAGGCGAAATATAATCTTGACCAGACCACCGTGCGCGCGCCCAGCGACGGTTATATTACCCAGGTCCTGATTCGTCCCGGTACCTATGCCGCCTCGCTGCCTCTGCGGCCGGTGATGGTCTTTATTCCGCAACAGAAACGCCTCATCGTGGCGCAGTTCCGGCAAAATTCGCTGCTCAGGCTGGAGCAGGGCGACGATGCCGAAGCGGTGTTCAACGCGCTGCCGGGACAGGTCTTTCGCGGCAAGCTGGTGAGTATCCTGCCGGTCGTGCCGGGCGGAACATACCAGGCGCAGGGCACGCTGCAGGCACTGACGGTGACGCCGGGTACCGATGGCGTGCTGGCGACCATTGAGCTGGAGCCCAACGCTGCCGTCGACGCTCTGCCTGACGGGATCTATGCCCAGGTGGCGGTTTACTCCGATCATTTCACCCACGTTTCGGTGATGCGTAAAGTGCTACTGCGCATGACCAGCTGGATGCACTATCTCTATCTGGACCATTAGCGGGGTCAGTCTGGCATGGGGTGATTTCTCTCTCTGCTATTTGCCTGCGCCTGCGCCATACTTATTACTTTGTTGGCGAAAGGAGCAGGCAATGAAACTGATCGGCAGCTACACCAGTCCCTTTGTGCGCAAAATTTCCGTCATACTGCTGGAAAAAGCGATCCCCTTTGAGTTCGTCAACGAATTCCCTTACCACGAGACTAACGGCGTGGCGCAGTATAATCCGCTGGGAAAAGTGCCCGCGCTGGTCACCGATGACGGCGACTGCTGGTACGATTCTCCCATTATTGCTCAATACCTGGAGCTGCTCGGCATCGCCCCGGCTATGCTGCCTGCGGAACCGAAAGCCGCGCTGAAACTGCGTCAAATTGAGGCGCTGGCAGATGGGGTGATGGAGGCCGCGCAAACTCTGGTACGGGAGAAAGCGTGGCCAGCGGCGCAGCAGTCGGAAAGCGAACTGCTGCGCCAGCGCGAAAAGGTCGCGCGCGGTCTCGATGCGCTGGAAGGCTATGCGAGTGACGGAACGTTGCGCCCTGATGAGGTTAATCTGGCGACCATCTCCGCAGCCTGCGCCATCGCTTATCTCAATTTCCGCCGCGTCGCGCCAGGCTGGTGCGCCACCCGACCGAAGCTGGTCCGTCTGGTGGATTCCCTCTTTCAGCGCGCCAGCTTTGCGCGCACCGAACCGCCGGTGAGTTGACCCAGGCAGGTAACAGTTTTCTCGTGAAGGGATTACAATTGCTGCTCATTTGTTGACTCCCTCTCCCGTCGGGAGGGGGGAAAATAGGCTCATTCATGACTACCGAGATTCGTGCGCTTTATACCCGGCTTCCGGCCATCGACCGTTTACTCCGCGATCCCGCATTCTCGCCGCTGCTGATGCAATATGGTCACTCCCAGACGGTGGCGCTGCTGCGCCAGATGCTGGACGAGGCGCGGGAAAATATCCGTCAGAACCAGGCGCTGCCGGGCTGGTGCGATGACTGGCTGCAGGAAACGACGAGGCGGCTGGCGCTGACGCAGCAGAGCGCGCTGCGTCCGGTTTTTAACCTGACCGGTACCGTGTTGCACACCAATCTTGGCCGGGCGATTCAGGCGGAAGCGGCGGTTGAGGCGGTTGCCCGGGCGATGCGCGCGCCGGTGACGCTGGAATACGATCTTGATGATGCCGGACGCGGCCACCGCGACCGAGCGCTCGCCGACCTCCTGTGCCGTATCACCGGTGCGGAAGACGCCTGTATCGTCAATAACAACGCGGCGGCGGTATTGCTGATGCTGGCGGCGATCGCCGGCGGCAGCGAGGTGGTGGTGTCGCGCGGTGAGCTGGTGGAGATCGGCGGCGCGTTCCGTATTCCTGACGTGATGCGCCAGGCGGGCTGCGTTCTGCATGAAGTCGGTACCACTAACCGCACCCACGCGAAAGATTATCGTCAGGCGGTGAACGACAATACCGGCCTGCTGATGAAGGTGCATACCAGCAACTACAGCATTGAGGGCTTCACGAAAGCGGTCGATGAAGCGGAGCTGGCCGAGCTGGGGCGCGAGTTGAATATCCCGGTGGTGGCCGATCTCGGTAGCGGTTCGCTGGTAGATTTAAGCCAGTACGGCCTTCCGAAAGAGCCGATGCCGCAGGAGATGATTGCCGCAGGCGTCAGCCTGGTGAGCTTCTCAGGCGATAAACTGCTGGGGGGCCCGCAGGCGGGAATCATCGTCGGCAAAAAATCGCTAATCGCCCGTTTGCAGAGCCATCCGCTCAAGCGCGCCCTGCGGGCGGATAAAATGACCCTCGCGGCCCTGGAAGCCACGCTGCGCCTCTATCTGCACCCGGAAAAGTTGGCCGCAGAGCTGCCGACTCTACGCCTGCTGACTCGTCAGGCGGATGATATTCGTCAGCAGGCCGAACGTATACGAACGGCTCTGGTCGCGCATTATGCTGATTTTGACCTGCGGGTTGAGCCATGCCTGTCGCAGATCGGCAGCGGCTCGCTGCCGGTGGACCGCTTGCCCAGCGCGGCGTTGACGTTGACTCCGCGCGATGGTCGCGGCAGCCAGCTGGAGGCCCTGGCGGCACGCTGGCGTCTGCTGTCCGTGCCGGTTATTGGCAGGATCTATGATGGCCGCCTGTGGCTGGACCTGCGCTGTCTTGAGGATGAAACCCGGTTTATGGAGATGTTACAGAGATGATTATTGCCACCGCCGGACACGTTGATCACGGCAAAACCACGTTGCTGCAGGCGATAACCGGCATCAACGCCGATCGCCTGCCGGAAGAGAAAGCGCGCGGGATGACAATCGATCTGGGCTACGCCTACTGGCCGCAGCCCGACGGGCGGGTACTGGGGTTTATCGACGTACCCGGTCACGAAAAGTTTTTGTCCAACATGCTGGCCGGTGTCGGCGGTATCGATCACGCGCTGCTGGTGGTGGCCTGCGATGATGGGGTGATGGCGCAGACGCGCGAACATCTGGCGATCCTCCAGCTTACCGGGCAGCCGACGTTAACCGTCGCGCTGACCAAAGCTGACCGCGTAGAAGCAACTCGGATCGAGGAGGTAAAGGCGGAAATCGATGCGGCGCTGGCGGAGTTCGGCTTTACCGGCGCGACCCTGTTTACCGTCGCGGCGACGGAAGGGCGGGGCATTGACGAGCTGCGCGAGCATCTCCTGCGCCTTGCCGCGCGCGCGCATCCGCAGCGTCAGCGTTTTCGCCTGGCGATCGACCGGGCATTTACCGTCAAAGGCGCGGGGCTGGTGGTTACCGGGACGGCGCTATCCGGCGAGGTCAACGTTGGCGAGACGCTGTGGCTGACCGGCGTGGATAAACCGATGCGCGTGCGCGGTCTGCACGCGCAAAATCAGCCGGTTGAGCAGGCCCGGGCCGGCCAGCGTATTGCCCTGAATATTGTCGGCGATGCGCAAAAAGAGGACCTCAATCGCGGCGACTGGCTGCTCTCGGTACAGCCCCCGGAAGCCTGTGACCGGGTCATTGTCGAGCTCCAGTGCCACACGCCGCTTAGCCAGTGGCAGCCGCTGCATATCCACCACGCCGCCAGCCATATTACCGGCCGGGTGTCGCTGCTTGAAGGCGCGCTGGCGGAGCTGGTCCTCGATACGCCGCTGCGGCTGGCGGATAATGACCGTCTGGTGCTCCGCGATATTTCCGCGCGCCTGACGCTCGCCGGTGCGCGAGTGGTGACGCTCAATCCGCCGCGCCGGGGCAAGCGTAAGCCGGAGTATTTACAGTGGCTGCACGCGCTGGCTGCTGCGCAAAGCGATGACGTCCAGGCGCTGGATATTCACCTTCAGCGCGATGCGGTGCGTCTCGATGATTTCGCCTGGGCGCGTCAGCTCAGTAGCGATGGCCTCAACGCCCTGATTAACCGCCCTGACTATCTACAGGCGGGAAAGAGCCTGTTGAGCGCCCCGCTCGCCGCGCGCTGGCAGCGCAAGCTGCTTGAAGCCCTCGCGCGCTATCACGATCAGCATCGCGATGAGCCGGGACCGGGCCGCGAACGGCTGCGGCGTATTGCGCTGCCGATGGAAGATGAAGCGCTGGTGCTGCTGCTGATTGAGCAAATGCGAGAAAGCGGTATTGTTCATAGCCACCACGGCTGGCTGCATCTGCCGGAACATAAAGCGGGCTTTACCGACGAGCAGCAGGCCATCTGGCAGCGGGTCGCCGGGCTGTTTGCCGATGAGCCCTGGTGGGTTCGCGATCTGGCGCGGGAAGCCTGCGTGGAAGAGTCGTTAATGCGTGCGGTGCTTCGCCAGGCGGCGCAGCAGGGGATGATTACCGCGATCGTCAAAGATCGCTACTATCGCAACGATCGGATCGTGGAGTTTGCCAAAATGATCCGTGAACTGGATCTGGAAAGGGGTTCAACATGCGCGGCGGATTTCCGCGATACGCTGAACGTCGGGCGCAAGTTGGCGATTCAGATCCTCGAGTATTTTGACCGCATCGGTTTTACTCGCCGTCGCGGTAACGACCATATTCTGCGGGATAAAGCATTGTTCATAAAAGAATAAACAGAAGTTGCCGGAGGCGCCTGGCCGGGCTATCAGGTCCGGTCTGATGGCCCGGCCAGCGGGTTGCATTAACCCCGATCGGTGGAAGAGATGCGCAGAGTCAGCGGGCGAAACTGGCCGTAAATCCATAATCCGAGCCAGGCCAGGCTGCCGACGATGCCGGTCAACACCAGCGCCAGGATGAAGCAGAAGATCGGGCTGATAATAATCGCGCTGAAGCCATGGACAGTTTCTCCGTTCCAGCGCAGCGTCAGTAAATTGACGCCAACCGCCGCGAGAATGCCGTTTAAAAGGCCGAGCGGCACTAATGAGCAGGTCAGGCCGATAAGCAGGATTTTATAAATACTGCTCGCGCTCATTTTTTTTAAAGAAACGGTAATGAATTCATCCATAAATCAAAAGATCCTGTTCTAAAACACCGGGAGACATGACGTCGCTTGCGCCATCAGACGCCCGCTAGCAGCGGGGGGCGGGAGAAAGTATGTGGCCTGGGAGCGAGGGGGGTCAATCTGAAAATAGCCCGCTTATTGCTGCTTCTGAGTTCGTTTCTCTGTTGTTACTCTGATTTGCACTGCGCCCTGAAATGGCGGGAGAGAAGCGTTTACTCAAACCGCTGCGCGAGACGGCAGAGGCGATTTCTCGCGAACTGGGCTTTTCCGTGCGGGAAGGCTAAGGCAGATGACCTAATTGTCCCGGGCATCTGAGAGAAAACGCCGCTGACTCCATTCAGGATCAAGGCGCGGAAGCGGCTTTTTCTGGCACTCTGCATTTTTATCCCTAATGGAGCAAGGATGAACCGGTTTATTATCGCGGATGCGCAAAAGTGCATCGGCTGCCGTACCTGTGAAGTCGCCTGCGTGGTGTCCCATCAGCAGAATCAGGATTGTTCTGGCGTATCCGCTACGCGCTTTGCACCGCGGATCCGCGTGGTAAAGAATGATGAACTTTCGACGGCGACGTTGTGCCGCCAGTGTGAAGATGCGCCCTGCGCCAACGTCTGCCCCGAGGGCGCTATCCGCCGAGAAAATTCGGTCTGGCGCGTGGATCAGCGCCGCTGTATTGGGTGCAAAAGCTGCATGGTGGCGTGCCCCTATGGCGCGATGACGGTGATGCGGGTGGAGGAGGGCGTACAGGCGCTGAAGTGCGATTTGTGCAGCCATCGTGAAGAGGGCCCGGCCTGCGTGGCGGCATGCCCGACGCAGGCGCTACGCTGCATAGAGCCCATGGAGCTGGAAAGAATAGCCGCTGAACGTCGCCAGCGGATGGCGCTGGCGATGTAGCGTATTTCTCGTAGACGGCGCTACGCGCCTGTCGGGGCTACTGATCGGCAGACGATGGTGGCCCCGCCGGTCTGCTGATGCACATTACGCGTCCTGTTCGCTCCATGCGCGTTCAACTTCTTCGGCGAGAATCTTCACGCCCGCTTCAATCTTCTCCGGATCCGGCACGTAGTTCATGCGCATGCACTGATGCGTGTGCGGCCACGGCTTATCCAGCCCCGGGAAGAAATAGTCGCCTGGCACCATCAGGACGCCGCGCTTTTTCAGGCGCTGGTACAGCAGCTCGGTAGATATCGGCAAATCTTTAAACCACAGCCAGAGGAAAATGGCCCCTTCCGGCTTATGAATCAAGCAGCGATCTTCCGGCAGGTAGCGGCGAATAATAGCGATAGTCTCCTGAACGCGCTGGTAGTAGAACGGCTTAATCACCGTTTCCGACAGGCGCAGCAGGTCGTTGCGTTTAATCATCTCGCACATCATGGCCGGCCCCATTCCACCGGGGGCGAGGCTGATAATGCCGTTCATATTGCTGATGGCGGTGATGATTTTTTCGTTAGCGATGATAATCCCGCAGCGGCTGCCCGGCAGGCCAAGCTTGGAGAGGCTCATGCACAGGACGATATTCGGATTCCACAGCGGTCGGGCGTCGCTGAAAATAATGCCCGGGAACGGAACGCCGTAGGCATTATCGATAACCAACGGGATGCCGTGCTGATTGGCCAGCGCATCGAGCTTGATCAGCTCATCATCGGTGATCACGTTACCGGTTGGGTTGGTGGGACGGGAAACGCAGATCATTCCCGTTTCGTCCGTGACCTGCAAATGTTCGAAATCCACATGGTATTTAAACTGGCCTTCCGGCAGCAGTTCAATGTTCGGGCGAGTGGCGACAAACAGCTCTTCTTCGAGGCCGGAGTCGGCGTAGCCGATATACTCAGGCGTCAATGGAAACAGCACTTTACGCGTGGTTCCATCCGCGCGACGTCCTGCGAAGAGGTTAAACAAGTAGAAAAACGCGCTCTGACTGCCGTTTGTCAGTGCAATATTCTGCGGCTCGATCTCCCAACCCAGTTCATCACGCAGCATTTGCGCCAGCAGGGTCAGCAGCTCGCTTTTACCCTGCGGGCCGTCATAATTGCAAAGCGCATCAAGGGCTTTGCCGTTATTCAGCATGTCGCTCAGCAGGCTGTGGAAGTAATCATTCATTTCCGGAATCTGTGCGGGATTGCCGCCGCCCAGCATGATGGCGCCTGGCGTACGCAGGCCGTCATTGAGGTCTTCCATCAAGCGGGTGATGCCCGAATGACGGGTAAATTTGTCGCCAAAAAGTGAAAATGTCATCGCGATTAGTCTGTCGGTATCCCAGGAAAGTGGGTAACCATAACGCCAGCGCAGACAGGGTGCAAATCGAGGTATCAGGAAGATAATTCGTTTTTATGCTTTGAGGTAGATGATTTTTGGTCGTTTATCCTGAAAAGGCTCCCGCGATCGCCGGGGGAGCCGCTCATCAAAAAGCTACTGCTGTCCTGCCCACACCACCATGACTTTGTCATCACCGCTCTCGCGGATAAAGCCGTAGCCTGTCGCCATCGATAGCGTGGTTTGTTTACCCATACCAATGGCCGGATGACGGGCGCGGAACTGGCCCAGTTTCTCCCAGTGAGTCACGCTGCGCGCGGCTTTGCCGTTGATGTCCTGCCAGTTCATATCTGAACGCGTTCCCTGAAGCGGGTCGGAGCCGGTCGGACCGAATGGCCGTGAGGATTCATCGCCGTAGTAGATCTGCACTGCGCCAGGCGCAAGCAGCAGCAGTTCCGCCGCCGTGCTACCGCCTTCACGGAACAGGCTGGTATCGTGCGAAGAGAGGTAGCTTAAGACGTTGAAATCCTGGAGCTTCTCCGCCATTTGTTGCCAGGTCAGATCCATATTGGCCAGGCAGCTTGTCGCTTTTGCTGCCTGATCCTGATAATCAAAGTTCAGCATGGCATCAAAGCCGTGACGATAGTAGTCGCTCTGCATCACGCCGTGGCCCCAGGCTTCGCCGGTCATCCAGAACGGCGCGTTATCCAGCGCTTTATCCGGATTGGCTTTTTTCCATTCCGCCAGCGCTTCACTGGCCTGGGTTTTTAGCTGCAGCCAGGCCGCCTGCTCGACGTGTTTGGCGGTATCAACCCGGAAACCGTCGATGCCATAATCGCGTACCCATTGGCTCAGCCAGTGGGTCAAATAATCGCGCGGCGTGTAGCCGGGGATCGCTTTAGCGGCGGTATCCGGCTTATGGCGATAGAAGTTCGGCAAGCCGGAGGGCTCCGTGGATTCGGTTTTCAGATCCGGCAGGAAGGCCAGCGACATGGTCAGATCGTCAAAGCCGGGGTTGTCGTAATCGCCGATATCGGTGCGGATCCATTTTTTACCCCACCATTTCTCCCATCCGGCTTTGTCGCTGAAGTTAATGTAGTCGTTAAAACTGTGCCAGCTCTGTCCCGCGCGAGGCTTCCAGTCGGTCCAGCGCTCTCCGAGCGTCTTTTTCAGTTCGTCACCCTGGATGTACAGCGAGCCAAACTGAAACTCCTGCATATCGGCCAGGGTCGCGTAGCCGGTATGGTTCATCACCACGTCGAACAGAATGCGAATCCCGCGCTTGTGGGCCTCGTCTACGAGACGGCGCAAATCGTCTTCCGTCCCCATATTGGCATCCAGCTTAGTCCAGTCCTGGGTGTAGTAGCCGTGATAGGCATAATGCGGGAAATCACCTTTCGTACCGCCGCCGACCCAGCCGTGGATTTGCTCCAGCGGAGAACTGATCCAGAGCGCGTTAACGCCGAGCTGCTGGATGTAATCAAGTTTGCTGGTCAGGCCCTGCAGGTCGCCGCCGTGGAAGGTGCCGATTTCCTGCATGCCGTCTTTGCGGCGGCCATAGCTATTGTCGTTGGCCGGGTTGCCGTTAACAAAGCGATCGGTCAGAACGAAATAGACGGTGGCGTTGTGCCAGTTGAACGGCGCGGCGGATTCGGTTTCCGCGCGCTCAAGCAGCAGAAGACCATTGCTGTTAAACGCCGGCTGGAGGGTAATTTTACCGCCGCTGACGGTCGCGATATTGCCGCTGTAAAAGTCGCGAACTTTACTGCCTTCGGCAAAGGATTTACTGACGTCAATGGTCAGCGGCTTGCCATCCCATTTCGGACACTGCTTGATCTGCGGCGCGGCGGCAGCGGACTGTTTCTCCTCAAGGGAGACCATCAGGGTTGGCGTACCCGAACGGGTGTCCACTTCCAGGGTATAGCGCCCGTCGCGAAAGATGCGCCACTGCGGCACCGGGTCGCGACAGGGTTCCATCGACAGCATCTGGTTGAGCTTGATCATGCCAGCGGGCTGCCAGCACTGTTGGTCAAAATTAATTCGCAGCGGGCGCGTACCCTTTGCTACCTCGTTTTGACTGATAAATCTGCCGGTGCCCTCTTCGGTGAAGGCGGGGAAGTCTGCGGTAGTCCAGGCGGCGAAGGCCATCCCAGGCAACAGCAGCGACGCAAGCGCAGCGAGTTTCATTGCGGAGTCCTGTAGGCGGTGTTTTGTTCAGTTTGCGCGTCTACCCGCCTGATGAACTCATCCCGGCCGCGCTTTTCCAGGGAGGATGAAAAGGGGTGAGTGATCGCGCTCAAAAAATGCTCAGAAAATGAGACGGCGCTAGCATTTTTGCGCCTTCGCAGGCTGGCAGAAACCGATTTCAGGTGACACCATTTCGGAATTGGACTATTTCTGTGGGTGCGTCATCTGGGTATTTTTGATACTATTCGCGATTCAACTATCGATTTTTTGTGAAAAACAAGGCGTTGGAATGATTGCATCCGACCAGGAGACCTAATGATATCGACTCCCATTCGACGATATGGGGCCGCGATACTCATGTTACTTACCTGCATATTTTCAGGTAGTGTGCTGGCAACAACACACACAGCAACAACGAGTCATAAAGCCCCAATAGTTAAAAAGAAAAGTACCGTTAAAGTAAGCAAGGTAAGCAGTAAACAAGAGTATTCTCGCAATAGTGTAAAGAGCAGTTCACTTCCTGATTTGCGAAAATACCCTTCCGGGACACCAAGGAAAAAAGCGTTTCTCCGGACGGTAATGCCTTATATTACGAAACAGAATCAGGTGATTACTGCCGATCGTAACTGGCTGGTTTCCAAGCAGTACGATGCGCGCTGGTCGCCGAGCGAGCGTACGCGCCTGAAAGAGATCGCCTCGCGCTATAAAGTGAAGTGGTCCGGCAATACTCGCCATATTCCATGGAACTCGTTGCTTGAACGCGTCGATATTATCCCGAACAGTATGGTTGCAACCATGGCGGCGGCGGAAAGCGGCTGGGGAACGTCAAAACTGGCGCGCGTTAACAACAATCTGTTTGGTATGAAGTGTGGCGGTGGAAACTGCCGCGGCGCGGTGAAGGGCTACTCGCAGTTTGATTCGGTGGAAGAGTCCGTTCAGGCCTACGTGAGAAACCTGAATACGCATCCGGCTTATTCATCGTTCCGTAAATCGCGTGCGCAGCTGCGCAAGGCCGATCAGGAAGTGACCGCCAGCACCATGATTCATAAGCTGAAGGGCTATTCGACTAAAGGGTCGAGCTATAACAACTATCTCTTCGCCATGTATCAGGATAATCAGCGGTTGATTGCCGCGCATATGTAATGGCTTATCCATGACATTATTAATGCCCGGCGCGCAAGCCCGGGCATTTTTCTTTGCTCTCTACATCATGACTTCACTGTGCCGATCGCGATACTCCTTCGGCGTCACGTCGTACTCTTTCTTAAACACCGAATAGAAGTACTGCAACGACGGATAGCCGCACATCTGCGAGATTTCATTAATCGACAGGGTGGTTGAAACCAGCAGGCTGCGCGCTTTTTCCAGCTTCTCGCTGTGGATCACCGTATGAATTGTCTCGCCCACTTCCTCTTTGAAGCGTTTTTCCAGATTCGAGCGGGAAATGCCTACGGCGTCCAGTACCTGCTCTACCTTAATCCCTTTACAGGCGTGGTTACGAATATAGTGCATCGCCTGGATAACCGAAGGGTCGGTTAGCGAACGGTAGTCGGTGGAGCGGCGCTCTACTACGCGCATCGGCGGGATAAGCTGTCGTTGAAGCGGCAGCTCTTCATTCTCCAGCAGACGATGCAGCAGCTTTGCCGCCTGATAGCCCATCTGGCGGGTGCCCTGAGCAACGGAAGACAGCGCCACGCGCGACAAATAGCGGGTAAGCTCTTCGTTATCAATGCCAATAACGCACAGCTTTTCCGGAACGGGGATATGCAACAGCTCGCAGGCCTGTAACACATGACGGGCGCGGGCGTCGGTGACGGCGATAATGCCGGTTTGCGGCGGCAGGGTTTGTAGCCAGTCGGCGAGGCGATTTTGCGCATGCTGCCAGTTTTCCGGCGCTGTCTCGAGCCCCTGATAGACCACGCCGCGATATTTCTCTCTGGCGACCAGTTGACAAAAAGCATGCTCGCGCTCTGCGGCCCAGCCTTTACAGCTGGATGTGGGCAGGCCGTAAAAGGCAAAGCGGTTAATGCCCTTTTCCTTCAGATGGAGGAAGGCGCTCTCGACCAGCGCGGCGTTGTCGGTAGCGATGTAGTGAACCGGCGGATAGCACTCCGGGCGGTGGAAGGAGCCGCCGACGCCGACAATTGGAACATTAACGTCGAGCAGCAGGTTTTCAATCTCCGGGTCGTCGTAATCGGCAATAACGCCGTCGCCTAACCACTCCTTGATGTTTTCAATTCGCGCCCGAAAATCTTCCTCAATGAAGATATCCCATTCCAATTGCGATGCTTGTAAATATTCGCCGACGCCCTCAACGACCTGGCGGTCATAGGCCTTGTTGGCGTTGAATAACAACGTAATACGGTGACGCTTTTCAAACATAGTGTTGTTCCTGGTCTCTCTTGCAGGCCATACAATACCGGCCAATGCCCGGATTATTTCAAGCTACTTGTGCCTAAGTTTGGCTGTAGCGCAAAGAATTCGGGCATTTTTTTTCAAAGCTCTCAGCTCCGGCGTTTGGTGGCTGAATCCATCCACACCGCGAGTAATAAAATGACCCCTTTAACGATGTACTGCCAGAAGGTGGCGACATCCATCATGCTCATGCCGTTGTCCAGCGCGGACATGATAAACGCGCCCATGACCGCGCCGGCAACGCTGCCGACGCCGCCGGCGAGGCTGGTTCCGCCGATCACGCAGGCGGCGATGGCGTCCAATTCGGCGATGTTGCCGGCGGAAGGAGAACCGGCGCCCAGGCGCGAACTGAGAATCAACCCGGCAATCGCCACCATCAGGCCATTAATGGCGAACACCGCCAGCTTGGTGCGTTCCACGCTAATGCCGGATAGACGCGCGGCTTCCAGGTTGCCGCCGATGGCGTAGATGCGGCGGCCAAACGCGGTGCGGGTGGCCATAAACATACCCGCCAGCAGCAACGCGGCGAGAATCAGTACCGGCGTCGGGACGCCGCGATAGTCGTTTAATAGCCAGATAGCGCCCAGCACAATAACGGCGGTAATCGTCTGGCGACCTACGGTCGAAGCGGAAGCGGGCGTGGCAAGTCCCAGGGCCTGACGTCGCATACGGCCGCGCCATTGCCAGATAATAAAGGCCGCCATTCCCGCCACGCCGATACCAAAGCCAATACCATCAGGCAGATAGCTCTGGCCGATTTGCGACATCGCCGGGCTGGTGGGAGAGACGGTGGTCCCGTTGGTGATACCTATCAGAATACCGCGGAATGCCAGCATACCGGCGAGCGTCACGATAAACGACGGGACTTTACGGTAGGCGACCCACCAACCGTTCCATGCGCCCAGCAGCAGGCCAAGCGCCAGCGTGACCACAATCGTCAGCGGCAGCGGCCAGCCGAGCCAGACGTCAAATATTGCCGCTGCGCCGCCGAGCAGGCCCATCATCGAGCCGACGGAAAGATCGATCTCGGCGGAAATAATCACAAACACCATGCCGACCGCGAGAATGCCGGTGATGGCGGTCTGGCGCAGCAGGTTAGAGATATTACGCGCGCTCAGATAAGCGCCTTCGGTAGTCCAGGTGAAAAACAGCATAATGGCCACGATAGCGGCGATCATCACGAATACCTGGAGATTCATCCCTTTTAGCCCGGAAAAAGCCCCGGAGACGGGCGGGGTGAGTTTCATTTCAGACGTGTTCTTCGACATGGCGTTCGCTCCTCAGTGCGGCTTCCATCACCTGTTCCTGTGTCAGGCCCTGATTAATCAAATCGGCCTTCAGTTTGCCCTCATGCATCACCAGCACCCGATCGCTTAGCCCCAGTACTTCGGGCAGTTCGGATGAAATGACAATGACGGCGATCCCCTGCTGCACCAGCTGATTAATCAACTTGTAGATTTCGTACTTGGCGCCGATATCAATGCCGCGGGTAGGCTCATCGAGTATCAGAATGCGCGGGTTCAGCAGCAGGCAGCGGGCGAGGATCGCCTTTTGCTGATTGCCGCCGCTCAGGCGACCGATCGCCAGCTCTGGCGATGAGGTTTTGATTTTCAAACGCTGGATGGATTGCTGAATGCAGTGTTGCTCTCCGGCATCGTCAAGGCTGCTCAGCGGGCCGGTAAACTGGTTTAACGCGGCGAGGGTGATATTTTTACCCACCGCCATCACCGGCACGATGCCGTCTTTCTTTCTGTCTTCCGGCACCATGGCGATGCCCTGCGCGATGGCCTGCTGGCAGTTGTGAATCGTCACCTGCTGGCCATCGATGAAAATTTTCCCCTGCCAGCGGCCCGGCCAGACGCCAAACAGGCACTGTACCGCTTCGGTACGGCCCGCGCCGACCAGTCCGGCTATCCCCAGAATTTCGCCGCGCCGCAGTGAAAAAGAGACGTCATTGACCCGCTTAATGTGGCGATTGACCGGATGCCAGGCGGTTAAATTTTCTACGCGCAGGATTTCATCGCCGCAGCTATGGGCTTCGTTCGGATAGAGGGCGGTAAGCTCGCGGCCGACCATCATGGTGATGATGTCATCTTCGTTCATGCCGTCAGCGTTACGGGTACCGATATGCTGCCCATCGCGGATCACGCAGATAGTATTGGATATCGCTTTGACTTCATTGAGTTTGTGGGAAATGTAAATACAGGCAATACCGTGATTTTGCAAATCGCGAATAATATTCAGCAGAATGGCCGTTTCTTGTTCCGTTAATGAGGCGGTGGGTTCGTCGAGAATTAACAACCGTACCTGTTTATTTAGCGCTTTCGCTATTTCGACCAGCTGCTGCTGGCCAAGGCCTAAATCGCCGACGCGGGTGTCGGGTGATATGGCTAAATTGACCTGGGCCAGCAGCTTCTCGCAGCGTAAGGTCATGGTTTCGTAATCCAGCAGACCGTGGCGGGAGATCTCCGCGCCGAGAAAAATATTCTCCAGAACGGTCAGGTGTTTTACCAGCGCCAGCTCCTGATGAATGATGGCAATTCCTTTGCGTTCGGTATCGCGAATATGGCCCGGCTGCAAAGTTTCTCCGGAAAAAATAATCTCTCCCTCATAGCTACCGTGCGGGTATATTCCGCAAAGCACCTTCATGAGCGTAGATTTCCCGGAGCCGTTTTCTCCGCATAATGAGACCACTTCCCCGGCGTTCAGCCGCAGGCTGACATTATCAATCGCCTTCACCGCGCCGAAGGTTTTAGTCATGTTTTTCATTTCGAGTAACCAGGACATAGAGGCTCCGCATAAGCGATATCCGGCTGGATGGAGTAACGCCCCCGGCAGAGGGCGTCAGAGATTACAGCTCGCTTTTTTTATGGAAACCGTCTTTGATCACCGTCTGGTCAATGTTGTCTTTATTGACTTCAATGGGCGTCAGCAGACGAGAAGGGACATCTTTCAGGCCGTTGTTGAGCGTGGCGTCAGCCTTCGGCTGTTTGTCGTTGCCCAGTTCGACGGCAATCTCCGCCGCGGTGGTGGCAAGGGTGGCGATCGGTTTGTAGACGGTCATCGTTTGGGTGCCAGCGATAATGCGCTTCACGCCGGCGAGGTCGGCATCCTGACCGGAGATCGCCACTTTGCCTGCGAGCCCCTGGGCGCTCAGGGCCTGAATGGCGCCGCCAGCGGTGGCATCGTTAGAGGCGACAACCGCATCAATTTTGTTATTGTTGGCGGTCAGGGCGTTTTCCATAATTTTCAATGCGTTTTCAGGTAGCCATCCGTCAACCCACTGATCGCCGACGACTTTAATTTTGCCTTCATCAATATAGGGCTTAAGGACTTTCATTTGGCCAGCGCGGAAAAGCTTGGCGTTATTATCAACGGGCGAGCCGCCCATTAAGAAATAGTTACCCTGAGGCACTTTATCGACCAGGCTTTGCGCCTGCATTTCGCCCACTTTCTCATTATTAAAAGAAATATAAAAATCAATGTCGGCATTATTGATGAGACGATCGTAGGCGAGAACTTTAATTCCCTCCTGTTTAGCCTCTTTTATCACATTACTCAGCACTTGACCGTTATAGGGAATAATAACCAGAACGTCGACGCCGCGATTAATCATGTTTTCGATTTGCGACATTTGCGTTTCTTCGTTGCCATTGGCTGACTGGACGAATACTTTTGCACCTAATGATTCAGCTTTATTGACAAAAATATCGCGATCTTTTTGCCAGCGCTCAAGACGCAGGTCGTCAATCGCCATGCCAATTTTAACTTCTTTCGCAATGCCCGACAGGCTGGTGAGGAGGAGTGAAGCACAGAGCGTTAGGCAAAGGTTCTTTATCTTCATAATAATAACACCTTTTTTGTAAAGTGCAGGATAAGACGAACGATAAAAATAAACGGCCTGATACGTAGCAGATTTTTAACGCGGAAAGGGGCGCTGGCAATTATCTATGCTTATTTTGCCGTTATGAAATTTTGTTTATTTGTTAATTTATGACCGGGATCGTACTTTAATAATTAGTTCTCATCGTATTTCATTGATCTCTCGTGGCGTAAGCAGCGAAGTGAGGGCGTTGTTCTATTGTTTTTGCGACCTGGCGCACGTTTGTGGATTCTCTCAATCACGGTGTGAAATAACGTAATTGAGGAAAGTAAAAAGAGAATTCTATATTGGCTTATGACTTATTACTCGCCGCATCCCTGAATATGGAGTTCATTATGCAGACCTATTTTGATCAACTCGATCGCGTTCGTTATGAAGGCCCGACATCCGCTAACCCACTGGCTTTCCGTCATTACAACCCGGATGAACTGGTGCTGGGCAAACGGATGGAAGAGCACCTGCGCTTTGCGGCCTGCTACTGGCACACCTTCTGCTGGAATGGTGCTGACATGTTTGGCGTGGGCTCCTTTAACCGCCCGTGGCAGCAGCCGGGCGAAGCGCTGGAAATGGCGAAACGCAAAGCGGATGTCGCGTTTGAGTTTTTCCACAAACTGAACGTACCGTACTACTGTTTCCACGACGTTGACGTTTCCCCTGAAGGGGCATCGCTGAAAGAGTATGCCAACAACTTTGCGCAAATGGTTGAAGTGCTGGCGGAAAAACAGCAGCAGAGCGGCGTCAAGCTGCTGTGGGGAACGGCAAACTGCTTTACGAACCCGCGCTATGGCGCCGGGGCGGCAACCAATCCGGATCCGGAAGTGTTCAGCTGGGCGGCGACTCAGGTGGTCACCGCAATGGATGCGACCCACAAGCTGGGCGGCGAAAACTATGTCCTGTGGGGCGGCCGTGAAGGTTATGAAACCCTGCTGAATACCGATCTGCGTCAGGAGCGCGAGCAGATTGGCCGCTTTATGCAGCTGGTCGTTGAGCACAAGCACAAGATTGGCTTCCAGGGTACGCTGCTGATTGAACCCAAACCGCAGGAGCCAACCAAACATCAGTATGATTACGACGCTTCTACCGTCTATGGTTTCCTGAAACAGTTCGGCCTGGAAAAAGAGATCAAACTGAACATCGAAGCGAACCACGCGACGCTGGCCGGTCATACGTTCCATCACGAAATTGCGACTGCCATTGCTCTGGGATTGTTTGGTTCCGTTGACGCTAACCGCGGCGACCCGCAGCTGGGCTGGGATACCGACCAGTTCCCGAACAGCGTTGAAGAAAACGCGCTGGTGATGTACGAAATCCTGAAAGCGGGTGGTTTCACCACCGGCGGCCTGAACTTTGATGCTAAAGTGCGTCGTCAGAGCACCGATAAATACGACCTGTTCTACGGCCATATCGGCGCAATGGACACCATGGCGCTGGCGCTGAAAGTTGCCGCGCGCATGATTGAAGACGGCGAGCTGGATAAACGCGTTGCCAAACGTTATGCCGGCTGGAACGGCGAGCTGGGTCAGCAGATCCTGAAAGGCCAGATGAACCTGGCGGATATTGCTCGCTATGCCACTCAGCATGACCTGGCGCCGCAGCACCAGAGCGGCCATCAGGAACTGCTGGAAAATGTGGTAAACCGCTACCTTTTTGATCGCTAATGAAGGCGATGATGCCCGGCGGGAACGGGCATTGGCTATAACCGATGCTTTATTCGCGCCACGCTTAGCCGTGGCGCGTCAGTAAGGAGAGGCTGTATGTATATCGGGATTGATCTGGGCACCTCGGGCGTCAAAGCTATTCTGCTCAATGAGCAGGGCGAGGTCGTGGCTTCGCATACTGAAAAGCTCAACGTGTCGCGTCCGCACCCTCTATGGTCTGAACAGGACCCCGAGCACTGGTGGCAGGCGACGGACCGCGCGATGAAAGCGCTGGGCGCCCAGCACTCGCTGCGCGAAGTCAAAGCGTTAGGTATTGCGGGCCAGATGCACGGCGCGACGCTGCTGGATAAGCAACAGCGTGTCCTGCGCCCGGCGATTTTATGGAATGATGGCCGCTGCGGTGAAGAGTGCGCGCTGCTGGAAGAGAAAGTCAGCCGCTCGCGGCAGATAACCGGCAACCTGATGATGCCGGGATTCACCGCGCCGAAGCTGCTGTGGGTACAACGCCACGAGCCTGAGATCTTCGAGCGGGTTGATAAAGTCCTGCTGCCTAAAGATTATCTACGTTTACGCATGACCGGCGAGTTTGCCAGCGATATGTCCGATGCCGCTGGAACGATGTGGATGGACGTGGCGCGAAGGGACTGGAGCGATGAGATGCTCGCCGCCTGCGGTCTGAACCGCGACAACATGCCGACGCTGTTCGAAGGATGTGAAGTCACGGGGGCGCTGCGCCCGACGGTTGCGCAGTCGTGGAATATGCCGGAAGCGCTGGTGGTAGCCGGCGGCGGCGATAACGCAGCCGGTGCGGTTGGCGTAGGTATGGCGGATGCGGGGCAGGCGATGCTGTCGCTGGGGACCTCGGGCGTCTACTTTGCGGTCAGCGACGGCTTTCTTAGTAAGCCGGAAAGCGCCGTACACAGTTTCTGCCACGCGCTGCCCGGGCGCTGGCACCTGATGTCGGTGATGCTGAGCGCGGCTTCCTGTCTGGATTGGGCGGCGACATTAACCGGCCTTGGCACGGTTCCGGCGTTGATTGCGGCGGCGGAGTCGGCGAACGAGAGTGCCGATCCTATCTGGTTTCTGCCTTACCTCTCCGGTGAACGTACGCCGCACAACAATCCGCAGGCGAAAGGCGTCTTTTTCGGCCTGACTCATCAACATGGTCCGGCGGAGCTGGCGCGGGCGGTGCTGGAGGGCGTCGGTTATGCGCTGGCGGATGGCATGGATGTGGTGCACTCCTGCGGCGTGAAGCCGGAAAGCGTGACGCTGATTGGCGGCGGCGCGCGCAGCGCGTACTGGCGGCAAATGCTGGCGGATATCAGCGGTCAGCAGCTTGATTTCCGCACCGGCGGCGACGTGGGACCGGCGCTTGGCGCGGCGCGACTGGCGCAGCTGGCGCTGCATAAAAACGTCGCATTCTCCGATCTGCTGCCGCAGCTCCCGCTGGAGCAGGCCCACTGCCCTGATGACGAGCGTTTTGCCCGCTACGCCCCCCGTCGGGAGACATTCCGACAGATTTATCAGCAGCTTTTACCGCTGATGTCGTAATATTTTGCCCTCGGTTAACGAGGGCAAATTACATCCATGAATGCATCGTTCGCATTTATCTGTCCTGCGTATTTATATATTCCGAATTTGTCGTTTCTGCTTCCTGAAGCATCAGCAGTAAAGCTTTACCGGTACATAATGGACGCCATCTTTCGCAGGGAGGCTCCATGAAAAATAAGAATATTGCGCCGAAACTGTTGATGGTCATCGGGGCGCTGGTGTATCTGATGGGGATCTGGCACACCTGTCCGTTATTTAGCGGTAAAGGCTATTTCCTCGGCGTACTGGTGATGGGGATGTTCGCCATGCTGGCCCATCAGCGCACGATGCAGGAGGAACGCAGAAATGACGACGGGTTTGTATCGCTATGCCGACTGGTGCTCCTGCTTTCGCTTGGCCTGTTAATGGTCGGCGCGAGGTTTGTACCTGCCGGTTGGGATGAGAAAAGCATCTACGTGGCGGCCTGGTTTGTGTGCATGTACGGCGCGTCAGCCTTGCCGCATAAAGCACTGGCGGCGGACGTGGCGCCGCAAGACCCCACGGAATAGCCTTAGCTGACGAAACGGCGGCTATCAAACCGCTGAACCAGAGCCGAGAGCAGTAAGCTGCCCAGCAGCGCGGCGCTGAATATCCAGATAATATCCAGTAACGGCCAGCGGCTTAGTTCAAGCCCGCTGGCGCGCAGCGCGTGAATGATCAGCGCATGAAAACCGTAAATCCCTAAAGAATGGCGCGCAATCGGCGCAATAAGCGGCAGCTGACGCCGATTGAGCGTGTTTTTTACCAGCGTCAGCAGAGCGATGGCGCAGACAAAAACCGCAGGACCGCAGTATAAATACCAGGTATCGCCGAAATCGCCGCGCCAGCGCAGCTCGTGCAGCGTGCCGCGTGAGATTACCCACACGCCGACGATGAACAGCGCGGCGCAGAGGACGGTCAGCCATTTTTTCTCGGTATCCAGCATGCCGATAGCCCGTCCCAGCACGCCATACATCACGTAGTAAAACGTGTCGCCGTTGATATAAAGATTGAACGGCAGCCATTCAACGCCTCCGGCTTTTACCGGGACCATATTGGGGTTCGCCAGAATGCCCAGTACCAGCATCAGCGCCAGCAGCATCCTGCCGCTTACCTGTTTAACCTGCACCAGCGGCGAAAGCAGATATATCACGACGATGGCGAAGAAAAACCACAGATGGTAGAACACCGGTTTTTGCAGCAAATTCTTCAGCGACAGCTCAACGTTAATATGGGTGAACAGGGTGATATAGAGCAGCGATAGCGTGCTGTAGAAGAGAATGCATAGCGCGATACGCAGAAAATGGCGGGGCTGGGCGCTGCGCTCACCGAAAAACAGATAGCCTGAAATCATGAAAAATAGCGGTACGCTGACGCGGGACGCAGAGTTGAGGATATTGGCCAAATCCCACTCCAGCAGGCTAATCGCGTGCGGGTGCGTAATATACCAGGTAGTGCTATGAATCATGACGACCATCAGGCAGGCAATGCCGCGCAAATGAGTAATCCAGTGTATTTTTTCCTGCATCAGAACCTCAGTTTCACCTTCTCCATCTGGCTCTGACTATCCTTATTCGACCCTGTCGCAGTGGAATAATCTGAGTTTTTCGCCATAGACTTGTCGAGGTGTGGCCCAATTCGCACAATGAGCCGGTTATTTTACGTAAGCTGCACGATAACAATTTACTAACAAGGCGGTCGAGAACAAATGGTGATGAAATATGCGTTTTCTGGACTACTGCTGTGCCTGCTGGCGGGCTGTAGCGCAACGCCGCCTCAGCCTACGCAGAAGGCGCAGAAAGCGCGGATAACGCCGCAGACCACCCTCAATATGGAGCAGCTTTGCAAGGATAATGCCGCCGTCCGTTATAATACAGGCGTGCGTCAGGTGGACGTCAGCCATTTCGAGCAGTTCCAGGGCAGCTTTGAGCTTTCGGGCAAGACTGCGCGGAATGAACGCTTTATCTGTTCTTTTGACCCGGACGGGCAGTTTTTACATCTTTCGATGCGCTAACGACGGCCGCGCTGGCGCTAATTTCCGCAATTTTCCCTAAACAACCCCGTTTCGTACTGTATATCTCGCAGCCAGCGGGTATACTGGCTCCTTCCTTTAAATCCACACGTATCCAGCACGAAATCATATGCAAAAGTTTGATACCAGGACCTTCCAGGGCCTGATCCTGACCTTACAGGATTACTGGGCTCGCCAGGGCTGCACCATTGTTCAACCACTGGACATGGAAGTCGGCGCAGGCACCTCTCACCCGATGACCTGCTTACGCGCATTGGGTCCAGAGCCGATGGCGACCGCCTACGTGCAGCCGTCTCGTCGCCCGACCGATGGCCGTTACGGTGAAAACCCGAACCGCTTACAGCACTACTATCAGTTCCAGGTAGTGATAAAACCCTCCCCGGAGAACATCCAGGAGCTCTACCTTGGCTCGCTGAAAGAGCTGGGTATGGACCCGACCATCCACGACATTCGCTTCGTCGAAGACAACTGGGAAAACCCGACGCTGGGCGCCTGGGGTCTGGGTTGGGAAGTGTGGCTGAACGGTATGGAAGTCACGCAGTTCACCTACTTCCAGCAGGTGGGCGGTCTGGAGTGTAAGCCGGTTACCGGCGAGATCACCTACGGTCTGGAACGTCTGGCGATGTATATCCAGGGTGTCGACAGCGTTTACGATCTGGTCTGGAGCGATGGCCCGCTGGGGAAAACGACCTACGGCGACGTGTTCCATCAGAACGAAGTGGAGCAATCCACCTATAACTTCGAATACGCTGACGTGGACTTCCTGTTCTCCTGCTTCGAGCAGTACGAGAAAGAAGCCCAGCAGCTGCTGGCGCTGGAAAACCCGCTGCCGCTGCCTGCCTACGAGCGCATTCTCAAAGCCGCCCATAGCTTTAACCTGCTGGACGCGCGTAAAGCCATCTCCGTCACCGAGCGTCAGCGCTATATCCTGCGCATTCGCACCCTGACCAAAGCAGTGGCTGAAGCTTACTATGCTTCCCGTGAAGCCCTTGGCTTCCCGATGTGCAACAAGAATAAATAAGAGGCGGCCATGTCTGAGAAAACTTTCCTGGTGGAAATCGGCACTGAAGAACTGCCACCAAAAGCCCTGCGCAGCCTGGCTGAATCCTTTGCTGCGAACGTGACCGCAGAGCTGGATAACGCTGGCCTTGCGCACGGTAAAGTTGAATGGTTTGCCGCGCCGCGCCGTCTGGCGCTGAAAGTGGCGAATCTGGCGGCTGCGCAAGCAGACCGCGAAGTCGAAAAACGCGGTCCGGCGATTGCCCAGGCGTTTGACGCCAGCGGCCACCCGAGTAAAGCGGCCGAAGGCTGGGCGCGCGGCTGCGGTATCACCGTCGATCAGGCGGAACGTCTGACGACCGATAAGGGCGAATGGCTGCTGTATCGTGCTCACGTGAAAGGCGAGAGCACCGAAGCGCTGCTGCCAAACATGATCGCAACCTCGTTGGCGAAGCTGCCGATCCCGAAACTGATGCGCTGGGGCGCGTCCGACGTCCACTTCGTGCGTCCGGTTCATACCGTGACCCTGCTGCTGGGCGACAAAGTCATCCCGGCAACTATTCTGGGCGTCCAGTCCGATCGCGTTATTCGCGGCCACCGCTTTATGGGCGAGGCTGAGTTCACTATCGACAATGCCGATCAGTATCCGCAGATCCTGCTGGAGCGCGGTAAAGTCATCGCCGATTACGAACAGCGTAAAGCCAAAATTAAAGCCGATGCAGAAGAAGCAGCGCGTAAAATTGGCGGCAACGCCGATCTGAGCGAAAGTCTGCTGGAAGAGGTGACTTCACTGGTGGAATGGCCGGTAGTCCTCACCGCGAAGTTCGAAGAGAAATTCCTTGCGGTGCCTGCCGAAGCGCTGGTTTACACCATGAAGGGCGACCAGAAGTACTTCCCGGTTTACGACAACGCGGGCAAGCTGCTGCCGAACTTCATCTTCGTCGCCAACATTGAGTCGAAAGATCCGCAGCAGATTATCTCCGGTAACGAGAAAGTGGTTCGCCCGCGCCTGGCGGATGCTGAGTTCTTCTTCAATACTGACCGTAAAAAACGTCTGGAAGATAACCTTCCGCGTCTGCAAACCGTCCTGTTCCAGCAGCAACTGGGTACGCTGCGCGATAAGACCGATCGTATTCAGGCGCTGGCCGGCTGGATCGCCGAGCAGATTGGCGCTGACGTGAATCATGCCACCCGCGCGGGCCTGCTCTCCAAGTGCGACCTGATGACCAACATGGTCTTCGAGTTCACCGATACGCAGGGCGTGATGGGCATGCACTACGCGCGCCATGATGGCGAAGCGGAAGACGTTGCGGTTGCCCTGAACGAGCAGTATCAGCCGCGCTTTGCTGGCGATGACCTGCCGTCTAACCCGGTAGCCTGCGCGGTTGCGATTGCCGATAAGATGGACACCCTGGCGGGTATCTTTGGCATCGGTCAGCATCCGAAAGGCGATAAGGACCCGTTTGCGCTGCGCCGCGCCGCGCTGGGCGTGCTGCGTATTATCGTTGAGAAGAACCTCAATCTGGACCTGCAGACCCTCACCGAAGAAGCGGTGCGTCTGTACGGCGATAAGCTGACCAACGGCAACGTCGTTGATGATGTTATCGACTTCATGCTGGGGCGCTTCCGCGCCTGGTATCAGGATGAAGGCTATACCGTCGACACGATTCAGGCGGTACTGGCGCGTCGTCCGACCCGTCCGGCAGACTTCGATGCGCGTATGAAGGCGGTTTCCCACTTCCGTACCCTCGAAGAGTCCTCTGCGCTGGCGGCGGCCAACAAGCGTGTTTCTAACATTCTGGCGAAATCAGACGTTACGCTGAACGATATCGTCCATGCTTCGGTATTGAAAGAAGCGGCCGAGATCAAGCTGGCAGGCAATTTAGTCGTGCTGCGCGATAAGCTGCAGCCGTACTTCGCCGAAGGGCGTTACCAGGATGCGCTGATTGAGCTGGCGTCCCTGCGCGAGCCGGTGGATGAGTTCTTTGAGAACGTGATGGTGAACGCAGAAGATCAGGACGTGCGCGTAAACCGACTGACGCTGCTGTCCAAGCTGCGCGATCTGTTCCTGCAGGTAGCGGATATTTCCCTGCTGCAGTAAGTGAATGGGTAATAATAAAAAACCTGCCTGCGGGCAGGTTTTTTTATGCATGGAATATAAATAAATGAACCGTTAATAATTCTCTGAATAATATTTATTTAATTTGCATTGATTGCCAGGAATTATTTTAGGAATATGCCAACGTAATCTGGTCAGATATTTACGGTAGAATGCTGACGGGTGCTTGAGACTGTTTGTCTCAGGCGTTCAGCGGGAGACAGACAGAGAAAAGCCCCACCTGATGATAAATCAAAGTGAGGCTCCCCTATGCATCAACACCATAAGAGTAGCCTCTTACCTGTTGAAAATCAACACGGGAGGCGAGGAATGCCGCAAAAGTATCTGTTGTTTAGCTTAATAGTGATTTGCTTCACTATTTTATTATTTACCTGGATGGTGCGTGATTCGCTGTGTGAATTACAGCTCAGACAGGGGAATATTGAGCTGGTGGCGTTCTTAGCCTGTGGGATTAAAACGTAAGAGACGGTGGCGGAGAGCGATCCCCGCCATTCTTACGGCGTGAAGCATTCTCAAGGCACCCTGTTTTTTTCATCAAATAAATAATTTGCCTCCTGTTTTCAGGAGGCTTTTTTTTACCGTTTTGCCATCCGGTGAAAAAACAGGCTTGAAATTCATATCAGGGTGTGGCTATCCTATGGCCCGACGAATCCCTCGTCTTACTGGAGAGCACGCGCCAAATGAACAAACACGACTGATGAATCTCATGCCTTGCTTAGCGCTATTGGCGAGCAGGGGAAGTATTGATTTCATTCAGGAGTGCTTATGGCTCATTGTGCCCAGATCCCCTCTTTTATTTTGCATCAGGTCACCTGTCACTTTGCGACAGGAGATACCCTTTTTGGTCCGCTGAATTTATCGCTGGACTCCTCTCTTTGCGGCCTTGTCGGGCGCAACGGCGTCGGTAAAACCCGGCTTTTACGCTTGCTGGCGGGCCATGACACGCCGTCGAGCGGCCACATCGAGCGCATGGTTTCCGTGAGCTACGTTGCTCAGCTGCGGGATAGGGCTTCAGAGATGACGCTGGCGGAATTGCTGGGCCTGGAGTCCATTTACGCTGCTCTCGCTCGCCTTGATCGAGGGGAGGGACGAAGTGACGATCTTGAACGTCTTGATGGTTTTTGGGATCTCCCGGATCGTCTGGATACGGCGTTTCTTGCGGCTGGCTTAGGTACATTTTCTCCTGCACGGCCCGCCCCTTCGCTGAGCGGCGGTGAAAGAGTGAAGGCGCAGCTTTGCGGGGCATTCCTGTCCGGCGCCGATTTTCTTCTGCTTGATGAACCCACCAACCATCTCGACCGTCCGGGACGCGAGTGGCTGTATCAGCAGCTTAAACAATGGCGCGGCGGGGCGCTAATTGCCAGCCATGACCGGGAGTTATTAGCGGTCATGCCGCGTATCCTTGAGCTGACGCCTGCGACTTTGCGTCGCTACGGCGGCAACTATGCGGATTATCAGCAGCAGCGTGAGCTGGAACAGCAGGCGGCTCGCTCCGCGCTGGATCATGCCGTCGCTGAACGGCGCCGTACCCGCGCGCGGATGCACAAAGAGCACGATGCCTGCCAGCGGCGTTCCGCGCAAACGTTACGCACCGTCGATACGCTAAATATCGCGTCATTCGAGCGGGTTGCCTGGAAAGGCGCAGCAAAAGAACGTCCCGGCAGCCTGCAGCGCCAGCATCGACAGCAAAATGGCGCCCTTAACAACGCGGTAGTACAGGCGCGGGAGAGAGTGGAAGAGGAGAGCCCGGTGATGTTTACGTTACCTGGCAACCGGATAGCCCCGGGAAAACAGGTGCTGGAACTGGATGCGGTGCGGTTGGCGCATACGATGTTGGCACCGCTGAGCTGGCGGATGGATGGGCCAATGCGGGTGGCGCTGCGTGGTCCCAACGGCTGCGGTAAAACCACGTTGCTGAAAACGCTGCTGGGTCTGGAGCTGCCGATCGCTGGACGCTGCCGCTTATCGGTTAACGCGGCGTATCTGGACCAGCATCTGACCCAACTGGACCTGTCATTATCGGTTATAAAGCACCTGAACCTCGGCGATACGCCCTTAGAAGAAGGCGCGTTGCGTAGCCAGCTGGCGCAGCTACAGCTGGGGGCGGAAAAAGTCGATCTGCCGCTATCGGCCCTGAGCGGAGGCGAGAGACTGAAGGCGGCGCTGGCCTGCGTACTCTGGCGGCGTGATGCCACGCAGCTTCTGCTGCTGGACGAGCCCACGAATCATCTCGATTTGGCATCCACTCAGGCGATTGAAAAAGCGCTGGCCCGGTTTCCCGGTGCGATGCTGGTGGTCTCGCATGATGAAGCTTTCTTGCAGGCGCTGAAGCTGTCCCACAGTCTGACATGGCGGGAAGATGGCTGGTGCTTTGAGAGGCTATAAAAGAAATCCGCCATTTACGATGGCGGTGACCTACGCTGCAAATAAAAAAATCCCCGCCGTATGGCAGGGACTTAGAATTTTGAGCTTTTTAAGCTTACAGGCTGGTTACGTTGCCAGCTGCCGGGCCTTTAGCGCCGCTTTCGATGGTGAAGGAAACTTTCTGACCTTCGTCCAGAGATTTATAGCCATCGTTCTGGATAGCAGAGAAGTGTACGAACACGTCTTTAGAACCATCGTCAGGAGTGATGAAGCCAAAGCCTTTGTCAGCGTTGAACCATTTTACGATACCAGTCATTTTACCGGACATAGTGAATTACCTTTAAAAAAATAAATGAGCCTTGCGGCGTTACGGTCTGGACTACAGATTTAAAGCGATAAAGGGAAAGTTCACTACCGGGGTATCAACGGATAACCTTTGAAGGACTGCTCTATTCGAATGCTCTGTGGTCTTTACTTCAAACCTGCGAGCATTAACGCATTTTCACGTCGTGATAGCAAACTTTTTTTTCGTTGGCTTGAAAACGGTCCTTTAGCAGGACCGCTAGCCGAAACCTATAAACGCTAAAATTATGAATCAATAAGCTGTCTTGAAAGCTGCGGATTGGCCTGTATCAGGCGCATCAGCTTAAGCTCCGTGGGCGAAGGCCGTACGCGTCTTGACTCCCACTCTTGTACCATTGCTACGCTGACGCCCATGGCGTTGGCAAAATCATCTATTTTCAGCCCGGTACCTTTGCGTAGCTGGTCAAATTCAATGCATGCGGCGGGCTTACGCGTCAGGGAGGCCGCCTGAGCCTGATCTTTAAAAATAATTTGTTCAAGGTTGCTCAGCAGTTCAAATGCAGGATCTTTATATTCCATTGAGGACTCCTCTCTTTCATACGGCGGAGGGTGAATTATGTAGAGCCTTTTAAGAATAGTCGGAAAAAAAGCCCAGGAATGATTACCCTGATAATTATTTATCACCAGAGGTTCTTCAGGTCCGTTGCAGACGCTATAAGGTGCTGAAAAGTAATAGAGAGAGCAGTTAAGCAAATTATTGTAAACAGGTCAGAAGAAAAGCAGAAATGGCCAGCGCGCGCCCGCTGGCCGGTGTATTACGCCTTTTGCAGCTTCTCCACTTCGCCTGGCGCAGCCGCAGGTTGCCGCTGACCCAGCTTATATTTCACCAGCAGGGCGATGGCCGACAGAAATGCCGGGATAGCCAGCAGGGAGAAAATTGTTTCGAAAGAGAGCTGGGCCTGCATCAGGAATGCGCCGCTAAACGCCCCGAGAATGCCGCCAAAGCGGCCAATACCCAGCATCCAGGCCACGCCGGTTGCGCGTCCCTGAGTGGGATAGAAGCCGGCAGCCAGCGCCGGCATCGACGATTGCGCGCCGTTCATAATGCTGCCGGCGATAAATACCATAATCCCCATCAGCAGCAGGTTATGGGTTGAGAAACCGACCAGACAAACAAAGACCCCCGTCAGCAGCCAGCCTACCGCCACGACTTTGTTTGGATTGAGCTTATCCATCAGCGCGCCGAGAATGAGTACGCCAATGCCGCCACCCAGCGGGAACAGCGCGGTGATAATGGAGGCCTGGCTCATCGTCGCCCCGGTTTCGCGGATGAGCAGCGGCAGCCAGCTGGTCAGTAAATAGAAGATCAGCAGGCCCATAAAGTAGGTCAGGCAAAGCATCACGGTGCCGACGGCGTAGCGCGGAGAAAAAATCACGCCGATGGACGATTTCTCTTTTACCTGGCCCGCTTCGCGTAGCTCAAATTCCGCCTGCTCAGGAACAGGTGCGATGCGGCGCAGGATCGCGGCGATACGCTGCGCAGGCTGGCGTTTGACCACCATATAGCGCGCGGATTCCGGTAGAAAAAAGATCAAAACGACCGCCAGCAGCAGCGGCATTACGCCACCGAGCACCAGCACGCTTTGCCAGCCGTAATGGGGGATCATCCAGGCGGAGAGAAAACCGCCCAGCGAGGAGCCCATTGGAAAGCCAACGAACATCAGATTGACCATTAGCGCTCTGCGGCGCTCAGGGGCATATTCGCTCATCAGCGTCGCGGCGTTCGGCATGGCGGCACCCAGCCCAAGGCCGGTGAGAAAACGCAACAGCGTTAGCTGATTAAGGCTGGTAGCAAAGGCGGTCAGCAGGCTGAAGCCGCCGAAAACCACAATGGACAAAATCAGAACTTTTTTGCGCCCAACGCGATCGGCGAGCGGTCCGGCGGTCAGCGCGCCGACGGCGAGCCCGACTAAGGCGGCGCTCATCACCGGGCCTAACGCCGATTTTTCGACGCCCCATTCCTGTACCAGGTCAGAGGCGATAAAGCCGATTATCGCGGTATCGAATCCGTCCATCGCGACGGTGATAAAACATAAGGCCAGAATCATCCACTGGTATTTCGTGAAGGGATGTTCATTGATAAAAGCCTGAATATCGATGGTTGTTTTCTTCATGCGGCATTCCTGGCAGGCAGAGCGGGGGACAGAGATATACCCGTCATACTTCAAGTTGCCTGTGCGTTGGCTTCGCTCGTTCACCCCAGTCACTTACACCAGTAAGCGCCTGGGACTCTCTCACTTGCCGCGTTACGCGGCTTAAGGCCTCGCCCCTTACGGTGCCAGCGCAAGCGCTGTTCAAAACGGTTAACCGCTTTGTCCCGCAACTCGAATTACTTGGGGTATCGATTATTGTTATCTCCCTCGCGGTCGTTGATGTTGTTTGTGCGATTATCGAACAAAGAGCCGTTAATCGCTCATTTAATAAAATCATCGAACGGCGGTTCAGGCAATGCAGGCGAAAAGGGAAGCGTGCGATTATCGTCCACTTTGCGACGTGGGCAGAAAAGAGAATAGTTTAATAATAGTAAAATCAAATAGTTAAGCGTTTCGCTCGAATGCCGGATGATAGCGGTAATTGTGATGAACTTAACAGCCGACGCGACTGGCCGCTAAAACGCTAAAAAGCCGGCTTTCAGGGAGGAAGATTGTGAGGAAAAGGTATCCTGCAAGGCCGACCTGGACTATCCTTGTCAGCGTCTGGCACGTGTGTGTCTGTTTGCGCTTTTTTTGGCTGAAAGGAGTAAAAAAATGGCGACAGGAAAGTCCTGCTCTCGCTGGTTTGCGGCTATTGCGGCCCTGTTAATGGTGGTTAGCCTGAGTGGGTGTTTTGATAAAGAAGGCGATCAGCGCAAAGCGTTCATCGATTTCCTGCAAAATACGGCAATGCGTAGCGGCGAACGTCTGCCGACGCTGACCGCCGATCAGAAAAAACAGTTTGGGCCTTTCGTTTCCGATTATGCGGTGATTTATGGCTATTCACAGCAGGTAAGCCAGGCGATGGATGCGGGTTTGCGTCCGGTGGTGGATAGCGTAAACGCGATCCGCGTACCGCAGGATTATGTCACCCAGCGCGAGCCGCTGCGTCAGGCAAACGGCGCCCTCGGCGTACTGAGCCAGCAGCTGGAGAATGCAAAAATGCAGGCGGATGCCGCTCACGGCGCGCTGAAGCAGGGGGACGATCTCAAGCCGGTCTTCGACCAGGTGTATAATAAAGTCGTGACCGCGCCGGCGAATGCGCTACAGCCGCTTATTCCGGCCGCTCAGGTCTTTACCCAGCAGCTGGTGCAGGTAGGCGATTTTATTGCTCAGCAAGAATCCCAGGTTAGCTTTGCGGCGAACGGTATTCAGTTCCCGACTTCGCAGCAGGCCAGCCAGTACAATACGCTGATTGGCCCGCTGGCCGCTCAGCACCAGGCCTTCAACCAGGCGTGGACGGCAGCTGTTAACGCGACTCGTTAATGGCTCTGATAGCCCGGGCAAGGCTTCACCTTCGCCCGGGTTTTCTTTTTCCCCTTCTCACTTCACCTGCGGATTCACGCAGTTCTTTTCCACTTTACCGTTCAGAGCATCAATCAGGTTATCCACCGCGCAGGCCGCCATGTTATAGCGGGTTTCATGCGTTGCGGAGCCAATATGCGGCACGGCAACAACGTTCGGCATAGTCAGCAGCGGGGAGTCTTTCGCCAGCGGCTCTTGTTCGAAAACGTCCAGTCCAGCGGCGTGAATAACCCCTTCCTGCAGCGCGGCAATCAGCGCCTTTTCGTCCACTACCGGACCGCGCCCGGCGTTAATAAAGATGGCGCTGGACTTCATTTTGGCGAACTGTTCTTTGCCGAACAGATGATAAGTCTCGTCGGTCAGCGGTAGGATCAGGCAGACAAAATCCGCTTCCTGCAGCAGGGTATCGAGATCGCAATAGCGGGCGTTAAAGCGCTCTTCCGCCTGCGGGTGCTGGCGGCGGGCATTGTAGAGAATCGGCATACCGAAGCCCGCGTGGGCGCGCTGGGCGAGCGCCATCCCGATACGCCCCATACCCACGATGCCGAGGGTTTTATGATGCACATCGTTGCCAAACCAGTCCGGACCGATGCTTTTGGTCCACTCCCCGGCCTTCACGCGGTTGGCCACCTCAACCACCCGACGCGCGGTGCTCAGTACCAGGGCCATTACGGTATCGGCGACGGTTTCGGTCAGCACGGTCGGGGTGTGCATCAGCAGCACCTTACGCGCATTCAGCGCATCGACGTCGAAGTTATCGTAACCGACGGAAATGGTCGAGGTCGCACGAAGCTTGGGCATTTTCTCCAGTAACGCGGTATCGACTTTTTCGCTGGAACCCAGCAGGCCAACCGCTTCAGCGAACGCGTCGGCGTGCTGCGAAACGGTCTCCGGACGCAGGTTTTTCACCTGAGTGACGGTAAAGTGTTGTTCCAGACGCTGTTGCAGGTCGTCGGGAAGCGTTTTGTAGAGAATAACTGACGGCTTCATGCGGTTCTCCGTTGCGTTAAGGTTTCAGGCGTGACGTGCGCCAAGCGGAAGTTTTTGATTATTAGCAGGCTTAACAATCAAAGTAAGCCATACCGAGACGAAAAGCGCCACTCCCATGAAAATGTACGAGGCTGCGGGGCTGCCGGTAGTGCCGTTCAGGTAACCGACAAACCATGAACCGAAGAACGAACCCAGCGCGCCCATGCTGTTAATCAGCGCCATGGCGCCGCCGGCGACGTTGCGCGGCAGCATCTCAGGAATGATGGCGAAGAACGGCCCGTAGGGGGCGTACATCGCCGCGCCGGCAATCACCAGCAGGGTGTACGAGATCCAGAAATGGTTGGCGCCAACGGCCCAGGAACCAATAAAGGCGAAGGCGGCAATCAGCAGCAGCGGCCAGACAAACAGCTTGCGGTTCTGCATTTTATCAGAGGCCCAGGAGACTACGATCATCGCGATGGTCGCCGCCAGATAGGGAACCGAGGAGAGCCAGCCGACTTCGACCATGCCCATATTCTCGCCGCCGCTGCGGATAATGGACGGCAGCCACAGAACGAAACCGTAAACCCCGATGCTCCAGGCGAAATACTGCATGCACAGCAGGATAACATTGCGCGAGCGGAAGGCTTCGCCGTAGTTGCGCACCGGTTTGATACCCTGCTGTTCACGCTCCAGCTGCTCCTGTAACGCGGCTTTTTCACTTTCCGCCAGCCAGTTGACCTGCGACGGTTTATCTTTTACCAGCACCCACCAGCAGAAGGCCCAAATTACCGCCGGAACCCCTTCAATAATAAACATTTCCCGCCAGCCGAAAGCCTGGATGAGATAGCCGGATACGACCGACATCCACAGCACCGTCACCGGGTTACCGAGGATCAGGAAGGTATTGGCGCGGGAGCGTTCAGATTTCGTAAACCAGTTGCTGATGTAAATCAGCATCGCCGGCATGACCGCAGCCTCGACAACCCCAAGAATAAAACGAATCGCCGCCAGCGCGGGGATATTGTGCACCATCCCGGTCAGCGAGGCGCAGGCACCCCAAAGGATCAGACAGATAAAAATCAGTTTACGTACGCTGCGGCGTTCGGCGTAAATCGCGCCGGGGATCTGAAAGAAGAAGTAGCCGAGGAAGAACAGCGCTCCCAGCAGGGAGGAGATACCTTTGGTGATCCCCAGGTCTTCGGTAATACCGGCCGCCGAAGCGAAGCTGAAGTTAGCGCGGTCGAGGTATGCCAGGCTATACGTGATAAACACGATAGGCATGATGTACCACCAGCGTTTTGTTGCATTCGTTGAACTATTCATAGGTTTGCCTCTGTAATTGAGGTGACGCTCATCATAGAAAAGATTCGTTACGCCGCGCTGCATGTAGGGTACAGAACGGCCTGACGTTGTGCTGAATCTGTTTACTCGCCCAGCGCCTCGCGCGTGGGTAAGCCTTCGCTATCGCCCTGAACCTGAATGGCCAGGGAGCCAATTTTATTTCCACGTTTTACCGCCTGCTGCAGCGGTTTTCCTTCCAACAGGGCGCTGATGACCCCGACGGCAAAACCATCGCCCGCGCCGACGGTATCGACGACGTTATCCACTTTTATTGCCGCGACGGCCCCCTGTTCGCCATCGGCGGTTTTATACCAGGCGCCATCGGTTCCGGTTTTAATGATGACCGCGCGAACACCGTGGCGGAGATAAAAGTCCGCAATAGCTTCCGGCGTTTGCTGGCCGGTCAGAATCATGCCTTCTTTTAAACCCGGCAGAACCCAGTCGGCCTGGAAGGCGAGCTGGTTAAGCTTTTCCACCATTTCGGCTTCGCTTTTCCACAGCACCGGCCGCAGATTGGGGTCGAACGAAATGGTTTTTCCCTGCGCCTTCATGGTGCGTGCCGCGCGATCCAGCAGGGCGTATGAACTTTCCGACAGCGCGGCGGCCACGCCGCTTAAGTGCAGGTGGCGGGCGCTGGCGAAGTACGATTCGTTAAAGTCGTCCGGCGAAAGATGGCTGGCGGCGGATCCTTTACGGAAGTATTCCACGATGGGATCGGTTCCATTTTCAACTTTAGATTTCAGCTGAAAGCCGGTAGCGTAGCGGCTATCGGTGCTCACGCCGCAGGCGTCGATCCCCTCCTTCGCCAGCGTATTGAGGACGAAGCGGCCAAAGCTGTCCGCGCCAACGCGGCTTACCCAGCCGACGCTTAAGCCGAGGCGGGCCAGACCGGTCGCGACGTTCAGCTCCGCGCCCGCCACGCGCTTCATAAAGTGTTCTACATCGGCCAGCTCGCCGGTTTCGGTGGCGACAAACATCGCCATAGCTTCGCCTATCGTGATGACATCTAATGGTTTTTGCATAACTTAATCCTCACGTAACAGCTTGACGTAGCGGCGGGTCACGGCCGTCAGGTCATGGCCAGTCAGCGGAAATTCGATCCCCCGCGGGGCATCGGCGGGCAGGTTGTTGAGCAGCGCCAGCCAGCGTGCGGAGGCCTCATCCGGCGGCACGGCGCGAAACTGCGAATGGTGCGGCTCAGCCGCCTTAACATGAATATAGCTAACGGCCGGGGCCAGGTGGCGAGCAGCCTCTTCCGGCGAGTCGCCGACCCATAGCCAGTTGCCCATATCAAAGGTGAGGGTGATCGGCAGCTGATTAACCCGGCAGGCGGCTTTGAAGCGCTGCATCGGCGCCAGCTGGCCGCAGTCGGTTTGGTCGTTTTCCACCACCAGCGCCATCCCGCTCTCCTGCAGAATTTCGCGCAGAGCTTCGAGGTCATCGTGGTGGCTAAAGTGGCCCAGCGAGAGCTTCAGCCACAGCGCGTTGAGCGTTTGCGCTTCCTGCAAAAAGTCGCTAAGACGCGGGTTGAGCGAGCCGTCTGCGGCAAACAGGGCTTCCGGCGCGGAATAGCAGACCAGCAGGCCGCGCCGCTCAATGTCGGCCGCTAATTCCGCCAGGCGGGACAGTTCATCGGGGGTGAACAGTTCGCGGCGGATCTCTACGCCATCGGCGCCGGAACCGGCGATAAACGGCAGGACGGCGGACTGCCCGCCCAGTGCTTTAACGTGGTCATTCCCGTACGCGGCGGTAACGACAATAATCTTTCTGGCCATCCCAATACTCCCGACGATTATCTGATGCGTTGCTTATTACGCTAGATGGTATCGGTTCCAAAGCAAAGGCCAGGATGTCTGATTTATGATCGCCATCACGAAGGATCGCTAGCGGGAGGTTGAGCCTCTGACGATCAGCTCTCCGGAAAATACCCTTTCGCAGACCGGGTCGGTGCTGCCTTCAATCCGGCGCACCACCTGCTCGACGGCGGCGAAGCCAATCTGCCAGGTCGGCTGTTTGAGCGTAGTAATCCCCACGCCCGCCAGCTCGGCCCACTCCAGTTCATCGAAGCCCAGCAGGCCGATATCGCTGCCCCAAATCAGGCCAACGCGTTTCAGGGAGCGTGCCACCTGCAGCGTCAGCGCGCCGTTGGCGGAAATTACCGCCTTACGCATGCCGCGATGGTGGGAGTGGAAATGACGCAGGACGTTATCCAGCATCGCGCCATCGTTCAACGGCACTTCGGCGTTTTCCGCGACGATGCCGGTATGGCGCTGGAGCGTCTGGCGAAACGCGCTCAGGCGCTCGCGACGGGTATTGACTGAGCCAAGGGGCTCGCTGAGGAACAACAGCGCTTCGAAGCCTTTCTCCACCAGATGTTCGGTGGCCGTGGTGGCGGCCTGGGTATTATCGAGGCCGACGACATCGCAGGCGAATTCCGGAATCTTGCGGTCGATAAGCACCATCGGCAGCGCCGACTGCTGCAGGCGGTTAAGGCCATCCTCGCGCATCCCGACGGCGTTGACCACAATCCCCTCGACCTGGTAGCTGCGCAGCAGGTCGAGATAGTGCAGTTCCTGATCCAGCTCGTTGTTGGTATTACATACCAGTAGGGTGAATCCCTTTTCACGACAGGCCGCTTCAATACCGCTGAGCACGTTGACGGAGTAGGGATTGGTAATATCGGCGATGATCAGGCCGATCAGTCGGGTGCGGCCATGCTTCAGGCCGCGGGCCATCAGGCTGGGACGATAGTCGAGCTCGGCAATGGCTTTTTCAATGCGTCCCAGCAAATCGTCGGAAAGCAGGTGCTTCTCGCCGTTCAGATAGCGTGAAATGCTGGTTTTGCCGGTCTTTGCGGCTTTCGCCACATCGCTAATGGTTGCTCGCGCCGCTTTCGCCATGGTGGCTTCCTTTGCTGAAATCTGCACACACCTTAACGCGAAAATCCGCTATATCAAGCATTTTGCCCGGCGATTCGCCGGGCAAAGGGGGAGGTTACTGCAGCGGGCTGAGGGTAATTTCCACGCGGCGGTTCTGCGCTTTCCCTTCCGCCGTGCTGTTGCTGGCGATGGGGTTCGCCGGACCCATGCCGGTCGTGCGGATGCGACTGGCCGCTACGCCCTGGGTGATAAGCGCGCTGGCGACGCTCTCCGCGCGCTGCTGAGAAAGACGCATATTCAGATCCTGGCTACCGGTACTGTCGGTATAGCCAACCACGTTAACCGCGGTTTTCTCATACTCTTTGAGCACCATTGCCACCCCGGTCAGGGTATTGGCGCCTGCCGGTTTGAGATTGGCGCTGCTGCTGTCGAAGGTCACATTGTTTGGCATATTCAGTACGATATTGTCACCGTTGCGCGTCACGCTTACGCCGGTCCCCTGCATTTTGTCGCGCAGCTTCGCTTCCTGCACGTCCATGTAGTAACCGATGCTGCCGCCCAGCGCTGCACCGGCCGCTGCGCCAACCAGCGCGCCTTTGCCGCGGTCATGTTTGGAAGAGGAGAGCACGCCGACGCCTGCGCCGACCAATGAACCAATGCCCGCGCCGATCCCGGATTTACCCGCTTCGCGTTCGCCAGTGTAGGGGTTGGTGGTACAGCCAGAAATGACCAGTGCGCCGCTAACGATAGCCGCAATCATGAGTACGCGTTTTTTCATCTTAATTCCTTAATCCTTTTTATTCTTTGCCACAGCGACCGTGACGGTTGATTATGACGCCCGAAGCCGGAGAAAATTCCGCAGAGAGCATCTCAATTTGTAAATAACATTGAACGGCTGAATAACTTGTCGTCACTACACCTGCTATCGCTGACCAGGAGCCCGTTTTGCCAACCTCATCTGCCACCAAAACTATTCTGACCGCCGCCCACTGGGGACCCATACTGGTCGAAACCGATGGTGAAAACGTCATCTCGTCGCGCGGAGCGCTTGATACGCCTTTCGCCAACTCCCTGCAAACTGCCGTGCGCGATCAGGTGCACAGCAAAACTCGGGTACGTTACCCGATGGTGCGTAAGGGCTTCCTCGCCTCGCCAGAAAGCCCACAAGGCGTGCGCGGGCAGGACGAGTTTGTGCGGGTGAGCTGGGAGCAGGCGCTGGATCTGATTCACGTTCAGCATCGACGCATTCGCGACAGTTATGGCCCGAGCGCCATCTTCGCGGGTTCCTACGGCTGGCGTTCTAACGGCGTGCTGCACAAAGCGGCGACGCTGCTCCAGCGCTATATGAGCCTGGCGGGCGGTTATACCGGGCATCTGGGCGATTATTCCACCGGCGCGGCGCAGGCGATCATGCCGTATGTGGTTGGCGGTAATGAGGTTTATCAGCAGCAGACCAGCTGGCCAATGGTGCTGGAACATAGCGATGTGGTGGTGCTGTGGAGCGCTAACCCATTAAATACGCTAAAAATTGCCTGGAACGCTTCCGATGAGCAGGGCATCCCGTGGTTCGATCGTCTGCGTCAGAGCGGGAAGCGGGTGATCTGCATCGATCCAATGCGATCGGAAACGGCGGAATTCTTTGGCGACGCGGCGGAGTGGATCGCCCCGCATATGGGCACCGACGTGGCGCTGATGCTCGGTATCGCCCATACGCTGGTGGAAAACGGCTGGCAGGATGAGGCGTTTTTGGCCCGCTGCACCAGCGGCTATGACGTTTTCGCCCGCTATCTGACCGGGGAGAGCGACGGAACGGCCAAAACGGCGGAATGGGCGGCGGCGATCTGCGGCATTAGCGCGGAGAAAATTCGCGAACTGGCACAACTTTTCCACGAAAACACCACCATGTTAATGTCCGGCTGGGGAATGCAGCGCCAGCAGTTTGGCGAACAAAAGCACTGGATGCTGGTGACCCTTGCCGCCATGCTCGGCCAGATTGGCACCGAGGGCGGAGGCTTCGGCCTCTCCTATCACTTTGCCAACGGCGGCAACCCTACGCGCCGCGCGGCGGTGCTGGCCTCAATGCAGGGCAGCGTGGCGGGCGGTACCGATGCAGTGGAAAAAATCCCGGTCGCGCGCATCGTTGAAGCGCTGGAAAACCCCGGGGCGTCTTATCAACATAACGGTATGGAACGCCGCTTCCCGGATATCCGCTTTATCTGGTGGGCGGGCGGCGCCAACTTTACCCATCATCAGGATACCAATCGCCTGATCCGCGCCTGGCAAAAGCCGGAGCTGGTGGTGATTTCCGAATGCTTCTGGACCGCGGCGGCGCGCCATGCCGATATCGTCCTGCCTGCGACAACCTCATTTGAACGCAACGATATGACGATGACCGGCGATTACAGTAACCAGCATCTGGTGCCGATGAAGCGGGTGGTCGCGCCGCGCGATGAAGCGCGCGATGATTTCGAGGTCTTCGCCGATCTCAGCGAGCGCTGGGAAGCGGGCGGCCGGGAGCGCTTCACTGAGGGTAAAAACGATCTGCAGTGGCTGGAGACGTTTTACCAGATTGCCGCCCAGCGCGGGGCGGCGCAGCAGGTTTCCCTGCCGCCGTTCGCCCAGTTCTGGCAGGACAATCAGTTGATTGAAATGCCGGAAAATCCTGAAAACGCGCGTTTCGCCCGCTTTGCCGCCTTCAGGGCCGATCCGCTGGCGAATCCGCTGAAAACCGCCAGCGGAAAAATTGAAATTCACTCGCCGACCATCGCCGGGTTTGCTTATGCGGATTGCCCGCCGCATCCTATGTGGCTGGAGCCGGACGAGTGGCACGGCAATGCGCAGGCAGGCCAGCTTCAGGTGCTTTCCGCGCATCCGGCGCATCGCCTTCATAGCCAGCTCAACCAGACGTCGCTGCGTGAACGGTACGCTGTGGCGGGCCGTGAACCGTTAACCCTTCATCCGCAGGATGCGCAGGCGCGCAATATTGCCGATGGCGATCTGGTGCGGGTATGGAATTCACGCGGTCAGGTGCTGGCCGGCGCAGTGGTAACCGAGGGTATCCGTCCGGGGGTTATCTGCCTGCATGAAGGGGCGTGGCCGGATCTCGACGCTCAGGCGGGTATCTGCAAAAACGGTGCGGTAAACGTGCTCACCAAAGATATTCCCACCTCGCGGCTGGGCAACGGCTGCGCCGGAAATACGGCGCTGGCCTGGCTGGAAAAATATACCGGACCCGAGCTTACGCTGACGGCATTTGATCCGCCGACCAATGCATAATCCAGGTTGGATGCTGGGTTTCATCCTGCCATGCGCAGTCTTCAATGCGGAAGCCTTGCGCATGGTAGAAATTTACCGCCTGAACGTTTTTCTGATATACCTCGAGGCTGAGCCAGCCGTAGTGTTTTTTGACTTCGCCGATTAGCGCGCTGCCGATACCCTGTCTGACGGCGTCCGGCGCAACGAACAGCGCGCCGATGAAGCGGGATTCCATTACGCTGATAAAGCCCTTCAGCATGCCATCCTGTTCCCATACCCAGGTTTGGGCGGCGGGCAGATAAACGTCGCGCACTATCGCCAGGCTATCATGCCAGTAGCTTTCGGCGATAAACGGGTGCGCGTGGATCGTACTTTCCAGCCACAGCTCAAGCAGCGGGCCGGTTTCGCTAGCGTCCCAGTGGCGAATCATCCTGGCCTCCTGTGCGACAGAAACAACCGGTGACGTGGTCATTGACCAGACCGCAGGCCTGCATAAAGGAGTAGCAGATAGTGGAGCCGACAAACTTAAAGCCGCGTTTTTTCAGCGCTTTCGATAGCGCGTCAGAAGCGGGGGTGGTTGTCGGGATCTCCGCCAGCGTGGCGGCGGTCGTCACCTGCGGTTGATTGTCGACGAACGACCAGACGAAATCTGCGAAAGGTTCGCCATTTTCTTCCATTGCCAGGAAGGCGCGAGCGTTGCCGATGATGGCCTGGATTTTACCGCGGTGGCGAATAATACCGGCGTCGAGAAGCAGACGTTCAATATCTTCTTCACCCATAGCGGCGACGCGAACCGGGTCAAACTGGTGAAAAGCGTTGCGGTAGTTTTCACGCTTTTTCAGCACGGTGATCCACGATAGTCCGGCCTGCTGGCCCTCAAGGCAAATCATCTCAAACAGCTTACGGGGATTCTTTTCCGCAACGCCCCACTCGCTATCGTGATACTCAATGTATAAAGGATCCTGACTGACCCATCCGCAACGTTGCATCTGCCTCTCCCTTTTGTCATAAAAATCAGTCGTTCAACTTGACGGCTGAAAGATAAAGATAATAGTTAATACAGGGTTATTATTCCCACAGCAGGAATAGGGCACCCCATAAAAAAACACAGCAACCTTGCCGTTTCGGCTCTTTTTGGAGTCGCATTAATGATAATAAAGAAATGCAATGGCCTCCGGGGATTCCTGGTCCCGGCGTGCGTATCCGTCTGGGCGTCGTGTGTTGCCGGTGCGAATGCCTGGCAACAGGAATATATCGCTATCGATACAAAAAGTAATACAGCGGAACGCTATACATGGGACAGCGATCACCAACCGCGCTATGAAGATATTCTCGCGGAGCGGATAAATGCGGCCGACGATCCTTCAGGACTGGCATTTAATAAGGCAGTCTCCCCGGCAGATAGCGCCCGCGGGATGAGCGTCGGCTGGAATTTCTCTCTGCTCGAGGGCATGACGTCCGGTCCGGTAGCCAGTTTACATACCGATTTGACTTCGCCGCTGCTTAGCCGAAATGCCGCCGGAGCCGGCTATGTGAATACGCTGGGCTGGCGGGTCGATTACCAGAAATTATGGGGCGTACATCCGTGGGCGCAGGTGAGCTATAACCAGGGATTAACGACGGATTCTGGCGGGCCGAATCGCGCGCAGGATGGCGCCTGGCGGGACGTGACCTTTGGCGCGGATATGTCGCTTAACCCCCATATAGCCGCCTGGGCGGCGCTATCGCAGGCGGATAATGTGCCCTCCGGGGAAAACTATCTCTATTTAATGGGCGTGAGCGCCAATTTTTAATTTATTTGTATCATGTTTTATTTAATTTATTAACGTATCAGTTACAGCAGTGACGCATCTTGCAGCGATAGTGGACACTAACTTTGCAGTAAATATTTAAGGCGTGAATGTTTTGCAATGTCATTCATTCCGTCTTTTATGCATTTCATTCCGCAGTAGCGGCAGCTCATGCCTTTTTTCCCCAGGCTTACAGGGGACTTCGTTATGGTGGCGGCAGTTAATTATTCAGGACAACTGCTATGAACGCTGCAAACCGTCAATACACCCGCTGGCTCACGCTGCTCGGCACTATCATTACGCAATTTGCGCTGGGATCGGTTTATACATGGAGTTTGTTCAATAGTTCCCTTTCCGCCAAGCTGAACGAACCGGTAAGCCAGGTGGCATTCTCATTTGGCCTGCTAAGCCTTGGTCTGGCGCTCTCCTCATCCGTGGCGGGTAAATTACAGGAACGTTTTGGCGTCAAACGCGTCACCATGGCGTCAGGCGTTCTGCTGGGCCTCGGTTTCTTCCTTACCGCTCATTCAAACAGCCTGATGATGCTGTGGCTGAGCGCGGGCCTGCTGGTGGGGCTGGCGGATGGCGCCGGCTATCTGCTCACGCTGTCAAACTGCGTCAAATGGTTCCCGGAACGTAAGGGGCTGATCTCCGCCTTTTCCATCGGTTCTTATGGGCTTGGCAGCCTGGGCTTTAAATTTATTGATTCCCATCTGCTGGCGACGGTCGGCCTTGAGAAAACCTTTATTATCTGGGGCGCAATCGTGCTGGTGATGATTGTGTTCGGCGCGACGCTGATGAAAGACGCACCGAACCATACCGCTACCGCCAACAACGGCGTCGTCGAAAACGACTTCACCCTTGCCGAATCGATGCGTAAACCACAGTACTGGATGCTGGCGGTAATGTTCCTGACCGCCTGCATGAGCGGCCTGTACGTGATTGGCGTGGCGAAAGATATTGCCCAGGGGATGGTGCACCTTGATGTGGCGACGGCAGCTAACGCGGTCACGGTGATCTCTATCGCTAACCTTAGCGGTCGCCTGGTGCTGGGGATCCTGTCTGATAAAATGTCCCGTATTCGAGTGATTACCATCGGGCAGGTTGTTTCGCTTATCGGTATGGCGGCGCTGCTGTTCGCTCCGCTGAACGCCACCACTTTCTTCGCCGCCATTGCCTGCGTGGCCTTTAACTTCGGCGGTACGATTACCGTCTTCCCGTCGCTGGTCAGCGAATTCTTTGGTCTCAATAACCTGGCGAAAAATTACGGCGTGATTTATCTCGGCTTTGGTATCGGCAGCATTTGCGGTTCCCTGATTGCGTCCCTGTTCGGCGGTTTCTACGTGACCTTCTGCGTCATCTTTGCGCTGCTGATTCTCTCCCTGGCGCTATCGACCACCATCCGCCAGCCGAAAAGTGAGATTTATCACGAAGCGCATGCCTGAAGCCGGGCGTTATCGTGGTCTCGATGATTAATCACCTAAGCTAATAGTGCCAATCCAACCAAATGTTTTGTAAATGTTTGGTTGGATCACATTCCCTCCTGATACTTTTCCCTTCCGCTGTGGTCTACTTAGCGCGCATTGTAGAGGTTTCTTATAACCAAGCTAAACGCACTTTATTAACCTGCTTACTTATATTGCTTAAGTCGGGCGGTTTTATCTCTTCGTTTTCCAGGTTTTTTGCATGAAATACATTAAAACGATGACGCAGCTGAAGCTCAGTATCTGGCTGGCGCTGTACATCGGCTGGTTTATGAACGCTGCCGTACTCTTCCGCCGCTTCGAAGGGTACGCTCAGGAATTTACCATCTGGAAAGGACTCTCAGGGGCAGTGGAACTGGTCGGGACTTTCCTGGTCACCTTCTTTCTGCTGCGTATTTTGTCGCTGTTCGGACGCCGGGTCTGGCGTATCCTCGCGACTATCGTCGTTCTATTCTCCGCTGCCGCCAGCTATTACATGACCTTCCTGAACGTGGTGATCGGCTACGGGATTATCGCCTCGGTGATGACCACCGACATCGACTTATCCAGAGAGGTGATCGGCTGGCACCTGATCCTCTGGCTGGTGCTGATGAGCGCGCTGCCGCTGCTGCTTATCTGGAGCAACCGCTGCCGCTTCACGCTGCTGCGGCAAATTCGTACCCCTGGCCAGCGGATGAAGAATATTACGATCGTATTGCTGGCGGGATTGATGGTCTGGGGGCCAATCCGTTTGCTGGAGGTCCGTCAGAAGAACTTCGAGCGGAGCTCAGAGGTCGATCTGCCAAGCTACGGCGGCGTAGTGGCTAACTCCTACCTGCCGTCAAACTGGCTTTCGGCGCTGGGGCTGTACGCGTGGGCGCAGGTTGATGAGTCATCGGATACTAAATCCCTGATTAATCCGGCGAAAAAATTTACCTACGTGGCGCCCGAAGGGCTCGACGATACCTACGTGGTGTTTATCATCGGCGAAACCACCCGCTGGGATCATATGGGGATTCTGGGCTATAGCCGTAATACCACGCCTAAGCTGGCGCAGGAGAAAAACCTGGTCGCTTTTCGCGGATACTCCTGCGATACCGCGACTAAGCTGTCCCTGCGCTGTATGTTCGTCCGTCAGGGCGGGGCGGATGATAATCCGCAGCGGACGCTGAAAGAGCAGAACGTTTTTGCCGTTCTGCATCAGCTTGGCTTTACCGGCGACCTGTATGCCATGCAGAGCGAGATGTGGTTCTACAGCAACACGATGGCGAACAATATCGCCTATCGCGAGCAGATTGGCGCGGAGCCGAGTAACCGCGGCAAGAGCGTTGACGATATGCTGCTGGTGGACGAAATGAAGCGCGGTCTGGCGAAGAATCCCAATGGTAAGCATCTGATTATTCTGCATACCAAAGGGTCGCACTTTAACTATACCCAGCGCTATCCGCGCAGTTTTGCGCAGTGGCAGCCGGAGTGCGTTGGCGTCGATAATAAGTGTTCGAAGGCTGAGCTGATTAACTCGTATGATAACAGCGTGACCTATGTCGATCACTTTATTGTCAGCGTGCTGGATCAGCTGCGGGATAAGAAAGCGATTGTTTTCTATGCCGCCGACCACGGCGAGTCCATTAATGAGCGCGAGCACCTACACGGTACGCCTCGCAAGATGGCGCCGCCGGAGCAGTTCCGCGTGCCGATGATGGTATGGATGTCGGATAAGTATCTGGCGTCTCCCGATCATGCCGCCTCTTTTGCTCGCCTGAAGCAGCAGGCAGCCATGAAGGTGCCGCGCCGCCACGTAGAGCTGTATGACACCATTATGGGCTGTCTTGGCTATACTTCGCCGGACGGCGGGATTAACCAATATAACAACTGGTGCCACGTTCCTGACGCTGCGGCGAAAAAGCCGTAGCGGAGTGGCGAGTTTCTCGCCGCTTGAGCGACTTTTTCATAATAAGGCATTGACGGGTGTGTATCGCAGCAGTAAGATGCGCCCGCATTCGGTGATTGGCGCAGCCTGGTAGCGCACTTCGTTCGGGACGAAGGGGTCGGAGGTTCGAATCCTCTATCACCGACCAAATTCAAAAGCCTGCTCAACGAGCAGGCTTTTTTGCATCTGTAGTTTGTGAGGATGAGAACCTCCGGGGGAAGAGGTTTGACTCGAGCGGAGCGAGAGAACGTTGCGTCAGCAACGGCCCGTAGGGCGAGCCACGTAGTGGCGAGTTATCCTCTATCACAAACCAAATTCAAAAGCCTGCTCAACGAGCAGGCTTTTTTGCATCTGTAGCTTTTACTGATATGCAGCATCGCCTCCGGGAAATTAGCCGCATCGCACACCGCTCCCGAGGGCGGCGCAAAACGCCTTGCCCGGGCTACAGGTTCAGCATTGTCTGCGGGCAGGTAGCCCGGACAGATGCGCAGCATCGCCTCGGGGAAAAGGCGCTGCCTGCTAAGAGTGTGAAAAAACGCATCCATCCTCATTTCCTGCCGCCAATTCCCTGTTTTGTGACATCTTCCATTGTATTTTTTTATATATACTCCGATCTTTTTTCGCGAAGCTTATGGATAACTTCAGCATTTTCCGCTGTGCGTTTTAACGTTCACGCTATTTATCGCTCACATATTGGTCACATCGCAAGAAATTTTTACCATTTCCTGGAATTGCTTATGACTGCCTGTTGAAAAATATAAAGGGCTTTATTCTGTCTATTGGCCGCTAGCATAAATTTCTCTGCTGGAAATAGCGCATTGCACTTTTTTTAATCTTTGCCTGCCGATTCTCACCCCGGATGTAAAACCAGGTTGGCTGTATTGACGTTTCCCCATTCTGTTGACAGATTGTAGGGCATGAGGGGCATTTCATGGAGAATCCGTACTGCAACTCAGTCGTTTTTGCGAAAGGAATCCCCATCTCTCTCAACGCTTTCGGGCACCACCGACCGGACCGGGTATATTCTAAATAGTTCGAGCTGCGGGAAGGCGGCAAGCTTGAGAATCCCCAGGAGCATAGATGGCTATGTGACTGGAGCGATCGAGCGCAGCCAACGCATCCGTAGTTCGAAATATGACGAATAAAAATAAATAAAGGTCTGGCGGATATATGCAAACAACATCACATTTGGAGCAGAATAATGAGTATTTCCTTGAAGAAATCAGGGATGCTGAAGCTTGGTCTGAGCCTGGTTGCCATGACCGTCGCAGCAAGCGTACAAGCGAAGACCCTGGTTTATTGTTCAGAAGGTTCGCCGGAAGGCTTTAACCCACAGCTCTTCACCTCTGGTACCACCTATGACGCCAGCTCAGTGCCAATTTATAACCGCCTGGTAGAATTCAAAACCGGCACCACGGAAGTTATTCCGGGCCTGGCGGAGAAATGGGAAGTTAGTGAAGACGGAAAAACCTATACTTTCCATCTGCGTAAAGACGTGAAGTGGCAGGATAACAAAGATTTTAAACCGACCCGCACGCTGAACGCCGATGACGTCGTTTTCTCATTCGACAGACAAAAAAATACCAATAACCCGTACCACAAAGTGTCTGGCGGCAGCTATGAATACTTTGAAGGCATGGGATTACCAGACCTGATTAGCGAAGTGAAGAAAGTGGACGATAATACCGTCCAGTTCGTGCTGACCCGTCCGGAATCGCCGTTCCTTGCCGACCTCGCTATGGACTTCGCCTCTATTCTGTCAAAAGAGTATGCCGATAACATGCTGAAAGCCGGTACGCCGGAGAAAGTGGACCTCAACCCAATCGGTACCGGTCCGTTCCAGCTGCTGCAGTATCAAAAAGACTCCCGTATTCTCTATAAAGCCTTCCCGGGTTACTGGGGCACTAAGCCGAAAATCGATCGCCTGGTCTTCTCCATCACCCCTGATGCTTCCGTGCGCTACGCTAAGCTGCAGAAAAATGAATGCCAGATCATGCCGTACCCGAACCCGGCAGACATCGCGCGCATGAAGGAAGACAAAAATATCACCCTGCTGGAACAGCCGGGTCTGAACGTCGGCTACCTCTCTTTTAACACCGAGAAGAAGCCGCTGGATGATGTCAAAGTTCGTCAGGCGCTGACCTACGCGGTAAACAAAGAAGCGATTATCAAAGCCGTTTATCAGGGCGCCGGCCAGGCCGCGAAGAACCTGATCCCGCCGACCATGTGGGGCTATAACGACGACATTAAAGACTACACCTACGATCCAGAAAAAGCGAAAGCGCTGCTGAAAGAGGCGGGACTGGAAAAAGGCTTTACCATCGACCTGTGGGCGATGCCGGTACAGCGTCCGTATAACCCGAACGCGCGCCGTATGGCTGAGATGATTCAGGCCGACTGGGCTAAAGTTGGCGTCCAGGCCAAGATCGTGACCTTCGAGTGGGGTGAATACCTCAAGCGCGCGAAAGCGGGCGAGCACCAGACCGTAATGATGGGCTGGACCGGCGACAACGGGGATCCGGATAACTTCTTCGCGACCCTGTTTAGCTGCGCCGCGGCAAAAGACGGTTCTAACTACTCCCGCTGGTGCTACAAGCCGTTTGAAGACTTGATTCAACCGGCTCGCGCTACCGACGACCACAACAAGCGTATTGAGCTGTACAAACAGGCTCAGGTTGTGATGCACGACCAGGCGCCGGCGCTGATCGTCGCTCACTCCACCGTCTATGAGCCGGTGCGTAAAGAGGTCAAAGGCTACGTGGTCGATCCATTAGGTAAACACCACTTCGATAACGTCTCTATCGAATAATAACAGCGTGTTTCCCCTCTCCCCGCCTTGGGGAGAGGGAATTGACATTTGTGAGCAATACAGACGTCCTGTCACCAGGCGGGTCGTCACTAGAGAGAATCCGGGTTATGTTGCAGTTCATTCTCCGACGTTTGGGACTTGTCATCCCGACATTTATCGGTATTACCCTTCTCACTTTTGCCTTCGTTCATATGATTCCCGGCGACCCGGTGATGATTATGGCGGGCGAACGTGGTATTTCCCCTGAACGTCACGCGCAGCTGCTGGCCGAGATGGGCCTTGATAAACCGATGTGGCAGCAGTACGTCAACTATATTTGGGGCGTGATGCACGGTGATTTGGGCATCTCGCTGAAAAGCCGTATTCCCGTCTGGGAAGAGTTCGTACCGCGCTTTAAAGCCACGATGGAGCTGGGCGTCTGCGCGATGATTTTTGCCGTCATTGTCGGTATCCCGGTGGGCGTGCTGGCGGCGGTTAAGCGCGGCTCTATCTTCGACCACACCTCCGTTGGCCTCGCGCTGACCGGCTACTCTATGCCCATCTTCTGGTGGGGCATGATGCTAATCATGCTGGTGTCGGTGCAGCTCAATCTGACGCCGGTTTCCGGGCGTATCAGCGATACCGTCTTCCTTGACGATACCCTGCCGTTGACCGGATTTATGCTGATCGATACCGCGATTTGGGGCGAGCCGGGCGACTTTATTGATGCGGTAATGCATATGATCCTGCCCGCGGTGGTGCTGGGGACGATTCCCCTGGCGGTGATCGTGCGTATGACCCGTTCGTCGATGCTGGAAGTGCTGGGTGAGGATTATATCCGTACCGCGCGCGCGAAAGGCCTGACGCGGATGCGGGTAATCATCGTGCATGCTTTACGTAACGCGATGCTGCCGGTGGTCACGGTTATCGGCCTGCAGGTCGGTACGCTGCTGGCGGGGGCTATCCTGACCGAAACCATCTTCTCCTGGCCGGGCCTTGGCCGCTGGCTGATTGATGCGCTGCAGCGCCGCGACTATCCGGTGGTGCAGGGCGGGGTGCTGCTGGTGGCGACGATGATTATTCTCGTCAACCTGCTGGTCGACCTATTGTACGGCGTGGTGAACCCGCGTATCCGGCATAAGAAGTAAGGGGCCATCATGTCACAAGTTACTGAAAATAAAGTTGTCGCCGCGCCGGTGCCAATGACCCCGTTGCAGGAGTTCTGGCACTATTTTAAACGTAATAAAGGCGCCGTCGTGGGGCTGGCCTATGTCGCGGTGATGATCATCATCGCCGTCTTCGCCAACTTCCTCGCGCCTTACAATCCGGCGGATCAGTTCCGCGATGCGCTGCTGGCTCCGCCGTTCTGGCAGGAGGGCGGCAGCATGTCCCACCTGCTCGGCACCGATGACGTTGGCCGCGATATCCTGTCGCGCCTGATGTACGGCGCGCGCCTGTCGCTGCTGGTAGGCTGTCTGGTCGTTGTGCTATCGCTGATCCTCGGTGTGGTGCTCGGTCTTGTCGCGGGCTATTTTGGCGGCGTGATTGACTCGGTCATTATGCGCGTTGTCGACATTATGCTGGCTCTGCCAAGTCTGCTGCTGGCGCTGGTGCTGGTGGCCATCTTCGGCCCGTCGATCGTCAATGCCTCAATAGCGCTGACCTTTGTCGCCCTGCCGCACTACGTGCGTCTGACCCGCGCGGCGGTGCTGGTAGAGGTGAACCGCGATTACGTCACCGCTTCCCGCGTGGCGGGGGCTGGCGCGATGCGTCAGATGTTTATCAACATTCTTCCTAACTGCCTTGCGCCGCTGATTGTTCAGGCGTCTCTGGGCTTCTCTAACGCCATTCTCGATATGGCCGCTCTTGGCTTCCTTGGCATGGGTGCGCAGCCGCCGACACCGGAGTGGGGCACGATGCTCTCCGACGTGTTGCAGTTCGCGCAGAGCGCCTGGTGGGTCGTCACCTTTCCCGGTGTCGCTATCCTGCTGACGGTGCTGGCATTTAACCTGATGGGTGACGGTCTGCGTGACGCGCTCGATCCCAAACTGAAGCAGTAAGAGGTTCGAGATGGCGTTATTAAATGTAGATAAACTCTCGGTGCACTTCGGCGACGAAGGGACGCCGTTCCGCGCCGTAGATCGCGTGAGCTACAGCGTAAATCAGGGCGAAGTGGTTGGTATCGTCGGCGAGTCCGGTTCGGGTAAATCGGTTAGCTCTTTGGCGATTATGGGGCTGATTGACTATCCCGGCCGGGTGATGGCTGAAAAGCTGGAGTTTAACGGTCGCGACCTGAAGCGCATTTCCGAAAAAGAGCGCCGCCAGCTGGTGGGCGCGGAAGTGGCGATGATCTTCCAGGACCCGATGACCAGCCTGAATCCGTGCTATACCGTCGGCTACCAGATTATGGAAGCCATTAAGGTGCACCAGGGCGGCAACAAGAAAACCCGCGTGCAGCGGGCTATTGACCTGCTGACGCTGGTCGGTATCCCCGACCCGGCTTCGCGTCTTGATGTCTATCCGCATCAGCTTTCCGGCGGTATGAGCCAGCGCGTGATGATTGCGATGGCCATCGCCTGTCGGCCAAAGCTGCTGATTGCCGATGAACCCACGACGGCGCTGGATGTGACTATCCAGGCGCAGATCATTGAGCTGCTGCTGGAGCTGCAGCAAAAAGAGAATATGGCGCTGATCCTGATCACCCACGATCTGGCGCTGGTGGCCGAAGCGGCGCACAAAATCATCGTCATGTACGCGGGGCAGGTGGTGGAAACCGGCGACGCGCAGGATATCTTCCGCGCGCCTCGCCACCCCTATACGCAGGCGCTGCTGCGCGCGCTGCCGGAGTTCGCTCAGGATAAAGCGCGCCTTGCCTCGCTGCCGGGCGTGGTGCCGGGTAAATACGACCGTCCGAACGGCTGTTTGCTCAATCCGCGCTGCCCCTATGCGACAGACAAATGCCGCAGTGAAGAACCTGAGCTGAACCTGCTTAACGGCGGTCGCCAGTCGAAATGTCATTACCCACTTGATGATGCCGGGAGGCCTGGGCTATGAGTACGCATGAGGCCACCACGCAACAGCCTCTGTTGCTGGCCACCGATCTGAAAAAATACTACCCGGTGAAGAAGGGGCTGTTTGCGCCGGAACGCCTGGTCAAAGCGCTGGACGGCGTTTCGTTTACCCTTGAACGCGGTAAAACGCTGGCGGTGGTGGGGGAGTCTGGCTGCGGCAAGTCGACGCTCGGTCGTCTGCTGACGATGATTGAAATTCCCACCGGCGGCGAGCTTTACTACCAGGGACAGGACCTGTTGAAGCACGATCCGCAGGCGCAGAAGCTGCGCCGGCAGAAAATCCAGATTGTGTTCCAGAATCCCTACGGTTCGCTTAACCCGCGTAAAAAGGTGGGGCAGATTCTCGAGGAGCCGCTGCAGATCAACACCAGCTTGAGCAAAGAGCAGCGCCGGGAGAAGGCGCTGGCGATGATGGCGAAAGTGGGTCTGAAAACCGAACATTACGACCGTTATCCGCATATGTTCTCCGGCGGCCAGCGTCAGCGTATCGCGATTGCCCGCGGTCTGATGCTGGACCCGGACGTGGTGATTGCCGATGAACCGGTCTCCGCGCTGGACGTTTCGGTGCGCGCGCAGGTGCTGAACCTGATGATGGATTTACAGCAGGATCTGGGGCTTTCTTACGTCTTCATCTCTCACGATTTGTCGGTCGTGGAGCATATCGCTGATGAAGTCATGGTGATGTATCTGGGCCGCTGCGTGGAGAAAGGGACGAAGGATCAAATCTTCAATAACCCGCAGCATCCGTACACTCAGGCGCTGCTGTCAGCCACGCCGCGTCTGAATCCGGATGACCGCCGCGAGCGTATCAAGCTCACCGGCGAGCTGCCGAGCCCGCTGAATCCGCCGCCGGGATGCGCGTTTAACGCCCGCTGTCGCCGCCGTTTTGGCCCATGTACCCAGCTTCAACCGCAGTTGAAAGACTACAGCGGCCAGCTGGTGGCCTGCTTTGCGGTCGACCAGGATCAAAACGGCGAGAAGCCGCTGAGCTGATCCAGGTAACCGATAATCAAAGCCGAAGCCTGTGCTTCGGCTTTTTTTAGCCCGGACTCAGCGCTGTTGGAACAAACCTACAACGAACAATGCTGGCACCCTACGCCAGTACAATAGTTATTGCGGGAGAGCGAGATAACTACATGAAAATATTTTGTTTTATCTTCGTTCTTTCTTTGGTTGGAGCGGGTAAGCAGCAAAGGTGATTCATGAAGTTGTTCCTTGTTGTTCGGTCAACGCTTTATATTCCTGGTTTTTAGCTAACATCCTGAGCTATTTATTTTGCGCCGCGGTGTTATTTATTATTTTAATTAAGCGTGGCAGGTGATTACTAAAGACATTAAAAAATATTAAAATGTTTTCTCTTTCGCATTCAGTCGGCGCGTATTACACGGGTTTTAAAAGTTAAACGGCATAAAAAACTACGGTCTGCTGATAGCCCGGCAGGTTGCGGGGGGATTGATGACGCTGCCGCCCAAAAAATGGGGCTATCATTTTGAAAAAGAGCTGTTAGTGTAGCCGCACTACCGCTATGGAATTAAACCAGTCAGGCTTATTCAAAATAATCAAATTAATACTAAAGTTAGCGTATCGTGACGGGCGTAACTCCCCAAAAAACAACCCATTAAACTATGCTCTGGCGGCATAGCATGACAATTAAAACAGATTAAATATGATGTATTTAAAATCATGAGGTTATCTATGAACCATTATGATGATTTGCAGCGCTTTAAGGAAAAGACGCGGACACACAGTCTCCCATTCAAGGACCTCTCATCAGAAACCGGCGCCGGTGAAAAAGGCGATTGGGTTATTCTCAATCAGCTTATTCCTGCGGAGCAAGCATCCTCTTTGGCTATGGGAGGATCGGTATCTTTACCCCTGCCGCAGCTGGTGCCGGCCAATATGTTTCATCAGGTGGAGCGGACAGCCATTCAGACCGCGCCGGCGGCATCGTCGGTTGCGCCGTCGGTAATGATTCCCGACCCTGTCGCCCCATCCGCGCCGCAGCCTGTGCCCGCGGTGAGTCATATTGCTCCGGTTGCCGTAGAACCGATAGTGCAGGCAGGCGAGGCCGCGACCGGGCAAGCGTTCCGGACAGCCGTATCGCAACCTGTTGCGCCGCTATCTGACCACGTGCCAGCTCCGGCTGTCAGACCTCGCCCGGCGATAGCGCCGACGGTGGACGGTTTTGCCCATCTCTTTGCGGCAAAAACGGTGGCGCCAGCGGCGAAAGATAAAGATCAGCCCCTGAAATCACTCTTAGAAAGGATTGCGACATGCCGTTGATCTGCGTGTGTTCGCCGAAAGGCGGCGTAGGAAAGACGACCCTGGCGGCAAACCTGGCCTGGGCGTTGGCCCGCGCAGGCAGCAAAGTCCTCGCTCTGGATTTTGATGTGCAGAACGCGCTGCGCCTGCATTTTGGCGTGCCTCTCGGCGATGAGCGTGGGTATGCCGCAAAAGCGCTGGAGCTCCATGACTGGAGCCAGTGCGTGTTAAGCGCCGGCAGCAATATTTTCGTTTTGCCCTACGGCGAGGTGAGCGAGGCGCAGCGACAGGCGTTCGATGAGCGTCTGACCCATGACGCGCATTTCCTGACGCGCGGGCTGGCGGCACTGCTTAACTACCCTGGGCTGATTACCGTTGCCGACCTGCCGCCGGGTCCTTCACCCGCGCTAAAGGCGCTGACTTCGCTGGCCGACATGCATCTGGTACCGCTGCTGGCGGATACCGCATCGATGTCCGCATTGTCGCACGTGGAAAAGCAGCGCCTGACCGGAGGCGCTCTCAACGCTAAACACGGTCACTATTTTGTGATTAACCAGAGCGATAACCGTCGCCAGGTCAGTCGCGATGTCACGGCGTTGATGGAAGAAAAGCTGGGCGATCGTCTGCTGGGCATTATTCATCGTGATGAAAGCGTGGTGGAGGCAAATGCCTCCCAGAAGTCGATCCTCGACTTTAACTCATCCTCCGCAGCCGCCTTTGATATTGAAATTATTGCCAAAAAAATCTCTGCGCAGTTGGGTATCAATATCGGCGACGGCACGGTGCACAGCCAGCCTCGCAGGTCAGGTCTTTAATTTAACTGCAGGGCTGCTCAATGAAAAAAACGCTTTTCTGGGCGCTGGTATTGGTGCTTGCGCCCATTGCCGTGCTGGTGGTGATTACGCCGATGGACAGCCAAAAGCAGTCTATTTTTGGCCTGCTGAGCATCGGTATTCTCTTTGTTATGGGTTTCAGTAAAAACCGCAGCGTTTCCGTCATTATGGTGGTGACATCGCTGTTGATGTCGACCCGTTATATGTATTTTCGTCTGACGCAGACCCTGCATTTCAACTCCACCATCGAAGCGATTCTGGGAATGGGGTTGTTTCTGGCGGAAGTCTATATCTGGGTGATGTTGCTGCTGAACTACCTGCAAACGGTCTGGCCGCTGAAGCGTGAAATCGTCCCGTTGCCCGATGATATGAGCCAGTGGCCGACGATAGATATCTATATTCCCAGCTATAACGAACCGCTTGAAGTGGTGCGTGATACCGTGCTCGCTGCGCAATGTATTGATTATCCAAAAGATAAATTAAAAATCTATTTGCTGGATGACGGCAAGCGTAACGAATTCGCGGTATTCGCCGCCGACGTTGGGGTAGGGTATATCACCCGCAACGATAACAAACACGCCAAGGCAGGCAACCTCAACCACGCGATGACGCTAACCAACGGCGAGCTGATCTGCGTTTTTGACTGCGACCACGTGGCAACCCGCGTCTTCTTGCAGGCAACGGTGGGGGGATTCCTCAAAGACCCGATGCTGGCGCTGGTGCAGACGCCGCACTATTTTTACTCGCCGGATCCCTTCGAGCGCAATCTCTCCGTCGGCCGCAATATTCCCAACGAAGGGATGCTGTTTTATGGTCCGATTCAGCAGGGAAACGACAACTGGAATGCGACCTTCTTCTGCGGTTCCTGCGCGGTTATTCGCCGCGCTGCGCTGGAGCAGATCGGTGGCTTTGCGGTTGAGACCGTCACCGAAGACGCCCATACCGCGCTGAAGTTCCAGCGTCTGGGCTGGAAATCGGCGTTCCTGGATATTCCTCTGGCGGCAGGTTTGGCTACCGAACGCCTGGTGGTGCACGTCATTCAGCGTACCCGCTGGGCCCGCGGGATGACGCAAATTTTCCGTCTGGATAACCCGCTACTTGGGCGTGGGCTAACGTTCCAGCAGCGCCTGTGCTACCTCAGCGCCATGCTCTATTATCAGTTCGCTCTGCCGCGCGTGGTCTTTGTCACCGCACCGCTGGCCTATCTGCTGTTCAACCTGAATATCATCTACTCCTCGGCGAGCCTGATTGTTTCCTACGCGCTGCCGCATCTGTTCCTCGCGATCTATGTCGGATCGCGCATGAACGGCCGCTATCGCTACAGTTTCTGGGGCGAAATCTACGATATCGTGCTGGCCTTCCACCTGGTACTGCCAACGCTGGTCACCATGATTTTCCCCAAACGCGGAAAATTCAACGTGACCGATAAAGGCGGCCTGCTGGACGTGGGCTACTTCGACTTTACCGTCGTCAGGCCACACCTGGTCGTCGCCTGCCTGCTGGGCCTGGGGGTGGTGGTTGGTATCGTCCGCGCCATCGGTCACGACTATTTTGGCTCAGACCCGAACGTTATCGCGCTGAACGTCGGTTGGGGGATTTACAGCCTGATTTTCCTGCTGGCCGCCATTGCCGTGGCGCGCGAAACCCGTCAGGTACGAAAAACGATTCGTATTGATGTCGATATCCCGGTGCTTATCCACTACACCAGCGGCATTGTCTCCCGCAGCCACACCGCAGATCTGTCCATGGGCGGTTGCCGCGTAAGCGCGCCGGATAAGCGTCACCTGGAGGATGAAATCGAAGAGATTGAGCTGATTCTTCAGTCCGGAGCGATTTCGATCCCGGTACGCCAGGTCACCGCTGACGATCGGTTTATCCGCCTGCAATTTGATGAAAACATTCAGCTTTCCCGTCGCCGTGAACTGGTGCGGGTGGTGCTGGCCCGCGCCGATGCGTGGATTAACCCGCCGCGCCCGCAGGACAACCCGTTCCGCTCTTTCGCCACGATTTTACGCTGCGTATTTGAACTCTTCTGGCTGACGTGGAAGACGCGCCGCAGCCAGCGTCGTCAGCCCTCTGCGGCAAACCCCGCGCAGGAGGATGGCAGTCTATGAAATCCTTAACGACGCTCGCGCTGCTGGTTGGAGTGCTCTCTGCGCCAGCGCTGCACAGCGAGGAGATGCCCGCAGATTCATTGCCGGAGCTTAACTTTCCGCTTCCAGATGCGGCTGCGAACAGCGCATCGGCGCCCGCTAGCGAAGCGAATTCACCGGCGACGACGGAAGCTGCGTCGGCAAACGCCGATCAGCCGGATTCGCTACCCGCGCTGCCGCCGATAACGCCTGTTGTCCCTGATACGGTACCGCTTACGCCGATCGTTGGCGGCAATCTTAACCTGATGCAGATGGGCATGCCGGACGGCATTATCCTCAGCGGTGGACAAAATCAGGGCGGCGCCAGCTTTACGCTCCCCTCCGATCAGGTGGTCACCCACGCCCAGCTGATGCTGGAGGTCAAGGTTTCGCCGGCGATGGCGTCCCGCAACGCCACGCTGCAATTAATGCTCAACGGCCAGCCGCTCGGCACCTTGCCGCTGGGGGCTGATGGCGAGGATGTTTCGCACTACCAGCTGGATATCCCGGCGGCGCTGATGGTGTCCAGCAACAACCTGAGCTTTAAGATTAACGACGGCGATGCGCTGCAGTGCCGGCTCGATATTCACGACACCTCGCGGGTAACCATTCTGCCCGGCTCCCACTTTAGCTGGGAGAGCCAGCAGCTCAATATCAGCAACGATTTGGGCCACTTCCCGCGCCCGTTTTTCGACCGTATGCAGATGACGCCAGCGGATATCGCTATCGCGTATCCGGAGAAACCAACGGCGGATATTTTCAGCGCAGCGGCGCTGGTGTCGTCATGGCTGGGTATTCAGGCCGACTATCGCGGTATCGCTTTTGACGCGCTGCGCGATCGCCTGCCCGAGAAACACGGGATTATCATCGGTCATCCCGGGGATCGGGTGGGCGGCCTGACGCTGCCGCAAACCGACAAACCGCTGCTGCGGATCGTGGAAAATCCCGGTAATCCGGCTTATAAGCTGCTGCTGATCGTCGGCCAGAATGACGCCGCACTGCGCATGGCCGCGTGGCGCCTGACCCGCGGCGATTTCGCCCCGCAGACGGCCAGCATGACCGTGGATCCGCAGGCGATTCCCGTCGGCAAGCCCTACGATGCGCCGCGCTGGATCGCCACCGATCGTCCGGTAAAAATCAGCGAGCTGATCCGTCAGGATCAAAGTATGACCGTTAGCGGCGTGTGGCATGAACCGCTGCGCGTGGCCTTTCGCGCCGCGCCGGATCTTTATCTGTGGGATGGAGAAACTATCCCCCTGCAAATTGGCTATCGTTTCCCGTCGGAGAGCTGGATTAACGAGGATAAGTCGCTGCTGAGCGTGACGCTGAACAACACCTTCCTTAATAATCTACCGATGAACAAACAGGGGCCGCTGGAGAAGCTCTGGCGGCATCTGGGCGGCGACGCGCGTCAGGAACGGTTTACTATCCCGCTGGCGCCGTATCTGATTTACGGTGATAACCAGCTGTCGCTCTATTTCAACCTGGTGCCGAAGGATAACGCGCCCTGTTCGCTCCTGCTGAACAGCACTATCAAGAGTCGAATCACCGACGATTCGTGGATCGATTTGAGCGGTACGCGGCACTTCTCGCTGCTGCCGAATCTTTCCTATTTTGTCGGCGCTTCGTTCCCGTTCTCCCGGTTAGCGGATTATTCGCAAACTACGCTGCTGCTGCCGGAACAGCCTTCGGAAACCCAGGTGGCGATGATGCTGAATCTGGCAGCCCGTTCGGGTAATTCAACCGGCAAAGCGTTAGCCAACAACCGCGTAATATTGGGCGTTCCTGACGGCGGCGCCAATGCGCCGCTGCTGCGCGATCGCGACGTGCTGGCGGTCAGTTCCCTCGAGCAACAAGCGTTTAACCAGCGCCTGCTGGCCCATTCCCCCTACGCCCCGGTCGATAACCTGCTGAGCGTACGTGAACCGACGCTGTGGGAAAAGATTCAGCGCAGGCTGAGCGGCGACTGGGCTTCTGACGGCGTCGATGCCGACCGCTATTTCTCCTCCAGCAGCGCCTGGCGCGGTTTTATCAGCTATCGCTCACCGTGGAACCCGCAGCGGGTGGTGGTGGTGGCGATGGCCAGCAGCGACGATCAGCTGGCGAAACTGGAAGACGATCTTAATTCCCCGCGTATCAATGCCGGTATTCGCGGCGATACGGCAGTGATCACCAGCGATAACGGCGTGCGTAGCTTCCAGGTCAGCACGCCGTTCCCCAGCGGCCAGATGCCGTGGTACATGATGGCGGTATGGTACGCCAATCAGCACTCCGGGCTGCTGGCGGTGCTGGGGTTGATTATGACATCGATTCTGGGTCTGGCGCTGACCGCCATGTTTAAACGTCATGCTCGTAAGCGCCTGGATTCGGGAGAGAGCCAATGAAAAGAGCCAGCAGAATGAATACCCATGCAGCCCGTCAATTTTCTACGCTGTGCCTGTCCGGCGCGCTGACGCTTGGCGCATTCGGCGGAGCGCACGCGGCGGGTAACGATGCCGCGCTACAAGCGTTGTTCGCACAGGCCAACTACTGGCACGAAAAATCGCATGACGAACTGGCGATGGAATCGCTGCAAAAAGTGCTATCGGTGGATGCCAACAACGCTCAGGCGCTGTACCTGATGGCGCTATGGGCGCAGCAGGGGGGCAATCTGCAGGCCGCAGCCCAGTGGCGGGCGCAGCTGGAGAAAGCGGCGCCCGACAGCCCCGGACTACAGGATCTGGATAGCGCAAAAAAAATGGCGCAGGTGCCGCAGGGACAGCTCACTCTGGCCAGACAGCAGGCGCGTAGCGGCAATGTTCCCGCTGCGCTGGCGACCTGGCGGAGTATGTTTAACGGCAACGTTCCGCCTTCCGGGCTGGCGGCCGAATACTATATGACCATGGCCAGCGACAAGGCGCTCTACCCACAGGCGTTGAGCGAACTACGTCAATACGTCGCGCAGCATCCGCAGGAGAACGCGCCGCGCGTTGCCCTGGGCAAAGTGCTCACCTGGCGCGAAGAGACCCGCCGGGAAGGCATCGCCATGCTGGAGCCGATGGCCAGCGGCAGCAAAGAAGCCGATAGCGGGCTGCGTCAGGCGCTGCTGTGGCTGGGGCCGCAGCCGGGGGATGAGCCGTTTTACGACACCTGGATGCAGCGTCATCCGCAGGATACTGAAGTCCAGAACTACTTTCGCGAACGGCGCAGCGGCCAGGCGCGCGGCCAGGGCTATTCTGACCTCAACAGCGGCAATACCGCCGCGGCGAAGCGGCAGTTTGAACAGGTTCTGCAAAGCAACCCGCAGGACGCTGACGCGCTGGCCGGTATGGGCTATATCGCCCAGCGCAGCGGCGATTTTCAGGCGGCCTCTCAGTATTTGAGCCGGGCGGCGGATCTCGGCGGCGATGGCTCGGAAACCCGTCGTCAGCAGGCGGCGGATGCGCTGTTTTACGGGCAGCTCGCTCAGGCGCAGCAGGCTTACAAGCAAGGGAATATTAGCCAGGCGCTGGCGCTCTCTGCGCCGCTGGCGCAGCAGAGCGGGACGCAGGGCACGGCGGCGAAGCTGTTCCGCGCCGACGTTCTGCGCCATAACAAAGATTTGCCGCAGGCCGAGCAAACGCTACGGGCGCTGCTCAACGACCAGCCGCAAAACGGCCCGGCGCGGGAGAATCTCTATTACGTTCTGCGCGAACAGAATAAAACGGCAGAAGCGCAGGCGATGCTGCGCACGCTGCCGGAAAGCCTGCAGCAAAAACTGCAGCCGCGGGTGGTCATCGGACAGCCCGGCGATTCGCTGCGTCGCCAGGCGCAGGAGCAGGCCAGCGCCGGTAACGTGACGGCGGCTATCGCCATGCTCCGCCAGGGGCTTTCTCGCTATCCGGACGATGCGTGGATGCGCCTCGATCTGGCCCGTATGCTGCAAAAAGCCGGTAACGACGGTGAGGCAAATGCGGTTATGGGCGCCGCCTGGCGTCCCGGCGCCGGCGCCAGCTCGCTGTACGCTGCGGCACTTTTTGCCAGCGAGAACGGCGGCTGGCAGCAGGCGCAAACCCTGCTGGCAAGAATTCCCCCCGCCAGTCAGACCAGCCAGATGCGCGACCTGAAACAACGGGTGAACTACAACCTGCAGCTGGCGACGGCGGAGAGCCATCTGGCGCAGGGCAATACCGTTGCCGCTGCTAATACGCTCAGGACGATGACCGCAACGCCGCCTGAAGCCCCGGCGGATGTGGGTAAACTGGCGCGGCTGCTGGCCCAGAGTGGTGATGTCACCACCGCGGTATCGCTGGTGCGCAACAATATTAACGGCGGTATCTCAGGTAATGCCGGGGATTATGCCGATCAGGTGACGGTACTTAACCAGGCGGGCCTGACAACCGAAGCGCAGAGTCTGCTCACTAACCCGCAGCTGCAGGCAAGCAGTACGCCGACGCAGCTGGCCAGTATTCGCAACGGTTATGTGATTAACGAAGCGGACCATCTGCGCGAGCAGGGCAACTACGCGGCAGCGTATGACAAGCTGATGGGCGCGATGCAGAACGACCCGCAAAATACCGATCTGATGTTCGCTATGGCGCGGCTCTATCAGAGCGGCAAAATGAACAAAGAGGCCGGTGTCGTCTATGACTATCTGATGACCCGCGATACGCCGACGCAGGATGCGCGCAGCGGGGCTATTGATGTCGCACTCTCGGCGGGGAATAGCGAACGGGCGGCGCAGCTGGCGGGTGGACTGCGCCCGGATAATTCGCCGGACCGTTTGCTGCTGCTGGCGCGCGTTGCCGAGTCGCAGGGGCATCATCAGCAGGCGATGACTTACCTGCGCAGCGCCCGCGGCAGGCTGCTGGGACAACAGAGCAGCAATGGCGCGCAAACGCCGACCGTGGGCGGCGCGCTGGCGGCGGATAATCCGTTTGTCGGCGTTTCGCGTACCCCCGGGGCGACGCGTGCGGCCTCCGCCTACGGGCAATATATGCCGTGGCAGGTCTCTCAGGTATCGACCGGGGATGGCGGCGCGCTGCCGGGGATCCAGCGCACCGATCTGCCGGTCGAAACCGCCCAGACCCGGATGCTGCGCCAGGTGGATACCATGATGGAGACGTTGCAGGAAAAAACTGGCACCTGGCTGCAGGGGGGCATGGAGGTTCGCGGTCGCGACGGCGAATCCGGCACCAGTAAGCTCAGCGAGATAAAAACCCCGCTCACCTGGTCCTCATCGCCGTTTGGTGATTCGCGTTTCGATTTTACCGTTACGCCGATTACGTTGAACGCGGGGACGGCGACCGGCGACGCCTGGCGGCGTTACGGCGCGAACCCGCTATCCAATGCAGTCTCCAATATGATTTCCACCGCGACCAGCGAACAAGCGGCGATTGCGGCGATGACCGCGACCGAGCGCACGACGTACTTTGCCAACAATCCGGGGGCAGAAGCCTTGAGCGGTCTGGGCACGCTCAAGGCCTCTGACTTTAACGCCACCACCAGCAGCGGCATGGAGAATCTGGCGAAACTCGGAACTTACGATTCCGGGCAGGTCGCCAGCTATCTGGCCTCTTCCAGCCTGAAGCCGAATGTCGATCAGGCGAGCGGCTCAACCGATTCACAAAAAGCCAACGGCGTGGAGCTGGCTCTGGCGCTGAGCGGCGACGAATACCGCGTCGATATCGGCAGCACGCCGCTGGGCCAGGATCTAAATACCGTGGTGGGCGGCGTAAAGTGGTCGCCGAAGCTGACCAACTATCTGTCGTTGATTTTTACCGGCGAGCGTCGGTCGCTGACCGACAGTCTGCTCTCCTGGGTAGGGCTGAAGGATTCCTATTCCGGCAAGACCTGGGGGCAGGTGACCAAAAACGGCGGTACCCTGCAGCTAAGCTATGACGACGGCGATGCCGGTTTCTACGTCGGCGGCGGGGGCTATAGCTACCTGGGACAAAACGTCGCCAGCAATACCAGCATAAACGCCAACGCCGGAGTTTATTTGCGGCCTTACCACGATGAGTATCGTCAGCTGCAGACCGGGTTGAGCATGAGTTACATGGATTACTCGAAAAACCTGAGCTACTTCACCTACGGGCAAGGGGGCTACTTCAGCCCGCAGAACTACGTCAGCGTATCGCTGCCGGTGAGCCTGACGGAAAAATATGACAACTGGACGATGAAACTTGGCGGCTCGGTGGGCTATCAATCCTATAGCCAGGATAAGAGCGCTTATTTCCCGACTAACGCCGGGTGGCAGCAGGCCCTCGAGACCGCAGTGAGCAACGGTTTTGCCAAAGAAGCCTACTATTCAGCCACTTCGAAGAGCGGTATCGGCTATACCCTACGCGCCGGCGCAGATTACAAAGTCAACAAACAAATGACGCTCGGTGGTCAGGTTGGCTATGACACCTTCGGCGATTATAACGAGAGCACCGCTGGTCTCTATATCCGCTACATGCTGGGAGATAACTGATCGTGACGGACAATAATAACGCGCAGGTTATGACGTGGTTTCAGCAGCAGCAAACGCCTGCCGGATGGTTCGATCTGCTGCTCATTATGGTTGATGGTATGGTCAACAACGCGGGTGAGCTGGAGAGCCAGCTCTTTCTGCGGCAGATGGGCGAGGCGCTGGCCGATGAACATCCGCTGCCGGAGTCTGAGACTCTCGGCCAGCTGGAGACCAACATGAATGCGCTGCTAAGCCGCTTTCAGTGGGGCTTCGTCAGCGTCGAGGTGAACGATGAAGGCCTGCGATTACGCCATCAGGCTCTGCCGGTCAGCCGCGATGAAGCGCGGCGCATCCGCTGGTGTAATGCATTTTGTGCCATACTCGAGGGGCTCTATTCCCGCTGGTTACAGGGACAGGGCGGCGCGGCGCACGTGGTTTTACAGCGTGAGCGGCTGTTTTCAGTCTCTGACGTTCAGTTTCTTTACTTCCATCCCTAATGGGTGAATTTATGTCCTTGCGTGCTTTAGCGACAGTCGTGGTCATGACGGTGATGATGCTTCCCCACGCGTGGGCCGAAACGGCGTGGGAAAGTTATAAATCGCGTTTTATGATGCCGGACGGGCGTATTGTTGATACCGGTAACGGCAACGTCTCTCATACTGAAGGGCAGGGTTTTGCCATGCTGTTAGCGGTGGCCAACGACGATCGTCCCGCCTTTGACAAGCTCTGGCAGTGGACAGATAAAACCCTGCGCAACAAAGATAACGGGCTGTTTTACTGGCGCTATAACCCGGTGGCGCCCGATCCGGTGGCGGATAAAAATGACGCCACCGATGGCGATACCCTGATTGCCTGGGCGCTGCTGCGCGCGCAGCAGCAGTGGCATGAAAAAACCTACGGTACCGCTTCGGATGCGATAACCGCTTCGCTGCTGAAGCATACGGTGGTGACCTTCGCCGACCGTCAGGTGATGCTCCCGGGCGCAAAGGGATTTTATCTCAACGACCATCTGAATCTGAATCCATCCTACTTTATCTTTCCCGCCTGGCAGGCCTTCGCGGCGCGTACTCATTTGACCGCCTGGCGAAAGCTGAAGAGTGATGCTCAGGCGCTGCTGGGGAAAATGGCGTGGGGGAAATCGCAGCTACCCAGCGACTGGGTCGCCTTAAGAGCGGACGGCAAGATGGAGCCGGCAAAAGAGTGGCCGACGCGGATGAGCTTCGATGCTATCCGCATTCCTATGTATGTCTACTGGGACGACCCGCAAAGCAGCCTGCTGACGCCGTGGAAAAACTGGTTTCAGCGCTATCCGCGTCTGCAGACGCCGGCCTGGATAAACGTCAATACCAATGAGGCCGCGCCGTGGTTTATGACCGGCGGGCTATTGGCGGTACGCGATTTAACCCTTGGTGAAGAGCAGGCCGAGCCGCAGATTAATTCCCAGGACGACTATTACTCCGCCAGCCTGAAGCTGCTGGTATGGCTGGCAAAGAAAGAACGGTCGTAAACTGTGGAATGCGCCTCGAATAACGCAGTCGAGCCGGGTGCTGAGATCTGAAGGGCGCCGTAGAATTGTGGGCAAGCCGGCTTGCCCGGTGAGGCGCAATGTTGCGGGGGCTTGAACCCCGGCGGCATCGATTGATAGGTTGCTGGAAAGAGAAAACCCCCGCACGTTGTTTGGTATCAACCTGGCAACGTCTCGGGGGCTAACCTCGCATCTAGACAATTCGAGGATAGCCGCGAACGGTTGCCATTGCAATAAGGCGGCTGTATGACGCTTGCTCAGTGGGGTCTGCTGCTGTGGGACGATCTGGCGGCTCCGGTCATTGCTGGCATTCTGGTCAGCATCATCGTGAGCTGGATGGATAATCGCAAGTAGACGACCGGTGGGCATCTGCCTGCCTTAGTGGCAGCATGCGCCCGAACGGGGCCGCAGGGGTAACATCCTGCGGCCTTTTTCGTTTTGTTGCAGCAACAAAACACTTTCCTGGAATGCGTCTCGCATGGTGCGTAATGGCGGAGTGCGGGTAGCCGATCGGGCCAGTAGAATTGTCGGCAAGCCGGGCTCGCCCGGTGAGGCGCAATGTTGCGGGGGCTTGAACCCCGGCGGCATCGATTGATGGGTTGCTGGAAAGAGAAAACCCCCGCACGTTGTTTGGTATCAACCTGGCAACGTCTCGGGGGCTAACCTCGCATCTAGACAATTCGAGGATAGCCGCGAACGGTTGCCATTGCAATAAGGCGGCTGTATGACGCTTGCTCAGTGGGGTCTGCTGCTGTGGGACGATCTGGCGGCTCCGGTCATTGCTGGCATTCTGGTCAGCATCATCGTGAGCTGGATGGATAATCGCAAGTAGACGACCGGTGGGCATCTGTCTGCCTAAGTGGCAGCATGCGCCCGAACGGGGCCGCAGGGGGAACATCCTGCGGCCTTTTTCGTTTTATTGCGGATAAGGTACCCAACTGCCGCCGTTCAACTGAACATACGGTTTACCCTGATACTGAATGACGATGGCGTTGGAGTTTTCCGACACCGCCGCGCTCTGCGGCAGGTTGGCAATGTACTGCTGCCAGTTGATGTCATTCTCATCAAACATCTTGCCGTCGAGGGCGCGAACCACCAGCTCAGAAACCGCCAGGTAGCTGCTTGGCTGGCTGATGATAATCGGCGCATCGGGATGTCTTGCCTTAATGCCGAAGAATTTCACCGCCGCCGGCACGTTGGTAATGGATGGGCTGGGAATATCGCGCAGACCGGAGACCTGCATTTTATCGCCTTTTAATGCCGCGCCGTGTTCAGGCACGACGATGACCATCACCTTGCGTCCCGATTTCTCCAGCTCAGTAAAGAAACTGTCCAGTTCGTCGAAGAACTTCTGCGCACGGGCTTTATAGTCCGCGGTTTTGCTCTGGCCCGGATAGTGGTTGCCGTCGTGCAGCGGCAGCGTGTTGTAGAAGGTCGCCGTGCGCGGCGTATTCAGTTTATCCAGCGACTGCAGCCAGCGGTTCAGCGTCGCCTGGTCATCATAGACCGGTGAGCCGTCAAAGCCCTGCAGGATGACCGGCAGGCCGCTTTGATCCATCAGTGGGCTCTGGATACCGCCCAACGAACGAAGCTCTTTCAGGAAGTCGCCGAAGACACCGTTGTGACCGAGCATCAGTTGCTGGGTGAAGCCCAGCTTCGCCAGGTTTTCAAACAGATAGCATTCGCTGCCTGAGGGTTGATAAAGGTTGGCGTGAGAGAGCTGGCCGCAGCTGGCGCGCAGCAGACGCGCCGCTGCCGGCCCGCTGTAAGAGGTCGCCGAGTTAAAGTTTTTGAACAGCAGGTCAAAATGCTTCCACAGCGGATGCTCCATCAATCCCGCTGCTTCGATATCCGACCATGAGAGCGAGCAGATGTTGATGATCAAGACATCAAACGGCTGGGCATCGGCCGGGAGTGCATCAGGAAACGTGGTTTTGCGTTTCTGCTCAGAGGCGTAAAAGGTATTCAGCCAGTTGGTCAGATTGGCCGATGTCGGCGGCTCCGTTTGTGCAGGGATATCGTTATTCGCCGGGGCGGCGTTGGTCGCGACGATTGCCCCGCCACCGGTATTCGGCGCGTTATTCGCCGCCGCGGTCGTCGGCTGACCTGCCGGCCAAAGGGTAAACGAGGGCAGCAGCGGACTGGCGACCAGCCAGATCATAATTGCTGAGACAAATACCGTTACCCGTAGCCACTGGCTGATAAACAGCCACAGAACCAGCAGCACGAAGAACGCGCCAATCATATTCCAGTTAATAAAGCGGGTTACCAAATCCCAGATATAGTCGGCGCTGAAGCCGGCAATCTGCGAACCCTGGCTGACGATGCTTTCCGGGCCGGGCAGCCAGGTGTCGTGCCAGAACAGCATAAAGCCCAGCGGGATCGCTATCCAGTGGCGAATACGGTGCAGCTTATATTGCGGAATCGGCACCAGCAGAAAGGCCAGAAACACCAGGTTTAGCATGGGATGAAAATTGAGGTATCCCGCCCATAGCAAGGCAAACTTCACCAGAAAGTAGAAGTTCCAGCCAGATAGGCCGCGCCAGTAGCGCCAGAGCGGAAGCGACGCTGAGGGGGTTTTAGGTTTGGTCATTTCGTTGATTTGCCTTGCCTGGATGCCGCTTCCCGGCGCAGCACGCCAGCCGGTTTGACATAACGGGGTTTAAAGAACATCAGTCTTAACGTGGTGCGAATTCGCCGCTGGTAGTGGCGCGTAAGGTAACCCAGCGGAAAGAACAGCAGGGCGCACAGGACGACCAGCTGAATAATATCGGCAATCGACATCATAAGGTTGGCTCCCCGTCGATGGACAGACGATGCGGCTCGGGGGTTCGCCGCCAGCTACGTCCGTCGTGGGTCGCGTTGATAGGCGTTTTTTTGGCAAGCGAAACAGGCAGCGGCGTATTCCAGTTCTCCGGCATAATCCCGCGCATCTGCAGGATTTCAGCCGCTATCTGCTTATCTTCAAACCAAATCATACGATTAGAGAAAATATCGCCGGTAGGTAAAGGGAAGATATGGTTTAACGCGGTGTCGAGGTCGTTCACCCGGCAAAATGACAGAAACAGCACCAGGCGATTATTACCGATGGTCATGATGTCGCCCATGCGATTAGGCTTACACAGCGTCAGCGCCTGCTCTACGCGCAGACCGGGCGCCGGGCGCAGCGCCACCATCACCCCTTTGCCGTCGGCGGGCAGCATGGTGTTGGCCATAATATTGTGCACCGCTTCGCAGAAGGCATCCCACTTCTGGTAGCCGCGCAGCTTCAGCGGCTGGCTCCAGTTCAGCAGAGTATTAAAATCCTCCGGAATATGGCGAGTAAACTGCTGTTTTTGAACGCTTTCTATAAGCGTGAGGCAGCGCGATAGCGGTGCGCCGCTGGGAATAACCATATTGGCGCCGCTGCTCAGTAGCAGGCGTTCATCGGTGGCGCGCAGGCTTGGCGTTTGCTCGCGCACGACAATTTTCAGCGCGCTACCGCGCTGGCGGCGCAGGGTGTGGATATAGCGTCCCAGCTGTTCAATCTGTTCGTTCTGGGTAATGGAGAAAATCAGCGTCGCCGCCTGCGCCATTCTGCCGGCGTTGAAAACGGCGTCATTGGTTTCGAACAGCGTCCAGTATTCGGAAAGCGCGGGCGCCCCCTCCAGTACGCGCAGGTTGCTGAGGATGGTTTTCTCGTCGCTGCGCGGTTGTACCACCGTTTCCTCGTCCTGCGCCAACCGCCAGCCGTTTTCATCGTGTAAAACAATGAGCTGCTGCCGGGCGCTGATGCCCTTTTCGCTGCCCCACCAGGCAATATCGAACAGGTGGTTATCTCCCTGGTAACGTATACTTGCCAGTCCGGAAAGCGAGCGGTACTCGCGTAATAAAGGGGAAAGTTGCTTATCGATATCGTGCCCGGAATTAAGCACTAATAATGAACAACGATGATAATTAGTCCATCGATATGATTTCTCAACCCAATTGCATAATTGTTCGCTTTTAATATTCTGCCAGGCATTTTCAGCACATAGCAGAATAAACAAATAATTGCCAGGTTCGAGGGAACAGACTAAATCGCGGTGCATTTCTTCCAGCCCTTCAAAGCGGTTCGGCATGGTAAATAATGCGATTTTCTCAGGCCCGCGATCTTTTTCTAATTTTATGATTTCATTTGGGTTATCACCCATGGCTATCGTCGCAACGCGAGCCTGTTTATCCTGGGCCGCAAGCGTATGATTAAGCAAGCTTACCGCGTCCGCATGGCGGTCGACATTGAGCCACCACACGCCGCCAACGGGCATATGGCACACTTCGTCCCATAATGATGAAATCCCCAAAGAATATACGATATCCACGGTGTCCCTCGTGAGACCTGTTTTACACTTGATTAGTTTACTAGCGAAAGCGACAGAGTAAACCTAACATTGAAATTAAAGGACATCAGTTTTAGCATGTAAACCTATTTTAAGGATGAACGAACGCCTCTCGGTATAATTTATTAATTTTTCCAACGGACAGAGAAATGCCAGCAAAAGAGCCTGCTGTACCCACCGATGCGACTTTGGGCTATACGTTTCAAAATGATTTCCTGGCGTTAAGCCGGGCATTTTCCCTGCCTGATATTGATTATCATGATATTTCCCGACGCGAGCAGTTAACCGCGGCGCTGAAACGCTGGCCGCTACTGGCTGAATTAGCAGAGAAAAAGTAAGGAAGCCATCGATGGCTATTCTGGGATTACAAGGCGTGCGCGGCGGCACCGGCACCACGTCGATCACCGCTGCGCTGGCCTGGGCGCTGCAATTACTCGGGGAAACCGTGCTGGTGGTGGACGCCAGCCCGGATAACATGCTGCGCTTCTTTTTCAACGTCGATTACCGCCACAACGCGGGCTGGGCGCGCGCCCTCATCGACGGGAACGACTGGCGAGACGCCGGGCTGCGCTACACCTCGCATATCGATCTGCTGCCCTTTGGCCAGCTAACGCCGGGCGAGCGCGAGAATATTGACCAGCTTCAGACGACGCTGGCCCCGATGGCCGGGATGGTGCAGAAGCTCCATCAGCAGGGCGATCACCGCTGGCTGCTGATTGATCTGCCGGACGGGTTCTCACCGCTGACCCGCTCCCTGATTGACGTCTGCGATCGCACGCTGGTCGTGGTGCATCCGGACGGCAACAGCCATATTCGCCTGCATCAGCAGGCGCTGCCGGTCAATAGCGATATTTTGATTAACGATCTGCGCGTCGGCAGCCAGCTGCAGGAGGATCTCTATCAGCTGTGGCTGGAGAGCCAGCGCCGCATTTTGCCGGTGACTATTCATCGTGATGAAGCGATGGCGGAGTGTCTGGCGGCGAAGCAACCGCTCGGCGAATATCGCCAGGACTCGCTGGCGGCGGAAGAGATACTGACGCTGGCCAACTGGTGCCTGCTGCACTACGCCGGAAGGGGCGCGGAATGATTCGCCTGAGTACGCTACTGCTGGCGCCGCCGGTTGGAGAGCGGTTGAGCGAACGCTATCGCGATTATCGCCAGCACGGCGCGTCGCGGCTGGCGGCCGCGCTGGGCTGCTTGTGGGCATCTCTGGCATGGGCGTTTATGCCGCTGGAAACCCCGCGCTGGCAGGCAATTCGCGAACATCATGGCGAGTTTTTCCCGCATATTAATCCGCATCGACCGCGCCCGCTGGACCCGATTCGCTATCTGCTGCAAGCCCTGTGGCTGCTGGTGACGCGGGTGCCGGAGCCGGATAAAAAGATCAACTGGCGTTCGCTGGCGGCGCTGGAAGGCGTGCAGGGGCGCTATGCGCAGTGGCTGGAAAAGCTACCGGAAAAGGTCAACGCCCGCACCGGTCATCTGGATAAGCATAAGGAGCTGGGGCATCTGCATCCAAAAGTGCGGCGGCTTCTCCTTGGCACGATAACCTTTTTCTCGCTGATCCTGGCGCTACTCTGTATTACCCAGCCGTTTAATCCGCTCTCGCAGTTTATTTTTCTGCTGCTGCTGTGGGGCGTGGCGCTGCTGGTACGGCGCATCCCCGGGCGCTTCTCGGCGCTGATGCTGATCGTGCTTTCGCTGACGGTCTCGTGCCGCTATATCTGGTGGCGCTACACCTCGACGCTAAACTGGGACGACCCCGTAAGCCTGGTGTGCGGGATAATCCTGCTGTTCGCTGAAACCTACGCCTGGGTGGTGCTGGTACTGGGCTATTTCCAGGTCGTCTGGCCGCTGAACCGTCAGCCGGTTCCGCTGCCGGAAGATATGGCGCAATGGCCGACGGTCGATATCTTCGTGCCGACTTATAACGAAGATCTCAACGTGGTGAAAAACACCATTTACGCCTCGCAGGGGATCGACTGGCCGAAGGACAAGCTTAATATCTGGATCCTCGATGACGGCGGGCGCGAAGAGTTCCGCCAGTTCGCCAAAGACGTTGGCGTGCATTACATCGCGCGCACCACGCACGAACACGCGAAAGCCGGGAATATCAACAATGCGCTGAAGTACGCCAAAGGCGAGTTTGTGTCGATTTTCGACTGCGACCACGTGCCGACCCGCTCGTTCCTGCAGATGACCATGGGCTGGTTCCTGAAGGAGAAAGAGCTGGCGATGATGCAGACGCCGCACCACTTCTTCTCTCCGGACCCGTTTGAACGTAACCTGGGGCGTTTTCGCAAAACGCCGAACGAAGGCACGCTGTTTTATGGCCTGGTGCAGGACGGCAACGACATGTGGGATGCCACCTTCTTCTGCGGCTCCTGTGCGGTGATCCGCCGCGGCCCGCTGGATGAAATCGGCGGCATTGCTGTGGAAACGGTCACCGAAGACGCCCACACCTCTTTGCGCCTGCACCGTCGCGGGCACACTTCGGCCTATATGCGTATTCCGCAGGCGGCCGGCCTGGCGACGGAGAGCCTGTCGGCGCATATCGGCCAGCGCATCCGCTGGGCGCGCGGGATGGTGCAGATATTCCGCCTTGATAACCCGTTGTTTGGTAAAGGGCTGAAGCTGGCGCAGCGCATCTGCTACGTCAACGCGATGCTGCACTTCCTGTCCGGTATTCCGCGGCTGATCTTCCTGACCGCGCCGCTGGCGTTTCTGCTCCTCCACGCCTATATCATCTATGCGCCGGCGCTGATGATCGCCCTGTTCGTGCTACCGCATATGATTCACGCCAGCCTGACTAACTCGAAGATTCAGGGTAAATACCGCCACTCTTTCTGGAGTGAGATCTATGAAACGGTACTGGCGTGGTATATCGCGCCGCCGACCGTTGTCGCGTTGATTAACCCGCATAAGGGCAAATTCAACGTGACGGCAAAAGGCGGCCTGGTGGAGGACGAGTACGTCGACTGGGTGATCTCGCGTCCCTATATCTACCTCGTGCTGCTGAACCTGGTCGGCGTTGGCGTGGGTATCTGGCGCTTTATGTACGGCCCGGAAAACGAAATTTTGACCGTCTGGGTCAGCATTATCTGGGTGTTCTATAACCTGATTATTCTCGGCGGCGCGGTGGCGGTATCGGTTGAAAGCAAGCAGGTGCGGCGCTCGCATCGCGTGGAGATGTCAATGCCGGCGGCGATTGCCCGCGAGGACGGGCACCTGTTCTCCTGTACCGTCCATGATTACTCCGACGGCGGCCTCGGCGTCAGAATTCACGGCGAGGCGCAGGTGCTGGAAAGCCAGCACGTTAAGCTGCTGCTGAAACGCGGGCAGCAGGAGTATGCCTTCCCGGTGCGGGTCGCGCGGGTCAACGGCAGTGAGGTTGGGCTACAGCTGCTGCCGCTAAGCAATCAACAACATATTGATTTTGTGCAGTGTACGTTTGCCCGCGCAGATACGTGGGCGCTTTGGCAGGATAGCTTCCCGGAAGATAAGCCGATGGAAAGCCTCCTGGACATCCTGAAGCTGGGGTTCCGTGGATATCGTCACCTGGCGGAGTTCTCCCCGCCGTCGGTGAAGGTTATTTTCCGCTCGCTCACCATGCTGGTGGCCTGGTTTGTTTCGTTTATTCCGCGCCGTCCGGAACGCGCTGCGGCGACACTCTCGGCAGAACCGGCGATGGCCCAACAATGATGATAATGCGATGAACAGAAAACTCTCTTTGATTTGTGCAGTAGCGGTGGGCATTGGCGGCTGGTCCTCCTTCGCGTCGTATGCGGAACCGACAGCGGCAACGGCAGCGGCGCAGACGACAACCGTGCCCGGTATTGCCGGTACGGTAGCGGACGGCCAGCCAACGGCGACCCTTGCCGATCCGGCGGCACCGGTGGTGGTGCTCGATAACGCCCCGAGCCGCGACGTGAAGCTGACCTTCGCCAAAATCGCTCCGCCTCCCGGCAGCATGGTACTGCGCGGCGCGCGCCCCGAGGGTTCGGTCGAGTTCGGCATGCGCAGCGATGAGGTGGTGGCGAAAGCGTTGCTTAATCTCGACTACACCCCCTCTCCGTCACTGCTGCCGGTGCAGTCGCAGCTGAAGGTTTATCTTAATGATGAGCTGATGGGCGTTTTGCCGGTCACCAAAGAGCAGTTGGGCAAAAAAGTCAGCGCGCAGATCCCAATCGATCCTCTCTATATCACCGACTTTAACCGCGTGCGCCTTGAGTTCGTCGGCCACTATCGCGACGTCTGTGAAAACCCGGCCAGCAGTACCCTGTGGCTGGACGTCGGTCGCGAAAGCTATCTGGATTTAACCTATCAGTCGCTGAACGTGCGCAACGATCTTTCGCATTTTCCTGTGCCGTTCTACGATTCGCGTGATAACCGCCAGTTGACGCTACCGATGGTCTTTGCCTCCTCGCCGGGTGTCCTTCAGCAGCAGGCGGCGGCGATCGTTGCCTCCTGGTTCGGCAGCAAGGCGGGCTGGCGCGGTCAGCAGTTCCCGGTGCAGTTCAATGCGCTGCCGGACCGCAACGCCGTTGTTTTTGCGACCAACGATAAGCGCCCGGACTTCCTGCGCGAGCATCCACCGGTTAACGCGCCGACTATTGAAATGATCGACCATCCGGATAATCCGTACGTTAAGCTACTGGTGGTCTTTGGGCGAGATGACAAAGACCTGCTGCAGGCGGCGAAGGGGATAGCGCAGGGCAATATTCTGTTCCGCGGCAGCAGCGTGACGGTTGACGATGTCAAACAACTGCAGGCGCGTAAACCGTACGATGCGCCAAACTGGGTGCGCACCGATCGCGCGGTGACCTTTGCCGAGCTGAAAACCTACGAACAGCAGCTGCAATCCAGCGGCCTGGTGCCGGATTCCATTAACGTCGCGCTGAACCTGCCGCCGGATCTCTACCTGCTGCGCGCCAACGGCATCGATATGAACCTGAACTATCGCTACACCATGCCGCCGATCAAGGACAGCTCGCGCATGGATATCAGCCTGAACGATCAGTTCTTACAGTCTTTCAGCCTCAACAGTTCGCAGGATGTGAATAAGCTGATTCTGCGCCTGCCGGTGCTGCAGGGGCTGCTGGATGGCAAAACGGAAGTGACAATCCCGGCGCTGCGCCTTGGGGCGATGAACCAGCTGCGCTTCGATTTTCAGTATATGAACCCGATGCCCGGCGGCTCTATCGATAACTGTATTACCTTCCAGCCGGTGCAGAATCATGTGGTGATTGGGGACGACTCGACCATCGACTTCTCGAAGTACTATCACTTTATGGCCATGCCGGATCTGCGCGTGTTTGCTAACGCGGGCTTCCCCTACAGCCGGATGGCCGATCTCTCCGATACCTTAGTCGTGGTGCCGAAAGCGCCGACCGAGGGCCAGGTGGCCACGCTGCTGGAAACGGCCGGCGGCATCGGCGCGCAAACCGGCCTGGCGGCGATTAACCTGCGCATGACCGATGACGGCAGCCAGATTAAGGACAAAGACGCCGACCTGCTGCTGATTGGCTCTATTCCGCAGGCGCTGAAGGACGAAACGAAAATTAACCTGCTGGTTGAAGCGACCAAAAGCTGGGTGAAAATGCCGATGCGCCATTACGACCTGGCGAGCATCTACCCCGATACCGAAGCCAGAACGCCGAATACCCGCACTGATATCACGTCATCCGGGTCGATGGCGGCGATAATCGGCTTCCAGTCGCCTTACAACGATCAACGCAGCGTCGTGGCGCTGCTGGCCGATAGCCCTCGCGGTAACGAATTGCTCACCCAGGCGCTTAACGATAGCGGTAAACGCGCGGCGATGTTTGGCTCCGTCTCGGTGATTCGCGAGTCGGGCGTCAACAGCCTGCGGGTAGGTGATGTTTACTATATCGGGCATCTGCCGTGGTTCGAACGCATCTGGTTTGCGCTCTCCAGCCACCCGGTACTGCTGGCGGTGCTGGCGGCATTAAGCATCGTACTACTGGCGTGGGTGCTGTGGCGCATGCTGCGTATTATCAGCCGCCGTCGCCTCCACCTTGATGATGAGTAGTTGCTGATGAACGCGGTACGTGCAGTGGTGTTGTCGATATGCATGCTGGCGGCGGCGCAGGCGAGCGCCGCCTGCCGGTGGCCGGCCTGGGAGCAGTTTAAACAAGAGTACGTCAGCGCCGAAGGGCGGGTTATCGACCCCAGCGATTCACGAAAAATCACCACCTCGGAAGGACAAAGCTACGGGCTGTTCTTTGCCCTGGCGGCCAACGACCGCGAAGGCTTCCGCAAGCTGTTCGAGTGGACGCAAAACAACCTTGCCGAGGGCGATCTGCGCGCGCATCTGCCGGGATGGCTGTGGGGGAAAAAGAGCGATGACGAATGGACGGTGCTCGATAACAACTCCGCCTCGGATTCCGACCTGTGGATAGCCTGGGCGCTGCTGGAGGCCGGACGACTGTGGGAAACGCCCCAGTATACGGAAGTCGGCAAAGCGCTGCTGGCGCGTATTGCTGATGAAGAAGTGGCTACCGTACCGGGGCTGGGGCCGATGATTTTGCCGGGGAGAGTCGGCTTCGTCGATGACGGCGGCTGGCGTTTTAATCCCAGCTATCTGCCGCCGCAGCTGGCGACCTACTTTGCGGCGTTTGGCGCTCCCTGGCCAAAGATACGCGACGGCAATCTGCGCCTGCTGCTGGAGACCGCGCCGAAAGGCTTTTCGCCTGACTGGGTCCGTTACGAAAAAGGCAAAGGCTGGCAGTTGAAGGCGGAGAAACCCATTATCGGCAGCTATGACGCCATTCGCGTCTATCTGTGGGCCGGTATGCTCGATGACGGCGATAAGCAAAAAGCCCGCCTGCTGACGCGCTTTAAACCGATGGCGGCCCGGACGGTAGAGCAGGGTGTGCCGCCGGAAAAAACCAACGTTGCGACCGGTAAAACCACCGGCAACGGTCCGGTGGGCTTCTCCGCGGCGCTACTGCCTTTCTTGCAGAATGAAGATGCCCGGGCCATTCAGCGGCAGCGCGTCGCCGACCACTATCCCGGCGCGGATGCTTACTACAGCACGGTCCTGACCCTTTTCGGCCAGGGATGGGATCAACACCGTTTTCGCTTCACTGCCGGTGGCGAATTACGGCCTGACTGGAACCAGGAATGCACAAGTTCTCATTAAGCTTATTCACGCTCTCCCTAAGCGTCGCGCTGATGCCGCTGGCTCACGCCGTGAACACGCCTGTTCAGGAGCATCTGCTGGAGCAGGTGCGCCTCGGCGAGGCCAGCAAACGAGAGGATTTGGTGCGTCAGTCGCTCTACCGCCTGGAATTGATCGATCCGAACAATCCGGACGTTGTCGCCGCGCGAGTGCGCTATCTTCTCCGCCAGGGCGATACGGCCGGGGCGCAGAAGCAGCTGGCGCGTCTGGCGAAGCTGGCGCCGGAATCGGCGGAGCTGAAAGCTTCGCGCGACGAGATGAAAAGCAGCACCGGCGATGGCCGCCAGGAGCTGCAGCAGGCGCGCCTGCTGGGCGTGGCCGGGAAAGTTGACGAGGCCATCGCCGCTTACGAGAAGTTGTTTAACGGCGTCCCGGATGATGATGAGGCGGCGATTGAGTACTGGACGCTGGTGGCGCGCCTGCCCGCCCGACATAACGAAGGCATCAATCAGCTGAAAAAACTCAACGCCCGCTTACCGGACAACATCCAGCTGCAAACGGCGCTGGCGAAACAGATGTTTGGCGATAATAAGTCGGAAGAGGGATTTGCGTATCTTGAACAGATGTCGCGCTCGGCGGCGGGTCGTGGCATCGCAGCAGACATCTGGTTTAACGAAGTGAAAAGCATGCCGGTGAGCCGGGCCAGCGTACAGGCGCTACAGCGGTTTATCGTGCAATTCCCCACCGGTTCCACCTCGGCAAATGCCCGCGTTCTGCTCGATCAGCAGCAGACCCAGCTCAAAGATCCGACGTTCCGCGATCGCGCGGAGGGGCTGGCGGCGGTGAAGGCCGGGAAAGGTTCGGTGGCCGTGGCCGATTTACAACAGGCTGTCCGGGCGGATGCCAAAGACAGCGACGCGGTTGGCGCATTGGGGCAGGCGTACTCCCAGCGCGGCGATCGGGCGCGGGCGGTTGCTCAGTTGAGTAAAGCTATCAAAATGGCCCCGGATAGCCCGAGCCGCGATAAGTGGGACAGCCTGCTCAAGACTAACCGCTACTGGCTGCTGATCAAGCAGGGCGATAGCGCTCTGAAAAGCGGCCAGCTGGCGCAAGCGCAAAATGCTTACGCTCAGGCGCAGCGGATAGACACTACCGATAGCTATGCGGTGCTGGGGCTGGGTGACGTGGCCGCGGCGCGTAAAGAAAACGCCGCGGCGGAGCGTTACTACCAGCGCGCGCTGCGAATGGATCGCGGCAATAGCCTGGCGGTACGCGGTCTGGCGAATCTGTATCGCGGCGAATCGCCGGAAAAAGCCAGCGCGTATATCGCCAGCCTGTCGCCGGCCCAGCGGCGCAGCATTGATGATATTGAACGTAGCCTGACGAACGAACGCCTGGAGAAACAGGCCGAAGCGCTGGAGAGCCAGGGGAACTGGGCGCAAGCGGCGGAAGTGCAGCGCCGTCGGCTGGCGCTGGATCCGGATAGCGTGTGGATAACCTACCGCCTGGCGCGGGATCTGGTCAGCGCGGGCAGCCGCAGCGAGGCTGACGCGCTGATGCGCGCGATGGTCAACCGCCAGCCTGGCGATGCTGATCGTGTTTACGCCTACGGCCTCTATTTATCCGGTAATAATCAGGATGAGATGGCGCTGGCGCAGATAAACGCCCTGCCTCAAGGGCAGTGGACGGACAATATTCGCGAGCTGGAGGCGCGTCTGCAAAGCGACAGGATCTTGCGGCAGGCAAACCAGCTGCGCGATAGCGGCCAGGAGGCCCAGGCTATCGCGCTGATTAAACAGCAACCGACGTCGGTGCGCTACGCGCTCACGCTGGCGGACTGGGCGCAGCAGCGCGGCGACAGCCAGACTGCGATAGCGGAATATCAGCGGGTGCTTGGCCAGCAGCCGGATAACGGCGATGCGCGTCTGGGACTCGCGGAAGTGTATCTTGCCGACGGCGATAAGAATGCTGCCCGCGCTCAGGTGGCGCAGCTCAAGGGCGAAGACATCGATTCTATCAATATGCAGCGGCGTATTGCCCTCGCGCAGGCCGGTCTGGGCGATCGCGTTCAGGCGCAGCAAACCTTCGCCCGCATCGTGCCCCAGGCGAAAGCGCAGCCGCCGTCGATGGAAAGCGCGCTGGTGCTGCGCGACGCCGCGCGTTTCCAGGCGCAGAACGGCGAGCCGCAGCAGGCGCTGGAAGGTTATAAGGATGCCATGGTGGCCTCCGGGGTTACTCGCGAGCGCCCGCAGGATAACGACACCTTTACGCGCTTAACGCGTAACGACAGCAGCGATGACTGGCTCAAGCGCGGGATCCGCAGTGATGCCGCCGATCTTTATCGCCAGCAGGATCTTAACGTCACCCTCGAGCATGATTACTGGGGCTCCAGCGGTACCGGCGGCTATTCCGATCTGAAAGCGCATACCACCATGTTACACGTAGATGCCCCGCTGGCCGACGGGCGAATGTTCTTCCGTACCGATCTGGTTAATATGGATGCCGGGAGTTTTTCTACCAATAACGACGGCAGCTATGCGCCGAGCTGGGGCACCTGCGGCGAAATCGCCTGTACCGGCGGCAGCAAACATCAGAGCGACAGCGGCGCCAGCGTAGCGGTGGGCTGGCAGAACGAGACCTGGAGCGGCGATATCGGCACCACGCCGATGGGCTTTAACGTCGTTGATGTGGTGGGCGGCCTGAGCTACAGCAGCGACGTTGGCCCGCTGGGCTACACCGTTAATCTTCATCGGCGACCCATCTCCAGCTCGCTGTTGGCCTTCGGCGGGCAGAAAGATAACCCTAACGGCGGCCATACTGGCAAGACCTGGGGCGGGGTGCGCGCCGACGGCGGCGGTGTGAGTCTGAGCTACGATAAAGGCGAGGCCAACGGGGTCTGGTCTTCGTTGGGCGTCGACCAGCTGACCGGGAAAAACGTTGCCGACAACTGGCGCGTGCGCTGGATGACCGGCTACTACTATAAAGCGATCAACGAAGATAACCGCCGGGTCACCGTCGGCCTGAACAATATGCTCTGGCACTACGATAAAGACCTGAGCGGCTATACCCTGGGTCAGGGGGGATATTACAGTCCGCAGGAATATGTCTCCTTCTCGGTACCTGTGACCTGGCGTCAGCGGACGGAGAACTGGTCATGGGAGCTGGGGGGCTCGGTGTCGTGGTCCCACTCGCGGACCAAAACCGAGGCGCGCTATCCGCTGCTCAATTTGATCCCCTCTCAGTATCGTCATGATGCCAGCCAGCTTACGGAAGAAGGCAGCAGCAGCTCTGGCGTCGGCTATACCGCGCGGGCGCTGATTGAACGACGGGTAACCAGCAACTGGTTTGTCGGGGCGGCGGTGGATATTCAGCAGGCGAAGGATTATACCCCGAGCCATGCGCTGCTGTACGTCCGCTATTCGGCTTCCGGCTGGCAGGGCGATATGGATATGCCGCCGCAGCCGCTGGTCCCTTACGCCGACTGGTAGCAGATTAGGCTGAATTATGCGACAGGGCGTCACTCCACGGCGCTCTTCGCGTATACTCGTTGCCTCCGGCCATACAGCCCGATTTCCCCTCCGGTGGCGATTGTGAACCTTTAGCTCCGGTAAGCGCGGCGCCACTGGGGAGAGCTAGCGAAGCTGCATTGCGCGCTGTATCCCGGAGGCGGTGCCAGAGGCACCTTGTCCGGGCTACCGACCCGATGGCGGTGGTGAACTTGTCCCCCGGACGGTTTTGTCGTTTTGTAGCCCGGGTAAGGCGTCAGCCGCCGCCCGGGAATTGTCCCCGGGTCGCGCTATGCTTACACGTCTGTGCCGCCGCCGGGAAAGCCTCCCGATGGCATTGCTTCGCGCCTTGCGGGCGTGAGCGAACAATTTGAGTATATAATCAGCCTGAAAACGACCGGAGATGATGGATCTAAACCGGGTATGCGTTCAGTTTCAGTGGAGAACCCCGTTGCGCGTCAGCCGTTCACTTACAATTAAACAGATGGCAATGGTCGCGAGCGTGTCCATGGCGTTTGTACTCGTCTTCTGTTCTATTTTGCTGTTCCATTTTGTTCAGCAGAGTCGCTATACCACGGCCACGCAGTTAGAGAGCATTGCGCGTTCCGTCCGCGAACCGCTGTCAGCGGCTATTCTGAAAGCCGATATCCCGGAGGCGGAAGCCATTCTGAGCCGCATTCAGCCTGCTGGCATCGTCAGCCGGGCGGATGTTGTCCTGCCTAATCAGTTCCAGGCGCTGCGGATGCGCTTTATCCCCGAGCGTCCGGTGCCGGTAACCATCACCCGCATGTTTGAACTGCCGGTACAGATTTCGCTGCCTATCTACTCCCTTGAGCGGCCCGCTAACCCACAGCCGCTGGCCTATCTGGTGCTGCAAGCCGATTCATATCGCATGTATAAATTCGTGATGAGCGCCCTGGCAACATTAGTGACTGCTTACTTACTTTTGGTGCTGATGCTGACGGTAGCCATCACCTGGTGCATCAACCGTCTGATGGTACGACCGCTGCGTAAAATCGCCCGCGAGCTGAATGATGTCCCGCAGCAGGAGCGTCTTGGCCATCAGCTTTCTATACCGCGCTTACATCATGACGATGAAATCGGCATGCTGGTGCGCAGCTATAACCGTAACCAGCAGACTCTGCTGCGCCTGCACGATGAACTCTCTTTGCAATCGACCCGTTTCCCGGTATCCGAGCTGCCAAATAAAGCCTTTTTGATGGCGATGCTGGAGCAAACCGTCGCCCGTGGGCAGGCGTCTGCGCTGCTGATTGTCGCCTGCGAAACGCTGCAGGATACCGCTGGCGTACTCAAAGAGACGCAGCGCGAAATGCTGCTGTTGACGCTCGTTGAAAAACTGCGGGCGGTTATCCCGACGCAGATGGTCCTGGCCCAGGTGAGCGGCTACGACTTTGCGATTCTGGCCCACGGAATTACCGAGCCCTGGCAGGCGGTGACGTTAAGTAAGCAAGTACTTACTGTCTTAAGCGAACGTTTACCCCTGCACGGCATCCAGCTGCGCCCCTGCGCCAGCGTCGGCATTGCGATGTTTAACGGCGAAATTAACGGCGAACAGCTCTATCGCCGGGCGTTTTCCGCCGCCGTTACCGCGCGGCGTAAAGGTAAAAATCAGATTGAGTTCTTCGATCCGGAACAGATGGAAAAAGCGCAGCGCCGCCTGATGGAAGAGCACGATATTTTAACGGCGCTTGATAATCAGCAGTTTGCCATCTGGCTGCAGCCGCAGGTGGATACTATCAGCGGCGAGGTCTGCGGTGCAGAAGCGCTGCTGCGTCAGCGTCAGGCTGACGGGAGCTGGTCGCTGCCTGGCGATCTGATTGAGCGTATCGAAGCCTGCGGGCTGATCGTCCCGGTCGGCTACTGGGTGATGGAAGAGGCCTGCCGACAGCTTGCCGCCTGGCAAAATCAGGGGATCATGTTGCCGCTATCGGTCAACGTGTCGCAGCTACAGCTGCTGCATCACGATCGCGGCGCGGAGATGCTGGCGCTGCTCGCGCGCTATCGTATCGCGCCGGGCACGCTGATCCTCGAAGTCACCGAAAGCCGTCGAATAGACGACCCGCAGGCCATGATTTCTCTGCTGCGTCCGCTGCGTGAAGCGGGCGTGCGGATCGCGCTGGACGACTTTGGTATGGGCTACGCCGGGCTGCGTCAACTGCAGCATATTAAATCGCTGCCGGTGGATATCCTGAAAATCGATAAAGTCTTTATCGATATGCTACCTGATGACATCAGCATGGTGCCCGCGATTATCCAGCTGGCGCGGGGGCTGAATCTGCACATCGTCGCGGAGGGCGTTGAAACCGATAAGCAGTATCGCTGGCTGCAGGAGGCGGGTGTCGAGACGGTGCAAGGTTATCTTTTTGGCTGCGCCATGCCGCCTGAGGCTTTTAAGGCCCGCTTTTTACCGGCTGTTGTTGAGGATGCAAGTTTGTAACAACATTGTTAGCTTATGCGAGTCAGTTCAAATAAATTAACAATTGCATTGCAATTTCATCACTCGTTATTTCTGAAATGTTTCATGGGTGTTATTTTTAAGCCACAGACGCAATACCCCCTCACAGTCTGTGGTTATCTCCAAAGGACACCCTATGAAAATCTCTTTCTTTAAAAGCCTCTATGTCCAGGTTTTATCGGCCATAGCGATCGGTATTCTGCTGGGCCATTTTTACCCGGAGCTGGGTGCGCAGATGAAACCCCTCGGCGATGCCTTCGTTAAGCTGATTAAAATGATTATTGCCCCGGTTATCTTCTGTACCGTTGTGACGGGGATTGCCGGGATGGAGAGCATGAAGGCCGTCGGCCGCACCGGGGCGGTGGCGCTGCTCTATTTTGAAGTCGTGAGCACCATCGCGCTGATCATCGGTCTGATCATTGTTAACGTGGTGCAGCCCGGCGCGGGTATGAACGTTGACCCGGCCACCCTTGATGCGAAGGCCGTGGCGGTTTATGCCGAACAGGCGAAAGATCAGGGTATCGTGGCGTTCCTGCTCGATATTATCCCCGGCAGCGTGATTGGCGCGTTTGCCAGCGGCAACATTCTGCAGGTGCTGATGTTTGCCGTGCTGTTCGGTTTTGCGCTGCATCGTCTGGGCAGCAAAGGCCAGCTGATTTTTAACGTTATCGAAAGCTTCTCGCAGGTTATATTCGGCATCATCAATATGATCATGCGCCTGGCGCCGATTGGCGCATTCGGCGCCATGGCCTTTACTATCGGGAAATACGGCGTCGGTACGCTGGTGCAGCTTGGTCAGCTGATCGTCTGCTTCTACATCACCTGTATCCTGTTTGTCGTGGTGGTACTGGGCTCGATCGCCAAAGCCACCGGCTTCAGCATCTTTAAGTTCATCCGCTATATCCGCGAAGAGCTGCTGATCGTCCTGGGAACCTCTTCGTCCGAGTCGGCGCTGCCGCGGATGCTTGATAAGATGGAGAAGCTGGGCTGCCGTAAATCGGTGGTGGGGCTGGTGATCCCGACGGGGTACTCCTTTAACCTCGATGGCACCTCAATATACCTGACGATGGCGGCTGTGTTTATCGCCCAGGCGACAAACAGCCATATGGATATTTTCCATCAGATTACCCTGCTGGTGGTGCTGCTGCTCTCCTCGAAAGGCGCGGCGGGCGTGACGGGCAGCGGCTTTATCGTCCTGGCGGCGACCATCTCCGCCGTCGGTCATTTGCCGGTCGCCGGCCTGGCGTTAATCCTCGGCATTGACCGCTTTATGTCCGAGGCGCGCGCGCTGACCAACCTGGTGGGTAACGGCGTAGCGACTATTGTGGTCGCAAAATGGGTTAAAGAGCTGGACTCACAGCAGCTCGATGATGTGCTGAATAACCGTACGCCGGTAGACAAATCGCACGAATTATCCTCATAAATCCATCTGTTAGGTCCATAGTCCCTTGCTGGACTATGGGCTCCTGCGCATAATTAGGGGTCGCTGCCGCATGCGCGGCGGTGACCCTTATGATTATTTCACGTCAACATGCGACATTTTCGTCTCCGTGTGGTCTAACCGACGTACTTAACTCACCATTTTTTCGGCGGCCCTCCCGTGGGCCGCTGTTGTAACCAGGATTGTTCATCAGGGGTTCACATGCAGGGCACAAAAATTCGACTCTTAACCGGTGGTTTGCTGATGTTGGCGACGGTCGGTTATGTGCAGGCAGAAGCGCTCCAGCCGGACCCGGCCTGGCAACAGGGCACACTGGCAAACGGGTTTCAGTGGCAGGTTTTAGCCACCCCGCAGCGTCCCAGCGATCGTATCGAAGTTCGCCTGTCCGTGAATATTGGCTCGCTGAGCGAAAGCACTCAGCAGAGCGGCTTTAGCCACTTTATCCCGCGCCTCGCGCTGACGCAAAACGGTGGCCTCCCGACCATGCAGGCCCGTTCGCTATGGCAGCAGAGTATTGACCCGAAACGTCCTCTGCCGCCCGCCATCGTCTCTTATGACTACAGTTTGTTTAACCTGAGCTTACCGAATAACCGTAACGACCTGCTGAAAGAGGCGCTGAGCTGGCTGGCGAGCGCCAGCGGTAAAATGTCGATCACTCCGGAAGCGGTCAACCATGCGCTGCAGGGCGAAGATATGGTGGCCACCTGGCCTGCGGATACTAAAGAGGGCTGGTGGCGTTATCGGCTGAAAGGCTCCACCATGCTGGGGCATAACCCGGCGGCGCCGCTGAAGCAGCCGGTGGATATTGCTCAGCTTAAAGACTATTACCACAAGTGGTACACGCCGGATGCCATGACCCTGATTGTGGTCGGCAACGTCGATAGCCGCAGCGTCGCGGAGCAAATTAACAAAACTTTCGGCGGCCTGAAGGGCAAGCGCGAAACGCCGGTGGCGGTTCCTACCCTGTCGCCGCTGCCGACGACGCCGGTCAGCATCATGACCGATGCAGTGCGCCAGGATAAGCTGTCGCTGATGTGGGATGCGCCGTGGCAGCCGATTCGTGACTCGGTCGCGCTGCAGCGCTACTGGCGAGATGACCTCGCCAGAGAAGCGCTGTTCTGGCACGTTCAGCAGAATCTGAGCAAAAGTAACATCAAGGATATCGGCCTGGGCTTTGACTGCCGCGTGCTTTACCAGCGCGCCCAGTGCGCGATCAATATCGAATCGCCGGGTGAGCGGCTGAACGCCAACTTAACGACCGTGGCGCGCGAGCTGGCGAAAGTGCGCGATAACGGTCTGCCGCAGGATGAGTTTGATGCCCTGATTGCGCAGAAAAACCTTGAACTGCAGAAGCTGTTTGCCACCTATGCCCGTACGGATACCTATCTTCTGATTAGCCAGCGGATGCGTTCGTTGCAAAATCAGGTGGTGGATATCGCTCCCGAGCAGTATCAGAAGCTGCGTCAGGAGTTCCTCAATTCGCTGACGGTTGACATGCTGAATCAGTACCTGCGTCAGCAGCTTTCGCAGGATATGGCGCTGGTGTTGCAGCAGCCGCAGGGCGAACCGGAGTACAACATGAAGGACCTGCAGGCGACGTGGGAAAAGCTGATGGCGCCAGCGCCAGCGGCCGCCGCGGCGTCGAACAGCGCCGGTGATGTTGCGCAAGGACGTAGCGAAGCGACGGATATCCCGCCTGCGCAGTAAAGCAAAACCGGATAGCGTGGCTATCCGGTGAGGTTTATGGCTTGTCTGTTTTAACTATTGCTCGGGATTGGCCCGGTGATTTTCCCGGAGGCGGCGCTGGCGCGCCTTCTCCGGTCTACCAGCCCGCAGATGGCGGTAAACCCGTAGCCCGGCTAAGCGCAGCGCAAGCCGGGATTCTCGCCGGCGGGCGTAACCCCATCGAAATTACTGCGGCATCGCCTCGCGCGGGATAATCGCACCGCGATACTGAATCACCGTGCTGGCGGTCAGGTGGCCGCGTTTTGCCGCCGATTCGGCATCGCCGCCGGTCAGGCGCACGGCCAGATAGCCGGCGCTGAATGAATCGCCCGCTGCCGTGGTATCAACGACTTTCTCTTTTGCCAGCTTAACGGCCGGGACTTCCAGCTGCGGCTGTCCGGCAATCGCTACCAGGCAGGAGTCGGCGCCGCGCTTCACCACCACTTCTTCAACGCCAGCGGCGTGAGTGCGGGCAATCACCTCTGCCACCGGCTTCTCGCCCCACAGCGCGTCTTCGTCATCAAGGGTCAGGAACGCAATGTCGGTGCAGGCCAGCATCTGCTGATAAACCTGCTGCGTCTCTTCTTTACTGCTCCACAGGCGCGGACGATAGTTGTTATCAAAGATAACTTTACCGCCGTTTGCCCGGCATTCCCGCAGCAGGGTCAGCAGCTTCTCGCGGCTTGTCGGGCTCAGGATCGCCAGGCTGATGCCGCTGAGGTAAAGATAATCATAGGTCGCCAGCTCTTCGCAGATGGCTGCAGACTGCTCGCTCTCCAGCCAGAACTTCGCTGCGGCTTCATTACGCCAGTAGTAAAACGTACGCTCGCCGGTATCGTCAGTTTCGATGTAGTAGAGGCCCGGTAAACGGTCGGCCATGCGCTGAATCAGGTCCGTCTGGACATTCTCACTCTGCCAGGATTCGAGCATCTGCTGGCTGAAGGTGTCCGTGCCCAGGGCGGTAACATAGTGTACGCCCAGCTCGCTGGCGTCGGTCTGGCGGGCAATGTAGACGGAAGTGTTTAAGGTGTCGCCGCCAAAGCCGCGATTTACCGCCGCGCCTTTCTCTGACAGCTCAATCATGCATTCGCCAATGACGGCAATTTTCTTAGACATAGTGATGACCTGAAATTAAATCAATATTAACCCTAGTGTGCGCTGGGCCGCTTTTATGGTCAATGATATTAAAACAACGTTCCATTATTTTTTTGACCTGACGCGGATTATGTGACGAAAAGCGCATTTGGCAGAGCACCTGACGTTTCTCAACTATATTCATGACTGACGAGACGCAAAAGGAGTGCAGAAGGGATGACCAGAACCCGTAAAACCGTGGCTATTATCCTTGGAACGATAGTCGTACTGATCGTTCTGTTTTTTATTGTGGTGGCGACCTTTGACTGGAATCGCCTGAAGCCGACGATTAATCAGAAAGTGTCGGCCGAGCTGAACCGTCCGTTTGCGATTCGCGGCGATCTGGGCGTCGTGTGGGAGCGCCAGCCCGGCGAAAGAGGCTGGCGAAGCTGGATACCCTGGCCGCACGTGCATGCCGAAGATATTATCCTCGGCAACCCGCCTGACATCCCGCAGGTCACCATGGTTCACCTGCCGCGCGTTGAGGCGACCCTCGCCCCGCTGGCGCTGCTCAGCAAAACGGTCTATCTACCGTGGATTAAGCTTGAACAGCCGGACGCGCGATTGATTCGACTGTCGGAGAAGAGCAACAACTGGACTTTCGACCTGGCTTCGGCGGGAGCGTCTGAGAAAGATGCGGCGCCTTCCAGCTGGTCTTTCCGACTCGACAATATTCTTTTCGATCGCGGCAAGATTGCTATCGATGACAAGGTATCGCGCGCCGATGTGACGATCGTGGTTGATCCGCTCGGTAAACCGCTGGCGTTTAGTGAAGTGACCGGCGAAAAAGGGAAAGGAGCGTCGCAGAAAGTGGGCGATTACGTCTTCGGCCTGCAGGCGAAAGGGAGCTACAACGGGCAGCCGCTCTCCGGTAACGGCAAAATCGGCGGCATGCTGGCGCTGCGCAGCGAAGGGACGCCGTTCCCGCTGCAGGGGGATTTTCGTTCCGGCAATACCCGGGTCGCTTTTACCGGCACGGTCAGCGATCCGCTCAATCTCGGCGGCGTCGATCTGCGCCTCAAGTTTTCCGGTGATTCGCTGGGCGATCTCTACGATCTGACCGGCGTACTGCTGCCGGATACGCCGACTTTCTCTACCGACGGCCATCTGCGCGCCACCTTTAAGGAGAAAAACGGTTCACGCTTCGCCTATCAGGATTTCAATGGCCGTATTGGCGAGAGCGATATCCACGGGTCGCTGATCTACACCACCGGTAAACCCCGGCCTAAGCTGGAGGGCGATCTGGAGTCCAGGCAGCTACGGCTGGCGGATCTGGGGCCGCTGATTGGCGTCGATTCCGGCGGCAAAGGCAGCCAGACTGAACGGCGTAAAGGTGAAGCTTCTCCGCAGCCAGCCGGAAAAGTGTTGCCGTATGACCGCTTTGAAACCGACAAGTGGCAGGTAATGGATGCCGATGTGCGCTTCAAAGGACGGCGGATTGAGCACGGCAGCACGCTACCCATCAGCGACCTTTCTACGCACATCATCCTGCAGCGAGGCGACCTGCGCCTGCAGCCGCTGCGTCTGGGGCTGGCTAACGGTACCCTCGCCGGCAGCATTCATCTTGAAGGGGATAAAAAACCGCTGCAGGGGACGGCCAACCTGCAGGCGCGCCGCCTGAAGCTCAAAGCGCTGATGCCAAACGTGGAGATGATGCAGAAAACGCTCGGCGAAATGAACGGCGATGTTGAGCTTCGCGGCACCGGTAACTCCGTCGCCGCGCTGCTGGGCAACAGTAACGGTAACCTGAAGCTGCTGATGAACGACGGGCTGATTAGCCGTAACCTGATGGAGATCCTCGGCCTGAACGTCGGTAACTTTATTATCGGCCAGATCTTTGGCGATGATGAGGTGCGGGTGAACTGCGCGGCGGCGAATATCGACGTGGTCAACGGCGTCGCCCGGCCGCAGGTGTTCGCGTTTGATACCGAAAACGCGCTGATCAACGTGACCGGGACCGCCAGCTTTGCGTCGGAGCAGCTGGACCTCACTATCGATCCGGAGAGTAAGGGCTTTCGTATTATCACCCTGCGCTCCCCGCTGTACGTTCGCGGCAGCTTTAAGTCGCCGAATGCGGGCGTGAAGGCGGGGCCGCTGATTGCCCGCGGCGCGGTAGCGGCAGCGCTGGCGACGCTGGTGACGCCGGCAGCAGCGCTGCTGGCGCTGATATCACCTGCCGAAGGCGAGGCGAACCAGTGTCGGGCAATCTTGTCGCAGATGAAAAAATAGTCGGGAAGAAGACTCCCCTGGCCGGATGGCCGGGGGAGTGGACGGAGAGTTACAGCGATTGATGACGCGTTTCGTGAGTCAGCAGCAGCGCGATCATCGTCAGCGCCGCCATGGCGGCGAGGTAGAGCCCAACCGCGGGCAGACCGTAGTTGCCCTGCAGCCATGCGGCGATATACGGCGCTACGGACGCCCCGAGGATCGACGAGACGTTGTAGGAGAACGAGGCGCCGGTGTAGCGAACTTCGGTCGGGAATAGCTCCGGCAGCAGCGCGCCCATAGGGCCAAAGGTCAGCCCCATCAGGCTCAGGCCAATCAGCAGGAAGGCAAAGACCAGCAGCGGATTGCCGGAGCCGAGCAGCGGTTTAAAGGCAAACAGCGCGAAGAGGATGATGAGAGTCGTGATCACGACCATGCTCTTACGACGGCCAAAGGCATCCGCCAGCAGGCCCGCCACCGGCACCATCACGCCAAAACCAATGACCGCCATCATCAGCATCCACAGCACTTCGTTGCGCGGCAAGCCGAGACCAATCGGCGCGGCGGCGGTACTGAAGGTCATGGAGTAGACGGTCATGATGTAAAACAGCGTGTAGGTCGCCAGCATGATAAAGGTGCCGAGAACGGTGACGCGTACGTGTTTTGTCAGCAGGGTGCCCAGCGGGATTTTGACCTGTTTCTTCGCGGCGGCTACCTTTGCGAACACCGGCGACTCGTGCAGCGAAACGCGGACGTACAGGCCGATAATGACCAGCACGGCGGAGAAGATAAACGGCATACGCCAGCCCCATTCCATAAACTGCTGGTCGGTCAGCAGCCAGGAGAGCAGCAGGAAGGTGCCGTTAGCGAAGAAGAAGCCGATAGGCGCGCCCAGCTGTGGGAATGAGCCATACAGCGCGCGCTTGCGCGGCGGGGCGTTTTCCGTCGCCAGCAGCGCCGCGCCGCCCCATTCGCCGCCAAGGCCCAGCCCCTGGCCAAAGCGGGCCAGCGCCAGCAGCACCGGCGCCATAATGCCAATGGTTTCATAGCCGGGCAGCAGGCCGATAACTACGGTTGAGATCCCCATCGTCAGCAGCGAGGCCACGAGGGTCGCTTTACGGCCTACGCGGTCGCCGAAATGGCCGAATACCGCAGAACCGATAGGGCGGGCAATAAACGCGATGGCGAAGGTCGCCAGCGATTGTAGCGTCGCGGCGGCGGGATCGCCCTGCGGGAAGAAAATATGCGGAAATACAATGACCGCCGCGGTGGCATAGATATAGAAGTCGAAGAACTCGATGGCGGTGCCAATGAGCGAAGCGACGACGACCTTGTTGCGTGAGTTAACCGGAACGGTTTCCTGAGCATTGTCGAGTGTTGTGGCTGTGGCTTGCATAGATCTTTCTTATTTTTTGCGAACGAAAGGCCATATAGCCACAGCCTTGGGGACATTTCAATCTGTAACAAGGGGACGGGGAGGCTAAAAAACAGGCAAAAAGTGAATAATTTCTGTGCCAGAAAAATAAGTTCTATGAAATGCTTCACACAATTCAAATAATGGTTGATAAAACCAGGTTTAGGTTAAATAAAAGTTACATATTGGATTTATCTGCTGAAATGCCAGGTTGGGCTGAATTTTGCGTCTTTTATTCAGCCCAGTGATGGTTTAGTCGTGGGCTTTGCCCGGCATCCGGCGGTCGTCTTTATACTCGGCGGTCGCAATCCACGCGGCGCAGAAAAGCGTCAGGCGGGCGAAGAAATAGAAGAAGGCCATGATTCCCAGCACCGAGCCGAATGCCGCCCCGGACGGCGACTTGACCAGCGACGGTAGCGTCCAGGTCATGACGATCTTGATTATCTCAAAGCCGACCGCCGCAATCAGGGTGCCGCGAATCAGCGCCCTACGGCGCGGGCGGTGGCGCGGGAGTCGCCAGAAAATCCAGAAAAAGAGCAGATAGTTGGCGAAGATGGAAATGGCCAGGCCAATAAGCCGCCACGCCGGTTTCAGCCACTCGATGTAGTCCAGATAGAGCGCCGAGATAATCATCTGCTGAGCCGACCCGGCGATGGAGGTGATTGACAAGGTGATCACCAGCGCCACCAGCAGGCCGATTAGCGAGATAAAGTCGCGAAAGTACTTCACCCAAATTTTTTCCTGATCCTGCGGCGTACGCTCCCAGACGTCGCGGGACTGGGCGCGAATTGCCTCACGCAGGTTGCCCATCCAGTTAATGCCGGAATAGAGCGCCACCAGCAGACCGACGATGCCGACGGTGGTGCGCTGCTGTACGGCGGTATTGATGGTATTTTTCAGCGTTGCCGCGAGCGTCGGGTCGCTGACGTTAAGCAGGATTTTATCGAAGATGTCCTGTAGCAGCGTAGGATGCGAGGCCAGAACAAAACCGGCTGCTGCAAAAGAGACCATTAGAATCGGGATCATCGATAAAAATGAGAAGTAGGTGATCGCCGCACCAAACTGATTGCCCAGCCTGTCGTTGAAACGCTCTGCGGCGCGGATGAGGTGCGCAATAATGGGGTTACGCTGGACTTTTTCCGCCGTTCCGGTGACGCTTTTTAGCGCCTGGTTGGCTTTTTTCGCCACGGTGGAGTCATTTATCGCAGCCAGGGCGCTTTTATTTTCATCCGGCTGCTGGCCCGGATCCTGGGCTGGTCGTTGGGCGTCGTTTTCCGGCGTCATAAATTATTTCTTCCTTTTTTACAGCGATATTCATCAAAATTATATACGTAAAATCACGGATAAGGCGTGCCGGGGTCATCGGAGGCATGAATACGTTCCTGTTTGCCGCCTGTTCTGCGCTAATCGCTCGCCGGCATTTTGTTTGCGCAGGGCCGCGGAAAATTCATAATTCACTGATAGTTATCTATATTTATCCTGGATAAGGCGTTAGCTGCTACCCGACATAAAATACCGCTACTCCCACAAATACGGATTTTTCATCATGCGGACTCATCAACATAGTTTTTCATGAGCCCGCCCAGCCACTCCATAAACAGATGTACCCGACGTGAAAGGTTGCGCCGGTGCGGATAAATGAGCGAAACCGGCAGCGGCTCGGCGCGGTAGTGGGGCAGAATTTCTATCAGCTCCCCGGTGCGCAGCATTTCACGAACGCCCACCCGGGGTACCTGAATAATCCCCAGCCCCGCCAGACACGAGGCTTGATAAGTTTCGGTGCTGTTAACCGTCAGAACGCCACCGGTTTTGACCCAGCGGACGGCGCCATCGCTAACCACTTCGAATCCCAGCGGGCGCACGCCCAGATTGCTGGCGTAGTGGATCAGCGCATGATCGGCGAGATCGTCCAGCGACTGCGGGTAGCCAAAGCGGGTGAGATATTGAGGACTGGCGCAGTTGATTTGCGTGAGCTTGCCCAGCGGTCGCGCAATCAGCCCGGAATCTTTCAGCGTACCGACGCGTATCACACAATCAAAACCCTCGCGGATTACGTCAACCAACCTGTCGCTGCTGCTGAGCTCCAGTTCGATGCCGGGATACTGCTGCAGAAATGCCGGCAGTTGCGGAATAACCAGTTTTTTCGCCACGGCGACCGGCATATCGACCCGCAGGCGTCCGCTAATGCTGGAGGGATCGAGCTGAAACATCCCGTCCAGCTCATCGAGATTGCTGAGCAGGTCTCTGGCGCGTTCGTAGTAGACCATACCATCCTGAGTCAGCTGCACCCGGCGGGTGGTGCGATGCAGCAGACGAACGCCAAGATGGTTTTCCAGTGCCTGAATCTGGCGCGAAACGCTCCCTTTAGGCAGGCCAAGCGTATCCGCAGCGCGGGAAAAACTCTCCAGCTCCGCTACTCTGATGAACAGCTGCATTGCGTGAATTTTATCCATTCCGCAGACCTTTTGTTGCTCTTAATGAAACAGTAAAGCGTAATTTTCAGTATTTATTGTTTTTATAGCAGCTAATAAGCTCTTTAACGAGGCAAACGCAACCGAAAAGGGGTTTTCTGATGACACAACGTATCGCTTTGGTGACCGGCGGCAGCCGCGGGCTGGGGAAAAACGCCGCCCTGAAGCTGGCGGAGAAGGGAACCGATATTATTCTGACCTGGCATAGCAACCCGCAGGCGGCGCTTGACGTGGTAGCTGAAATTGAGAAAAAAGGCGTAAAAGCCGCAGCATTACCGTTAAATGTCGGCGATATCACCAGTTTTGATGGTTTTGCACACAAGGTGGGGGAAGTGCTTCAACAACGCTGGCAGCGGGAGACATTCGACTATTTATTAAACAATGCCGGTATTGGCCTGAACGTCGCTTTTGCCGAAACCAGCGAAGCGCAGTTTGATGAATTAATGAACATCCAGTTTAAGGGACCGTTCTTCCTTACCCAGCGTCTGTTACCGCTATTGCAGGATGGGGGACGCATCCTCAACGTTTCCAGCGGACTGGCGCGTTTTGCTCTGCCGGGTTATGCGGCCTATGCCGCGATGAAAGGCGCGATGGAGGTACTGACGCGCTATCAGGCGAAGGAGCTTGGGGAACGCGGAATTTCGGTCAATATCATTGCTCCTGGCGCCATTGAAACCGATTTTGGCGGCGGCGTGGTACGCGATAACCCGCAGGTGAATCAGCATATCGCCGGGCAAACGGCGCTGGGAAGAGTGGGGCAGCCGGATGATATTGGTGATGCTATCGCCGCGCTACTCAGCGACGATCTGCGCTGGATGAACGCCCAGCGCGTTGAGGTCTCTGGCGGAATGTTTTTGTAATCCCCAGCCCCTTCATGGATCATGAAGGGGTATACGCATTTCATGCGCTTTCTTACTCCGTAACACACTTTCCCCGCTTTGCCATCGCCTGCGTTTGCGGGTTCGTTTAAAATAGAAAAATAATATTATATTTATTTTTACCTGCCTGGTTCATTAAGGATTTCCTTAATTTAAATGTAATAAATATTGTGAATAAGTAATGGCGTGAATAAGGCCTGTAACTATTCATTGTTATGATGTTTAGATAATCCTCCCTATCGGTAAAATGCCCCAGGCCAAACAGCGAGTTCTTATTTTATCTTGCTGATATTACCCTTCCCCCTCTTTTAATCGGGCATTTCTTTGTTGGAGATAAATCCATGCAGGTAATCATGTTTGACAGGCAGTCGATATTTATTCACGGAATGAAAATTGGCCTCCAGCAACACATTCCTGAACTTGATATTTTTGGCACCTGTCAGGCGGATCAGCTCTGGCAGAAGCTAACGGCGAATCCTGAAGCACTGCTCATTCTGGATGGCGATATGCACAGCGAGTTTTGCTGCTGGCTACTGCAGGAAAAGCAGCTCCGCTTCCCGGCGACTCAGGTGCTGCTGATCGTGTCCGACGATAATAAAAGCTGGCTACAGCGCGCGCTTTCCTGGAATGTGCGCGGGATCATTCAACGCAGGGAAAGCCTGCAAACATTCGCCCAGGCGATCAACAGCATCATGCATGGCCTGCTCTGTTTGCCGGGCGATTGGCTAATGACGGCGGAAGCGCGGGATAATAAATTGGTTCATTTAAGCCAGCGTCAGCGCGAGATTTTACAGCTGCTGGCGGCGGGAGATTCCAATAAAGAGATTAGCCGCGCCTTAAATATTAGCGCGGGCACGGTCAAGGCGCATCTGGAGTCGCTGTATCGCCGACTGGATGTGAAGAATCGTACCCAGGCGGCGATGGTGTTTAATGGCGTCAGCGAAACTTAATCGGTTGTCGCCTTGAATCTTGCGCACTCTTCACGCCGCTGTTCGTGGCCGCTGCGAATATTTTCCCAGGCGGTCAGCGCCTCAGCAAACCGCTGATGGTTAAGGTGAGTTAAAACAATATCAAGCTCCGGAGACGCCGGGCCGCAGCTAAAGGCTAAAGAGACCAGCGCATCATACTGCGATGGGTTAAGCCTCACCCGCAGGTTGCGCTTAAGCTGGCGCTGGCATTGCACCAGGTCGACGGTAAGCAAGGTCTCCGCGATCTCGCGCGTGAAGTGGTTGAACGTTTCATAATCGTTGAGAACGTGGCCATAGCCAATCACGCGCAGGCCGCTCTCGTCCCGATAGGGGGCGAGTGCTAATCCCTGAGTTCGTTTAATAAAGTCCAGGCCCTGCGGGCTTAGCGACGGTGTTATGGGGGACATGTTCTCTTCCTCTTTGGCTGGCCCGCAGTGTAGAGGAAAAGTTAACCGCGCCCTATTCGCCAGATGGCCCAGGCTGGTTATGCTCGCGGCGCAGCAGGCCGAAAAGCCAATCGTTGTGCCAGCGACCGTTGAGCCAGTAGCATTCACGCAGCTCGCCTTCCTGATGAAAACCAACCTTTAGCAGCAGATTTTTTGACGCAAGATTACCCGCGGTGACGGTCGCCGTCAGCCGCCGGATACCGCCCGTAGTCAAAGCGTACTCGCACAGCGCGCGCAGCGATTCACTGCCGTACCCCTTCCCCTGCGCGTGGGGAGCGAACAGAAAACCCACTTCAGCGCTATCGCCAGCGTGATGCTGGTAGCCGGTGAGGCCAAGGGGAGCATGGGTGAAGCGATCGCGCACGACCAGACACAGCCAGTGGGCCGCGCCCGGGGACCATAAGGGAAGCCGCGAATCAAAAGCCTCACGAATGTCGGCGACCGGGCGAGGATCCGCGACGTAAAGCATCACCTGGGGATCCTGCTGGAGGGCGAGGAAAAAAGGCCAGTCGTCAAGCTGCAGCGGGGAACAGCGCAGACGTGGGGTCATCAATTCTGGCATAGCAGGGTTCCGGCAAAAGTCGATGCCATGAACATAGCAGGACATCGACTGCCGGAACAGTCTGCCGTTACAACGGTTCGCCGTACAGACCAATAAGCCGGCGCACCACGCCATTGGTCCAGCCGAAGCCGTCCTGAAGCGGGTACTCACCCCCTCCGCCTTCGTGGGGAGTGGCGCTGGCGATGTGGTACTTTTCAATCAGCTTAAAGTGCTGTTTATAGAAATGATTCACCGTTTGCAGCCAGCTGTGGGCTATCTCATCGCCGAGCGGATCCTGACCGTACATTTTAAAACCCTGTACCGCCATCCACTGCAGCGGCGCCCAGCCGTTGGGCTTATCCCACTGTTCACCGCTTTGATATTCGGTCGCCATAATACCGCCGGGGGTAAGCAGGCGGGCGCGTACCGCATCGGCAAGCCTGTCGGCCTGATCGTGGGTCGCCATACCGACATAGAGCGCGACGATGCTGGCGGCGGAAAACAGCGCCAGCTGCTCGCGGCGCCAGTCATAATCGCGGAAACAACCGCTTTCGTCATCCCACAGATAGCGGGTCACCGCCGCCCGACGGTCGCTGGCCTTCTGGCGGAAAGCGGCCTCGGTTTCCCGGTCGCCCTTCAGGCCGGAGAGGTTGGCGATGGTATTCTCCAGCTTGAACAGCAAGGCGTTCAGATCAATGGGGATAAACTGGGTAGTGCGGATGCTTGCCAGTCGGGTGATATCGCGCAGCCAGCGGCTGGAGTAATCCCAGCCGGACTCCGCCCCCGCGCGCAGGTCGCGATAAACTTCATTCGGCGGGCGCCCGGAGCGCTTCGCCGTTTCAACATCTTCCCGCCACGACTCATCGCGCGGCGTGTCGCGATCGTCCCAGTAGCGGTTCAGCAAAGAGCCGTCCGGCATACGCACCACGTGACGATACGCCTGATTGGGGATCAGCGATTCCGCGCCGTCCATCCAGAAGCTGTACTCCATTTGCAGGTGGTCAAGGTACCGTTTAGCGCCGCGGACGCCATCTTCTTCAAACAGTTCGACCATCAGGGCAAAGACCGGCGGCTGCGAGCGGCTGAGATAGTAGGTGCGGTTGCCGTTAGGAATATGGCCGTAGATTTCGATCATCCACGCGAAATTATCAGCCATGCATTTCAGCAGGTCTTCGCGGCCGCTTTCCGCCAGCCCCAGCATAGTGAAGTAGGAATCCCAGTAGTAGGTTTCGCTAAAGCGTCCGCCGGGAACAATATATGACTGCGGCAGCGCCAGCAGCGACGACCACGGAATATGATCCTGCGGCTCGCGGGTGAGGATTGGCCACAGATTATCAATATGCTCCTTGAGGGATCGCGTGGGATCGGAGACGTAGTCCTCGGCGCGGCTTTCCGGCAGCCAGAAATGATCTTCCACAAACTGGCGTAAATCGAATCCGGGGGTGCGCCTGATGCGACGATAGTGAATCAAGATATCCAGCGGATCCTGCTTCGGCGCGCAGTCCGGGAAGGTTTTACTATCGGCGAAAATTCGCGATTTCTGGACGTGGGCGAACAGCTCCAGATAACGATCGGCAGGGGTGAGGGCATCCGAGGCGGGCAGCCCTTCAATGATCTCCGGTTCAGGTTCGGCGTCGAACATTTCATCCAGCTTTAACTCATACGGATCGGCTTCGTAGCACGGATCGGTGTCGATCCTGAGCTCATCGTCATCAACGTTGCGTAATTTCTGGCTGAACATAGGGGTACGGACCTCCGGATTGCGTCAGTAGAGGATGCCGGGCACGCCCGACCTGTCTAATAAGCTTAGACATTCGCAGCGGGAAACGAAAAGAGAAGTGTGCGGTAGATCACGCTTTCCTCTGAACAATCGGTTCGGAGTTTTTGCTTTAACTTTTTGATCTACCGGATTAAAACCGTTTTAACCGCTGCGTATTGCGTCGAAAAATTCGGAGATTTCGTTTTGCAACAAAATCTAAATTCCCGGGCGCTGCCGCTATTCAGCCATTACTCCCACGCGGCTTCCAGCAGCTCCAGCAGCTGCTCGCTGGTCAACGTGACCGGGTTAGCCTTCATGGATGAGGAGCTGCTGGCGGCGAGGGCCGCAGGCTCCAGCGCTTCGCGGGGGACGCCGAGATCGCGCAGATTACCCAGACCGGCGCGCTGGCTCCACTCGCGCAGGCTCTCCCATGCGCTGTCAGGATCGGAATCCAGTCCAGCGGCCAGCCACTGGCGTACATCCGCAAAACGCTGGCGGAGGCATTCGTCGCTAATTTGTGCTTCGTTGAGCGCCAGGCCGAAGGGGAGCAGACTACCGCAAAGTGCGCCGTGGGCAGCGTTGCTCAGGCCTCCCAGCGGGCCTGCCAGGCCGTGAACCACGCCGAGTCCGGCATTGGCTAACGCCAGTCCGCCGCACAGGCTGACCCACGCCATCTCATCGCGGCTATCCGGACACTCCTGTTCCATCAGCGTTCTGAGCGCTTTCATGCCGCGCGGGATCGCCTCCCGACAGAGTGCGTCGGTAAAAGGATTCGCGCGGGTGCATAGCCAGGGCTCAATCACCTGGGTGATAGCGTCGAGACCGGAGGCTAAGGTCACCGCGCGCGGCGCGCTGTCGGTGAGGGACGGGTCGATAATCGCCAGGTCCGGCAGCATGCGGTCGTCACGCAGGCTGACCTTGCGCTGCTGCTCGGGGACGTTAATCACCGCGTTCTTTGTGACTTCCGCGCCGGTACCGGCCGTCGTGGGAATGGCGACGAACGGCAGCGGATTGGCCTCTAATATGCGGCCGCTACCCACCACTTCCAGGTATTCGATCGCGGGCCCCTGCGCGGGAACCAGCGCCGCAATGGCTTTGCCCGCATCAATGACCGCGCCGCCGCCGAGGCTGACGATGGCGCCGACGCCTTTTTCCCGTGCCAGACTCACGCCCCGTTCAATATCCTGCAGGCAGGGTTCATGGGCGATAGAGAGTGTGGTGACGTGCAGCCGAAGCGCGTGGAGTTCGCTTAGCAAGCATTCCGCGCGCTGCGGGGTGGCGCCGTGAATCAGCAGAATCTTTGTCGAGCGCCCGGCGAGCCAGGGGGCCGCGCTTAGAGCAAGGCCGCGCCCAAAGCGGATATTGCCCGGTGTTAAAACGTTAAAAGAGGTCAACATGTCGGGTAACCTGTCCTGGAGAAAAATCGTGCAATCCACTATACACATTATCCGGCTGTACATGAGCCGCCGATGCAGTATTGTGAAACAACCATCTCTTTTGATTGAGGAATTGCTGACAATGATAAAAATACTGGGCAAACGCTCATCAATTAACGTGCGTAAGGTACTGTGGACCTGTGAAGAAGCGGGAATAGCATATCAGCAGGAGGATTACGGTAGCGGGTTCCAGTCCATCGAGACTCCGGCGTTTCGCGCCCTTAATCCGAATAGCCTGGTCCCGGTGCTGCTGGATGGCGATTTTGTGCTGTGGGAGTCAAACAGCATCTGCCGCTATCTGGCGCGCAAAGCCGGGCGGGAAGACCTGCTCCCCACGGCGCCGCAGGCTGCCGCCGAGGTTGAGCGCTGGATGGACTGGCAGGCAACGGAATTCAATACTGCCTGGCGCTACGCCTTTATGGGACTGGTGCGCAAGGACCCGCGTTTTCAGGAACCGACGGCTATCAAAGAGAGCATTGTCGCCTGGACCCGCTGCGTGCAGATCCTCAATGCGCAGCTTCAGCAAACCGGGGCATGGGTTGCCGGCAGCCAGTTTACGCTCGCGGATATCGTCCTGGGACTGTCGGTGCATCGCTGGAAAATGACGCCGTTCGCGCATCCGGAAATGGCCGAAGTGGAGCGCTGGTATATGGCGCTGAATCAGCGCCCGGCGTTTAAGCGCCACGGCAATAACGGCGTGGCGTAAAGATAAAAAAAGAAGCTCCGGAGAGCTTCTTTTTCATGTACGGTGCGCGTGTTACCGCATCGTCACAAACTCTTCCGCTGCGGTTGGGTGGATCGCCACGGTATTGTCGAAGTCTTTCTTGGTTGCGCCCATCTTCAGCGCCACCGCGAAGCCCTGCAGCATTTCATCCATACCGAAGCCGATACCGTGAATGCCGACAATTTTCTCTTCCGGGCCGAAGCAGACCAGCTTCATGCGGCACGGCTGGCGGTGTGAAGTGACGGCGGTATACATGGCGGTGAAAGAGGATTTATACACTTTTACCGCCTCATCGCCGTACTGCTCGCGCGCCTGCGGCTCGGTTAAACCGACGGTACCGATTGGCGGATGGCTGAATACCACGGTCGGGATGTTGCTGTAGTCCAGATGTTCGTCCGGCTTGTTGTTAAACAGACGCTCGGAGAGACGGCGGCCGGCGGCAACGGCGACCGGAGTCAGCTCGACGGCACCGGTATTATCGCCGACGGCGTAAATACCCGGAACGTTGGTATTCTGGAATTTATCGACGACGATATAGCCTTTATCGGTGGTTTCCACTCCGGTAGCAGCAAGATTGAAGTTATCGGTTGCCGGTTCGCGACCGATCGCCCAAATCAGGCAGTCCACGGTCTGGCTGCGGCCATCTTCCAGCTCCAGGGTCAGGCTGCCGTCGGCGTTCTTCACTACCGCTTTCGGAATGGCATGGGTATGCAGCTGTGGGCCTTCGGCGTTCATCACCTCAACCAGCGTTTCAACGATCAGCGGATCGAAGCTACGCAGCGGCGCGTGTTTACGCACGAACAGATGGGTCTCCGCGCCCAGTCCGTTAATCACGCCCGCCAGCTCAACGGCGATATAGCCCGCGCCGACTACCGCAACGCGCTTCGGCAGCGCCGGCAGTTCGAAGAAACCATCGGAATCAATACCGTACTCGACGCCGGGAATGCTCGGATGGCTCGGACGGCCGCCGGTGGCGATCAGAATATGGTCGGCGGTTATCGTCTCGCCGTTAACTTCGACGGTTTTCGCATCGACAAAACGGGCGAAGCCTTTAATGACATCGACCTTGTTTTTGCCCAGCACGTTATCGTAAGAGGTGTGGATACGATCGATATAGGCGCTACGGCTGGCGACCAGCTTATCCCAGTCGAAGTGATTAATTGTGGTATCAAAACCGTAATCCGGGCCATACAGATGGATGGCTTCACGGATCTGCGCCGCATGCCACATCACTTTCTTCGGTACGCAGCCGACGTTCACGCAGGTGCCGCCCAGGTCTTTGGCTTCAATCAGCGCACACTTTTGGCCGTACATAGCGGCACGGTTAATGGAGGCGATACCGCCGCTGCCGCCGCCAATGGCGATATAGTCATAATGCTTGCTCATGAGTCTTATCCTTAATGTCTGATTGGCGCGATTGTATACCTGAAATCACCAGGTTCCACCGATTGCTGTGATTGTTACTCAGGCACGATCCAGCTGACGGTGGCATGGCCGATACCGGTCGGCACCAGCTTTTTATGTAGCCAGGGCAGAACGTTGTTCATCTGCTGCTCCAGCTTCCACGGCGGGTTGATGACGATCATCCCGGAGGCGGTCATCCCGCGCTGGTCGCTATCCGGACGCACCGCCAGCTCGATTTGCAGAATTTTGCGAATGCCGGTGGCCTCTAACTCTTTGATCATGCGCTTAATCTGCGCACGCAGTACGACCGGATACCACAGCGCGTAGGTGCCGGTAGCAAAGCGTTTGTAGCCTTCATGAATTCCGGTGACCACCGCCTGGTAGTCACTTTTGATTTCATAAGGCGGGTCGATTAGCACCAGGCCACGACGAGATACCGGCGGCAGCTTAGATTTCAGCTGCTGATAGCCATCGGTTTTTTCAACCCGGGCGCGGTCGTCTTTCTGAAACTCCGCGCGCAGCAGCGGAAAATCGCTGGGATGCAGTTCTGTCATTTGCAGGCTATCCTGCTCGCGCAGCAGCTGGCGGGCAATCAGCGGAGAGCCGGGGTAGTAGCGCAGCTGGCCGCTACGGTTGAAGTGCTGGACCACGGAGATATACGGCTCCAGCTCGGCGGGCAGGTCATCCTGCTGCCAGATGCGGGCGATACCTTCGAGATACTCACCGGTGCGCTCGGCATGTTCGCTGCTCAGCTGATAGCGGCCAGCGCCGGCGTGGGTGTCCAGATAGAGAAACGGTTTTTCTTTCTCTTTGAGCGATTCAATGATCAGGCTCTGAACGGTGTGTTTTAGAACGTCGGCGTGGTTGCCTGCGTGAAAGCTGTGGCGATAACTGAGCATGGATGCGGTGATTCCGGGAATTAAACAAGATAACCGATAGTTTACCGCAGATCCGCCTGGATTACCGCTGCGGTACCGTGCTGTTTTAATTCCTGCTGGTGTTGTGTGAGAAGCGACTCCCCGGAGGCGGTGCTGGCGCACCTGTCCGGGCTACCGGCCCGCAGCCAGCTGATGATTGCGGAATTAGCTCTCTTTTGTGGGTTTTACCGCCGGCAGGGCGCGATGCATCGGCACCGGCAGCCAGGCGCGAATTAATAATCCGCCGCGTTCGCTGGAGCCAAGTTCCAGCTTGCCGTTATGGTTATCGATGATGCGCTGAACGATAGCCAGCCCAAGGCCGGTTCCGCTAATCGTTCGGGCGCTGTCACCGCGAACGAAAGGCTGGAACAGATGTTCGCGCTGCTCCGGCTTGATTCCCGGTCCATCGTCTTCGACCTGGAACCAGGCCCGGTTACCTTCGCTGCCGCTGCTGACCTTGATCCAGCCGTTGCCGTAGCGGGCGGCGTTGACCACCATATTCGCCAGCGCGCGCTTGATGGAGAGCGGATGCACGCGCAGCGGGATCTCTCCCGGCTGCAGATCGGTAGCGATTTCCCGCTCATAGCCGCTCTCCGCCGCAATCACTTCGCCCAGCACCGCATTCAGGTCCACCAGCTCCACCGGCATCTCCTGACCGGTGCGCAGATAGTCGATAAACTGCTCGATAATGGCGTTGCACTCTTCGATATCTTTATTAATCGACTCGGCGAGGTAGCCGTCCTCTTCACCCATCATTTCCGTCGCCAGACGGATACGCGTGAGCGGAGTCCGTAAATCGTGGCTCACCCCGGCCATCAGCAGCGTACGGTCGTCCGCCAGTTGCTTAACGCCTGCGGCCATATGGTTAAAGGCACGTGTCACCGAACGCACCTCTGATGCGCCGTATTCGCGCAGCGGCGGAGGGATAATCCCTCGCCCGACCTGCAGCGCGGCGTGCTCCAGATCGACCAGCGGTCGGTTCTGTATACGAATAAAGAGCCAGGCGCCGCCAATCGCCAGCAGCATGATCGCCAGGGTGTAGCGGAACAGCGGCGAGAAGTCGCCCTGGTGGATTTCGGTCAGCGGTACGCGCACCCAGATATTGGGGGAGAGCCAGGTTTTCAGCCACACCACGGGGGAGCTTTTGTTGACCTCAACCCGCACTTCGGTCGGCCCGCCGAGCTGGTGCGCCATCTGCTGGCTTAAGAATTCATAATGCTGCGCCCAGCGCAGGCCTGCGTCTTCCGCCGCTTCGTTGGAATAGAGCGAAATGCCCAGCTCGCGGTAAATTTCGCGGCGAAACGCCGGCGGAACCACCAACTGGGTGCCGTCTTCCAGCTGCAGTTTATCGGTCATCAGCATACGCACTTCGTAGGCCAGAACCTTATTAAACTGCTGGAGACTGGGCAGGATCGCGAAATTCAGCACCACTAAATAGGTCGTCACCAGGCTGGCGAACAGCAGGGTGACGATCAGTAGCAGGGTACGGGCAAACGAGCTTCGCGGCGAAAAGCGCACGCGTTTCATGCCTTAGAGCCGTCCGGGACGAAAACGTAGCCCAGGCCCCATACGGTCTGGATATAGCGAGGATGCGCCGGATCTTCTTCCACCATGCGGCGCAGGCGTGAGATTTGTACGTCGATGGAACGCTCCATGGCTGAATACTCACGGCCGCGGGCGAGGTTCATCAGCTTATCGCGGGACAGCGGTTCGCGCGGATGGCTCACCAGCGCTTTTAGCACCGCGAATTCACCGCTGGTCAGCGGCATGGGTTCATCTTCACGGAACATTTCGCGGGTGCCGAGGTTCAGCTTGAATTTACCAAAGGCGATAACCGCCTCTTCCTGCGAGGGCGCGCCCGGCAGTTCGTTGGCCTGACGGCGCAGCACGGCGCGGATACGGGCCAGCAGCTCGCGCGGGTTGAACGGTTTTGGGATATAGTCGTCGGCGCCGATTTCCAGGCCCACGATTCGGTCAACTTCTTCCCCTTTCGCCGTGACCATGATGATCGGCATCGGGTTGCTCTGACTGCGCAGGCGGCGGCAAATGGACAAGCCATCTTCGCCCGGCAGCATAAGATCCAGCACCATCAGGTGGAAGGATTCACGGGTCAGCAGGCGATCCATCTGTTCAGCGTTCGCCACGCTACGAACCTGGAAGCCCTGCTCGGTCAGATAACGTTCGAGTAGCGCACGCAGGCGCATGTCGTCATCGACAACCAGAATCTTATAATTCTCTTGCATTGTTTATACTCCCAAAGGTTCACTGCAATTGTCAGTACGTATTCTCAAAAAAGCCCGGGTCGCCCACCAGCGAAATCTGGTATATATTCCAGGCTAAATTGTTACAAAGCATATTTAACAGCAGCTTAAGTATACATTTAAGCATAAGACGCATTATTTATCCTGTTGCTATTATGACGCGCGACGAATTGTGCGCAGCATTGCACAAAGATTTGTAATCAGGAGCCGTAACCTTCGATGAAAACGCCGCTGATCACCCGTGAAGGGTATGAAAAACTGAAGAAAGAGATGGATACCCTGTGGCGCGAAGAACGTCCGGAAGTCACTAAAAAAGTGACCTGGGCGGCGAGCCTTGGCGACCGCAGCGAAAACGCCGACTATCAGTACAATAAAAAGCGCCTGCGTGAAATCGACCGCCGGGTGCGCTATCTGACCAAATGCCTCGAACAGCTGAAAATCGTCGATTATTCGCCGCAGCAGGAAGGAAAGGTCTTTTTCGGCGCCTGGGTAGAGATTGAAAACGATGCGGGCGAGACGAAGCGCTTTCGGATTGTCGGCTACGATGAAATCTTTGGCCGCAATGACTACATCTCCATTGATTCGCCAATGGCGCGCGCGCTGCTGAAAAAAGAGGTCGGCGATTTAGCTATCGTTAACACGCCCGCGGGCGAGGCTGCCTGGTACGTGAACGAAATTGAATACGTCAAAGCTAAATAGGTGCGGAACATTCCGAGAGGCTTGGGTCGCGGCTGGCATTTTAGCGTGCCAGTCCGTATAACTATCCCCCTGATTTTTGATCCTAAAGATGAATTAAACCGATGATGAATGATTCGCTCTGCCGCATTATTGCGGGTGAACTTCAGGCCAGGGCTGAACAGGTAGAAGCTGCCGTTCGCCTGCTTGATGAAGGGAATACCGTGCCGTTTATCGCACGCTATCGTAAAGAAGTCACCGGCGGTCTGGATGACACGCAGCTGCGTAATCTGGAAACCCGCCTGGGTTACCTGCGAGAACTCGAAGACCGTCGTCAGGCGATCCTGAAGTCCATCGGCGAGCAGGGCAAGCTGACCGAGGCGCTGGAAAAAGCCATCAACGGGACGCTGAGTAAGACCGAGCTCGAAGACCTCTATCTGCCGTACAAGCCGAAGCGCCGCACTCGCGGGCAGATCGCCATTGAGGCCGGGCTGGAGCCGCTGGCCGAGCTGCTGTGGAACGAGCCCTCTCATGACCCGGAAACCGAAGCTGCCAAATATATCGACGCTGATAAAGGCATCGCGGACAGCAAAGCTGCCCTCGATGGCGCGCGCTATATTCTGATGGAGCGCTTTGCTGAAGATGCGGGCCTGCTGGCGAAAGTGCGCGACTATCTGTGGAAAAACGCCCATCTGGTGGCCACCGTCGTTAGCGGCAAAGAAGAGGAAGGCGCGAAATTCCGTGACTACTTCGATCACCATGAACCGATCTCCACCGTGCCGTCGCACCGCGCGCTGGCGATGTTCCGCGGCCGTAACGAAGGCGTGCTGCAGCTCTCTTTGAACGCTGACCCGCAGTTCGATGAGCCGCCGAAAGAGAGCCACGGCGAGCAGATTATTATCGACCATCTCGGCCTGCGCCTGAATAACGCTCCGGCCGACGGCTGGCGTAAGGGCGTGGTGAGCTGGACGTGGCGTATCAAGGTGCTGATGCACCTGGAAACCGAGCTGATGGGCACCGTGCGCGAACGCGCGGAAGACGAAGCCATTAACGTCTTTGCCCGCAACCTGCACGACCTGCTGATGGCCGCGCCGGCCGGACTACGCGCCACCATGGGGCTCGATCCTGGCCTGCGCACCGGCGTAAAAGTCGCCGTCGTTGACGGCACCGGCAAACTGGTGGCTACCGATACCATCTACCCGCATACCGGACAGGCCGCCAAAGCGGCGGTAGCGGTTGCCGCACTGTGCGAAAAGTACAACGTTGAGCTGGTAGCGATAGGCAACGGTACCGCTTCGCGTGAAACCGAGCGCTTCTTCCTCGACGTCCAGAAGCAGTTCCCGAAAGTGACCGCGCAGAAGGTCATCGTCAGCGAAGCGGGCGCATCCGTGTATTCCGCCTCCGAGCTGGCGGCGCAGGAGTTCCCGGACCTCGACGTTTCCCTGCGCGGCGCGGTCTCTATCGCCCGCCGGCTCCAGGACCCGTTGGCCGAACTGGTGAAGATCGACCCGAAATCCATCGGCGTCGGCCAGTATCAGCATGACGTCAGCCAGACCCAGCTGGCGCGTAAGCTGGACGCGGTGGTGGAAGACTGCGTGAACGCCGTTGGCGTCGATCTGAATACCGCATCCGTTCCGCTGCTCACCCGCGTTGCCGGCCTGACCCGCATGATGGCGCAGAATATCGTCTCCTGGCGCGATGAGAACGGTCAGTTCCAGAACCGCCAGCAGCTTCTGAAGGTTAGCCGTCTGGGGCCGAAGGCCTTTGAACAGTGCGCGGGCTTCCTGCGTATCAACCATGGCGATAACCCGCTGGATGCCTCAACCGTGCACCCGGAAGCGTACCCGGTGGTGGAGCGCATTCTGGCGGCGACTCAGCAGGCGCTGAAAGATTTGATGGGCAACAGCAGCGAGCTACGTCATCTGAAAGCCGTTGATTTTACTGATGAGAAATTCGGCGTGCCGACGGTCACCGACATCATCAAAGAGCTGGAAAAACCGGGCCGCGACCCGCGCCCGGAGTTTAAAACCGCCCAGTTTGCCGATGGCGTAGAAACGATGAACGACCTGCTGCCGGGGATGATCCTCGAAGGCGCGGTGACCAACGTCACCAAATTCGGCGCGTTTGTTGATATCGGCGTTCACCAGGACGGCCTGGTGCATATCTCTTCCCTTTCGAACAAGTTCGTTGAAGACCCGCATACGGTGGTGAAAGCGGGGGATATCGTGAAGGTCAAAGTGATGGAAGTTGATCTGCCGCGCAAGCGTATCGCGCTGACGATGCGTCTGGATGAACAGCCCGGCGACAGCAACGCGCGCCGCGGCGGTGGGAACGATCGCCCTCATGGCAACCGCCCGGCGGCGAAGGCTGCTAAACCTCGCGGTCGTGAGACGCAGCCTGCGGGCAACAGCGCGATGATGGACGCGCTGGCGGCGGCGATGGGTAAAAAACGCTAAACTCTCCGGCCCCTTTTGTCGAGGGGCCGCATTTCTTCCGGCATTCGCCATATTGTGCAAACAAGCATCAGTATTTTCTTATAACGTCGTAATAAGCGCGAAATGCGGACGGTGAGATTATTATTTTCATTTCGTTAACTATCGAAACCTTAATTAAACATTTGGTCATTAAGAATTATTATTATTTCGACACCTGTTACAAAATAGAGTTTGCTCAATATCAACAAAAGCTCAATCTCCTGTTTAAAAAAACAATCGACCGCATTATATGTATTGATGATAAAAACTATTCTCATTATCATTATTTGCATTGAATATTTTTTATTCTTCGTTGGCTACGGTCCCTTGCGCCGCATCTTCGGCGCGTACGGAAAACTCTTTTTCAGTTGGCGATACACAAGTAGGTCCTATGCAATTCACACCTGATAGTGCGTGGAAAATCATTGGTTTCTCCCGCGATATTAGTCCGGCGTATCGGCAGAAACTGCTGTCCCTCGGAATGCTGCCGGGTTCATCTTTTAATGTGGTTCGCGTGGCGCCGCTCGGCGACCCTATCCATATTGAAACCCGACGCGTGAGCCTGGTATTACGTAAAAAGGATCTTGCGTTAATTGAGCTGGAAGCGGTTGCACAATAATGCCTGACCGGCACTAAGAGCATGAATATGAAAAAATTAACCCTTGGTTTAATTGGTAATCCTAATTCCGGTAAGACTACCCTGTTTAACCAGCTCACCGGTGCGCGCCAGCGCGTTGGTAACTGGGCGGGGGTGACCGTTGAGCGTAAAGAGGGGGGCTTCAACACCACCGATCATCAGGTCACGCTGGTGGATCTTCCGGGCACCTATTCGCTAACCACTATCTCCTCGCAAACCTCGCTGGATGAGCAGATTGCCTGCCACTATATTCTCAGCGGCGACGCCGACATGCTGATTAACGTGGTCGATGCGTCCAATCTGGAACGTAACCTCTATCTGACGCTGCAGCTGCTGGAGCTGGGCATCCCCTGCGTCGTCGCGCTGAACATGCTCGATATCGCGGAAAAACAGAACATCCGTATCGATGTCGACGCGCTGGCCGCCCGCCTCGGGTGCCCGGTTATCCCGCTGGTTTCCACCCGCGGACGCGGTATTGAAGCCCTGAAAATGGCGATCGATCGCCATCAGCAAAATCAGCCTGTAGAACTGGTGCACTATCCGCAGCCGCTGCTGCGCGAAGCGGACAAGCTGGCGCAGGTGATGTCCGGGGAGATCCCGCAGCGCCAGCGTCGGTGGCTGGGCTTACAGATGCTTGAAGGCGATATTTACAGCCGCGCCTACGCCGGTGATGCCGCCCATAAGCTGGACGTGGCCCTGGCGCACCTGAGCGAAGAGCTGGATGATCCCGCGCTGCATATCGCCGATGCCCGTTACCAAAGCATTGCTGCTATTTGCGATGCGGTCAGTAACACGCTTACCGCCGAGCCCAGCCGCTTTACCGCAGCGATGGATAAAGTCATCCTCAACCGTTTTCTCGGACTGCCGGTCTTCCTGTTCGTTATGTATCTGATGTTCTTACTGGCGATCAATATCGGCGGCGCGTTGCAGCCCATTTTCGACGCCGGTTCCGTGGCGATCTTTATCCACGGCATTCAGTGGATTGGCTATACCCTGCATTTCCCGGACTGGCTGACCGTTTTCCTCGCCCAGGGGATTGGCGGGGGGATCAATACCGTGCTGCCGCTGGTGCCGCAAATCGGCATGATGTATCTGTTCCTCTCCTTCCTTGAAGATTCCGGCTATATGGCGCGGGCGGCGTTTGTGATGGACCGCCTGATGCAGGCGCTGGGGTTGCCGGGGAAATCCTTCGTGCCGTTAATCGTGGGTTTTGGCTGTAACGTTCCTTCGGTGATGGGCGCGCGTACGCTTGATGCGCCGCGTGAGCGTCTGATGACCATTATGATGGCGCCGTTTATGTCCTGCGGCGCGCGGCTGGCGATTTTTGCCGTCTTTGCCGCCGCCTTTTTCGGCCAGAATGGCGCGCTGGCGGTCTTCTCGCTGTACGTGCTGGGTATCGTGATGGCGATTGCCACCGGTCTTATGCTGAAGCATACCATTATGCGCGGCGAAGCTTCGCCGTTCGTCATGGAGCTGCCGGTGTACCACGTTCCGCACGTGAAGAGCCTGATTATTCAGACCTGGCAGCGCCTGAAAGGTTTCGTGCTGCGCGCGGGTAAAGTGATCGTTATCGTTAGTATCTTCCTCAGCGCGCTGAACAGCTTCTCGCTGAGCGGTAAGATTGTCGATAACATCAACGACTCGGCGCTGGCGTCGGTCAGCCGGGTGATTACCCCGGTGTTTAAACCGATTGGCGTACATGAGGATAACTGGCAGGCGACCGTCGGACTGTTCACCGGCGCGATGGCCAAGGAAGTCGTGGTAGGGACGCTGAACACCCTCTACACCGCCGAAGATATCCAGAACGAAGAGTTCAATCCGCAGACGTTTAGCCTCGGCGATGAGCTGCTGGCTGCAGTGGACGAGACCTGGCAGAGCCTGAAAGATACGTTCAGCCTGAGCGTGCTGGCCAACCCCATCGAAGCCAGTAAAGGCGACGGCGAAATGGAAACCGGTGCGATGGGCGTGATGGGCAGCAAATTCGGCAGCGCTGCGGCGGCGTATAGCTACCTGATTTTCGTCCTGCTCTATATTCCCTGCATCTCGGTTATGGGGGCGATTGCCCGCGAGTCGAGCCGCGGCTGGATGATGTTCTCCGTCCTGTGGGGGCTGAATATCGCTTATTCGCTCTCTACGCTGTACTACCAGACCGTCAGCTTTAGCCAGCATCCGCGCTACAGCCTGGTATGCATTCTGGCGGTGGTGCTGTTCAATATCGTGGTCTTTGGCCTGCTGCGCAGAGCGCGTAGCCGGGTGGACGTTTCGCTGCTGGCGACGCGCAAAACGCCGTCTTCCTGCTGCCAGAGTCCTGCTGGCGATTGCCACTAAGGAGCGATGATGGCGTCGTTAATTGAAGTTCGCGATATGCTCGCCCTGCAGGGAAGGATGGAAGCAAAGCAGATCAGCGCCCGCCTGCGTGCGCCGCAGCCGTTAATCGACGCCATGCTGGGCCGCCTGGAAGCAATGGGTAAAGCGGTGAAAACCACCGAAGATGCCGATGGCTGCCTCTCCGGCAGCTGTAAAAGCTGCCCGGAAGGCAAGGCCTGCCTGCGGGAGTGGTGGTCGCTGCGCTGAGATGTTTTCCGGTGTTTTTTCCGGAGGCGATGCTGCGCATCTGTCCGGGCTACGAGTTTGTGCGGTTTTGGGTTTGGTAGCCCGGACAGGCGCAACGCGCCGCCTCCGGGGAAGCCTCTGCGCCCTCGGGTGCAAGCGGGTCGTGAGACCCGCTTTCTGGCTTACTTGTAGACGTCCGCGTTAGCGTGAACCGTTTTTTCGTTCTTCTCGCCGGCAATTACCACGAAATAAGTGCCGCCCAGCTCATCCGCTTTTTTCGACAGATCGCGCTTTGCATCCATCGGAGAGGTTGTTCTTGAGGTCGTAATGGAACCGATTTTAGTCAGGTTCATCTTAGCCACTTCGTCTTTTTGGATCTCCTTGGCGGCGAACGCGCCAAAGGACAGGGAGCCAATCACCAGAGATGCAACAATTCCTGTAACAAGTTTCATAGCCTCTACTCTCCATTAGGTTGTTTTTTTAGGTCGCGGGTCCGGCGTGAAATAGTCAACCTCCGCAACAACCTAAGTATTGCTGCACCCTGCGTTTTTACCACGTCCCGCTAAAAATATTTACTGACCTCACGCTTCAGTTCGACCAGTTGAGCGCAAAACGCCTGCGGATGCGAAATGAACGGCGCATGGGCGGCTTTATCAAAGACGAACGACGTGCTGCCGGGCCACATGGCGTCGAGAATCGGGACGATTTTACGCGGTACCAGGCCATCCAGCCGACCGTACAGGCGCAAAAACGGCATTTTGAGGGTAGATAACGGCTGGCGTAAGTCGGCGGTTTTGAGGATCTCCAGCCCGCCGTTTAAGACTTCCGATGATGGCATCGGTAGCGACAGCACCGCGCTTTTCAGCATTCTCGCATCCTGGCGTGCGCTCTCGGTACCCATGGTTTGCAGCGCCAGAAAGCGTTCGACGGTGCGTTGAAAATCTTCGCTCAGCTGCTGCTGGAATCCGCTCAGCACTTCGGGCTTGATGCCAGGCCAGCTGTCGTGAGCGCTAAAACAGGGGGAAGAAGCCACGGTAACCAGCGCCTGCACGCGATCGGGATGGGATAATGCTACCTGACTTGCTACCAGCCCGCCGAGGCTCCAGCCTAGCCAGATAGCGCGCTCCGGCGCTTTCTCCAGCACCCGCTGCGCCATCTCTTCCAGCGACAGAGCGCCAAAGCCGCCGCTGCGGCCGTAGCCAGGAAGATCGACGAGGTGCAACGTAAAATGCGAGCGCAGCTGCGGCGTGATGCAATCCCACACCTGGGCATTCAGCCCCCATCCGTGCAGCAGCACAAGATGACAATTCCCTTCGCCCATGGTCTGCCACTCGATCGCGTTCATCAGTTACTGTTCTCTTTCCACCAATATGAGGGGAAATATGCTAACAGCACACAGCTTATGCTGGCTATGCCAAATGCCGCTGGCCATCGCCCGCTGGGGGATCTGTTCGCGATGCGCGTCGGCGCTGCTGGCCTGCGAACCGCTATGCCCTCAGTGCGGACTGCCGGCCCAGTCCAACACGCTGCCCTGCGGACGCTGCCTGCAAAAACCGCCGCCGTGGCAGCGGCTGGTAACGGTTAATGACTATCGACCGCCGCTGAGCGGCCTGATTCACCAGCTGAAATTCAATAAGCGGCCCGAGCTGGCGCCCGCTCTGGCGCGTCTGCTGCTGATGCGCATACGTCACAGCCCGGACCTTCCTCATCCGGACCGGATAATTAGCGTGCCGCTCTGGCAGCGCCGCCAGTGGAGGAGAGGGTTTAATCAGAGCGACCTGCTGTGCCGACCGCTATCCCGCTGGCTGGGCTGCGCCTGGCGTAGCGATGCGCTGACCCGCAGACGCCGCACCGCCACTCAGCATCAGCTCAGCGCCAGATTGCGCAAACAGAACCTGAAAAACGCCTTCCAGCTTGAATTGTCGCTACAGGGGCACCATATCGCCATTGTGGATGATGTCGTCACAACCGGAAGCACCGTCGCTGAGATATCCCGCCTGCTTTTGCGAAACGGCGCCGCGACGGTTCAGGTATGGTGTATATGCCGTACCTTGTAGACCCCTGCTGATGGGCGTATAATAACCCAGTAAAATAGTCAACTATTAGGCCAACGCTATGATCCGTATTTCCGATGCTGCACAAGCGCACTTTGCCAAACTGCTGGCAAATCAGGAAGAAGGGACACAAATTCGCGTATTTGTGATCAATCCCGGCACCCCTAACGCCGAGTGCGGCGTGTCCTACTGCCCACCGGATGCGGTGGAAGATTCCGATACTGCGCTGAAATTTGAGCAGCTCACCGCCTACGTCGATGAGCTTAGCGCGCCGTACCTGGAAGACGCTGAAATCGATTTTGTTACTGACCAGCTGGGCTCCCAGCTGACGCTGAAAGCGCCCAACGCCAAAATGCGCAAAGTTTCTGACGATGCCCCGCTGATGGAGCGCGTCGAGTATCTGCTGCAGTCGCAGATTAACCCGCAGCTGGCCGGCCACGGCGGGCGCGTCACGCTGATGGAAATCACCGATGATGGCCTGGCGATTCTGCAGTTTGGCGGCGGCTGTAACGGCTGTTCGATGGTCGACGTAACGCTGAAAGAAGGGATCGAGAAACAGATGTTGAACGAGTTCCCGGAACTGAAAGGCGTACGCGATCTCACCGAGCATCAGCGCGGCGAGCACTCTTACTACTGATTCCCCGCCCGGCAGCTTTCCGCTGCCGGGCAACTCTCTTCATGTTACCGCGCAACATTCCCCGCTAAGCGACCCGCCAGAAACCCGGGAAAGAGTATGACTTAAGTCTCATATTTGAAATTTTCACCGCCCAGGTGATTCTCAAACTCGTCATGTTACCCGTATCATTCGCATCAGGCGCCACAGATAAAAAAATAGCCAGCTATCCTTTCTCTGGGTAAGGATAAAGCCAGCTTCTACGGCGTCAGACATTTTTTGTTCCGGTCGGAACGGATGAAGTCAATGTTGAAACTATGACGTTACCCATAACAAATTAAGGCCAGGTAAATCATGCCATTAGTCATCGTTGCTATCGGGGTTGCCCTGTTATTGTTGCTGATGATCCGTTTCAAGCTTAACGGGTTTATCGCTCTGGTTCTGGTGGCGCTTGCCGTCGGGCTTATGCAGGGTATGCCGCTGGATAAAGTTATCGTATCCATCAAAAACGGCGTTGGGGGAACCCTCGGCAGCCTCGCGCTGATCATGGGCTTCGGCGCGATGCTCGGAAAAATGCTGGCGGACTGCGGCGGTGCGCAGCGTATCGCCACCACGCTGATTGCCAAATTTGGTAAAAAACATATTCAATGGGCGGTCGTGCTGACCGGCTTTACCGTCGGCTTTGCGCTGTTCTATGAAGTCGGCTTTGTACTGATGCTGCCGCTGGTCTTTACCATCGCTGCTTCCGCCGGTATTCCGCTACTCTATATCGGCGTACCGATGGCGGCTGCGCTCTCGGTCACGCACGGATTCCTGCCTCCGCATCCGGGCCCGACCGCGATTGCTACTATTTTCCATGCCGACATGGGTAAGACCCTGCTGTTCGGTACGATTCTGGCGATTCCGACGGTTATTCTTGCGGGACCGGTTTACGCACGTTTCCTGAAAGGCATCGATAAGCCGATTCCGGAAGGCCTGCACAACCCGAAGACGTTCACTGAAGAAGAGATGCCGGGTTTTGGCGTCAGCGTCTGGACTTCTCTGGTGCCGGTGATTCTGATGGCCATGCGCGCCGTCGCCGAAATGGTGCTGCCGAAAGGCCACGCTTTCCTGCCGATTGCGGAATTCTTTGGCGACCCGGTGATGGCAACGCTGATCGCAGTGCTGATCGCCATGTTCACTTTCGGCCTCAACCGCGGTCGTTCCATGGAGCAGATTAACGATACGCTGACCTCCTCGATCAAAATTATCGCCATGATGCTGCTGATCATCGGCGGCGGCGGCGCCTTCAAGCAGGTGCTGGTCGATAGCGGCATGGATAAGTACATTGCGTCTATCATGCACGAATCCAATATGTCTCCGCTGTTTATGGCCTGGTCTATTGCTGCGGTACTGCGTATCGCGCTGGGTTCCGCCACCGTTGCGGCCATTACCGCGGGCGGTATCGCCGCGCCGCTGATCGCCACCACCGGCGTGAGCCCGGAACTGATGGTTATCGCCGTTGGCTCCGGTAGCGTTATCTTCTCTCACGTTAACGATCCGGGATTCTGGCTGTTTAAGGAATATTTCAACCTGACCATTGGCGAGACTATCAAGTCATGGTCGATGCTGGAAACCATCATCTCAGTGTGCGGTTTGATTGGCTGCCTGCTGTTGGGGATGGTGGTATAAGCTGGTCGTCAGTCTGAAACGAGCCGGGTCGCCGCGATGCGAACCCGGCTTTTTTTATGCGCAATGGCTACCACGGCCAGACTTATCGCAGTAATACCCGCCTGCGCGCGGCGCCTGACATTGAAATTCAGCAAACTATCCCCCATTCTAGATCTCATGCTATAGCGCCGGACGCGCGCTTCATTCACCCAATTCAACAGGACTGCGCATATGACCAATCCATTACTGACGCCTTTTTCGCTCCCGCCCTTTTCTGCAATCAAACCCGAGCACGTGGTCCCCGCGGTCACCAAAGCGCTGGATGATTGCCGGGCGGCGGTCGAACGCGCGGTGGCGCAAGGGGCGCCGTATACCTGGGAAAACCTTTGCCAGCCGCTGGCGGAAGTGGACGACGTGCTGGGGCGTATTTTTTCCCCGGTCAGCCACCTGAACTCGGTTAAAAACAGCCCTGAGCTGCGTGAAGCCTACGAACAAACTCTGCCGCTGCTCTCCGAATACAGCACCTGGGTTGGGCAACATGAAGGTCTGTACAAAGCGTACCGCGACCTGCGCGATGGCGACCATTACGCCACCCTGAATACCGCGCAGAAAAAAGCGGTGGATAACGCGCTACGTGATTTTGAACTCTCCGGTATTGGCCTGGCCAAAGAGCAGCAGAAACGCTACGGCGAAATCGCCGCACGCCTGTCTGAACTGGGCAATCAGTACAGTAACAACGTCCTCGATGCCACCATGGGCTGGACGAAGCTGATCGCCGATGAATCCGAGCTCTCCGGGATGCCGGAAAGCGCGCTTGCTGCGGCGAAAGCTCAGGCTGAAGCCAAAGAGCAGGAAGGGTATCTGTTGACCCTGGATATCCCGAGCTATCTGCCGGTAATGACCTACTGCGATAACCAGGCGCTGCGTGAAGAGCTGTATCGCGCCTATTCCACCCGCGCTTCTGACCAGGGGCCGAATGCCGGTAAGTGGGATAACAGTCCGGTAATGGCGGAAATCCTCGCCCTGCGCCACGAGCTGGCTCAGCTGTTGGGCTTCGACAGCTATGCCGATAAGTCGCTGGCGACCAAAATGGCGGAGAATCCGCAGCAGGTGCTCGACTTTCTGAGCGACCTGGCTAAACGCGCCCGTCCGCAGGGTGAGAAAGAACTGGCTCAGCTGCGCGCCTTCGCCAAAGCCGAATTCGGCGTGGATGAACTGCAGCCGTGGGATATCGCTTACTACAGCGAAAAACAGAAGCAACATCTTTACAGCATCAGCGATGAACAGCTGCGCCCGTACTTTCCGGAAAACAAAGCGGTTAACGGCCTGTTTGAAGTCGTTAAGCGTATTTACGGCATTACTGCGAAAGAGCGTACTGACGTCGACGTCTGGCATCCGGAAGTGCGCTTCTTTGAACTGTACGACGAAAATAACGAGCTGCGCGGCAGCTTCTACCTCGACCTTTACGCTCGCGAACATAAACGCGGCGGGGCGTGGATGGATGATTGCGTTGGCCAGATGCGCAAGCTTGACGGCACGCTACAAAAGCCGGTTGCCTATCTGACCTGTAACTTTAACCGTCCCGTCAGCGGCAAACCGGCGCTGTTTACCCACGATGAAGTGATCACGCTGTTCCACGAGTTTGGCCACGGTCTGCACCATATGCTGACCCGCATCGATACCGCCGGCGTTTCCGGTATCAGCGGGGTACCGTGGGATGCAGTCGAACTGCCGAGCCAGTTTATGGAAAACTGGTGCTGGGAGCCGGAAGCGCTGGCGTTTATCTCCGGCCACTACGAAACCGGCGAGCCGCTGCCGCAGGAGCTGCTGGAGAAAATGCTGGCCGCGAAGAACTATCAGGCGGCGATGTTTATTCTGCGTCAGCTGGAGTTCGGCCTGTTCGACTTCCGCCTGCATGCGGAATTTAGCCCGCAGCAGGGGGCGAAAATCCTCGAAACGCTGGCGGAAATCAAGCAGCAGGTCGCGTTGATTCCCGGGCCGTCCTGGGGCCGCTTCCCGCATGCCTTTAGCCACATTTTTGCCGGTGGATACGCGGCGGGCTACTACAGCTACCTGTGGGCCGATGTGCTGGCGGCGGATGCTTTCTCGCGCTTCGAAGAGGAGGGGATCTTCAATCGCGAAACCGGCCAGTCGTTCCTCGACAACATTCTTAGCCGCGGCGGTTCGGAAGAGCCAATGGTCCTGTTCAAACGCTTCCGCGGTCGCGAGCCGCAGCTGGACGCGATGCTTGAGCATTACGGTATTAAGAGTTAATCCTGTTGTGAAAATTTGTTTAATTGATGAAACGGGCGCCGGAGACGGCGCCTTATCTGTTCTTGTCGACCGCTGGGGGCTGGAGCAGGACGATGACAACCCGATGGCGCTGGTGATGACGCCGGAGCATCTTGAGCTGCGTAAGCGCGATGAACCGAAGCTCGGCGGCATTTTCGTGGATTTTGTCGGCGGGGCGATGGCTCACCGGCGCAGGTTCGGCGGCGGCCGCGGCGAGGCGGTGGCGAAAGCGGTGGGAATCAAAGGCGACTATCTGCCGGATGTCGTCGATGCGACCGCCGGTCTGGGGCGGGATGCCTTTGTGCTGGCGTCAGTCGGCTGTCGCGTACGGATGCTGGAGCGTAATCCGGTGGTTGCCGCGCTGCTCGACGATGGCCTGGCGCGTGGCTACGCCGACGCTGAAATCGGCTCGTGGTTGCAGGAGCGCCTGCAGCTGATTCACGCCTCCAGCCTGACGGCGCTGACCGATATTACCCCGCGTCCGCAGGTGGTCTATCTCGACCCGATGTTTCCGCATAAGCAAAAAAGCGCGCTGGTGAAGAAAGAGATGCGGGTATTTCAGTCGCTGGTGGGGCCGGATTTAGACGCCGACGGTCTGCTGGCGCCGGCGCGTCAGCTGGCGACCAGGCGGGTGGTGGTTAAGCGCCCGGACTACGCGCCGCCGCTGGCGAATGTTGCGACCCCTAACGCGGTGGTGACCAAAGGCCATCGCTTTGATATCTATGCCGGAACGGCGGTTGAGCCGCAGGGGTAAACAAGCTGCATCAGGGCTATTTCCCCGGGGGCGGCGCGATGCGCCTTGCCCGGGCTACAGGTTCACCGCCGTCTGCGGGTCTGGTAGCCCGGACAGATGCGCAGCATCGCCTCCGGGAAATTCTGCCACTCTGCGCTCTGCTCCCGGGGGCGGCGCGATGCGCCTTGCCGGGCTACGGGTTCACCGCCGTCTGCGGGTCTGGTAGCCCGGACAGATGCGCAGCATCGCCTCCGGGAAATTCTGCCACTCTGCGCTCTGCTCCCGGGGGCGGCGCGATGCGCCTTGCCCGGGCTACGGGTTCACCGCCGTCTGCGGGTCTGATAGCCCGGACAGATGCGCAGTTCTGTAGCCAGGATAAGGCGTTAGCCGCAATCCGGGAAACCTCGTCGACCGCACTGTTTTTACGCGCTCTTTGTATTAATCATCCTGTTCAACCACGGCACCATGATCGCCATGACCACCGTGACGCCCAGGGTCACCAGGCCAATTTTACTGAATACGTTGGTATATATCGGCAGCGTTTGTAGCGGGTCGGTAATGTTGTCCGGTACGGCGGTGAAGGTTGCGACGTAGCCGCCCAGCAGAAATGCGGCGGCCTGCGTCAGGAACCACATCCCCAGAATAAAGCCCATCAGATGCTGCGGTACCAGCGCGGCAACCATCGCCAGCCCCAGGGCGCTAATCAGCAGTTCTCCCAGACTCTGAAACAGATAGACCAGCACGATAAACCACGGCGAGGTCAATCCCTGGGCATCGGCAAACCACATTCCCGCCGCTGCGGCAGTTAAAAAGCCCAGCGCGCACAGGAACATGCCGAGGGTGAACTTCATCGGCATGCTCAGGTCTTTGCCTTTATTGCCCAAACGTGTGTAGATCGCGGCGAGGATCGGGCTGGCCACCACCACCCAGAACGGATTTAGCGCCTGAAAGCTCACTGGGTTAATCGCGAAACCGAGTATTTCATGGTGGACGTTGTTGATGGCAAAGAAGTTGAGTGAGGTCGGCATCTGCGCGTACAGAATATAAAACAGCACCGCTTCCAGCATCAGGATAAAGGCGACGAACATTTTATTGCGCCCGGTTTTATCCAGCCTGAAGGCTTCGCGGAAGAAGAAAATCGTCACCACCACTGAGAGGATAATTAGCACCAGATTGGCGATTTTTACATTATGCATCAGCCAGGCGCAGATAAAAATCATCACCACCGTTCCTGCCAGCACGTACAGTAAATTGCGCAGACTCAACGGCTTGTGGTCCGGCTCAGAGCCGATATCTTTCACCATACCCCGACAGGCGAAGTAAACCAGCAGGGCGACAATCAGGCCGGCGCCGCACAGGTTGTAGGTCACCGCGTAGCCGAATTTATCGGCAATCACCGGCGCCAGCGACAGCGACAGCAGCGAACCGATGTTAATCGACATATAGAACAGCGTGAAGGCGCCGTCGAGGCGGGCATCTTTTGGCGGATAGCACTTGGAGAGCAGGCTCGCCGGGTTGGCTTTAAATAGCCCGTTTCCCACCGCAATGGTTCCCAGCGCGATAAAAATGAGATTGGGTTTGAGCAGCGACAGGCCGGTCATAAAGTAGCCCGCGGCGAGGACAATCGCGCCCAGCACCAGCGTACGTTTGGTGCCGAGCAGATGATCGCCGACATAGCCGCCGATGGAGATCAGGCCATATACCAGCGCCGCAAACGCGCCAAAGGTTATAAACGCCTGTTCCTGCGAGAAGCCGAGCTGTTTAACAAAGAAAACGGCCAGAATGCCCTGAACGCCGTAATAGCCAAATCGTTCCCATAGTTCCACAAAGAAGATCATGAAGAATGGGCGAGGTTGCTGCAGCAAGCCTGTGGGTGCGGTGGAGTTCATATTGCTTCGCCTTTTAGTCCTGTCCGAAAAAGTATGCACGCGTATGCCAAAACGCGCTTAAAAACCTTAATTTTGCGCAATGATATGATGTTTATACGCTTTGGCGAATGATTATATGGATAAATGGCGATTTTGTTGGTTGATCAATCTGGCAATTTGCGGATTTTATGGATTTATATTCTTTCTTTTCGGCGGGGAGTAAGAAATAAAAACGCCCGCATGGGCGGGCGTTGGTCATCAGCGAAATGAAATAACGTCCTGTTATTCCTCTTCTTCGTCGCGCAGCGGGACAATCAGCATATCGACGTGAACGGTGTTGATGAGCTGACGCGCGGAGGACATCAGCTTGCTCCAGAAGTCCTGATGGTGACCGCAAACCACGAGGTCCATATCATATTTTTTAATCGCATCGACCAGCACCTGGCCGAGATCGCCGCTACCGCTCAGGGTCTCAGTGATCGGATAGCCCGCATTCGTAGAGAGTTCGCTTAACGCGTGGTGAGTCTCTTCGGAGATGCGTTTCTGCATATCGCCCAGGTTAACATCAATAAGGCCGGTGTAGAGATCGGAGTAATTCACATCTACGTGGATCAGGGAAACTTTTGCATTGTAGGGACGGGCCATAGAAACGGCTTTTTCTACCAGTACTTTGCTTTCCGGGGACAGGTCTACTGCAATAAGAATATGTTTGTAAGCCATAGTGTTACTCCTTCCATAAGTTGTCGATGACCGTTGGACCTGACAGCCAGCGCTGCCGCTTCGCCCGCGTCCTGCGTGCCACATTCGCGGGGGGTAGTCCTTAAGGACCTAATTGTAGAAGATATTTCTACCTTATAGCGCCCCTCGCGATCCGTCAATCTACCTTGTTCAGCAAATAGTTAAACAAATATATCCGACTTATGCATTGATAATGATTAACGTTGTGGTAAAAAAATTAACTGATCTCCTACACTATTTAATGAGCCGGTCGGATAAATAAACGTGATCGGAATCGCACTCTTTCACAGTACAGTCGGTTTGATATTGGGGAGCGGTAGTCCCGGAGGGAGCCTCCGAGGACGGGTCGCCGGGGAGGAGGTATGATCAGCACTGTTGCGCTGTTTTGGGCCCTGTGTATCGTATGTGTAGTGAATATGGCACGCTACTTCTCGTCGCTGCGTGCATTGCTTGTTGTGCTACGTGGTTGTGACCCTTTGCTCTATCAATATGTCGACGGCGGCGGTTTTTTTACGTCGCATGGACAGCCCAGCAAACAGATGCGCCTGGTGTGGTATATCTACGCTCAGCGCTACCGCGATCATCACGACGATGAGTTCATCCGCCGCTGCGAGCGGGTTCGTCGGCAGTTTATCCTTACCAGCGCCCTCTGCGGCCTGGTGATGGTGAGCATGATTGCCCTGGCTATCTGGCACTAGTGACACTGCGGGTAAAAAAAACGGGCCAGTTTCCTGACCCGTTTATCTGTCTTATTACCGAGACGGCTTAGATAATCTGCAGCGAGAGCCAGTATAGCGCGCCGGAGAGCAGAATCGCCGCGGGCAGGGTGAGTACCCATGCCATCAGAATACTGGTGACGGTCTTCTTCTGCAGACCTCCGCCATCGACGAGCATTGTCCCCGCAACCGAGGAGGAGAGCACGTGGGTGGTGGAAACCGGCATACCGGTATAGCTCGCCAGACCAATCGATACGGCTGCGGTCATCTGAGCTGACATACCCTGTGCGTAGGTCATCCCTTTCTTACCGATTTTCTCGCCAATAGTGGTCGCCACGCGACGCCAGCCGATCATGGTGCCGATACCCAGCGCCAGCGCAACCGCCATAATAATCCAGATGGGCGCGTATTCGATGGTGCTCAGCATATCGGTTTTCAGCTTTTTAAGCAGACGCTTATCGTCGGCACTGACTTCCGGCAGCTTCGCCACTTTATCGGTGGTATCGGAGATGCAGAGCATAATGCGGCGCAGATGGCTGCGTTGCTCAACGGAGAGCGTGTCGTAGCTTTCGGTTCCGGTCAGCATCGTCTTCACGCGGTCAAGCGCGTTGATGGTGTTTGCCGGGTGGCAGTGGAATTCGCCATTTGCGGCTGCCCCCGCGTCCGGAGACGGGATGAGCTGCTCAGCGCCGGTCGCTTTCTTCAACAGCTCAGGACGCTGCTGGAAGAAGGTTTCCACGTTGTTGACCGCATCGCGGGTACGGGTGATTTCGTAGCCGGAAGCGTTCATATTGACCACGAAGCCAGCCGGAGCTACGCCGATCAGAACCAGCATGACCAGGCCAATGCCTTTCTGACCATCGTTCGCGCCGTGGGAGAACGCAACGCCAATGGCGGAGAGAATCAGCGCAATACGCGTCCAGAACGGCGGCTTTTTCTTGCCGTCTTTCTTTTCACGTTCGGCTGGGGTCAGGTGGATACGGGCGCGTTTTTTGGTTCCGCTCCAGTAACGACGCAGGATGAAAATCAGGCCGCCCGCCACGACCAGGCCAACGATTGGCGAGATGATAAGCGAGCCAAAAATACCCATGACTTTCGGGATGTTCAGCGCGTCCACCACCGACGTACCGGTCATCAGCGCATTGGTTAAACCAATACCGATGATCGCGCCGATCAGGGTGTGCGAGCTGGAGGCCGGAAGGCCGAAGTACCAGGTGCCGAGGTTCCAGATAATTGCTGCCAGCAGCATGGAAAAGACCATGGCGAGGCCATGTGCTGAACCCATGTTAAGCAACAGGTCGGTCGGCAACATATGCACGATGGCATAGGCTACGCTGAGACCGCCCAACAGAACGCCGAAGAAGTTAAAAAGAGCCGCCATCGCCACAGCAAGCTGCGACCGCATTGCGCGTGTGTAGATCACAGTTGCAACAGCGTTTGCGGTATCATGAAAACCATTGATCGCTTCGTAAAAAAGCACGAAAGCCAGAGCAAGCAATAACAGTAGCCCGGTATGTAAATCCAGACCGGCAAATAAATGTAGCATAGGACGTTACGCCATTTTGAGGACATGAACGCGGCGCATTATCAGTGACTTTAGCGGCGCGGGCAAAGTGAAATATAGACTTTTTTTGATTTTCTTCCTGTTTAAGTTTTACCTTGTTGGGAGTATTCCTATATCTTTCAATGAGGTACGTAAATCTGTTTTTTTCATGCTGGTGCGACCAGAGTGAAAAATTTACAATTCCCGACAATCGGGATATGAGGAATGTTGTGTGGAAAGGTTTGATGCCATCGTAATCGGCGCCGGAGCGGCGGGAATGTTTTGTGCGGCGCAGGCAGGGCAGGCAGGCTGCCGGGTGCTGCTGCTCGATAATGGCAAAAAGCCCGGGCGCAAGATCCTGATGTCAGGCGGCGGACGCTGCAACTTTACTAACATGTATATCGAACCCGCGGCATATCTCAGCCAAAACCCGCATTTTTGCAAATCCGCGCTGGCGCGCTACACCCAGTGGGACTTTATCGATCTGGTTAGCAAACACGGTATTGCCTGGCATGAGAAAACCCTGGGCCAGCTTTTCTGCGATGATTCCGCCGAGCAAATCGTCAACATGCTGCTGGCGGAGTGTGAAAAGGGCGGCGTACAAATTCGCCTGCGTAGCGAAATTATCAGCGTTGAGCGGGATGATGAGGGCTACATGCTGCAGCTTAACGGCGAGACGGTGGCGGCGAACAGGCTGGTGGTGGCCTCCGGCGGGTTATCCATGCCCGGTCTGGGCGCTTCGCCGTTCGGCTATAAGCTTGCCGAGCAGTTTGGCCTGAAGGTATTGCCGACCCGCGCGGGCCTGGTGCCGTTTACCTTGCATAAGCCGCTGCTTGAGCAGCTGCAGGTGCTTTCCGGCGTCTCGGTGCCGTCAACCATCACGGCGGAAAACGGGACCGTCTTCCGGGAAAATCTGCTCTTTACCCACCGCGGGCTGTCCGGGCCGGCGGTACTGCAAATTTCCAGCTACTGGCAGCCGGGAGAATTCGTCAGCATCAATCTGCTGCCGGATTGCCATCTTGATGACTTCCTCAACGAACAGCGCGCGGCGCATCCTAATCAGAGCCTGAAAAACACGCTTGCGATGCAGCTGCCGAAACGGTTGGTTGAGTGCCTGCAGCAGCTGGGCCAACTCCCGGATGTCACCCTGAAACAGCTTAACGTCCGCGAGCAGCAGGCGCTGGTTGAGACGCTGACCGCATGGCGCGTCCAGCCGAATGGCACCGAAGGCTATCGTACGGCGGAAGTGACCCTCGGCGGCGTAGATACTAACGAACTCTCTTCGCGCACCATGGAGGCCCGTAAGGTGCCCGGGCTCTACTTTATCGGCGAAGTGATGGACGTTACCGGCTGGCTGGGAGGTTATAACTTCCAGTGGGCATGGGCGTCAGCCTGGGCATGCGCGCAGGCTTTAGCGGAACAGAAATAACCGCCTGCTCTGTATCAGCGGAGCAGGCTTCGACTTATCCGCTGATATTATGCTGCTTTAATTTGCGCCACAGGGTGGTGGGGCTAATACCCAGCATGACCGATGCTCTGGTTCTGTCTCCGTCGGTTTTTTCTATTACGCTGGTAATCAGTTGTTTCTCTTGTTTCTTTAATAGATCGGTTTCATCGGATGAGACGCTCACAGCCGGGGAGTGAGCGAGTTGCTGATGGTCATCGGGTGTAATTTGACTAACCTGGAGTAAAATCTCCTTGTTCACCCTGTCTATATCGAGCAGCACAATGAGTCGGTAGATCACCGCCTGGAGTTCGCGAATATTGCCGGGCCAGAGATAGCTATGTAAAAAATCCACCGCGTCGGGGGTAAAGGTAATTTGCTTACCCTGCTGATGAAGCAAGTGCTGAATTAACAGCATAATATCGCCCGGTCGTTGGCGTAAGGCCGGTAGCGTCAACTCAAGGATATTGATTCTGTAGTACAGATCCTGCCGGAATTCACCGTTGGCGACGAGCTGGCGCAGATCCTTATTGCTGGCGGTGATCAGGCGAAAATCGGCGGTAATAAGCGTATCGCCGCCGAGACGAGAAAACTGCTTTTCCTGCAATACGCGCAGCAGCTTAACCTGTACCGATAGCGGCGCTTCGCTGATTTCATCGATAAACACCGTACCGTTCATCGCCATTTCAAACACCCCAGGTTTGCCGCCCTTCCGCGCGCTGGTAAAGGCGCCGTCGGCATAGCCAAAGAGTTCACTTTCCAGAATGCTCTCGGGGATGGCCGCGCAGTTAATCGCGATAAAAGGACTATGGCCTCTGGCGCTATAGTGGTGAATACTTTGGGCGAAAAGTTCTTTGCCCGTGCCGGTATCACCTAAAATATGAATCGGCAGTTCGTGGCGGGCGCAAAGTTTGGCTTTTTTTATAACATCGAGGATGGCCGGCGACTGGCCAATAATATCGTCGAAAGACCAGGTTGTGGAAAAACCGCGCAGCTTACTTTTTTTGTTGACGCTGTTTTGCCAAAGCGTGCTCTCCTGGCTTAGCCCCGTAATAACGGCATAAGATATTTTTCGGTTAGAAAAGTGGCGCACGGAAATATGAATCGTTACGCCGTTGATGTCTATAGCCTGCTCTTTGATGTCTAATTCATTAATAATACTGGCGTAGATCTCTTTAAACGCTTCTTTTTTGAATATTTTATCTCCGGCTTGACATTGGAATAATGCCACGCCGGTAGCGTTGATATTGATAATTTCACCAAGCTGATCGATGCACATAATACCTTCACGCGCCTGATTCAATGCTGAGTGGCTCATGATCAGTTTGCTGTTTTCACGATTAATGTATTTCAATAAACTGTGAGCTTCATTGATGGCCTGCTCAATGGAAATGTTATCAGTATCCCCCATAATAGCATTGAGGTGATATTTTTGAGCCATTTCAGCAACGGTCAGTCCGCCGATTACGGTATGGTAATTATTCTCCGAAAGATTTTTTATAACATTTTCAATATCGTGATGATTATAAACCTGACAAATTTTAAAATCTTCATTGGTCATGTTCTGGTAATGGCGTAAGGCGCTGCAAAACTGCGGGAAACCAACGGCGGCGATTTTTTGCGACTTACTATTCGCTTCTTGTAAGATGCGATAAACGCCATGAAAATCATGGGCTATTTCAATGACGGGGATAGTAATATTGCTACGCAGGAGTGCGGCGGTACCGCCTCGGCTAATAATTATCTTAGTGCCGGATTGAATCATCTCATGGGCTTTGTCGAGAACTTCTGAATAACGAAATTCATACACGGGGATGTCGAGTTTCCTTTCAATAAGGACATTCATGATTCGTTGGGTTATTGTCCTGGAAACTGAAAAGATAACAATTTCATTATTATTCATGCATTATTCTCGCAGACAGCAGGGTAGGCAAGCCTTAGTATATGATGAGCGCGAGGAGAATCAATGAGTGAAGTCATATTATACGCGATTCAGAATAAAAGCCTTACGCCGAGGTAGACGTAAGGCTTAATAATTAGCGATTAGAAGCGCAGGCGGCGGTAGACAATTTGACCATTACACAGGGTAGCGCAGTTATCAATGTAACGGTCGCCTTCAATTTTAACGCCCTGAGTATCTTCAAAAACAATCTTCTCTTTTTGCAGTTTAACAATCGAAATATCAGCAAACGCGCCGGGCGCCAGGGTACCAATTTGTCCCTGCATCTTCATCAGGCGGGCCGGCGTAGCGGTTACCGCGCGAACAATATCGAAGAAGGACATTCCCATGTTGAGATATTTCGACATGACGTGGAGCAGACTGTAGACCTTATCCGTCCGTAAGCTATTTCTTAAAGTGAGATCGGTACTAATGATATCAGGATAGAATCCCTGCGCCATGGCGGTTCTGGCAACGTGAAAATCAAAGTGGGCCACGCCGTTTGAACAGTCGAAGATAACGCCCCGGGACTGGGCCTCTTTTATCGCCGCATAGACCTCGTCCTGTTCATTGAGAATCGAGTGGCCGGTGCCGTGGAAACAGTGCGCGTAAATATCATCGGCATTAAAATAGCGGATCAGTTCATCGGCGCAGAGAAGAGAGTCCGTGACGTGAACGCAAATCGTGGTATCCAGTTTACGCGCCAGGGAGACGGTAGAGAGAAGAGGGTCGCTGGCGTACTGTTTCCCTTTAGCGATATCCTGGCTGTAGCGTAGTTTCAGGCCGAGAATATTGTCTCTGTTGCCATTCAGCGTTTGCGCTATCTTCTCCTCGTTGTAATTTGCCGGGTTGGTATTTTCCAGATAACCGGTCGGCCCGCCTCCGAGGGTAGAAAGTCCGACGTTGACCACGTTCAGATAGCTTTTGATTTTCACCATGGCAGGATGAATCACGCTATTGCGAAAAAGCTGATAATTTACCCAGCCGCTGCTGCCGGCATCGACCATACTGGTGACCCCATTTGGCAAGCATACGATATCAGGGTTAACACTGATGGCGGTCCCGCCATGAAAAACATGGCCATGGAAGTCGATTAAGCCAGGCAGTACGATACAACCTGCGGCATCAATAACCGTTTCGGCCTGTAAATCATCAACGGCATTTAAGTCAACGATACGATCGCCGATGATGCCAATATTGCGATTAATATAATCGCGGCTATCAAGATCGGCGACCAGACCGTTTTTAATCAGAATATCCAGTTTCATTTTATGCTCCTGTTAAATGCCGATAAACTTCCAGTAGGGAATACCGATCAGGAAGAAGATTAATACGTTGACCACCACCATGATGGTGCCCAGCATCCAGAATGTTTTTTGCGGCACGTAGCCGCTGGAGAACGTAAATACGCCAGCGCCGTTGCCGTAGTGCGTCAGCAATGCGCCATAGCCTGCGGAGAAGGCCAGAGAAAGCGCCACGTACATAGGATGCGCCTGAGTCGTCATTCCCAGGGTAAAAAGTACCGGGTAGAATGAGACCACGAACGCGCTATTAGAGACAAAGAAATAGCGGACAGCAAGGCTGATAAAGACCAGGACGGCAATCGCGCTGATTTCATTCAGGTGCGACAGGTCAAGATAGTTTTTGATAACGTCGACCAGGAAGACATAGAACCCGCCTTTTGATAGCGCAACCGCGCATCCATAAAACGCGCCGTACCAGACGAAGGTCTGCCAGGCCGATTTTTCGCTCACCACGTCGTTCCAGCTCAGGACGCCGAAAAGCAGCAGGCAGGCGAGGAAAGCCAGGCCGACGGGAATAAAGGCGATGCCGGTAATGGAGCCCGTCATCCAGCCGAGTACGCCCAGAATAAAGAATACGATCAACAGCTTCTCTTCGCGCTTTACCGGACCCAGTTCACGCAGGCCTTTTTCAGCAATTTCGTTGACGTTATCAATAACTTTGAGTTCCGGGGCGTAGATTTTATACAGAATCCATGGCGCGAGCAGCAGCACCAGTCCGGCGGGCACAATGGCGGCTTTAAACCAGGTCATCCATTCGAGATTCACTTTCATGATCTCGTTAGCCAGCGAGACGGTAATTGAGTTGGTCGCCATCCCCGTCAGAAACAGGCTGGAGGTTCCCATTGAGACGACGTACATCAGGATGGTCAGATAGGCGCCGATTTTCCGGCTACCGTCGTCGGGCTTCGAGCCCAGCGCTTCGGCGATGTTCCTGAAGATGGGATAGGTGATGCCTCCGGAACGGGACATATTTGAACCCGTTGCCGGGGCCAGTACGGTATCCGTCACCATCATCAGATAGCCCAGGGTGAGGGTATTTTTACCGTAGCGTTTTAGCAGCAGATAGGCGATACGTTTACCCAGACCGGTAATGACAAACGCTTTGCAAATAATAAAGGCGCTGATGATAAACCAGACCATCGGGCTACCAAAACCCGCAAACAGAGGAGCAGGGTCGAGAACCAGAGAGGCAAACCCGAGAATAATCAGCATAATGACCGCATCGGTAAACGGACGTAAAACCAGTCCGCACAGCATCGCCAGATAGATGCCAACCATATGCCAGGTCGGCGCGGCGACGCCTTCCGGGTGCGGTATTATCCAAAATAAAACGGGAAAAAAGATAATGGGCAAGAGTTTTAAATAAAGCATTTTTATTACCTTTGCTTTAAAGCCACGGCCCGTCAGGGCACCGCGGCCTGATATTATTTAATCAAATTAACGATACATGTCGTCGATAAACTCAACGCCTGTCTCATCCAGTGATTTTTTGACCCAAAGGCGATTCGCGGTGCCGTTTTTCGCGGCCTCTACTTTGCTTGCATCGAATTTTGCATAATCTTTGGCTTTATTCAGTACGGCTTCTGCGTCGCCGAGGGGGATAACAATGACGCCATCCGCATCGCCGACGATCAGGTCGCCCGGACAAACCGCGACGCCGCCAACGGCGATCGGCGTGTTCACCTCGCCGGGACCTTGTTTAAACGGGCCTGCGGGGTTGGAGCCGGTGGCGAACAGCGGAAAATCGAGAACCGACAGCGCATCGATGTCACGGATTGGCCCGTCCAGCACGATACCGGCGACTTTCTTCATGCAGTGGGCGTAGGCCACCATGATCTCGCCCATCAGCGCTCGCGAACGGTCGCCTTCGTTGGAGACCACAATCACATCGTTCTCACCCGCCATATCCAGCGCGGCGTGCAGCATCAGGTTATCGCCCGCACGAACTTTTACGGTGATGGCGAAGCCCGCCATAATCGGTTTTTTCGGCGAAGAAATCCGTTTAATCCCGTTACCCAGTACGGCAATACGATTCATGGTGTCAGCAATATTCGCCGCCGGGAGCTGTTCAAATTCTTTCAGAAGATCGACGCTGCAGGCCGGACGTTTTAAAAAAATACGGTTACCAATAGTCATGTTTTTCTCCTTAAAAACCCGGCACCGGCCAGGATGGTTTCTTACCGGTTAAGACTTCATCAATGCCAATCGCGGAATGGAGCGAGGCTCTGTCGGTCGCTTCGATAGTGGCGGCGCCAATGTGCGGGGCAATCACGATATTGCTTAGCGAGAAAATCGGATCGTTGGCATCAAACGGCTCTTTCTTTAAGACGTCCACGCCCGCTCCGGCGATAGCGTGGGTGCTCAAGGCGTGATACAGCGCCTTTTCATCAACCAGCTTTCCGCGTGCGGTATTAATGAAGTAGGCGGTGGGCTTCATCATGGAAAACTGTTTCTCACCGACAAAATCGGTGGTTTCCGCGGTCGTCGGGCAGTGCAGAGAAACGAAGTCGCTCTCTTTGAAAATACGGTCAAAATCGTCGGTGAGCTCTACGCCTTCGGGGATCTGCTGCTGGGTTTTATACGGATCGTAGGCGATAACTTTCATATTAAAGCCATGCAGCGCTTTGATTGCCACGCGTGAACCGATATTTCCCACGCCAATCAGGCCCAGCGTTTTACCATCCAGCTCCACTTTTGGCGTGCGCAGTTTTGCCCAGTAATAATCTTCAAGCATCTTTTCCTGTACCAGCTTGAAATTACGCGAGCAGTGCAGCATATAAAATATGGCCAGTTCGGCAACGGACATGCTGTTAGCAATTGGCGCATTTAATACGACTACGCCGTGACGTTTCGCTGACTCCAGATCGACCGTATCGTAACCGGCACCGTGTCGTGCAACGACTTTCAGCTTTTTAGCCGCCTCAAATACGCGATCGGACATTTTTGAAAGGCGTACGATAATACCGTCGCAGTCCCCGATGTCGCGAATGATATCTTCTTCTTCCATCCCTGATCCGTTAATCAGCTGATAACCGCGACTTTCCAGGTATTCTCTCCCTTCAGCCATGATTTCCTGCGGGAGTAAAATTTTGTACGTCATTTAACTATCTCCAGTGTTGATTACGTGGAGGTAATTGCATGGCGTGTGCCATAAATTAATTCAGCAAGCGCGTTTTCTTTAATTTGTTGATAAGTATGAGTATTTTGTTTTTTGGTTGGCTGACTTATAGTGATGTCGTTCACATCCGCAGACGCCGCCGCGAGACTGGATATTTAATAATGAAATGGCTGAAATGCATAATTAAATGCGCTAGCGGTCAGCTTCACACTTTATTTTATTTGTAGGGGCGGAGGGGCCGTTTGTACCGATTGACATTGCGTACTGGACAACTTAAAACGTAAGCCAAAGGTTTAATCAGGAGAAATTTCGGCAATGAATAAATCACAGGTGGAGATATTCATGCTTATGGTTCGGGAGGGGAGTATTCACTTTGCATCGCAGCGGCTGAGTATTGCCCCTTCGCTAATAACAACCAGCATATGTGCGCTTGAAAATGAACTGGGTTTTAACCTGATTACGCGTGGCAGGAATATCAGAAAAGTTATTTTAACGGAGAAAGGGCACGCTTTTTATCGACTTGCACCGGATTTACTGAGATTGCTTAATGCGATTGCTGATATTCGTGCGGGAATAAAACAGCCCGGCAAGACGTGCCCGCCGGGTGCAATAATCAATTCAGGCCAAGAAAATACTGGGCGATTTTAAAATAGATAATTAATCCGGTACCGTCGATGAGGGTGGCGATAAACGGCGCTGACACCACCGCCGGGTCGATGCCGACGCGCTTAAGCGTCAGGGGGATCACCGACGACACCACCGCGCTCCACAGGGTGATGCATACCAGCGTCAGGCTGACAATCAGGGTGATCTCCATGCCGATGCCCATCATCCAGGCGCGCAGGCAGCCCGCCAGGCCGAGCGTGATGGCGATCAGCAGCGAGGTTGAGACCTCTTTGCGGATCACGCGTCCCATATCGCGCAGTCGCACTTCCCCCAGCGCCATCGAACGTACTAGCGTAGAGGTTATCTGCGTTCCGCTGTTTCCGCCGGTACCAATCAGCAGTGGTATGAAAAAGGCCAGCGCGATAGCCGATTCCAGCGCCTCTTCAAAATGCTGTAACACGCTGCTGGTGTAGGCTTCGGCGACAAAGAGCAGCAGCAGCCACACCGAACGTTTTTTCCACAGCGCCCACGGGCTGGTTTCCAGATAGGGCTTTTCCAGCGGCAGCGTCGCCCCCTGGCGCTGAGCATCCTCGGTTACGTCATCTTCCAGCAGATGAGCGATCTCTTTTTCCATCAGGCAGCCGACCAGCTCACCCTTTTCGACCACCGGCACCAGATCGAGCCCGCGCTCGCCGAGTTCGGCGACCACCTGCGGGCGCGGGTCGTCGGGCCTGACGCGAAACAGACAGCTATCCATTAAATAACGGATGGATTGCGCAGTATCGCTCTCCTGCAGCAGCTTTTTAATCGATAAACTGCCGCGCAGTTTTTTTCCCGCGACGACAAAAACCTGGCCGGGGATCTCATCGCTGGCCAGCTGAGAAACGAACAGTTCTCGCGCCTCATGAACGCTGAGATGCTCCGGCAGGGTAATGAAATCGGTACGCATGTACTGGGCAATTGCGTCGCCGTCGAAAGTCGAAGTCGCCTGGTGTGCGGCGCACAGTTGAATGGAAGACATGGTGTAATTCCCTATAAAAAATCACTCATAGGGGCGAACAAGACAGGATGAGCACAGGCAGATCCCTACGTCCTGGTTTTAGCACTGCACAACGTATCTGTCCGACATGAACGCCGTCAGAAGTTACCTTGGCAACACCTTGATTCGATGGAAGCCTGTATTTCCCTGAGTGGTCTCTCTCGATACCAACAGGGCGGTAACTTATGTTTATGCAGGAGCCTCGCCATAACGAGATCGTTAAATGAGACATGATTATTAGCGAAGTGAAATAATTAACCAAACGTATAATTCATGTCGTTTATTAATGGTTGAGAAAAACCGCTGCGAGGCGCATGGGCTAACGAGCCAGCATGATAGCGTTAGCCCCACTCGCGAGTTAAAAAGCCGTTTATCGCCGCGCACAGTTTATGAGTGAGGAGATTCCTTCTCCGTCGGCAGGCACTGCAAATGGCCGTGGCGCACGCCGCGCTGGGCGATAACGTCATCGGCAAAATGCTGAACGTCGCCCATATCCCCCTTCAGCACGGCAATTTCCAGACAATCGTCGTGATTAATATGCACATGCAGAGTGGCGACGGAGAGATCGTGGTGGTGATGTTGGGTGGAGACTAAACGGCTGGCGAGATCGCGTTTCTCATGTTCATAGACGTAAGAGAGCACCGCGAAGCCCTGGGTACCGTGCTCCTGAGCGGCCTCCTGGGCCAGCGCGCCGCGCAGAATATCGCGGATCGCTTCGGAACGGTTGTTGTAGCCACGGCGCTGGCTCAGGCTATCCAGCGTATCGAGTAAATCGTCATCGAGAGTAATGGTAATTCGTTGCATCTGGCTTAAACCTTATTTCGGCGCACGGGAAAGGCGGGAAGTACCGCATTTTGTAACACGCGACCGGCGTCAGAGGAAAAAGTTAATGCCTCGCCCACGGTTTGTATCTCCACGATTTTCCCCTCATCCATCACCATCACCCGCTGGCAAAAGCGCTCAACCAGGCGTAAATCGTGGGTGATAAAAAGACAGGCGGTGCCGAACTGCTGCTGGAGCTTTTTGAGCAGACGAATAACGCTCGCCTGGATCACGAGGTCGAGGTTAGAAACCGCCTCATCCAGGATCAGCAGCTTTGGTTCTACCGTCAGCGCCCGCGCCAGGCAGATGCGCTGTAGCTGCCCGCCGCTCAGCTGCGGGGGGCGCTTATTCAGCACGCTATCGTCAAGATCCACCGCCCTGAGCATTTCGCTGGCCCGGGCCAGCTGCTCCGCTTTCGTCAACGATAGCAGGTGACGCATAGGCTCGCGCAGAATCTCGCGTACGGTTTTACGCGGATTGACCGCGCTGATGGCGTCCTGAAACACCATCTGAATATCCCGACGGAACGCCTTTTGTTTAGCGCGATTGAGCCTGGAGAGCGGCTCTCCCCGCCAGCAGATGCGACCCTGCGTTGGGGATTCCAGGCCGACGAGCAGGCGCGCCAGCGTGCTTTTGCCGCAGCCGCTACGCCCCAGCAGGGCCACGGTTTCACCGCTTTTCAGCGCTAAAGAGACCTCTGTTAGCACCTTTAAGTCCGGGTAGTGATGGGTAATTGTCGAGGCGGTCAGTAATGTCATCAGCTTAGCTCCAGACCATAAAGGGCGAGATGCGCCGCCACCAGCCCGCGGGTGATGTCGTGTCGCGGGGCGCGAAACAGAGATTCCACATCGCCCTGTTCCACAATGCTGCCGCTATCCATTACCGCGACATCGTCCGCCAGCCTGGCCACCACCCCCATATCATGCGTCACCAGCAGCATGCCGGGGCCGCGGTTTTGCATAATACTTACCAGCAGATCGAGAATGCGTGCCTGGACCACCGTGTCCAGATCGGTGGTGGGTTCGTCGGCAACGATAAAGGGCGCATCGCACAGCAACGCCATAGCAATCATCATTCGCTGCAGCATGCCGCCGCTCATCTCAAACGGGTATAGCTTGAGCACGCGCGGCGCGTTCTCCAGCCCGACGGCTTCCAGCGCCGCAATAAGCGTGGCGTCGTCTGAGGCTTTATCCAGGGCCCGGCAGGTTTCCCGGGCGTGATCGGCCATTGTTCGCAGCGGATTAAAAGCGCTGCGCGGATTCTGCATAATGGTGGCGATTTTGCTGCCGCGTAGCGCACAGGGAGAAACCGGCTGGCCGTCGGCAAGGATTATCCCGGCCGTCTGGCGTACGCCGGGAGGCAAAATGCCCAGCGCCGCGGCGCAGGTCAGGGATTTGCCGCTGCCGCTGCCGCCAACCAGCGCCAGCACGCGCCCGCGTTTGATCGTCAATGAAACGCCGTGCACCAGCGGACGCTCGGCCCGTAAGGCGATGTTTTGCAGTTCAATTTGTTGCGGCATCAGTGGGTATGCTCCGTAACCAGATGAGGGTCCAGACGATCGCGCAGCGCGTCACCCACCATGTTAAAGGCCATCACGGTGATAAACAGCGCCAGCCCCGGCCAGAACATTTGCAGCGGCTGGGTCCAGATATATTGGCGCGCGTCGTTAATCATCACCCCCCATTCGGCGGTGGGCGCGGTGACGCCGAGGCCAAGGAACGACATCCCGGCGACGTGCAGCATCATGTGACCAATATCCAGCGTCGCCAGTACCAGCAGAGACGGAATCACGGCGCCGGCCAGATGGTCGATAAACACCCGAACATGGCCCGCGCCGGAAAGCCGGGAAGCGAGCACAAATTCGCGCTGGCGCAGGGAGAGGGTCAGGCTGCGCACCATCCGTGCGTACCACGCCCAGTGCGACAGGGCGATGGCGATAATCACATTGGTCAGCCCGGTTCCCAGCACGCCGACCATAAAGAAAGAGAGGATCGAGGTCGGGAAAGTCATAAACATATCCGCGATGCGCATGGTGACCTGATCGACGCGACCGCCGATAAGCCCCGCGCTGCCGCCGACGATCAATCCCAGCGCCAGCACCAGCAGCAGGCAGGCCATCACCGAGCCAAGCGATACGCGTGTTGCCGCCAGCAGGCGCGAGAAGATATCGCGCCCCAGATGATCGGTGCCCAGCCAGTGTTGACTATCAGGGGTCAACAGGCGCGAAGGAAGATCAATCGCCTGCGGATCGTACGGCAACCACCACTGGCTGGTGAGCGCAATTACCGCCAGCAGGGCGATGATGATGAAAGAGAGGCGGACAGACCAGCGCGAAGAGAGGAAAACGTTCACGAGTGCGCTCCTTCATGGCGACGAATGCGCGGATCCAGCGCGGCATTCAACAGATCAACCATCAGGTTACAAACCACAAAAACAATCACCATCATCAGCGTAAAGCACTGAATCACCGGATAGTCGCGGTTAAATATCGCCGAAACGGCATAACGCCCCACGCCGGGCCAGGCAAAGATATTCTCGATAATCATCGTGCCGCCAATCAGCTCGCCGATATGCATTCCTACGGCGGTGATCATCGGCAGCGAAGCGTTACGCAAAATATGACGACGTTCGGTTTGTTTCTCGTTCAGACCGCGCAGTCTGGCCCAGGTCACATGGCGCTGCCCGGCGACCTCCAGCATACTGGCGCGCAGCAGACGAGCGTTGATCGCCAGCGACATAAAGGCAATCGACACCGCCGGTAGAATGATGTGCTGCCAGCCGCCATAGCCCATCGCAGGCAACCATTGCAGGTAAACTGAAAAGAACATCACCAGCAGAAAGGCAAGCCAGAAGTTGGGCATCGACACGCCAAGAAAGGCGATAACCCGCACAATAAAATCCGGCAGGCGGTCACGATGCCGCGCCGCCCAAATACCGAGCGGTACGGAGGTGAGGAGAATCAACACCAGCGCAGCCCCCGCCAGCTGTAGCGTGGCGGGCAGGAAGTTCAGCATGTCATCCAGCACCGGACGCTGAGTGGCGAACGAGATGCCGAAATCCAGATGCAGCGCCTGCCACAGCCAGCTGCCGTACTGGACGATAAGCGGCTGATCCAGTCCCAGCATCACGCGGGTCGAGGCGACCATCTCTGGCGTTGGCGGCAGGTTCGACAGACGCAAATAGTCGAGCGCCGGGTCGCCGGTGCCCAGGCGCAGCATGAGGAAGATAATCACCGAGGCGGCGAAGATCATCGGGATCAGCAGCGAGATCCGCCGTAGCGCGTAACGTAGCATCAGGGTTTCACCGGTTTAATTTGTTCAAACGGAATTTCAGACGCAATCGGCGCGTAAGGAATAGCACCCAGCTCCGGTCTGGCGACCACCATCGTCGAGACATAGCTGATAGGCAGATACACCGCGTCATTGTGCAGACGGGTCAAAATGTCGCGGTACAACGCCTGACGGTGGGGTTCGTCGGTGGTTTCCAGCACCTCGCTAATCTCTTTATCGATCAGCGGCTTGTCGGCTAAACCCTGCTGCGCCTGAAAATCGGCGTGCGACGGCACGCGCATCGAACTCATAAAGGCGTGCGGATCGTACGGCGCCCCCCAGGTGCGGTTGAAAATCATGCCGAAGCGACCATCGCGCTGGCGGGCATAAATACTGCTCTCTTCCTCGCCGACCAGCGCCACGTCCACGCCAATCTGCCGCATATCGGCCTGAATGATTTCCGCCATCGACTTGCTCAGGGCGTCAGTGCCAATGAACGACAGTTCAACGCGCAGCGGCTGGCCGTTTTTCTCGCGAATCTCTTTTCCCGCAGGCAGTAGCCAGCCCGCTTTTTCCAGCAACGCTTTCGCCCGCTGCGGATCGTACCGGCGCGGCGTCAGGCCTATGTCGGCATAAGGCACGGTGGGGGCGAACAGCGTATCCGCAACCTGCTGCGTGCCGTACAGAGCGTTATCAATCAGCGATTTTTTATTCACCGCGTAGTTCAGCGCTTCACGCACCAACAGCTCACTAGTGGGCGCTTTGGCGGAATTTAGCGCCAGCATCACCGTCTCTATTGGCCGGGAAAGCTGGGTACGGTACGCCGGGTTCTGACTAAAGCGCGCGAAGGTGTCGAGCGGCAGCAGCCCTTCGTTGCCGTAGAGCAGGTCGATATCTCCGGTTTCAAAAGCTACAGCGCGGGTCGTCGGGTCCGGGATCACCTTGACGGTAATCTTTTCAATCTGCGGCTTTTCGCCCCAGTAGCGATCGTTACGCACCAGCACGTCGTACTGATTGAGTTTTGATGCCTTCAGTACCCAAGGGCCGGTGCCAATCGGCGCTTTAATGCCGTGCAGGGTCTCATTGTCTTTAAACTGCGACGGGGCGATAAAGCGGAAAGGGCGCGGCAGGGCCAGCTCTTGCAGGAACGGGTAATACGCGCTTTTCAGGGTGATTTGCAGTTGGTTTTGGCTGAGCGCTTTGACATCGACAATCTGATTGACCAGCTCCAGCCAGGCGTGGCGCTGGCGGTTATCGAGCACCACGCGGAAGTTCTCCGCGGCGGCATGGGCGTCAAACGCTTCGCCGTTGGAAAATGTCACATCATCGCGCAGGGTGAAGGTCCAGACTTTGCCGTCCGCCGAGTGGGTCCAGCTTTTGGCCAGCCAGGGTTTTACTGAGCCATCCGCCTGATACTTTACCAGCGGTTCATAGACCATGCTCTGGGCGAACATCTGGTTGGGCGTGTAGAGGTGAGGATTAAGCGGCCCCACGTTGACCGGCCATGCGGTGGTGAGTTCATTGGGCGCGGCGCAGGCCAGCAACGGAGCGCAGGCGAATAGCGCCAGCAGGGTGGTGCGGATGATAGACAAAGCATTTTCTCAGCGACAGGAAAGTATGACGATTTTAATAATTCATCATACTTTCGACGTAAGCTGGATCAATATAGGGGCTGAAAGTATAAGAAAATGGTATGTCTCTTTCGGCTGTATGCGATTGTGAACCCGCCTGCAGCCTGGCTAAGCGTAGCGCAAGCCTTGAAGCATCAGCTTCGGTGTATTTCCCGGGAGCAGAGCGCACAATGAGGCAGAGTTTCCCGGAGGCGATGCTGCGCATCTGTCCGGGCTACCGGCCCGCAGACGGTGATGAATCTGTAGCCCGGGCAAGGCGCGTTAAGCGCCGCCCCCGGGAGCAGAGCGCACAGTGCAGCAGAGTTTCCCGGAGGCGATGCTGCGCATCTGTCCGGGCTATCAGACCCTCAGGGGGTTCTGAACAGATCCAGCAGCGTGGCGACCTGCTCATCAATGGGCGTTAAATCACGCTTAACGATCAAATGCAGCGGCGTGGCGCGCCGCGCGCCGTGTCCCAGCGGCAGCATCTTCAGCACTCCTTGCTGTAGCTGAGGGCGAATACGCTCCTCCGGCAGCCAGCCGAAACCGACCTGGTACAGCACCGCATCAATGGCGGCATCAATGGTGGAAAAGGTCCATGCATCGCGGGAGGATTGCGGGTCGTTGCTGCGATCGGCGATGCGCACCAGCGGCCAGGGGGCCAGCGCGTTATCATCCAGCGGTCCCTGCAGCGCGGAGAGCGGATGCTCGCGATGGGCGACGGCGACAAAATCAATATTCATCAGCCATTCTCCGCGGCCGGTAATATCCTGGCGGCGGGTCAGCACCATCACGTCCGCCTCGCTGCGGGCCGGATGTTCCTCTTCAACGTTTTCCAGCACTTCGGTCAGCCTGACCTGGGTCTGCGGATAGCGCTGTTGAAACTGGCGCAGAATGGCGAACAGCCGCTCGCGCGGAAAAATGCTGTCGACCACCAGGTCCAGTCGGGTCCGCGTGCCGTCGCGCAGGGTGGCGGCATGGGTTTCGACGTAAGCGAAGGCCTGCAGCAGCGGTTTAACCTGGCCAAGCAGCAGCTCACCCGCCGGGGTCAGCACCGCGCGACGGCCCGATGGCGTGAGTAGCGTGACGCCGAGGCGCTCCTGCAGCAGCGCGAGATTATAGCTCACCGACGACTGACTGCGGTGGGTCTCTTCCGCCGCCTTCGCGAAGCTACCCAGTTCGACCACCTTTTCCAGCAGCGCCCATTGTTCCAGCGTAGTCTTGTGCATGATTCATCTAAAAAGTGAATGAGTTTAATCCAAACATAGCGTTATTCATCCATTTTTTAAAGCAGTATGCTTGTTCTCAACAAATAGAGGAGAACAAATTATGAGCACATTCGACAAACATGACCTGAGCGGTTTTATCGGTAAACATCTGGTTTATACCTATGATAATGGCTGGAACTACGAAATTTACGTGAAAAACGCCACCACTCTGGATTACCGCATTCACAGCGGCATCGTCGCGAATCGTTGGGTGAAAGATCAACAGGCTTACATCGTTCGCGTTGGTGAAAGCATCTACAAAATTTCCTGGACCGAACCGACCGGTACCGACGTCAGCCTGATCGTAAACCTCGGCGACAAACTGTTCCACGGCACTATCTTTTTCCCACGCTGGGTGATGAATAATCCGGAAAAAACCGTCTGCTTCCAGAACGATCATATCCCGCTGATGGTTTCCTACCGTGAAGCCGGCCCGGCGTATCCGACGGAGGTGATTGATGAGTTTGCCACTATCACTTTTGTGCGCGATTGCGGCGCCGATAATGACGAAGTGATTAATTGCCCGGCTAATGAATTGCCTGAAAATTTTCCTGGCAATCTGTAATAATTTTGAAATAGTTTAGTGATTCGACTGGATTTTTTATATTTGGTCATCCATGTTTAAAAATGGCTAATTGAAAAGTGGTTTAACCTCCGTTTACTTTTCCCCACTGCGTTCCCGCTATTTCGCCATATGGCGGGAACGCTACACATCCCTTTCTTACGCTGAATTTTTTCCTACCTGATTGAATTTAAACATAATTATCATTATAAATTAATTAATATTAATTTCTTAATATTATCCTAAGCAAACCTGTCTAGATTTAATAACATCTGAATACAAAGTAATGAAACGCGGCATCGGGCTGATTTGCTTTCATTTTCATTTTGTTTAAGTCAGCAGGTGCAGGATATTTCTTATCGACCCCGTGTTTAGTCGGGTCATTTATAGAACAGGAAAATGATGAGCGATTTTTTGCCGTTTTCGCGCCCGTCGATGGGCGACGCAGAGCTGGCTGCGCTGCGTGAAGTTTTGCAATCCGGCTGGATCACCACCGGACCGAAAAATCAGGCGCTGGAAGAAACGTTTTGCGCATTAACCGGCAACCGCCACGCCATCGCCGTCAGTTCGGCGACCGGCGGCATGCACGTTACGCTGATGGCGCTGGGTATCAGCGCCGGCGATGAAGTGATCACCCCTTCGCAGACCTGGGTCTCCACGCTGAACATGATCTGCCTGCTCGGCGCGACGCCGGTGATGATCGATGTCGATCCCGATAACCTGATGATTACTCCCGAAGCGGTTGAAGCGGCGATCACTCCACGGACCAAGGCGATCGTCCCGGTGCACTATGCGGGCGCGCCGGTGGATATCGACGCCATTCGCGCGATTGCCGAGCGTCACGCTATTCCGGTGATTGAAGATGCTGCCCATGCGGCAGGGACGTACTACAAAGGCCGTCACGTCGGCTGGCGCGGCACCGCCATTTTCTCATTCCATGCGATCAAAAATATGACCTGCGCCGAAGGCGGGCTGGTTGTAACCGACGATGATGAACTGGCCGCACGTATTCGCAGCCTGAAGTTCCACGGCCTCGGCGTAGATGCTTACGATCGGCAGACCCTGGGCCGCGCCCCGCAGGCGGAGGTGATTTCGCCGGGCTTTAAATACAATCTGGCGGATATCAACGCCGCGCTGGCGCTGGTGCAGCTGGACAAGCTTGCCGCCGCCAATCAGCGCCGTGCCGCCATTGCGCAACGCTATCTCCGCGAGCTGGCGGATACGCCTTTCAGGCCGCTGGCGGTGCCGTCATGGGAGCATCAGCACGCCTGGCACCTGTTTATTATCCGCGTTGATGAAGCCGCCTGCGGTATCAGCCGCGATGCCCTGATGGAAAAACTGAAGGCCATGGGCATTGGCACCGGTCTGCACTTCCGCGCCGCGCATACGCAAAAGTATTACCGCGAGCGTTTCCCCGACGTTTCATTACCGCATACGGAATGGAACAGCGCGCGCATTTGTTCCATCCCATTGTTCCCGGATATGACCGACGACGATGTCACTCGGGTCATTTCCGCACTGCACCAGCTGTCAGGACGTTGATATGTTTAGCTATCCTCCCGTGAAAAAGGTCTCGGTCGTTATTCCTGTCTATAACGAGCAGGAGAGCCTGCCGGAGCTTATCCGCCGTACCGATACCGCCTGCGCGACGCTCGGTCGGCAGTATGAAATTCTGCTGGTCGACGACGGCAGCAGCGATGACTCGGCGCGAATGCTCACCGAAGCCGCTGAAGCCGAAGGCAGCCATGTAGTGGCGGTACTGTTGAACCGCAACTACGGCCAGCACTCGGCAATTATGGCGGGTTTTAGCCACGTCACCGGCGACCTGATCATCACCCTCGATGCTGACCTGCAAAACCCGCCGGAAGAGATCCCGCGCCTGGTGGAGAAGGCCGACGAAGGCTACGACGTTGTCGGTACCGTGCGTCAGAATCGCCAGGATACCTGGTTCCGTAAAAGCGCCTCCAGGATGATCAATCGTCTGATTCAGCGCACCACCGGTAAAGCGATGGGCGATTACGGCTGCATGCTGCGCGCCTATCGCCGCCATATTATCGACGCGATGCTTAACTGCCATGAGCGCAGTACCTTTATCCCGATTCTGGCGAATACTTTTGCCCGTCGCGCGGTGGAGATCCCGGTGATGCACGCCGAGCGCGAATTCGGTGATTCCAAATACAGTTTTATGCGTCTGATTAACCTGATGTATGACCTGGTGACCTGCCTCACTACCACGCCGCTGCGCCTGCTGAGCCTGTTCGGCAGCGCCATCGCTCTGCTGGGCTTCGCCTTCGGTCTGCTGCTGGTGGTGCTGCGCCTGGTATTTGGCCCGCAGTGGGCGGCGGAAGGGGTGTTCATGCTGTTCGCGGTGCTGTTTATGTTTATCGGCGCCCAGTTCGTCGGTATGGGTCTGCTCGGGGAGTATATCGGCCGTATCTATAACGACGTTCGCGCCCGTCCCCGCTACTTTATTCAACGTGTTGTTCGCCAGCCGGAAACGGCATCTCAAGAGGAAGATCGTTCATGAAAGCCGTAGTCTTCGCTTATCACGATATGGGTTGTGCAGGTATTCAGTCTCTGCTGGATGCCGGTTATGACATCGCCGCCATTTTTACCCATCCGGATAACCCTGGCGAAAACCATTTCTTTGGCTCCGTGGCGCGCATTGCCGCGGAACAAGGTATTCCGGTATGGGCGCCGGAAGATGTGAATCATCCGCTGTGGATCGAACGTCTCCGCGAGATAAAACCGGACGTGCTGTTCTCGTTCTATTACCGCAATCTGCTGTGCGAGGACATTCTGAATATCGCGCCGCAGGGGGCTTTTAACCTGCATGGTTCCCTGCTGCCGAAATACCGCGGCCGCGCGCCGCTGAACTGGGTGCTGGTCAACGGCGAAAGCGAAACTGGCGTGACGCTGCACCGCATGGTGAGCCGCGCCGATGCCGGGAATATCGTAGCGCAGAAAAGCGTAGCTATCGGCGAGGATGAGGCGGCGCTGGCCCTGCATCGTAAACTCTGCGCTGCGGCGTCGGACCTGCTGGCTCAGGCGCTGCCCGCGATCCGCGATGGCAAAATCGAAGAGCGCGCGCAGGATGAAAGCCAGGCGACCTGGGTTGGTCGCCGCACGCCGGAAGACGGTCGCCTCGACTGGGAGCACTCCGCCCGGAGCCTGCATAATCTTGTGCGCGCGGTTTCCGATCCATGGCCGGGCGCGTTCGGCTATGCTGGCGCGAACAAGTTTATCGTCTGGAAGTCCCGCGTACGTGACGATCTACCCGCCGCCAAAGCGGGGACCGTGCTTTCCGTCACGCCGCTGGTCGTCGCCTGTCAGGAAGGGGCATTAGAAATCGTCACCGGGCAGACCGAGCGCGGCGTTTATATGCAGGGTACGCAGCTGGCGCAGGCGCTGGGGCTGGTAGCCGGAGCGGTGCTGAGCAGCAAACCGGTCGTGGCGATTAAACGCCGCACCCGCGTGCTGATCCTCGGGGTGAACGGTTTTATCGGCAACCACCTGACCGAGCGTCTGCTGCAGGACGACAACTACGAGATTTACGGACTGGACATTGGCTCAGACGCCATCAGCCGCTTCCTCGACAACCCGCGTTTCCACTTCGTTGAGGGCGATATCAGCATCCACTCCGAGTGGATCGAGTATCACATCAAGAAGTGCGATGTGGTCCTGCCGCTGGTGGCGATTGCCACGCCAATCGAATATACCCGTAACCCGCTGCGCGTGTTTGAGCTGGATTTCGAAGAGAACCTGAAGATTATCCGCGACTGCGTGAAGTACGATAAGCGCATCATTTTCCCGTCGACCTCGGAAGTGTACGGCATGTGCACCGACAACAATTTCGATGAAGATGCCTCTAATCTGGTCGTCGGGCCGATTAACAAACAGCGCTGGATCTATTCGGTCTCCAAGCAGTTGCTGGATCGCGTGATCTGGGCCTACGGCGATAAGAACGGCCTGAAGTTTACCCTGTTCCGTCCGTTCAACTGGATGGGGCCGCGCCTTGATAACCTGAACGCCGCGCGTATCGGCAGCTCTCGCGCCATTACCCAACTGATCCTCAACCTGGTAGAAGGCTCGCCGATCAAGCTGATTGAAGGCGGGAAACAGAAGCGCTGCTTCACCGATATCAGCGACGGTATCGAAGCGCTGTTCCGCATCATTGAGAACAAAGACGGCCGCTGCGACGGGCAGATCATCAACATCGGTAACCCGGATAACGAAGCGAGCATCAAAGAGCTGGCGGAAATGCTGCTGGCCTGCTTTGAACGTCATCCGCTGCGCGACCGTTTCCCGCCGTTTGCCGGTTTCCGCGAAGTGGAAAGCAGCGATTATTACGGGAAGGGTTATCAGGACGTCGAGCACCGTAAGCCCAGCATTCGCAACGCGAAACGCTGCCTGAACTGGGTGCCGACGGTCGAAATGGAAGAGACCGTGGAACATACCCTGGACTTCTTCCTGCGCACGGTTGAATTGACGGACAACGGCAAATCATGAAACAGGTCGGCTTACGCATAGATGTCGATACCTTTCGCGGCACGCGGGACGGGGTCCCGCGGCTGCTGGCTCTGCTGAGCCAGCACGGGATTCAGGCAAGCTTCTTTTTCAGCGTCGGGCCGGACAATATGGGGCGTCATTTATGGCGCCTGATAAAACCGAAATTTCTGTGGAAGATGCTGCGCTCAAAGGCCGCTTCGCTGTACGGCTGGGATATCCTGCTGGCAGGTACCGCCTGGCCAGGGCGCAGGATCGGCGCGGGCAATGAAGAGGTTATCCGCGCCGCCGCGCAGGAGCATGAAGTCGGTCTGCACGCCTGGGATCACTATAGCTGGCAAACGTGGAGCGGAGTCTGGCCGCAGGAGAAGTTGACGCTGGAGGTGGAGCGCGGGCTGCTGGAGCTGGAGCGGATCATCGGTCGTCCGGTGACCTGCTCCGCCGTTGCCGGCTGGCGTGCCGATCAGCGGGTCATTAAAGCCAAAGAGGCGTTTGATTTCCTCTACAACAGCGACTGCCGGGGAACCGCCCCTTTTCTGCCGCAGCTCGGTAACGGCGCTTCCGGGACCGTGCAGATCCCGGTTACCTTACCCACCTGGGATGAAGTGGTCGGCAGCGCGGTCGATATTGCGGGCTTCAATCGCTATCTGCTGGATTGCATCCACCGCGATAAGGGCACCCCGGTCTATACCATCCACGCTGAAGTGGAAGGGATCGCCTTTGCGCAACAGTTTGACGAGCTGCTGACCATGGCCGCTCAGCAAGAGATCCGTTTTTGCCCGCTAAGCCAGCTGCTGCCCGTCGATTTTAGCGCGCTGCCGCGAGGCAAGGTGGTTCGTGGTGAATTAGCCGGCCGGGAAGGCTGGCTTGGGCGTGAACAATTACTGAATTCGGGTGTTTGATGAAAAGCATTCGCTACGGCGCCTCTCTGGTCGCCCTTTTTGTCCTCTACTATTTACTCCCCCTCAACTTCCGCCTGCTGTGGCAACCGGATGAAACCCGCTACGCGGAGATCAGCCGCGAAATGCTGGCGACCGGCGACTGGGTGGTGCCGCACTTCCTCGGTCTGCGCTACTTTGAGAAGCCGATTGCCGGCTACTGGATCAACAGCATCGGCCAGTGGCTATTCGGTCATAATAATTTTGCCGTCCGCTTTGGGGTGGTGTTCTCCATTACCGTCACCGCCCTGCTGGTGGCCTGGCTGGCATGGCGTATTTTCCGCGATAAACGCCTGGCGATTTTGTCGCCAGTGATATTCCTGACCGCGCTGCTGGTCTACGGTATCGGCACCTATGCGGTGCTCGACCCGATGATTACCATGTGGCTGGCGCTGGCAATGTGCAGCTTCTGGGGTGCGGCGCAGGCTCAAAGCCACAGCGGTAAAATCTTCGGCTACGTCTTGCTGGGCGTGGCCTGCGGGATGGGAGTGATGACCAAAGGCTTCCTCGCGCTGGCGGTGCCGGTGGTTGGAGTGCTGCCATGGGTCATTGCGCGTAAACGCTGGCGTGAAGTGCTGACTTACGGGTGGCTGGCGGTGGGCGTCTGCGCGCTGGTGGTTCTGCCGTGGGGGCTGGCCATCGCCAAACGAGAGCCGGACTTCTGGCGCTACTTCTTCTGGGTTGAACATATCCAGCGTTTCGCGGAAAAAGATGCCCAGCATAAAGCGCCATTCTGGTACTACATCCCGTTCCTGATTGCCGGAAGCCTGCCGTGGCTGGCGCTGCTGCCGGGAGCGCTCAAGCGCGGCTGGACCGAGCGCGACGAGTCGCGCGGGGCGCTCTATTTGCTCGGATGGGTGGCGATGCCGTTTCTGTTCTTCAGCATTGCTAAGGGTAAGCTTCCGACCTACATCCTGCCGTGTTTCGCGCCGCTGTCGATTCTGATGGCGCGCTACGCGCTGGATGCGGCAAAGGCGGGGGCGAAAGCGCTGAAAATTAACGGCGCGATCAACCTGGCTTTTGGCCTGATTGGTCTGGTAGCGGTGCTGGTGGTTTCGCCGTGGGGCTTTATGCACAAGCCGGTATGGAGCCATATTGAGCTGTATAAATGCCTGCTGGCGGCGCTAATATTCGGCTGTTGGGCGCTGATGGGATGGCTGGCGATGAAGAATAACGGTCGCCGCTGGACGCTTGCCGCGTGCTGCCCGCTGGGGTTGGCGCTGCTGGTGGGTTTCGCGATTCCCGACCGGGTTATCGACAGCAAGCAGCCGCAGTTTATGGTGGATATCGTGAGCGAATCGTTGACGCCGAGCCGCTACGTGTTGACCAATAACGTCGGTATTGCCGGCGGACTGTCCTGGGAGCTCAAGCGCAGCGATATTATCCTGTTCGACAAGCAGGGCGAGCTGAAATATGGTCTCTCCTGGCCGGATGCGCAGCACCAGTTTGTCGATAAGGCGCAATTTGCTGACTGGTTAGCGGCGCACCGCCAGCAGGGGCCGATCTCGTTGGTTCTGCTGATGGATAAAGGAGAGAGTATGGCCGATCTACCGCTACCGAAACCGGATAGCTCTTATGAGCTGGGGCGGGTAGTGTTTATCCAGTACCTGCCGCAATGAGCGTGTGGATCTGTCTGGTTTTCGCCAGCCTGCTGAGCTGCGCCGGACAGCTGTGCCAGAAACAGGCGACCCGCCCGTCCAAATCCGGGCGGCGCGGGCACCATATTCTTGGCTGGCTGGGGCTGGCGCTGCTCTCTCTGGGCTGTAGCATGCTGCTGTGGCTTAGCGTGCTGCAGTCGATTCCGGTCAGCATCGCCTACCCTATGCTGAGCCTGAACTTTGTCTGGGTGACGCTGGCAGCATGGGGGATCTGGCGCGAGCCGGTCGCGCGTCGCCACTGGTTTGGCGTGGCGCTTATCGTCGTTGGGATCGTTATTCTGGGGAGCCGCATCTGATGGGCTTAATCTGGGCGTTATTCAGCGTCGGACTGGTGAGCGGCGCGCAGCTGCTGCTGCGCAGCGCGATGGTCGAGCTGCCGCCGCTGACGGATCTATTTACCTTCCTCAACCATCTGCTGCATCTGCGGGCGGGCACCTTTGGCCTGGCGTTTGGTCTTTTGGGCTACCTGCTGTCGATGGTCTGCTGGTACTTTGCCCTGCATCAGCTGCCGCTGGCGAAAGCCTACGCGCTGCTGAGCCTGAGCTACATTCTGGTCTGGGCCGCCGCCATCTGGCTCCCCGGCTGGCATGAACCTTTCCACTGGCAATCGCTGCTGGGCGTGCTGCTGATTGTCACCGGGGTGCTGACGATCTTCTGGCCGGTGAAGCGGCAGGGCTAGCCCGGAAGCCTGCTTTTCGGGCGTCCGGGCCCGAGCAGGATGGCTAACTTACTGCCGCCCTTAGTGGTTTCCATCCATATTTTACAGACGCTGGTTAACGGCACCGACAGCAGCATTCCCACCGGGCCAAGCAGCCACCCCCAGACCAGCAATGAGAGGAAAACTACCAGCGTAGACATGCCCAACCGGTGGCCCATCATGCGTGGTTCGAGAATATTGCCGATAATCATATGCACGACTAAAAAGAGCGCGCCAACCAGCAGGCATTCGTAATAACCGTTAAAAAGTAACGCCTGGATCATTGGCGGGACGGCGGAAATCACCGAGCCAATGTTAGGCACATAGTTCAGCAGAAAAGCCAACACGCCCCACATCAGCGCAAACTGAACCCCCATCAGCATCAGTCCTAACCAGATAATCACCCCTGTCCACAGGCTGAGCAACGTTTTCAGCGCCAGATAATGCGAGACGCCTTTTAACGCCCGGTGAAGACCGGCGATATGGATTTGCGGGTTGTTCAGTGCAAAGCGGAGTTTATAGGGGACATGACGGACTTCAAACAGCATAAAGACCACGGTCATGACCAGTAAAATAACGCTGGCCATGGCGCCGGAGAGGCCAGTCATCAGGACGGTAGTGAACGTCATTAACTTGTCGGAGTCCATGCGTTGCAGCATACGTTCCGGGGACATATGAATATGCAAAAACGGCAGCGCCTCCTGCAGGCGCAGGACTTTCGCCGTCAGCTCCTTATTATACTTTGGCAGCATGGCGACGAATTCGTTAACCGACGCGGCCAGCACGCCAATTAACGCGGTAAGTACGATCAGCATCACCACGACCACGATGGTAATGGCTACCGGACGTCTGATACCGCGGCGAATAAACCAGGTGACCAGCGGATTCAGGACAATGGCGAAGAACAATGCCAGTAATAGCTGCACGATGATATCTGCCGCGGCGTGGATACCGGCGAGGATAACCACCAGTGACGCCAGTTTGAGCAGAATATGCATGCCCGTTTTATCGGGCTGAGGGGTTGTCATTCACTCTTCCTTTCTATGATTTTCATTAAGTGTAGCGTCTGGCTTGCTGCCAGGAATCCTAATCTGGCTGCTGATTTATAACGTGCGGCGTGGTAGAAATGAAACACTGTTGTAAAAATCTGGTGGAACCCGATGCCCGAAACCGTCGCTGAACCGGCGCTTAATGGATTGCGCCTCAATCTGCGGATTGTCTCTGTCGTTATCTTTAACTTTGCCAGCTACCTGACCATAGGCCTGCCGCTGGCGGTATTACCCGGCTATGTTCATGATGTAATGGGGTATAGCGCCTTCTGGGCCGGGCTGGTGATTAGCCTGCAGTATTTTGCTACGCTGCTCAGCCGCCCTCACGCCGGGCGCTATGCCGATCTGCTGGGCCCGAAAAAAATCGTTGTTTTTGGCCTGTGCGGCTGCTTTCTGAGCGGACTGTGCTATCTGCTGGCGGCGTTCTGCGGCGGCTGGCCCGTGGTTAGCCTGGCGCTGTTGTGTCTGGGGCGCATTATTCTCGGCATCGGGCAGAGCTTTGCGGGCACCGGCTCAACGCTGTGGGGCGTAGGGGTAGTCGGTTCGCTGCATATCGGGCGGGTTATTTCCTGGAACGGGATTGTGACCTACGGGGCGATGGCGATGGGCGCGCCGCTCGGGGTGCTCTGTTACTCGCTGATTGGCCTGCACGGTCTGGCGTTGACGATTATGGTGGTTGCGCTGGTGGCGGTGCTGTGCGCGTTGCCGCGGGCGGCGGTAAAAGCGGGTAAGGGTAAAGCGATGTCGTTTCGCGCGGTGCTGGGGCGCGTCTGGCTCTACGGCATGGCGCTGGCCCTCGCATCGGCGGGTTTCGGCGTTATCGCCACCTTTATCACCCTGTTTTATGATGCCAAAGGCTGGGACGGCGCGGCCTTCGCCCTGACGCTGTTTAGCTGCGCCTTTGTCGGCACTCGCCTGCTGTTTCCCAACGGAATTAATCGCCTCGGTGGGCTGAACGTGGCGATGATCTGTTTTGTCGTCGAGATTATCGGGCTGCTGTTAGTGGGCCTGGCGGAGACGCCGCTGATGGCGAAAATGGGTACTTTCTTTGCCGGAGCCGGTTTTTCGCTGGTGTTCCCGGCGCTTGGCGTGGTGGCGGTGAAGGCGGTGCCGCAGCACAACCAGGGGTCGGCGCTGGCAACCTATACGGTATTTATGGATCTCTCGCTGGGGATCACCGGCCCGCTGGCCGGGCTGCTGATGGCGTGGGCGGGAATTTCATCGATCTATCTGGCGACGGCGGGGCTGGTCGCGGTAGCGCTGCTGCTGGGATGGCGATTAAAAAAACGGCCCCCGGTCAATGAACCGGAGGCCGCGGCGTCAGGCCAGTAGTTACTGGATGACGAGGGTGTTGATAATGTTTTCCGCTTCGGTCTGAGCCTGCTGCTGGTTGTCCGCTGGCAGCGTGATCTGCAGCGTCAGCAGTTTGTCATCAACCTTGCCGAGAAGCACGGAAGACCAGGCGGTCTGGCCCTTAGCGGAGATGATGGTGTCCAGCTGTTGCAGGGTGTGGCCTTTGAGCTCAATGGATTTATTGCTCACGACCTGCAGCTGCGGGTCGCGGCTGCGCTGCTGCTCTTCCAGGCGCTGGCTCATCACCGCCAGCTCTTCGTTGGTATTGTCGCCAACAATCACGATCACCGCTTTTTGTCCGGTGGCATCAGAGTAGACGTGCATATTGTTGGCCTGGGTGCCCAGCTTGCCGCTCTGGTCGGTCATACCGGCAGGCAGGGAGAAGCTCAGTTTGCCATCCAGCAGACTAATAGGTTGCCCGCTGGCGTTGCTTTCCGCAGCAGCCCCGGCAGTCGGCGTTTTGGTATCGCTGTTATCACAGGCAGCAAGCCCCATAACCAGCAGGCCAATACCGACATATTTAACCAAATTGCGCATTGACATCTTCCTTTCGATAAACGGCCATTAACGGCTCATTCGCTTATCTTATCACATCGTTTCGCGAGTACTCTTAACCTGGCTGCAATGCGGATAAATCAGATTTATCTGCCAGTTTTTTCAGCAGCATATTCAACAACATGCCGTACATCGGCAGGAAGAATACGATGCTAATCAGCACTTTGAAGCAATAATCGACGATGGCGATTTCCCCCCAGTGCGCCGCCATAAACGGGTCCGGGCTGCGCCAGAAGGCGATAAAGAAGAAGGCCAGCGTATCGCTGATGTTACCGAAAAGGGTGGATGCCGTGGGCGCCAGCCACCAGCGGCGGCTCTGACGCAGGCGGTTAAAGACGTGGACGTCAAGGATTTGCCCCAGCGCGTAGGCCATAAAGCTGGCGGCGGCGATACGAGCGACAAACAGGTTAAAGCTGGTTAAGGCGGCAAAGCCCTGCCACTCGCCCATGTAGAACAGCGCGGAAACCCCGTAGGAGATCAGCAGCGCCGGGATCATCACCGCGAGGATAATGCGTCGCGCCAGCGGAGCGCCGAAAATGCGTACCGTCAGATCGGTGGCGAGGAAAATAAACGGAAAGCTGAACGCGCCCCAGGTGGTATGAAAACCAAAGATGGAGATCGGTAGCTGCACCAGATAGTTACTGGAAGTGATGACCAGCAGATGGAAAAGCGATAGCCAGATCAGCGCTTTTTTACGCTGTACGGTAGTAAACGGACTCATATTGTGACCTTTTTATGCCCGTTATTCTTCAAGCTGCAGATGCGTTAACTTTCCTTGCTCATCCCAGTCACTTACTGATGTAAGCTCCTGGAAATTCGCTGCGTCGTCGCCTTTCTGCAACTCGAATGATTTAGGGCCAGAGAGTTGGGGTGAGGGAACCCAATAAAAACGGCTGCATGATACTGCGTTGCGTGCGTAATGCAATGGTTGTTTTTCGCGCAAACGTTAACCTGGCTTGCGTACTGGCGAACTGGGGGTAAACTAGGGCCGTTTTGTTAATGTGAGATGAAAATGAGCGAACTTTTCTCCAGCCCTGACCATACGCTTGATGCGCAGGGGCTTCGTTGCCCGGAACCGGTGATGATGGTGCGCAAGACCGTGCGTACGATGCCGGTGGGCGAGACGCTGCTAATCGTGGCCGACGATCCGGCGACCACCCGCGATATTCCCGGTTTCTGCCGCTTTATGGAGCATGAGCTACTGGCGCAGGAAACCGAGGCGCTGCCGTACCGCTATCTGATTCGTAAAAGCCACTGAGCCAGGCCTCCCCGGATCGCGGCTGACGCCTTATCCGGGCTACAAAAAACCAGACCGCACTAACCTGTAGCCCGGGCAGGGCGCGTCAAGCGCCGCCTCCGGGGCTTGCCCTTACTTCTTACGCAGCAGGCGTAGCGCGTTAGCGGTGACCAGCACCGTCGCCCCGGTATCAGCCAGCACCGCTAGCCACAGGCCGGTCAGGCCGAGCAAGGTGGTGACGAGGAAAATGCCCTTCAGACCCAAAGCGATGGCGATGTTCTGCCGGATATTGGCGTGGGTGGCGCGCGCCAGCGAAATCATCTGCGCCAGCCCGGTCAGGCGGTTATGGGTCAATGCCGCATCGGCGGTCTCCAGAGCAACGTCGGTGCCGCTGCCCATCGCGATACCTATCGTCGCCGCTTTCATCGCCGGCGCATCGTTGATACCGTCGCCGACCATGGCCAGCGGCGACTGGGCATTAAGCGCTATCACCGCCTGCACTTTGTCCGCGGGCAGCAGCCCGGCGCGGAACGCCAGTCCCAGCTCGTTAGCGATAGCCGCCGCCGCACGTGGATTATCGCCGGTCAGAATCACTCCCTGAACGCCCAACTGATGGAGCTCATCCACCGCCTGACGGGCATCATCGCGAAGCGTATCGCGCAGCGCCAGAATCCCCAGCAGCGTCTTATCGCGCATTACCAGCACCACGGTTTGCCCGGCGCTCTCCATCTGCTGAATAGGTTCATCGTACTGCGGATCGCGAGTTTTACCGGCGGCGCAAATCAGCACCTGGCGTCCTTCAACCTGAGCCTCAATGCCGGATCCGGCCAGCGCGCGCTGATCGCTTGCCGACGGAATGACCAGCCGGCGCTGTTCTGCCTCACGCACGATAGCCTGGGCTAACGGGTGGCTGGAGCCTTGCTCCACGGCGGCCGCGAGCGCCAGCAGATCGTTTTCGCTGATGTCTGCGGTCGCCATCACCGCAGTGACGCGCGGCTGGCCGATGGTCAGGGTACCGGTTTTATCAAACGCCACCTGGCGCACGCGGCCGAGCTGCTCCAGCGCCGCGCCGCCTTTAATCAGCGCGCCGCGTCGTGCCGCTACCGCCAGCCCGGAGGTAATTGCCGCCGGGGTGGAGATCACCAGCGCGCACGGACAGCCAATCAGCAGCAGCGTTAAGCCTTTATAGATCCACGGCAGCCAGGCGCCCGCAAACAGCAGCGGCGGAACAATGGCTACCAGCAGGGCGACGACCATAATCGCCGGGGTATAGATGCGGCTAAAGCGATCGATAAAGCGTTCAATCGGCGCGCGGCGGTCCTCCGCTTCTTCAATCAGCTTAAGAATACGATCGATAGCGCTGTCGCCCGGTTCGGAGATCACCGTCAGCTGTACCAGACGATCGACGCTGGTGGCGCCGGCCGCTACGCGTTCCCCGGCGTTACGCTCTACCGGTACGGATTCACCGGTCAAAGCGCTCTCATCGAAGCTGGCGAAGGGGGAGAGTAGCTGGCCATCGGCAGGGAGGCGGCCTCCGGCGGCGACTTCAATCACGTCGCCGGGGCGCAGGTCGCGCTGGGCTACGGTTTCACGCACGCCATCGCGTACGCGGATTGCCGTGTCGGGCTTCAGCGCCATCAATGCGCTGACGCCTTGCCGCGCGCGGCTGGCGGCCCATCCCTCAAGACGTTCGCCGATTAAAAACAGTAGCAGGACCATCGCCGCTTCGGCGGTGGCGCCGATAAACAGCGCGCCGATGGCTGCGACGCTCATCAGGGTTTCAATGGCGAACCAGCTTCCGCTTCTGATCAGGCGTATCGCTTGCCGGGCGACCGGCCACAGGCCGACCAGCGTGGTTGCGATGAAGGCGATTTCGCCCAGAGGCGGGCTGAACTGCTCCAGCCCCCAGCTTAGTCCCATCATGATGACCAGCGTGATGAGCGGCAGATTCTCGCGCAGCCACGAGGTGGACTCCTCTGCCCGTGGCGCGTTTTCATCACGCAGCTGATAGCCCGCGGCGCGCACGGCGCTTTCGATTTGCGGACCAACATCGCCCTCGGCGTTGACCAGCAGCTTTTCGGTGGCGAACAGTACCTGCACCTGGCTGACCCCCGGTACCTGGCGAACGGCGGTTTCGACCTTGCGCGCGCAGGCTGCGCAATCCATGCCTTCTACCAGCCAACTAAAGCGTGCGTGCCTCAGAGCCTCGTTTTCCTCGGTGGTTTCGCTGCGGCAGGCGTGGTCCGCGCAGCAGCTTTCCGCCGGCTGCGCGGCAGGGGTAAATTTTAACGATGAGAAGTGTGGGACTTTTTTATCCTGCGATTCTGGAGCCGACATAGGACCCTCCGGGTAATGATAATTTTCTCATTACCCGCAGGATACACTCTGGAGTCGACTCCAGAGTCAAGCGCTTAATTACAAATAAAGCGCGCGGACGATCAGGAAGTGCCCGGCGAAGTAAAATGCCGAGGAGATCGCGTTGTCAGCGCGGAAGCGGCGGCGATAATGGCTGATCAGCCAGACCGCGTTGCCGAGCAGCAGGAATGCCGCGCCAGCGAAGCCGGACAGGGCGGTATCCGTCGGGCGGGCAAACCACAGCTCCCCGGCCAGCCAGACCATCACCAGCGTCATCGCGATAAAGGTAAACACCGGCATCCGCATCTCTTCCAGACGCGTCCAGATAATCGCCAGCAGCAGCGCGCCGAGGATCAGCAGCACCAGCGGCAGCGGCCAGAAGAAAGATAGCGTCAGCTGGCTGGCAAACCAGATGGTGTAGAGCAGATGCGAGAGAAAGAACGCCCCCACGGCGTACATTACCCGCTGCCGCGGCAGCAGGGTCAGCGCGTCGCCGACCAGCGAGGCGCAAAGCCCCGCCAGCACCAGATAGCTGATGGCGTTAAACATCGGCGCTTGCCAGGCCAGTAACAGAAGCAGGATTAGCGTGACGGGTTTAAACACCCAGCGACGCCAGGCTGGCCCACGATAAGACGCATCGACGTAAAGCCATGCGGAGAAACAGACAGCAATAAATGACCAAAGCATAGTAAGTCCCTGTATCTGTTATCATTACGTAAGTGATTGTACTTACAGTACTGAATCTCAGTGTAGTGGTTTGCAGAGGAAGATGACAATGATAATCAAGCCACAGTATGCTTATTCCTGATAATTCCTGGGGGCAAGGTGAATGAGTAAAGTTCCGCTGTTTTTTATGGTTGCCGTTGCCATCATTGCGGTTGCCGCGTCGTATCGCTATGTGCAGCAGCGTCGGGAAAAAATGGATAATGATGCCGCGCCGCTGTTGCAAAAACGGGTGGTGGTGAGCAATAAGCGGGAGAAGGTGATTAACGATCGCCGTTCGCGCCAGCAGACGGTGACGCCTGCCGGCAGCGAAATGCGTTATGAAGCAAGCTTCAGGCCGGAAAGCGGCGGGCTGGAAGTGGTTTTTCGTCTGCAGGCGCCGCAGTATCATGCGCTAAGCGTCGGCGATAAAGGCGTACTGAGCTATAAAGGTTCGCGGTTTATGGGTTTTACGCCCGAGCCCTGAACCTTTTATTCGGTCTTATTTCTTCTTCAGGGTCGCCTTGAGCTTTTTCTGCCAGGCGACCAGTTCGAACACGCCGAAGATGAAAATACGAATCTGTTCGAAGCGCCCCAGCGGCGGCATCTCTTTCGTCTGCGTCGCCTTGAGCAGCGTGAGCTGCAGGCCGTGCATCAGAATCATAAAGATCAGCGCCACGTTAACAAAGATATTGAGCGGCTTTGGGAACGGTTGGAACAGATTCAGCAATAAAAACGCCCACACGCACAGCATCAGCAAGCGGCCAAAGTTAATCAGCATGGTTTTCTCCTTGTGCCTCACGTTGATAGAGACGGTAGGCGACCTGTCCGGCCACTTTCTCACGGTACGGATGCCAGTTTACAGGCACCGGCGGTAACCCGTTTTCAACTTCACTTTCAATGTAGATGAGCGCTTCATCGCTAAGCCAGCCGTTGTTTTCCAGCAGCTTTAGCGTCTCTTCAAGCAGCCCTTTGCGAAACGGGGGATCGACAAACACGATGTGATGCGGCGTGCCCGCCTGAGCAAGAAACGCTAAGGTATTGGTATTCACGACTTTGCCGTTGCTGGCTTTGAGAGTCGCCAGATTTTTTTGCAACTGCTGCGCGACGCCGCGTTCCATTTCCAGCAGCGTGGCGTTAGCCGCGTAGCGGGAGAGGGCTTCAAGGCCCAGCGCGCCGCTGCCGGCGAAGCAATCGAGGCAGCTCGCGTCAACGATCGACGGCGCCAGCCAGTTAAATAGCGTTTCGCGCACCCGGTCGGTGGTCGGGCGCAGACCCGGGCTCTCCGGCACCGGTAATTTACGGCCTCGCCATTGCCCGCCGATAATACGGATCTGACCGCTGCCTGCGTGGTTTGGTTTCTTCATTTCTTTGCTCAAGTCTCAACTTCCGGGCTGCTATTCTAACGATCGCCAGCGGTTGACGAAACCTTAATCCGGGGGCGGTGATGCGAGTTAAGTTAAGTGGTAGACTATCCGACTAATTTCATCATTTTTCAGCTTCCGCTATCAACAGGCCGAAGCTGTGCCATGAATTAACAGCGAGGAGTGTAGTCGCAAATGGCGAAAGACAAAAAACGTGGCTTCTTTTCCTGGCTGGGCTTTGGTCAAAAAGAACAGGCGCAGGAAACCGACGCAGAACAAAAAGTAGAAGCCCAGCAAGAGGTTGAAGAACAGGCTCCGGAAAGCGAAACGCCTGCGGCTGCGCCGGAAACGGTCGACGCGCCGGCGACGGAGCAACAGGATGCCGAAGCCTTTGCCGCCGAGGTGGTCGAGGTGACCGGGCAGGTTGTGGAGAGCGAACAGCCGCAGGCGGTTGTCGACTCCCCGGCGGTTGAGACGATTGCAGAACCGCCTGTGGTTGATGAAATTGTCGCTGAGCCTGTAGTTGAAGAAGCTATCGCCGAGCCGGTAGTGGCTGAAGCTATAGTTGAGCTGACGCCGGAAGAGGTGATTGCCGAACCGGAAGCTGTCGTTGTTGAAAAGGGTGAAGAGGCTGTCATTGAAGAGCCGGAAATCGTTGAGCCGGTAGAAGAAGCCGAAATCACTGACGAAGAGCTGGAAGCGCAGGCGCTGGCTGCAGCCGATGCGGCGGAAAATGCCGTGGAAGTGGTGCCGGACGAAACCGTGGTGACGCCGTTAGAGCAGGAAAAACCCACCAAAGAAGGGTTCTTCGCTCGCCTCAAACGCAGCCTGATAAAAACCAAGCAGAACCTCGGTTCCGGATTTATCAGTCTGTTCCGCGGCAAGAAAATCGACGATGATCTGTTTGAAGAGCTGGAAGAGCAGCTGCTGATTGCCGATGTCGGCGTGGAAACCACCCGTAAGATCATCACTAATCTTACCAACGACGCCAGCCGCAAGCAGTTGCGCGACGCCGAGGCGCTGTACGGCCTGCTGAAAGAAGAGATGGGCGATATTCTGGCGAAGGTGGACGAGCCGCTGAACGTAGAAGGCAAGGCGCCATTTGTCATTCTGATGGTTGGCGTCAACGGCGTCGGTAAAACCACCACCATCGGCAAGCTGGCGCGTCAGTTTGAGCAGCAGGGCAAATCGGTGATGCTGGCCGCGGGCGATACCTTCCGCGCGGCGGCGGTAGAGCAGCTTCAGGTGTGGGGTCAGCGCAACAATATTCCGGTGATTGCCCAGCATACCGGCGCGGATTCGGCATCGGTTATTTTCGATGCCATCCAGGCGGCGAAGGCGCGCAACATTGACGTCCTGATTGCCGATACTGCGGGTCGTCTGCAGAATAAATCGCACCTGATGGAAGAACTGAAGAAGATTGTCCGCGTCATGAAAAAACTGGATGTCGATGCGCCGCATGAGGTCATGCTGACCATTGATGCCAGCACCGGGCAAAACGCGATTAGCCAGGCCAAACTGTTCCATGAGGCGGTTGGACTGACCGGTATCACTTTGACTAAGCTGGATGGTACCGCCAAGGGCGGGGTTATCTTCTCGGTTGCCGATCAGTTCGGTATTCCGATTCGCTACATCGGTGTTGGCGAACGTATTGAAGATCTGCGTCCGTTTAATGCGGGCGACTTTATTGAGGCACTTTTTGCCCGAGAGGATTAAAAATGATTCGCTTTGAACAAGTCAGCAAAGCCTATCTCGGTGGGAGACAAGCGCTGCAGGGGGTGACTTTTCACCTGCAGGCGGGTGAGATGGCGTTTCTGACCGGCCATTCCGGCGCGGGGAAAAGTACCCTGCTGAAGCTTATCTGCGGTATCGAGCGGCCCAGCGCCGGCAAAATCCTTTTCGGCGGCCATGACATTAGCCGCCTGAAGAGCCGCGAAGTGCCGTTTTTGCGCCGTCAGATTGGCATGATTTTCCAGGACCACCATCTGCTGATGGACCGTACCGTTTACGATAATGTGGCGATCCCGCTGATTATCGCCGGCGCCAGCGGCGATGACATTCGCCGTCGCGTGTCGGCGGCGCTGGATAAAGTCGGGCTGCTGGACAAAGCGAAAAACCTGCCGATTCAGCTTTCAGGCGGGGAACAACAGCGCGTGGGTATCGCCCGCGCGGTGGTCAACAAACCAGCGGTCCTGCTGGCGGATGAACCGACCGGTAACCTCGACGAAGCGCTGTCGGAAGGGATCTTACGTCTGTTTGAAGAGTTTAACCGCGTTGGGGTGACGGTGCTGATGGCGACGCATGATCTGGGGCTTATCTCCAGTCGTCCGTATCGCGTTCTGTCCCTCAGCGAGGGGCATATGCATGGAGGCCATATCGGTGAATAAGCGCGAGGCAATGAACCACATTCGCCGGTTCGGCAATCGATTCGATCGTTTCCGCAATGCGGGCGGAGCGGGCGGCAGCGGTGGACGCAATACGTCGAAGCGGCCTAAGGCGGCGCCGAATCCGGCTTCCCGCAAGAGCAACGTGTTCAATGAACAGGTGCGCTATGCCTGGCATGGTGCGGTGCAGGATCTGAAAAGCACGCCCCTGGCGACGTTCCTGACGGTGATGGTTATCGCCATTTCGTTGACCCTGCCAAGCGTGTGCTATATGGTCTACAAAAACGTCAGCACCGCGGCGTCGCAGTATTATCCCACGCCGCAAATCACCGTCTATCTGGAGAAAACGCTGGATGACGATGCCGCTGCGCGGGTAGTCGGTCAGCTGCAGGCGGAGCAGGGCGTCGAGAAGGTCAACTATCTGTCGCGCGATGAAGCCCTTGGCGAATTCCGCAACTGGTCAGGCTTCGGCGGCGCGCTGGATATGCTGGAAGAGAACCCGCTGCCGGCAGTGGCGATCGTCGTGCCGAAAATTGATTTCCAGAGTGTCGAAGCGCTGAACACGCTGCGCGACCGCGTGAGTCATGTTCAGGGCGTTGATGAAGTCCGAATGGATGATAGCTGGTTTGCGCGCCTCTCGTCGCTGACCGGGCTGGTCGGACGCGTGTCGGCGATGATCGGCGTACTGATGGTGGCGGCGGTGTTCCTGGTGATCGGCAACAGCGTGCGTCTGAGCATTTTCGCCCGCCGCGATACCATTAACGTGCAGAAACTGATTGGCGCAACCGACGGCTTTATTCTGCGTCCTTTTCTTTACGGCGGTGCGCTGCTGGGGTTCTCCGGCGCGTTTCTGTCGCTGATCCTGTCGGAAATTATGGTCATGCGCCTTTCGTCGGCGGTCACCGAAGTGGCGAAAGTCTTCGGCACGCAGTTTGAACTCAGCGGCTTAGGCTTTGATGAGTGCCTGCTGATGCTGATTGTTTGCTCAATGATTGGCTGGGTCGCCGCCTGGCTGGCAACCGTACAACATTTACGTCACTTTACTCCCGAGTAGTAAAAATCTGGTATAATCTTTCCCTGCACTGAATATCTCTCTGCAGGGAAAGAGTCCCTGTCGACGCTTCCCTAAACTTCATAACCATGTCACATTTTGTGCGTAATCTATTCACATCGTTGCATGGAACTTGTGGATAAAATCACTGTCTGATACTAATGTGAGTGATATTCTCGTTGCTCATCAATGCTGGCATGTTTGTTGCTCCGCTGTGAGGACAGAATGGTGCCAGAAGATATCGATTGAGAGGATTTGAATGACCAAAGATATGCAAACTTTAGCCTTAGCCCCCGTTGGTAACCTGGAATCGTACATCCGGGCTGCTAACACTTGGCCGATGTTGTCGGCTGATGAAGAGCGGGAGCTTGCTGAAAAGCTGCATTACCAGGGCGATCTGGAAGCAGCGAAAAAGCTGATCCTGTCTCACCTGCGCTTTGTTGTTCATATTGCTCGTAACTACTCGGGTTATGGCCTGCCGCAGGCGGATCTGATTCAGGAAGGCAACATTGGCCTGATGAAAGCCGTGCGCCGTTTTAACCCGGAAGTGGGCGTGCGTCTGGTTTCCTTCGCCGTGCACTGGATCAAAGCGGAGATTCATGAATACGTTCTGCGTAACTGGCGTATTGTGAAGGTCGCGACCACGAAAGCGCAGCGTAAGCTGTTCTTTAACCTGCGTAAAACTAAGCAGCGTCTGGGCTGGTTCAACCAGGACGAAGTCGAAATGGTGGCTCGCGAACTGGGCGTATCAAGCAAAGACGTGCGTGAGATGGAGTCACGTATGGCGGCGCAGGATATGACCTTCGACATGTCGTCGGATGATGAATCTGATAGCCAGCCGATGGCGCCGGTGCTCTATCTGCAGGATAAAACGTCTAACTTTGCCGACGGCATTGAAGACGACAACTGGGAAGAGCAGGCGGCGAATAAGCTGACTGACGCGATGCAGGGTCTTGACGAACGTAGTCAGGATATCATCCGCGCCCGCTGGCTGGACGAAGACAATAAGTCCACGCTGCAGGAGCTGGCGGATCGCTACGGCGTATCGGCCGAGCGAGTACGGCAGCTTGAAAAGAACGCCATGAAAAAACTGCGCGCCGCTATCGAAGCCTAATCTGCGCGCCAGTCCCGCGATAACGCCCCACATTACGTTGGGGCGTTTTGTTTTTCTGCCTCCGTCAGCGCCTGCGGGCAGTGCCTGTTCAGACACTCAAGCAGCACGTTGAACGCTGGCTCCATCTGCGTTTCCGGCTGCGAAGCAAACCCCATCAACAGTCCTTTCTTCCGCTGCGCCGTCAGGTAATAGCGCGACAGCGGACGCACTAAAATATTGCGCGCGTTGGCATCGCGGGCAATCGCCACGTCATCTGCCTCATCCGGCAAATTCAGTATCAGATGCAGTCCGGCATTGTCGCTGAAGTCCGACAGCGCATGCGCTCCGCAGTGCCGCTGAATCAGTTCGGTCAAAAAGACGCGACGGCGGCTGTAGAGCAGGCGCATGCGACGAATGTGCGCCGAGTAATGACCGGCATTGATAAATTCCGCCAGCGCCAGCTGGATAAGCGAATGGCCGCCGCGGTAGAGCTCGGCATGGGCGTTTTTGAGTTCAGCCGCAAGCGGTCGAGGCAGCACGACGTAGCCCAGCCGCAGCCCCGGGTAGAGCGTTTTACTGAACGTGCCGACGTAGACCACCGGCGCTTCGGGGACTAAGCCCTGTAGTGCCGGGATCGGCTGGCCGGAAAAGCGAAACTCGCTGTCGTAATCATCTTCCACAATCCAGCTGCCGTGCTGATGGGCCAGGGTGAGCAGGCGCTGTCGGCGTTCAAGGCTCATTACCGCGCCGAGGGGATACTGATGGGATGGCGTAACGAAGATCAGCCGCGGCGCTTCGGCTACGCTTTCGGGCGGGCACAGGCCGCTGGCATCCACCACAATCGGCTCAGCCCGCACTTCATTCATCGCCAACACGTGGCGAATGCCCCAGTAGGAAGGCTCCTCCACCCAGGCGAGATCGCCGCGGTCGCACAGCATGCGGGTGATCAGGTCGATGGCCTGGTGGATCCCTTCAGTAATAAGAATTTGATCTGCCTGACACAGAACGCCGCGCGCTACTCTCAGATAGTCCACCAACGCGTGCTGCAGCTCGGCGGTACCGCCGTTACAGCTATAGCTGAGCTGTTCGGGTTTTGGACGGCGGCTGATGCGTGCCTGAATTTTACTGAACAGCGGGTGGGGAAATGCATTGACGTCCGGTACGCCGGGGATAAACGCCCCCCACTGACGCGGGCTGGCGCTGATGTGCCCCAGCAGGTGTTGGCCGCGACGGGAAATAGTCCCGCTGGGGGGCTGCGCGGGATGGCTTTCGTTGGCGCTGCTGGCGGGAAGAAACATATCGGGCAGCGTTTTCGCCACGAAAGTGCCGCTGCCGCGACGGGACACAACGTACCCCTCAGCCAGGAGTTGTTCGTAAACTGTTAAAATTGTGTTGCGAGACATTCCTAGTTCCCCCGCCAGATCCCGCGACGGCGGCAGTCGGCTATGGGGCGGGAGAGAACCATCCAGAATGGCGTGGCGAATCGCCTTGTAAAGGCGCTTGTGCAGGAGCGGATCGGTTTCTTTCTGCAATCTGACCAGCACCAGGTCTGCGATAAGCGAACGCAATTGGATCCCTCAGATAATCTGAATTGGTACTCGATTATAGGGCCAAATCCTGTGTAAATAAACGACATAGTTTCGGATTTGTTGCGATAACGTGACACACATGACAGGAGATTCCCGGTGAAAAGTTCAGAACTGAATCAGCGTCGCCAGCAGGCGACTCCACGCGGCGTAGGGGTGATGTGCAGCTACTTTGTTGAGAAAGCTGAGAACGCTACGCTGTGGGATATTGAAGGGAATGAGGTGATCGATTTCGCCGCCGGCATCGCGGTGCTGAATACCGGCCATCGCCACCCAAAAATCGTTGCCGCCGTTGAACAGCAGCTGCAGGCCTTTACCCACACGGCTTACCAGATTGTCCCGTACGAAAGCTATGTCACGCTGGCCGAGCGGATTAACGAACTGGCGCCGATTGACGGTCCGGCGAAAACCGCCTTTTTTACCACGGGGGCGGAAGCGGTTGAAAACGCGGTGAAAATCGCGCGCGCTTATACCGGCCGTCCGGGGTTGATTACCTTCGGCGGCGGCTTCCACGGTCGTACGTTTATGACTATGGCGCTGACCGGCAAAGTGGCGCCTTACAAGATTGGTTTCGGCCCGTTCCCGGGCTCGGTTTATCACGCCGTCTACCCTAACGCCGCCCATGGCATTACCACCGCCGACGCGATGAAGAGCCTGGAGCGCATTTTCAAAGCGGATATCGCGGCCGATCAGGTGGCGGCGATTGTGCTGGAGCCGATTCAGGGCGAAGGCGGCTTTAACGTTGCCCCGCCTGAGTTTATGCAGGCGCTGCGCGCGCTGTGCGATACCCACGGTATTCTGCTGATTGCCGATGAGGTACAAACCGGCTTTGCGCGCACCGGCAAGCTATTTGCGATGCAGCACTATGATGTGAAGCCTGACCTGATGACAATGGCGAAAAGTCTGGCCGGCGGTTTCCCGCTCTCCGGCGTTGTGGGTCGCGCCGAGGTGATGGATGCGCCTGCGCCGGGCGGCCTGGGCGGCACCTATGCCGGTAACCCGCTGGCGGTCGCGGCGGCGCACGCGGTGCTGGATGTCATTGAAGAAGAGCAGCTGTGCCAGCGCGCTGAGCGCTTAGGCAGCCATCTGAAAGAGGTGTTGAATCAGGCGCGTCAAAGCTGCCCGGCCATTGCTGACGTTCGCGGTCAGGGCTCGATGGTGGCGGTGGAGTTTAACGATCCGCAAACCGGGGAGCCGTCGGCGGAGATCACCCGTCAAATCCAGCAACAAGCCCAGGAGAACGGCCTGCTGCTGCTGAGCTGCGGCGTCTATGGCAACGTTATTCGCTTCCTCTATCCGTTAACGATTCCGGATGCGCAGTTTACGAAAGCGCTGGATATTCTGGCCCGCGTGCTGAAGCGCTAACTTTTCGTCCGGTCAGGCTGCGGCGGCACGGAAGCCGAACAGAAACAGGAGGCCGCAGACTGGTTATTCATGCTCAGCGTGAGTGGTTTATCACCCTGATATCACCTTTTTTCCGGCAGCGCACGCTGCCGGAATAAAACGGAAAATATTATGTCTGACAACTCCACCTTTTCTTCGGTTCTGACGAGCCGGGAGCGTACCGCTGTACCTGCAAAATCCCTGAGTTTCATTGAAGGCGTGTCGATGATCGTCGGCACCAATATCGGCGCTGGGGTGCTATCCATCGCCTATGCCTCCAGCAAAGCGGGCTTTCTGCCGCTGCTGTTTTGGCTGATTGTGGTCGGTAGTCTGACGACCATTACCATGCTCTACGTAGCGGAGTCGACGCTGCGCACGCGCAAGCATCTGCAGCTTAGCGGCCTGTCGCAGCGCTACGTTGGCCGCTTTGGCGCGCTGATGATGTTCCTCTCTGTTTGCGTCAACAGCGTCGGCGCGCTGACGGCCTATATGACCGGCAGCGGTAAATTATTGCATTCGTTATTCGGTATCTCGCCGGCTCTCGGCAGCGCGCTGTTTTTTATTCCGGCGGCCGGGGTACTTTATCTTGGCCTGAAGGCGATTGGCCGGGGCGAGAAATTTATCAGTATCGGCATGGTCGTCATGATAACCATACTTGTCGCCGCGACGTTGCTGAAAGAGACCGCCAGCGTCGGCTATTTGCTGGATGGTAACTGGCTGTATATGGTGCCGGTATTTAACGTTGTCGCGTTCTGCTTCTCCGCGCAGTATATCGTGCCGGAAATGGCGCGCGGTTTCGCTGATAAACCGGAGAAACTGCCGAAGGCCATTATGGTGGGGATGTTATTAACCTTTTGCCTGCTGGCGCTGGTCCCGCTCTCGGTGATTGCATTAAGCGGGCTGGATAATATTTCTGATGTGGCGACCATTTCCTGGGGCCGTGCGCTCGGCGAGTGGGCCTTCTTCTCGGCAAACCTTTTTGCGCTCTGCGCGATGCTGACCTCCTATTGGGGGCTGGGCGGCAGCTTCCTGACCAATATCTTCGATCAGTTTCGCCTTGGCAACGACGAGCAGCCGTTGAAACGCTTTAAGGTGCTGTTAGTGGTCGCCGTACCGCCTTTCATTCTGGCCTACAGTGGGATGGTATCCTTCGTGAATGCGCTCTATTTTGCCGGGGTATTTAGCGGGGTGATTTTATCTATCATGCCGATCCTGATCCTTAAAGGCTCGCGCAGGCAGGGTGATATCAATCCCGGCTGGACCTGCCCGGCGCTGATTACGCATCCTTTAATCCAGATCTTCATCGTATTGCTCTATCTTTGCAGCGCCGCCTACGCCATTGCTTCCGCCTTTGGCTACCTGCCTGCGGGCTGGTAGTACCGTCGCTCATGCCACCGCGTTCGGTTTATTCCGGCGCGGGTTTTTATTTGTCACTTATCTGTTACATACTCCGCAATTTTATCGTTTCCAATTCTCCTGAATGACGGTATGTTTAGCATAGTGTGCTGCAAAAGCGCAGGCGGCAGACCCTAATCTAACTATCATATGCTTTACTTATGTGTCTAATTAGAATAATGCGCTAATAAACAACATCACAACAAATGCAAAAACCATAATAATGGGGAGCCTCAGGATGAATATGAAGGGTAAAGCGTTACTGGCAGGATGTATTGCCTTAATCATGAGCGGTGCGGCAATGGCCGAGGATATCAAAGTGGCCGTTGTTGGCGCGATGTCCGGTCCGGTAGCGCAGTACGGCGACCAGGAGTTCACTGGCGCAGAGCAGGCTATTGCGGATATCAACGCTAAAGGCGGTATCAAAGGCAATAAGCTGCAGATGGTAAAGTACGATGACGCCTGTGACCCGAAACAAGCGGTTGCCGTCGCCAACAAAGTGATTAACGACGGTATCAAATACGTTATCGGCCACCTGTGCTCTTCTTCCACCCAGCCGGCGTCTGATATCTATGAAGATGAAGGCGTGCTGATGATCACCCCGGCGGCCACCGCGCCGGAGCTGACAGCTCGCGGCTATCACCTGATTCTGCGCACTACCGGCCTGGACTCCGACCAGGGGCCAACCGCCGCCAAATATATTCTGGAAAGCGTGAAACCACAGCGTATCGCGATTGTTCACGATAAGCAGCAGTACGGCGAAGGCCTGGCCCGTGCTGTACAGGATAATCTGAAGAAGGGTGGCGCCAACGTGGTGTTCTTTGATGGCATCACCGCCGGCGAGAAAGACTTCTCCACCCTGGTGGCGCGCCTGAAAAAAGAGAATATCGACTTCGTTTACTACGGCGGCTATCACCCGGAGATGGGGCAGATCCTGCGTCAGTCTCGCGCCGCTGGCCTGAAAACGCAGTTTATGGGGCCGGAAGGTGTCGCCAACGTGTCGCTGTCTAATATCGCGGGCGCTTCTGCGGAAGGTATGCTGGTCACCAAGCCGAAAAACTACGACCAGGTTCCGGCGAACAAACCGATTGTGGATGCGATCAAGGCGAAGAAACAGGATCCGAGCGGCGCGTTCGTGTGGACCACCTATGCCGCGCTGCAGTCGCTGGAAGCGGGCCTGAATCAGTCTGACGATCCGGCTGAAATCGCGAAATACCTGAAAGGGGCAACGGTTGAGACCGTGATGGGGCCGCTCTCCTGGAACGAGAAGGGCGACCTGAAAGGCTTCGAATTCGGTGTGTTTACCTGGCATGCCAATGGCACAGCGACCGACGCCAAATAATTTAACCTGCGCCTTTCGCGCCGCAGAGGCGTTGTCTGCGCCCCTCAACCCCGGTCACTTACTGATGTAAGCTCCCGGGGATTTCAGCGCTTGCCGCCTTTCTGCAGCGCGAAATGCAGGGTTAAATCAGTTGATCCTTGCCTCTTCGCATAGGCGAGGAGAAAGGTAAAAGCAAAAAGGCAACGTAAGTTGCCTTTTTTAGTCGGTAGCCCGGGTAAGGCGTCAGCCGCAACCCGGGGAATGCACCGGGGTTGATGCATTGGTGCGGTTTCTTCCCGGGTCACGCTGCGCTTACCCGGGCTACAGGCTGGTGCGGTCTGGTTTTTTGTCGCCCGGGTAAGGCGTTCGGCCGCAATCCGGGAATGTTCAGCCTTCTTTCGTCTATTTACTGATTTTTTACCCAACCGCCCGTTTGCGCGCTAAAGCCCAGCGCCTGCATAAACGCCGCCATCACGCCGCGGTCTTCCACGCCGGCATCCGCAATCCGCCAACTGGTGATTTCTGGATTATCCTTTAGCGCTTCTTCCACTAAATATTGCCCGACGCCGCGACGGCGGGTCACTTCACGCACGCACAGCGCGCTGAGTTCGCCCTCAACGCCATTCAGCGTAATACGTACCGCTCCCAGCAGACGCTCGTTGAAGCGGGCGGCGTAAATACGATGGCTCTCATCTATCGCCAGCGCCGCGAGATCCTGCGACGGCCAGATTTTCCCTAAGTCGATGCGATCCTGATCGCTGAAGTGTTGTAAACGAATAATGGTCAATTTCATGCTCGGTGAGTCCAGTTAAAACGGATGCGTCAGTGTATCCAAATTCCCCGCCAGGCGGAGCGCCGTTTTTTGCCTGGTCATCAGGGGATTCGTTTTCCTGGAAGGAACAGGGTAGAGCAATTCATCATGGATCGAAAAATAAGCAGAATTTTAACCTGATATATAGCGTTTTATTCCGCCTTATGTATCGTTATTTTATGCTGTTTGCTGGACTTTTTTTGTTTATCTTCCCGTAAATACAGAATATTATCTTTGCTTAATCGCCTGAAAAATAGAGAATTTACTCTGGATTCAGGCAAAAAACCTCGCTAAACCATTAAAGATAATGGTAAAAGTAGCGTTGTTTAAGAAAAGCACAGAATGCTTTTTAACCATAAAAATACAAAATATTTACACCACATCACGAACGGGGTTCTGCAGCATGAAAAGGAACGCGAAAACGGTTATCGCGGGGTTAGTCGCACTGGCGATGTCCCAGGCGGCTTTTGCCAAAGATATTAAGGTCGCCGTTGTTGGCGCGATGTCTGGCCCGGTAGCCCAGTGGGGCGATATGGAATTTAACGGTGCGCGCCAGGCAATCAAAGACATTAACGCTCAGGGCGGCATTAAGGGCGATAAGCTGGTTGGCGTAGAATACGACGACGCCTGCGACCCGAAACAGGCCGTTGCGGTGGCGAACAAAATCGTCAACGACGGTATTCAGTATGTTATCGGCCATCTCTGCTCTTCTTCCACTCAGCCCGCATCCGATATCTACGAAGATGAAGGTATTCTGATGATCTCCCCGGGAGCGACTAACCCGGAGCTGACTCAGCGCGGTTATCAGTACATCATGCGTACTGCGGGTCTGGACTCCTCGCAGGGGCCGACCGCCGCTAAATACATCATGGAAACCGTCAAACCGCAGCGTATTGCTATCATTCATGATAAGCAGCAGTACGGCGAAGGCCTGGCGCGCTCTGTTCAGGAGAGCCTGAAAAAAGGCGGCGCGAATATCGTCTTCTTCGACGGCATCACCGCTGGCGAAAAAGACTTCTCCGCGCTGCTGGCGCGCCTGAAAAAAGAGAATATCGACTTCGTTTACTACGGCGGCTACTACCCGGAAATGGGTCAGATGCTGCGCCAGGCGCGTTCCGTAGGGCTGAAAACCGTGTTTATGGGCCCGGAAGGCGTGGGTAACGCGTCGCTGTCCAATATCGCGGGCGATGCGGCGGAAGGCATGCTGGTCACGATGCCAAAACGCTATGACCAGGACCCGGCTAACAGCGCTATCGTTGACGCGCTCAAAGCGGAGAAGAAGGACCCGAGCGGTCCGTATGTCTGGATCACCTACGCCGCCGTACAGTCACTGGCGCAGGCGATGGACCGGGCCGGAAGCCAGGAGCCGCTGGATTTAATCAAAGATCTGAAAGCTCACGGCGCGAAAACCGTGATTGGGCCGCTGAATTGGGACGAAAAAGGCGATTTGAAGGGATTTGAGTTTGGTGTCTTCCAGTGGCACGCGGATGGGTCATCCACCCTCGCGAAATAAGCCATAAGACAAGTTATCCCACCGCCCGTGCAAAGCGGGCGGGTTGAAAAAGGTTACCTTATGTCCGAGCAGTTTCTCTATTTTTTGCAGCAGATGTTTAACGGCGTCACGCTGGGAAGCACCTATGCGCTGATTGCCATCGGCTATACCATGGTGTACGGCATTATCGGCATGATCAACTTCGCCCACGGCGAGGTGTATATGATTGGCAGCTACGTCTCCTTCATGATCATTGCCGCCCTGATGATGATGGGTATTGATACCAGCTGGCTGCTGGTTGCCGCTGGATTCGTCGGCGCTATCGTGATTGCCAGCGCCTACGGCTGGAGTATCGAGCGCGTGGCCTACCGGCCGGTGCGCAGCTCAAAACGCCTGATTGCGCTGATCTCCGCCATCGGGATGTCGATCTTCTTGCAAAACTACGTCAGCCTGACGGAAGGCTCGCGCGATGTCGCGCTGCCAAGCCTGTTTAACGGCCAGTGGACGGTGGGCAGTAGCGACAACTTCTCCGCGACCATTACCACCATGCAGCTGGTGATCTGGGTGGTGACGTTTATCGCCATGCTGGCGCTAACGCTGTTTATTCGCTATTCCCGCATGGGGCGCGCCTGCCGCGCCTGCGCTGAAGATCTGAAAATGGCCAGCCTGCTCGGGATTAACACCGACCGCGTGATTGCGCTGACCTTTGTGATCGGCGCGGCAATGGCGGCGGTGGCCGGCGTTCTGCTCGGACAGTTTTATGGCGTTATCAACCCCTACATCGGCTTTATGGCCGGGATGAAGGCCTTCACCGCTGCGGTTCTGGGCGGCATCGGCAGCATTCCTGGCGCGATGATCGGCGGGCTGATCCTCGGTATTGCCGAAGCGCTCTCTTCTGCCTATCTCAGCACGGAATATAAAGACGTGGTCTCCTTCGCGCTGCTGATCCTGGTTCTGCTGGTGATGCCTACCGGCATCCTGGGCCGTCCGGAGGTAGAAAAAGTATGAAACCGATGCATTTTGCGATGGCGCTGCTGTCGGCAGTTATGTTCTTTATCCTGGCGGGCGTCTTTATGGGCGTGCAGCTGGAGCTTGACGGCACGAAGCTGGTGGTGGATACCGCCGCCGATATCCGCTGGCAGTGGATCTTTATCGGAACCGCAGTGGTTTTCTTCTTCCAGCTGCTGCGTCCCATTTTTCAGAAAACCATGAAGAACGTCTCCGGGCCGAAGTTTATTCTGCCGGCTATCGACGGTTCGACGGTAAAACAGAAGCTATTCCTGATCGCCCTGCTGGTTATCGCCGTGGCGTGGCCGTTTATGGTGTCGCGCGGGACGGTGGATATCGCCACGCTGACGATGATCTATATCATCCTCGGTCTGGGTCTTAACGTGGTGGTAGGACTTTCCGGCCTGTTGGTGCTGGGCTATGGCGGCTTTTATGCCATCGGCGCCTATACCTTTGCGCTGCTGAACCACTATTACGGCCTGGGCTTCTGGACCTGCCTGCCGCTGGCGGGGCTGGTTTCGGCGGCGGCGGGCTTCCTGCTTGGCTTCCCGGTCCTGCGTCTGCGCGGCGACTATCTGGCGATTGTCACGCTCGGCTTCGGCGAAATCGTGCGCATCCTGCTGCTTAACAACACCGAAATAACCGGCGGCCCGAACGGCATTAGCCAGATCCCAAAACCGACGCTCTTCGGCCTTGAATTTAGCCGCAGCGCCCGTGAAGGCGGCTGGGATACGTTCAGCAACTTCTTTGGCGTGAAGTACGACCCCTCCGATCGCGTCATTTTCCTCTACCTGGTCGCTCTGCTGCTGGTGGTGTTAAGTCTGTTCGTGATTAACCGTCTGCTGCGTATGCCGCTGGGCCGCGCGTGGGAAGCGCTGCGCGAAGATGAAATCGCTTGTCGCTCGCTGGGCCTCAGCCCGACGCGCATCAAGCTGACCGCTTTTACCATCAGCGCCGCGTTTGCCGGTTTTGCCGGAACGCTGTTCGCCGCCCGTCAGGGCTTCGTCAGCCCGGAATCCTTCACCTTCGCCGAGTCGGCCTTTGTGCTGGCGATTGTGGTTCTCGGCGGTATGGGCTCCCAGTTTGCGGTGATCCTGGCGGCGGTTCTGCTGGTGGTCTCGCGCGAGCTGATGCGTGATTTCAATGAATACAGCATGCTGATGCTGGGCGCGCTGATGGTACTGATGATGATCTGGCGTCCGCAGGGGCTTCTGCCGATGACGCGTCCGCAGCTGAAGCTGAAAAACGGTCAGGCAAGAGGAGAGCAGGCATGAGTCAGCCATTATTATCCGTAAACGGTCTGATGATGCGTTTCGGCGGTCTGCTGGCGGTTAACAACGTGTCGCTGGAGCTGCGGGAACGGGAAATTGTCTCGCTTATCGGCCCGAACGGCGCGGGCAAAACCACCGTTTTTAACTGTCTGACCGGTTTCTACAAGCCCACTGGCGGCACTATTATGCTGCGTGACCAGCATCTGGAAGGGCTGCCGGGCCAGCAGATTGCCCGCATGGGCGTAGTGCGAACGTTCCAGCACGTGCGTCTGTTCCGTGAAATGACGGTGATTGAAAACCTGCTGGTGGCACAGCATCAGCAGCTGAAAACCGGGGTTTTCTCCGGCCTGCTGAAGACGCCATCCTTCCGCCGCGCCCAGAGCGAAGCGCTCGATCGCGCCGCGACCTGGCTTGAGCGTATTGGCCTGCTCGAACACGCCAACCGCCAGGCCAGTAACCTGGCCTACGGCGACCAGCGCCGTCTGGAGATCGCCCGCTGCATGGTGACCCAGCCGGAAATCCTGATGCTGGATGAGCCCGCCGCGGGGCTAAACCCGAAAGAGACCAAAGAGCTGGATGAGCTGATCGTCGAGCTACGCAGCCATCACAACACCACCATCCTGCTGATTGAGCACGATATGAAGCTGGTGATGGGCATTTCCGACCGTATTTACGTGGTAAACCAGGGCACGCCGCTGGCCAACGGTACGCCGGAAGCGATCCGCAACAACCCGGACGTGATCCGCGCCTATTTAGGTGAAGCATAATGGTGGTGACGCATAAGATGGAAAAAGTGATGTTATCTTTTGACAACGTCAGCGCGCATTACGGCAAAATCCAGGCGCTGCACAACGTCAGTCTGCATATCAATCAGGGAGAAATTGTCACCCTGATTGGTGCCAACGGTGCGGGGAAAACCACGCTGCTGGGTACCCTGTGCGGCGACCCGCGCGCCTCCAGCGGCCGCGTGGTTTTCGACGGTAAAGATATTACCGACTGGCAGACGGCGAAAATCATGCGCGAAGCGGTGGCGATCGTGCCGGAAGGGCGCCGGGTCTTCTCGCGGATGACGGTGGAAGAGAACCTGGCGATGGGCGGTTTTTTTGCCGATCGCGACCAGTTCCAGACCCGTATTAAATGGGTGTATGAGCTGTTTCCGCGCCTGCATGAGCGCCGGGTTCAGCGGGCGGGCACCATGTCCGGCGGCGAGCAGCAGATGCTGGCCATCGGGCGCGCGCTGATGAGCCAGCCGCGCCTGCTGCTGCTGGATGAGCCTTCGCTCGGGCTGGCGCCGATTATCATTCAGCAAATCTTCGATACCATCGAACAGCTGCGCGAGCAGGGGATGACTATCTTCCTCGTCGAGCAGAACGCCAACCAGGCGCTGAAGCTGGCCGACCGCGGCTACGTGCTGGAAAACGGTCACGTGGTGCTTGAGGATACCGGCGACGCGCTGCTGGCGAATGAAGCGGTACGCAGCGCCTATCTGGGCGGGTAGTGAAGACAAAACGCCCGGCATCTGCCGGGCGTTTTACTTGACTCCTACAGCTCCAGAGAGCGTTTCCACAGCATAAAATCATACTGTTCGAGCGCATCCGCTTTGGTGCGCCAGGTTCCGCTGGCGGTAGCGATGATTTTCTCAAACAGGCCGTCGGCGATGTCCGCCAGCGGCGTGCCTTCGATAATCGGCCCGCAGTCATAATCGATAATATCCGGCATCTTTTTTGCGAGCGCGGTGTTGGTTGAAACTTTGAGAACCGGAACGATAGGGTTCCCCGTCGGCGTACCCAACCCGGTTGAAAAGATCACCACGTTGCACCCCGCCGCGACCAGGCCCGTTACCGCGTCCACATCGTTGCCCGGCGTGCAGACCAGCGAAAGGCCGCTTTCTCCCATCGGTTCGGCATAGTCGCATACCGCGCTAACCGGCGCTCTGCCGCCTTTTTTCGCCGCGCCGGCGGATTTTATCGCGTCAGTGATCAGCCCATCGGCAATGTTTCCCGGGCTGGGGTTATCGGCGATGGTGGTGCCGAAGAAGTTCGCGACATGCTCATAGTTTTTCATCAGCGACAAAAACTTCTCTTTCAGCTCCCGGGTCGCGCAGCGCTGAACGATATCCCCTTCCGCGCCGCACAGCTCGGGGAATTCCGCCAGCCCCGATGCGCCGCCGAGGGCGACGAGACGATCTGACACTTCGCCCATCGCCGGGTTTGCGCTGATCCCCGAGAACCCGTCAGAAGCGCCGCACTTCACGCCGATTTTGAGGTGGGAGAGCGGGACGTCCTGCCGCTCGGCGACGGGGGCTTCGCGGATCGCGTTATAAGTTTCGGTTAACGCATCCTGCATCATTTTCTCTTCGCTACTCCAGTCCTGCTGCCTGAAGTAAATAATCGGTTTGCTGAAGTTCGGGTTGCGCTTCGCCAGCGCGGCGTTGAAATCAACAATTCGCGCTTTTTCACAGCCGAGGGCGAAGACCGTCACGCCAAGAACGTTAGGATGATCGGAATAGGCGGCCAGCACGTCGCACATCGTCATGCTGTCCGAGGTGGCGCCGCCGCAGCCGGAATTAACGGTAATACAGCGAATACCGTCAAGATGCGGAAAGGGCAGATGTCGGGTATCGTTTAAAGCCCCTGCCGATGTCACCTGGCGAGCAAAATTTTTCAGGCCGTTATTGGCGTAGCCAAGGGCGTCGTTTAGCGCATCGGTGACGCGCTGAACGTTGCGGTTTTCACAGAATACCAGCGGAATGACCAGCCAGTAGTTTGCGGTGGCGACCCGGCCATCTTCACGCACGATTCCCTTAAACGTCCGCTGCTGCCAGGCGGAAATATCCGGCTGCTGCCAGTCATAGGGGGCGACATCGTCAAGCGTAACCGGGGCCGCGTAGTGTTTGATATTCTCCGTGGTGATGGCTTCGCCCCGGGTGATGGGGCGCGTCGCTTTACCGACCGGTACGCCGTACAGCGAAACGATATCGCCGGGCGCAATATCCTCGGTGGCAAATTTATGTTTGGCTTTGACATCGCTACGCAGAACGTAGGCCTCATCGTTCCAGTGAACCCGCTGTTCTTTGCGTAAGTCCTGCAGCGCAACGATTAAGTTATCAGTAGGGTCAATCTTTAAGATGGTCTGCATGTTATTTATCCTTTGTTATAAGCGCATCAGGACTTAGTGATGGGTAACCGCAACGCCGTTTGTCGCTTTTCTGCCGGCAAGAGCGGCAATCAGCAGCGCACAGCAGACGGTAATCAGCGACAGTGCGACCAGGCCCGCCGAATCATTGCCGAAGAAGGTATCGACCTCAACGCGAATGAGCGGCGCCAGGAAGCTACAAAACGCGCCCATGGTGGTGCAAAAGCCGATACTGGCGGCCAGCGCCGAGCCTGACACAATCTGCGCCGGGAAAGTCCAGAAAATGGGTTGCACGGAGAGAAAGCCGATGGCCGACAGCGAGAGCGCGGCAATGGCGAGCACCGGGCCGGACCAGGCAGAAACAAACAGCCCCAGCGCCGCAGCCAGCATACAGATGACCGAAATCAGTACCCGGCGAGCCGGCATTTTGTCCGCCAGACGCGGAATGTAATAGACGCCGACGGCGGAGCAGGCCCACGGAATGGCGGCGACCAGCGACTCTTTAAAGCCGAGCGTGGAACCCATTAGCGAGGCGACTTGCGAAGGCAGGAAGAACATCAGTCCGTACACGCTGATCTGGATGGTGCCGTAGATCAGCGCCAGGTGCCAGACTTTAAGGCTTTTCAGCGCGGTACCAACGCTGCTGGTTTCCGTCTGTCGCTGCTCCTGCTGTAGCTGGGCAATCAGCGCCTTTTTCTCTTCTTCGTTCAGGAAGCGCGCTTTGGCTGGCGTATCGTCGAGCCAGAACCAGGCGAAGATCCCCATGATGACCGCCGGAATGCCTTCAATAAAGAACATCCAGAACCAGCCGGGTTTACCGAGGAAACCGTGCATTTCCAGCAGCGCGCCGGAGATGGGCGAGCCTAAGGTCAGCGCCAGCGGTACGCCGAGTACGAAGATACCGACGACGGATGCGCGAACTTTATTGGGAAAGTAGATGGAAGCCAGCAGCAGAATACCGGGATAAAAACCGGCTTCGCCTAATCCCAGTAAAAAACGCAGAACAATAAACTGGGTTTCCGTCTGCACCAGTCCGGTGAGGGCAGAGAGAACGCCCCACAGCGCAGTAGTGATGCTTAACCATTTCTGCGCGCCAATTTTATTCAGGATCAGGTTTGCGGGAATGCCAAATAGCGCATAGGCGGCGAAAAAGATCCCTGCCCCGAGGGCGAAGGCGGAATTGGAGAGCCCAATATCCACCTGCATCGCCTCTTTAGCGAATCCCACGTTCACCCTGTCGATAAAGGCGATGAAGTACAAAATAAACATCAGTGGCACCAGGCGCTTCCATGATTTCGTAATCGCGGAATTGAGGGCCGGATTGTCGTAAGCTGTGATGGTTTTCATAATACCTCCGCGTGGGGGTCAGGCATTAATTTCAATACCAGCACGGGAAAGTATCCGCAAAATACTTTCGGTCTGGCCGGTTGTGAGTGAGCTAAACGGTGGCGTGCAGCGGTCGGACTGAATAATTCCGCGCAGCTGTAGCGCTTTTTTAAATGTTGGAATGAACGGATCGTTAACCGCGTAAATATCCATTAACCCATCCACTTTTTGCTGATACCGCGAAATTTGCTGCAAATCGTTATTGTTAAATGCCTGCATCCAGTCGCGGAATATTTCAGGGCAAATATTGGATAACCCGCCGATACATCCATCGCCCCCCGCCAGGACATTGTGCGCGAAGTTATTGTCATAACCGGCGTAGACTTCAAAATACGGTAGTTCAGATTTTACCTGGCGAATCACCTGCGACGTATGATTGGTGTCCGGAATGGTGTCTTTAAGACCGACAATGTTTGGGAACTCTCTGGCGAGTCGTAAACAGACCTCTGGCGAGACGCAATAGCCGGTACGTTCCGGGAAGTTATAAATAAATATTTTGGCGGCGGTGCGGCGAGCTATCTGGCTATAAAATGTATAAATGCCTTCATCAGTCAGGCGGAAGTACCACGGGCTGATAATCATGACGCCATCCAGTCCGCACTCATCTGCATAGTTAGCCAGCTCTACGCACTCGTCAATATCCATGCGGCTGGTACCCGCATAGGCCTTTATTCCCTCGCGCGGGAACTCTGCCGCCATTTGAATTACCTGACGGGATGTTTTCATATCCAGCGAGAAAAACTCACCGGTACTGCCCATGACGACAAATCCCGATACGCTGCTTTTAATGAAATCATACAGGCGAAAGTTGCCTTCAGGATCCAGCCTGCCCTGCTCATCCAAAACCGTTATTGCCGGGGTGATGTAATGACTTTGCATATTAAACCTCTTTGTTGTTCGTATATACAAACTGTGTTTGTATTTGCGATTAAGCATAAGTAAACACGCCATAGACGTGAAGTCAAATGGCGCCAAAGTCGTGCGGATAATTGATTAAATCAATGAATAGATGGGGAATTATGCAGAATAGTCGGGCGCCACGGTGGATCATTAAATATCGGTATTGTGTGGGTAATCACAATTCCGAAGGCGCCGTTGGCAAATAAATCAGTAATTTTTAATATCAGGCAGCTTATTCAGCACGCTTTCGATACGACCCTTGGCCTCTTTTAGCGCACGAATCACCTGCTGCGTTTTTTCATCGCTGGCGCGGAAAGAGGGCAATGAGACGCTGATCGCCGCCAGAATAATGCCTTTCTGCTGCAGGGGGACGGCGAAGCAGATGGTATCGTCGTTGATTTCCCGATCGTCCATGGCATAACCGTTGGCGGCAACCATATCCAGCTGCTGACGAAGCTGGGCCATATTCGTTACGCTGCGGGCGGTAACGGAAGGAAAACCCTGCGGATAGAGCTCCAGAATCTCTTCGTCGCGGTGCTTATGCAGCAGCGCCTTGCCCAGGGCGGAGCAGATTGCCGGCAGGCGCGTCCCTACCTTAGAGACCAGCTGCACGGTTTGATCGCCCTGGACTTTATCAACATACAGTACCCAGGCGTCATCCAGAATGCCGAGCTGGCAAACTTCGTTGCATTCAGTGACCACCGCGTGCATTTCGCTATTGATCGTTTTCAGCCAGAACTCTTTTTCGACGGTGGCACTGGCCAGAACCGCGCAGGAGATCCCCAGAGTGTAAATCCCGTTGCGATCGTCGTGACTGATATATTTGCGATACTGCAGTGATTTGAGGATCGGGAAAATGGTTCCCTTGGAAATATCCGTTTTGAGCGATAGCTCGGAAAGCGTCATTCCATCCGCGTTGGCTAAGGTTTCCAGAATGAGCAAAACGCGCTCGGTAGGTTTATGAAGCGTCTTCATATTTTTCCTTTTGACGACTCGCCGTAGAGTGCTCTTTAACGCACTCTATTTAACTACAGATCCCCGTTTATCTGTAGTCTGCGCCGCCTCTCTTTTTCCCTTGCCATTTCCCTGCCACTTTTTTTTCACCGTTTCATCATGTTTTTGCCAATTTATTGTAATATTTTTGTAATGCAATAGTTATTTTTCTGTCATTCGAGCATGTCATGTTACCCCCGCGAACATAAAACGCGTGAAATCGCGCATCCGGAACAACAAGAGAGATAACCGATGATATCGTTACGACATACAGCTTTAGGACTGGCGCTCAGCCTGGCATTTGCCGGACAAGCCCTGGCGGTAACCACTATCCCATTCTGGCACTCGATGGAAGGGGAGTTGGGGAAAGAAGTTGATTCACTGGCGCAACGTTTCAATGCAGCCAACCCGGACTATAAAATTGTCCCGGTGTATAAAGGCAACTATGAGCAGAGCCTGAGCGCAGGCATCGCCGCCTTCCGTACCGGCAACGCGCCGGCGCTATTACAGGTTTATGAAGTCGGCACCGCGACGATGATGGCCTCAAAGGCGATTAAGCCGGTTTATCAGGTGTTCAGCGATGCGGGCATTCAGTTTGACGAAACGCAGTTCGTTCCCACCGTTTCCGGTTATTACACTGATTCGAAAACCGGACACCTGCTCTCTCAACCGTTTAACAGCTCCACGCCGGTGTTGTACTACAACAAAGACGCCTTTAAAAAAGCCGGGTTAGATCCGGAACAGCCGCCGAAAACCTGGCAGGATCTGGCGGCGTATACCGCGAAGCTGAAGGCTGCCGGGATGAAATGCGGCTACGCCAGCGGCTGGCAGGGCTGGATCCAGATTGAAAACTTCAGCGCCTGGCACGGCCTGCCGGTGGCCACCAAAAACAACGGCTTCGACGGTACCGACGCGGTGCTGGAGTTCAACAAGCCGGAGCAGGTCAAGCATATCGCCCTGCTCGAAGAACTGAACAAGAAAGGCGACTTCAGCTACTTCGGGCGTAAAGACGAATCCACCGAGAAGTTCTATAACGGCGACTGCTCCATTACCACCGCCTCCTCCGGCTCGCTGGCGGATATTCGTCAGTACGCGAAGTTCAACTATGGCGTAGGGATGATGCCGTACGACGCCGACGTGAAAGGCGCGCCGCAAAACGCCATTATCGGCGGGGCCAGCCTGTGGGTGATGCAGGGGAAAGACAAAGAAACCTATACCGGGGTCGCCAGATTCCTCGATTTCCTGACTAAACCGGAAAACGCGGCCGAATGGCACCAGAAAACTGGCTATCTGCCGATTACCACCGCTGCTTATAACCTGACCCGCGAGCAGGGTTTCTATGAAAAGAATCCGGGTGCGGATATTGCGACGCGTCAGATGCTGAATAAGCCGCCGCTGCCGTTCACCAAAGGGCTGCGTCTGGGCAATATGCCGCAGATCCGCACCATCGTGGATGAAGAGCTGGAAAGCGTGTGGACCGGTAAGAAAACGCCCCAGCAGGCGCTTGACGCCGCGGTTGAGCGCGGTAATCAGCTGCTGCGCCGTTTCGAACAGTCAACGAAGTCGTAATCTTTTAGCCCGTCCCTCATCCTCACCCTCTCCCGAAAGCGGAGAGGGACCGTTCGGCACACTCCTCTTCCTTGCCTTTTGGGAGAGGGCCGGGGTGAGGGGAAAACAACGCAGAGTTTAACTATGTCATCATCCCGTCCGGTGTTTAAATCCCGCTGGCTGCCCTATGTGCTGGTCGCGCCGCAGCTGGTTATCACCGTCGTATTCTTTATCTGGCCCGCTGGCGAAGCGCTGTGGTATTCGCTGCAGAGCGTCGATCCTTTTGGGCTCTCCAGCCAGTTTGTCGGCCTGGACAACTTTTTAGCCCTGTTCCACGATCCGTATTACCTGGACTCCTTCTGGACCACCATTAAGTTCAGTACGATGGTTACCGTCAGCGGTCTGCTGATCTCGCTGTTTTTCGCCGCACTGGTCGATTATGTGGTGCGCGGCAGCCGCTTCTATCAAACGCTGATGCTCCTGCCCTATGCCGTTGCGCCCGCGGTGGCGGCGGTGCTGTGGATCTTCTTATTCAACCCTGGACGCGGGCTGATTACCCATCTTCTCGGCGAAATGGGCTATGACTGGAACCACGCACAGAATAGCGGTCAGGCGATGTTCCTCGTGGTTTTCGCCTCGGTCTGGAAGCAAATTAGTTACAACTTCCTGTTCTTCTTTGCTGCGCTGCAATCGATTCCCCGCTCGCTGGTTGAAGCCGCCGCGATTGACGGCGCCGGGCCGGTTCGCCGCTTCTTCAGGCTGGCGCTACCGCTGATCGCCCCGGTGAGTTTCTTCCTGCTGGTAGTGAATCTGGTGTACGCCTTCTTTGATACCTTTCCGGTTATCGATGCCGCAACCGGCGGCGGGCCGGTGCAGGCGACGACGACGCTGATTTATAAGATCTACCGTGAAGGTTTCGCGGGGCTCGACCTGTCCGCTTCCGCCGCCCAGTCGGTGGTGCTGATGTTCCTCGTCATTATTCTGACGGTGGTGCAATTCCGTTACGTTGAGAAAAAGGTGCGCTACCAATGATTGAAAACCGTCGCGGGCTGACGATTTTCAGCCACACGATGCTGATTTTAGGGATCGCGGTCATTCTGTTCCCGCTGTATGTCGCCTTTGTTGCGGCGACGCTGGACAGTAAAGCGGTCTTTGACACGCCGATGACGCTGATACCCGGCGGGCATCTTCTCGAAAACATGAAGTTTATCTGGGTGAACGGCGTAGGGGCCAATAGCGCGCCGTTCTGGCTGATGATGCTCAACAGCTTCATCATGGCCTTCGGCATCACGGTGGGCAAAATTACGGTCTCGATGCTCTCCGCTTTCGCCATCGTCTGGTTTCGTTTTCCGCTGCGCAACCTGTTCTTCTGGATGATCTTCATCACGCTGATGCTGCCGGTTGAGGTGCGTATTTTCCCGACGGTGGAAGTGATCGCCAACCTGAAAATGCTCGACAGCTATGCCGGACTCACGCTGCCGCTGATGGCCTCGGCGACCGCGACCTTCCTGTTTCGCCAGTTCTTTATGACCCTGCCGGACGAGCTTATCGAGGCCGCACGTATCGACGGCGCATCGCCGATGCGCTTTTTCCGCGACATCGTCCTGCCGCTGTCGAAAACCAACCTGGCGGCGCTGTTCGTCATCACCTTTATTTACGGCTGGAACCAGTATTTGTGGCCGCTGCTGATTATTACCGACGTGAATCTCGGCACCGCGGTCGCGGGCATCAAAGGGATGATCGCCATCGGCCAGGGCACCACGCAGTGGAATCAGGTGATGGCGGCGATGCTGCTCACGTTGATTCCTCCGGTAGTCATCGTTTTAGCCATGCAGCGCGCGTTTGTGCGTGGTTTAGTGGATAGTGAGAAATAAAATGGCAGGACTGAAGCTACAGGCAGTAACCAAAAGCTGGGATGGCAAAACCCAGGTGATCCAACCGCTGACGCTGGACGTTGCGGACGGCGAATTTATTGTGATGGTGGGCCCTTCGGGCTGCGGAAAATCAACCCTGCTGCGTATGGTGGCGGGTCTGGAGCGGGTTACCAGCGGCGATATCTGGATTGATCGCAAGCGCGTCACCGAAATGGAACCGAAAGATCGCGGCATCGCGATGGTGTTCCAGAACTACGCCCTCTACCCGCATATGAGCGTGGAAGAGAATATGGCGTGGGGCCTGAAAATTCGCGGTTTGGGTAAAGGATTAATTGCTGAACGCGTGCGGGAAGCGGCGCGCATTCTGGAGCTGGACGGCCTGCTGAAACGCCGTCCGCGAGAACTCTCAGGCGGCCAGCGCCAACGCGTGGCGATGGGACGGGCTATCGTACGCGATCCGGCGGTATTCCTGTTTGATGAGCCGCTCTCCAACCTCGATGCTAAACTGCGCGTGCAGATGCGTCTTGAGCTGCAGCAGCTGCACCGACGGCTGAAAACCACCTCGCTGTACGTGACTCACGATCAGGTGGAGGCGATGACCCTCGCCCAGCGGGTGATGGTGATGAATAAAGGTATTGCTGAGCAGATCGGCACGCCGGTTGAAGTCTATGAAAAACCGGCCAGCCGCTTTGTGGCGAGCTTTATCGGCAGCCCGGCAATGAACCTGCTGGACGGTCGGGTCAGCGACGACGGAAGCCGCTTTGAGCTTGAGAGCGGGATGCTTTTACCCATTAACGGCGAGCATCGCCGCTATGCCGGGCGTAAGATGACGCTGGGTATCCGTCCGGAACATTTTGCTTTAAGCTCCCGGACGGAAGGGGGCGTACCGCTGGTGATGGATACGCTGGAAATTTTAGGCGCCGATAACCTTGCTCACGGGCGCTGGGGCGCGCAAAAGCTGGTGGTCCGGCTGCCGCACCAGCAGCGTCCGCAGGCGGGCAGCACTCTGTGGCTGCATCTGCTGCAGGAAAGTCTGCACCTTTTTGATAGTGAAACAGGACAACGCGCATGAGTCACTGGCCTTATCCCCATATCGTCGCCCACCGCGGCGGCGGTAAACTGGCCCCGGAAAACACCCTGGCGGCCATCGATACCGGCGCTCGTTATGGCCATACGATGATTGAATTTGACGCTAAGTTATCGAAAGACGGGCACATTTTTTTACTGCACGATGACAATCTTGAACGCACCAGCAACGGCTGGGGCGTGGCGGGCGAGCTGGCGTGGAACGATCTGCTAAAAGTGGATGCCGGCAGCTGGTACAGCGGCAAATTCAAAGGCGAGCCGCTGCCGCTGCTGAGCGAGGTGGCCGACCGCTGCCGTCAGCATGGCATGATGGCCAATATCGAAATTAAACCGACCACCGGCACCGGGCCGCTGACCGGTAAAGCGGTGGCGCTGGCGGCGCGTGAGCTGTGGCAGGGAATGACGCCGCCGCTGCTCTCATCGTTTGAAATCGATGCGCTGGAAGCGGCGCAGGAAGCGGCGCCCGAACTACCGCGTGGGCTACTGCTGGATGAGTGGCGCAACGACTGGCGCGAACTCACCGCGCGTCTTGGCTGCGTCTCTATTCATCTCAACCACAAGCTGCTGGATGAAGCGCGAGTGGCAAACCTGAAGGCTGCGGGCCTGCATATTCTCGTCTATACCGTTAATAAACCGCAGCGTGCCGCCGAACTGCTGCGTTGGGGCGTTGACTGTATCTGCACCGATGCGATTGATCTCATCGGCCCACGCTTTTCGGCATAACAGGCGGCAGGCGGCCTTACGGGGTCCTCTGGCGCTGCAGCATCCCACCGTTGTTGTTGGGTAGAGGCTGCTGCCGGTTCAGGTTGTTATTCTGCTGTACCCGCTGCCGATCGTTATTCAACTGCGTCTGAAGATGCTGCTGCTGCGTGCGCGACTGGCTCTGAATACCCTGCTTCAGATTGTTTTGCTGCTGCATTTGCTGGGTCTGCATCTGATTTTGCATCCGCTGCTGGCTGGGCACCACGTACCCCGGCTGATTAGGGTTATTGTCGATATTGATCGGCTGCGCCATGACGCTCAGCGGGACCAGCGCCGCCAGATATAACATTGCTTTCATTGTTCTCTCCTCACTTCGTGGGATCGCTTAAGTCTACTCCGTTTCCGGCGTAACAATGATCTTTTAGGACTTATCAGCCAGGCTTATACCCTGAATAATTCGAGTCGCAGGACAAACCGGTTAACCGTTTTGAACAGCGCTTGCGCTGGCCCCGTAACGGGCGAGGCCTCAGGGCGGGTAACGCGGCCCGATGAGCTTACTCGGGTAAGTGATTCGGGTAAACGAGCGCAGCCAACGTCCGTGCGACCTGGAGTATGACGGGTATAGACGGGGATAAAACACATTTCAGGAGTATGACAATGAGAAGAACAACGCTCTGGCGTCAGGTGGTCATCGCTGCGCTGCTGGCGGGCGGCAGTTTTACCGTCGCGGCAGATCCCGCCCCGCCTCCGGTCTCGTATGGTGTAGAGGAAGATGTTTTTCATCCGGTTCGCGCTCAGCAGGGGATGGTTGCCTCGGTGGATGCGCTGGCAACGAAGGTTGGCGTGGATATTTTACGTCAGGGCGGCAATGCGGTGGATGCTGCCGTGGCGGTGGGCTACGCGCTGGCGGTCACCCATCCGCAGGCCGGTAATATCGGCGGCGGCGGGTTTATGATGCTGCGAACCAAAGACGGTAATACCACGGCAATCGACTTCCGCGAGATGGCCCCTGAACAGGCCACCCGCGATATGTTTCTCGACGATCAGGGCAATCCGGACAGTAAGAAATCGCTGACCTCCCATCTGGCTTCCGGCATCCCGGGAACCGTGGCCGGCTTCTCCCTCGCGCTGGAGAAATACGGCACGATGCCGCTCAACAAAGTGATCCGTCCGGCAATTAAGCTGGCGGAAGAGGGCTTCACGGTCAACGATGCGCTGGCCGACGATCTGAAAACCTACGGCAGCGAAGTGATCCCCGACCATGCCAACAGCCGGGCTATTTTCTGGAAAAACGGCGAGCCGCTGAAAAAGGGCGATAAGCTGGTGCAAAAACAGCTGGGGAAAAGCCTGGAGCTGATTGCCGAGCTGGGGCCGGATGCCTTCTATAAAGGGGCGATCGCCGACCAGATTGCCACGGAGATGAAGAATAACGGCGGACTAATCACCAAAGCGGATCTGGCGAATTACAACGCGGTTGAACGAACGCCGGTGAGCGGCGAGTATCGCGGCTATCAGGTGTTCTCCATGCCGCCCCCATCGTCCGGGGGCATTCATATCGTGCAGATCCTGAATATCCTCGAAAACTTCGATATGCATAAGTACGGCTTCGGCAGCGCCGACGCCATGCAGGTGATGGCCGAAGCTGAAAAGTACGCCTATGCCGACCGTTCGGAATACCTTGGCGATCCGGACTTCGTCAAGGTGCCGTGGCAGGCGCTGACCAGCAAAGCCTACGCTAAATCGATTGCCGGGCAGATTGATGTCAATAAGGCGAAGCCGTCGAGCCAGATTCGCCCCGGCAAGCTGGCCCCCTATGAAAGCAACCAGACTACCCATTTCTCGGTGGTGGATAAGGACGGTAACGCCGTTGCGGTGACCTATACGCTGAACACCACCTTTGGCACCGGTATCGTGGCGGGGAACTCAGGCATTCTGCTGAACAATCAGATGGATGATTTCTCAGCTAAACCCGGCGTGCCGAACGTCTACGGGCTGGTGGGCGGCGACGCTAACGCCGTCGAGGCGAAAAAACGTCCGCTGTCATCGATGTCGCCAACGATTGTGGTGAAAGATGGCAAAACCTGGCTGGTGACCGGTAGCCCGGGCGGCAGCCGCATCATCACCACGGTACTGCAGATGGTGGTGAACACCATCGACTTTGGGATGAACGTCGCGGAAGCCACCAACGCCCCGCGCTTCCACCATCAATGGCTGCCGGACGAACTGCGGGTAGAGAAGGGGTTTAGCCCGGATACGCTGAAGCTGCTGGAGAGCAAAGGGCAGAAAGTGGCGGTGAAAGAGGCGATGGGCAGTACCCAGAGTATTATGGTTGGCCCGGATGGCACGCTGTACGGCGCATCCGATCCGCGTTCGCCGGATGATTTAACCGCAGGGTATTAGGTTTACCCTCACCCCGACCCTCTCCCTGCCGGGAGAGGGTTAGTTGAGCGTCACCCCTTCAGCCGCGCCATAAAGTAGGCATCGACGTATTCGCCGTTGCGCAGGGCGTACTTTCTCCCCGTCCCTTCAATTTCAAAGCCTAATTTCTGATATACCGCAACCGCGGGAGCGTTATCCACAAACACCGTCAACTCAATACGGTCAACGCGGAGCCAGTTGTCGCACATGTCGATCATGGTGCGAATCAGCTCACTGGCAACGCCGCGATTGTGCCATCGTGAATCCACGCAAATGCCGAAATCGGCGACGTGGCTCCGGCGCGGGCGCTGGATAACCTCAATGGCGAGGTGTCCCACGACCTGGTCATCTATGCTGGCGACCAGCTGTTTGACGCCCGGTCGGTCGGTTAGTCGCTCGTGCCACATATGGCTGGAAGGATGAGGAACCTGTAGCGTATTGCGATATACCTCCGGCTGAGCATGGATCTGACGGATTGTGTCGTAATCTTTGGCTTCGGCATGGCGTATCACTATGTCGCTCATTCTTCATTTTCCTTGATGGGTTAATCGTCCTTCTAAACATCACTGACTTTAAAAGAGGGATCAACGACTATTTTTTGCAAAAAGAGGTGGACAAGTGCGAATGAGAATGATTATTATTGCTCTGCGTTCAGGGAGACCCTTGCGGAAAGCCTGAAAGCACGACATTGCTCACATTGCTTCCAGTATTACTTTAGCCAGCCGGGTGCTGGCTTTTTTTTTGCTTTTTTTCAGCCTGCGCCCGGATGTGGGTTACTGCGCCGCTTCGGCAGTATGCGCTTCCGCTCTCTCTTTCGTTTCTACCGCGGTATCCGTGATGAATCCCACCACGTTGTTCTTTTCCGCGACCGGCGGCAGCACTTCTGCCTGGCCGGAAAACACGCCGCCCTTTTTAATGGCCAGCGTACGGTAGGCCAGCGTTCCGGTGACGTTACCGTTTTTATCGATTTCAATGGTATCGCTACTGCACTGGCCGATGACGCAGCCGTCAATAACCAGTTCGCGGCAGGTAATGTTTCCCTCCAGCAGGCCGCCGGTCATGATCTTAATTTGGTTCTCTTTCGCGTCGATATCGCCGCTCACCGTGCCGTAGATATCGACATTACCCGCCGCAATAATGTTTCCTTCAAAGCGCATGCCGCTGGCGATGACCGTGGTATCCGGCTTCCTGGCCGCAGAGGTGACTTTGTCGTTGACCGGCGCGGGTACGCTGGCTGGCTGTGGCGTAACGTCGATAGTTTTATTCTTTTTAAACATATGGTTAACCCGATGGTATTGAAAATGAAAAACGAAGGATGACAGGGAGAAAGAACCAGATAACAAGGCCATGTACGTGGATTCGAAGCACCATGCCAGCAGGCCAAGCAGCCAGAAGAGAAGAGCGCTATTTATGGCTAAGTACTTGCTTTCCATGCGAATGAGATGGCTACTCCTTAGTCATCGTGGGTTGGAAAAGAGAAGGACGATGTGGCTTACTAACCGCCAGCGCGCTGGATGAAAAATGTTCTCTTCCTGAGGGTTTCTCTTATCCAGAAATTAGTCTGCGGGGTCAATCATTTTGAACGGTAAATTTAACATTTCAGAATATACCCCTCTGAATGTAGGGTTTAAGTTCGCTGCTGGCTTGCGCTATGGTTAATAGCAGCGATATTAACTAAGGACAGCGTTATGACTTTACACTGCGCATTTATTGGATTCGGCAAAAGTACCACCCGCTACCATCTTCCCTATGTTTTGCACCGAAAAGACCGCTGGCATGTGGCGCATATCTTCCGCCGCAGCGCCAGGCCGGAGGAGCAGGCGCCGCAGTATTCGCACATCCACTTCACCAGCGATCTCGATGAAGTGCTTAACGACCCGCAGGTCAAGCTGGTGATCGTGTGTACCCACGCGGACAGCCATTTTGACTATGCCAAACGGGCGCTGAAGGCGGGTAAAAATGTGCTGGTCGAAAAGCCTTTTACGCCGACACTGGACGAGGCGAAGACGCTATTCGCGCTGGCGAAAAGCAAAGGGCTGACGGTCACTCCGTACCAGAACCGCCGCTTTGACTCCTGCTTTCTGACCACGAAGAAAGTCATTGAGAGCGGCAAACTGGGGGAGCTCGTCGAGATTGAAAACCATTTCGATAACTATCGCCCGATAGATGGTGGAAAGCCTGGCCTACCGCAGGATGGGACGTTCTATGGTCTGGGGGTCCATACCATGGACCAAATTATTGCTCTGTTTGGCCGCCCGGATCATGTGTCTTACGACATTCGTAGCCTGCGCAACCAGGCCAACCCGGACGATACTTTTGAGGCCCAGCTGTTCTACGGCAATCTGAAAGCGATTGTTAAATCCAGCCATCTGGTGAAGCTGCCCTACCCAAAATTCATCGTCCATGGTCATAAAGGGTCATTTATTAAATACGGTATCGACCAGCAGGAGACCAGCCTGAAGGCGAATATCATGCCCGGTGAGCCAGGATTCGGCGCGGACGATACGTTGGGCCTGCTGGAGTACGTCAATGAGGCCGGGGAAACCGTACGGGAAGAGGTTCCGCTCGAAACCGGCGACTATGGCCGCGTCTATGATTCGCTGTATGAAACCCTCGTTAACGGCCAGCCTAATTTCGTCAAGGAATCTGAGGTTCTCACGAATATCGAGATCCTTGAACGCGGCTTTGAGCAGCCGTCTCCCGCCACTATAACCCTTGCAGGATAAGCAACTCCGGCTCCTCTGTGCTTGTTCATATTTTTTGAACAGAGGAGTCAATTTTCACCCTCTATGATCGCCAGGGGATTGGGTCCACACTTATCCCATCGAAAACATACGGGGGTGCAACATGATCTACTTACGCAAAGCTAACGAACGCGGCCACGCTAACCACGGCTGGCTGGATTCCTGGCATACTTTCTCTTTCGCGAACTATTACGATCCTGACTTTATGGGCTTCTCGGCGCTGCGGGTTATCAACGATGACGTGATCGACGCAGGCCAGGGCTTCGGTACCCATCCACATAAGGACATGGAAATCCTGACCTACGTGCTGGAAGGGGCCGTGGAGCATCAGGACAGCATGGGTAACAAAGAGCAGGTTCCGGCGGGTGAGTTTCAGATCATGAGCGCGGGTACCGGTATTCGTCACTCTGAGTACAACCCAAGCGCCACGGAAAAACTGCATCTGTACCAGATCTGGATTATGCCGGAAAAAAATGGCATCACTCCGCGCTACGAACAGCGCCGCTTTGACGCCGTTCAGGGCAAACAGCTGGTGCTGTCGCCGGATGCTCGCGAAGGCTCGCTGAAAGTGTACCAGGATATGGAACTGTACCGCTGGGCGCTGCTGAAAGACGAGCAGTCGGTGCATCAGATTGCCGCCGAACGCCGGGTGTGGATCCAGGTGGTAAAAGGTGAAGTCACCATCAACGGAACGAAGGCCACCACCAGCGATGGCCTGGCCATTTGGGACGAGCAGGCGATTTCCGTGCATGCTGACGGCGATAGCGAGATACTGCTGTTCGATCTGCCGCCAGTCTGATACGCGTCATCTTTCAAGCCGCATTTTTGTTGGCTCTCCTCACTCACCCCGGTCGCGTACCCCTTGTACGCTTCCGGGGGTTCGTTGCGTTGCCGCCTCAATGCAACTTGAATGATTTTGCGTATCCACTCTAAATTAATCTGTTAGCCCTCTTTTCTCCGGGAAGGTTGGGCTTTGTCCGTGATAAACTGAGAAAATGTCTCCCGTTTATCACAGTCAGGACGATGAAAAAGAAAAGACCCGTACTTCAGGATGTAGCCGATCTTGTCGGCGTGACCAAAATGACGGTCAGTCGCTATTTACGTAACCCGGAACAGGTTTCCGAAGCGCTGCGTGGCAAGATTGCCGTTGCTCTCGATGAACTGGGTTATATTCCTAATCGCGCCCCTGATATCCTCTCTAATGCGACCAGCCGCGCCATTGGCGTGCTGCTGCCCTCGTTAACTAACCAGGTCTTCTCGGAAGTGCTGCGCGGTATTGAAAGCGTAACCGACTCTTTCGGCTATCAGACTATGCTGGCGCACTACGGCTATAAGCCGGAAATGGAAGAAAAACGCCTGGAATCGATGCTCTCCTGGAATATTGACGGCCTGATCCTTACCGAACGGACCCATACGCCGCGAACCCTGAAGATGATTGAAGTCGCGGGTATCCCGGTTGTGGAGCTGATGGACAGTCAGTCGCCGTGCCTCGATATCGCCGTCGGCTTTGATAACTTTGAAGCGGCCCGACAGATGACCGCGGCGATTATCAATCATGGTCACCGTCACGTTGCCTATCTTGGCGCACGTCTTGATGAACGTACTATCATCAAACAGAAGGGGTATGAGCAAGCGATGCTTGATGCCGGAATGACGCCCTACAGCGTGATGGTTGAGCAGTCTTCTTCTTATTCATCGGGAATTGAGCTGATGCGCCAGGCGCGTCGCGAATATCCGCAGCTTGACGGCATTTTCTGTACCAACGATGACCTTGCGGTCGGCGCAGCGTTTGAGTGCCAGCGGCTGGGGCTTAAAATCCCTGACGATATGGCGATTGCCGGTTTCCACGGCCACGATATTGGTCAGGTGATGGAGCCGCGTCTGGCCAGCGTGCTGACGCCGCGTGAGCGTATGGGGCGGATTGGCGCTGAACGTCTGCTGGCGCGGATACGCGGTGAAACGGTGACGCCTAAGATGTTAGATTTAGGTTTCACATTGTCACCGGGCGGATCTATTTAAACTGACAAATTTGAAGTAGATCACACATATTCACATCTGGCACGAATGGTTATTGCTTCTCCACTACTCCGGCATGACAATGTTACCGATAACAGTTACCCGTAACAATTAATCTGTACGCCAGTATTCCACGCCGTTAAACGCTGCCAGGCTGCGCGTATGTGTCCAGTGGGAGGAAGCTTTGAGCACGACTAACCATGATCACCACATCTATGTCCTGATGGGCGTTTCCGGCAGCGGGAAATCCGCTGTCGCCAGCGAAGTGGCGCATCAACTGCACGCCGCGTTTCTCGACGGCGACTTTCTTCATCCGCGCAGCAATATCAACAAGATGGCTTCCGGCGAACCGTTAAATGACGACGACCGCACCCCGTGGCTGCAGGCGCTGAACGATGCCGCCTTTGCTATGCAGCGCACCAATAAAGTGTCGCTGATTGTCTGCTCCGCGTTGAAAAAGAGCTATCGCGACATCCTGCGTAAAGGTAACCCGAACCTCTCCTTTATCTATCTGAAAGGTGATTTTGCGGTTATCGAACAACGTCTGAAGGCGCGTAAAGGCCACTTCTTTAAGACTCAGATGCTGGTTACGCAGTTTGAGACGCTGCAGGAACCGGGCGCGGATGAAAGCGATGTGTTAATCGTCGATATCGACCAGTCATTGGAAGGCGTGGTCGCCAGCACCATTGAGGTGATCAACAAAGGCAGTAACTAGTGAGTACATTAACGCTTGTTTTGACAGCAGTCGGCTCCGTTTTGCTGCTGCTGTTTTTAGTCATGAAGGCGCGTATGCATGCCTTCGTGGCTTTGATGGTGGTTTCTATTGGAGCAGGGCTTTTTTCCGGAATGCCGTTAGATAAGATCGCGGCGACGATGGAAAAAGGCATGGGCGGCACGCTGGGTTTTCTGGCTATCGTCGTCGCGTTAGGGGCTATGTTTGGTAAGATCCTGCATGAAACCGGCGCGGTCGACCAGATTGCCGTTAAGATGCTGAGATCTTTCGGCCACAATCGCGCCCATTATGCGATAGGTCTGGCCGGGCTTATCTGCGCGCTGCCGCTGTTTTTTGAAGTGGCGATCGTGCTGCTGATCAGCGTGGCTTTCTCAATGGCGCGCCATACCGGCACCAACCTTGTGAAGCTGGTGATCCCGCTGTTTGCTGGCGTAGCCGCCGCGGCCGCGTTCCTGCTACCGGGGCCTGCGCCGATGCTGCTCGCCTCGCAGATGCATGCCGACTTTGGCTGGATGATCCTGATTGGCCTGTGCGCCGCTATCCCGGGGATGATTATTGCCGGGCCGCTGTGGGGTAACTTCATCAGCCGCTATGTTGAACTGCACATTCCGGACGATATTAGCGAGCCACACCTTGGCGAAGGCAAAATGCCGTCGTTCGGCTTCAGCCTGTCGCTGATTCTGCTGCCGCTGGTGCTGGTTGGCCTGAAAACCATCGCCGCGCGCTTTGTGCCGGAAGGTTCTACCGCTTACGAATGGTTTGAGTTTATCGGCCATCCGTTTACCGCGATTCTGGTGGCGTGCCTGGTGGCTATCTATGGTCTGGCGGTACGTCAGGGAATGGCTAAAGATCGGGTGATGGAGATTTGCGGTCATGCGCTCCAGCCTGCGGGCATCATCCTGCTGGTCATCGGTGCGGGCGGGGTGTTTAAACAGGTGCTGGTCGACTCCGGCGTAGGCCCTGCCCTCGGTGAAGCGTTAACCGGTATGGGCCTGCCGATTGCCATCACCTGCTTCGTGCTGGCGGCGGCGGTGCGTATTATTCAGGGTTCCGCGACCGTTGCCTGCCTGACGGCAGTCGGGCTGGTGATGCCGGTTATTGAACAGCTGCACTACAGCGGCGCGCAGATGGCGGCGCTCTCTATCTGTATCGCCGGCGGTTCTATCGTGGTCAGCCACGTTAACGACGCGGGTTTCTGGTTGTTCGGCAAGTTTACCGGCGCGACCGAAGCGCAAACGCTGAAAACCTGGACGATGATGGAAACCATCCTCGGCACCGTCGGGGCGATTGTTGGTATGATTGCGTTTACGCTGTTGAGCTAAACGCCAAAGTGATAACCCGGCGGAGCGAAGCGATGCCGGGTTAATTTCATGCTCGACTTATATCGAAAACCTTTAGCTTTAACCCTCTCCCGATCTGCCACTATCAGAAATACGATAAACGTCATACGGCTCACAAACCCACGCCACGCCTGGTTTTATCGGTCTTCTCCGCAAGAATAAAACAACCCAATTTCTGCTGTAATCCATAATCTTGATCAATAAAATAGCGGCGGAAAATATTCCCTTCTCAATCTAAATTCCCTGATAATTATTCGGGTATTCCGGGGTGCCAGTGATGGCGGCTGCCAGGCAAAATTAGCTGCGTTACTGATTGCCTGGCAATCATTGATTAATTTCACTTGCGACTTTAGCTGCATTTTGTAATGTGAAGGACTAACCAGTAGGAAACTGGCCTGGAACAAACAGCACACACCTCGCAGGAATACGTTATGAAAAATGTTGGTTTTATCGGCTGGCGCGGAATGGTCGGCTCTGTCCTCATGCAACGCATGGTAGAAGAGCGCGATTTTGACGCCATTCGCCCTGTTTTTTTCTCCACCTCCCAGTTGGGGCAGCCTGCTCCATCCTTTGGTGGCAGTACCGGTGGCACGCTTCAGGATGCATTCGATCTGGAAGCACTGAAGGCGCTGGACATTATTGTCACGTGTCAGGGCGGCGATTACACCAACGATATTTACCCGAAGCTGCGTGAAAGCGGCTGGCAGGGCTACTGGATTGACGCCGCCTCTTCGCTGCGCATGAAAGACGACGCCATCATTATTCTTGACCCGGTGAACCAGGATGTCATTACCGCAGGTCTGAACAACGGCGTTAAAACCTTTGTCGGCGGCAACTGTACCGTTAGCCTGATGCTGATGTCCCTCGGCGGCCTGTTTGCTCAGGATCTGGTTGAGTGGGTGAGCGTGGCGACTTACCAGGCGGCTTCCGGCGGCGGTGCGCGTCATATGCGCGAACTGCTGACCCAGATGGGCCAGCTGCACAGCCATGTTGCGGCTGAGCTGGCGGATCCGGCTTCCGCAATCCTGGAGATTGAACGCAAAGTCACCTCTTTGACCCGCAGCGGCGAACTGGCGGTGGATAACTTTGGCGTTCCTCTGGCGGGCAGCCTGATCCCATGGATCGACAAACAGCTGGATAACGGCCAGAGCCGTGAAGAGTGGAAAGGCCAGGCGGAGACTAACAAAATCCTCGCGACCGCCTCACCGATTCCGGTAGACGGCCTGTGCGTTCGCGTTGGCGCGCTGCGCTGCCATAGCCAGGCGTTTACCATCAAGCTGAAAAAAGATGTTTCTATTCCGACCGTTGAAGAACTGCTGGCCGCGCACAACCCGTGGGCCAAAGTGGTGCCGAACGATCGTGATATTACTATGCGTGAGCTGACCCCGGCTGCCGTCACCGGCACCCTGACCACCCCGGTGGGGCGCCTGCGTAAACTGAATATGGGGCCGGAGTATCTGTCGGCGTTCACCGTTGGTGACCAGCTACTGTGGGGGGCCGCCGAGCCGCTCCGCCGTATGCTAAGACAGCTGGCGTAGTCGTCACAAGATGAGAAAAGGGGTGTTGAAACACCCCTTTTTTTTGCGTAATACAAGGAGTAAACGCGAATGTTAGATTTTTCCCAACGGAGGTAACTCAGCCTTGGCTATGCTTTAAGTAAGGAGTCATGACGTCTCCTTACCTGAAGGTGGGACGGAGCAGGGGGACGCGTAACGTGCTGCGCCGTTCAGGTCAAAAAAAAGTCGCCAGATACAGGAAAGGGCGACACCTACAACAGGATGAAACCATGTCTAATCGTATCGATAAGGACGTGATTAATGCGCTTATCGCCGGCCATTTTGCGGATCCTTTTTCCGTGCTTGGCATGCATTACACCGACGCCGGGCTGGAAGTTCGTGCATTATTACCCGATGCCACCGAAGTGTGGGTCATTGAACCAAAAACCGGACGCAAAGTCGGCAAGCTGGAATGCCTCGACTCGCGCGGTTTCTTTAGCGGCGTTCTGCCGCGTCGTAAAAATCCTTTTCGTTATCAGTTGGCTGTCACCTGGCACGGGCAGCAGAATCTGATCGATGACCCGTACCGTTTTGGCCCGCTGCTGCAGGATCTGGATGTCTGGCTGCTGTCGGAAGGCACGCACCTGCGTCCGTATGAAACGTTGGGCGCGCATGCCGATACTATGGACGGCGTGGTCGGCACGCGTTTCTCGGTCTGGGCGCCTAACGCCCGTCGGGTGTCGGTCGTCGGCCAGTTTAACTACTGGGATGGTCGCCGCCACCCGATGCGCCTGCGTAAAGAGTCCGGCATCTGGGAGCTGTTCGTTCCCGGCGCGCTGAACGGCCAGCTGTATAAATTCGAGCTGATTGATGCCCACGGCAACCTGCGGGTGAAGTCCGACCCTTACGCTTTTGAAGCGCAGATGCGCCCGGATAGCGCCTCGCTCATCTGCGGGCTGCCGGAAAAGGTCCAGCAGCCGCCGGAGCGCAAGCTGGCTAACCAGTTTGATGCGCCAATCTCGATTTATGAGGTGCACCTCGGCTCCTGGCGTCGCCATACCGATAATAACTTCTGGCTGAGCTACCGCGAGCTTGCCGACCAACTGGTGCCTTATGCCAAATGGATGGGCTTCACCCATCTTGAACTACTACCGGTTAATGAGCATCCGTTTGACGGCAGCTGGGGCTATCAGCCAACCGGGCTATATGCGCCAACTCGTCGCTTCGGCACCCGGGAGGATTTCCTCTACTTTATCAACGCCGCGCACGCTGCGGGCCTGAACGTGATTCTGGACTGGGTACCCGGCCATTTTCCGGCGGATGATTTCGCGCTCGCCTCGTTTGACGGCACCTCGTTGTATGAACATAGCGACCCGCGCGAAGGCTACCACCAGGACTGGAACACCCTGATTTACAACTACGGTCGTCGCGAGGTCAGTAATTATCTGGTCGGCAATGCGCTGTACTGGATCGAACGCTTCGGCATTGACGCGCTGCGGGTTGATGCGGTGGCATCAATGATTTATCGCGACTATAGCCGCAAACAGGGCGAGTGGGTGCCGAACGAATTCGGCGGTCGGGAAAACCTTGAAGCCATTGAGTTTCTGCGCAATACCAACCGCGTGCTGGGCGAGCAGACGCCGGGCGCGGTGACGATGGCGGAAGAGTCGACCGATTTTCCCGGCGTGTCTCGTCCTTCCTCCACCGGCGGGCTCGGCTTCTGGTTCAAGTGGAACCTTGGCTGGATGCACGACACCCTCGACTATATGAAGCTGGACCCGGTGCATCGCCGACATCATCACGACAAGATGACCTTCGGTATGCTCTACAACTACACCGAAAACTTTGTCCTGCCGCTCTCTCATGATGAGGTCGTGCACGGCAAAAAATCGATACTCGACCGTATGCCGGGCGATGCCTGGCAGAAGTTCGCTAACCTGCGCGCGTACTACGGCTGGCTGTTTGCCTTCCCGGGTAAAAAGCTGCTGTTTATGGGCAATGAGTTTGCTCAAGGGCGAGAGTGGAACCACGATACAAGCCTCGACTGGCATCTGCTGGAAGGCGGCGATAACTGGCACCACGGCGTCCAGCGGCTGGTGCGCGATCTCAACCATACTTATCGCCACCATAAAGCGCTGCATGAACTGGATTTTGACCCCTACGGATTTGAATGGCTGGTGGTGGACGACCACGAGCGCTCGGTCTTTATCTTTGTTCGTCGCGACAGGGCGGGTAACGAAATTATCGTCGCCAGCAACTTCACGCCAGTGCCGCGCCATGAGTATCGCTTTGGCATCAACCAGCCTGGCCGCTGGCGTGAAGAGCTGAACACCGACTCTATGCACTACCACGGTAGCAATACCGGCAACGGCGGCGTCGTCGAGAGCGACCCGATCGCCAGCCACGGTCGTGAACACTCGCTCTCCATTACGCTGCCGCCGCTGGCGACGGTATGGCTGGTGCGGGAGGCGCAATGATCGCACTCACGGCAGGAAAGCCCGCGCCTTTAGGGGCCAGCTACGACGGTAAGGGCGTGAATTTCGCGCTCTTTTCCGTCCATGCGGAGCGGGTGGAACTCTGCGTGTTTGACGAGCAGGGCAATGAGCGGCGAGTCGACCTGCCCGCACGCAGCGGCGATATCTGGCACGGCTGGCTCGCCGATGTCGGGCCAGGTCTGCGCTACGGCTACCGCGTCCACGGCCCCTGGGACCCGGCGCAGGGGCACCGTTTCAATCCGGCAAAGCTGCTGCTCGATCCCTGCTGCCACCAGGTGGATGGCGGACTGCCTGACGACGAGCGACTTCACGGCGGCGATAGCGTTCCCGATAACCGCGATAGCGCGGCAATAGCGCCGAAGTCGCGGGTAATCGACCTCCATTATGACTGGCGCGGCGATAAGCCGCCGCGCACGCCGTGGGGCCAGACGGTGATTTATGAAGCCCACGTCAAGGGGCTGACCTGGCTGCATCCTGAGCTGCCGGAAGAGATCCGCGGCACCTACAAAGCGCTGGGTCATCCGGTGATGATCGAATACTTCCGCACGCTCGGCATTACTGCACTAGAGTTAATGCCGGTGGCGCAGTTCGCCAGCGAACCGCGTCTGCAGAGGATGGGGTTAAGCAACTATTGGGGCTACAACCCGCTGGCGATTTTTGCCCTCGATACGCGCTACGCCAGCGCGCCGGAGCAGGCGTTAAACGAATTTCGCGATGCGGTAAAAGCGCTGCACGCGGCAGGTATTGAAGTGATCCTTGACGTGGTGTTGAACCATAGCGCGGAGATAGACCTGGAAGGGCCGACCTTCTCCCTGCGCGGAATCGACAACCGTAGCTATTATTGGATCAGGGAAGACGGTGATTACCACAACTGGACCGGCTGCGGGAACACCCTCAACCTCAGCCATCCCGGGGTGGTGGAGTATGCGCGCCAGTGTCTGCGCTTTTGGGTCGATGAGTGCCACGTCGACGGTTTTCGTTTCGACCTCGCCTCGGTAATGGGGCGGACGCCGGAGTTTCGCCAGGATGCGCCGCTGTTTGAGGTCATTCGTAACGATCCGCGGCTGGCGGAAGTGAAGCTGATTGCCGAGCCCTGGGATATCGGTCCCGGGGGCTACCAGGTCGGTAACTTTCCGCCGTTGTTTGCTGAGTGGAACGACCATTTCCGCGATACCGCACGTCGATTCTGGCTACAGCAGAACGTCTCGCTGGGCGACTTCGCGCTGCGTTTTGCCGCCTCGAGCGACGTTTTCCAGCGTAACGGCAGAGCGCCGTCGGCGGCGATTAATCTGGTCACCGCGCACGATGGTTTCACCCTGCGCGACTGCGTTTGTTTCAATCAGAAACACAATGAGGCAAACGGGGAGGAGAATCGCGATGGGACTAACAATAACTACAGCAACAATCATGGTATAGAAGGATTAGAAGGGAGTCTTGCCGTCATTGAGCGGCGCCGTGCCAGCGTTCACGCTCTTCTGGCGACGCTACTGCTGGCGCAGGGAACGCCGATGCTGCTGGCGGGTGACGAACACGGTCACAGCCAGCATGGCAACAACAATGCTTACTGTCAGGACAATGCGTTGACCTGGCTGGACTGGAACCATACTAACCGCGGGCTGACCGCGTTCACCGCCGCGTTGATTCATCTGCGCCAGCGTATTTCGGCTTTAACCGATAATCGCTGGTGGCAGGAGGAAGACGGCAGCGTTCGCTGGTTAAACCAACATGCTCAGCCGCTGTCCGCTGATGAATGGCAGCACGGTGCGCCGCGCATGCAGATCATATTGTCCGATCGCTGGCTGATGGCGCTGAACGCCACCGCCGAGGTGGCAGAGATGGTTTTACCCGCGGGGGAATGGCGCGCCATTCCACCTTTCGCCGGAGAGGATAATCCGGTCACTATGGCTGTCTGGCATGGGCCCGCGCACGGAGTGTGCGTATTTCAAAGGTCGTAACCTCGGGGCTTCCGGTTGGTCTCGAAGCGGCGGCGCGACGAGAAGGGCAGGCAAGCTGGGGAGTAAAAAAGGAGTTAATTATGGTTGGGGTAGAAAAGAACGATCCATTGATGCTGGCGCGTCAGTTGCCGATCAAATCCGTTGCGCTGATCCTTGCCGGGGGACGTGGTACCCGTCTGAAGGATCTGACCAATAAACGCGCGAAACCTGCTGTCCATTTCGGCGGCAAGTTCCGTATTATCGATTTTGCGTTATCTAACTGTATTAACTCAGGTATTCGTCGTATCGGCGTCATCACCCAGTATCAATCGCATACTCTGGTGCAGCATATTCAGCGCGGCTGGTCTTTTTTCAATGAAGAGATGAACGAATTTGTTGACCTGCTGCCCGCCCAGCAAAGGATGCAGGGAGAAAACTGGTATCGCGGCACCGCGGACGCGGTGACGCAGAACCTCGACATCATTCGTCGCTACAAGGCGGAGTATGTCGTCATCCTCGCCGGCGACCATATCTACAAACAAGACTACTCGCGGATGCTTATCGACCATGTCGAAAAAGGCGCGCGTTGCACCGTTGCCTGTATGCCGGTGCCTATTGAAGAAGCACGGGCGTTCGGCGTAATGGCGGTGGACGAGAGCGATAAGATTATCGATTTCGTCGAAAAACCGGCTAACCCTCCGGCGATGCCGGGCGATGCGAGCAAATCGCTGGCGAGTATGGGTATCTATGTCTTTGACGCGGATTACCTTTATGAGCTTCTGGAAGAAGACGACAGCGATGAAAGCTCCAGCCACGATTTTGGTAAAGACATCATTCCGAAAATCACCAAAGCTGGCATGGCTTATGCACATCCTTTCCCGCTCTCCTGCGTGCAGTCCGATCCGCAGTCTGAGCCCTACTGGCGGGATGTCGGGACCCTGGAAGCGTACTGGAAAGCCAACCTCGATCTGGCTTCGGTGACCCCGGAACTGGATATGTACGATCAGAACTGGCCGATTCGCACCCATATGGAGCCTCTGCCTCCGGCGAAATTCGTTCAGGACCGCTCGGGTAGCCACGGGATGACCCTCAACTCGCTGGTCTCCGGCGGCTGTATCATCTCCGGTTCGGTGGTTGTGCAGTCGGTGCTGTTCCCGCGCGTGCGGGTGAATTCATTCTGTAATATTGATTCGGCAGTCTTGCTGCCAGAGGTTTGGGTTGGCCGTTCGTGCCGCCTGCGTCGCTGCATTATTGACCGTGCCTGCGTGATACCGGAAGGTATGGTTGTTGGTGAGAACGCGGAAGAGGATGCACGCCGTTTCTACCGCTCGGAGGAAGGTATCGTGCTGGTCACCCGCGACATGCTGCGGAAATTGGGGTACCCACAGGAGCGCTAATGCAGGTATTACATGTATGTTCAGAGATGTTCCCGCTGTTAAAAACCGGTGGACTGGCGGATGTGATCGGCGCGCTGCCTGCAGCGCAAATTGCCGGGGGCGTTGACACGCGCGTACTGTTGCCCGCGTTTCCTGATATCCGCCGCGGCGTGACGGATGCGCAGGTGGTAACGCGCCGGGAGACGTTTGCCGGGCGTATCACTTTACTGTTCGGCCACTTTAACGGCGTGGGCATCTATCTGATTGATGCTCCGCATCTCTACGATCGTCCGGGGAGCCCTTACCACGATACCAATCAGCATGCCTATACCGACAACGTGCTGCGCTTCGCGCTGCTGGGCTGGGTAGGCAGCGAGATGGCCTGCGGCCTGGATCCTTTCTGGCGTCCCGATGTTGTTCACGCCCACGACTGGCATGCGGGGCTGACCCCTGCCTACCTGGCGGCGCGCGGCCACCCGGCGAAGTCAGTCTTTACGGTGCATAACCTGGCCTATCAGGGGATGTTCTACTCGTGGCATATGAACGACATTGAGCTGCCCTGGTCGTTCTATAACGTTCATGGCCTCGAATTTAACGGTCAGATCTCCTTCCTGAAGGCGGGTCTTTACTACGCCGACCATATTACGGCGGTTAGTCCAACCTATGCCCGCGAAATCACCGAGCCGCAGTTCGCTTACGGGATGGAAGGGCTGCTGCGCCAGCGACAGCATGAGGGCCGCCTTTCGGGGATCCTCAACGGAGTGGATGATCATATCTGGAATCCGGAAAGCGACCTGCTGCTGGCCGCGCGCTATGACCGCGATCGGCTGGAAGAGAAGGCTGAGAACAAACGTCAGCTGCAAATCGCCATGGGGCTGAAGGTGGATGATAAAGCGCCGCTATTTGCCGTGGTTAGCCGTTTGACCAGCCAGAAAGGGTTGGACCTGGTGCTGGAGGCGCTGCCGGGCCTGCTGGAGCAGGGCGGTCAGCTGGCGCTGCTGGGGGCTGGCGATCCGGTACTGCAGGAGGGCTTCCTGGCCGCTGCGGCCGAGCATCCGGGCAAAGTTGGCGTTCAGATTGGCTACCATGAGGCATTCTCTCACCGCATTATGGGCGGCGCCGACGTGATTCTGGTGCCCAGCCGTTTTGAACCGTGCGGTTTGACCCAGCTGTACGGCCTGAAGTACGGCACGCTACCGCTGGTGCGGCGCACCGGCGGTCTGGCAGACACCGTTTCCGACTGCTCGCTGGAGAATCTCGCCGACGGTCTGGCTACCGGCTTTGTTTTTGAAGATAGCAACGCTGTGTCGCTGCTGCGGGCCATTCGACGCACGTTCGTCCTGTGGTCGCGCCCATCGCTCTGGCGTTACGTCCAGCGCCAGGCGATGAATATGGATTTTAGCTGGCAGGTTGCCGCAAACTCTTACCGCGAACTTTATCAACGCTTGCTGTAACCAGGAGCAAAGCTATGAATGTACCTTTTAGCTACTCATCACCCACCCTGAGCGTTGAGGCGTTAAAGCACTCTATTGCTTATAAACTGATGTTTATTATCGGTAAAGATCCGGCTATCGCGAACAAGCATGAATGGCTTAATGCTACGCTGTTCGCCGTTCGCGATCGCATGGTTGAGCGCTGGCTACGTTCAAACCGGGCGCAGCTCTCTCAGGAGGTGCGCCAGGTATACTATCTGTCGATGGAATTTTTGATTGGCCGTACTTTATCCAACGCGCTGTTATCGCTAGGTATTTATGAAGATGTGAATAGCGCGCTGGAAGAGATGGGGCTGAATCTTGAAGAGCTGATTGATGAAGAGAATGACCCGGGCCTGGGCAACGGCGGCCTGGGGCGTCTGGCCGCCTGCTTCCTTGACTCGCTGGCGGCGCTGGGTTTACCGGGCCGTGGCTACGGTATTCGCTACGACTACGGCATGTTTAAGCAAAACATCGTCGATGGGCGGCAGAAAGAGTCCCCGGATTACTGGCTGGAGTATGGTAACCCGTGGGAATTTGAGCGCCACAATACGCGCTATAAAGTGCGTTTCGGCGGCCGCATTCAGCAGGAAGGTAAACATTCACGCTGGGTGGAAACCGAAGAGATTATTGCTGAAGCCTACGATCAGATTATCCCGGGTTTTGATACCGACGCCACCAATACGCTGCGTCTGTGGAGCGCGCAGGCCAGCAGCGAGATTAACCTCGGTAAATTTAATCAGGGCGACTACTTCGCGGCGGTGGAAGATAAAAACCACTCCGAGAACGTGTCGCGGGTACTTTATCCGGATGACTCCACCTATTCCGGGCGCGAACTGCGCCTGCGCCAGGAGTATTTCCTCGTGTCGGCGACGGTACAAGATATCCTCAGCCGCCACTACCAGCTGCATAAAACCTACGCCAATCTGGCGGATAAAATCGCGATTCATCTCAATGACACGCACCCGGTGCTGTCGATTCCGGAGCTGATGCGCCTGCTGATTGACGAGCATAAGTTCAGCTGGGATGAGGCGTTCGAGGTAACCTGCCAGGTCTTCTCTTATACCAACCATACCCTGATGAGCGAAGCGCTGGAGACCTGGCCCGTCGACATGCTGGGTAAAATTCTGCCGCGTCATTTGCAGATTATTTTCGAGATTAATGACTACTTCCTGAAGACCCTGCAGGAGCAGTATCCCAACGATACGGCGATGCTGGGTCGTACGTCGATTATCGACGAGTCTAACGGGCGTCGCGTCCGTATGGCGTGGCTGGCGGTGGTGGTAAGCCACAAGGTCAACGGCGTGTCGGAGCTGCACTCCCGGCTGATGGTTGAGTCGCTGTTTGCCGAATTTGCCAAAATTTTTCCGATGCGCTTCACCAACGTCACGAATGGCGTGACTCCGCGCCGCTGGCTGGCGCTGGCGAATCCGCCGTTGTCAAAAGTGCTGGATGAAAATATCGGTCATACCTGGCGCACGGATTTAAGTCAGCTGAAGGAGCTGGAGCAGCATATCGACTATCCGAAGGTCAATCAGGCGGTACGCCAGGCCAAGCTGGAAAACAAGCAGCGGCTGGCGAACTACATCGGCCAGCAGCTTAACGTGGTCGTCAACCCGAAGGCTCTGTTTGATGTGCAGATCAAGCGTATTCACGAGTACAAACGTCAGTTGATGAACGTGCTGCATGTGATCACTCGCTACAATCGCATCAAAGCCGATCCTGACGCTGAGTGGGTACCGCGAGTGAATATTTTCGCCGGAAAGGCGGCTTCGGCTTACTATATGGCGAAGCATATTATTCATTTAATTAATGATGTCGCGGCGGTAGTGAATAACGATCCGGAAGTTGGCGATAAGCTGAAAGTGGTGTTTATTCCTAACTACAGCGTTAGCCTCGCGCAGCTGATCATTCCGGCGGCGGATCTCTCCGAGCAGATCTCTCTGGCAGGGACGGAGGCGTCCGGTACCAGCAACATGAAGTTCGCGCTTAACGGCGCGTTAACCATTGGTACTCTGGATGGCGCTAACGTTGAGATGCAGGAGCACGTTGGGGCGGATAATTTCTTTATCTTCGGTAATACGGCGGAACAAGTTGAAGCCCTGCGGGCCAATGGCTATAAACCGCGTGATTACTACGAGCAGGATGAAGAGCTGCACCAGGCGCTGACGCAGATTGGCACCGGCCTGTTTAGTCCATCTGAACCGGGACGTTACCGCGACCTGCTGGATTCGCTGATTAACTTCGGCGACCACTATCAGGTTCTGGCGGATTACCGTAGCTACGTGGATTGTCAGGATAAGGTGGATGAGCTGTACCGTCATCCGGAGGAGTGGGCCAATAAAGCGATGCTGAATATCGCTAATATGGGTTACTTCTCGTCCGACCGCACGATAAAAGAGTATGCCGACCATATCTGGCATATCGATCCGGTAAGGCTGTAACGGGGTTGTCATAAAAAAACGGGGCCTACGGGCCCCGTTACTATTTACGCTGTTATGACGCCAGCGACAGCTCAGACTTTCCCGCGTGCTGCGCCAGCCATTTGCTAATGCGCGCCTGCTGTTCATCCGTGAGCCACATGCCCTGCTTGGTCCGCCGCCAGATAGCGTCATCCAGTGAACGAACCCATTCGTGCTCAACCAGATAGCGCAGTTCGGCTTCAAAAAACTCATGACCGAAATGTTCGCCCAGATCGTCCAGCGAGGTCGCCTTATCAAGGATCAACTCGCTGTTGCTGCCGTAGGTGCGGGCGTAATGGCGGGCCATAGATTCACTGATAAACGGGAAGCGGCGGCGCAGCTTAGCCGCATAGTCATCACGGTCGCCGCCGATATCGCCGCCGGGCAGCACCGCGGTTTTGGTCCATGCCGGGCCAATGCCTTTGTAGTAAGGCGTCAGTTTCTCCAGCGCGTGTTCGGCCAGCTTACGGTAGGTGGTGAGCTTACCGCCGAAGACCGATAGCAGCGGCGCCTGGCCGTTCTCATCATGAATATCGAGGGTGTAATCGCGGGTGATCGCCTGCGGTGAATCAGATTCATCATCGCACAGCGGGCGCACGCCCGAGTAGGTCCAGACAATATCGTCCCGGGTGAGTTGTTTTTTAAAGTGAGCGTTATAGACGTTCAGCAGATAGTTAACCTCTTTGTCATCGATCGCCACCGCTTTTGGATCGCCTTTATATTCGACGTCGGTGGTGCCGATGATGGAGAACTCGTCCATCCACGGGATCACAAAGACAATGCGTTTATCTTCATTTTGCAGGATATAGGCCTGCTTCTGCGTATGTACACGCGGTACGACGATATGACTGCCTTTAATCAAGCGGATACCGTACGGAGAACGCAGGTGCATCCCCTCGTCGAAGAACTGTTTGACCCACGGGCCGGTCGCGTTAACCAGACCGCGCGCCTGCCAGGTGAACTTTTCACCGCTATCAATATCTTCCGCTTCGACAATCCACAAACCGTTTTCACGTTTTGCTGAAATGGCGCGGGTGCGCGTGCGTACTTCTCCACCTTTACGCACAACCATCTGGGCATTGGCCAGCACCATGCGCGCATCGTCGACCCAGCAGTCGGAATATTCGAAACCGCGCACGATTTCAGGTTTAAGTACTGATTCTGTACCAAAACGCAAACCGGTTGATCCAGGCAGGCTGGTGCGCTTACCGAGATGGTCGTACATAAACAGGCCAATGCGGATCATCCACGCCGGACGCAGGTGCGGGCGATGCGGTAAGCGAAAACGCATCGGGAAGGCGATATGCGGGGCCATTTTTAATAACACTTCACGCTCGGCCAGCGCTTCGCTCACCAGGCGGAATTCATAGTGTTCGAGGTAGCGCAGCCCGCCGTGAATCAGCTTTGAGCTGGCGCTGGATGTCGCGCAGGCCAGATCGCGCGCCTCCAGCATCAGCACGGATAAACCACGCCCTGCGGCGTCTGCCGCGATACCGGCACCGTTGATGCCTCCCCCTATCACAATCAGATCTTTGGTTTCCACGCTGCTACCTCTTACACTTTCGTTTAAGCTCACAAATGTTCGATATCGCTCAATATAGCAAACAATCGCGCCATTGGTAACATCAAAAAAACATTTCAGAGTGATGCGTGTAACATATTGGCGTTTATTTCGCGCCAGGCTGTACACTAGGCGCTAAAATCCGGGGCGTTTCGTCGCCTGCCTGTAGAAAAAAAGAGAGCTTATGGATCACTTTGAATGTATTAACGTAGAAGAAGCCCACCAGAAAATGCATCAGCAGACGGCGGTGCTGGTGGATATCCGCGACCCGCAAAGCTTCGCGATGGGCCATACGCCGGGCGCGTTTCATCTGACCAACGATACGCTGGGCGCGTTTATGCGCGACAACGACTTTGATACGGCGGTCATGGTGATGTGCTATCACGGTAATAGCAGCAAGGGCGCTGCGCAATATCTGCTGCAGCAGGGTTACGACAAGGTGTACAGCGTGGACGGCGGGTTTGATGCCTGGCAACGGCATTTTCCGGCGGAAGTCGCGCATGGCGCAGTTTAGGCGTTAGCGCAGGTTGTGGCTATAATATCCCCCTTTGTGTGGAATAAGCGAACCGCTGCATGTTAATGATTACCTCTTTTGCCAACCCGCGCGTGGCCCAGGCGTTTGTCGACTATATGGCGACGCAGGGAATTATTTTGACTATTCAGCAGCATACACAGAGCGATATCTGGCTGGCTGACGAGAGCCAGGCCGCGCGCGTGCAGGCCGAACTGGCCCGATTTCTTGAAAATCCAGCCGATCCGCGCTATCTGGCCGCCAGCTGGCAGTCGGGGCACACCAATAGCGGGCTGCACTACCAGCGATTCCCTTTTTTAGCGACGCTTCGCCACAACGCCGGGCCGGTTACCTGGAGCGTTCTCTTCGCCTGCATCGCCGTCTTTGTCCTGCAATCGGTCATTGGCGATCAACCGGTCATGATGCTGCTGGCCTGGCCCTACGATCCTTCGCTGAAATTTGAAGTCTGGCGCTACTTTAGCCATGCCCTTATGCACTTCTCGCTGATGCATATTCTGTTCAACCTGCTATGGTGGTGGTACCTCGGCGGGGCGGTAGAAAAGCGAATCGGCAGCGGCAAGCTGGTGGTGATTACCGCGATCGGCGCCTTACTGAGCGGCTTTGTACAGCATCAGTTTAGCGGCCCGTGGTTTGGCGGTCTGTCCGGCGTGGTCTATGCGCTGATGGGCTATGTCTGGCTGCGAGGCGAACGCGATCCGCAGAGCGGCGTTTATTTACAGCGCGGCTTGATACTCTTCTCCTTAGTATGGTTAGTTGCTGGATGGTTTGATGTTTTCGGCATGTCGATTGCGAACGGTGCGCACGTGGCTGGTCTGGTGACCGGGCTGGCGATGGCGTTTGTTGATACGCAGAATGTGCGAAAACGAACGTAGAGATTCCCAGGGATATTTCATGAAACAAACACAACGTCATGACGCGATTATCGAGCTGGTAAAAAAACAGGGATACGTCAGTACCGAAGAACTGGTCGAACAGTTTGCCGTCAGCCCGCAGACCATTCGCCGCGACCTGAATGATTTAGCCGATCAGAAAATGATTCTGCGCCACCACGGCGGCGCTGCGCTACCTTCCAGTTCGGTGAATACTTCCTGGCACGACAGGAAGTCGACCCAGACCCAGGAAAAAGAGCGCATCGCCCGTAAGGTCGCGAGCGAAATTCCCGATGGCGCGACGCTGTTTATCGATATCGGCACCACGCCGGAAGCGGTGGCCCATGCGTTGCTTAACCATAACGATTTGCGCATCGTCACCAATAATCTCAACGTCGCCAATACGCTTATGGTGAAAGAGGATTTCCGCATCATTCTGGCCGGCGGCGAGCTGCGCAGCCGGGATGGCGGTATTATCGGTGAGGCCACGCTCGACTTTATCTCTCAGTTCCGACTCGATTTTGGCATTCTTGGCATCAGCGGCATCGACAGCGATGGCTCGCTGCTGGAGTTTGACTACCACGAAGTGCGCACCAAACGGGCGATTATTGAAAACTCCCGCCACGTAATGCTGGTGGTTGATCATTCCAAATTCGGCCGCAATGCGATGGTGAATATGGGCAGCATCAGCATGGTTGATGCGGTCTATACTGATGTGATGCCGCCCGCAGGAGTACTGAAGGTGATTACCGATAACAACCTTCAGCTGGAGCTGTGCTGATCCTTTAGCATTTCCCAGCTCAGGCCAAAGCGCGCCAGATACTTGCGCAGCCGATCCGCGTCGTTGACCGTTGCTTTGCCGAGGCGTGAAACGTTAAAGAGCTGGCGTCCGGCATCGGAAATCGTTGTTGCCTGCTGGCATACGGCAATGACGTTTTGTAGATGCAGGCGATCAAAGAGGTCAAGATTTTCCACCTCCGCCCCCAGTAGCGCGTCGAGCGCTGAGGGGCGGCGATCGTTCCAGCTGTAGCGCAGCCGTTCAATCTCATCCTCCACCGTGCTTACCGTGATGCGACCGTTTTCCGCCAGGGTCGCCATGCGGGTCACGCTGGCGGAGAGTTCGCGGAAGTTGCCGCTCCACGCCGCCTGGGGCGAGGTGGCGAACGTCAGCCACGCGCGGCGCGCTTCGGTATTAAAGCGCACGCTGTCGCCGGTTAGCGCGGCGTGACGCTCCATTTCATACTCGAGATTGGGTTCGATATCTTCCTGGCGCTGACGCAGACCGGGCAGTTCAAAGGTCCACAAATTAATACGTGCGTAGAGATCTTCGCGGAACTGGCCCTGCGCAACCCGCTGGCGCAAATCGCGCACGGTGCCGGCGATGAGCTGAAAATCGCTGCTGACCTGCTGGTCGCTGCCGAAGGGATAGAAGCGTTTTTCCTCAATGGCCTTCAACAGCATCGCTTGTTCATCTGCGCCCAGCTCGCCAATCTCATCCAGGAAAAGCATCCCGCCGTTAGCGCTGCGCAGCAGGCCAGCCCGTTCTTCCCTTGCGCCGGTAAAAGCGCCTTTGACATGGCCAAACAGCGTCGACATTGCGGTATCACCGCGCAGGGTGGCGCAGTTCACCTCGACGAGCGGACCGTTAAACTGATGGCGCGCCAGCTTTAACTCATAAATGCGGCGGGCAAGAAATGATTTACCTGCGCCGGTGGGGCCGTTCAGCAGAATCGGCGAACGGGAGCGGATAGCGACGCGCTCAATATTCTCGATCGTGCGGTTGAAGCGCGGGTTACGGGTCTCGATACCGGATTTCAAAAAGTTAAGCGTCTCTTCCCGTTCCTGGGCGAAGCGGCTGGCGATAGCGTTATAGCGGCTGAGGTCGAGGTCAATGATCGTCACGCCGCCCGGGGTATGGGGCTTGTCTTTTTTCCGCGGCGGGGAGGTTTGCGCCAGTCGCGCCGGGAGATAGCGCGCTTCGGCCAGCAGGAACCAGCAGATCTGCGCCACGTGAGTGCCGGTGGTGATGTGTATCAGATAGTCTTCATCTTCAGGATGGAACCGGTGGCTGCGGGCAAAATCGTGCAGGCAGGCGTAAACCTCCTCGAAATCCCATGGATTGCGGATGGTCATCTCAACGCCGACGACCTCCGTTTCCGGCGATACGCTGGCGATATCCTGCTTTAAGGTCTCAAACAAGCCGCGCGAACGGGCGTCGTAAAGCAGCTCAAGGCGATGAACAACCAGTGTTTCCTGCTGACACAGGCATAAGGTTGGCCGCCATTTCTCCCAGCGCTGGCTGCCGCGGCCAACATAATCCAGTACCGTACCGACAAAACCAAAGGCTACCGTTTTGCGCATCTTAGATTTCCTTATAAAAGACGATATTTAATTATCGTATTTTCGCTTCCCGCACGCAGTGTCTTTTTGAATGAAGCGCGGGAAAAAATAAATAAATCATAAAAATCAAACAAATAATTTTATTTTTATAATCTGGCACGCAGGTTGCAAAGACACTGTCATGGAGAATAACGGAACCAGGAAATCAGATGGCTAATCTACTTCAGTTCCGTTCCGCCGTTATAACGCGCCGGCAAGTTCTCATGATGCGGCTCCGGTTAAGCCGGCGTTAAGATGCTTCACAACTTGTCGCCGCCCTATTAATAAAATGAGAAAAGACAATGAATTATGAATTGATGGCCACCCAGAACGCCCCGGTGAAAATGTGGACCAAGGGCGTACCCGTGGAAGACGAAGCGCGCCAGCAGTTGATTAACACGGCAAAGATGCCGTTTATTTTCAACCATGTTGCCGTTATGCCCGATGTGCACCTTGGTAAAGGATCGACAATCGGAAGCGTGATCCCCACTCTCGGTGCGATTATTCCGGCTGCGGTTGGCGTGGATATCGGCTGCGGAATGAATGCGCTGCGCACCAGCTTAACGGCGGCGGATCTTCCGGATAACCTTGCTGAATTGCGTAGTGCGATTGAAGCCGCCGTGCCGCACGGACGGACGACCGGGCGGGGCCGTCGTGACGCGGGGGCATGGGAAAATCCACCGGCTAACGTTGACGCGCACTGGTCAACGCTGCATGCGGAGTTTCAATGGCTAACCAGTAAATATCCGCGCTTCCTTAACACCAATAACTACAAGCACCTGGGAACGCTGGGAACCGGTAACCACTTTATTGAAATTTGCCTCGATGAGGCGCAGCAGGTTTGGGTGATGTTGCACTCCGGTTCACGCGGAATTGGTAACGCCATAGGCACCTATTTTATTGAAATGGCGCAAAAAGATATGGAGCAGCATATTGCGAACTTGCCCTCGCGCGATCTGGCTTATTTCTCTGAAGGCAGCGAGCATTTCGTGGATTACGTTCGGGCGGTGAGCTGGGCCCAGGATTATGCGCGCGCCAACCGTGAAGCGATGCTGGAAAACGTGCTGCTGGCGCTGCGTAAAACCATCGACAAACCCTTTACGCTGGTGAGCGAGGCGATTAACTGCCACCATAACTATGTGCAAAAAGAGCAGCATTTTGGGAAGGAGATTTACGTTACCCGTAAGGGGGCGGTATCCGCCCGGCGCGGTCAGTACGGGATTATTCCGGGATCGATGGGCGCGAAAAGCTTTATTGTTCGCGGACTCGGTAACCCGGAGTCGTTCTGTTCATGCAGCCACGGCGCCGGACGCGTGATGAGCCGTACCAAAGCGAAAAAACTGTTTAGCGTAGAGGATCAGATTCGCGCCACCGCGCATGTAGAATGCCGTAAAGATGCAAACGTCATCGACGAGATCCCGATGGCCTATAAGGACATTGATGCGGTGATGGCCGCGCAGTCCGATCTGGTGGAAATTGTGCATACCCTGCGTCAGGTGGTATGCGTGAAAGGATAATGTAATGAAAAGGATGATTACGCTGGACGGCGCGCAGGGAGAAGGCGGCGGGCAGATTTTGCGCTCGGCGCTGAGCCTGTCGATGATAACCGGCCAGCCGTTTGAGATTATCGGCATCCGCGCCGGTCGCGCTAAACCGGGACTGCTGCGCCAGCATCTCACGGCGGTACGGGCGGCGGCCGAGATCTGTAGCGCTCAGCTGAGCGGCGATGAGCTGGGCTCGCAGCGGCTGCGTTTTGTCCCTGGGCCGATTCGCGGCGGAGCGTATAAATTTGCCATCGGCAGCGCGGGCAGTTGCATGCTGGTGCTGCAAACGGTGTTACCGGCGCTCTGGTTTGCCGATAGCCCGGCCCGCGTCGAAGTCAGCGGCGGCACGCATAATCAGGCGGCCCCGAGCGCGGATTTCATTTGCCGCGTCTGGGAGCCGCTGCTGGCGAAAATGGGTATAAACCAGCGTACGGCTTTGATCAAGCATGGCTTCTATCCGGCCGGGGGCGGCGCCGCGCTAACGGAAGTGGCGCCGAGTGCGTCACTCAGCGGGCTAGAGCTGCTTTCGCGTGGTGAAACGAATTGCCTCACCGCAGAAGCGCTGCTGGCGGCGGTTCCTTACCACGTTGGCGGGCGCGAAGTGATAGCGCTGAAGGCCTGGCTGCCGCTGGCAGATAAAAAAATTCGCGTGCTGGAGGGCGGCGCCGGGCCGGGAAATACGCTGTCGCTGACCGTGGAGTGCGAACATCTTACGGAGCTGTTTATGGCTTTTGGCTCCAAAGGCGTGAGTGCTGAAAAGGTTGCGCACCAGCTTGCTTCGCAGGCCAAACGCTATCTGGCAAGCAAAGCGGCTGTGGGGGAATATCTGGCCGACCAGCTGATATTACCGCTGGCGCTGGCGGGCGAAGGTGCATTTACCGTCGCGGAAGTATCGGCGCATTTGCTGACCAATATCGCGGTGGTTGAGCGGTTTCTGCCGATCCGATTTACCTGTGAACCGAGTGATATTGGCTATCTTATTCAGGTTCGCGATTAAACTTTGCGGTATCGCCGGAAACGTAAAGTGGTGATTCTCTTCTGTCTCGGGAAAAGGCCGGAATGAGGGCTGTTTTGCGCATGTTCTTCCCCTGACCCTCTCCCCGAAGGGGCGAGGGGATCGTTTCGCTGGCTTTTTTTAATGACATAACAATGCGTTAGCGTTTTAGGTAAAGCAGAATAGTTTTCCACAGATCGCGCAGGAATTAGACTCCATATCCCATCATTTTAAGCAGCTGCTGGGCATGCTGAACGGCATCCTGGCGGTGCGCGACGCCCAGCTTTTGATACAAATTGCGAATATGCGTTTTAATCGTGGTGGCGGCAACGTCCAGCTCGCCGGCAATCTGCTCATTGCTGTAGCCGGAATAGATAAGTCCCAGTACCTGCCATTCGCGCTGGGTTAGCGGGCTGGTGCGGATGAGCTCTGGCACTTCCGGGTGGTTCAGCAGCCGCTCGACGAAGCTCTCGTCAAAGTGGGCGAATTTGTGGCGATGATGCTGGTTAATATCGCGCAGAATACGCTGGGCGCGGTGCTGCTCGAGCTCCGGCAGGGTATTGAGCTGAATCAGCTGGCGCAGCTGCTGCGCCATCGCTTCTCCTTCAATCACAAAATGATTGATAAACCCGGTGCGGTTGGCGAGGGTGAGCGCTTCCAGTAGCGCTTTCTGCGCTTCGCTTTTACGCCCGGCCTGCCAGTAGAGCTGGTTGAGCAGCAGCAGGTTGCGGTTGAGATCGCTCATCAGACGCAGCGAGCGGGCGTTATCGTTTAGCTCTTCCAGCACCATTTCAGCGGAATCAAAATCACCGAGCAGGATCTGCGCGCGGGCGATATTGCGCCACTGGCTCTGCAGGAAGTGGTTGTTAGCGAATTCCGGTTTGGGCGTCTGACGCAGCCAGTTTGCCGCGGCGGCTTTATCGCCGACCATCTGCCAGTAGATCACCCGGACTTTATCGGCATTGGATACCCAGTCGCTATGGTAATGACCGTTGCCAAGCAGATTCTCCAGGCGATTCAGATGGCTGCGGGCGTTATCCAGATCGCCGCGCGCCAGCGAGCACTGCACCATCAGCGTCAGGCACTGCAGCTGTTGCTGCGGTTGGTAGGACGAAAGCACGTTCATGCCGTTGCGCGCGGAGGTTTCCGCTTCATCCAGCCGCGCCCATGCCCACAGCAGCTGGGAGCGAATACGCAGCAAAAACTCATGCATCGGCAACTGCTCCAGATGCTGTTCGCGAATGAGCTGGAACGCTTTTTCCTGAATTTCCCAGGCGGCCTGCAGGAAACCTTGCGCAAACAGGATTTCGCTTTGCTGGATCATGCTCCATAGCGCGTAGTGCCAGACGTCATGGCGGCGGGCCATCTGTTCCGTCTGCTGCATGACCGCCAGCGATTTACTCAGCTGGCCTTTGCAGTGCAGCACTTCGCCGTGTACCGAGGTCGCTACGATTCGGCTGTAGTAGCTGGCCAGCGGCAGCTCATCAAGTGCCACCATCGCCAGGCGCTCGGCTTCGTCCTGATCGCCGGCGTTGATCGCCACCTGGGCACGCAGGGCGTTGAAATCGCCGTGCATGGCGGTGTCCATTTCCGTATCCATCTCCTGCTCGGCGCGGGCCAGCAGGGTATTCACTTCGCTATAGCGGTGCTGGCTCTGCATCAGCCAGGCCTGCAGGAGAATTAACCGCGGATTTTCCAGCAGGTTTGACCACGGTAGCGCGGCGAGAGACTGTTCCAGCAAGCTCAGCTCGCTATGGTTAAACATGCCCCATGCGTGATTGAGCAGAATATCGCGCAGCATTTTAGCGTCGCCCGCCGCCAGGGCGTGATGGATAGCCTCGGTCGGGAAGCCCTGCGCCATCCAGCTCTCGGCCGCCGCGCGGTGAATTTCCGGCAGCTCGACCGCCAGCTCCCACTGACAGCGCTGGCGCAGAAAATTACCAAACAGCGGATGATAACGGAACCATTCGCCGGAATCGTCCATCCGTTGCAGGAATAGTCCCTGGCGTTCAATCTCCTCCAGCTGCATCTGGCCATTCTCTTCGCCGGTGACGCGGACGATGAGCGCATCGTTCATTGAGCGCAGCAGCGAGCTTTTCAGCAGGAAATTACGCGTTCGCGGATCGACGTTATCCAGCACCTCATCGACCAGATAGTCAGAAAGATGGCTGGCATTAATACCGGCAAGACGACGGGCGGAGTGTTGCGCGGAAGTGTTGTTCTGGCGCGCCGAGAGGGCGATCAGCTGCAGCGCGGTGGCCCAGCCGGCAACATCGTCGCACAGCCTTTTGCTGTCGTCGGCCTCAATAGGCGAACTGAGACGACAATCGAAAAACTGCTTGGCCTCCTGATGGGTAAAAGCGAGCTGCTGGCTGCCGATTTCCAGCAGCTGATCGCGTACGCGCAGGTTGGCGATACCCAGCTGCGGCAGATTACGCGACAGCACCACCAGAGTCATATTTTCCGGCTGGTGGCGGAGGAAGAAGCGCATTGCATCATGAATAACCGGGTTGGTGATCAGATGGTAATCATCAATCACCAGGAATAGCGGGCGCTGCCAGTCGGCCAGTTCGATAAACAGTTGAGCGAAGAGGGAAGGCAGGCTGGCGTACTGGCGCTTTTGCACCATGGCCTCGCTGGCTGCACAGTGGCCGCCGGTCGCCTGCTGAACGGCGGCGATGAGATAGCTGGCAAAACGCTCCTGTTGGTTATCACCTTCATCCAGCGAGAACCAGCCAAGGTCATTTTTCCCCGCCGCCCATTGAGAAACGAGCGTGGTTTTACCGTATCCAGCCGGGCTGGTCACCAACGCGAGACGATAATTGTTCGCGCCGGAAAGTTTCGCCAGTAATCGCTCACGAATCACAGTGTGTTCAAGGCGGACCGGACGACTTAATTTAGACGGAATCAACATAGTTCTTCATTTCGCTGTGCAAGGGAGGGATTGCGAATTTTTTTGCGCTTCGTAATTAATACCCAATAAGGTCGGCCATAATGAATTTTATTGCAAGTTATGTCCGAGTTTTATGCTCTTGAATTTGCTCTATGTCACAAATTTTGACATCGAGTGAAATTGATATAAAGGAGGGCAGCGTGCGCGGTTTCTGGGCTTGCGGGAAATTCAGGCACGACAGGCTAATCTTTTTTTACAATCTAAGTAGTTGTTTGTTTTTATTAAAATATTGTCAGCTTATTCTTATAAGTCATCTTTTTGAGTTATTTCTGCATTAAATTCCGTTTATTCTTCGAATATTTACTTTTATTTCGCCATATTTACAAAACGGCATTTTATGGCCTTTTTATCAGCCAGGCTTGTAACAAAGTTTTGTTCGCCAGGAGAGACAGGTTGCGGGTTCCGCAGCGGCGAATTTTGCAGCATAATTTTGCCGGTAAGCTAACGTAATAGTGGCCACGATCACACTTTTCGCTCATCCCTGCTACTCCTCCCCGGCTAATCCCTGGCGGGATGAGGACGTGACTCCGGGAGGTCGGCACACTAACGCTAACGTTTTAGTAAAGGACCCGGATTTCTTATGTCACAGACTTCTTTTAACAAAGCTCAGTTTCAGGCTGCACTGACGCGTCAGTGGCAGCATTTTGGTTTACAGTCCGCTTCCGAGATGACCCAGCGTCAATGGTGGCGCGCCGTAAGCGGTGCGCTGTCCGAGCTGTTGTCGGCTCAGCCGGTAGCGAAAGCGGCCGCAGGGCAGCGTCACGTAAACTACATCTCAATGGAGTTTTTGATTGGTCGCCTGACCGGCAACAATTTGCTCAACCTTGGCTGGTATCAGCAGGTCAGCGATGAGCTACAGGCGCATGACGTTAACCTGACCGACCTGCTGGAAGAGGAAATCGACCCGGGCCTGGGCAACGGTGGCCTCGGCCGTCTGGCGGCATGTTTCCTGGATTCAATGGCAACCGTGGGTCAGTCGGCCACCGGCTACGGCCTGAACTATCAGTACGGTCTGTTCCGCCAGTCTTTCGCTGACGGGCAGCAGATGGAAGCGCCGGATGACTGGGGACGTAGCAACTACCCGTGGTTCCGCCACAATGAAGCGCTGGACGTACAGGTGGGCCTCGGCGGTAAAGTGACTAAAAATGGTGAGTGGGTTCCGGCATTTGTGATTACCGGCGAAGCCTGGGATCTGCCGGTGCTGGGCTACCGCAACAACGTGGCTCAGCCGCTGCGTCTGTGGCAGGCTAAGCACGCGCATCCTTTTAACCTGACTAAATTCAACGACGGCGATTTCCTGCGTGCCGAACAGCAGGGCATTGACGCCGAAAAACTGACGAAAGTCCTCTACCCGAACGATAACCATCAGGCGGGTAAAAAACTGCGTCTGATGCAGCAGTACTTCCAGTGCGCCTGCTCGGTTGCCGATATTCTGCGTCGCCATCATCTGGCAGGTCGCAAGCTGGCAGAGCTGGCGGATTATGAAGTTATTCAGCTGAACGATACTCACCCGACGATTGCGATTCCGGAGCTGCTGCGCGTGCTGATTGACGAGCACCAGCTGAGCTGGGACGACGCCTGGGCGATTACCAGCAAAACTTTTGCTTACACCAACCACACCCTGATGCCGGAAGCGCTGGAGTGCTGGGATGAGAAGCTGGTAAAAGCGCTGCTGCCGCGCCACATGCAGATCATTAAACAGATTAACGACCGCTTTAAAACGCTGGTGGATAAAACCTGGCCGGGCGACAAGCAGGTTTGGGCGAAGCTGGCGGTGGTGCACGACAAACAGGTTCGTATGGCGAACATGTGCGTGGTCAGCGGCTTTGCGGTTAACGGCGTTGCCGCGCTGCACTCCGATCTGGTGGTGAAAGATCTGTTCCCGGAATATCACCAGCTGTGGCCGAACAAATTCCATAACGTCACCAACGGCATTACCCCGCGTCGTTGGATCAAGCAGTGTAACCCGGCGCTGGCCGCGCTGCTGGATAAAACGCTGAAGAAAGAGTGGGCCAACGATCTCGACCAGCTGATCAACCTCGAAAAATATGCTGATGACGCGACGTTCCGCCAGACGTATCGTGAGATTAAGCTGGCCAACAAGGTTCGTCTGGCGGAGTTTGTGAAGCGGCGTACCGGTATCGAAATTAATCCGCAGGCGATTTTCGATATTCAGATTAAGCGTCTGCACGAATATAAACGCCAGCACCTCAACCTGCTGAATATCCTCGCGCAGTACAAAGAAATCCGCGAGAACCCGCAGGCCGACCGCGTACCGCGCGTGTTCCTGTTCGGTGCGAAAGCGGCTCCGGGCTACTACCTGGCGAAGAATATTATCTGGGCGATCAACAAAGTTGCCGCAGCGATCAATAACGATCCGCTGGTAGGCGATAAGCTGAAAGTCGTATTCCTGCCGGACTACTGCGTCTCGGCGGCGGAAATGCTGATCCCGGCGGCGGATGTCTCCGAGCAGATCTCTACGGCGGGCAAAGAGGCCTCCGGTACCGGCAATATGAAGCTGGCGCTGAACGGCGCGCTGACCGTGGGAACCCTCGACGGCGCCAACGTTGAAATTGCTGAGCAGGTGGGCGAAGAGAACATCTTCATCTTCGGTCATACTGTGGAAGAAGTGAAAGCGCTGAAGGCCAAAGGTTACGACCCGCTGAAGTGGCGGAAGAAAGATAAGCTGCTGGATGCGGTGCTGAAAGAGCTGGAGAGCGGTAAATATAGCGATGGCGATAAGCATGCCTTCGACCAGATGTTGCACAGTCTGCTGAAAGGCGGCGACCCGTACCTGGTGCTGGCGGATTTTGAAGCCTACGTGGCGGCGCAGAAGCAGGTTGATGAGCTGTATCGCGACCAGGAAGCCTGGACGCGCGCAACGATTCTGAACACCGCGCGCTGCGGCATGTTCAGCTCCGACCGTTCGATTCGCGATTATCAGCAACGTATCTGGCAGGCAAAACGCTAAGGACAGGCCTATGGAGAGTAAACGCCTTGATAACGCTGCCCTGGCGGCGGGGATAAGCCCAAGCTACATCAATGCTCACGGTAAGCCGCAGTCTATTGCTGCGGCGACCAAGCAGCGGCTGCTTGATGCGATGCATCGTACAGCGACTGCCGTGAAGGCGACGGTTGATCCGCTGCCTGCGGTGCAGGTGTTCACCTATGGCAAAAAGATGTCTCTGCCGGTGGCGGGCCAGGGGGAGTTTCACTGGATCCTCACCACCGAAGAAGGGAAACAGTATCAGGGCCAGGCGCGCGGCGGAGAAACCCTGCCGCTGCCGGCAAAATTGCCGGAAGGGTATCACACGCTGACGCTGACTCAGGACGGCGAGCGCAGCCACTGTCGGGTTATCGTCGCGCCCGCGCGCTGCTATGAACCGCAGGCGCTGAAGGATGGTAAGAAGCTGTGGGGAACCTGCGTGCAGCTGTATACGCTGCGCTCGGAGAAGAACTGGGGAATTGGCGACTTCGGCGATTTGCGCGCTATGCTGCCGGAAATCGCTCGCCGCGGCGGCGCGTTTATTGGGCTTAACCCGATTCACGCGCTCTACCCGGCTAACCCGGAGAGCGCCAGCCCGTACAGTCCCTCTTCACGCCGTTGGCTCAACGTTATCTATATCGACGTCAACGCGGTGGACGATTTCCGTCACAGCAAAGAGGCGCAAAAATGGTGGCAATCATCGGCCACGCAGCAAGCCTTACAGGCCGCGCGCCAGACCGATGACGTTGACTATACTGCCGTGACCGCTCTTAAGCTCACTGCGCTGCGCATGGCCTGGAAAGGTTTTTCCGCGCGCAATGATGAGACGACGGCGGAGTTCCGTCAGTTTGTGACCCGTGAGGGCGAAAGTCTGTACTGGCAGGCGGCGTATGACGCGCTGCACGCCTGGCAGGTTAAGCAGGATCCGATGCGCTGGGGCTGGCCCGCGTGGCCGAAGGCTTACCAGGATACCGATAGCCCGGAGGTTAAAGCATTCTGTACCGAGCATGCCGACGAGGTGAATTTTTACCTGTGGCTGCAATGGCTCGCTTACACCCAGTTCGCCGAGTGCTGGCATACCAGCCAGAACGATGCCATGCCGATCGGCCTGTATCGCGATCTGGCGGTCGGCGTTGCGGAAGGCGGAGCGGAAACCTGGTGCGATCGCGAGCTGTACTGTCTGAAAGCCTCCGTCGGGGCGCCGCCGGACATTCTGGGTCCGCTGGGACAGAACTGGGGCCTGCCGCCGATGGACCCGCATATCATGGTGGCGCGCGCCTATGAGCCATTTGTCGAGCTGTTGCGCGCTAATATGCAAAACTGCGGGGCGCTGCGCATCGATCACGTGATGTCGGTGCTGCGTCTGTGGTGGATCCCTTACGGTGAGACGGCCGATCACGGTGCTTACGTTCAGTATCCGGTAGACGATCTGTTGTCGATTCTGGCGCTGGAGAGTAAGCGTCACCGCTGTATGGTGATCGGCGAGGATCTGGGAACCGTACCGGTTGAGATCGTCGGTAAGCTGCGAAAAAGCGGCGTTTACTCTTACAAAGTGCTCTATTTCGAAAATGACCACGAGAAGACTTTCCGTGCGCCGAAGGCGTATCCGGAGCAATCAATGGCTGTGGCAACGACGCATGACCTGCCAACGCTGCGCGGCTACTGGGAAAGCGGCGACCTGACGCTGGGGAAATCGCTTGGCCTGTATCCGGATGAGGTGGTGCTGCGCGGACTTTATCAGGATCGCGAGCTGGCGAAGCAGGGGCTGCTGGATGCTCTGCACCGCTACGGCTGTCTGCCGAAGCGTACCGGGCATAAAGCGTCGCTGATGGCGATGACCTCAACCCTGAATCGCGGTATGCAGCGCTATATTGCCGACAGCAACAGCGCGCTGCTGGGCCTGCAGCCGGAAGATTGGCTGGAGATGGCCGAGCCGGTCAATATTCCGGGCACCAGCACGGAGTATCCAAACTGGCGTCGCAAGCTCTCCACCACGCTCGAGGCGATGTTTGCCGATGAGCAGGTGAATAAGCTGATTAAGGATCTGGATAAGCGGCGTAAGTCGGCAAGTAAGAAGAAACCCGCCTGATGGGGAGCGTTAAAAAAGCCGGGAAGTGATTCCCGGCTTTGTATTTTCTGCTGAACCGATTACAGTTTTGGCCCTGCGGCCACCAGCGCAGCGCCCGCTGGCGTATCGGTGTACTTCTCGAAGTTCTCGATAAACAGTTTCGCCAGCTGCTCCGCTTTTTCCTGCCACTGCTCCGGCGATCCGTAGGTGTTGCGCGGATCGAGGATATGAGTATCCACGCCCGGAAGCTCGGTCGGGATCTGCAGCTCAAACATCGGTAGCGTGAAGGTTTCGGCATTGTCCAGCGAACCGTCAAGGATCGCATCGATAATGGCGCGGGTATCTTTGATCGAGATACGTTTGCCGGTGCCGTTCCAGCCGGTGTTGACCAGATAGGCCTGCGCGCCGGAGGCCTGCATGCGTTTTACCAGCACTTCAGCGTATTGCGTCGGGTGCAGCGAAAGGAACGCGGCGCCGAAGCAGGCGGAGAAGGTTGGCGTCGGCTCCGTGACGCCGCGCTCGGTACCGGCCAGCTTGGCGGTAAAGCCAGACAGGAAGTGGTACTGGGTCTGGTCGGCGGTCAGGCGAGAAACCGGAGGTAGAACGCCAAACGCGTCGGCGGTCAGGAAGATAACCTTAGTGGCATGACCCGCTTTGGATATCGGCTTAACGATGTTTTCGATATGGTAGATCGGATAGGAGACGCGGGTATTTTCGGTCTTCGAACCGTCGTTAAAGTCGATGGTGCCGTCGGCCAGTACGACCACGTTCTCCAGCAAAGCATCGCGGCGAATCGCATGATAGATATCCGGCTCTGCGGCTTCTGAAAGCTTAATCGTCTTAGCGTAGCAGCCGCCTTCGAAGTTAAATACCCCGTCGTCATCCCAACCGTGTTCATCATCGCCAATCAGGCGGCGTTTCGGGTCGGTGGAAAGGGTGGTTTTGCCAGTACCGGAAAGCCCGAAGAAGATAGCGACATCCTCTTTTTCCCCGACGTTGGCGGAGCAGTGCATGGAAGCGATGCCCTTCAGCGGCAGCAGGTAGTTCATGATCGAGAACATCCCTTTTTTCATTTCGCCGCCGTACCAGGTACCGCCGATCAGCTGGATGCGCTCGGTCAGGTTAAAGGCGACGAAGTTTTCGGAGTTCAGACCCTGCTCTTTCCACTGCGGGTTGGTGCATTTGGCGCCGTTCATCACGATGAAATCCGGCTCAAAGTTTGCCAGTTCTTCATCGCTCGGGCGAATAAACATGTTCTTCACGAAATGCGCCTGCCAGGCGACTTCGGTAATAAAGCGGACGCTCAGGCGCGTGTCGGCGTTAGCGCCGCAGAAGGCGTCAACGATGAAGAGACGCTTGCCGGAGAGCTGGCGGGTGACCAGTCCTTTCAGGTGCTGCCACGTTTCCTCTGACAGCGGTTTATTGTCGTTCTTACCTTTGCCTTTATCAGCCCACCACACCGTATCGCGGGTGGTGTCGTCACGAACGATATACTTATCTTTTGGAGAACGGCCGGTAAAAATACCGGTATCTACGGCGATTGCACCAAGATTTGTTAATACGCCACGTTCATAACCTTCCAGATTGGGGGCGAGCTCTTCTTGATACAAAGTATCGTAGCTGGGGTTATGGACGATATCCTGGACGTCATTGATACCATAAGCCTTGAGATCCTGCGGGGTTAAACCATTATTAACGCGCATGTCACTGCTCCTTAGCCAATATGTACTGCTTTAAATTGTAGGGGTTATTACGGGGTATAGACCGCGACCAGGCTCATAGATTTACGTATCTCGACAAACGACGGACTTACGAAAAACGTTGTGACTCCTGTCACGAGGCATAGGGGATTATCTCAGGAATTGATGCGTCGGTGGGGGTAGATGTTTCTTAATGGTTAAAAAGTAATTAAAAAAACTGTTGAAATGTGAATGTAATCGCTTACCTGAAAGAAAATTACGTAACTCTTTCATGGGGAATCGATTCATCACGCGGATGAAAAAGGTTGACGTCAGGAACGAGAGGGGAGCTCGCTCCTGACGAATTGAGAATTAGTGGAGCTGCGGGTCGGCCGGAGAGGCGTTGTTGCGGATCTCGGCAATATCCATTGCATTAAAGATGTAATGATTTCCGCAGTAGTCGCAGTGCATATCGATCTCACCCTCATCGGCGAGGATGCTATCAATCTCCTCATCGGGCAGCGTTTTCAGCGCGCCGGCGCAGCGTTCGCGAGAGCAGGTGCACTTAAACTCGACGTTCTGCGGCTCGTAAACGGTGACTTCCTCTTCGTGATACAAACGCCAGAGCACATCGTTCGCTGGCAGGGTAAACAGCTCTTCAGCTTTGATGGTTTCGGTCAGCGTGCTCAGATGTTCAAAATCAGCCGCCTGCGCATCTTGCGCCGGCAGAACCTGCAGCAGCATGCCGCCGGCCATCGGTTTGCCTTCGTGCTCGCCGCTGCGGATGATCAGCCGGGTCGGCAGCTGTTCGGAACGCTGGAAGTAATCTTCCAGGCAGGCTGCCAGGGTGTCTCCCTCAAGGCCGACCACGCCCTGATAGCGCTCGCCCTCTTCCGGAGAGATGGTGATGACCAGATATCCGTTACCGACCATAGTTTTCAGATCCGCTCCATCCGGGATCTCGCCCTGGACGCGGGCTACGCCGCGCATCTGCTGCTGGTTGTTGCCGTTGATCACCGCCAGCGACAGCGGGCCATCGCCCTGCAGCTGAATGGTGATATCGCCAGCGAATTTCAGCGTCGCGGTCAGCAGGCTGGTGGCGACCAGCAGTTCCGCGAGCACGGTTTTCACCGGCTGCGGATAGCTATGGTTAGTCAGGATCTGTTCTAACGTTTCAGAAACTGTCACCAGCTCACCGCGTACGGCATAGTTTTCAAACAGATAGCGGTGTAATTGATCGTGTTGAGTCATAATCATCTCTCTTGCGGGCCACAGTTATTCACTATCGCCGTGTTTAAATCTCATCAGGTCGCGGCGCTCTTTCTTATCCGGACGCCTGTCGGGATGCGGCATAGTTAGCGCGTTCATTTTTCGCGCCAGCGCCATTTTCTCGCGTTTCTCGATGCTCTCTGCCGTCTCTTCATAGAGCGCGACGGCTTCGCTGGCAGGTCTGCGCTGTTCGGTAATGCCTTTTACCACGATAGTGCGTTCATCATTGCCCTGGCGGATCGTCAGGGTGGCGTTGAGTTCGACCACTTTTCCCGGCTTACTACGCTGTCCGTTGTAGTGTACCTTGCCGCCTTCAATCATCTCGCGCGCCAGCGCTCGGGTTTTATAAATGCGGGCTGCCCACAGCCATTTGTCCAGCCTGACGGCTGCGACGGGTTTTTCTTTCATGGCCTCTCCTGTAGGGTCAGCGAGGGGATCAGATGCCGGTAGTCATTCAACCCGGGATGACGAACGTAGCTTTTTTCCGCCAGTCCGGAATCTGGGTTGGTGATGCCCAGGCAATAGCGGATGCCAAACTCCGCCGCCGCGTCCAGAATCGCCTCGTTATCGTCGACGAAGAGCGTATTACGCGCGTCGAAGCCGGTCTCTTCAGCCACAGCGTGCCACAGACGCTGATCTTCTTTCGGATAACCAAATGTGTGGGTGGAAAGCAATAAATCAAGGTGCGCATCCAGCCCGGTATGTTTTAGCTTCACCGCCAGATTGTGCGGATGCGCGTTAGTCAGCAAAATCCGGCGCTTACCGCTGGTTTTAAGCGCCTCAAGGAACGGCACGGTATCATCACGTAGCGTCGCCCTTGGCCCCTGCTCGCTGGTCATCGCACAAATATCCAAACCCAGGCGCTCGCTCCAGTAGTCCAGGCAGTACCAGTTTAGCGTATGTTGCACCGCATGATATTCCTGGCGCATCGCGTCTCTGGCTTCCTGCAGGTTGAGCCCGCGCGCGGCGCCCCAGGTTTCGGGAACCAGTTTTTGCCAGAAGTAGTTGTCGAAAGCGAGGTCGAGCAGCGTGCCGTCCATATCCAGCAGAACGGTATCAACCTCCTGCCAGGCGATATCAAAATGCATGGTAAGTCTCCAGCGAAGGGAAATTGCGCGACAGGGTATCACACCCCGCCGTACAGAGAATTATTCTTGCGGGTCCGGCGAGGAGAGCAGAACCGGATTCAGGCAGCTTTCGTAGTATTTCTGGATCTCTTCCTGGCGCTGGCGATGGCGCTGATAGCGACGAAAAGCCTGGATGCCGTGATACGCCGTGCAGCCCAGCATGGCCAGCAGCAGCAGCGTTGTCCCGAGGTAGCGCCACAGGCCAGTGCGGTCAGGGATACGGTGCAGGTTGATATGCTGCGTGCCGTTAGCATCGGTATAAAGGCTGGTGACGATACCTTCAGCCTGGAACGGCGTGTGCATCAACATGCTCGCCAGGCGCCGTAGTTCACTCCACTGCTGGTGTGCAGGGAAGTCGTATAATCCGGTGCTTGGCCAGGGCTGATTGACCAGGTCGCTGCCTTCATCGCTGGCAATCAGAAAACCGCCAGGCGCCGGGCTATTCAGCGCCTGAGCGGCACGTGAGGTTTCCCGACTGACGAACGGCGCGGTGGAGGTGGTAACCAGATTCTCCAGCGACTCCGCGCTTACCGGACGCAGCAGCACGTTAACCCCGTCCAGTTTGCCCGCGCTGGCGCGTTTGGTCAGCGTTTCCCAGTTACGGGTGTTACCGAGGTTAACCAGCGCATTCTTCAGGCGAACGCAATCGTCTTTCGCAGAGCACAGGTCGTTGGTTTTGGTGACGATATCGCCAAAGTCATCCAACAGCACCATGCCGGATTTCTGAATAGCGGAGCGTAGCGCCGGGCTGACCCGCGAATCGTCATCGGATTCGGGGTGGAGCTGGCGCTGAACGGTCTGCATCAGCGCGGCGGCCTTACTGACGATATCTGACTCCGGCAGGGGCAGGGGAGGCGCATCATTCCAGACGATTTGTGAACAATCGAACGGCATAAACGGCGAGTTCTCTTTTGCTGTCCACGCGCCCGGGGTGTGAATGTTACACATTCCCGAGCCTTTCAGGCGCAGCGTATCGCCAATGCGAATTTTCGATTTCTCCAGTTGGGCGACCGTAGTGGCTTCGATGGTCTGTGCGCCTTTTAGCCATGACAGCGTGAATTTAAAAGGCATGTTTAGCGGAACGCTGGCCCACAGCATGACAACAACCAGTAGTGCTCCCAGGGCGATAATCGTGCTACGAAGCCAGTATTGAAGCGGGAAGTTTTTAACCTCATCGTGCAGCGACAGATAGCGTCCCTGGCGGACTACATGGCGGCTGAGATAGATGTCGATATCCGTTTGCTGGCCAAGGTCCTGCGCGATCCACGGTTGCCAGTGGCGCGGGTAGATGAGGTCAATAATGCCGAGAGAAATATTGTTGGTATGCTCCTGGGTGTTTTCACCAAACAACCCCCAGCGTTTAGGCATACCGCGCAAACAATGAATTTCCCGCAGCGACGTTTTGCGCGGCGGCGCGTAGATTCCCCATACGCTGGCAAGAAGTAGCAGTATACCGCCGCCGAGAAGCCAGGGCGAAAAGACGTCGGGGGCGATCAGGCTACAATAAAACAGCAGGAACGCGGAGACTGCCAGAATAGCTTCGCGAAGGCCGTCGGGGCGGCTCAGTGCGTGCTCTTCGGGCGTTTCCGGGCGGATGTTGAGCAGCTCAATTTGTTCGCTCTCTTCCCCGCGGATAGATGCCTGGGTCGCCGGGGCTTGTTCAAGGGCGAAACCACGGGACTCCTGCGGATAGTCGCTCAGCGTCTGCCCGTTAAGCGCAATCACCAGCGGTAGGCTCGTGGTGGAGATTAATTCGACGCTGTTCTCGTCATTAATATGTTGCTCCCAGAATGGGGGCAGATGAATTTCTACTGAATCAAGGAAGTAGCGCCATTTGTTGAGATCGTCCGTGGTGATGCCGTAGCGAGTGATCGCTCGGGTAACGCTATAAACGGTATCGCTCTGTTCGTTCAGCATCAGGTTTAGCGGCGCGGTACTGGCGCCTGAAGCTGGCAACTGCTGGTTGCGGCTGAGACTTTCGAGGTATTTTTCTACGGCGCTGCGCTCTTCATCGGAGAGGTTGCGCGTAGCGGCATCGCTAAAGGCGTGCAGCAGCGGCAGGCGGCGACGTCTGGCATGCGAGCGATACCACCACCCGATAAGCAATGCGCAGATTAGCAGAGCTAACAAAAATATCAGAAAGGTGCCCATGCCCATCCCATCATAGTTATTCTTTTCTTATTGGTATCGTCGGTTGCCATTCATCATGCAGGTAAAACAGCCGTTGCCATCGGCACTTATCCTGTCAAAGCGGGAACATCTATTGTGCAATGCAGCAGCATACAACCTTATCAAAAACGTTAAAATCCAGGAATCGGTATATTCTCAAATACTGGTCAACCTATTGACTTTTGAGTCTTTGTGATAATAGGTTTCAAAACGAAAAGGTTGCAACTATGTAAATTAGTGGCGAATTGGATTGCCGAAACCGTGCTGCGTATCGCACAATGCCCTCTGTAATCACAGCATAGACCGATGACAATGAGCAAATCATTACAAAAACCCACCATTCTCAACGTTGAAACAGTCGCGCGCTCGCGCCTTTTTAATGTTGAAAGCGTGGACCTTGAGTTCAGCAACGGGGTGCGCCGCGTATATGAACGGATGCGGCCTTCTACCCGTGAAGCCGTGATGATTGTGCCGATTGTCGATGACCACATAATCCTGATTCGCGAATACGCTGTTGGTACCGAGTCCTATGAGCTGGGCTTTTCGAAAGGCCTGATCGATCCTGGCGAAAGCGTTATGGAAGCCGCCAACCGCGAACTGAAAGAAGAGGTCGGATTTGGCGCGCAAAAGCTGACGTTTTTGAAAAAGCTCAGCATGGCTCCGTCCTATTTCTCCAGCAAGATGAATATCCTGGTGGCGGAAGATCTGTATCCGGAATCGCTGCCTGGCGATGAGCCAGAGCCGCTGCCGCAGGTTCGCTGGCCGCTATCGCAGCTGATGACGCTGCTTGATGAAGAAGACTTCAACGAAGCCCGTAACGTGAGCGCGCTGTTCCTGCTGCGGGAATGGCTTCAGGCTCAGGGGCGACTTTAACGCACTCGCAGGTAAAAAACGCCCGTTGCCTGCGGAGTGAATGCCTGTACCGCACCGCCTGGGCGGGTAAGGCGCCAGCCGCCTGGCTACGCGGCGGGCAACGTCTCTAAAATGGTGACCATCAGCCAAAGAAAAAAGCGCCCGCAGGCGCTTTTTTTGTCAGAACAGTTCGTGAGACTCGCCCCCGCCATCGGTGATGGTGGTGCCCACTTCGTGAACGGCCTGCTGGGTAGGTTGAGTTCCCTCAATAAAGTACTCTGCGCGGCTGTTCCCGCCGCTGGCTAACTGACCGGTGCTGCGGTCAATGTTGACCGTAATAATGCCCGGCGGCGGCGTGAGCGGCTCTTCCGGTACGCCTTCCAGCACCCTTTTCATAAAATCATCCCAGGCCGGCTGCGCGCTTTTGGCGCCACCTTCGTAGCCTGATATCTGATTTTTGATGGCGCCGGAGGCGGTGGTGCGGCCGAGATCGCGACGGTGGTCGTCAAAGCCAATCCATACCGATGTCACCACGCCAGGGCCATAGCCGGAGAACCACGCATCTTTTGAGCTGTTAGTGGTCCCGGTTTTGCCGCCGATATCGTGACGCTGCAGGTCGCGCCCTGCTCGCCAGCCGGTACCCATCCAGCCGGGTTCGCCGAAGATATTGGTGTTGAGGGCGCTTTTAATCAGGAACGCCAGCGGCGTGTTGATCACGTGCGGCGCATACTCCGGAGCGCCACTTTGCGCGACCAGAGACTGGTTTGCCTGCGCCAGCTGCGGCTGCGGAGGAACGCCGGGATTTTGCGGATCCTGCGAGGTCGCTACGTCCTCAACGTCTTTATTTTCCAGCACATCAGACTTCGGCGTATCGCCGTAAATCACCGGAATATTGCACTGTGGGCAGGCAATTTTTGGCCGCTCTTCAAAAATGACGCCGCCCTGATCGTTCTCGATTTTGCTGATGAAATAAGGGCTAACCAGGAAACCGCCGTTAGCCATAACCGAGTAGCCGCGCGCAACCTGCAGCGGCGTGAACGATGCGGAGCCCAGGGCCAGTGATTCGGTCCGCACGATGTTCTGCGCCGGGAAGCCGAAGCGCTGCAGATACTCAGCCGCGTAATCCACGCCCATAGCCCGCATCGCGCGGACCATCACCACGTTCTTTGATTGACCCAAACCCTGGCGCAGGCGGATAGGACCCGCATACTGCGGCGGGGAGTTTTTCGGCCGCCAGTCGGAGCCGGAACCGGCATCCCAGCGGGAAATCGGCACGTCGTTGAGCATGCTCGCCAGGGTCAGGCCTTTATCCATCGCCGCGGTGTAGAGGAACGGTTTAATGTTAGAGCCAACCTGACGCAGCGCTTGAGTGGCGCGGTTGAACTTGCTTTGGTTGAAATCGAAACCGCCGACCAGCGCAATGATCGCCCCGTTTTGCGGGTTGATCGATACCAGCGCCGAGTTGACGTCCGGCACCTGCGCCAGCCACCAGCTGTTGCCTACCTGGCGAACCCAGACCTGTTGTCCGGTCTGCACGACATCGTTCACCTTACGCGGCGTGGCGCCCTGTTGAGTATCGGAGATAAAGCGCCGCGCCCAGCGGACGCCTTCCATATTCAGCGACACCGAGGTTCCGTTGCTCAGTAGCGCGACGGCTTCCTGCGGATTTGCCGAAGTGATAACCGCCGGAGAGAGCGGTCCGGAGCCTGGGGTTTTTTTCAGGGTATCGATGATTTTCTGGTTATCCCACGGCGTTTCACCCACTTTCCACAGCACCTTTTCCGGCCCGCGATAGCCGTGGCGCATATCGTAATCCAGCACGTTATTCCGTACCGCCTGCTGGGCTGCCTGCTGATTTTTACGGGTGATGGTGGTGTAGACGCGATAGCCGTCTTCATAAGCCTGCTCGCCGTAGCGGCTGACCATCTCCTGACGCACCATTTCGCTGAGATACGGCGAGGAGAAGGCGATTTCCGGGGTATGGTAGCTTGCGTCAATAGGCTGGCTACGCGCCTGATCGTACTGCGCCTGCGTGATGTAGCCTTCGCTCAGCATACGCGAAAGAACAACGTTGCGGCGGGCGGTTGCACGATCCATGGAATAGAGCGGGTTAAAGGTTGACGGCGCTTTAGGCAGGCCTGCAATCACCGCCATCTCGCTCAGCGTAAGCTGATCGACGGATTTGCCAAAGTAGACCTGCGCGGCCGCGCCGACGCCGTAGGCGCGATAGCCAAGATAGATTTTGTTCAGGTACAGCTCAAGAATTTCATCTTTATTGAGTAACTGCTCGATGCGGATCGCGAGGAAGGCCTCTTTCACCTTACGCATCAACGTTTTTTCGGGGCTCAGGAAGAAGTTACGCGCCAGCTGTTGGGTAATCGTACTGGCGCCCTGCGAGGCGTGACCGGAGAACATCGCGACGCTGGCGGCGCGGAAAATCCCGACAGGGTCAACGCCATGATGCTCATAAAAACGGCTATCTTCGGTGGCGATAAACGCTTTAATCAGCTCAGGCGGCATTTGCTGCAGCGTGACGGGAATACGGCGTTTTTCGCCATATTGCGCGATCAGCTCGCCATCCGCGCTATAGACCTGCATCGGGATTTGCAGGCGCACATCCTTCAGCGTTGCGACGTCGGGGAGCTGCGGCTCTATATATTTATAGAGACCAAAAATCGAGCCTGCTCCCAGCAGTACGCAACAGACTGCAAGGATAAAAAGATACTTTACGAACTTCACCGGAGATTTCTCATTTAGTTTTCATTGGGCAGTTTATAAACAAACGCGCAGTAGTATAAAGGCAAGCCTGGAGCATTGATATAGCGAAGCATATCGGGTGATAAGGAGATCGTAGGCATGGCTTTTAGAAACTGGCGCATAGGAATGCATATTCAGCAGGACCATATTGCTATTGTCGCGTTGTTGCATGAGCGCTCACGCTGGGCGCTGCGCCGCTGGTGGAATATCCCATTAATGCCCGGCACCGTGCGTCAGGGGATGGTAGTGGACGTTGAGTCGCTGGCCCACCAGTTGCAAAGCTGGCGGCGGGAGCTGCCTTTGCAGCATCAAGTCTGCATTGCCTTCCCGGCGGCGCGAACGCTGCAGAAGCAGCTCCTGCGTCCGCAGATTTCATTAAGAGAAAGCGAGCAGGCGACCTGGATTACCAGCGCCATGGCGCAGCAGCTGGAAATGCCCGCCTCTTCGCTGTGCGTCGATTATGCCCAATCTGCTGCGGTCGATGGCTGGCGGGTTACCGCTGCGCAGCGCTTAGACGTCAACGCGCTATGCCGGCTGGCAACCCGTCTCAGGTTAAGAGTGGTGGGGATTGTCCCGGATGCCAGCGCGCTTAGCGCTTTTATCCCCTGGCTGCCGGTTGAAACGCAGGGGCTGGCGTGGCGCGACGAAGCGAGCTGGCTTTGGGCAACCGCCGAGAACTGGGGATACTGTTTGTGCAGCGACGCTCCCTCTTTTCCCCACATGGTTTCCCGGGTAAACGCCGGAGCATTTCGTCTCTGTACTTCAGCGCCGTGCGACGGGCAGAGCTTTGACGCCTGGAGCGTCATCGATCGCCTGCAGCCGCCTCTGCCGAGCTGCGGCGACAGCTATACCGTTGCTCTGGGGTTGGCGCTGGGAGCGCGCCAGCTATGAGCCACATCGTCAACTTTCTTCCCTGGCGCGAAACGCGGCGAAAACAGCGCCTGCGCATAGGCGGCCTGGTGAGCGTCGGTTTACTGCTTATCCTGCTTGCGGCGCTGCTTGCCCCACGGCTCAACAAACGGGCCGCTCACTGGATGGCAACCGTTAAGCTAAACGCTGATAACCAGCTTTACAGCGCATTACAGCAGCGTGAGCGCACCATGCGTCAGCAGCTACAGCACAGGGAGCAACAGCGCCTGCGCCGCCTGCGGCGCGAAAAAACCGCCGCGTGGCAGCCAAGGCTGCAGGAGATAGCGGCGCGTATGCCGGAAGATGCCTGGTTAACCCATCTGGAATACCGCCAGAACGCTCTGTCGCTGAGCGGGCTAACGTTGAATCTTAAAGGGTTAGCCGCGCTGGAAAAGGCGCTGGCAAACATTAGCGGTTTTCTTCCGGCAAAGGCAGGGGAAACGCACCGCGATAGTGAAGGACGCTGGCTATTTCACTTTTCCATGGTTGGAGAGGACGAACATGCGGGGGAGCATTGAACGCTTGCTGGCGGAGCGTAAAAGTCTGTTAGCAATACCTCTCCTGCTGGTTCTGATTGCCGCAATCGGGCGCTGGCTCATGCTGACTTCCCAGACAGAAACGCCAGTGGAGCTCTCGCCGCGCATACAGATGCAGTGGCGAAAACTGCTGTCGCTGGTGAGCGCGCTACGTGCCGCCGGAATAGATGACGCAGCGACCCAGCCATTTTCTCCCATTGAGCTCCCGGTGGCTGGGGTGGCGCTTATCGCCTGGCGGCCGATGGGCGGCGGGGGCGAGATGCAGCTGGAGGCTGACTGGCAAGCGGTGCCTGCGCTCTTTTCCTGGCTTGCCCGCTGCGGGATGCGAGCTACGGCTTTCTCTGTGCAGCCGGAAAAACAGGCTCTACGGTTGACTTTGCATCTGGGGGCGGAAGATGCGCCTTAAATGGTGGTACTGGCTGCTGTTCCCACTTCCGCTGCTGGCGGTGGAACGCGATCCGTTCCGCCCCCCGGTGGATCGCTGCCGGACGGCGCAGCTTAGCCAGTGGCGCTATGGCGGAGCTGTCGGCGACCCGCTGGCGCTTATTGGCATTTTGCAGGATAGCGCCGGGAAGTGGCGTCGGGTGAGGACGGAGACGATTTTACCCGCGGGCTGGCGGGTGACGCTGCTGACGGCAGAGAAAATAACCATATTAACCGGCCCCGGGTGTGAACCTGCACAGTGGGTCTGGCTGCGAAAGGGAATAAAGAATGATGCGATGGATAAGCCTGCTTTTTCTGCTCCTGCCGCTGATGGGCGACGCGGCAAAAAAGGATCTTCCCGTGTCGCTGGTCATCGATGATGCCCCGGTGGCTCAGGTACTCCAGTCGTTGGCGGAGCTAAAGCAAAAAAATCTCGTGATCGCACCTGACGTCAGCGGCTCGGTATCTCTTCATCTGAATGAGGTTCCCTGGCTGCAGGCGTTGCGATCGGTGATCGACAGCGCCGGTTTGACCCTTACTCAGCAAGGTTCGGTTCTCTACGTACACACCCAGGCGTGGCAAAAGGCGCAGCAGATGAACCTTGAGGCGGAAAGAGCAAAGCTTCTGCAGAATCTCCCTTTGCAGGGGCATAGCGTGACCCTTCGCTATGCTGATGCGGAGGATCTGGCTAAAGCCGGCGAAAAATTGCTGAGCGCTCGCGGACATCTGACGGTCGATAAGCGAACCAACCGTCTGTTGATTCGAGATGATGCCCGGCACCTTCCGGCGTTAAAAGCATGGGCCCAGGAGATGGATGTACCCGTAGGTCAGGTCGAGCTGGCGGCGCATATCGTTTCAATGAGCGAAACCAGCCTGCGGGAACTGGGCGTTAAATGGAGCCTGGCAGAAGCGAGCAGCCCGCCAGGCTCGGGTAAGTTAACCACCTTGAGCAGCAACCTGGCGGTAGGGGATGCCAGTACAAGGGCCGGGTTTAACATCGGCCGCATCAGCGGGCGGCTTCTGGAGCTGGAGCTCTCCGCGCTTGAGCGGAAGCAGCAGGTAGACATCATCGCCAGCCCTCGACTGCTGGCTTCGCATATGCAGCCCGCCAGCATTAAGCAAGGAAGCGAGATACCTTATCAGGTCTCCAGCGGCGAAAGCGGCGCAACCTCTGTGGAGTTTAAAGAGGCGGTGCTGGGGATGGAGGTAACGCCGACGGTGTTACATCAAAACCGCGTACGTTTAAAACTCAGAATTAGCGAAAATACGCCGGGCCAGGTGCTCAAACAGGATAATGGCGAAGTATTGGCTATTGATAAACAAGAAATAGAAACTCAGGTAGAGGTTAAAAGCGGCGAGACCCTGGCTTTAGGCGGTATCTTTGCGCAAAAAAATAAAACTTCTCGCGAGGGTATTCCTCTCCTTAGCGACATCCCCTGGTTTGGCCAACTGTTTCGCCGCGACGGCAAGGATAACGAACGACGTGAACTGGTTGTCTTCATCACTCCACGTATTCTGGCAGTGCATTAAGCGGGTTTTTCATGCTAAACACGTTTCAGGTGTTTGACGTGAGGACGGATTTAGCATACAAGGGGTACCGATTTGAGAGTCGGGTACGACATCAATCCTCCCTTTCTTGTCCGGTGATTTATTCTGTTGCCAAACCAGCCGGAGTATTGAGATAATTTTTAGTCTGACTCTCGCTCTATTGCATATGAGGTTTCAGTTCATGTCCTGCTGCGCTGGGTGTCTGCGAAGCGGGTTTACCATTAACGAATAGTCTTAGTAGTACCGAAAAAATGGCAGAGAAACGCAATATCTTTCTGGTTGGGCCTATGGGTGCCGGCAAAAGCACTATTGGGCGCCAGTTAGCCCAACAGCTCAACATGGAATTTTACGATTCCGATCAAGAAATTGAGAAACGCACTGGCGCAGATGTGGGTTGGGTCTTTGATGTAGAAGGCGAAGACGGCTTCCGCGACCGTGAAGAAAAAATCATCAATGAGTTGACGGAAAAACAGGGAATCGTGCTGGCAACCGGCGGTGGCTCTGTAAAATCCCGTGAAACGCGTAACCGTCTCTCCGCCCGCGGCGTGGTGGTGTACCTGGAAACAACTATCGAAAAGCAGCTTGCCCGTACGCAGCGCGATAAAAAGCGTCCTTTGTTACAAGTTGATGCGCCGCCTCGCGAAGTTCTGGAAGCGTTGGCAGATGAGCGCAATCCACTGTACGAAGAGATTGCTGATGTCACTATCCGCACTGACGATCAAAGCGCGAAAGTGGTAGCAAACCAGATTATTCATATGCTGGAAAGCAATTGATTCTGGCTTAATAAAGTGCGTCAGAGTAAAAGCAACTGAGGTGGACGTCGCGTTATGGAGAGGCTTACTGTAACCCTCGGGGAACGTAGTTACCCGATTACCATCGCGGCTGGTTTGTTTAACGATCCAGCTTCCTTCCTGCCACTGAAATCAGGCGATCAGGTTATGCTGGTCACCAATGAAACGCTGGCGCCGCTTTATCTGGATACCGTACGCTCCGTACTTGAGCAAGCGGGAGTAAAAGTCGATAGCGTGATTCTTCCCGACGGCGAGCAGTTTAAAAGCCTGGCGGTGATGGATACTGTTTTTACCGCGCTATTGCAAAAACCACACGGCCGCGACACGACGCTAGTGGCGCTCGGCGGTGGGGTGATCGGTGATTTAACCGGATTTGCCGCCGCCAGCTACCAGCGTGGCGTGCGCTTTATTCAGGTTCCTACCACTCTGCTGTCGCAGGTGGACTCTTCGGTGGGCGGCAAAACGGCCGTCAACCACCCTCTCGGTAAAAACATGATTGGCGCCTTCTGGCAGCCAGTTTCCGTTGTTGTCGATCTCAACTGTCTTAAAACGCTGCCGAAGCGTGAGCTCTCTTCCGGTCTGGCTGAAGTGATCAAGTACGGCGTGATTCTTGACGGCGAATTTTTCGACTGGCTGGAAAATAATATTGATGCACTGATGGCGCTGGATGAAAAAGCGATGGCGTACTGTATCCGTCGCTGTTGTGAGCTGAAAGCTGAAGTTGTCGCTGCCGACGAGCGCGAAACCGGGTTACGTGCTTTACTCAATCTTGGCCATACTTTTGGTCATGCTATCGAAGCTGAAATGGGCTACGGTAATTGGTTACATGGTGAAGCGGTTGCTGCCGGCATGGTGATGGCGGCGCATGCGTCCGAGCGTTTGGGGCGGTTTAATCCGCAGGATACGCAGCGAATTATCCATCTGCTGCAACGTGCAGGCCTGCCGGTGTGCGGGCCGCAGGAGATGACAGCTGACGCGTATTTGCCCCACATGATGCGTGATAAAAAAGTACTGGCAGGCGAGATGCGGCTGGTGCTACCCCTCGCGATAGGGAAGAGCGAGATACGCGGCGGAGTACCGCATGATGTTGTTCTTGGCGCGATTGCTGATACTCAGCAGGCGCAACAATAAGAAGGTCTGGCCGCGTTCGCGCGGCGTTATCATTTCGGGTGACATGCAATAGTCGTGAGCATAAGCCTTTTAGTGGGGTGTTAAATGGATGAATTAAAACCAGAAGACGATATGAAAGCCGATCGCAGCGATCGTCGTACTGGTCGTTCTCGTCAGTCTTCAGAGCGTGATGCCGATCCGCAAATCAATTTTGATGATGTCGATCTTGATGATGCTGACGATGGTCGCCCGACGCGCGGCAGCAAAGCACGCCGTGAGCGCGATGAAGAGCAGTATGAAGAGTACGAAGAAGAAGTAGAGTCTGACGAAGGCGATGACGAAGAGCGTCAGGTTGAGCGTCGTCCGCGTAAGCGTAAGAAAGCGCCGGCAAAACCGGCCTCCCGTCAGTACATCATGATGGGCGTGGGCATCCTCGTTCTGCTGCTGCTGATCGTTGGCGTTGGTTCCGCGCTGAAATCACCATCCTCATCCAACGAGCAAACCGCTTCCGGCGAGAAGAGCATCAACTTGTCCGGAGATCAGGACAATAATACCCAGCCAGCGGCCCAGGACTCCTCTGCGGCAAACAACGCGCAATCGCAGGATGTCTCTCTGCCGCCCATCGCGTCTAACCCGACTCAAGGGCAGACGACGGCTGAACCACAAGGGCAGCAGCGCGTTGAGGTTCAGGGTGATCTGAATAACGCGCTGACCCAGCAGCAGGGGCAAATTGATAGCGCGGTAGCCAACTCTACTCTGCCTACAGAACCTGCTACCGTTGCGCCGCTGCGCAATGGCGCCGCCCCGCGTCAGGCCACTACCGAGCGTCAGACGGCGGCAGCGCCGCGTCCGGCTGAGCGTAAGCATACGGTTATCGAACCAAAACCGCAGGCCACGGCGAAAGCGCCGACGCAGCCGAAACAGGTTCCGGTTCAGCCTAAGCGTACAGAAAGCGTCGCCGCTACGACCCCGGCAAAAACTCAGCCGACCACTAAGCCTACCGCTACTGCACAGGCTAAACCGGCTGCGACTACCGCTCCTGCGGCGACCACCGCGACAGCATCTACTGCTCCGGCTGCGACTGCAGCTGCCGCTCCGGCAGCAACAGCGGCGACTACGGGTAAAAGCGCTGGTGATGTTGGTTCGATGAAGTCTGCGCCGTCCGGCCACTATACGCTGCAGCTCAGCAGCTCTTCTAACTACAACAACCTTAACAGTTGGGCGAAGAAAGAGAAGCTGGAGAAATATGTTGTCTACGAGACTACGCGTAACGGTCAGCCCTGGTATGTGCTGGTGAGCGGTATTTACGCTTCAAAAGATGAAGCGAAACGTGCCGTTGCTACGCTGCCAGCAGATGTACAGGCGAAAAATCCGTGGGCAAAACCGCTGCATCAGGTTCAGTCTGACCTGAAATAATGCCGCAGTGTAGTCTGAAGCGCTGGATGCTGTCGGAGCTTTCTCCACAGCCGGAGAATGTGTAATTAGTTAGGCAGCATGAAAAAGAATCGCGCTTTTCTGAAATGGGCAGGGGGCAAATACCCCCTGCTTGATGATATTAAAAAGCACTTGCCGCAGGGCGACTGCTTGATTGAGCCTTTCGTGGGCGCCGGGTCGGTATTTCTTAATACCGACTTTTCTCGTTATATCCTCGCTGATATCAATAGTGATTTGATCGATCTGTATAACATCGTCAAACTGCAAACCGATGAGTACGTTGCGGCGGCGCGAGAGATGTTTACGCCTGAGAACAACGTTGCTGAACAGTATTATCTGTTTCGCGACGAGTTTAACCAGAGCCAGGAGCCGCTGCGCCGCGCGGTGCTGTTCCTGTATCTGAACCGTCATGGCTACAATGGTCTGTGTCGCTACAACCTGCGCGGGGAGTTCAACGTACCCTTTGGCCGTTATAAAAAGCCCTATTTTCCCGAAGCTGAACTGTATCATTTCGCGGAGAAGGCGCAGCATGCCGAGTTTCATTGTGAATCTTATGAAGAGTGCATGAAGCGGGCAGATCACCGTTCCGTTGTTTACTGCGATCCGCCCTATGCGCCGCTGTCGTCAACGGCTAACTTCACGGCCTATCATACGAATAGCTTTAGCCAGGAGCAGCAGGAGCTGCTGGCTAAAAAAGCGGAATCGCTGATGAAAAAGCGTATTCCAGTGCTGATTTCCAACCATCGCACGCCGCTCACTCAGGAGTGGTATAAAAACGCCGCTGAGACGCATATTGTGAAGGTTCGACGCAGCATCAGCAGTAACGGTGGTACACGTAAGAAGGTGGACGAGCTTCTGGCTCTGTACCGTCCGCCCAAGACCAAATAAATTTCAAGGAGATGCGGATGAAGCAGTATTTGATTGCCCCTTCGATTCTGTCGGCTGATTTTGCCCGTCTGGGCGAGGATACCGCCAATGCGTTGGCTGCGGGTGCGGATGTTGTGCACTTTGACGTGATGGACAACCACTACGTGCCGAATCTGACCATTGGTCCGATGGTGCTGAAATCACTGCGAAATTACGGTATCACCGCGCCGATTGATGTGCATTTGATGGTCAAGCCGGTTGACCGCATCATCCCTGATTTTGCCGCCGCGGGCGCCAGCATCATTACTTTCCATCCGGAAGCTTCCGAACACGTTGACCGTACGCTGCAGCTTATCAAAGAGCACGGCTGTAAAGCCGGCCTGGTATTTAACCCGGCGACCTCCCTGAGCTACCTCGATTACGTGATGGATAAGCTGGATGTCATTCTGTTGATGTCCGTCAACCCTGGCTTTGGTGGTCAGTCCTTTATTCCGCATACCCTGGATAAACTGCGTGAAGTTCGTCGTCGCATTGATGAATCCGGCTACGACATCCGTCTGGAAGTGGATGGCGGTGTAAAAGTGAGCAACATCGCTGAGATTGCTGCTGCCGGTGCGGATATGTTTGTTGCTGGCTCGGCTATTTTCGATCAGCCGGACTACAAAAAAGTCGTTGAACAAATGCGTAGTGAATTAGCAAAGGTTAGCCATGGATAAGTTACACAACATTCGCGGTGTGGCGTTTGATCTCGACGGAACGCTGGTGGACAGCGCGCCGGGATTGACCGCTGCCGTTGATAACGCCCTGTATGCGCTGGAACTCCCGATGGCGGGCGAAGAGCGAGTCGTGACCTGGATTGGTAACGGCGCTGACGTACTCATCCAGCGGGCCCTGACCTGGGCTCGTCAGGAGCGCGCGACGCTCAGAGCGGCGCAGGGCAAACCTTCCGTCGATCATGATGATATCCCGCAGGCTGAGCAACAGGCCATTTTGCGCAAGTTGTTCGATCGCTACTATGGCGAAGTGGCGGAAGAGGGGAGCTTTTTGTTTCCTGCCGTTGCCGATACGCTGGGCGCGCTGCACGCAAAAGGCCTGCCGCTGGCGCTGGTGACCAATAAGCCAACGCCGTTTGTCGCGCCAATTCTGTCGTCGCTGGATATCGCCAAATATTTTACCGTTGTTATCGGCGGCGATGACGTAAAAAACAAAAAACCGCACCCGGAACCGCTGCTGATGGTCGCGGAGAAACTGGGGCTGGCGCCCGCAGAGCTGCTGTTCGTTGGCGACTCGCGCAATGATATTCAGGCCGCGAAGGCCGCCGGCTGCTGCTCTATCGGATTGACCTACGGCTACAACTACGGCGAGCCGATTTCGTTGAGTGAGCCGGATTATATCTTTGACCAATTTAATGAACTCTTGCCCGCTTTCGGGCTACCGTACAGTGAAAATCAGGAATAAAAAATGACCAAGCCCATCGTTTTTAGTGGCGCACAGCCCTCAGGTGAATTGACCATTGGCAACTATATGGGTGCGCTGCGTCAGTGGGTAAACATGCAGGACGATTACCACTGCATTTACTGCATCGTTGACCAGCACGCGATTACCGTCCGTCAGGATCCGCAGCAGCTGCGTAAGGCGACGCTGGATACGCTTGCGCTGTATCTGGCGTGCGGTATCGACCCGAAAAAAAGCACCATTTTTGTTCAGTCCCACGTGCCTGAGCATGCGCAGCTGGGCTGGGCGCTGAACTGCTACACCTATTTCGGCGAACTGAGCCGTATGACCCAGTTTAAAGACAAGTCATCGCGCTATGCGGAAAACATTAACGCCGGTCTGTTTGACTATCCGGTATTGATGGCTGCCGACATTCTGCTGTATCAGACTAACCAGGTCCCGGTTGGCGAAGACCAGAAGCAGCACCTGGAACTGAGCCGCGATGTCGCCCAGCGTTTCAACGCTATCTATGGCGACGTGTTTAAAGTTCCGGAACCGTTTATTCCCAAATCCGGCGCGCGCGTGATGTCGCTGCTGGAGCCGACCAAAAAGATGTCCAAGTCAGATGATAACCGCAACAACGTTATCGGTCTGCTGGAAGACCCGAAATCGGTAGTGAAGAAGATCAAACGCGCGGTCACCGACTCCGACGAGCCGCCGGTTGTTCGCTACGACATCCAGAACAAAGCGGGTGTTTCCAACCTGCTGGATATTCTCTCTGCGGTTACCGGTCAGAGCATTCCAGAGCTGGAGCAGCATTTTGAAGGCAAAATGTACGGTCATCTGAAGGGCGAGGTGGCAGAAGCCGTTTCCGGTATGCTGACCGAACTGCAGGAGCGCTATCACCGATTCCGCGGTGATGAAGCCTTCCTTAATCAGGTCATGAAAGAGGGCGCAGAGAAAGCCAGCGCTCGCGCTTCCGTGACCCTGAAAGCGGTTTACGAAGCGATTGGTTTCGTCGCCAAACCCTGATGGATTAACGGTGGTTGAGCAATAAAAGCCGGGTGCAAAACATCCGGCTTTTTCATTGGTAATCGCTGATGCCATATGATGCAGTGATTCTGTAAACGCTCTGCATTTATTAGCGAGGAGCACTCGTTGATTGGCCGGAAAGCAGTGAGCCCGAAATGTCATTATTCGTATCGCTCATACACAATCATGACTTTCTTAATTGTACTGGTTTTTAGGCCGCATATAAAAAGGCCGGAATAATCCGACCTGATATTTTATTTCTGATCTGCTGCGGGTCCACAGCCGCCTATCATCTTGGAAATAGAAATTGCAGGATGAAGGAGATAGTCATAACTGCATGTTTTATTTTTGTTTTCAATGTGGCCGGTGCAGGCAGTGAGCGACGTGAGAACTGCCGCTAATGCAGCGAACCTGAGCATGTTTTTCATAAGATAATCCCTGTCGTATGATATATAATATATTTGACTTTCCATTGCTAATAAGAAACGGCTTTTGAGTCATTTCTTATTTTTGATTTAATAGGATTTTATTTTGGGTGTCAAATTTTCAAGGATTAAATTAACTTAATTGCTTTTTAAATATTATGGAATATATTTGCGGCAAGATTATGTTGAAAGAAAATATGGCCCAATATTAATGGTAATAGTGGGCCAGGAAGATTAGTGATTTGAGAACCAGTTCAGCTTGTCGCGCAGGCCGACAACGCGACCGACAATAATCAGCGCGGGGCTGGCCATTTGCTTCGCCAGAATATCCAGCTGTTCTAACGTACCGGTGACCACCTTCTGGGTTATCGCCGTGCCGTTCTCAACGATGGCAGCGGGCATATCCGCCGCCATGCCGTGGGCAATCAGTTTTTCCCGGATCGCCGGAGCCTGGTTCAGGCCCATGTAGAACACCAGGGTCTGTTTCTCTACCGCCAGGTTTTCCCAGTCCAGTTCGCCGCCGGTCTTAAGGTGGCCGGTGACCAGGCGCACGCCCTGGGCAAAATCCCGGTGAGTCAGGGGGATGCCGGAGTAGGCGGAACAGCCAGAGGCCGCGGTAATTCCCGGTACTACCGAGAAAGGAATACCCGCATGACACAAAGTTTCCAGCTCTTCGCCGCCGCGACCAAAGATAAACGGATCGCCACCTTTCAGGCGAACAACGCGTTTTCCACCCTGGGCTTCGCGCAGCAGAATCTGGTTAATCTCTTCCTGCGGTACGCAGTGGTAGCCCGAGCGTTTTCCCACGAAGACCCGATCGGCATCGCGGCGCACCAGATTCATGATGTCGTCGGAGACCAGGCGGTCATAAACCACTACATCGGCCTGCTGTATTTGCTGCAGGCCTTTGAGGGTCAGCAGTCCGGCGTCGCCAGGACCTGCGCCTACCAGCACCACTTCGCCGCGATGGTCCAGCGGCTCGGTCAGCAGCTGCTCCGTAGCGTCCGCGACGGCCTGGCGGTCCTCGTTGGCCAGCGACTGCGCCAGCCTGTCGTTAACAAACAGCTTCTCCCAGAAGCGTCGGCGCTCGCCGACGGTGGCAAACTGCTTCTTCACCCTTGAACGCAGCTGACCTGCATAGTGGGCCAGCTGGCCTAAATGTAATGGCAGAACCGACTCCAGCTTTTCGCGCAGCAGGCGCGCCAGCACCGGCGAGGTGCCGCCAGAAGAGACGGCAACCATCAGCGGTGAACGGTCGATAATCGACGGCATAATAAAGCTGGCTTGCTGAGGCGCATCGACCACGTTGCAAAATATTCGCCTTTCTTCCGCTGATTCGCTGACTTGTTGATTAACCGCTTCGTTATCGGTAGCAGCGATGGCCAGCCAGCAGTTATCCAGCAGCGCAGGATTAAACTCGCCCTGGACCAGGGTTAGCATGTTTGCATCGGCCCATACCTGGAATTGCGGCACAAAATCCAGGGCATTAACCGTCAATCTGGCGCCAGCGTCCAGTAACAGGCGAGCTTTACGTTCAGCCACATCGCCGCCGCCGACTAACAAACAGTCACGATCGCGTAATTGGCAAAATATAGGCAAATGGTCCACGACATTCCCTCTTAATTATTGGCAGCAGCCTTAGAATCTGGCTATCAGGCTATTTTATTTGTCAGGTTGAACCTGGGCAGTGCTCACACAAAATTCATCGAGTTTTGAACGCCCTTTAGGGCGGCCCGAAGGGTGAGCGTAGCGAATCATCCTCACGTACTACGTGTACGTTCCGGTTGTTTCGCGCTGTCCGCGTTCAACCTGCCTTCACCGATTACGCCTACTGAGCCAGACTCTCAGTCTCGTTAGTTTTTTCCGGGGCGGGGCGCTCCGATTTCGGCGTAGCATACCAATAACCCAATCCCATAAATACGACACCGGACAAAGTATTGCCGAGTGTTACCCATAACAAATTGTGACCTATTCCCGCAAGGGTATACGCATCGCTGTGATGGCCAAACCAGGAGAGGGCAAAAAGCGTCATGTTGGCGACGGAGTGCTCATAGCCGGACGCGATAAACGCCAGTAGACACCACCAGATGGCGATAAATTTGGCCGCGCCCTCGGTACGAATCGCCATCCAGATCGCCAGACACACCAGCCAGTTACACAGCGCGCCTTTGAAAAAGAGCGCCATCGCGGATTGGCTGGTTTTTGCCAGCGCGACGGTATGCACGAGGCTGCTATCGACCGGCAGCAGGCTGCCGCTACCCCAGCAATACAGCAGCGCCACGAAAACCGAACCCAGCAGATTACCCATCCAGGTCTGGGGCAGAATCGCCCACATCTGACTCTGGCTGATGGTGCCCGCTTTCACGCCCAGCGTAAGGAACATGGTGTGGCCGGTGAACAATTCAGAGCCGGCGATAATCACCAGCGTTAACGCAATGCCAAAGGTGGCGCCCATCACCAGCGGGCGGACCGCAGGATCGAGCAGGTTGCCGAGGGTAAAAATAAGAATGATGCCGAGGCCGACATAGGCTCCCGCCATCATTGAGCTGACCCAGAAGCTGATTGGATTATTGGCCGAAAGGCGCGCAATGCGGGCGGCGTTGGCCGCGCACTTGTTTATTGTGTCCGTAAACATAGGATTTCCTTTAACACCTCATCCTTTGCGCTGCTTCCTGGTTGGCAGCCTTCGCGACGCAGCACAGATGATGTTGTGTCATCAATTGAAGGTAAAAAATTTAAAAAAAAGGGAGGCGTTGCGCCTCCCTTAAATTGCTTAACCACGTAACTGCACGATGCCGTCTTTCACTCGGGCTTCATAGTGCGCTACCGAATGGCTTTCATCTTCCATACACAGGCCGTCACGCAGGCGGAAGCGCTGCTTTTTCAGCGGGCTGGCCACCCACAGCTCGCCCTGATGCTCGGCGATCAGGCCGCGAGAGAGGACGCTGGACTCGAAGAACGGATCGATATTGCTAATCGCAAACACCTGGTCACCGTGATACGGGCGGAAAATCGCCACTTGTTTATCGCCTAACAGCGCGCAGACGCCGGTTTCCGGCAGGATGTCATCGAGTTTGCAGATATTTTTCCACTGGCTCATGCGTTTTCCTCCACCAGAGTTACCGGGATACGTTCGTACGGCGTGGCCGGGCGATGTTGCTCACGCTCAGGCACGACCTGGACGTTAGGGTCGCGCTTGTCGCTGTTGATAAAGTGTTTGAAGCGTACCTGGGCCGCTGGCGAGTTAACGGTTTCTGTCCACTCGCAGACTACCGCTGCACGCAGGCGAGCCATCTCTTCTTCCAGATGCTCGTTCAGTCCCAGCTTGTCGTCGATGATGACCGACTTCAGATAATCGATGCCGCCTTCCAGGTTATCTAACCACGGTGCGGTACGGGTCAGTTTGTCGGCGGTACGGATATAGAACATCATGAAGCGGTCGAGATATTTCATTAACGTTTCGCGATCCAGATCCGCTGCCAGCAGATCCGCGTGGCGGGGTTTCATACCGCCGTTACCGCAGACGTAAAGGTTCCAGCCTTTCTCCGTGGCGATGATGCCGACGTCTTTACCCTGAGCTTCCGCGCATTCGCGGGTACAGCCGGAGACGCCAAACTTCATTTTGTGCGGCGTACGGATGCCTTTGTAGCGGTTTTCCAGCTCTACGCCGAAGCCGACGCTATCGCCCACGCCGTAGCGGCACCAGGTGCTGCCTACGCAGGTTTTCGCCATTCGCAGCGCCTTAGCGTATGCGTGACCGGTTTCGAAGCCCGCGTCGATCAACTGACGCCAGATTTCCGGCAGATCGTCTTTTTGTGCGCCAAACAGGCCGATACGCTGGGAACCGGTGATCTTGGTATACAGGTTAAATTCACGAGCGATACGGCCTACCGCCACCAGCCCTTCCGGGGTGATTTCACCGCCGGCAGAGCGGGGAATAACGGAGTAGGTGCCGTCTTTCTGGATATTGGCCAGGAAGTTGTCGTTGGTATCCTGCAGCGGGGTGTGCTGCGGTTTCAGAATATATTCGTTCCAGCAGGAGGCCAGCAGCGAGCCAACGGTCGGTTTACAAACCTCACAGCCGTAGCCTTTACCGTGTTTTGCCAGCAGCTCTTCAAAGGTTTTGATGCCTTCCACGCGGATGAGGTGGAACAGTTCCTGACGGGAGTACGCAAAGTGCTCGCACAGGTTATTGTTGACTTCGATGCCCTGTTTCGCCAGTTCGGCGTTGAGAACCTGAGTCACCAGCGGGATACAGCCGCCGCAGCCGGTGCCGGCTTTGGTTTCTGCTTTCAGCGCCGCCACGGTGTGGCAGCCTTTATTAATAGCGGCAATCAATGCGCCTTTGGTGACGTCAAAGCAGGAGCAAATTTGTGCGCTGTCCGGCAGTTTATCCACGCCAATTGACGGCTTACCGCTGCCCGCATGCGCCGGGAGGATCAGCGAGTCCGGGTTTTCCGGCAGTTCGATCGCATTGAGCACCAGCTGCAGCAGATTGCCGTAATCGCTGGTGTCGCCCACCAGCACCGCACCGAGCAGAGTTTTATTATCTTCACTCACGATGAGGCGTTTGTAGACCTCTTTGCTTTCGTCGAGGTAAACGTAGCTGCGCGCGCCTGGCGTGCGTCCGTGAGCGTCGCCAATCCCGCCGACGTCAACGCCCAGCAGCTTTAGCTTGGCGCTCAGATCCGCGCCTTCAAAGGCGTTTTCTGTTTTCAGGATATGGTCAACGGTAACCTGGGCCATTTTATAGCCCGGGGCGACCAGGCCATAAACGCGGTTATTCCAGCTGGCACATTCCCCGATGGCGTAGATATCCGGGTCAGAAGTCTGACAGGCGTCATTGATCACAATGCCGCCGCGTGGAGCGACTTCCAGACCGCACTGGGTGGCCAGCTTATCGCGCGGGCGGATACCGGTAGAGAAAACGATGAAGTCAACTTCCAGCTCGCTGCCGTCGGCAAAACGCATGGTTTTACGCGCTTCGCGTCCTTCCTGGACAATCTCTTTGGTATTTTTGCTGGTGTGCACCCGCACGCCCATGCTTTCAATCTTACGGCGCAGCTGTTCGCCGCCCATCTGATCCAGCTGTTCCGCCATCAGCATGGGGGCGAATTCAATGACGTGGGTTTCAACGCCGAGGTTTTTTAGCGCCCCAGCGGCTTCCAGGCCTAACAGACCGCCGCCGACGACGGCGCCGCGCTTGCTGCGACGGGCGCAGGCTTCAATAGCGTTCAGGTCTTCAATAGTGCGATAAACAAAGCAGTCCTGAGTTTCAGAACCTTTTATCGGCGGGATCCACGGATAGGAGCCGGTTGCCATAATCAGCTTGTCATAGAAAACGGTACGGCCTGCGCTGGAGTGGATGACCTTCTCCTGGCGGTTGATGGTAATGGCGCGTTCACCGACCAGTACCTTAACGCCGTGCTTCTCGTAGAAACCTTCCCGTACCAAAGAGAGCTCTTCGGCGGTATGGTGAGAGAAGTAGGAGGAGAGGTGTACGCGGTCGTAGGCGATACGGGGTTCTTCACAGAAGACGGTAATATCGAACAGGCTGGCGTCGGATTTATCAAGAAGGTCCTCAATAAAGCGGTGGCCGACCATACCATTACCAATGATAGCGAGTCTGACTTTGCTCATTTTTGCCTCGATTTCTTTTATATTACCGCCTACCTTAACGATTCAGCCGCGACACTTATTGATGCAAATCAATTACACCTTTGCCTACTACTTAAGTGGTATGTTTATGATTTGTCAGTATTTTTATAAGTGACGGAAAACGCTGGCTTTTCCTTTTTGCTTTTTTTATGTACAAAATTAGCAACGGACACCCACGGCGGGTTGAGTAAAATTTCAGCAACAATTACGGGAGTCATCGATATGACAGCAGCGCCGCTTTGGTTAATTGAGAACGTTCGTCTGCCCGATCGCGAAGGGTTATGGCAGATAGCGATAGACAAGGGGCGCTTCGGGGATATCACCCCTATGGGGGAGGCGCGCAAAGAGAATTTTGAAGTGCTGAATGCGCGCGGCGGGCTGGCCATCCCCCCTTTTATTGAACCGCATATTCACCTCGATACGACCCAGACCGCCGGCGAGCCGAACTGGAATCAGTCCGGTACCCTGTTTGAAGGGATTGAGCGTTGGGCGGAGCGTAAGGCGCTGTTGAGCCATGAGGACGTGAAAGCCCGCGCCTGGAAGACGTTGAAATGGCAAATTGCCAACGGTATTCAGTTTGTGCGCACCCACGTCGACGTTTCCGATCCGACGCTGACCGCGCTCAAAGCCATGCTGGAGGTGAAACAGGAAGTCGCACCGTGGGTAGATTTGCAGATTGTCGCCTTCCCACAAGAGGGGATTTTATCCTATCCCAATGGTGAGGCTCTGCTGGAAGAAGCCCTGCTGCTGGGCGCCGATGTGGTGGGCGCCATCCCGCATTTTGAATTCACTCGCGAATATGGCGTGGAGTCCCTGCACATCGCTTTTCGTCTGGCGAAAAAGTATCAGCGGCCTTTAGATATCCACTGTGATGAAATCGATGATGAACAGTCGCGATTCGTTGAGACCGTGGCGGCCCTGGCGTTAAAAGAGGGGATTGGGCCGAGAGTGACCGCCAGCCATACCACCGCGATGCACTCCTACAATGGCGCTTATACATCACGTCTTTTTCGTTTGCTGAAACTGTCCGGCATTAACTTCGTGGCTAACCCGCTGGTCAATATTCACCTTCAGGGACGGTTTGACGACTATCCGAAACGCCGCGGCATCACGCGCGTGAAGGAGCTGATGGCGGCGGGCATTAACGTCTGCTTTGGCCATGACGATGTCTTTGATCCCTGGTATCCGCTGGGAACCGGCAACATGCTGCAGGTGCTGCACATGGGGCTGCACGTTTGTCAGATGATGGGCTATCAGCAGATTAACGATGGACTCAAGCTGGTGACGGAAAATAGCGCGCGAACGTTTGGCCTGAGCGATTACGGTATTGCGACGGGGAACACGGCGAATCTGGTGATTCTCCCTGCGGAAAACGGGTTTGAGGCTGTGCGTTGTCAGGTTCCGGTTCGTTGGTCAATTCGCCAGGGGAGAGTTATCGCTACCACGCAGCTGGCGCAAACCTGGGTACAGATGGATCGGGGCGGGGAGGAGCTGTTCTTTACCCGAAACAGCCCCTTTGCCGGAACAAAGGGGCCTGAGGCTTAGTGCGATTCCGCTGCCGCGTTGTTCTGGCGGTGGCGGGAGACGAAGCCGAGGATCAGACACATCACAAAGACCACGGCATAGAGGCCGTTAGCGGTATGCAGCGCTGCCAACGGTCCGCTGGCGGCAACGATAGGGCCGGTAACGACGAAAGTCAGCATGGTACCCACGGTGCCGCAGGTCAGGATGAAGTTCACCAGCTTAGGCGAAGACACTTTAGTTTGCAGTGACCCCAGGGTGATGATCGACGTATAGATGGCGCTGGAGAAGAAGCCGAGGGTGAGAATAAACCACGGCATATGCTCCGGCGAACCGTTAATAAACAGATACATCAGCACCGTCGCCACGCCCGCCAGCACGGTCAGGATACGCTGCAGGTCAAAGAAGCGCAGGATGAAGCTGAATGACCACATGCCGATCATGTACGACATCCAGAAATCGCTTACCAGCTTACCCGCATCGCCAAGGCTCATGCCCAGGCCTTTGGCGTATTCCGGTACCCAGGAGATGAACCCCAACTGGCCGAGGATGTAGCACAGGGCGGCGATGGAAAGAAACAGCACGCCGATACCCCATTTTTCTTTCACGACCAGCTGGCTATCCTGCAGGGCTTTTTTGCCCAGGACCGGGAATTCACAGCCGAAGGTCAGAATGAAAATAGCGACGTAGACCAGGCCGATGCAGGCATAAACCCAGTACCATTCGATGCTGCGCGCCAGCAGATAGGCGGCCAGCATCGGGAAGATCATCCCCGCCATGCTGAAGAAGGAGTCGGTGAACAGCAGCCGCGCGCCGCGCTGACGACCTTCGTACATATGGGTAATCAAGAAGGTACCAATCGACATGGTGATCCCGCTGACCAGCCCAAGCACGAACATCGAGGCGGAAAACAGCGCCAGGCTATGGCTGAACATCAAACCGGCGACGGCCAGAACCATCAGGATAAAGCCAAAGCGCAGTTGCGTTTTCAGCGGAACAATTTCCATCAGCCAGGCGTTCAGGAAGATAGAGATCAGGATACCGGCATTAAGAAAGGTAAAGGTGTTGCTCATGCTGGAGACGGGCAGATGAAAATAATCTGCGATGTTTCCCATCACCATCCCGGTGACAATCACCAACGCGCCGGTCAGGGCGTAGGAGAAGAAGCTGATCCATGTGAGCTTGATACGATTGCTGTTAGTCATGACAGGCCTGTGAATAGAAATGTAAAGCGCGTTGACTCTGCGCCGGGCGGACAGATTTTATGCGTTAGCGTGATTCAAGCAAACGTTTATTCTGAAATTTATAGTTTTTTGCAATTGTTAGTGTGACTTGTATCACATTTGATTATTTGGCGGAGCGCCTGACCCATCGTTACAAGTGTTTCAGCTAAGTAAAATTAGGTAAAAGGCTAGCCCAGGATGCAAAGGCTCTTTAGAATCAAAGCACTCGGTTTTTATTCTGCTCCGTTAAGGAATTTCCATGCTCAAATCAACTCTCGCGGCGGTGGCTGCCGTTTTCGCCATTTCAGCATTTTCCCCGGCCATGGCGGCAAAGGGGGATCCTCATGTGTTGCTGACCACGTCTGCGGGCAATATTGAGCTTGAGCTGAATAGCCAGAAAGCGCCCATCTCGGTTGATAACTTCCTCAAGTACGTGAACAGCGGTTTTTATAACAACACCACTTTTCACCGTGTGATCCCGGGCTTTATGGTGCAGGGCGGCGGCTTTAACGAACAGATGCAGCAGAAACAGCCTAATCCGCCGATTAAAAATGAAGCCGACAACGGTCTGCGCAACACGCGCGGCACCATCGCCATGGCGCGTACTGCCGATCAGGACAGCGCCACCAGCCAGTTCTTTATCAATATTGCGGATAACGCCTTCCTCGATCATGGCCAGCGTGATTTCGGCTATGCGGTGTTTGGTAAAGTAGTCAAAGGCATGGACGTCGCGGATAAAATTTCTCAGGTGCCGACTCACAACGTTGGGCCGTATCAAAATGTTCCGTCCAAACCTATCGTTATTCTTTCCGCAAAAGTACTGCCGTAATCTTAATTGCGCGGGTAACGCTCACCCGCGCATTCCCCGCTTCCCTGCGAAATCGCTTTTTGCCGCTTATACTTGTGGCTACTGCGGACATGTCAGGGAGGTGTTAAATGAAAAAGCTCACCGAAAAACAGAAATCCCGACTCTGGGAGGATCGACGCAACGTGAATTTTCAGGCCAGCCGGCGGCTGGAGGGCGTCGATATTCCGCTAATCAACCTTACTCCCGAAGAAGCCCTGGCGCGTATTGCGGCGTTAAGGAGCCACTATGAGCGATAAATTTGGTGAGGGCCGGGATCCTTATCTTTACTCCGGTCTGCAGGTCATGCGTAACCGCTTAGGTATCCGCCAGGCACAGCGCCTTGAGCAGGCGGCGTGGGAGCTGACCGCGCTACGCGCGGCAACCATCGAACTCGGGCCACTGGTGCGCGGCTTGCCTCATCTCTGCGCGATTCATCGCCAGCTCTATCAGGATATTTTCGACTGGGCGGGACAACTGCGTGAAGTGGATATCTATCAGGGCGACACCCGTTTCTGTCATTTCGCCTATATCGAAAAAGAGGGGAACACGCTCTTTCAGGCCCTGGAAGAGGAAGGCTATCTGGTGGGGCTTGCTCAGGATAAATTCATTGAACGTCTCGCTCATTACTACTGCGAAATTAACGTCCTGCATCCTTTCCGAATCGGCAACGGCCTGGCGCAACGCATTTTCTTTGAACAACTGGCTATCCATGCTGGCTATACGCTGGACTGGCGTGATATTGCCGTCGATGTATGGAACCAGGCCAACCAGAGTGGCGCAATGGGCGACCTTTCTCCACTGCAGACGATATTTCGTAAAGTGGTAAGCGAAGCTGCGGAAACTGAGTAGAATAGCGCGGTTCTTTGTTCCCGGAGCCGCTATGATCCTGCTTATCGATAACTACGATTCTTTTACCTGGAATCTGTACCAGTATTTCTGCGAACTTGGGGCAGAAGTGCAGGTCAGGCGTAATGACGAGCTGACGTTAGCGGAAATTGTTGCGCTGGCGCCCGAGAAAATCGTTATTTCGCCGGGGCCCTGCACGCCGAATGAGTCCGGGATTTCGCTGGCGGTTATTCGCCACTTCTCCGGCAAGACGCCAATCTTAGGCGTTTGCCTGGGCCACCAGGCGATAGCCCAGGTTTTCGGCGCCGCGATCGTGCGGGCGGCCAAAGTCATGCACGGGAAAACGTCCCCCATTAGCCATCGTGGCCAGGGGGTATTTCGTGGCCTCAATAATCCGCTAACCGTGACCCGCTACCACTCCCTGCTGATTGACCCGCTAACGCTGCCTGAATGCTTTGAGGTGACCGCCCGCAGCGAGGAGGGGGAGATTATGGGCATTCGCCACCGCGAATTCGACCTTGAGGGCGTGCAATTTCATCCGGAGAGCATTCTCAGCGAACAGGGCCACCAGCTGCTGGCAAACTTCCTCAATCGGTGATTTGTAGTTGCCATGGGTTGATTTTTTATGCATATTTTGTGATTAGATTATCATAATCACTATCGCATAACGAAGAGGGATGGGCACGACATGGCAACTGAACAACCGGCGATCACCCGCGCGACATTCGATGAGGTTATTTTGCCAATTTATGCACCGGCGGAATTTATTCCGGTGAAGGGCAAAGGAAGCCGGGTATGGGATCAGCAGGGGAAAGAGTACGTTGATTTCGCCGGGGGTATTGCCGTGACTGCGCTCGGACATTGCCATCCGGCGCTGGTGGCGGCACTCCATGAACAGGGTGAAAAGCTGTGGCATACCAGCAACGTTTTTACCAACGAACCGGCCCTGCGCCTGGGGCGTAAGCTGGTTGATGCGACGTTCGCCGATCGCGTCGTGTTTATGAACTCCGGAACCGAAGCCAACGAAACGGCTTTTAAGCTGGCGCGCCACTATACCGTCACTCGCCATAGTCCGTACAAAACCAAAATTATCGCCTTCCATAACGCATTCCACGGTCGATCGCTGTTTACCGTCTCCGTCGGCGGGCAGCCGAAATATTCCGATGGCTTTGGGCCTAAACCGGCCGATATCGTTCACGTGCCGTTTAACGATTTACACGCGGTGAAAGCCGTGATGGACGATCATACCTGCGCGGTGGTGGTCGAGCCGATTCAGGGAGAAGGCGGCGTGACCGCAGCGACGCCGGAATTTCTGCAAGGCTTGCGCGATCTGTGCGACCAGCATCAGGCTTTGCTGGTCTTTGATGAAGTTCAGTGCGGTATGGGGCGCACGGGCTCGCTGTTTGCTTATATGCACTATGGCGTAACGCCGGATATTCTGACCAGCGCTAAGGCGCTGGGCGGCGGTTTCCCTATCAGCGCGATGCTGACCACCCATGACATCGCCAGCGCGTTCCACGCCGGTTCTCATGGTTCGACCTACGGCGGTAACCCCCTGGCCTGCGCGGTGGGCGGAGCGGCGTTCGATCTGATTAACACACCGGAAGTGCTGGACGGCGTCACCGCGAAGCGCGAGCTGTTTGTTGAGCACCTTCAGCAAATTGACGCGCGGTTCGATCTGTTCAGCGATATCCGCGGCATGGGACTGCTTATCGGCGCCGAGCTTAAGCCGCAGTATCACGGGAAAGCGCGCGATTTCCTCTACGCCGCCGCAGAGGCTGGCGTCATGGTGCTCAATGCCGGACCGGACGTGATGCGCTTTGTACCGTCGCTGGTGATTGATGATAGCGATATTGCTGAAGGCATGACGCGCTTTGCCAAGGCTGTTGAGCGGGTGCTCAGCGCTTAGTGGCGCGCAGCCAGATGCCATGATGCGGACGCTGACGCCATGCCACCGATGAAATAGTGTGCATGGTGTTCAGATGCCCGAGGATGCGCTGCAGATGCTGCTCCATTGTACTGAGCGGGCCGCGAGGAACCTCCGCATCCTGCGCCTCCATGATATTCACATCCCCTGCGCTGCCCGGCCCATCGGAATCCAGCCGCTGCTGGCAGCGCTGGAGCGCAATCTCGCAGGACTCCAGATAACGTTGCGCCAGATCTGGCGTGAGCATATTGTGCTCGCGCGCCAGGGTGGTCATGGCGTTGATATGCTCGACAATAAACTGGCTGTGGGTAACCCAAAGCTTCATATCTTCCAGATAATGCGAGTTAAAACCGGGTTCCTGCATTGCCTGATTCAGCGAGTTAAACAGCGCGTTATGCGCCTGGTTGACGCGCATTCGCTGATAGGCCAGCGCCGGGGCCTGATGGTCGTCGCTGAGGATCAGCCTGATAGCATCCTGATCGGCTTCCAGCGCATCGTGGGCATTTTTGCGCAGCAGGCCGCTTTGCCATTGCGGCCATAGCCAGACCATACCCCCGAAGGCGATCAGGCAGCCAATCAGCGTATCAATCAGCCTGGCAACGATAAACTGTTCGCCGTTCAGGGTGAGTAGCTGCAGGGTATACACTGCCGTTACCGTAAATCCGACCATCGCCCAGCCGTAGTTCTTGCGGATAATCAGATAGCTTAACAGCGTGATAAAGAGCATCGCGGTCAGCGTATAGCCTTCAGGGACGTGAAAGTGCAGCGTCAGTCCGGCAATGACCAGCCCGGCAATGGTTCCTGCAGCCCGGTGGACGATGCGTACTCGGGTGGCGCCGTAGCCGTTTTGCGTCACGAACAGAACCGTCATCAGGATCCAGTAGGGTTTTGGCAGGTTCAGCGCGCTGCCCATCAGGCTGGCGACGCTCAGCATCACGCTGATACGCGCCGCATTTCGTAAGGCCGGCGACTTAAGCGACATATAGTTTTTCAGGGCAGGCAGCAGCGGCAGGCGACGGGTTTTATCCACCATCAGGTTACGCGCGTACAGCGGCCGCTGGGTGCGCAGAACCCGGGCAATACGGCTGAAATGCCAGGCGCAAAACTGCCCGACCGGGTTATCGGGATGCTGCCAGGCGATTTTTTCCAGCGCACCGATCTGTTTATCCATCTGAAAGCGCTGAGGATAACGGTGGTAAAGGAGATCGTCCGCCAGCACCCGCAGGCGGGCGGCAACGGTTTGCGCGTTCCAGCGAATCACCGCTTCCGCATGGCTGCGCTCCACCAGTTTTTGCACCTCTTCCGGCTGATGAAGGCTGACGGAAATATGCTCCTGCAGGTCCAGTCCAACCTGGAATGCGCGCAGCAGGCGTTTATGATCGCTGCGCTGATTGGCTGCCAGCATATGCATCTGCTGATAGCACTGGGTTATCAGATCTACCACCTTTTGCTGTCGATTAAGCAGCGGCGGCAACGATGTTGAGGGGTCCGTATGCTGGGTAAGCAGACTGTATTTGGCCTCGCAATAATTGGCCAGCTCACGATACAGCAGACTTAAGGATTCGCGCAGCGGCTGTTCGCGCCATAGCCAGAACCAGACCCAGTTAAAAACGCCATACCATAACGTCCCGAGCGCGTAGATCAGCAGCGGCTCCCAAATCGGCATGTTGCCCGCGAGACTGAGCGTAAATATAGCCGCGATAAGCGAGGCGGGCAGCAGCCTTGCGTGCAGAGAGCTGATTTCGGCAGTGACGCCGAGGATGAGCGCCAGACCCGTGAGGATCAGCGGCAAAGGTATTTCTCGCTGCAGAAGGAGTTGAACGATCAGGCTACTGCCGGCAAACAGGCAGCCGCCGATAATCAGGCGTTTAAAGAAACGCTTATGCGGTGTATCCAGCCCGGCAACGTTGCAGCAGGCGGGAACAAGAGAAAACAGCAGACCCTGCTGTAGATGACCGAACAGAAGCCCTATCGCAACCGGCAGACACAACACCAGCGTTTGCCGCAGTGCATAGTTGACTTCCGGGTGGTAAATCAGCCTGCGCCACATGAGGGAAAAACAAAAACGGCGTATTGTCAGGCAATACGCCGTTTTACCGACTTAACGGGTACCGTAGACGACGATAGTTTTACCGTGTGCCGAGATCAGGTTTTGATCTTCCAGCATTTTCAGGATGCGGCCAACGGTTTCGCGAGAGCATCCGACAATCTGACCGATTTCCTGGCGGGTAATTTTAATTTGCATACCGTCCGGGTGGGTCATCGCATCCGGCTGTTTTGCCAGGTTCAGCAGCGTCTGGGCGATACGACCAGTCACGTCGAGGAAAGCGAGGTTGCCCACTTTTTCCGACGTAACCTGCAGACGGCGCGCCATCTGCGAAGAGAGACGCATCAGGATATCCGGGTTAACCTGGATCAGCTGACGGAATTTTTTGTAGGAGATTTCGGCCACTTCACATGCGGTTTTCGCACGTACCCAGGCGCTACGCTCCTGACCTTCTTCAAACAGGCCTAATTCACCGATGAAATCGCCCTGGTTGAGGTAAGAGAGGATCATCTCTTTACCTTCTTCATCCTTGATGAGTACAGCCACGGAGCCCTTAACGATGTAGTACAACGTTTCTGCTTTTTCACCCTGGTGGATCAGCGTGCTCTTTGATGGGTACTTATGAATGTGGCAATGAGACAAGAACCATTCAAGGGTAGGGTCTGTTTGCGGTTTGCCAAGCACCATGCGCGGTTATCCTCTGTTATAAGCTATCTCCGGGTGCCGACACTACACGGCATCCGGGCATGCAATCGTATTGAATCCCTATACCTGGGAATCCGGCTGAAAGTGTTCTGCAGCCTGTAATGTGAACTCCTCTGCATACATGCAGTACATCAATGTATTACTGTAGCATCCAGACTGTTTTAGCATAGCTTTCGCCGCATGTCTCCTGGTGTCTCGCTTCAGCATGACCCAGGTCGCCTTCCGTTGCGAGAATTGTTATCTACGCGTAATCTGTCAGGAAAATTACAGCCCTGGAGTTAAATTTATGCAAGCGCGAGTGAAGTGGGTTGAAGGGTTAACCTTCATCGGTGAGTCGGCTTCTGGCCACCAGATTCTGATGGACGGTAATTCCGGGGATAAAGCGCCCAGCCCGATGGAAATGGTGCTGATGGCGGCAGGCGGGTGCAGCGCGATTGACGTGGTTTCCATTTTGCAGAAGGGGCGTCATAACGTCACCAACTGCGAAGTTAAGCTGACCTCGGAGCGTCGCGAAGAGGCGCCGCGTCTGTTTACCCATATCAATCTGCACTTTATCGTGACCGGTAAGGAGTTGAAAGACGCGGCCGTTTCCCGCGCCGTTGACCTGTCGGCGGAAAAATACTGCTCGGTGGCGCTGATGCTTGAGAAGGCGGTAAACATTACTCACTCTTATGAAGTGATCGAAGGATAAACGGAACCGACCCCGGTAGGTTATGTTGCCGCCGGGGCGATCGCAGCTAGCTTATTTTCTTGCCTTCCATCAGCCGTTCAACCAGCGGCGCCATAATCAGCTCCATCGCCAGCCCCATTTTTCCGCCCGGTACCACCAGCGTGTTCATATGTGAGATAAACGAACCCTGAAGCATCGCCAGAAGCCACGGAAAATCGATATTTTTCAGGTTGCGGAAATGAATCACCACGAAGCTTTCATCCAGGGAAGGGATGGCTTTGGCCGCAAAGGGATTGGACGTATCCACCGTGGGGACGCGCTGGAAGTTGAGATGGGTGCGCGAAAACTGCGGGGTGATAAAGTTGATGTAGTCCTCCATCGAGCGGACCACCGAGTCCATCACCGCCTCCCGAGAGTGGCCGCGTTCGCTGGTGTCGCGGATAAGCTTCTGGATCCACTCAAGATTGACGATGGGCACCACGCCGACCAGAAGGTCGACATGGTTTGCGACGTTGTGCTGCGGCGTCACGACGCCGCCGTGCAGGCCTTCGTAAAAGAGGACGTCAGTCGGCTCGGGCAGCGGCTGCCAGGGCGTGAAGGTCCCCGGAACCTGGTTCCACGGCACGGCTTCGTCATAGGTATGCAAATACTTGCGCGACTGGCCTTTGCCGCTTAGCCCATACTCAGAAAACGTCTGTTCCAGCAGGCCAAAGTCGTTGGCCTCTGGGCCGAAATAGCTGATATGTTTGCCCTGATCCCGCGCTTTGCGGATCGCCATGTCCATTTCCGGGCGGGTGTAGCGGTGAAAGCTATCCCCTTCGACTTCGGCGGCATGCAGATTCAGCTGGGCGAAGATTTTGCGGAAAGCGAGGCTGGTGGTTGTGGTACCCGCGCCGCTGGAGCCCGTGACGGCAATCACCGGATGTTTGGCAGACATAACAACTCCCTGGATAAACGATAGTGTGTGCCGCCTTAGCCGTGAAACTGCTTGCGGGGCATGATGTTGACCGTCTCGTGCAGCTCTGACCATACCAGCACGGCCTCTCCGCTTTTTAGCTGCTGTTTTACATCAGAGACTTTATCAACCAGCGAACGTTCATGTTCACCATAATCGGTGCCTTCGCGCAAGACAAAACTTTCGATCAGGCTATCCAGCGTTTCGGGAGCGAGCTCTTGCCAGGGTATGATCATAATTTTCCTCCTAACCAGCGGGTTAGCCAATCCGGAATACGTCTTTCAAGCCACATCTCTGGCTTACGCAAGGTACCGCCGACGAACCCAACGTGCCCGCCGTGCTCCGTCAGCTGATACTCGACATTCGCTGGCAATTGTTCCTGCGGCGGTATCGAGTGATGGTCCATAAAAGGGTCGTCTTTTGCGTGAATAATCAGCGTGGGCTTCGTGATATCGCTTAAGCGCGGCATGGCGCTGCACTGGCGATAATAGTCCAGCGCATCGGCAAAACCGTGGATCCTCGCGGTGATGCTGTCGTCAAATTCGCGGATACGGCGCATGCTTTTTAGCTGACGTAAATCGACGGGCAGAGAGCCAGGATAGGCTTTTAGCTTACGTGCGGCGTTGGCTTTTAGCAGATTAAGCAAATAGCGCTGATAAACCCGTGAGAAACCTTTATCCATATGATAGCTACAGGCTTCCAGCATAAACGGAGCCGAGACGATTACCGCGGCATCGACCGGAATGTCGTCGCCTTCTTTTGCCAGCAGGCAGCCCAGCATATTGCCCCCGAGCGAATAACCTACCGCTGCGGTCGGTGCCGAACCGTATTCGCGCTGGAGCCAGCGCAGAAACCAGGAGCCGTCTTCCGTTTCGCCCGAATGGTAGATGCGGTTATTTCGGTTGGGTTCGCCGCTACAGCCGCGAAAATGCATCACCACGCCCAGCCAGCCGCGCTGCATTGCCGCATGGATAAGTCCGTGTGCGTAAGGGCTGTGCAGGCTGCCCTCCAGACCATGAAATACCACCAGTCTGGGTTTATGGCGTGCCTGAGAAGGATCTTCGCTCCAGGCCAGATCGACAAAGTCGCCATCCGGCAGTTCAAGACGCTGCCAGTGGGGAGTGAAACGGAGTTTGCGACGGATTAGCCGCGGCAACATGGTTTGCAAATGACGATTGCCTACGCCGCGCATCGGATGAAACTGCTGCGAGTCGTTTTCCGGGGGCGTCATTTCTGTAGGAGTGATATCAACCATAGCACCAGAGCAATTAATAATCTTTATCCATACTATACCGCGCATGAAGTACGCAGGTTAGCCAATATGTGGTCTTGCGGCTAATCGGTAGGCAGGTTACGTGTAAAAAGCCGCGGAGAGAGAGGTAAACAGGCGGGTTTCCCCGCCTCGCTGTAGCGCATGTTGCCGCTAGCCTTCCTGCAGCATCTGCTCCAGCTGTTCCTGCGCATCCAGCCAGGCCATTTCACACTCTTCGAGGCCGGACTTTGCGCTGGCCTGCTGCTGTAAACATTCGGTAAGCTCTGCTTTACGGCTTTGATCGTACAGGCCGCTGTCGCCGAGCTTTTCTTCCGCCTGCGCCAGCTGGGCGTTGAGCTTCTCCATCTCTTTTTCCAGACGGATAATCTCTTTACGCAGCGGCTGGGTTTGCGTACGCAGCTCGGCTTCGCGGCGTTTCTGATCTTTACGCGCCTGGGCGCTGTTGCCGTTTTCTTTCGGTTCTTCCGATGCCTGGCTTTCCTGCTTTTGCGAGTCGCTCAACCACTGCTGGTAATCTTCGAGATCGCCGTCGAAAGGTTCGACTTTGCTATCGTGCACCAGATAAAGATCGTCGGTAGTGGAACGAATCAGATGGCGGTCGTGGGAGACCACCACCAGGGCGCCTTCAAAATCAATTAACGCTTCAGTTAGCGCCTGGCGCATGTCGAGATCGAGGTGGTTGGTCGGTTCATCAAGCAGCAGCAGGTTAGGGCGTTGCCAGACGATCAGCGCCAGCACCAGGCGCGCCTTCTCGCCGCCGGAGAAACGCTTTGTCTCTTCGTTGACTTTGTCGCTCTGGAACCCGAAACCGCCCAGATAGTCGCGCAGTTTCTGCTCCAGCTCCTGCGGCGCCAGGCGGGCAAGATGCTGGAGCGGGGATTCGTCCGCGCGCAGGAATTCAAGCTGGTGCTGAGCAAAGTAGCCAAGCTTGATGCCTTTCGCCAGGCCAATTTCACCGCGCAGCGGCTGTAGCTCGCCGGCCAGCAGCTTAATCAGCGTGGATTTACCCGCTCCGTTACGCCCCAGCAGACCGATGCGCGACCCTGGAACCAGATTCAGCTTGATCGAATCGAGAATGACGCGCTCGCCATAGCCGGCGCTGACTTTTTCCATCTTCAGCAGTGGATTGGGCAGGCTTTCCGGCGCACGGAAGCTAAAGTGGAACGGATTATCAACGTGGGCAGGGGCGATGAGCTCCATACGCTCGAGCATTTTGATACGGCTTTGCGCTTGCTTGGCTTTGGTCGCTTTCGCGCGGAAACGATCGATATAGCTCTGCAGATGGGCCACGCGCTGCTGCTGGCTCTCATACATCGCTTGTTGTTGAGAAAGGCGGGTTGCGCGCTGCACTTCGAAAGAGCTGTAGTTGCCGGTATATTCGAACATCGTTTGCTGTTCGATATGAATAATTTTGTCGACGATTGGGTCAAGGAAGTCGCGATCGTGGGAGATCAGGATCAGCGTGCCGCTGTAGCTTTTGAGCCACTTCTCCAGCCAGATTACCGCGTCGAGGTCGAGGTGGTTAGTCGGTTCATCAAGCAGTAGCAGATCGGAACGGCAAATAAGCGCCTGGGCGAGGTTAAGACGCATGCGCCAGCCGCCGGAAAAGTCGCTCACCGGCCTCTCAAGCTGTTCATTGCTGAAACCGAGGCCGTGCAGCAGGCTGGCCGCGCGGGATCTTATGGTCCAGGCATCGATGGCATCCAGCTTACCGTGGACCGTCGCAATGGCATGTCCGTCATTTCGTTCGTTGGCCGCGTGCAAATCTGCCTCCAGCTTGCGGAATTCGCGATCGCCGTCAATAACATAGTCTATAGCCGGCTGAGGAAGGGCTGGCGTTTCCTGGTTAACCCAGGCCAGCTGCCAGCTACCGGGAAAAGTCATCGAGCCGCCGTCGGCGCTAATCTCGTTTTTCAAAAGCGAAAGCAGCGTGGATTTACCGCAGCCGTTTTTACCCACCAGGCCGACTTTTTGCCTTGGGTTGATGGTGGCGCTGGCGTTGTCCAGCAGGACGCGTACGCCGCGACGAATTTGTAACGAGGAGAAAACAATCATAAGGCGCCGTATGTTCTGACTATGTTAATTTGTCATTATGATAATGTAGTGTGGAGCGAATCGCTCAACCGGGCCGCAATGGTAGCCCAAAATGAAGACGATACACAAAGTCATTCTGGTTGCGTCGGGACGCAGCCGCTGCACAGGCCGCCAGAAGACGTTCGGGAGGGGAATGATGTCTCAGACAGCGAAGGTTTTGCTGCTGTATGCCCACCCAGAATCTCAGGATTCCGTGGCCAACCGGGTTTTGCTTGAACCGGCCTTACAGTTGTCGAATGTTACCGTGCACGATCTTTACGCGCACTATCCGGATTTTTTTATCGATATCGCCCATGAGCAGGATCTCCTGCGCCAGCATGAGGTGATTGTTTTTCAGCATCCGCTTTATACCTGGAGCTGTCCGGCGCTGATGAAAGAGTGGCTGGATAGGGTGCTCAGCCGTGGTTTTGCCAGCGGGGCGGGAGGGAACCAGCTGGCGGGAAAGTACTGGCGTAGCGTGATTACCACCGGGGAGCCGGAGAGCGCCTATCGACGCGATGCCCATCGCTATCCAATAAATGACATTCTTCGCCCTTTCGAACTGACCGCCGGCATGTGCCGCATGCACTGGATAAGCCCGATTATCGTCTACTGGGCGCGGCGGCAATCGCCTGACGATCTGAAAAGCCGCGCTCGTGCCTACCGCGACTGGCTGGCTAATCCTGTAACGGCTGGAGGTACAAATGGCGGGAGCTGATTTACTGCTGGCCGGGGTGTTATTTCTGTTTGCCGCGGTGGTGGCGGTACCGCTGGCGGCGAGGCTGGGTATTGGCGCCGTGCTGGGGTATCTGCTGGCCGGTATCGCCATTGGCCCCTGGGGGTTAGGGTTTATCAGCGATGTTGATGAAATCCTTCACTTCTCAGAATTAGGCGTTGTCTTTCTGATGTTTATTATTGGGCTGGAGTTGAATCCGTCCAAGCTCTGGCGGCTAAGAAGCTCAATTTTCGGCGTAGGCGCCGCGCAGGTCGCTTTCAGCGCGCTCATTCTTGGCGGCTTGCTCATGCTTAGCGACTTCTCATGGCGCGCTGCGGTGGTGGGCGGACTTGGGCTGGCGATGTCTTCAACCGCGATGGCGCTGCAGCTGATGCGTGAAAAAGGCATGAGCCGCAGCGAGTCCGGGCAACTGGGATTCTCCGTACTGCTGTTTCAGGATCTGGCCGTTATCCCGGCCCTGGCGGTGGTGCCCCTGCTTGCCGGTTCAGGTGACGACCACTTTAATTGGCTCACCATCGGGATGAAGGTCCTGGCCTTTGGCGGGATGCTGGTTGGCGGCCGTTTTCTGCTGAGGCCGGTGTTTCGTTTTATCGCCGGATCCGGCGTGCGGGAGGTCTTCACCGCAGCGACGCTGCTGCTGGTTCTTGCATCGGCTTTATTTATGGATGCGCTCGGTTTGTCGATGGCGCTGGGGACCTTTATCGCCGGCGTTCTGCTGGCCGAGAGTGAGTATCGGCACGAACTGGAAATCGCTATTGAGCCCTTTAAAGGGCTCCTGCTCGGGCTGTTTTTTATTTCCGTTGGCATGGCGCTGAACCTTGGCGTGCTCTATACCCACCTGCTATGGGTAGCGGCCAGCGTCGCGATACTGGTGTCGGTAAAAGGCGTCGTGCTGTATCTCCTTGCGCGGGTGTACGGCCTGCGTAGCGCAGAACGGGTGCAGTTTGCCGGAGTGCTGAGCCAGGGGGGAGAATTCGCTTTTGTGCTGTTCTCATTACCCGCCTCGATGCGCCTTTTTCAGAACGATCAAATGGCTCTACTGCTGGTGACGGTGACATTGTCGATGATGACCACGCCGCTGTTGATGAAGCTAATCGACAAAATACTCTCTCGTCGATTCAATCAATCCGAAGAGGAGGGCGAGGCTCCGTGGGTCGAAGATGATAAACCGCAGGTCATTATCGTTGGTTTTGGGCGCTTTGGTCAGGTGATTGGCCGCCTGCTGATGGCTAACAAAATGCGTATTACGGTGCTGGAGCGCGATATCAGCGCGGTCAATCTGATGCGCCAATATGGCTATAAGGTCTACTTTGGCGATGCGACGCAGCTGGAGCTCCTGCGCTCGGCAGGAGCCGAAGAGGCGCAGTCGATTGTCATTACCTGTAATGAGCCGGAAGATACCATGAAGCTGGTCGAGATGTGTCAACAACACTTTCCACATCTTCATATCCTGGCGCGAGCGCGAGGACGCGTCGAGGCGCATGAACTGCTGCAGGCGGGTGTGGCGCAGTTTTCTCGTGAAACCTTCTCCAGCGCGCTCGAGCTAGGGCGTAAAGCGCTTATCTCGCTAGGCATGCACCCTCATCAGGCGCAGCGCGCGCAGCTGCATTTTCGGCGTCTTGATATGCGAATGTTGCGTGAGTTAATGCCGGTTCATAGTGATACTCTGCAGATATCCCGCGTGCGCGAAGCCAGGCGCGAGCTGGAGGAAATTTTTCAGCGTGAGATGCAAAAAGAGAGCAGACAGTTAGACGGCTGGGATGAATTTGAATAAAGGTAAATGATATGGCTGTGCGTAAACGTTTTATTGCCGGGGCGAAATGCCCGGCGTGCCAGGCTCAGGATTCGCTGGCGATGTGGCGTGAGAATAATGTCGATATAGTTGAGTGCGTTAAGTGTGGACACCAGATGCGAGAGGCGGATAAAGAGGTCCGCGAGCATGTTCGCAAAGAAGAGCAAGTGATAGGCATTTTTCATCCGGACTAGCGTTATCGGGCGGCTTTTTTTAAGCTAAAGGGTACACGGCTGCAGAATTCCGCTACAATCTGCGCCACTATTCTTCCCATGCTCAGGAGATATCATGAAAGTAGCAAAAGACCTGGTGGTCAGCCTGGCCTATCAGGTACGTACAGAAGACGGTGTGTTGGTTGATGAGTCTCCGGTAAGCGCGCCGCTGGACTACCTGCATGGTCACGGTTCCCTGATTTCCGGCCTGGAAAGCGCGCTGGATGGTCACGAAGTGGGCGACAAATTTGACGTAGAAGTCGGCGCTAATGACGCGTACGGCCAGTACGACGAAAACCTGGTACAGCGCGTTCCTAAAGACGTGTTTATGGGCGTTGACGAGCTGCAGGTTGGCATGCGCTTCCTCGCGGAAACCGATCAGGGCCCGGTACCGGTAGAAATCACCGAAGTGGGTGACGAACACGTTGTTGTTGACGGTAACCACATGCTGGCTGGCCAGAATCTGAAGTTCAACGTTGAAGTTGTCGCGCTTCGCGAAGCAACGGCGGAAGAGCTGGAACACGGTCATGTACATGGCGCTCACGGCCACGATCACGGTCACGACCACGATCATGACGGTTGCTGCGGTGGCCACGGTCACGGCCATGACCATGAACATGGCAAAGGCGGCTGCGGCGGTAACGGCGGCTGCGGTTGCCACTAATTCCATCGCGCTAGCGTTCTGGAATAGAAAAAAGCGGGGAGACCCGCTTTTTTTACGTCTTAATAGTGCGGTGGAGGCGTTTCTTCTGCCTGTGAAGCCATATGCGAGGGCTGAGTAGCTTTCAGCTTTTCCACCATCAGGTTCATATGTTCGCGCATCCTGGCCATTTCTATCTCGTGGGCGGTGACGGTCTTGTTGAGGTCTTCAATGGTGATTTCCTGAAACGCCAGTCTGCTCTCCAGCTCCGCAAGGCGAGTCTCTAAAGTGCTATCGTGCATGAGTAACCTCTTCTGTCTGATCCTGCGGGCGGATTCTACTGAAGTTTCAGCATTCACGCAGCATCGTTACGCCTGACAGGAAACTAATTCATACAAAAATAGTCTGAAATGAGGCGATATTCAGGTACGTCTGTATGTTGATTTGTTCTGCAACGTTCTATAGTACGTTTTTTGTTTTTTATGATAACCCTGGGGTGAGATGCCCCGGCCCTGGAGAAATGGATGAAATCACTGTTTAAAGTAACGCTGCTGGCGACCACAATGGCCGTCGCCCTGAATGCACCGCTGACCTTTGCTGCTGAAACTGTGACCAAAGCAGCCACCGAAGCGAAAGCGGCACCTGCAACGGACAGCAAATCGGCATTCAAAAATGACGATCAGAAATCTGCATATGCGCTGGGTGCATCGCTGGGACGTTACATGGAAAACTCCCTGAAAGAACAAGAAAAACTGGGCATCAAATTAGATAAAGCTCAGCTGATTGCCGGCGTTCAGGACGCTTTTGCCGATAAGAGCAAGCTGTCCGATCAGGAGATCGAACAGACTCTGCAGGCGTTTGAAACTCGCGTAAAAACCGCTGCCCAGCAGAAAATGGAAAAAGATGCTGCTGAGAATGAGGCAAAAGGTAAAGCTTATCGCGATGCCTATGCGAAAAAGCAGGGTGTGAAAAAAGCGAATTCCGGTCTGCTGTACAAAGTAGAGAAAGCGGGTACGGGCGAAGCGCCGAAAGACAGCGATACCGTTGTTGTTAACTACAAAGGTACGCTGATCGATGGTAAAGAGTTTGATAACTCTTACACCCGTGGCGAACCGCTGTCCTTCCGTCTGGACGGCGTAATCCCTGGCTGGACTGAAGGCCTGAAGAACATCAAGAAAGGCGGTAAAATTCAGCTGGTCATTCCACCGGATCTGGCTTACGGCAAAACCGGCGTACCGGGTATCCCGGCTAACTCCACTCTGGTATTTGATGTAGAGCTGTTGGACATCAAACCGGCTCCGAAAGCGGACGCCAAGCCTGAAGCTGCGGCCGAAGCGCCAGCCGCTGACGCGAAGAAGTAATCTGGCTCAAGCCGCCGCCTCCAGGGGCGGCGGCTTTTTTATTGAGGGCAGATATAATTAAAACTGGAAAGAACCTCAGGCGCTGTATTACTTTAGATAGATTAATAATGATGATGAGCCTGCCCTGACGATAACGACAGGCTCCTGAAAAGGAGTGCTTTTTTCCATGTCCAGGTCGCTTTTAACCAACGAGACCAGCGAGCTTGATTTGCTGGATCAACGTCCTTTTGACCAGACCGACTTCGATATCCTTAAATCCTATGAAGCGGTAGTGGACGGGTTAGCGATGCTCATCGGTTCCCACTGTGAAATCGTACTGCACTCATTGCAGGACTTAAAATGTTCCGCTATTCGTATCGCCAACGGTGAACATACCGGCCGTCAGATCGGCTCGCCAATTACCGACCTTGCGTTGCGCATGTTGCACGATATGACTGGGGCCGATAGCAGCGTTTCCAAATGCTATTTTACTCGCGCCAAAAGCGGCGTACTGATGAAATCAGTGACCATCGCTATCCGCAACCGTGACCATCGGGTTATTGGCCTGCTGTGCATCAACATGAACCTTGACGTGCCGTTCTCACAAATAATGAGCACCTTTATTCCGCCAGAAACGACAGAAGTGAATTCACAGGTCAACTTTGCTTCATCGGTTGACGACCTGGTTGCACAGACGCTTGAGTTCACTATTGAAGAGGTGAATGCCGACCGCAACGTTTCTAACAACGCCAAAAATCGTCAGATCGTTCTGAACCTCTATGAGAAAGGGATCTTTGATATCAAAGACGCCATTAATCAGGTAGCGGATCGGCTGAACATCTCTAAGCACACGGTATATCTCTATATTCGTCAGTTCAAAAGCGGAGATTTCCAGGGGCTGGATAAATAATGCGTTTTGCCATTACGGTGACGGGGCCGGCTTATGGTACGCAGCAGGCCAGCAGCGCACTGCAGTTTGCCCGAGCCGTGTTGCAGGAAGGCCACGAATTGCTCAGTATCTTTTTCTATCGTGAAGGCGTCTACAATGCGAATCAGCTAACTGCCCCCGCCAGCGATGAGTTTGATCTGGTCCGGGCCTGGCAGGCATTACATGACGAACACGGCGTCTCCTTACATATCTGTGTAGCCGCAGCTTTACGCCGTGGCATAACCGATGCACAGGAGGCGCAGCAGCTGAGTTTGCCAGCGCATAATTTGCAGCCGGGCTTTACGCTGAGTGGATTAGGTGCGTTGGCGGAAGCTGCCTTAACCTGCGACCGGATGGTGCAGTTCTGATGAAACGCATAGCCTTTATTTTTTCGTCCGCACCCCATGGCTCAGCATCGGGCAGGGAAGGGCTGGATGCCCTGCTGGCGACATCCGCACTGACGGAAGAGATGGGCGTCTTCTTCGTCGGAGATGGCGTATTTCAGCTCCTTCCGGATCAGCGGCCAGCCGCAGTGCTGGCGCGCGATTATATCTCTACCTTTAAACTCCTGTCGCTATACGATATTGAACAGTGCTGGATTTGCGCGGCTTCAGCGCGCGAGCGCGGCCTGACTTCCGCCACGCCGTGGGTCGTGGACGGTGAATGGCTGGAGCCAGAGGCTCTGCGCGCCCGGCTGGACGATTTTAACGTGATACTGCGTTTCTGAGGTCTGAATGCTCCACACATTAAGCACATCCCCCTGGCACGCCGACATTGCGGCTATGCTCCGTTTGATAAAAGAAGGTGACGAGCTGCTGCTGCTGTCGGACGGCGTTATCGCCGCTGTCGCTCAAGGCCGTTTCCTTGAAATCCTGCAATCTGCCCCCATATCCCTCTACGCTCTGCAAGACGATATCGAAGCCCGCGGGCTGGCTGGTCAAATTGCGGACAGTGTCGTCAGGGTTAGCTATACTGATTTCGTCAGACTTTCAGTCAAACATGCCGGTCAGTTGTCCTGGTAATGGCGGGATTGTTGTATATTTCTTGACACCTTTTCGGCACCGCCCTAAAATTCTGCGTCCTCATATTATATGAGGCGATTTATTACGTGTTTACGAAGCAAAAGCTAAAACCAGGAGCTATTTAATGGCAACA